>Ga0153931_100002_pt1 | contig 413496 bp, 386 predicted proteins | sample TSNJ015MetaG_FD_104730 | JGI IMG/M metagenome (GOLD analysis project Ga0153931, IMG submission 104730) | Attine ant fungus gardens microbial communities from New Jersey, USA - TSNJ015 MetaG | ecosystem: Host-associated > Fungi > Mycelium > Unclassified | place: USA: New Jersey, Wharton State... | reverse complement strand
TAAGCGGGCGTCTCTAATATGGCTCCTCTGACTGGACTCGAACCAGTGACATACGGATTAACAGTCCGCCGTTCTACCGACTGAACTACAGAGGAATCGTTGGAACGGGGCGAATAATAGCGACTGCCCGCAGGCATGTCAAAGGGTTAACGAAAAATAGATGTTGTTTGGTGATACATTCGCCAACTTGTTGAGTTTTATATCAAATAGCTCGAGCTTGATGCGCGTGTAAAGGCTTTAATGCGGTATGTGAGGTTTTTTAAAATGTTTGAAGTGAGAGGAAGAAAGAAAAAACCGGCTGCTAAATCGGACGGGTGGACCGAATAACAGCCGGTGATCATCAAAATTGATGAGCTAAGGAGAAACTGAGGTCGTCAGTTACCTTTTAATGCAGCTTCTGTGCCAGTTTTAGTCAGTCGACGATTTTTAAGTAATGCATTGAGCAAGATAGCGCCGAAAGTCGCCGTGCCGATGCCACTCAGCGTGAAGCCGCCGAGAGTCAGCGAGAAGTTGCCCGCGCCCAGCACCAGCGTCACTGCGACCATAATCAGGTTGCCGTTCTCATTGAGATCAACCTTGTTCTGCAACCAGATGCGCGCCCCTGAAACCGCAATCAAACCAAAGACCACGATGGATGCCCCGCCAAGCACCGGGCCGGGAATGGTGTGGATCACTGCACCAAATTTGGGAGAGAAGCCCAAAACTATGGCAACGGCGGCGGCGGCAACAAAAATCAGCGTGGAATAGATTTTTGTGACTGCCATAACGCCAATGTTTTCTGCATAGGTGGTCACGCCGCTGCTGCCTACCGCGCCGGAGAGCATGGTCGCCAGCCCGTCGCCAACAAAGGCGCGGCCCATATAAGGGTCGAGGTTTTTGCCGGTCATCCCCGCCACGGCTTTGATGTGTCCGAGGTTCTCGGCCACCAAAATTACTGCGACTGGTGCAATCAGCAGCATGGCGTGAGTGTTAAAGGTTGGGGTCGTGAGGGTCGGCAGGCCAAACCAAGCGGCTTGCGAGATGATGCTGAAATCGACCGGTTTGCCTAATCCGAGGCCGTTTGTGACTACCACGTAAATTGCGTAGGCGGCGACTAAGCCCAGCAACAGCAACAGTTTTTGCACTAAACCGCGTGTGAATACCGCCACCGCACCAATGCACAGCACGGTGACCACCGCCATCCAGCTTTCGAACGAAGAGGCCGATACGCTGTGAATGGCGATAGGGGCCAGATTCAGGCCAATCGCCATGACCACCGCGCCGGTGACCACGGGCGGCATCAGCTTTTCAATCCAGCGCGTGCCGATGGCCATCACCACAAAGCCAATCAGCATATAGACCGCGCCACAGGCGATAATACCGCCGAGGGCTAAAGCGATATTCGGGTTAGCTCCCTGACCGCTGTAGCCGGTGACGGCAATCACCAGCCCGACAAAAGAGGCGCTGGAGCCGAGGTAGCTTGGCACTCGTCCGCCGACCACCAGAAAGAACAGCAGGGTGCCAATCCCTGACATCAGAATGGCGATGTTGGCGTCAAAGCCCATCAGCAAAGGCATCAGCACCGTCGCGCCAAACATCGCTACCGTGTGCTGCAAGCCCATCACCATCGTCTGCCCTAAAGGCAATCGCTCATCCGGCGCGACAATAGCGCCATCCAGATTGCCCTGCCGTAAACGCCATTTTGGAAACCAGGAATTCGCCATATTGTACTCCGCAGTGAGAAAACATCACGAGTAAAGGTGGAAACAGCCTGCTTGCACAGGCGCGTTTGGGACCAGAAGTCGAACCTTAAGAACCTGAATTTGCCGCGCGCATTAACGAGTGGTAGCGGCGGTCGAAATAGGCCAGTCCGTGGCTTTCATCATTGCGCACCAGCGCCACGGCTTCGCAGATAAGAATGTCGTGGGTGCCGACGCTGGTGATTTGGGTGATTTTGCAGTCGAAAGAGACCAGCGCGCCGCTCAAAATAGGCGAGCCGGTTGCCAGCGTTGACCACTCGGCGGCTTCGAATCGCTGCTCCATCGGCGTTTTGCCGCCAAACAGATTTGATAACGACTCGTGGCTATGGGCCAGCGTGTTGACGCACAGCACGTGGTTCTGCTTGAACATCGGATAGACCGAGGCCGAGCGATTCAGGCACACCAGCAGGGTCGGCGGCGTATCGGTCACGCTGCACACCGCCGAGGCGGTAAACCCGGCGCGCCCCGCCGGGCCATCGGTTGTGATGATGTTCACCGCCGTGCCAAGCCGCGCCATGGCATCGCGAAATTCCTGCTTTTCCGCCGGCAGGGTTGGATGATGTGGGGTTGCCGTTTGCATCATGTTCCTCCCTTTTCAGACCAGTCGACAGGCGCGGTCAAAATCAAGGCGCGGCAGGCGGGCGTAGACTTTGCTGCTGTCGCCATAGCCAATGTTTATCAGGAAGTTAGACTTCCAGCCATGCTCGGCCAGAAAAGCCTCATCTACCTTGGCGGGGTCAAAGCCGGACATCGGCCCGGTATCCAAACCCAGCGAACGGCAGGCCATGATCAGGTAAGCCGCCTGCAAGCTGCTGTTGCGAAATGCGGTCTCATGGGCCAACTCCGGGCTGGAAGTGAACCACGAGCGGGCGTCGCCGTGAGGGAATAGCTCGGGAAGTGCCTCGTAGAATTCAGGATCCCAGCCGACAATGGCGGTCACCGGCGCGGAGAGGGTTTTAGCCAAATTACCGCTGGAAAGCGCCGGAGCCAGCTTCTCTTTCGCCTCTTGGCTGCGCACAAAAACAATGCGCGCCGGGCTACAGTTGGCCGAGGTTGGCCCCATGCGCGCCAGCTCGTAAACCTGCTGGAGCAGCTCATCGCTGACCGGTTTTTCCAGCCAGCCGTTATGGGTGCGGGCTTCGGTGAATAGGGTTGCCAGCGCGCTGGCGGTTAATGCTTCGGCCATGGGATCTCCGTCGGGTTAAGGCTTGAAAAAGGGGGCTGTGGCTGCCTGCTATGGGCCTGCAACCACGTCAATAAAATAGCGTTAAAGGTCTCGCTGTCGGTCACGCTCATGGCATGGCCGCCGTAATTCATCTGCTGATGCTCGCCATGCGGCAGGGCCTGCGCCAGCGAAACCGACTGGTGCCACGGAACTAGCAGGTCATCTTTGCTGCTCAGGGCCAGCACTGGCGCGATAACCTGACTGAGCGAATCGGTCAGGTCAGAGGTCATCAACGCTTCTAAGCGCCGCAGCAGGTTTTCCATTCCTTGAAAATGAGCGACCTGATGCTGTCTCTCTTGCTCCAGCAAGTCGTGATGAGCAGAGAGCCAGTCGGCCGGGTAGAGAAACAGCGGCTGGGCCTGCACATAGGCGTCGACCCCGTTGTTTAATAACAGGTTTTGGCGCACTTCAAAGCAGCGACGGGTTTGTGAGTCGAGCTTGGCCCAGCCGTTCACCACCACCAGACTTTGCAGCAGGGCTGGATAGCGCAGGGCTAGATGCAGGCCGATAATGCCACCCAGCGCATGGCCGATGATATGGCAGCGCTCGACGTGCAGTTCATTGAGCAGCCCCGCCAGCTCGTCAGCCATATCTTCCATTCGGTAACCCGCAGGCACCACGCCCTGACTGACGCCGGTACCCTGCTGGTCATACAGCACCACGCGAAAATGCTCGGCTAACATCGCCAACTGAGGCTGCCAAAAGCCGTGCACGCCACCCAGCCCGGATGACAGCACGACGGTATCTACCGACGGAGAGTCTTTACCTAACACCTTGTAATACATGGCTAACCTCCTTGGTGAACTGTGGTTGGTTACTTGCCGATATGGGCAATCGACGCAATTTCAATCAGGGCGTCTGGCTTAACCAAGCCGCACTGAATGCAAAAACGCGCCGGTTTTTCGCCGGGGAAGTATTCGGCATACACCTGATTCACAGCAGCGTAGTTAACCCAGTCGGTGATGAAAATGGAGTTCATGGTGACGTCGTCCATGGTGCCGCCCGCCGTTTCAATCACCTTTTTGATGATTTCCAGCACGTGGCGGGTTTGCGCGGCGGCATCGCCGATATGCACCACATTGTTATCTTTATCAAAGGGCAGGGTTCCCGAGACGTAAACTACGCCGTCAGCCAAGGTGCCCGGTACAAAAGGGGCCAGCGGAGTGCCGCTGCCCGCGGGAATAATCGCGCTTTTAGGCATTGTTTTTCCTCAGTTTGTTATTAGGCTGACTTGCTCAACGGCTGCTCGCTGTAACCCACGGCATCGCAGAAGCTATTGACGTTGGACACCCAGCCGAAGAAGGTTTCGATGTTATAAATCGCTGCTTTCTGTGCGAAGTCCGGCCCAGCCTGATGCGTGGCGTCTTCCAGCACCACGCCGAAATATTCGAGGAAGAAGCCGTCGCGCAGGGTGGATTCCACGCAGACATTGGTGGCAATGCCGGTAAACACCAGATGATGAATGCCGTAGCTGCGCAGCAGGCTGTCGAGCTGAGTATTAAAGAAGCCGCTGTAGCGCGGTTTCGGCAGCACGATGTCACCCGGTTGCGGCTGAAGTTGGTCCACTAAGTCGTAATCCCAGTCGCCTTTCGCCAGCAGTTTTCCCATCAATTCCGGGCGTTTACGCATGGTCTTGAGCGCGTTGGATTTGTGATAATTAGGCGAGCCGCTGCCGCCCGCTTCGACATACTGATTGTCCCAGCCGTTCTGGAAGAAAATGACTTTGATGCCCGCCGAGCGCGCTGCGGCAATCGCCCGCTGGATATTTTTAATCACCGGGCCTGTGGCTGACACGTCGAAGCCCGCCAAGTCCAGATAGCCGCCCTGCGAGGCGTAGGCATTTTGCATATCCACCACGATCAGCACGGTCTGCTGCGGGGTAAAGGCAATAGTTTCCGGGCGCGCTTTCAATAGCGTTTCTTGGCCGCTGCTTTTGGTATCGCGGCGAACGACGTTTTCAGCTTTCGATTGATCAAACACAGTCATCAGGCCACCTCTTTCTGTTCAATGTTGTGAGCCAGCACGTCCTGACGGGTTTTCATCAGTGGTTGGATGTACTGGCCGAAGTTTTCAATGCCGTTCACGAAGTCGTCGAAGGTCAGCAAGATGCCCTCCGTACCGGGAACGGTGGCGATTTCATCCAGCATTTTGGCGACGTTGGCGTAGGAGCCGACCAGCGTGCCCATGTTGATATTTACTGCCGAGGTCGGGTCGGCCATCTGGCGCACATTGGTGTCGCTGCCGGACTTGGTGTCTTTGCTGCTCTGGTCGGTGAGCCACGCCAGCGCGTCGGCGTCGGCACCGGATTTGTACAGCTCCCACTTGGCGCGAGCGGCGGCGTCGGTTTCGTCTGCAATGATCATAAACAAGACGTAAGAGGCGACGTCACGCTCTTCGGCGTCCGCTGCGGTTTTCATCCGGGCGGCGGTCGGCGCGAAGGCGGTTGGCGTGTTGACCCCTTTGCCGAAGCAGAAGTTGAAATCGGCATGTTTGGCGGAGAAGGCCATGCCCGCGTCACTCTGCCCAGCGCAGATGACTTTCATGTCGGCCTGCGGGCGCGGGCTGACGCGGCAATCATCCATCTTGAAGAACTCACCGTCTAAGTTGCAGTGGCCGGTGCCCCACAGGTCGCGCAGCACGGTGACGTATTCGGTCAGGTAGTCATAGCGGCGGCTGAAGTAGTCGTCTCCCGGCCACATGCCCATTTGCTCATACTCGGGTTTCTGCCAGCCAGTGACCACGTTGACGCCAAAACGGCCGTTGGAGATCGAGTCGATGGTGGCGGCCATGCGGGCCACGATGGCCGGCGGCATCACCAGCGTGGCAGCGGTGGCGTACAGTTTAATGCGAGAAGTCACCGCGGCGAGGCCCGCCATCAGGGTGAACGACTCCATATTGTGTTCCCAGAACTCGGTTTTTCCGCCGAATCCGCGCAGCTTGATCATCGAAAGCGCAAAGTCGAAGTTGTAGTGTTCGGCCTTCTGCACAATGGTTTTATTCAGCTCAAAAGTAGGCTTGTACTGCGGCGCAGTGGAAGAAATTAACCACCCGTTGTTGCCGATAGGAATAAAGACACCGATTTTCATAGCTCACCTCAATTTCGTTAATCTTAACAATGGCTTGACTGTGCCTCTTGGGCTTCAGCTGGCGCTGTGTGAAAACGTATTGACGAGGAAGGTATTGCAAAGGGAGTGCCAGTTTTTAAATCGGCTTATTTTTCAGTTGGTTAAAATAATCTCAGCGAATTTAATGGAGTAATTGGTCTAATTCGGACCATTTGGTAAAAACTAACTGCACACAAAACAGGCAGGAGTGAGCAAAAATGGTGCGGTTTTGTTAAAAAATTACCCATTTGTGGTTAATTGCAGAAATGCTCAGAGGGCAGCCGATTGGCCATAGTCGGGTTGAAAGCCATTTGTTATGCTCGGGATATTATGGAAAGCGGGGCGGGGAGTGGTCGTGAGTCAGCAGATTGAGCAGCAGAAGAAAGCGCCAACCCGGCGTTCAAGAGCCGTCGCGGCGAAGCGCAGTACGATCATGGCCGCCGCGCTGGAGTTTTTCTCTTTATACGGCATCCACGGCACCAGTCTGGATCAGGTCGCCGAGCGCGCCGACGTTTCAAAAACCAACTTGCTGTATTACTTCCCGTCGAAAGAAGATCTTTATGTCGCGGTGCTGCGCGGACTGCTGGACGTGTGGGTTGCGCCACTGATTGCCCTGCGGGCCGAGCAGCATCCGCTATCCGCCATCAGCGAGTATATCCGCCTCAAGCTTTGCGTTTCCCGCGACCACCCGCAAGCCTCGCGCCTGTTCTGTCTGGAGATGGTGCAGGGCGCGCCATTGTTGAAAAAGGAGTTGGGCGGCAGCCTGAAGACGCTGGTGGAGGATAAATCCGACGTGATCCGCGGCTGGATAAAGCAGGAGCTAATCGCCCCCATCGAGCCACTGCATTTGATTTTCATGCTATGGGCAACCACCCAGCATTACGCGGATTTCAGCGTGCAAGTGGAAGCCATCAGCGGCAAAACCCTCGCCGATGAGGAATTTTTTGAACAGACAGTTCAGGGGATTCAGAGAATTATCATCGGGGGGATTCGGGTTTGAAAACCCTATGAAACTTTGTTTTTAAATTCAAAACCGTGGGCTCGCCGCCCACACTGGCCCAAAGGGTTTTAAACGAAACCCTTTGGAATCCTGCGTTTTTTTGCCGCTGGAAGATCGAGGCTTCGCAGGGTTGGAATGGACATGTTTCAGGCACCGTAGTGACAGCCGCGAAGTGCCGCCGCTTAGGCGGTTCCCTCGCGGCGGGATTCCAACCCGCGTAAAAAGACACGCGGTTTTCCACCTCTTGCTCGGCGTCACTTCTGAATGCGGCCTACTGGTATTTAGACCGTGCCGTTTCAGTGGGTTTGGGTCTGCTCCCTCCCCTAGTTAGGGCAGGGTTGGGGTGGGGTATTTCTCACATAAACCACTGAGTTTCCTGCAATACCCCTCCCAGCCTCTCCCTTGCCAGGGGAGGAGCAAACCACATCATCTGAAAGACACAGTTTTGAATTAAAAAATCAGACTTTCCGGTTTCTCGTCCTGATCCAATAGCCCACCGCCAGCACCACAAACCACAGTGGCGTGACCATCAGCGCCTGACGGGTGTCATCTTGCAAGGTCAGCAGCACCAGTACGCAGGCGAAGAATGCCATACATACCCAGCACATCAACTTGCCTAATGGCATTTTGTAGATGGATTTTTCATGCAGCTGCGGGCGCTGGCGGCGATATACCAGATACGAGCAGAGGATGATGGTCCAAACGAACATAAACAAAATGGCGGAAACGGTGGTTACCAGCGTGAATACCGTCACCACGTCTGGGATCAGATAAATCAGAACCACGCCGCCGAGCAGGCAGATACAGGAGAAGGTCAGGCCGTTTGACGGCACCGCGCGGGAGGACAATTTCCCGAAGGCTTTCGGCGCATTGCCTTCCTGTGCTAGACCAAACAGCATGCGGCTGGTGGAGAACACGCCGCTGTTGGCGGAAGAGGCCGCAGAGGTCAGCACCACGAAGTTGATAATGCTGGCGGCGGCTGGCAAACCGGCAATCACGAACAGCTCGACGAATGGGCTCTTATCAGGCACCACGGAGCTCCACGGCGTGACAGACATAATCATGATCAGCGAGAAAACGTAGAACATGATGATGCGCAGCGGGATGGCGTTGATGGCGCGCGGCAAAGACTTCTCGGGATCTTTGGTTTCGGCGGCGGTTGTACCGACTAACTCTATGCCGACGAAGGCGAAAATCGCTATCTGGAAGCCAGCAAAGAAACCGCTGATGCCGTGCGGGAAGAAGCCGCCGTCATTCCACAAGTTGCTGAAGGAAGCGACCGAGCCGGTTGGCGTCTCGAAATGAGTCAGCACCATGACTAAACCGGTGATGATCAAGCCGACGATGGCGACGATTTTAATCATTGCGAACCAGAACTCCATCTCGCCAAACATCTTAACGGTGGCGAGGTTCAGGCTCAGCAAGACGAGCACGCAAAGTAAGGAAGCTATCCACTGCGACAATCCGGGGAACCAGAATTGGGCATAGGCGGTGATGGCGACCACGTCGGCGATGCCGGTGACCACCCAGCAGAACCAGTAGGTCCAGCCAGTAAAGTAACCCGCCCACGGACCCAGCAGGTCGGCGGCGAAGTCGCTGAAGGATTTATATTCAAGGTTGGAAAGCAGCAGTTCACCCATGGCTCGCATCACGAAAAACAGCATAAAGCCGATGATCATATAAACGAAGATAATGGATGGACCCGCTAGGCTGATGGTTTTCCCCGACCCCATAAACAGGCCAGTACCAATAGCGCCACCGATAGCAATAAGCTGGATATGCCGGTTGCTGAGGTTGCGCCGCAGGTTCTCTGCGCCTTCCTCTTCCGGCTTGCTGAGGATTTTAGACTCGTCTTGCATGTTGTATTGATTCCTGTTTTTCGCCCAAATAGCGCTGAACGTCGCGCCATATCGCGCTTATTCTCATTTATGAGCTCTGAATGGCTCTTTTCTGTACTTCCTAGTCATGAATGCTGAGAAGTGCTGTAATACTAATGTTAAAACGTAGCTTATTATAACCAACATGAAAAATAAGGATGAAATAAACGTATAGTATTTTTTACATGAATGATGAATGTCTGTTAATTAAACAATCCAAAATCAGACAGACGCGAATAATACGCGTTTTGCTCGTGATGGTAATCACAAATGTTTATGAGAATGACTGCAAGGGATGAGTGGAAAGTTTGACAAACTCACGAGGCAGGCGAATAATTCACCACGTTGGGTCGTTAGCTCAGTGGGTAGAGCAGTTGACTCTTAATCAATGGGTCGCAGGTTCGAGCCCTGCACGACCCACCAACAAATTCAATGGGTTAGATTTTTTTCTTCCATTTCTCTCTGCAATATTGGCCCGGCTTTTCAGATGTCACTCTCAAAAATAAAAAGTAGACTGAAAATAGCGGTGCCAATTAAATAATTGCGATCCCATTCTCAGTTATGAAAATAATATATTCATCTCTGATTAATTCATGGCGTAAATATTGTTTACTGACTAACGACCAAAAAAAGCCTGCAATTAAGCAGGCTTATTCATTTTCAATGTTTAAACGATTAAGGTTTAAACTAATTCGATGACGTCGAAGTTTACTTCGCCGCTGACGTCGGCGTCGTAATCAACGCCTTTCAGGCCGAAGCCGAACAGACGCAGGAACTCTTCTTTATAGCTCTGGTAATCAGTCAGCTGATAGATGTTGTCATCATTCAGTTGCTTCCAGATTTCGCCACAGGTTTTCTGCACTTCGTCACGCAGTTCCCAGTCATCCAGACGCAGACGGTTTTTGTCGTCGGTGGATGGAGTCTGGTCGTTGTACATTTTGGTCGCGAATAGGCGTTGGATCTGCTCGATACAGCCTTCGTGGATACCTTGCTCTTTCATGATTTTGAACACGATTGAGATGTACAGAGGCATAACCGGAATCGCAGCAGAAGCCTGAGTCACAACAGATTTCAGTACCGCAACGTTAGCCGAGCCGCCTTTGGCTTTCAGTTTGGTATCAATAGCGTGCGCTGCGCGATCCAAGTCTTCTTTCGCTTTGCCCAGCGTACCGTGCCAGTAGATTGGCCAGGTCAGTTCAGTACCGATGTAAGAATAAGCTACGGATTTGGCGTTATCTGCCAACACGCCAGCGTCTGCCAGAGCGTTGATCCACAGCTCCCAGTCCTGACCGCCCATCACTTTGATGGTATCAGCGATTTCTTGCTCGTTTGCAGGCTCAACCACGGCAGAAACCAGCTTGTCTTTGTTAGTATCCAGCGCGGTAGATTGGTACGGTTCACCGATAGGTTTCAGGGCTGAACGCACCAGTTCGCCGCTTTCTGGCATTTTGCGCACTGGAGAAGCCAGTGAGTAAACCACCAGATCGATTTGGCCGAGATCTTCTTTAATCAGCTTGATCACGGTGTCGCGGCATTCGTTGGAGAATGCATCGCCGTTAACGCTTTTAGAGTACAGACCTTCTTCTTTGGCTGCTTTATCGAATGCCGCCGCGTTGTACCAGCCAGCAGAACCGGTTTTCGCTTCGCTACCCGGTTTTTCGAAGAATACGCCGATGGTTGCTGCATCAGAACCGAAAGCAGCATTAATTCTTGAGGCAAGCCCATAACCCGTAGAGGCACCGATGACCAGGACGCGTTTTGGTCCGTCTTTCAGTTTGCCTTGCGCTTTCACATAGGCAATTTGCTCACGCACGTTGGCTTCACAGCCTACCGGATGAGTGGTCGTACAGATAAAGCCGCGAATTTTAGGTTTGATTATCATGAATGGTTTATCTTGGTTGCTTATAAAAGGAAGACAATATTACTTAATATTGGCTCTTATTTCTCGTAGAAATTTCTGAAGGTCTTTGGCGTATCCACGCTGGCCCAGCGTAATTCATTTTCGCGGTGCAGGCTGATGGTGCCATCGCCCCACGCAATGTAGTAACAAACATCCCCCGATAGCGGTTCGAAGATGTTAGTGACCACCCCCTTAATCTCGCCGGACTGATGCTTAACGATGCTGCCTTTCTGGAAAATCATCACGCCTCCCGTGGCACTACCGCGCAGTTAAATGCCAACCTAATTTCAACTTAGCATAGCTTTGGGGCAGCGGGGAGGATGAGGTGTATTTAGGCGTGATCCGGCAGAAATAGGGCGGGAAGAAGTTATATCATCAGGGTGTGATAGTCCTAACTTCCGCTGCACAACATTCAGTGCTACTTTCCATTGTGCGGAGTTAACCAAGGGTACGAAAATGAAAAACTTGATGATTGATGTGCTGATCAAACTGTCCAAAGTCGAAGTAGAGGCTAAAGAGCTGGTGGCTCAGGTTGAAGCGCAATCCTTGCTTATAGCTGCGCTGGTTCTTTCGGTGGGGAAAGAATCTCAGGACGACATATCAACCAATATCCACAATGCGGTTTTAGCGGCGGCTAAATCGTCGGATGAGATCCTGCAATCAGACGTGGAACTCATCCTTTCTCACTTTGATCGCTTATTAAAAGTCACACGCTTTGTGGCTGAAAACGCAGAAGAGTAATTCTCCCTCCGGGCTACGCACTCCACGTAGCCCGTTCTATTGCTAACCCCTTCTCATGTAATGCTCCATCCTATTGTCCGTTTCTCACGGGTCACTGTCAGTTAGCGAGGCGCGCCGTTTGGCGGCTTGCGTCATACTCTTTTCAGGCTGCGGCATGAGGTCAGCAGTATTGAATGGAGAATTACCATGTTAGTCGACCCTTCTCAGAAATATCGTTCCTTTCCGCCAGTCAATCTGGCCGATCGTCAATGGCCGGGAAAAGTGCTGAATAAGGTGCCGCAGTGGTGTTCAAGCGATCTACGCGATGGCAACCAATCCCTCGCCGAGCCAATGGATAACGACCGCAAACGCCAATTTTTTGATGTGTTGGTGCGCTGCGGTTTTAAGCAGATTGAAGTGGCTTTCCCTTCGGCGTCGCAGACCGATTTTGACTTTGTGCGCGGGCTGATTGAAGACCAGGCGATCCCGGATGATGTCTATATTCAGGTGCTTACCCCATCACGGCCTGACCTGATTGAGCGCACTTTTGAAGCTTTAAAAGACGTGCCGCGCGCCATCGTTCACTTATACAACGCCACCGCGCCGATTTTTCGCGATGTGGTCTTTAATCAGGATCAAGCGGCAACGCGCGAACTGGCGGTGCGCGGCGCCAAGCAGATCCGCCAACTGTGCGAACAGTATCCGCAAACCCAGTGGACCTTCGAATATTCACCGGAAACCTTCTGTTTCACCGAATTGGAATTCTCTTTAGAGATTTGTGAAGCCGTGGCCGAAGTGTGGCAGCCGAACGCCCAGCGCCCGATGATCATCAACCTGCCAGCGACCGTTGAGGTCAGCACGCCGAACATCTATGCCGATCAGATTGAGTGGTTCTGCCGTCACTTTAGCCGCCGCGATCAGGTGTCGATCAGTGTGCATCCGCACAATGACCGAGGCACTGGCGTGGCCTGCGCCGAGCTGGCAATGCTGGCAGGAGCAGATCGAGTCGAAGGCTGCTTGTTTGGCAACGGCGAGCGCACCGGCAATGTGGATTTGGTCACCTTGGCATTGAATTTCTATACGCAAGGCATTTCACCGGGCTTAGATTTCAGCAACTTGCAGAGCCTGGTGGAGATTGTCGAGCAGTGCAACCAACTGCCGGTACACCCTCGCCACCCTTATGCCGGTGAGTTGGTGTTTACCGCCTTCTCGGGTTCGCATCAGGACGCCATCAAAAAAGGTTTCGCCGCCCAAGCCAGCCGTGGCGATAGCTACTGGCAGGTGCCTTACTTGCCGTTGGACCCGGCCGACGTGGGTTGCAGCTACGAGGCGGTGATCCGCGTGAACAGCCAGTCAGGGAAAAGCGGCGCGGCATGGCTGCTGGAGCAGAACCACGGCCTGAAATTGCCACGCGGCCTGCAAATAGCCTTCAGCAAAGCCGTGCAGCGTGAAACCGACACCACCGGCAAAGAGATGAGCACCAGCGATATTTGGCGTCTGTTCCGCCAGCGCTATGGCTTGGTGGACCAGCCAGTGCTGCAACTGCTGGGTTATGACATCCGCAGCGATGAGCGAAATCAGTACCACTTTAGCGCCAGAGTGAAATATCAGGGGCAGGATCTGACTTTATCCGGCAGCGGCAACGGCTTGTTGTCCGGCGCGGTAGATGCCCTGAGTGGTCACTTTGACTTGCAGTTGGACATCGGCGACTACCATGAGCACACGCTGGGGCATCAGAGCCACAGCCGCGCGGTGGCTTATGTCAGTTGCCAACGCAAGCAGGGGGAAACCTTCTACGGCGTGGGAATTGATAGCGATGTGTCGAGCGCCTCGTTACAGGCTCTGTTTAACGCCGTCGCCCAATTTCTGAATTAAGCGGCGGGCAGTGGGAAGTCGAGAGAAAAATAGTCGCTGGGCGATACGCCCAGCGCGCGTTTAAACATCGCACTAAAGGCGCTAGGGCTGTCATAGCCCAGTTCTAGCGCCACGTCTAAAACTGAAGTTCCCGCCGCCAGCGCGTTAATTCCCGCCAGAAGCCTTGCTCGCCTTACCCAATCACTAAACCGTAGGCCGGTTTCACGCTGAAAACGCCGCGACAGGGTGCGTCCGCTGATTTGCAGCTGTGCCGCCACATCTTCTAATTCCCAAGGGGAAGAGAGCGCCAGCTGGATTTCGCGACAGACCGCCAATAGCGACGGATCTCTCGGCTCCGGCAAGTGCAAAGGCAGCACCGGCAGCAGGCGCAGCTCGTCGAGCAGCAGCTCCATCACGCGCTCCTCGCGGCCGCCAACCAGGTAATCCGCCGGAATCGCCAATGATGAGGAGATCAGCTCGCGCAGCAAAGGCGATATTTGCACCACCTGACACTGAGAAGGAAGGTCGGCGCGGGCCAGTGAATCGACATACACCGTTCGGGCTTTGACTCCGCCGATAAAGCGCAGCCCGTGGCGCACGCGGGCCGGAAGCCATACTCCGCGCCCCGGCGGCACCATCCAAATCCCCATTTCGGTACTGACTTCCACCACGCCGCTCAGGGTGTGAATTAGCTGTGAGCAGCTGTGGCTGTGGGGCGCTTCACACTCGCCGTGTTGATATTCTACCGCGCGTGATGCCAGAGATTGAAAAGGCGAAAGGGGGGAGGTGTGCTGCATGGGTCGGTTTCCGAGCTAAATAAATAATAAAGCGAGACGGCGAGAACCGGGCCTTGGTCGTGGCGGGGAACCGCTAACGTCGCGCTTTATCTGTGACTGAATGGCTTATTTATGGCGGTTTTTCTTGGCGTCTTCAACAGCTTGTTTTGCCTCTTCGGCTTTTTGCTGCAGCTCTTCTTCGGTCATTTGCTCGGCAACTTCGTGCAATTTCGCCAATCCGTCGCTGATATGAACTTCATCAGCCTTGGTTTTTTTTTCGCTCTGATTCTCGCTCATCGTTTTTATCCTATTAGTAAGACATCTCTCGGGAGAAACGGTCTGGTAGAGAAAGTTGAAGTTAGATTTTAGCAGAAAGCGGGGGGAAGGGCGGGAGGGAAGTGGAGTGCGCGCCGCAAAGGCAAAGGCCCGCAGGGCTGCGGGCCTGAAAGTTACGGCTTACTGGCGGTAAGCGAACTTAATCTGTTGCAGGGAATTTCTGAAGATCTCAGCCTGCTTTTCATCTTCCATTTGAGCGGCGAATCTTTCCATGTTCAGCATCACTTTGCCCGCGTCAGCCTGACCAATCGCTTTAAGGATCAGCGTTAAAGTGGCTTTTAAACAGGCAACTTCCGTGGCCAGAGTTTCGACGTTGGCTTCAGTGGTAAAATCACATTGACTCATTTGGGCTCCAAAGCTGTTTTCCAGCTCAATCAGATAATGACATTTCAGACTGTTTTCAGCAGCCTGAAAGAAAGTGCAGGCATTCTACCACATTCATTCTTGGCTGGTTACGGGCGTGTTTTAGGGATGAAAGCCGAAACGGCCGGGCACGCGTGGATGAGAGAGCTAAACAGACTAAACATGATATTGAGATTGAGTATTTTTCAAGGCAAAGCGGATTTTTATTCATTGGGTATTCATAAGAATTTACTAAGGAATAAAATAATAAATCTTCATATGATAGATATAGAAGCTGTAAGCGGCGTCGGTTAATTGAGCATTAATTTTTTGCAGGCTTAGATAAGCTGTTGGCGGCAGGTTTATGTTTTACAGCTTAATGTTTAAATGCCGATGATGAATTTTTTGTTGTTGATTATTATGCGTTTTTTATGGAAATGTTGCTGGCGCTGATGGCATCTTGCTTTTACATGCTATCTCGCATTTTTTTACAGACATTCCGTGGTCAAGTGCAGGCCTATGGAGTAAAATGTCGCTGTTAATTAAATTAGCATACATATCTGAGGTTTTATTTATATCCGCTGTCAATGTCTGACAGCCAGGTCAGCAGCTCCATATTAGACCTGTTAATGCTGCACTCTCTTGGTTTACAAGCTGTCCAAAGTTCTTTATTCACGTGCATAACGTAATATCGCCTGCCGACAAGCCATGAAACATGACTGTGTGTCGCCTTTATTTTTGGAGAATTCTCTTTGATTAGCGTTCTTCTTGTTGATGACCACGAATTGGTGCGCGCAGGGATCCGACGCATTCTGGAAGACATCAAAGGCATCAAAGTTGTGGGTGAAGCCCAGTGTGGCGAGGACGCCGTGAAATGGTGTCGCAGCAATGATGTTGATATTGTTTTGATGGATATGAATATGCCGGGGATCGGCGGGTTGGAAGCGACCAAAAAAATCGTCCGCTTTTCCCCAGATATCAAGATAATCATGTTGACTATCTATACTGAGAATCCACTGCCAGCCAAAGTGATGCAGGCGGGGGCTTCTGGTTATCTGAGCAAAGGTGCTGCGCCACAGGAAGTGGTGAATGCGATTCGCTTAGTCGATTCAGGCCAGCGTTACATCGCCTCTGATATCGCCCAGCAGATGGCCCTTAGCCAAATTGAACCTCAGTCAGAAACGCCGTTCGATAGCCTTTCAGAGCGTGAGTTACAGATTATGCTAATGATCACCAAGGGCCAGAAGGTGAATGAGATTTCGGAACAACTTAGCTTGAGTCCGAAGACCGTTAACAGTTATCGTTATCGGATGTTTAGTAAATTGAATATCAGTGGTGATGTTGAATTGACCCACCTTGCTATCCGGCACGGTTTGTTTAACGCGGAGACTTTGTCTGGCAGTGAGTGATGAGCGATTCGACCCAAAAGCCTTTCTAAAAACGGTCACCAGCCAACCGGGCGTCTACAGGATGTACGACGCCAGCGGCACCGTTATTTATGTCGGCAAAGCAAAAGACCTGAAAAAACGTCTTTCCAGCTACTTCCGCGTCCAGGTTTCCAGCCGCAAGACCGAAACTCTGGTCAAAAACATCGCCCAAATCGATGTCACCGTTACCCACACCGAAACAGAAGCGCTGCTGCTCGAGCACAACTACATCAAGCTCTATCAGCCACGCTATAACGTGTTGCTGCGCGATGATAAATCTTATCCGCTGATTTTCTTAAGTGCGGATAATCACCCGCGCATCTCTATCCATCGCGGAGCCAAGCACGCTAAAGGTGAGTATTTCGGCCCTTTCCCTAACTCTTACGCCGTGCGTGAGTCTTTGGCTCTGCTACAAAAACTTTTCCCGATCCGCCAATGTGAAAACAGTGTTTATCGCAACCGTTCGCGCCCCTGTTTGCAATATCAAATTGGCCGCTGCCTTGGCCCTTGTGTCAAAGGTTTGGTCAGCGAAGAGGAGTACAAAGCACAGGTCGAGTATGTGCGTCTGTTCCTGGCGGGCAAAGATCAGCAAGTGTTAACCCAGCTGATTGGCCGGATGGAAGAGGCCAGCAAGGCGCTGCATTTTGAAGAAGCGGGGCGTATTCGCGACCAGATTCAGGCCGTGCGCCGCGTCACCGAGCGGCAGTTTGTCTCCGGCAATAGCGAAGATTTGGATGTCATCGGCGTCTCCTTCGAGTCCGGCATGGCTTGTCTGCACGTGCTGTTTATTCGCCAAGGCAAAGTGCTGGGCAGCCGCAGCTACTACCCGAAAGTGCCGGGCGGCACCGATTTAGCCGAAGTAGTGCAGACCTTCGTCGGCCAGTTCTACCTGCAAGGCAGCCAGTCGCGCACTCTGCCGGGCGAGATCCTGCTCGACTTTAATCTGCCGGAAAAAGATTTATTGGCCGAGTCGCTCAGCGAACTCGCGGGCCGTAAGGTGCAAATTCAGAGCAAACCGCGCGGAGATCGCGCGCGCTATCTGAAGCTGGCGCGGACCAACGCCTCGACCGCGCTCACCACCAAGTTGGCGCAACAGTCGACCATCCATCAGCGCATGGCTGAATTGGCTAAAACGCTGCATCTGTCGGAAATTAACCGTATGGAATGCTTCGATATCAGCCATACTATGGGCGAGCAGACCGTGGCCTCTTGCGTGGTATTCGATGCCAACGGTCCATTACGTTCTGAATATCGTCGCTATAACATTACCGGTATCACGCCGGGCGATGATTACGCGGCGATGGCGCAGGTGCTGAGCCGCCGTTATGGCAAATCGCTCGAAGAGAAAAAAATTCCTGACGTGATCTTTATCGATGGCGGTAAAGGCCAGCTGGGCATGGCAAAAGACGTTTTTGCTTCCCTTGACGTAGACTGGGATAAATCCAAGCCGCTGCTGATTGGTATCGCCAAAGGCGCTGACCGTAAAGCGGGCTTAGAGACGCTGTTCTTGGTGCCAGAAGGCGAGGGGATTTCACTGCCTTCAGACTCACCGGCGCTGCACCTTATTCAGCATATTCGCGATGATTCACATAACCATGCAATCACCGGCCACCGGCAGAAACGGGCTAAAGTCCGCAATACCAGTGCGTTAGAAGAGATAGAAGGCGTCGGCCCGAAACGTCGGCAAGTATTACTGAAATACATGGGGGGCATTCAGCCATTGTTGAATGCCAGTATTGAGGAAATTGCACAGGTGCCGGGTATTTCTCACGCATTGGCAGAAAAGATCCATAATGCGTTGAAACCCTAAGAGCGATGTAGCAACATACTCATAATAACCACACAAGACAGACAGTTACCTACGCCATGCAATTTAATATACCGACGTGCCTCACCCTGTTTCGCGTTGTACTTATCCCGTTTTTCGTGCTGGCGTTCTATTTGCCTTATGTCTGGGCACCTATGGCCTGCGCGCTGATTTTCGTTTTTGCGGCAATCACCGACTGGTTTGATGGCTATCTGGCTCGCCGCTGGAAGCAAACCACTCGCTTTGGCGCATTCCTCGACCCGGTGGCAGATAAAGTCATGGTGGCGATGGCGCTGGTACTGGTGGCCGAATACTTCCACGCCTGGTGGATAACCCTGCCTGCGGCAACCATGATTGCTCGTGAGATCATCATTTCGGCCCTGCGCGAGTGGATGGCTGAGATTGGTAAACGCAGCAGCGTGGCGGTTTCTTGGATTGGCAAAGTGAAAACTACTGCGCAGATGTTATCGCTGGTGGCGCTGCTTTGGCGTCCTGATGCCATCGTTGTTTGGGTTGGCGTCGGTGCTTTATACATTGCCGCGGTGCTGACTTTCTGGTCAATGTTCCAATATTTGAACGCTGCGCGTCACGATTTGCTGGAACCCTGATCAAACTGAGTTAAAAACCGTCAAACGATCGTTATGTGTGGATAATTTTATTGACTCACTGCGTCAGGTAAGTAGAATGCATCGCATCAGACGGCAGCCAAGCGCAAGCCTGAAGATAGTTAAAAAAATCAGCAAGTTCTGATTATTGCGGGAATAGCTCAGTTGGTAGAGCACGACCTTGCCAAGGTCGGGGTCGCGAGTTCGAGTCTCGTTTCCCGCTCCAAATTTATTAAACAGGTTCTGATATCTGTTTAAGTGCAAGATTAGTAGTAAGAATTAAAGGCGCGTTAACAAAGCGGTTATGTAGCGGATTGCAAATCCGTCTAGTCCGGTTCGACTCCGGAACGCGCCTCCAATTTTCCCGGAGCCCGGGTGGTGGAATCGGTAGACACAAGGGATTTAAAATCCCTCGGCCTTAGGCTGTACGAGTTCAAGTCTCGTCCCGGGTACCATGGGAAAATTAGCTGAATAATCAAAAGCAATATGTAGTAATGTCGTTATAGCCACCTTCGGGTGGTTTTTTTATTTCTGAAATTCGCCTCATAACCTGCAAATAACGCATTGAATCGAGGGCTGACTCAATGCGCTTCATCTATTAGTCTTCAGCAAACGCCAAAATCACCGTCTTCATGGTATAGATTTACGGAATCAGCCGGAACGCTGATCTCTTTCTTGTCGTTGTCGTCGGCGCGCACGCACAGCAACGTATTCCCTTCTACTGCGGTCACGATCATCTTTGGACCGCCGGTCTTTGATTGTACGACGTCTTGTGGCTTAAACATGGTGACTCCTTGGTTTTTTAACTGTTCGCAATCTCAGAATTTATCATAGGGGAATCCACGCGTTACGGCACTGAATCTTTGATGGGGGAAGGGGAGCGGACATGAAAAAGCCGGGCAGTTTGCACTGACCGGCTTGGTGTTCAATCAATTAGCAGCTGGGATTAGTTAATCTCAGGGTGCTGGGCGATCAGATTTTTACGCTTGGTTTCCAGTTCGGCAATTTGAGCGTCAATATCTTCGATTTTCTGCTCAATGTTGTCGTGGTGCTCTTGCAGGATCTCTTTAGCTTCCGCCGGGTCAGACGCCGCAGGCGTAGCCCCTTTCAGTGGGCGGTTCGCCGTTTCCTTCATGAATACGCCGGTCACCAGACCAATCACCGACACCGTCATCAGGTAGTACGCAGGCATGTAGAGGTTCTGAGTCGATTCTACCAGCCATGCTGCGAAGGTTGGGGTGATACCCGCCACCATGATGGAAATGTTGAAGGCGATAGCCAGTGCGCTGTAGCGGATGTTGGTTGGGAACATCGCTGGCAGCGTCGAGGCCATTACGCCGATGAAGCAGTTCAGCAGCACCGCCAACAGCAGCAAGCCGCAGAAAATCAGACCGATCACGCCGCTGTTAATCAGCACGAAGCTTGGGATAGCCAGAATGAACAGACCAATACTGCCGGTAATGATAAACGGCTTACGGCCGATTTTGTCACTCAACATACCGATGAACGGCTGCACAAACAGCATACCGACCATGATGGCGATGATGATCAGCACCCCGTGGTCTTCAGAGTAGTGCAGGCTGTGCGACAGGTAGCTCGGCATGTAGGTCAGCAGCATGTAGTAGGTGACGTTGGTGGTGATCACGATACCTACGCAGACAATCAGGCTCTTCCACTGCTTGGTGAAGATTTCACGGAAAGAGACTTTTGGCGGCTCGGCGATGCTGTGACGCGAGTCGTTATCAATCTTATCGACATGCTGCTGGAAGGTTGGGGTCTCTTCCAATGCGTGACGCAGGTAGATACCAATCAGACCCAGCGGTGCGGCGATGAAGAACGGAATACGCCAGCCCCAGTCGAGGAAGTTCTGCTCGCCAACGATGCTGGAAATCAGGATAACGACACCTGCACCCAGTACGAAACCGGCGATGGAGCCGAAGTCCAGCCAGCTACCGAGGAAGCCGCGCTTTCTGTCTGGAGAGTATTCGGCAACGAAGATGGCCGCACCGGTGTATTCACCACCGACCGAGAAGCCCTGTGCCAGTTTTGCTAACAGCAGCAAGATGGGCGCCCAGATGCCGATAGTGGCGTAGCCCGGTATCAAGCCGATACAGAAGGTACTGACCGACATGATGATAATGGTGATCGACAGAACTTTTTGGCGACCAAACTTATCACCTAAAGCACCAAAGAACAGTCCACCAAGAGGTCTAACAAGGAAAGGAACGGAGAACGTGGCCAATGCCGCGATCATCTGAATACCGGGATCTGCACCTGGGAAGAAGACCTGTCCTAACGCGAAAGCAACAAAGCCATAAACACCGAAATCGAACCATTCCATTGCGTTACCCAACGCGGCGGCGGTGATGGCTTTTTTCAACTTAGTATCATCAATGATTGTAATATCATTGATTTGCATAGGTTTTACGCGTTTTTTTCTTAATCTCATTTATTACGTCCTTTGTTCAAATAAATCCACGGTGCAAAGCGTGAGATATTTAGCAGCTAAATACTTTTTAGATTTTTCAAATCATTATAGGACGCTTTTGTAAGCTTGTGCAAAGAGCGACTATTTTGTGAACAGTCACAGCACAAAATGAATTTGAGTTAAGTATAGAGAAGGGAGAAAAAGGAGAAGAGGATCAAAACAGCCCCGAGGGGCGTTTTTAGGGCTAAATTTCACCCGATGTATCAGTGTTGCTCAGTGCTCTGATGGACAAGGGCAGATGGTAGTTAGGCTGGCTAGTAAAGAAGGCCTGTAAAGCTACGCGTTTCTTACGGTCTATCGAGATCTCTTCCATGGTTTTGCGGAAAATACTGTAGCGGCCACAAGAGGTGCAGGTCACGGTAACGATTTTCGCCGACAGGTTTACCGACGTCTTATTGGTGCTTTGGCACAAAGGGCACTCATCACGAGTGTTTGCTTCTGTGGAACTCATAAAACCTCCGGTTTTACTCCGAGCGGGCCATAGTATAGCGCGAAAAGGCGTCAATTACTTCAGGGTAATTTTTTTATTAGTGGATTTTCGGCGCGACAACGTGTAGGGAGATTCTGAGATTTGCCCGCATCCCTTGATACAGCGCAGCTTGGCAGACTGGAGCGCGAGTAAAAAAGTCGTATAAGAGGCGTGAAAATATTTCGTAGCTGCCGGCTATTCATCACTTATATGCCGATCAGTTACACTCAAGTATTACCAACATTGATGGATTAGCCGTGAAGATTATGACCCCGATTATTTATCAACGCATTGAAGGTGCCGAGTATCGCCACATTTATGTGGTTGGCGATCTGCATGGTTGTCTCTCAATGTTAGAAGATCAGCTTGCGCGCGTGCGTTTTGACGCAGCCAGCGATCTGCTGCTTTCCGTCGGGGATCTGGTCGATCGCGGGCCTGACATCATGGGCTGTCTGAAGCTGATTGAAGAGCCATGGTTCGCCTGCGTGCGTGGCAATCACGAGCAAATGGCGATAGATGCACTGTACGAAACTAATATAGAGCGTTGGCTGAGAAACGGCGGCGAGTGGTTCTATGCTTTAGAAGGTGCCGAAGAGCAGGAGGCTCGGCGTCTTATCAAGCTGGCCGATGAGCTGCCACACGTGATTGAAGTCAACACTGAGTCAGGCAACGTGGTGGTGGCTCACGCGGATTACCTCTCCGATCGCTATGAGTTTGGCAAGCCGATGGATGGCTACGAAGTTATTTGGAATCGCGATCGCATAAACTATGCCCTTGCCGGGCGTTTTACCGAAATCACCGGCGCCAAGGCGTTCTATTTCGGCCACACGCCAGTAGAACATCCGATGGTCTACGCCAATCAGCACTATATCGACACCGGCGCGGTATTTGGCGGTTACCTCACGCTACAGCAGATCCAGTAATACGGCGGCGACGTGGAGGCAGTGGTTTGCCGTGACCATGGCGCGGCGGTATAGTGGCAGCCAGCCTGAGCAGGGGAAAAACAAAAATAACATCATGGAAAATAAGCGCGAAGACCGGATCCACCGCCTGTTGCTGGCGTTAAAAAAAGCCGACAAAATTCATCTCAAAGACGCCGCCCAGCTGCTGGACGTGTCAGAAATGACCATCCGCCGTGACCTGAACTCCGCACCAGCGCCAGTCATCCTGCTGGGGGGCTATATCGTCGTCGACCCCAAGAATAGCTCGGCTACTCACTACTTCGTCAGCGAACAGAAAATGCGTCAGGTTGAGGAGAAGCGTCGCCTTGGCGCACTGGCCGCCGCCCTGGTTGAAGATGACGACACGGTGTTTTTTGATTGCGGCACCACTACGCCCTATATCATTGAAAGTATTCCCGAAGAACGCGTTTTTACCGCCGTGTGTTACTCCCTCAACACCTTCTTGGCATTGCAGGAAAAGCCCCATTGCGAAGTGATTTTGTGCGGCGGGGTGTTTAAACCGAGCAACAGCATTTATACCCCGATTGGCCGCAGCAATGAGCTGGATTACATTCGGCCCAACAAAGCCTTTATCTCGGCGGCCGGTGTGAGTATTCAGCATGGCGTGAGCTGTTTTAATTTCGATGAATTGCTGATGAAGCATCAGGCGATGGAAAGGTCAGAGCAGAATATCTTGGTGGCGGACAGCAGTAAGTTTGATCGGGTGCGACCGGCGGCGATCGCACCTTTGGCTCGCTTCAATATGCTAATTACCGATGCGCTACCTTCGCAGGCTTTCATCGATTTTTGCCATGACGCGGACGTGGAGCTGGTGGTGTAGGGCTATCAGCGAATGGTCGGGATCTTCTCGACATGCTGGTAAAATACCACCTCCCAAATCCCGTTGGCCGTGCCGTCACTTAAGTAATGTTCAAAACAGGCTTTACCATCGGCGCGGTAGCCGCTCTCAGCAATGTGGTGGTAATAGAAGTCCTGCCACGCTTTGGCGAAATTGCCGTCGACAATGGTGGTGTGATAAGCCGCGTAGGTGCCACCCGGCAAGGTTTGCAGGCAAAGCCCTTCGGCATCATCAAGAATAAAATTATCCGCCACGCAGACTGAAGGATCTGCGCGCAGCTTTTCTGCCGGCGTCGTTTCTGGATCGTCATGGAACAGGGTTAACCACTCAAGATGTTTCTGATGGTGGCGCTGCGACCAGTCCATCAAGTGGCGAAATCCTTCCTTAATAGACTTTTCATACGGGCCAGTAACCCGATAACTTACCAATTTTTTAGCCGGTCTTTCGACTATCATAAATGCCATGATTGACTCCTTGTGTTACATGCCAGTGAGTTGAGTCCTTTTTAGAAGAGGGTTGAGGTATAACAGTTTCAACCGGAACAGAAGGTAACTGCTCTACGTGCTATAACAGTGACCATGATAAAATCGGGTCATCAGATTGCATTATAGTCGTACCTGTCGTGAGGTTATGAGATGGACGTGATCAAAAGTGTATTAAACAGTGAAATCGAGCGGATCAATCGTCTGGAAGGGCGTGACGGTAAGCCGAGAATCAACAGCGAGTTCTTCGTCAACCACCCGTGGCTGTGCCTTGCCATGCTCGCCGGTTACATTCTGGTAGGCATCGTGATGTACGTGTCGCCTTATATGGGCCTCGGCTGGTTTATCGGATTCACCGCCTTTTTGCTGTTCATGTCGGCCATGCTGCTGATGGAAATCAAACCGACCTATCGCTACGAAGATATCGGCGTGCTGGACCTGCGCGTTTGCTATAACGGCGAGTGGTACTTCAGCCGTGAGATCTCTGAAGACGCCGTGCAGCAGCTGTTGGCCTCAAACGAGGTGAGTACGCGAATCAAAAACCGTATTGAAGCTATCGTGCGCAACAAAGGGGCGATAGATTTCTACGATGTTTACGATCTGGCGCGTCAGGATAAGTTGCAGTTTGCTGGTTCTGCCACGGCGCAGGCGGCACATTAAATTTTTGCTGCGTCTGACCTCATCGCTGCGGTTCTGATAAGCTGAGTTTGACCTGTCTAAGATAATACCCATCGGGTAGTCAGACAGGTTTGCTCAGCTTTTTGCATTGTGGCGCGCCGCTTTTTACGCCCAAATGACGTGTCGAAATGTGCCCTGATCGGCTGACCGGGGTGAGTTATGGCGAGATCACGGGTAGAATAAGCGGAGATCGACTATTAAGGGGGGCGTATGATGACGTTTATCAACAATGAATTTGAATATCGTAACTGGATCATCGAAGAAATTTTTCAGGTCAGTGCGGTGAGCGAAGCCTCTGAATTCGCTGATCAAGAGGTTGATGACTTTATCTTCGACGCGCGCCCAGTGTCTTACCCTTGTATCGCGGTGATGATCCAGACGCCGGGCCAGCCGGGGGTTTGCGAGCCTCGCTTCGTCTATAAGGAGCAGGTGTTCGAGTGGGCGCACCAGATGGGCTTCGGCTTCGACAGTTAAGCCACTGCTTGCAACCCTGAGCGCGACGGCTCAGGGTGATTTCTCAAGCTATTAACGCCAATCAGACGTTTTTACGGTCAATCTTCTCTTCTCCCCAGAACAAGTGATCTTCCTTGGTTTTCGCGAAAGCGATAGGCAGGACTTCATCATTACCTTCTTCCCAAATCTTCTGTGCCAGCACTTCATCGTTGTCTGCCAGCTCGAAAATCGCTTCTGCAATCTCATGTGAAGTTTCACGCGTGTTGGCCCAAGCTTTGATATTAGATGTGGTCATTTGTCACTCCCGTGGTTTGCTCAAAGTAAAAATAGCTCTCCCTTTAACTATGGTTGGCGATGGCAGGGTAAGCAAACCTGATTGCCTATAAAACGCTCATCATGGTGTTTTTGTCGTCGCTAGACACTATATGTGGTGACAAAATGTGCCCGCGGGCTGAGAAAAAAGAGCGTGGGACAGGGCCGTGGTTTATACTCAACGGGCTTTTGATAATTTAAGGTGAAGAGAATGAGCGACGATATTTTTGATTTTGACATTGATGCAGCATTAGAAAAAGCGGAAGAGAAAGCAGCCGAAAAGGCCTCTGCCGTGCCTGAAGTGGTTCAGGATGAAAGTGACTGCGAAGGCTGCAAGATTTAATCTCAGCCCAAAGCCGCAAAACATCTGCTTTACATATCAATAAAAGAACCGCTTCGGCGGTTTTTTTTATGGCTGAAATTTGCAGCAGAATGAGAAATATTCCTTGCGCGTTATAGCCTTGCGAAAAGGCTTTTTATGTCGGGTTTGATGCAAATGTAAGGAGTGTGTGAGGGCTGAGTAAATGGGATAAATTCCTATAGAACAGTAAGATAGCTGGCAGTAATTTGAACCTACCTGATGAGCAGGTCGTGAGGTTTCGAATGAAAAAAATAGTGTTAGTTCTCGCTGTCATGCTGAGTTTACCGGCTCTTGCCCATGCCAACGTTGAGATAGGCATAAATGTACCAGGCGTCTCTTTGCATATTGGCGATCGCGATAACCGGGGCTATTACTGGGATGGCGGTGGCTGGCGTGACCCAGGCTGGTGGGGTCATCACTATCGCGACAATGGCTATGGTCACTGGGTCTATTACGAGCCAGCACCGCCACCGCCGCCGCACTACTGGTATCGCGAGCACTATTGGCGTGAGGGACCTCCTCCCGGCTATTGGCACCGTGGTCCACCTCCGGGTTATTGGCACGAAGGGCCGCCTCCGGGACGTTGGTAATATTATCGGGTTGTAATGGTTTAAGAATTTGAGAACAGGGTTGGCGGTGGGGATGCTCAGGCATTTGTAACGTCAATTCTGTTCTTTTTCTTTGGGCAATTTAGATCTTTCTTGCAACTTAATTGATATGTTTCCCTGCAAATAATTCACCCCATTTATTAATCAATGTGAGTGCATAATTCTTTGTTATATAAAGAATTTATTTTTGAATTTCGACGCAGATGTTGCTTGCTAGTTGGGCGCTATATTGTTAATTTTCTGTTGCACAGATCAGCAACGGATGGCTCGATTATTTCTCACCTGATGGTTTCCTCTGATGAAAGAGGCAGTCAGGTGAAATCCCCAACATTGAGAGCATCCTCATGTTTATGATTAAAAACGATTTTGAATACCGTAACTGGATGATGAAAACCTATTTCCGCCTTGATGGCATACAGGGCGAAAGCCTGTTGACCGATGAAGAGCTGGAAGATTTCTTGTTTGAGAGCAAACCGGCAGGCTATCCGTGTCTGGCGATGATCACCCCTTCCAGCACTCAGCCATTAGAGAATGAAATTTCCTATATTTATCGCGAGCAGATAAGCCTGTGGGCTAGAGAGATGGGCGTGTTGAAGTGTTAAGTATAGATTAAGCTATTGATTATCAGACTAAAGCGCTCATTGGAGCGCTTTTTTAGTTTTTGGCTTCAGGCTTCACTGCCGCGCACTTCGACCAGTACCGGGCAGGGGGCGTGAGCTATCACTTCGGCGCTCACCGAGCCAGTGAGCAACCGGCCAAACAGCGACTGGTGGCGACGGCCCATCAAGATAACTGAGGCGTTTTTATTCCGCGCTTCTTCCACCAAAGCCACTTCCGGCGTGCCAACAATAATATTGCTCACCGCCTTGACCGAGCGCGCCTGCAGCTGTTCTAAGGTGAGATGAACTAATGCCTGCGCGCTGCCTTCTTCGTACTGGGCGGGTGCATAGTCGGCGGCCTGAGGGTCAGCCGTTGGCTGATTATTTAGCGCGTAAGCTTCATCAACGCAGCAGGTGACATACACGGTTGACGCCGTGCCTGCCGCCAGCGTGCAGGCCAATTCCACCACATACTCCGTTTGCTTCGAGCCATCAATGGCCAGCAAAATGGTGTCAAACATCCGCTTTCTCCTTCTTCTGATGCTTTCCGATTTGCCTAATTACTTACCGATTTCACTGAGCAGCGCGGCCTTACAATTGAGCAGGGCTTCGCGCATTTCGGCTTCTTTGCTGCTAAAACGTGCGGTGGGCAAGATAACGGATACCGCGTAGCGGCCAAGGATGGTGTCGAGTGATACCGCCATGGTCGAAATCCCTTCCACAGTTTCGCCGGTTTCGGTTGAAACGCCGGTTTCCCGCACCCGCGCCACCTTGGCTAATAAGCTCTTAATGTCGCGCACGGTATTTTCGGTGGCGGGTTCGAAGGTGTCGCCAACCAGGCTATGAATTTCTTCATCGGTCTTCAAGGCCAGCAGGGCGCGGCCCGCCGAGGTGCCGTAGATAGGCAAGTTCAGCCCGACGCGGGGCGACACGCGCAGCTCGCGCTCGGCCACCACGTTGTAAATATTGGCAATTTTGGTGCCGCTGGTACGGCTCAGCGCCACGGTTTCATTGATATCGTCGCTGAGCTGCTTGAGGTAAGGGGAGGCGATAGCAATCACGTCGGTATGGACGGTGGACACCAGCCGCAACAGCGTCGGGCCTAATCTCACCCCCGCCATGCCTTCCGAGCGCACCAGTCCTTCTTCGGCCAGCGCCGCCACGATGCGTTGCACCGTCGAGCGCGGGAGCTGAACCTCGTTGGCGATGGAGCCGAGGCTCATTCCCTGAGGATTTTTGCCTAAAGCGTTAAGGATTTTTGCCGCGCGCGAAATGACCTGAATACCGCCACTGCGCTCTTCATCGACCGAATGGTCATCACTCATAACTTGTCCTTTTCATCCATGGCTGGTTTTTGCCGTGCCGCGTTTTGCCAATGTAATGGCTGGGCGCGGAGAAAACAACGTTAATCACATTGCAATACAGTGTCCCATATTATAGTATTTTCTCGCTGTATCACATTGCGATGCAGTGCATCATAAAAGTGCATCGCACCGATAAAATGCATTGTGATGAATAACTCTTTTCACCTGCCAACGCTTATCTTCAGGACGGATTATTTTTCAGAAGTCTGATCCTCCTGATGCATTACATCGCGGAGTAAACGCGTAAACATGAGTCAGACGATGTTAATGAACGGGCCTGCGCCGGGCGTTTCGCCGCCACCTGCACCTCCCGTTGCCCAACCTTTCACCTTGCGTCTGATCATTGGAATGGTCGGCGTACTGATTGCGTCGCTATGTTCAGGTTTGAACGATCGCGTGACCGATATCGCGTTGGCGGACGTGCGCGGCGCGTTGAGCATCAGCAGCGATCAGGGTTCATGGCTGATTGGTAGCTATCAGGCCGCGGAGGTCGCCGCCATGCTGATAGCCCCGTGGCTGGCAATGACCTTTTCCATTCGCCGTTTTGCGATGGCGACCACCGCGGGCTTCGTGCTGATTGCCGTGATCATTCCCTTTGCGCCAAATTTGCCGATTTTCATTGCCCTGCGCGTGATTCAGGGGGCCTTTGGTGGTGCTTTGCCGCCGCTGCTGATGACCGTCGCGTTGCGCTTCTTGCCGCCGCACTTTAAATTGTATGGCCTGAGCGCCTATGCCCTGACGGCCACCTTTGGGCCGAACGTCGCCACGTCGCTGGCGGCGCTGTGGACCGACGCCGTGGGCTGGCAATTTGTCTTCTGGCAGATAATCCCGCCCTGCGTGCTGGGTATTTTCATGATTGGCTACGGGCTGCCGCAGGATCCGCTGCGGTTGGAAAGATTCAAGCAAATGGACGCTGTTGGCATGCTCACCGGATGCAGCGGGCTGGCTTTGCTGGTGCTGACGCTGCAACAGGGTGAGCGGCTGGACTGGTTTAACTCTCCCTTGATAACTCTGATGTTTTTCTCAGCAGTGGTGCTTTTGACGCTGTTCGTGGCTAACGAGTGGTATCACCCACTGCCGCTGTTCAAACTGCAGATGCTGCGCCGCCACAACTTGTCTCACGGCCTGCTGACGCTGTTCGGCCTGATGCTGCTGTTTATGTCCGGCTCGGCTATTCCGTCGGGCTATATGGCGCAGGTTGAAGGGTTCCGCGCGGTGCAGTTTGGGCCTTTGGCTCTCAGCGTGGGCCTGCCCCAACTGCTGCTGGCACCTCTAGTGGCCGCGGTGTTAAACATGCGCTGGATTGATAGCCGCTGGATTTTAGCCGCAGGGCTAACGCTGCTGGCCGTCTCCTGTTATTGGGGAAGCCATCTGACCTCCGACTGGTCGCGTGACAACTTCTACCTTATTCAGGCCATGCAGGCCTTTGGTCAGCCGATGGCGGTGATGCCGATCCTGATGGGGGCGACCAGCGTGGTGCAGCCGATGGAAGGGCCTTTTGCCTCGGCGATGTTCAACGTCACCCGCGGTATGGGCAGTATTTTTGCCGGCGCAATGATGGAAACTTTCCTCAGCCATCGCCAACAGCAGCATTCCAATATTTTGCTCAATCACGTCGGCAGCAATAGCTACCTGCTGTCGCAGCCTTATGACGGCGCGGGCGGCCACTTAGCCCCGCTCAATCAAGACGGTTCGGCGATTTCTCCTGAGCTTATGCAGCAGTTTGCCGGGCAGGTTAGGCAGCAAACGCAGGTGCTGGCACTGTCAGACACCTATCTGGCTTTCATCGTCGTTGCCGCCATGCTGGGTTTGCTGACCTTTGTGGTCGCCAAGCGAACTTATCCGCCGCAGTCAGTAATGAAGCAGACTTAACGCTCATAAAAATTTTAATCACCTGATTTATTAGAAAAATTAAGCGCGAGAATAATAAAATGATCAACAAATCTTCAATTCGCCCTGTCTGGCTGCTGGCTATCGCCATTGTGGTGCTGGTGGTGGTCGCCGGGTTCTGGGTATTAAGTCGTCAAGGCGAGCCGGAAACCGATGACGCCTTCGTGTCGGCGGATTCCACGCTGGTCGCGCCGCGCATCTCCGGCACCATTTCGCAGGTCCTGGTTGCGGATAACCAGCAGGTAAAAGCCGGGCAGGTGCTGGCGGTGATTGACGACGGCGACTATCGCAACGCGGTGCTCAGTGCTCAGGCGAACCTGGAAACGGCCAGCGCCCAGTTGCTGAGTTTTACCGCCCAACTGGCCCAGCAGCAGCAAACTATCTTGCAAACCAAGGCGCAGGTGAATGCGGATAACGCCAATCTGGTCTATGCCCGCCAAAGCGCCGAGCGCTACCAGCGTTTGCTGCAAAATGGCTCCGGCACGGCGGACCAGCGTGACCAGTCTGATGCCAATTACCGCGCCAAAGTTGCCCAGCAGCAGAGCGACGTGGCGGCTTCTCAGGCGGCGGAAAAGCAAATTGACGTGTTGAAGGCCGGGCAGGCGCAGGCTCAGGCGGCGATTGATTCGGCCAAAAGCCAGCTGGCGCAGGCCAGGTTGAATCTGAGCTATACCCAAATTAAAGCGCCAATTGACGGCACGGTCGGGCAGCGTTCAGTGCGGGTTGGAGGTTATGTCAGCGCCGGGACGCGGGTGCTGGCGGTGGTTCCGCTGCATCAGGCGTTTATCCTCGCCAATTACCTTGAGACACAATTAGCCGACGTCACGCCAAACCAGACGGTCAGTATCAAGGTGGATGCACTGCCGGGCGTGCTGTTTTCAGGCAAGGTTGATAGCATCTCGCCAGCCACCGGTGTGACTTTCTCGCCAATTGCGCCGGATAACGCTACCGGCAATTACACCAAAGTAGTGCAGCGAGTGGCGGTGAAAATAGTCTTGGATCAGGGCCAGAAGGATTTAGAGCGGCTTAAAGTCGGCATGTCAGCTGTCCCAACCATTAATACGGCGTCGACGCGCTAACCGGTTTTATCTTAAAGATTGATCAGAAAAAGGCGGCAGTGAATTTTATTTCACTGCCGCCTTTTTTGTCGCTTCACTCAGCTAAACGGGCTATCACGAATGCTGTTTCTGCGGCGGGGTAGGGCCGTTGCCGCTCTTCTCATGCATGGTCTGTGGCTTGCCGGAGAACAAGAAGCGCAGAATCGGAATGCGTTTGTGAACCTCATACAGCATAAAGGCGATGCCGAAGACAAACACCAGCCCCAGCAGGAAGCCAACCCAGTCGTTATTGATTTTTGGCGTGATAAACGCGCCGTAAATCAGGGTCAGCGGGTGGTGAACCAGATAGATGAACAGAGAAGAGTTCACCAGATAGGTTATCCACGGAGACTGGAAGTTCAGCACGTAGTGGCTGAAGGAGAACACCACGTTAACCATCAAAATGCCCAGCAGCGAGGTGATGATGGCATCAAGCTCCATCGAGTAAAGCTGCGGCGTGTTAACGTGCTGGTTGAACATGTAGGCCACGAACAGGAACAAACTGGCCACGCCAGCCCATGCCGATGGCTTGATGAACAGCTCTTTTAGCCAGGTAAATTTGTAGGCAAATGCGCCGATCACGAAAAATGGCAGGTAAAACAGCGTCTGCATCACGATGAAATTAAATGCGCCATTGGAGAGTAAATCCGGGGCGAAAATATAAATTGCGCGATTAAAAGCAGCGTAAATAAAACCAATAATTAAAAATATAATTGAGAGTTTTCCTAGGCTATTCGTTTTATTCTTAATAGCGGAAATACGATTATTCTTAATTCGTTTAATCGATTTAAATAAGTAAAAGCAGATACTGGTCAGTATTACCAAGGTCAATAAGAACCACAAATGGGATACCATTTCCCACACGGTGATATTGATTTTCTGGTACAGGCCCAGTTGGTCCCAGTTCGAGAACTTGTCGGTAAACTTCATCAGGAAGTAGAGCTGCGGCAGGGTGATCAGCGGGAAAGCCGCAGCCAGCGGGATGGCAACGCGCTCCAGACGGACCTTCAGCCACTTCTGCGAGTCATAGCGCTCGTAGAGCATGTAGGAGAAATAGCCGGAAATGACAAAGAACACCTGCATCCTGAAGGCGTGAATAAAGTCATTAAATATGGTCAGTCCATCCGACGGCACAGCACTGTTTACTGCCCAGATATGGCTGGAGTAAATCAATGATATATGGAATGGAATGCCGAGCAGCATCAAATAGGCTCGGATTGAGTCCAAAAAGAACTCGCGCTGTTGAGTTTGTGGTTTCATTACGTATCCGTTGTATGAAGCTTATCCTGATTTTAGTGCTTAAATCGCGAACAGGTAATTAGAGACTGGTAAGAAAAAGTTTTCGATCCTTACATTAGCTTAATATTCGTATAGGCAAGAACCTACTATGTTATCGGACAAGTTTCCATAGCCGGAGTTTCAACGAATTGATATCCTTGTGCTGTTGTGTGCTTAAACGGTTCATCAATGGGATGAACCATCAATCTCTCATGTTGTCGGAAACCTGACAGTTCAATTAAAATAGAATGAATGAGTTAAGCGCACGTAAAGGAGGGGATGTGCCGGGTAAAAATTTTTCCAAAGGGCCACGTATGACTAAAGTCCGTTTGCTGAGTGCCGCAGTGTTGATGTCCATGATTTCTTCATCTGCATGGGCTTTTTCTATTGATGATGTAGCTAAACAAGCAAAAGCGTTAGCTGACAAGGGCTATGAAGCTCCGAAAAGCAACCTGCCGTCTCAATTCCGTGATTTGAAATTTGCGGATTATCAACAAATTCAATTCAATCATGACAAAGCGTACTGGAAAAACCAGAACACGCCTTTCAAGCTTGAGTTCTATCATCAGGGGATGTACTTCGACACCCCGGTGAAAATCAATGAAGTGACGGCCGATACCGTCAAAGAGATTAAATACAATCCCGACTATTTCAATTTTGGCAATGTGAAGCATGATGCTGACACGGTCAAAAACCTCGGCTTTGCTGGTTTCAAAGTTCTCTATCCTATTAATAAAGCGGATAAAGACGATGAAATCATGAGCGTGCTGGGTGCGAGCTACTTCCGCGTAATTGGTAAAGGTCAGGTTTATGGCCTGTCTGCCCGCGGCTTGGCTATCGACACCGCGCTGGCCTCTGGTGAAGAATTCCCTCGCTTCCGTGAGTTCTGGATTGAGCGCCCAAATCCAGATGAAAAGCACTTAGTGATTTATGCGTTGCTCGACTCTCCTCGTGCGACCGGTGCTTATCGCCTCGACGTTTACCCGGGTAAAGACGCCACTGTAGATGTGCAATCCAAAGTTTACCTGCGCGACAAAGTCGGCAAACTGGGTATTGCTCCGCTGACCAGCATGTACTTGTTTGGTGCTAACCAGCCTTCTCCGGTGATGAACTACCGTCCGGCGCTGCACGACTCCAACGGTCTTTCTATTCAGGCTGGCAATGGTGAATGGATTTGGCGTCCGCTGAATAATCCAAAACACCTCTCTGTTAGTCAGTTCACCATGGAAAATCCAAAAGGCTTCGGTCTGCTGCAACGTGGTCGTGACTTCTCCAACTTCGAAGATTTAGACGATCGCTACGATCTGCGTCCAAGTGGCTGGGTAGAAACCAAAGGCGATTGGGGCAAAGGTAAAATCGAGCTGGTGGAAATTCCAACCGCTGATGAAACCAATGACAACATCGTGGCTTTCTGGACTCCAGACCAGTTGCCAGAAGTAGGTAAACCATTAGATCTGAACTACCGCCTGCACTTCAGCCGTGAAGAAGAGAAGTTACATTCTCCTAATCTGGCTTGGGTACAGCGCACCATGCGTTCAACCGGCGACGTCAAGCAGTCAAATCTGACGCGTGATGCAGACGGTAGCGTGGCGTTCTTGGTGGACTTCGTCGGTCCTAACTTGAAAGCGTTGAAAGATGACACCCCAGTCGCTTCGCAGGTGAGTGTCGGTGACAATGGTGATCTGGTAGAAAATAATGTCCGCTATAATCCAGTAACTAAAGGCTGGCGTTTAACGCTGCGCCTGAAAGTGAAAGATCCGAAGAAGCCAATCGAAATGCGCGCTTCTCTGGTTAATGGCGAGAAAACACTGAGTGAAACCTGGAGCTATCAGCTGCCTGCCAATGAATAAGTCAACGCATTCTACTCAAGATTACGTGAAGGCTTTGCCGCTCTCTGAAGAACAGAAAGCGGCGCTAATTCAGCAACTCCCTCAGTCCGAGGGAGAAGCCTTTGCGACCGTTCACCGCCAAATCGGCGGTGAATCAACGATGACTACTGACGTTTCCGACGCTGATGCTCCTCTGCTTTCAGTGAAGACACGTGTTGCAGGAAGCTGGCCAGATGCCATGGAAAACGGCAACTTGTCTGAAGTGGACAACGAAGGCCGCACCATTGTTAATGCCATGCCGCCGGTTAAGCGTTCCAGCATGTTCCCTGATGTGTGGCGCACCAACCCGGTAGGGCGTTTCTGGGACAGCCTGATGGGGCGCAGCACCGTTTCGCGCCGCGACGGCAAATCGGAAATGCCAGAGTCTGAAAAAAGATGGCGTCACGCCGGTTCTGTGCGTCGCTACATTTTGCTGGTGTTGATGCTGGTGCAAACCGCCATCGCCACCTGGTACATGAAAACCATCTTGCCATATCAGGGCTGGGCGCTTATCGACCCCGCAGATATGTTGAATCAAGACTGGCTTCAATCCGTCTTACAGTTGCTGCCTTATGTCTTACAGACCGGGATTCTGGTGCTGTTCGCCATCCTGTTCTGTTGGGTTTCGGCGGGCTTCTGGACCGCACTGATGGGCTTCTTACAGCTGCTCATCGGGCGTGACAAATACAGCATCACGGCCTCGACAACGGGCAATGAGCCGCTGAACCCGAACAACCGTACTGCGCTTATCATGCCGATTTGTAATGAAGACGTAGAACGCGTATTCGCGGGTTTACGTGCGACTTATGAGTCTGTGAAAGCCACCGGCGATCTCGACCAGTTCGACATTTATGTCCTGAGTGACAGCTATGACCCAGACATCTGCGTGGCCGAGCAAAAGGCGTGGATGGAAGTGTGTCGTGACGTCGACGGGCATGGCCGCATCTTCTATCGTCGCCGTCGCCGCCGTGTAAAACGTAAAAGCGGTAACATCGATGACTGGTGCCGTCGCTGGGGTGGGGAATATGCCTACATGGTTATTCTCGACGCCGACAGCGTGATGAGTGGCGAATGTCTGACGGGCCTTGCGCGTCTGATGGATGCCAACCCGAACGCCGGTATTATCCAGTCTGCGCCTAAGGCGTCGGGCATGGATACCCTGTATGCGCGCTGCCAGCAGTTTGCGACGCGTGTCTACGGCCCACTGTTCACCGCCGGTCTGCATTTCTGGCAGTTGGGTGAGTCTCACTACTGGGGCCACAACGCCATTATCCGCGTGAAGCCGTTCATCGAGCACTGCGCCCTTGCGCCGCTGCCGGGTGAAGGTTCCTTCGCCGGTTCTATCATGTCCCACGACTTCGTCGAAGCCGCGTTAATGCGTCGTGCGGGTTGGGGCGTGTGGATTGCTTATGACCTGCCGGGAAGCTACGAAGAGTTGCCACCAAACCTGCTGGACGAGCTGAAACGCGACCGCCGCTGGTGTCACGGTAACCTGATGAACTTCCGCCTGTTCTTGGTTAAAGGCATGCACCCGGTTCACCGCGCCGTGTTCCTGACAGGCGTCATGTCCTACCTGTCTGCACCGCTGTGGTTTATGTTCCTGGCGCTCTCTACCGCGCTGCAAGTTGTGCATACACTGATGGAGCCGCAATACTTCCTTCAGCCAAGGCAGCTTTTCCCAGTCTGGCCGCAATGGCGTCCTGAGCTGGCGATAGCCCTGTTCTCCACCACGCTGGTGCTGCTGTTCTTACCTAAATTGCTCAGTATTGTGCTGATTTGGGCCAAGGGCGCGAAAGAGTATGGCGGTGGCATTCGTCTGTTCTTCTCCATGCTGCTAGAGATGCTGTTCTCCGTCTTGCTGGCCCCTGTGCGCATGCTGTTCCACACCGTCTTCGTGGTGAGCGCGTTCTTGGGTTGGGAAGTGGTGTGGAACTCTCCACAGCGTGATGATGACGACACCCCTTGGGGCGAAGCCTTCAAGCGCCACGGTTCGCAACTGCTGTTGGGTGCCGTGTGGGCTGGCGGGATGGCGTGGCTGGACCTGCGCTTCCTATGGTGGTTGGCGCCAATCGTCTTCTCCCTGATCCTGTCGCCGTTCGTTTCCGTGCTGTCGAGCCGTGCAACGCTGGGTATTAAGAGCAAGAAAGCTAAACTGTTCTTGATCCCGGAAGAGTACAACCCGCCGCGCGAGCTGGTAGCGACTGACGAATACCTGATGCTGAACCGTTCTCGTTCACTGAAAAACGGCTTCATGCACGCGGTATTTGACCCAAGCTTCAATGCGCTGGCAACGGCCATGGCGACCTCGCGTCACCTGCTGCGTCCAAGCATTGAAAATGGCCGTCAGTACCGTCTGGAGCAGGCATTCAACACTGGGCCAAAAGCCTTGAGCAAAGCGGATCGTCTGGTCCTGCTGAGTGACCCAGTGATTATGGCGCGCCTGCACTCAGCGGTCTGGACTCAGCCTGATCAACACGCGTGGAGCGCTTACTACAGCGAACTGCCGCGTAACGTTCAGGCTTTCCCAGAGACGCAGACGCTGGAAGCCAAACCGGCCTAAACGCTTTGCGCTAAAACTAGTGTGAAGCACGACGGTGAGAGATAAAAGGCAGGATGCATCAGCATCCTGCCTTTTTTATGAGTGGTTTTTTATCAGTGATTTTGTATAAGTGGGGAAGGGTGTGACAAAACATTCGATGCTTCGCGCCGTCGCCCTCGGGGTGGTGGTGGCCAGCCTGACAGGCTGCGGCAGCATTATTAGCCGAACCGTGCCGGGGCAGGGGCATGGTAATCAATATTATCCGGGCGTCCAGTGGGACGTGCGCGACGGCCCGTGGCGTTATGTCACTATTATCGACGTTCCGCTGTCGATGATTGTCGACACCTTTATGCTGCCGATTGATGCCCGCCACGGGCCTTATGAGTGATGAGTTATTTCGGGCTTAGTCGATATCCTTGCCCGGATAATCATCTTCATCATCCCACTCGTCGGCCGCGGCTTCGCCCTCTTCGGTATCCAACGGCGGCTCGTACTGATACTCACCTTCGTCCCATTCGTAAAGCGTGCCTTCTTCCAGCCACTCCTCTTCCAATTCTTGCGCGTCGTAGTCGCCATCAAAAATAGCCTGAGCCGCCTCGCCGCTGCGGAAATTGGTGCTCTCAACAGCCTCGCCGTCGCGGGTGAAGAACTCGGCTTCCCACATAATATCGCCATCCTGCATCACATACTTTTGCAGGTTGAATTGCTCAGGGATCGCCTCTTCGTCGCTATCGGCGGTGTCTTGCGCAGCCTCAAGAAACACTTCACGGGCGGCATCAACGGCTTCTTCTAAGGTTGCATACATGCTCATCTTTTTCTCCTGAGTTGCTTTAACGAGGATTGTGGATAATGTTTAATGCGTTAGTTATTAGGCGCTAACGGCTGAGTTATAAAAGTTCTGTGTGTTGTTTTTCTAACTCACTAATTGTTGACGCTGTGGCTGAGGTTGCAAGTTTTCACCCGCTAATAACGCAGAAATTAACCGGTTTTTTGTTTTTTTCAGAACACTTCACCCACAGGGAGATTGGCGCTCATGGTTTCACGTCAGGCGGTTTTGCGCATTGCTCGTCCAACCGACAATATTCGGCAGATTGCGCAGATGTATCAGCAGGGTTTAGGGTTTGAGTTGTTAGGTCAGTTTGAGGATCACCAAGGCTTTGACGGCGTGATCATCGGGCATCCCACTCACCATTATCATCTTGAGTTCACCCACCATCGCGGTACGCGGGTGGGCAGGGCGCCGACGCAGGACAATCTGTTGGTGTTTTACATTCCTAATGCCGAAGAGTGGCGGCAGCAGTGTGAGCAGATGGAACAGGCGGGGTTTGTGAAAGTCGCGTCTTATAACCCTTATTGGGATCAAACCGGCAGCACCTTTGAAGATGCTGACGGCTATCGGGTGGTTCTCGCAAGGCGCGACTGGACGGCCTGAATTACTCGACGGTGACTTCGCGCTGGCGGCGTTGCAGGCTCCAGTAGGAGTAGACGGCGTTGAACAGCACCACCAGCGCGGTGACGCAGAACACCGTGCGGAAGCCGTAACTGGCTGAGACGGCAGCACCCAGCAGCGGGCCGGTTACATTACCCACGTCGCGGAACGACTGGTTATAGCTGAACACTCGCCCGGCCACCTGATTGGTGCAGTTATAGATAAGCAGCGTTTGCACCGCAGGCAGCAGCGCGCCGTCTGCCGCGCCGAGCATAAAGCGCAAGATCCCCAGCTGTAGCGGGTTTTGCACAAAGGCCATCGGGATCAGCAGCAGCACCGACACCCCGAGCATCGCCACCAGAATCTTCTCCGGACCAATCCTGTCACCCAGCTTGCCAAGCCTTGGCGCACTCATCAGCGCCGCCACGCCCGGCACCGAGGCGATCATGCCGCTGATAAATGCCAAGTTCTGCGTGTTACCTGCCAGTTCGCGGACGTACAGCGTCAAGATTGGCGCAATCGACCCCGTCGCCACCTGAATGATCATGGTGGTGATGAACAGGCACAGCACCAGCTTAGGGTTCTTCAGTGAGGCGAAAACCTGTTTGCGATTCAACATATCCTTCTTGTTGACCGGCATAAACTGCTCGCGAATGAAGTACAACGTCATGATAAAACACAGGAAAAGCACAAAAGCGGTGATGAAGAATACCGGGCGAAGCCCGTAGCTGTCGGCCAGTAAGCCGCCGACCAGCGGGCCAATCAGCGCGCCGCTGACCGCGCCGGTGGATAAGGTGCCCAGTGCCCAGCCACTTTTATTACGTGGGATTTGAGTAGCAATCAGCGCATTGGCGTTAGGGACAAAGCCGCCGAGCAGGCCGAGCAGGGCGCGTAGCACCAGAAATTGCCAGATATTGGTGGCCAGCCCCATCAGGGCCATGACGATGGCCATGCCGAGTGCTGAACGCAACAGCATGATTTTACGACCTTTACGGTCTGCAAGACTGCCCCAGAAGGGAGAAGCGATGGCGGAGAACAGGAACGTTATGCTGAACACCAGACCGGACCACATGTTCAGGGACTCATGCCCGGTCACACCAAGGGTTTCAACGTACAGAGGCAGGAAAGGCATGATCAGGCTGAATGCTGCACCAGTCAGGAAACATCCTATCCAAGCAACGAACAGATTTCGCTTCCAATTTATAGGGTCTGGTGCCGTTTCTGCTGCGGGTTCCGAAGTCATAAATTACCGATATGAGAGGTCCATTGGCTCTGAGCTGTCGGGCGAGTGCCAGAGCGGATTAACTATCATGCACTAGGCTGATAATTATGCGCCTATTAATCAGTCACATCAATGATGTTACGGAAAAGTTAACGCAGAAACTAAAATACCGGTTTAGAAATTTTGGCGCATTGCAAAAGATCAATAATTAGCAAGATAAGTTTTTTACAGCAGGATCAGGGGAGTGAGAGGGGGCCGTCCAGAGTGCAGCACCCTGAACGGCAAAACGCTAAGATTATTCTAAAGCCTGATACAGCGAAGGCTCGCCCTCGGGGCGCGTTTTAAAGCGGCGGTGCAGCCACATGTACTGCTCAGGCGCGAGGCGAATTTCATCCTCAACCACTTTATTCATATAGGCCGCAGCCACCACTTCATCTTCCAGCGGGAAGTTTTCTACCGCCGGATGAAGCAGCAATTCATAACCTTTGCCATTTTCCAAACGACGCGGCGTGAAAGGAATGATCGCTGGTTTACCCATACGAGCCAGCAGATAGGTCCCGGTAGTAGTGGCGGCTTTATCCACGGCAAAGAACGGAACGAAAACGCTGCTGCGCGGGCCGTAGTCGTGGTCCGGCGCGTACCAGATGATGTCGCCCTGTTTCAGGCTGCGGATCATGCCTTTCAGGTCTTTGCGGTCGATCATCGCTTTATTAGAGCGCATGCGGCCTTTGGTTTGGATCCAATCCATCAGTTTGTTGTCGTGCGGGCGATAAACGCCAACGCCGGGATTATGGATGCCGAAGATGCGCGCGCCGAGTTCCAGCGTCAGGAAGTGGACGCCGATCAGCAAGACACCTTGCTGGTTGTCACGCGCTTTCTGGATGTGCTCCAGCCCGCTGACTTTGAACCAGCGCTCAATACGCCAGTCCGGCCAGAACCACGCCATGCCGGTTTCAAACAGCCCCATGCCGACGGATTCAAAGTTCTTCAACACCATGTGATCGCGTTTTTCACTGCTCATTTCTGGGAAGCAGAGTTCGAGGTTACGCTGCGCAATGTTAAAACGGCGTTTTAAGAAACGCATTGAAAAGCGGCCCAGTCCGGTACCCATGCGATAAATAATCGGGTACGGCAGAAGCACCAGCAGGTAAAGCAGGCCTAATCCCAGCCATGTTATCCAATAACGTGGATGCAGTAGTGAAAGTGTAAAGGTCGGTACCTGAGTCATAAAATCTCTGCGTCAATGTGTCGAAGTAAGAAGATATAAGCTCTGTCTATGTGCAGTAGCCAGCCACAGAAAACACACCACAACCCGGCTTTCATAGCCGCTGCGAGTCATTCCCTTAAGCGAAGTGACGTATTGTGGCATTTTTTAGGTTTCAGGTGAAAATTAACGGCATGAATAGTTCATTTGACGGCTATCTGTCTATCAATAGGCCGCAGACTGTACATCAATAGCGCGAAGGTCGCCGATTTTGTGAGCAAACTCGCGGCTACTCTGCCGTTTAAGATCGATTGAATATCGGCAGACAACGCAATTTTGTCAATTTTCCCCGCCATAAAAATCGATTTAAAAAACAGGTGAATTAAATCAAATTAAATATGTTCAGGTTTTAGCAATAAAAAAGGGCAACGCGCGTTGCCCCTCTTGTTAACATTAATGACTGTTCACTGACTTTACTCTGCCAGGAATATGCCTTTAACATTGTGCGGTTCGCTGCGCCAATACTGTTTAGGTGCCGAGACTTTGGCACCCAGCTTGGCGGCGGCGTGCCACGGCCAGCGCGGGTTATAGAGGATACCGCGCGCCAGTGCCACCATATCCGCCTGACCCGTGCCAACAATGGCTTCGGCCTGATCGGGTTCAGTGATTAGACCCACGGCAATCACCGGCGTGCTGACTTCCTGCTTGATTCGCTCGGCAAACGGCACTTGGTAATTCGGGCCAATGCTGATTTTCTGCTGCGGGCTCAGGCCGCCGCTGGAGACGTGAATATAGCTACAGCCCAGTTTTTCCAGCTCTTTCGCCAGCACCACTGACTGCTCCAAGTCCCAGCCGCCTTCCACCCAGTCGGTAGCTGAAATCCGCACACCAATCGGCTTGTCGGCAGAGAATGCCTGACGGATCTCCTGATACACCTCAAGCAGCAGGCGCATACGGTTTTCCAGCGAGCCGCCGTAGTTGTCGGTGCGCTGGTTGGAGAGGGGAGACAAGAACTGGTGCAGCAGGTAGCCATGCGCGCCGTGCAGCTCCAGCAGGTCAAAGCCCAAACGGTCGGCACGCTTGGCGGATTCGACATAAGCCGCTTTCAGCTCGGCGATGCGTTCTAAGGAGATGGCTTCTGGCGCGGCGTCGGTATCGGCGAAGGGGATGGCTGAAGGAGCGATAGTCTGCCAGCCGCCTTCTTCGCGCGTCAGCTGCTTGCCGCCTTTCCACGGCACGTGGCACGAGGCTTTTCGCCCGGCGTGACCCAGCTGTAAACCGAGGGGAATGTCGCTGTTATCGCGAATAGACGTCACCAGCTCTTTCATCGCCGCTTCGGTTTCGTCATCCCATAAACCTAAATCTTGTGGCGAGATGCCGCCAACGGCTTCAACCGTCGTGGCTTCGAGGATAAGCAACCCCGCGCCAGAGAAGGAGAGTTGTCCAAGGTGAGCGTGGTGCCAAGAGGTCGCCTTGCCGTTGTCAGAAGAGTATTGGCACATTGGCGCAATGATAATGCGGTTAGCTAATGTCAGGTTACCTAGTGAAATGGGTTGGAAAAGCTTACTCATAGTTTCCTCATTATCTTGGTTTAATGGATTAAAATTCATCCCAACTCATTTGAGGTTATCCCATTTCCCGCGCTTTGCCTTAGCAGTTGCCGCTTTTGTACAACGTTTTAGCCGAAATATTGCAACGGAAGATGTCGAAAATGTTGGTTTAATGTATGATGTTGCCGCTCGAAAAGTGGTGCTGTAAGCCTTTACGGTACTGCTCATTCTCTAAGAATTAACCTCGAAAGACAGGAAAGTACACCATGCCAGTGTTACATAACCGAATTTCTAACGAGGAACTGAAGGCGCGCATGCTGGCTGAAACTGAGCCGCGCACCACGGTTTCTTTTTATAAATACTTCCACCTCGAAGACCCAAAAGCCTTCCGCGACATGCTCTACGTCTGCCTGACCAAACTGAATGTATTTGGTCGTATCTATGTGGCACACGAAGGGATCAATGCGCAAATCAGCGTGCCAAACAATCAGTTCGAGGCCTTTAAAGCCGAGCTTTTCGGTAGCCATCCCGCTTTGGGCCAGATTCGTTTGAACATCGCGTTGGAAGACGATGGCAAATCCTTCTGGGTTCTGCGCCTTAAAGTGCGTGACCGCATCGTGGCAGACGGCATTGATGACGATACCTTTGACCCGTCGAACATCGGGCAGTATCTGAAAGCCGAAGAAGTTAACGCGATGATTGACGACCCGGACGCGCTGTTTGTCGACATGCGTAACCACTATGAGTATGAAGTGGGCCACTTTGACAAGGCGATCGAAGTACCGTCAGACACTTTCCGCGACCAACTGCCAATGGCGGTGGACATGCTGAAAGAAGATAAAGACAAGAAAATCGTCATGTACTGCACCGGCGGCATTCGCTGCGAAAAAGCCAGTGCTTATATGCTGCATAACGGCTTCAAAAATGTTTATCACGTTGAAGGTGGCATCATCGAGTACGCGCGTCGTGCCAAAGAGCAGGGCCTGCCGGTCAAATTCAAAGGGAAGAACTTTGTATTTGATGAGCGCATGGGTGAGCGCATTTCTGACGACGTGATTGCCCACTGCCACCAGTGCGGCGCCGAGTGCGACAGCCACACCAACTGCCTAAACGACGGTTGCCATCTGCTGTTCATTCAGTGCCCGAGCTGCGCCGCCAAGTTTGAAGGCTGCTGTAGCGAAATGTGCCAAACCGAGCTGAAGTTGCCGCTGGAAGAGCAGCGCGCACTGCGAGCCGGGCGCGAAAATGGCATCAAAGTCTTCAATAAGTCGAAAGGGCTGTTGCAGACCACCATGCACATTCCGGCACCTGAAAAGCAGTAATTGCCAGCATCAAGTGAAAAGGGCTCGTATCAGATACGGGCCCTTTTTTTATCATATTAACAACAACTTCAGGGGAAGTTACTTCTCACGAACCCCTTCCACCGAGATGATCAGCTCAACCTCTTGCGAAGCTGGCCCCAGATCGGTGGTGATACCGTAATCTTTCAGCTTAATGTTACCCGCCGCTTCAAAGCCCGCACGGTAGCCGCCCCAAGGATCTTCGCCTTGGCCAACCAACTTAGCTTGCAAAGTCAAAGGCTTGGTCACGCCATTCAGAGTGAAATCGCCCGTCACCGCCAGTCCATCACCCTCTTTGGTTACCGATGTTGAGGTGAAACTCGCCTGCGGGTGCTTGGTGACATTGAGGAATTCCGCGCTGCGTAAGTGCTTATCGCGCTCGGCATGGTTGGTGAATACGCTGGTGGTATTAATCGTGACTTTCACTTTATCGGCTGACGGGTCTTTCTCATCGAAGGTAAAGCCGCCGTCGAAATCATTGAAGCTGCCATATAGCCAGCTATAACCTAAGTGCTTGATGCGGAACTCGATAAAGGCGTGCTGCCCCTCTTTATCAATCTTGTAGTTCGCCGCCGTTGCACTGCCCGCCGCCAGCAGTAAAGACGCCAGAGTTAAGCCCAGAGTGGTTTTTTTGAACATGATGATCCTCCATTATCCAACAAGTTAATCGGAACTCCGCTGCCCGAGCATGCGGGTCAGCGTGATGTCCCGGTCAATAAAGTGATGCTTAAGGGCCGCAAGGCCGTGAAGTACAGAAACAATGACAATTCCCCACGCCACCCACAGGTGAATAACGCCCGCGATGTCCGCCTGCTGATTCAACCCAAACAGCGTGGCGGGGATATCAAACCAGCCAAAGACGCTAATCGGCTGCCCTTCGGCGGTGGAGATGAGGTAGCCACTGATCAGAATGGTGAATAGGCCGACAAACAGCACTACGTGAGCTAGCCAAGAACCGACGCGCGTCGCCGTGCTGTAGCTTTTCAACGGGGAAGGGGGCGGAGAGATAAAACGCCAAGCCAGACGAAAGACCATGACCGCGAAAACGCACGCGCCGATGCTTTTATGCAACTCAGGTGCTCGGTGGTACCAGCCATCGTAATAACCCAGCCCGACCATCCACAGCCCTAAGGCAAACATGGCGTAAAAGGCTAAAGCAACCAACCAATGCATCAGCACTGAAATATGGCCAAATTGAACGGATGAGTTTTTCCACTGCACGGCAATTCCTTAATTAAGCAGCAATCCTTTAAATGAAAATAAACATGTAGAAACATTTAATCAATAATAAATATCATCATATTTAACTTTTTACTCGTTGTTCTTTTTATTTGAATGATATTTGCATTTTTTATTCAATGATTCAGTGTTAAATTTTAATTTATTGAGTAATTTGGCTATTTGTCAGGTTTTGCAAGGCTTGGTAAAGTTACTTATATATCAATTTATTTGATCAAAATATTGCCATTCTGGCCTGTTTTATAAAGCTTTTATCGTTTTACTTAGCTAATTGGGTTATATGCTACTCTTGGAAATGTAAATGAATCTCTTAGATATATGAATAAGTCATACTAATAAGGGTTACATGCGGCGCTTGGGCGAGAGACAAAATAGAGGCACTTAAGGGAGAGATAAATGGCCAAATCCGTGGTGACGGTAAAGGGTTTGAAGATAGCCATTATGATGGCAATGCTGGTTATCATTTTCGCAGGGATCAAATCGGCGGCGGATATCATCGTGCCTTTTATTCTGGCGCTATTTTTGGCTTTCGTCTTCAATCCGCTGATTGTTCGCCTTGAGAGGATTCGCTTTCCGCGGCCTTTAGCCGTGCTTTTGGTCGCCGCGCTGGTCGTGATGTTGATGGTGTTCCTGACAAGCATGCTGATTGTCACACTCAATGACTTTGGGCGAACGCTGCCGCAATACCGTGGCCTGATTTTGCAGAAGTTTGAGGATTTACAAAACCTGCTGCAAATCAATGGGCTGGTATTCTCCTTCGAGACGCTGGCCGGATATTTTGACCCCGGTTACGCCATCAATCTGATCAGTCGCCTTATCACTCACCTCTCCAACGCCATGGCTGGCGTTTTCCTGCTGGTGATGACCGTGGTGTTTATGCTGCTCGAAGTGCCTCAACTGCCTTATAAGTTGAATCAGCTTGCGGAGAACGCAGAAGAAGAACCGGGGGCGGGAAGCATTCAGCGCGCCTTAGATAGCGTGACGCGTTATCTGGTGATCAAAACGTTAATTAGCGTCGCTACGGGGTTAACTATTTGGGCATTGCTGGCGCTGCTTGGTGTACGTTTCGCTTTCCTCTGGGGTTTATTAGCTTTCGCACTTAATTACATCCCTAATATTGGCTCCATTATTGCCGCTATTCCGCCGATTATTCAGGCTTTCCTGTTTAATGGGGTCAGTGAAGGCATCACCTTAATTGCCGGTTATTTAGCGATAAACCTCATTATTGGCAATATTGTGGAACCAAGAATATTAGGTAAAGGGCTGGGACTATCCACCTTGGTGGTATTTATGTCACTGATATTTTGGGGTTGGCTGATGGGCCCGGTGGGAATGTTACTCTCAGTTCCACTGACTATAGTGCTTAAAATTGCTTTTGAACCTACGGTGGCGGGGCATAAAATTGCCGTGCTATTGGGGGAGGGTAAACCTGCTCGCTAAGCAACAAGCAACAGCAACAGCAACAAGCAAAGAGAAAGAGTTCCCGTCTTTCTCTTTGTTTTATAATGAATTTTATTGTTTGTAGAGTGTAAGAATTTCATCTTTAATTTGCCGACTAATAGGCGCACGAGAAGATTCGTTGATTGGCCAAAAAAGGTATTTGATGAAGTTATACACATAACAAAACTCAAGCCGGTTACGTACTTTGATTTTCTGCGCCAAATGGCGTTTATGCACGTAAACCGTTCTATTACTGATTTCTAACTTGCGCGCAATCTTGTGATTGGGCATTTCCGACATCCAGTAATTCATCACCAATATTTCTTGTTCGCTAAAGATGCTGCGGCTGTTATAAGGCGGGTAATAAGCGCTACCTTCCGCGATAGTTCGCAACAAGGTGGTCACAAGCTGTTTATTAAGAATATAAACATCGTTTGTGATATGTACTGGATGGGTCGTGACGGGATATTGGGTATCCAGATAGCAAAACATTGCCGTGTCTTGCAGAAGGTCGAGACACTCTTTTATTTCCGCCGAGAATTTCGAATTCTGACACAGTTGGGTGATATTAATCAGCACCAGATCGGGGTTGAAAGTTGCCATATGAGGCATAGCTTCAGCCATACTCACAAAATCGAGTATTTCTATCTGTTTGTTATCCAATAAGAAAGAATAAATTCCGAGGCGGGTAAAGCTACAGGGTTCAATGATTAATACTTTCATAAAACTTCCTTGTATATGCGCAATCGTTGCGCGACAACCATCACTCCTGTGATAGCTATTAGCAGGATAGATTCATAATGGCAAAGGTGTCAATTCGAAAAAGCGCGGGAATTAGATAAACGCTAATTCGTGCTAGCTGAATTGCCGGTTTTAAAAACCGGCATGATTGCTGAAGCTCTAGTTGAAGCGGGAAAGCGAGAAAGGAGTAAAGTCAAAATCGGCAGGGTGATTGGCACCAAAGTTGGCGACTATTTCACCTAATACGCTGGCGAATTTAAAACCATGCCCGCTCAAGCCGGAGATGATTAAGGTATTGTCATGTTCAGGCAGGGTATCAATAATGAAATCTTCGTCGACAGTCACGTCATAAGTGCAAGACGCGCCGTGCAGGCAAACGCCCACGCCCGGCAGATGCTGGCGCAGGAAATTAAACACCTCGGTGCCGTCTGCGGCGACGCTGCCGAAGGGTTTACGCCCTTCAGGGCCGGTGATCGGCTGCCCGCCGTTATGTTTGCCCAGCTTCAACGCATCTTTAACCGCCGGGAAACCATAGTATTGGTCGCCGGAGAGGGTCTGGAAGGTAAACGCCGGGAAGTGGTTTTCTTCGCTGTAGCGGCCGTCGGCGTGGTGCCAGGCAAAGACTTTACGAACCGGGCTGACCGGCAGTTCCGGCAGTAGCTTTTTAACCCAAGTTCCTGCTGTTAACGCAATGCGCGGCGCGCGATAGCTGCCTTCGTGGGTGGTGACGGTGACGCCGCCATCCTGGTCATAGCTTATCGACTCTACCGGGCATTTGAACAGCTGGGCGCAACCTGCCTCGCGCGCCAGTCGAATATAGGCGGCGACGGCCAGTTCGCTTTGCAGATAGCCAGAATCCTTCTCGAATACGCCGCAGTAATCATCGGAGATAGAGATCAAAGGCCATTTGGCGCGGATCTCCTCGGCGCTCATCGACTGGGTATTCAACTGATATTCAACGGCGGTGCTTTTGACGTTATTGATGAACTCAGAGTCATGCGGGCCAATGTTGATCACGCCGCTGCGATGAAAAATCTTCTCGCCGCTGAGGGTCGCCAGCTCATCCCACAGTTGCTGGGCGCGCAAAACCATTGGCACGTAGCTGGCACCTTCACCATAGGCGTGGCGGATAATACGCGTCTCGCCGTGGTGGCTGCCTTCCTGATGGGGCGGCATCGCGCTGTCTATCATCAATACTTTGAGTCCGGCGCGCGTTGCGTAGTAACCTGCCGCTGAACCGACAGAACCGCTGCCGACAATGATGAGGTCGTATTGCATTTCAGCTTCCCCTGATGATTTTTAAGAAAATATTGTTGGGCATAATAGTGAGATAGCTCACCTAAAGGCAAGTTAACTCCGGCGTGCGGGTGTGGCTAACTGTGCGGGTTTCACCATCAAGCCATAAAAAAAGCACCCTGACAGTAATGTGAGGGTGCTTTTAGATAGGTTGGTGAAAATTAATGTTTGCGATGGTCAATGTACTCGTACTCGTTCGATTCAATCTTTTCTATACCAGCTTCGAGAATGTTGATCAGTTGTCGCGCTACGTCTGTCGTTAACCACAATGTTCTGTCTACGTTGGCATCTTCTGGTGGTTGGTCTTTGGAAGACAGGTAATGAAGACGTATCATCATTGCATCGTAAGAGTCGACGGTACTGATATCCCAGCCCACAAGTGGGTGTGTTTGAATAACTTCATCATTTCTGTCCATATAGACCCCTTAATTTGTAGTGACTAGCATGAGTAACTAACGAGGATCAATGCGGCTCATTATCTGGTGAGCAATTTCAGTATAAACACTTAAACAGGCTTTTGGGGGCTAGTAATGTATTTAATAGTAAAAAAAGTGTGATGAAAGATGAATAAACCAGAGGGTGAGAATTAAAACAGGGAATAATCTTAGAAATAAGATAAATGAAAAAAACCGGACAGCGACGCCCGGTAAAAACTGCTCTAGAGAGCCTGGTTATATATCAACCTAATTATTATTAATCCTTTAATGCCACGCCTGAGATTGAGACATCAACCCGCATCGCAGCACTGCTGTTAATCATCGGTAGAAAACCACTCATCGGCGCTTTCCCAGGTTTCTTGCAGAATTTCTTCAATACGATCGCGGTCCGTCTTTGGCGCGCCCATAACCGACAGGTTATTGGAGCCAGCATAGCGAACCTGAACTTTGTTATCCGTATCGGAAAATTGTTGGTTTATTCTTTTACTGAATTCACCTGACAGCGCTTCAAGAGCACCGGCTGGAAGAGGTTTGGTTTTATCGATTGTGACTTCAACACGCATATGACCCCCTGAATTAATATGACTGTATATTTATACAGTCATATCCAGTACTAAGCAAGGGGGACGCGCATTTATGTTGCCGCCAGCGAGTCATTGCCCGCTGGCGGCGCTGTCACTTAATTAGAAGTGACTTTCCACTGCAAGGTTTGCCCGGCGAGGAAAGGCACCACAGACTCGTCGCCCAAAGCGATTTCTTCTGGCTGAGTAACTGCTACCTTGCTGATTTCAATGAAATCTGCGTTGACTGGCAGGCCGTAGAAACGCGGGCCGTTCAATGAGCAGAAGGCTTCTAAATGCTCGAGGGCATTCATCTCTTCAAATACGGTGGCGTAGGCAGGGATTGCCAGAGGTGCGTTGAAGCAGCCTGCGCAACCGCAGCTCGACTCTTTGCGGCCTTTGGTATGAGGTGCAGAGTCGGTACCGAGGAAGAAGCGATTTGAGCCGCTGGCGATAACTTCACGCAGGGCCTGCTGATGCACGTTGCGCTTAAGGATAGGCAAGCAGAACAGATGAGGGCGGATGCCGCCAACCAGCATATGGTTACGGTTGAACATCAAGTGCTGTGGCGTAATGGTCGCGCCAATATAGTCATTGCCGCTAAGAACGTACTGAGCCGCTTCTTTGGTGGTGATGTGTTCGAAAACAATTTTTAGCTCAGGGAAGTGCGTGCGAATCGGGTTCATCACTTCATCAATGAAGCGCGCTTCGCGGTCAAAAATGTCCACGTCGCTATGCGTCACTTCACCGTGGATCAGCAGCGGCATGCCAATCGATTGCATACGCTCGAAAATAGGGTAAATCGCTTTTACGTTGGAAACGCCGTGCTGCGAGTTGGTGGTCGCATTCGCCGGGTAGAGTTTAGCAGCGGTAAATACGCCTTCCAGATAACCACGCGCGACTTCTTCCGGATCCAGAGAATCGGTCAAATAGCATGTCATCAGGGGAGTAAAGTTGTGGCCAGCAGGGATAGCGGCATTGATGCGATCTCGATAGGCCACGGCGGCTGCAACGCTGGTTACCGGCGGTGTCAGGTTCGGCATGACGATAGCGCGGGCAAAGACTTCACTGGTATAAGGCAAAACGGTAGCGAGCATTTCATCATCACGCAGATGAATGTGCCAATCGTCTGGGCGGCGAATTTTCAAAACTTGCGGTGTTGCGGTCATCAGGCAGGGCTCCGGCGTTGAAAAGCAATACGTGAATTTCAGATGCATTAACGGCGGGGAACAAGGATAAGCGGAAAACTGTTCAGTTGCATCTGTTTAATAAAGTTAACATTGAAATTGAGGCAAACAGAGGGTCATAGTAGGGGCAGGGTTTCACTAATCCTCATCTTCATCCATATTTAAAGGCTAATGCTATAAGGAGAAGTTATGGAAGTCAGAGTCGTTGCTACCGTTGTCGCTAAGCCTGAGTTTGTGAAAGAAGTCACCGACGCTATGCACCAGTTGATCGAGCATAGCCGTCAGGAGCTGGGCTGCCTTCAGTATGATTTGCATCAGGATATCGACCATCCTGAGACTTTTATTTTCTATGAACGCTGGGCCTCGCAAGAAGCGCTCTCCCAGCACAATGAAACAGAGCACTTGGTAGGCTTCGCCCGTTTCATCGAGAAAAAGGTTGCTCGTTTAGATATCAAACGCTTGAAGAAAATCGGCTAATCCACTTTCAAACAAGCTGCTGAATTTGAAGCAATAAAAAACCCGCCGAAGCGGGTTTTTTTATAACCATCACACCATCTTATTCAGTTGGCATGGCGGGTTTGGTCGCCGGAGCTGTTGCAGTGGTGACTGCTGCATGGCCGCCAGCTGAACCTTTACCGTCAAAGTTGAACTCTGGGCGCACCCAGTCACTTTGACGAGCAGGCTCAGGAACGTACGCCGGAGCAGGCGCTTTCGTCATTGGCGCGGTAGCGTGATGTTTGAAGCGCGGAGCCGCCACATCTGTTGTTACTGCCTCAACGGCCGCTTTAATTGCCGCAGGCTGAACAGGTTCAACTTTAGGCTCGGTCGCAACGACTGGTTCTGCAACTACAGGCTCGACAATCGCAGGTTCAACAACAGTCGGTTCAACCAGAACAGGCTGCTGAGCTTCAGGCTTAACGTCAACCACTGGCGTCGGTTCTACCGGCTCGGCGGTTTCTGCTTCAACCAATACTGGCTCATCAGCAACAGGCTGCGCTGCAACTTGTGGTTCAGCAGCCACTGGCTCTGCAACGGCAGGCTTAGCCACTTCTTCAACTGCCGGAGCCTGATGCTCAGTAACAGTTTCAGTAGGTGCTTCAGCTGCTGGCGTTTCAACCGCAGGTTGTTTCGGCGCTTCAACCACTTCGGTCACGACCGGTGCAGGGGTGTTTTCCTGAGCGATTTCAACCTGATTAGTCAGAGTCTCGGCATTTTCAACCACGGCTGCGTGTTGCTCTTGCTGCTCGGCTTGAGCAACCGGGTAGCTGATCCACACTTTGCCTGATGCCATTTCTGGCGAAGCAAAGGCACCCACCAATGGCATCGCTGACTGTGATGGGTAACGCTCATCACGGTAACGGCGACGACGCTGGCCGCTGACGCGCAGGTGGCGAGGCGAACGGCGTGAACGACGTGGCATGCCACCTTCGCGGCCGCCTTCGTTCTGACCTTCTTCCGTCTCGGCATTCGCCGTCTGCTCAACGTCTTGCTCAGCACGAGCTTCTTGAGCCGCTGGCGTGACGGTTGGCATGATGCCGGTGATCAACTGCTGGGCAGCTGCTTCAGCTTCATGATCGATTTCAGACTCGAAGCGTACTTTCTGAGAAAGCTGACGACGCTGGCGACGTTGAGTTGGCTGACGATCTTCCTGTGCAGTCTCTTCTACAACGTTAGCGACAACTTCCTGAGCAACAACTTCTTGGACTTTATCTTCTTGGGTGTTTTTGCGTTTGTCATCTGAACGACGACGGGAACGATCGCCACGCTCACGACGTGGAGCCTGCTGCTGCTCGTCGCGAGAAGAGGTAGTTTCTTCATCGTTACGGGTTTCAGCGGCGACAACAGGTTCTTGATTGCGACGGTTACGACGCTGATCTTCACGCTGCTCGCGATTGTTCTCGCGGTTATCACGACCTTCGCCACGGTTATCACGATTGTTTTCGCGACCTTCGCTGCGATTGTCACGGTTGCCACGCTCACCGCGTTCACCGTTACGATCGCGACGACCATTGCCTTGGCGGCGCTGGTTACGACGATCACCGTTACGGCGATTTTCGTTTTCAGTGGTTTCTGGTTCTGCTTTCGCCACTTCAACTGGCTTAGCTTCAGCCTGTGGTTCAGCGGCAAACAGACCTTTCAACCCGCTGAAGAAGCGGCTGACCAGACCCGGTTTAGCGGCAGCAGGCGCTGCTACAGCGGCTGGACGAGTTTGTGCTGGTTGCTCAACGGCTTCAGGACGCTCGAAAGAGGTTGGCGGCGCTTCGCTTTGCAGAGCGAATGCGGCAAGCGCAGGCTGCTCTGGGCGTTTACGCTCAGTTGGCATCTCTTCGGAAGGTTGCAGCATCTCTGCTTCATGAATCTGCGGCAGCAAGTAGCTCAGTACGGAAGACTCTTCGCCTTTACGCACGCGAAGTACGGAATAGTGAGGGGTTTGCATCTGATCGTTTGGCACGATCACCGCGCGCACGCCGCCTTGACGTTTTTCAATCGCATTGACTGATTCACGTTTTTCGTTCAACAAGTACGAAGCAATCGGCACTGGAACGATGGCGTGAACTTCTTTGGTGTTCTCTTTCAACGCTTCTTCTTCGATTAAACGAAGAATCGACAGAGACAGGGATTCGTTGTCACGAATGGTCCCGGTACCCGCACAGCGTGGGCAGATGTGGTGCGTAGACTCACCCAGAGAAGGGCTGAGACGCTGACGCGACATCTCCAGCAAACCGAAGCGAGAGATACGGCCAATCTGGATGCGAGCACGGTCTTGACGAACGGCATCGCGCAGACGGTTTTCAACTTCACGCTGATGGCGCACTGGCGTCATGTCGATGAAGTCGATAACAATCAGGCCACCCAAGTCGCGCAGGCGCAATTGGCGAGCAATTTCGTCAGCGGCTTCAAGGTTGGTGTTGAAGGCAGTTTCTTCGATATCGCCACCGCGAGTTGCGCGTGCGGAGTTGATGTCGATAGCCGTCAGGGCTTCGGTGCTGTCGATAACAATGGAGCCACCGGAAGGCAGACGCACTTCACGCTGGAACGCAGATTCAATCTGAGATTCAATCTGGTAATGGCTAAACAGCGGAATTTCACCGATGTAAGGCTTAATTTTGCTGCTGAAATCTGGACGACCCAACGCTGCGATGTGCTCTTTAGCCAAATCGAGGATTTTAGGGTTGTCGATCAGGATTTCGCCGATGTCAGGGCGCAGGTAATCGCGGAACGCGCGCACGATGACGTTGCTTTCCTGATGGATCAGGAACGGAGCAGGGCGGCCTTCGGCGGCTTTCTTGATGGCATCCCAGTGCTTCAGACGGAAGGTTAAATCCCACTGAAGTGCTTCTGCGGATTTACCCACACCGGCGGTACGCACGATGAGGCCCATACCGTCTGGCAGTTGCAGTGAAGATAACGCTTCTTTCAGTTCAGTACGATCATCCCCTTCAATCCGGCGGGAAATACCCCCAGCGCGTGGATTGTTAGGCATTAACACTAAATAGCTACCGGCCAGACTGATGAAGGTGGTCAGTGCTGCACCTTTATTACCACGCTCTTCTTTATCTACCTGAACAATAACTTCCTGACCTTCGCGCAGAACATCTTTGATGTTTGGACGGCCATGCGAGGAGTAATTGCTAGGGAAGTATTCGCGAGAAATTTCTTTGAGGGGGAGGAAACCATGTCGCTCAGCGCCATAATCAACGAATGCCGCTTCCAGACTTGGTTCAATGCGGGTGATTTTACCCTTGTAAATATTGGCTTTTTTCTGTTCATGACCCGGACTTTCGATATCCAAATCATAGAGCCGCTGTCCATCCACAAGGGCAACGCGCAACTCTTCTTGCTGAGTTGCGTTTATCAACATTCTTTTCATCTTAACTTACTCGTTATTTTTGCATTATTGACAGAGCTGCGGGCAAAATAACCTCATGGCCGGATAAACCGTTGGCCCCGAGTCTTCTCGCAAAGTCGTCAACCTCACGGTTGTCGCTTGCATAGGGGCGCATTATTTCGGTAAGTCTGCTTTTGCCGTATTAACCATACCAGCGTTATGAAAGCAGTACTTTTAGTAGGGGAATAGCTTCTGAATTTAGGTTAACAGATCTCATTCCATTTGCCGGCCAAGCTGCAATCCGCAGCCCGCTAATTGCTTGATTTCACATTACGTCTTACGCCATTGCTGCGCTTTTGTTCGATCAGACAAATCTATAATTCCTGCGTTTTCCCTAACTTAAGGAAAAGAACGCGGAAAGTGACCTCATTATTCCATTGCATGTACAGTGATAGCAAGGTGACTTTAGTAGTTGCAGTAAAGATTCTTATCCTTATGCGATACAACCCGCAATGATTATCCCTTCATTCTTACTGCTCGTCGGGTTTTCCGGCCCAGTTGCTGATAAACTAAACGCTAAGCTCATAAAAACCAGTGGCGCGAACCGTGCCGGATATTTAGAATCGCGACCCATGAAAACTGAGAATCCATCTGTTCAATTAATCCCCATTTCCGAAGATGAAGCCGGACAACGCATAGATAACTTCCTGCGTAATATCCTGAAAGGCGTACCTAAGAGCATGATTTATCGCATCGTGCGCAAGGGTGAAGTGCGGGTGAACAAAAAGCGTATTAAACCTGAATACAAATTATTGGCAGGCGATGAAGTTCGCGTGCCACCTGTTCGTGTCTCAGAGCGAGATGAAGCGCCGGTCTCTGCCAAACTGGATAAAGTGGCTGCGTTAGCCGACTGCATCCTTTATGAAGACGACCATCTGCTGATCCTTAATAAGCCTTCCGGAACGGCGGTGCATGGCGGCAGCGGTTTGAGTTTCGGCGTGATCGAAGGCTTAAGAGCCTTACGCCCTGATGCACGCTTCCTGGAGTTGGTGCATCGTCTGGACAGAGACACCTCAGGCGTCTTGCTGGTAGCCAAAAAGCGTTCAGCGTTGCGTTCGCTGCATGAGCAGCTGCGTATGAAAGGCATGCAGAAGGATTACCTCGCGCTGGTGCAGGGCGAGTGGCAGTCACATTGCAAAGTGGTGCAAGCGCCGTTGCTGAAGAACATTTTGCAGAGCGGCGAGCGCATCGTCAGAGTGAGCGCGGAAGGCAAGCCTTCTGAGACTCGCTTTAAAATTGAAGAGCGCTACGAGTTCGCCACGCTGATTAAAGCCAGCCCGGTCACCGGAAGAACGCACCAGATCCGCGTTCACGCCCAGTATGCGGGGCATCCGATTGCTTTTGACGACAGATATGGCGACCGCGATTTCGACGGGCAGCTTGCTGGCACGGGGCTAAATCGCCTGTTCCTGCATGCTGCGGCGCTGCGTTTTGAGCATCCAGGCACTGGTGAGACCATGCGCATTGAGGCTCCGATGGACGCGAAACTGCGCAACTGCTTGAAGAAGCTGCGTCTCAAACCCGCCAAAGGTTAATGCTTTTATACTGACTGTTGGCGCAGCAGGGGGTTCACACCCTTGGCGCGCAACAGTTCCAGCAGTGCAATCAACGGCAGGCCAATCAGCGTATTGGGATCTCTGCCGTTGAGTTGGCTAAATAAGCTGATCCCCAGCCCCTCGCACTTAAAACTCCCCGCGCAATCGTAGGGCTGTTCCATCTCTAAATAGTTGCTTATCTCTTCATCGCTCAACGCGCGGAAGGAAACCTCAAAGGGCTCACACAAGGTAACGGCTTGCTGAGTACGGCTATCGAGCAGCGACAGGCCGGTGTAGAAGGTCACCACTTTGCCACTCGCCGCGCGCAACTGCCGTTTCGCATTCTCAAAGGTGTGCGGTTTGCCGGTGATTTTTCCATCTATTGCACAGACCTGATCTGAACCGATGATCAAATGATTGGGATGAGAGTGCATCAAGGCCCGCGCCTTGGCTTCGGCCAGTCGTTTGACTAAAGTTTCAGGCGATTCATCAGCATAGGGCGACTCGTCGATATTCGGCGCGGCGCAGCTAAACTCAAGGTTGAGCTTTTCCAGCAGCGCGCGGCGGTAGCTTGATGTCGAAGCGAGCAGAATAGGGGGTAAAGTTGGCATTATTATTTTTTCACAAAGCGTAGCGTTATTTATTTGCACATCTTAAACTGTTGGCCGCTGTGGAAGCGAATATTGGTGAAAGGTGCGGTTTTGAGGCCTTTTTCTTTGACTCTATGTCGTTACAAAGTTAATATGCGCGCCCTATGCAAAAAGTAAAATTACCCTTGGCCGTTGATGCGGTTCGTACAGCCCAAAAGCGTTTAGATTACTCCGGTGTCTACACGCCTGATCAGGTAACACGAGTTGCGGCATCAGTGGTTAGTGTTGATTCTGATGTGGAAACATCTTTGTCGTTTAATATCGACAATCAACGGCTGGCCGTTATCGAAGGCAAATCAGCAGTTCTCGTAACTCTGGAATGTCAGCGATGTGGTAAGACGTTTGAGCATCAGGTTCACACAACATATTGTTTTAGCCCTGTTCGCAATGATGAACAGGCTGAGGCATTACCGGAAGCGTACGAGCCGATCGAAGTCGACGACTTTGGCGAAGTTGATCTGCTGGCAATGATTGAAGATGAAATCATTCTTTCTTTGCCTGTCGTTCCGGTACATGAATCTGAACACTGTGAAGTGTCCGACGCGGACATGGTATTCGGTAAACTGCCTGAAGAGGCGGAGAAACCAAATCCATTTGCCGTATTAGCGAGTTTAAAGAAAAGTACTTAAGGAGTAAGGTCCATGGCCGTACAACAGAATAAACCAACCCGTTCTAAACGTGGCATGCGTCGCTCTCACGATGCTCTGACCACTTCCACTCTGTCTGTGGACAAAACTTCTGGTGAAACTCACCTGCGTCACCATATCACTGCCGACGGTTTCTACCGCGGTCGCAAGGTAATCGGCTGAGATTTGCTTGCTACTTATTTGCGTGATAACTCACTCATGATAAGTACTAGCAAGGCGATACCTTGACTCGTCTAACCCTTGCGTTAGATGTAATGGGCGGGGATTTCGGTCCTTCCGTCACAGTGCCTGCTTCATTGCAGGCACTGATCTCTAATTCTGAACTCCATCTTCTTCTGGTCGGCGACCCCGACGCTATCACGCCTTTCCTTGCTAAAGCCGATCCTTCTCTGAGAGAACGAATTCGGATTATTCCTGCTGAATCAGTTATAGCCAGTGACGCTCGCGCATCGCAAGCTATCCGGGCCAGCAAAGGAAGTTCAATGCGAGTGGCCTTAGAGCTGATTAAGAGTGGAGACGCGCAGGCCTGCGTCAGTGCTGGTAATACTGGTGCGCTGATGGGGCTCGCGAAAATGGTTATCAAGCCTCTGGAAGGTATCGAGCGCCCGGCGCTGATGACGGTGTTACCGAATCAGCTGCGCAGTAAAACGGTGGTGCTTGATCTTGGGGCGAATGTTGAATGTGACAGCACGATGTTGGTCCAGTTTGCCGTGATGGGCTCAGTAATGGCTGAAGAAGTCATTGGTATTGAGAACCCGCGCGTGGCCTTGCTGAATATCGGCGAGGAAGAGTCGAAAGGGCTGGACAACATTCGTGACGCGGCAGCGATTTTAAAAAATACACCAGCAATCAACTATATCGGCTATCTTGAAGGCAATGAGCTGTTAACCGGTAAAACTGACGTGATGGTGTGTGATGGCTTTGTCGGGAATGTCACACTCAAAACCATGGAAGGTGTAATAAGGATGTTTTTGTCACTGTTAAAATCCTCTGGGGAGGGTGGCAAGAAGGCTTGGTGGCTGAAATGGTTAGGCCGTATTTTGCAGAAGAAATTAGCAAAGCGCTTCGGCCATCTAAATCCGGACCAGTATAATGGCGCATGTTTAGTAGGATTACGGGGCATCGTTATTAAAAGCCACGGCGGAGCAAATCAGCGAGCGTTCGCTGTTGCTATCGAACAGGCTGTGCAGGCGGTGCAGCGGCAAGTTCCACATCGGATAGCCGCGCGCCTTGAGGCTGTATTACCCAAGAGTGACTGATCGTACATGTATACAAAAATTCTCGGTACGGGGAGCTATTTGCCCGTGCAAGTTCGGACTAATGCCGACTTAGAAAAAATGGTGGATACCTCCGACGAGTGGATTGTCACCCGTACAGGTATTCGTGAACGTCGTATCGCTGCTCCGGATGAGTCTGTGGCCACAATGGGCCTGCATGCAGCAGAGAAGGCACTTGAAATGGCAGGCGTCAGCGCGAGCGATGTCGGTCTGATCATTGTTGCGACAACCTCATCTACCCACGCATTCCCAAGCTCGGCGTGTCAGATTCAAAACATGCTGGGTATCAAAGATACTGCGGCTTTTGACTTAGCAGCGGCTTGCGCAGGTTTCACCTATGCGCTGAGCGTTGCCGATCAATACGTCAAGAACGGCGCTGTTCGCTATGCATTAGTGATCGGCTCTGACACCTTGTCGCGCAAGCTCGATCCTGAAGATCGCGGCACCGTAATTCTGTTCGGTGACGGCGCAGGCGCTGTGCTGCTTGGCGCATCTGAAGAGCAGGGGATCATCTCCACTCACATGCACGCCGATGGCCACTATGGCAACTTGTTGACGCTGGCTTACCCAGATCAATCTGCGCCAGAAAAACCGGCTTACGTCACTATGGCGGGCAACGAAGTCTTTAAAGTCGCCGTGACCGAATTGGCTCATATCGTTGAAGAGACGCTTGAGGCCAATAACCTTGACCGTTCAGAGCTGGATTGGCTGGTTCCGCATCAGGCCAACCTGCGCATCATCAGCGCAACGGCTAAAAAGCTGGGCATGGGCATGGATAAAGTCGTCGTGACCCTCGATCGCCATGGTAACACCTCCGCAGCGTCTGTTCCTGCGGCATTCGATGAAGCCGTTCGCGATGGCCGTATCAAGCGCGGACAACTGGTTCTTCTCGAAGCATTTGGCGGTGGCTTTACCTGGGGCTCGGCGCTGGTACGTTTCTGATTTAACAGGATAATCAAAATGACAAAAATAGCAGTTGTTTTTCCTGGGCAGGGCTCACAAGCCTTGGGGATGTTGGCTGATTTAGCGGCTGCACATCCGATTGTTGAGGAAACCTTTGCAGAGGCTTCATCTGCGCTAGGGTACGATCTGTGGGAGCTGGTACAACAGGGTCCTGCGGAAGAACTGAATAAAACTTGGCAGACCCAGCCTGCGTTGCTGGCGTCTTCTGTCGCTATCTGGCGCGTATGGCAGCAAAGCAACGGCGCTAAGCCAGCTTTCCTTGCGGGTCACAGCCTGGGCGAATATTCCGCTCTGGTTTGTGCGGGCGTGCTGGACTTCAAACAGGCTATTTCGCTGGTTGAACTGCGCGGTAAATTGATGCAAGAAGCCGTGCCTGAAGGCACTGGCGCGATGTCCGCCATTATCGGTCTGGACAATGACGCTATCGCTAAAGCTTGTGAAGAGTCAGCACAGGGGCAGGTTGTCTCCCCAGTGAACTTCAACTCTCCGGGCCAAGTGGTTATTGCCGGGCATAAAGAAGCCGTTGAGCGCGCGGGTGCTGCTTGTAAAGCCGCCGGTGCAAAACGCGCATTGCCTCTGCCTGTCAGCGTGCCGTCTCACTGTGCGCTGATGAAGCCTGCTGCCGACAAAATGGCCGTGGCGCTGGAAGAGGTGACTTTCAGCGAGCCGCAATATCCGGTCGTGAACAACGTGGATGTTAAAGTTGAAACTTCGCCTGAGGCTATCCGCAGCGCGCTGGTTCGTCAGCTTTACAACCCGGTTCGCTGGACTGAGTCTGTCGAATTCATGGCGGCGCAGGGCGTTGAGCATTTAGTTGAAGTTGGACCGGGTAAAGTTCTCACCGGCCTGACTAAGCGTATTGTTGATACTTTAACAGCAGCGGCCGTGAATGATACTGCCAGCCTGTCTGCTGCGCTCGAAAAAGAATAAGAGGAACATGATGAGCTTCGAAGGTAAAATTGCCCTCGTCACAGGCGCCAGCCGTGGCATTGGTCGTGCAATCGCAGAAAAGTTGGTTGCTGGTGGCGCGAAAGTCATTGGTACAGCAACCAGCGAAAGCGGCGCGGCTGCAATTAGCGAATATTTAGGTGAAAACGGTAAGGGCATCGCCCTGAATGTGGTTGATTCTGCATCGATCGAGCAAACATTGGCTACGATTCGAGCTGAATTTGGCGAAATTGACATTTTAGTTAATAATGCCGGTATCACACGTGATAACCTTCTCATGCGAATGAAAGATGACGAGTGGCAGGATATTCTTGATACGAATCTGACTTCAGTATTTCGGCTGTCAAAAGCAGTAATGCGGGCTATGATGAAAAAGCGATTTGGCCGGATCATTACAATTGGTTCTGTTGTTGGAACTATGGGTAACGCAGGGCAGGCGAACTACGCGGCAGCTAAAGCCGGTTTAATCGGTTTTAGCAAGTCTTTGGCGCGTGAAGTGGCTTCACGCGGCATTACTGTCAACGTTGTTGCTCCCGGCTTTATTGAGACGGACATGACAAGGGCGTTGACAGATGATCAACGCGCAGGCATTTTGTCATCAGTTCCAGCCAACCGGTTGGGTGATGCCAAAGAAATTGCTAGCGCAGTTGCTTTTTTAGCCTCTGATGAGGCCAGCTACATCACTGGTGAAACATTACATGTCAATGGCGGCATGTACATGATTTAAAAATTACGAAACTATTTGCGTTATTTGCGGTAAAAACCGCAAAATAGAGCAAATTCGTGGTTTGACCAGCCGGGATTTAGTTGCATCTTTTTCAACATTTTATACACTACGAAAACCATCGCGAAAGCGAGTTTTGATAGGAAATTTAAGAGTATGAGCACTATCGAAGAACGCGTTAAGAAAATCATCGTTGAACAGCTGGGTGTTAAACAGGAAGAAGTAGTTAATGCTGCGTCTTTCGTAGACGACCTTGGCGCTGATTCTCTCGACACCGTTGAGCTGGTTATGGCTCTGGAAGAAGAGTTTGATACCGAGATCCCTGACGAAGAAGCTGAAAAGATCACTACTGTTCAGGCAGCTATTGATTTTATCAACGCTAGCCAGCAGTAAGCTAATCTGCTTTTAGTTTAGATAGTTAGGCGGTCATTCGACCGCCTAAGTTTTTTCTGACCCACCGTATCAATTTTTCCCTCCCTGGAGGACACAACGTGTCTAAGCGTCGAGTTGTAGTGACTGGACTTGGCATGCTGTCTCCTGTCGGCAATACTGTAGAGTCCACTTGGAACGCTCTTCTTGCCGGTCAGAGTGGCATTAGCCTAATCGACCATTTTGATACTAGTGCCTTTGCAACGCGTTTTGCTGGCTTAGTAAAAGATTTTAATTGTGAAGAGTACATTTCGCGCAAAGATGCCCGCAAAATGGACGCCTTCATCCAGTACGGCATTGCTGCCGGCATCCAAGCGATGCAAGACTCTGGGCTTGAAGTCACTGCCGAAAACGCCTCGCGAATTGGTGCGGCGATTGGTTCAGGTATTGGCGGTCTCGGTCTAATCGAAGAAAACCATACTTCATTGGTTAACGGCGGACCCCGCAAGATCAGCCCATTTTTCGTTCCTTCCACCATCGTAAACATGATTGCCGGTCATCTGAGCATTATGTTTGGCCTGCGTGGACCGAGCATTTCAATTGCCACAGCTTGTACTTCTGGTGTTCACAATATTGGTCATGCCGCTCGAATCATTGCTTATGATGATGCCGACGTGATGCTGGCCGGCGGTGCCGAAAAGGCCAGTACCCCATTGGGCGTTGGTGGTTTTGGTGCAGCACGCGCTTTATCCACGCGTAATGACAATCCGCAGGCGGCAAGCCGTCCGTGGGATAAAGACCGCGATGGTTTCGTACTTGGCGACGGCGCTGGCATTATGGTGCTGGAAGAGTATGAACACGCGAAAAAGCGCGGTGCAAAAATTTATGCTGAAATCGTTGGTTTTGGCATGAGCAGCGACGCATTCCACATGACTTCTCCTCCGGAAGATGGCGCTGGCGCCGCTCTCGCGATGGAAAATGCCTTGCGCGATGCCGGTATTGCCGCTTCTAAAATTGGTTATATCAACGCGCACGGCACTTCTACCGCCGCCGGAGATAAAGCCGAAGCCCAAGCCGTTAAATCGGTGTTTGGTGCTGACGCACAGCGCGTGTTGGTGAGTTCGACCAAGTCTATGACCGGCCACTTGCTGGGCGCGGCGGGCGCGGTTGAATCCATCTTTACCCTGCTGGCGCTGCGTGACCAGGCTGTCCCTCCAACCATCAACTTGGATAACCCAGATGAAGGTTGTGATTTGGACTTCGTGGCGCACGAAGCTCGTCAGGTGAGCAATATGGAATACACGCTGTGTAACTCGTTCGGCTTTGGCGGCACCAATGGTTCATTGGTCTTCCGTAAAGTCTGACGGGATATTCCCAGCCTGTTGAAGATGTCTGAAAGGCCCGATATTCGGGCCTTTTTGTTATCTGATACTCGCGGTATAAAGTCAGAATGCTCTACTTGATAGGCCAAGCAAACTGCCTCAGGCTTCGCTGGGGAACTGCTCACAAGAGTCACAGCGGGAGTAACTAATGTGGATTAACGGTGTCTCGACCCATTTATTGCCAGCAGGCGACCGTTCTGCGCAATTTGGCGACGGCAGTTTTACGACGGCTCATATCTCACAGGGGAAAGTAAAACTCCTGTCAGCGCATCTTGATCGGCTGAAAGTCGCGACCGAGCGTTTAATGATTATGGGCGTGGATTGGTCACTGCTCGAAGCCGAAATGCTGCACGCCGCCAGCCTGTGCGACGAAGCGGTGCTTAAGGTAGTGGTGACGCGTGGGGCAGGTGGTCGCGGCTATAGCCCGCAAGGCTGCGATTCGCCGACGCGGATTATCTCCACCTCAGCTTACCCGGCGCATTATCACGCATGGCGCGAGCAGGGCGTTAAACTGGCTCTTAGCCCGGTGGCACTCAGCCAAAACCCGCTGTTAGCCGGCATTAAGCATCTTAACCGCCTTGAGCAAGTGATGGTGCGCTTGCACCTCGACCAGACAGATGCCCAAGAGGCACTAGTGGTTGATACCGCCGGGATGCTGGTAGAATGCTGTGCCGCCAATCTTTTCTGGCGCAAAGGGGAGAGCGTTTTTACCCCCGACTTGTCACTGTCCGGGGTGTCCGGCGTGATGCGTAACCATATTATTGCCTTGCTCGAGCAAAGTGGCCGGATTAGCGTTTCCGTGGTTGCAGAGCCGCCGCAGACCTTGAGTGATGCAGACGAAGTGATTATTTGTAATGCCCTGATGCCCTTTATGCCGGTGCGTCAGATAGAAGATTGGCATTTTACGTCGTCAACTTTGAACGACTTTTTACATCAGGTTTGTTAAACCAGCGCATCAGAAGTGAACAATCATGAAGAATAAAAAATTCAAAATCCCTGCTCTTATTATCGTCATTCTGCTTGCTGCGCTGGCTTTTGGTTACCACAAAGTGAAAACTTTTGGCGATCGTCCGATCAATGTCAGCAGTGAGACTATCTTTACTCTGCCAGCCGGTACTGGTCGCGTGGTGCTGGAAACCCTGCTGGTGAAGCACCAGATCATGCAAAAAAATCCCTACTTCTCTTGGCTGCTGCGCATTGAGCCGGAGCTGAGTAATTTCAAAGCCGGGACCTATCGCTTTGAAAAGGGCATGACGGTGCGCCAAATGCTCGAATTGCTGAGAAGTGGCAAAGAGGCGCAGTTCAGCGTGCGTCTGGTGGAAGGCTTTAAACTCAGCGACTGGATGAAGGTGCTGGATGACTCGGCCTACCTCAAACACGAGTTGAGTGGCAAAACCGGCGAAGAGATTGCCGCCGCGCTGGGCATGACCGACACCAAAAACGCCGAAGGCTGGCTCTATCCGGACACCTACCTCTATACCGCGGGCATGACCGACCTGTCACTGCTCAAGCGCGCTCACCAGCATATGGAGAAGACCGTAGACAGCATTTGGAAAGGCCGCGCTGATTTGCTGCCTTATAAAACGCCAACCGACATGCTGACCATGGCGTCTATTATTGAAAAAGAGACGGCGGTCAAAGAGGAGCGCGCGGAAGTGGCTTCGGTATTCATCAACCGTCTGCGCATTGGCATGCGCTTGCAGACTGACCCGACGGTGATTTACGGCATGGGTGAGAACTACAAAGGCAACATCAGCCGTAAGGATCTCGAGACGCCGACGCCTTACAACACTTATGTGATTTCTGGTTTGCCGCCGTCGCCGATTGCCATGCCAAGCGAAGCCTCGATTGAAGCGGCGGCGCATCCGGCGACCACCAATTACCTCTATTTTGTGGCTGACGGTAAAGGCGGCCACACCTTTACGACTAACCTCGAAAATCACAACAAAGCGGTGCGTGTGTATCGCGAGGCATTGAAAAATAAGAATGAAAAGTAAGTTTATTGTTATTGAAGGTCTGGAAGGGGCCGGTAAAACCACGGCGCGCGACGTTGTGGTAAATCAACTGCGCGAACTGGGTGTGGAAGAGATTGTCTTTACCCGCGAGCCGGGCGGAACGCCGTTGGCTGAAAAGCTGCGCGACCTGTTTAAACGCGGCGTTGACGACGACAAGCCGACGGTGAAAGCCGAAGTGCTGATGCTCTACGCCGCCCGCGTGCAGCTGGTTGAAACCGTTATCCTGCCTGCCTTGGCGCGCGGAGCCTGGGTGGTTGGCGATCGCCATGACCTCTCTTCGCAAGCTTATCAGGGCGGCGGCCGTGGCATTGACCCGGAACTGATGCGCTCGCTGCGTGATATCTCTCTGGGTGATTTCCGCCCTGACTTGACGCTATACCTCGACCTGCCGCCTGAAATCGGTCTGCAACGCGCCAGCGCGCGCGGCGAGCTGGATCGCATTGAGAAAGAGGCGCTGCCGTTCTTTGAACGCACTCGTGCGCGTTACCTGAGCTTGGTGGCGGAAGACTCACGGATTAAAACCATCGATGCTTCCCAGCCGCTGGCGCAGGTCACGGCTTCAATCCAACAGACCTTGAATCAGTGGTTTGCCGAGCAGCAGGGCCAAGCGCAATGACGTGGTATCCGTGGCTGAGCGCCCCTTATCGTCAGCTGGTGAGCCAATACCAATCTGGCCGCGGTCACCATGCCTTGCTGATGCACGCTGCGCGCGGCATGGGCGAGGAAGCGCTGGTTTACGGGCTAAGCCGCTGGTTGCTGTGCCAGCATCAAGACGGCGAGAAAAGCTGCGGCACCTGCCGTAGCTGCCAGCTGATGATTGCTGGTAACCACCCTGACTGGCACGTTTTGACGCCAGAGAAGGGCAAAAATTCGCTCGGTATCGACCCTGTCCGTCAACTGATTGAAACGCTCTACAACTATTCTCAGCAGGGCGGGGCCAAGGTGGTCTGGCTGCCCGAGGCCGAATTGCTGACCGAAGCTGCCGCCAACGCATTATTGAAAACGCTGGAAGAACCGCCGGTTAAAACTTATTTCCTGATTGGTTGCACCGAGCCAGCCAGCCTGCTGGCGACCTTGCGCAGCCGCTGCCTGTATTGGCATCTGGCGACGCCGGAAGAGAATCTCGCGGCGCAGTGGCTCAGCCGCCAACTGAGCGCCGATCCGGTGGCTATCAAAACCGCTCTCAGGCTTGGCAATGGCACGCCGCTGTCGGCGCAGGCGCTGTTGCAACCGGAGCGCTGGAAGCAGCGAGTGGCGCTGTGCCAGCAGTTGGCCGCAAGCTGCCAGCAGCGGGACATGCTCTCTTTGCTGCCGCAGCTTAATCATGATGACGTCGGCGAGCGCGCGCAGTGGCTGTGCTCTTTGCTGCTCGACGCCATTAAATGGCAGCAAAACGCCGGGCAGTTCATCATCAATAACGACCAACAGAACCTCATTAGCCAGATTGCTCACCTGCAAACCAACGACGCGTTGCAGAAAAGCGTGCAGGGCTGGATGCAATGCCGCCAGCAGCTTCTGACCATTACTGGCGTCAATCGGGAGCTGATCCTCACCGAGCAGTTGCTCGAATGGGAACAGTTGCTGGGCTAATTAGGCCAAAATGATTATTCAGCAGCGCGTCATTTCATCGGCGCGTTGACCTGCCAAAACCATCGTAAAGAGTTAAATATTATGTTTTTAGTCGACTCCCATTGTCATCTCGACAGTCTGGATTACAACGAGCTGCACAGCGGCGTGGATGCAGTATTAGAAAAAGCCCGCGAGCGTGACGTGAAGTTCATGCTGGCGGTTGCCACGACGTTGCCGGGCTACCGTGCCATGACCCAGCTGATTGGCGACCGCCCTGAAGTGGCGTTTTCCTGCGGCGTCCACCCACTGAACATTGACGGGGGTTATGATTTCGACGAGCTGCGCCAGCTAGCGGCGGACCCTAAAGTGGTTGCCATGGGCGAGACCGGCCTCGATTACTTCTACCAGAAAGAAGAGCAGCAGATTGCCTTGCAGCAGGACTCTTTCCGCCATCACATCCGCGTCGGCCGCGAGCTGAACAAGCCGGTGATTGTCCATACGCGTGACGCGCGACAGGACACGCTGGATATCCTGCGCGATGAGAAAGCCGGAGAGTGCGGCGGCGTGCTGCACTGCTTCACGGAAGACCTGCCGACGGCGGAGTTCTTACTGGATCTGGGCTTTTACATCTCCTTCTCGGGGATTGTTACCTTCCGCAATGCCGAGCAGCTGCGCGAAGTGGCGCGCTATGTGCCGCTGGATCGCCTGCTGATTGAAACTGACTCGCCTTACTTAGCGCCAGTCCCGCACCGTGGTAAAGAGAACCAGCCTGCCTATGTTCGCGACGTTGCCGAGTACATGGCCGTATTGAAAGGGGTTAGCCTTGAAGCCCTCGCCGAAGCCACAACGGCCAACTTTTCACGCCTGTTTCACCTCAACACTTCCTCCCTGAGCTAGCCTTAAAAAGCAGTCATATTCACTGGAATTATTTTACGGCTCGTAATTAATGGCCTGAACGGGTAATGTGCACACCCGTTTTAGGCTGTCAGAAGCGGCAAATTTCAGATTTTCTTTAACGAAAGTCTCATTTTTAAGCGCGCTTGCCGTCTTTTTTCAATAAAACGTGACTGCCATCAAACATTAAAAAAGGGAATTATTTTACCCTTCGTAAAAATTCAAAAGGGGTGCTTAGACACCCTGAACGCCAAGGGTTTTCATAACCTTGCAACGCGGCAGTTTGCAGATCCACATAAGCGGACGCCGTGAGAAGTATCTAAAGCATCATTACTCAGGAGCACACTCAATTATGTTTAAGAACGCGTTTGCAAACCTTCAAAAGGTGGGTAAATCGCTGATGTTGCCAGTCTCCGTACTGCCAATCGCAGGTATCCTGCTTGGCGTCGGGTCGGCAAACTTCAGCTGGCTGCCAATGATCGTTTCCCACGTTATGGCCGAGGCTGGTGGTTCAGTCTTCGCTAACATGCCGCTGATTTTCGCCATCGGTGTGGCCCTCGGCTTTACTAACAACGACGGTGTTTCTGCACTGGCGGCGGTGGTTGCCTACGGCATCATGGTGAAAACCATGGCCGTGGTTGCGCCATTGGTACTGCACTTACCGGTTGAAGAAATTGCAGCTAAACACTTAGCAGACACCGGCGTTCTCGGCGGTATCATCGCAGGTGCAATTGCAGCCTACATGTTCAACCGTTTCTACCGCATCAAGCTGCCTGAGTATCTGGGCTTCTTCGCGGGCAAACGCTTTGTCCCAATCATCTCCGGCCTGGCTGCTATCTTCCTGGGCGTGGTGTTGTCCTTCATCTGGCCACCTATTGGTACGGCTATTCAGACCTTCTCTCAGTGGGCTGCTTACCAGAACCCAGTGGTTGCTTTCGGCATCTACGGCGTGGTTGAGCGTTCTCTGGTTCCATTCGGTCTGCACCATATCTGGAACGTTCCATTCCAGATGCAAATCGGTGAATACGTGAACTCAGCCGGTCAGGTGTTCCACGGTGACATCCCTCGCTACATGGCGGGTGACCCAACTGCGGGCAAACTGTCTGGTGGCTTCCTGTTCAAAATGTACGGTCTGCCAGCGGCTGCAATCGCTATCTGGCACTCAGCGAAACCTGAAAACCGCGCTAAAGTTGGCGGCATCATGATCTCCGCTGCGCTGACTTCATTCTTGACCGGTATCACCGAGCCAATCGAATTCTCCTTCATGTTCGTGGCACCAATCCTGTACGCAATCCACGCGATTCTGGCAGGTCTGGCCTTCCCAATCTGTATCCTGTTGGGTATGCGTGACGGTACCAGCTTCTCACACGGTCTGATCGACTTCATCGTGCTGAGCGGCAACAGCAGCCGTATCTGGCTGTTCCCAGTGGTTGGTATCATCTATGCCATCGTTTACTACAGCATCTTCCGTTTCCTGATTGTGAAACTGAACCTGAAAACTCCGGGTCGCGAAGAGAGCAGCAGCGAGCAATCTGCTCAGGGTGGCTCAGAAATGTCAGCTTCTCTGGTTCAGGCGTTCGGTGGTAAAGAAAACATCACTAACCTTGATGCTTGCATCACCCGTCTGCGCGTTAGCGTGGCAGATGTCTCCAAAGTGGATCAGGCTGGCCTGAAGAAACTGGGTGCAGCAGGTGTGGTGGTCGCGGGTTCAGGCGTTCAGGCAATTTTCGGTACTAAGTCTGATAACCTGAAAACGGATATGGACGAATACATGCGCAACCACTAATCCTCGGATTAGCGTTGAGCAGTAGCAAAAAGGAGGCTTCGGCCTCCTTTTTTCATGTCTGCTATCCGGCAAAACGGCATTTCGGGCGAGGGATGGCGCTTTCTAAGCCAATTAAGGTTTAAAAAGCGTAATCAGGTTGAAAGGAATAGAAATTGTCACTCATACTGGTGGCATTGCTTTTGACTAAGATAAGGACTGGCAAGATGGCCGAAGAGACAATTTTCAGCAAAATTATCCGCCGTGAGATCCCTGCGGACGTGGTTTATCAAGATGAGTTAGTCACGGCGTTTCGCGACATAGCTCCTCAAGCACCCAACCATATCCTGATCATTCCTAACGTGTTAATCCCGACCATGAATGATGTGACGACCGAGCACGAAGCTGCGCTGGGCCGCATGATGACCGTCGCGGCTAAAATCGCCGAGCAGGAAGGTATTGCTGAAAACGGTTATCGCCTGATTGTGAACTGCAATCGCGATGGCGGTCAGGAGGTTTATCACATTCACATGCATCTGGTGGGTGGCCGTAAGTTAGGCCCGATGCTGGCGCGTCCATAAGGCTTTGTCTTCATAAAGCTCTTTGTTAAAAGGAAGTACCATGCGTTTTTTGATGGCGTTGTTACCCGTTGTATTACTGATGGGCTGTAGCAGTGACCCGCATATTGCACTAAACAATCAGCAGACCGTCATCATGGAATCGCCGGTGCTGACGGCGGGTATCATCCCAAGCTCGCCGTCTATTTCTGAAGTCGGTGGGCGTAAACAAGCCAGCAGCGTGCTGAGTAACAGCCAGCCGCACGCCGTGACCTTGCACTATCGTTTCTATTGGTATGACAAACAGGGGCTGGATTTACTGCCGATTGCCGAAGCCAGAACCATTACCGTTCCGGCCAACAGCGAGCTGACTATCTCCTCCCTGAACGGCAATCTGGATGCGTACAGGGTGCGTGTTTACCTCTACCTTTAATGTCCTCTACGGAGTAGGTTGATGAAAAAGTATTTCCTCATGGTGGCCTTTGCCGCCCTGATCCTTGGCGGTTGTACCTTGCCAAACCAACAGCAGCAGCAGCCTGAGCAACCAACCGCACCGGTGACCCCGGTTGAGCCTGAGAAGCCACAAACTGAAGTGCCGCCGCCGCCAGAAACCGTGCCGCAGCCGCCGAAAGAGCAGACCATTAACTGGAATGCCAGCGTTCAGCCAATGGTAGCGAAAATGCTGCAAGCTGACGGCGTTCAGGCGGGCAGCGTGTTGCTGCTCGACAGCGTGAAAAACAGCACCAACGGCTCACTGCCAGTGGGTAACGCCACGGCGGCATTGCACGACGCGCTGGCCACCAATAACAAATTCCAAGTGGTTCCTGACACCCAGTTAGCCAGCGCCAAGCAGGCGTTAGGTCTGTCAGTTGACGACAGTCTGGGTTCGCGCAGCAAGGCGATTGGTCTGGCGCGCTACGTTAACGCCCAGTACGTGCTCTACAGCACGGTAACGGGCGACGTGAAGTCACCGACGCTGAAAATGCAGATGATGACCGTGCCGAGTGGCGAAATTGTGTGGTCGGGTAACGGTGCCGTCCAGCATTAAGGCGTCACTCGAGCAGCGCTTAGCACAACAACTTCCGGCGGTCTTTTCCGCCGGTTGTCATTTATGCCCGGTGGCCGGGTTGACGGGTGAAAGCTGGAAAATCGAGGCGCCGGGGCAAACTCTGTTGGCGCGCATGCAGTCGGCTGATAAAGCCGCGCTGGGCGTCAATCGCCGCCGCGAGCAGGCTCTGCTGCGCCATGTTGCGGCACTGAATATTGCGCCGCAAACTCGGCTAATTTCTCCGCCGTGGCTGGTGGTGACATGGCTCAGCGGCCAACCCTGCGAGCCAGACTTCTTCTCTCACCGGCATAATCTGGACAGGCTGAGCCAGCGCGTGGTCGAGCTACAGCGGCTGCCGCCCAGTGGCTACCGTCTCCAGCTGCACCAGCAATTCTCCCGCTATTGGCAACAGATCGACCGTTCGCGCCTGACTGCCGATTGGCTGCGCCTGCACCAGCGGTTTATGCGCCAACCCATGCCCCAACCGTTAAAGCTGGCGGTGATGCATATGGACATCCACCCCGGCAATCTGGTGGACGGCGAGCAGGGCCTGCGGCTGATTGACTGGGAGTACGCCGCCGACGGCGATATCGCTTTAGAGCTGGCGGCGCTGTTTCGTGGCAATGGCTGGAGTGATGAGCAGCAGCAATACTTTCTGCAAACCTATGCTGCCGCTGGCGGCTATGGCGGTCATAAACAAACCCGGCGTTTACAGCAGCAAATTCGCCGCTGGACCCCGTGGGTTGAGTACCTAATGTTGATGTGGTTTGAAGTTCGCTGGCAACAGACCGGCGATCGCCAATTTACCGACTGGGCGCAGCCGCTGCGTGAGAGCCTATTCACCAGCGCCATGCCCGGTAGAAAGCATAATAAATAAAGGAGAAACGACGTGGGCCCAGTAATGTTAGACGTTGCCGGCTATGAGCTGGATGCTGAAGAGCGCGAGATCTTGCAACACCCGCTGGTCGGCGGCTTAATTCTGTTCACCCGTAACTACCACGACGTGGAGCAGCTGCACGAGCTGATCCGCCAAATTCGCGAGGCGTCGAGAGAGCGCTTGGTGCTGGCGGTTGACCAAGAGGGTGGTCGGGTACAGCGTTTTCGCGAAGGCTTTACGCGCATTCCCGCCGCGCAGTCTTTTGCTGAGCTCAATGAGCTGCACGAAGGCAAACGTCTGGCGCAGGAAGCGGGCTGGCTGATGGCGTCGGAGATGATTGCCATGGACATTGATATCAGCTTCGCGCCAGTGCTGGATATCGGCCACATCAGCGCCGCAATTGGCGAGCGCTCATTCCACGCCGAACCGCAAAAAGCGTTGGAGATGGCCGAACAGTTCATTCTCGGCATGCACAGCGCGGGGATGAAAGTCACCGGCAAACACTTCCCCGGCCATGGCGCGGTGAGTGCCGACTCGCATAAAGAGACGCCGCGCGACGACCGCCCGCTGTCGGTCATCCGCGAACACGACATGGCGATTTTCCGCCAGCTCAACGAGAAAAAGCTGCTCGATGCGGTGATGCCGGCTCACGTTATCTATACTCAAGCTGACCCGCGTCCGGCGAGTGGTTCCCCTTACTGGTTGCAGCAGATCTTGCGCCAAGAGCTGGGCTTCAACGGCGTTATCTTCTCCGACGACCTGTCGATGGAAGGGGCGGCGATCATGGGCAGCTACGCCGAGCGCGGGCAGGCATCGCTCGACGCAGGGTGCGACATGATTCTGGTTTGCAACAACCGTCAAGGAGCCGTGAGCGTGTTAGATAACCTGCCTCCGGTCAAAGCAGAGAAGGTCGCTGGCCTGTACCATCGGGGCAAGTACAGTGGGAAAGATGCGCGCCGCGATTTGTTAAATTCCAGCCGCTGGCAGCAGTCCAACCGTGAACTCACCGCGCTGGACGCCCGCTGGCAGGAGCATAAACAGTCGGCTCGCTAATCTAATCAACGCACAGTCAGGACGAGGAAAACGATGATCATTTATTTGCATGGCTTTGACTCAACCAGCCCCGGCAACCATGAAAAGGTGCTGCAACTCCAGTTTATCGACCCGGACGTTCGCTTCATCAGCTACAGCACGCTGCATCCGCGTCACGACATGCAGCATTTGTTAAAAGAAGTGGATAAAGCCATTCAGCAATCCGGCGACCAGCGGGCGCTGATTTGCGGCGTGGGTCTGGGCGGTTTCTGGGCCGAGCGTATCGGCTTCCTGTGCGGCATTCGTCAGGTGATGTTCAACCCGAACCTTGCGCCGCAGGATAATATGACTGGCAAAATCGACCGCCCGGAAGAGTATCTGGACATCGCCACCAAGTGCGTCAGCGATTTCCGCGAGAAAAACCGCGATCGCTGTCTGGTGATTTTATCCCGCGAAGATGGCGTGCTCGACAGCAATGAAAGCGCCAGCGCGCTGCATCATTACTATGAGATTGTCTGGGACGATAAGCAGAGCCACAAGTTCAAAGATATCTCGCCGCACCTGCAACGCATCAAAGCTTTCAAAAACCTCGCCTGAGTTTGCGACGAGTAACAAAAAAACGGCCCGTGAATCACCTTTGCGGCCGTTTTTTTACTTTCAGCCTCGTCAATCCTGCCTAAACTTGCCCCTGCGGCAGGACTTTTTTCTGCTATTTCTCCGCGCTAACTCCCTGATTAAAAACGGTCAAAAGCCGTGCCATTTTCGTAACTAAAATTAGCCAAATGAATTTAAATTGATGTAGGTCAATTTTGGTATGACCAAATCACCACGCGTGTTATTCTCGGGAAAGATACCGAATTAACTTAAGCCAACCCTATGTAATCTAAGGATATTAATTTTACTCTTAGATAACAATTGGTTCACATTTGAGGGGGTCATTTGACTGCTACTATGAAGAAAATTGTCATTATTGGCGGCGGCGCGGGTGGATTGGAACTGGCGACCAGCCTGGGCCATAAACTGGGCCGTAAGAAGAAAGCCGAAATCATCTTAGTGGATCGCAACCACAGCCATTTATGGAAACCTTTGCTGCATGAAGTGGCAACTGGCAGTCTGGATGACGGCGTTGATGCTCTGAGCTATCTGGCCCATGCGCGTAACCACGGTTTTAACTTCCAAATTGGTTCTCTGACCAATATCGACCGCGAGACTCGGACCTTACAACTGGCTGAGATCCGCGACGAGAAGAATGGCGAAGTGCTGGTGCCTGCCCGTGAAATCGCCTATGACACCTTGGTCATGGCGCTGGGCAGTACCTCTAACGACTTCGGCACGCCGGGCGTCAAAGAGAACTGCATCTTCTTGGATAACCCGCATCAGGCGCACCGTTTCCATAACGAAATGCTCAACCTGTTCCTCAAATTCTCTGCTAACCCAGACAAGCAGAAGAAGGTGAATATCGCCATTGTGGGTGGCGGGGCGACCGGCGTTGAGCTGTCCGCCGAGCTGCATAATGCGGTGAAACAGCTGCACAGCTATGGCTTTGAAGGTCTGGACAATCAGGCACTTAACGTCACGCTGGTGGAAGCGGGCGAGCGCATTCTGCCTGCGCTGCCTCCGCGTATTTCTGCGGCGGCCCACCTTGAGCTTACTAAGATTGGCGTGCGCGTGCTGACTAAGACCATGGTCACCAGCGCCGATGCCAATGGCCTGAACACCAAAGACGGTGAGTTCATCGAAGCTGACCTGATGGTATGGGCGGCGGGGATTAAAGCGCCGGACTTTATGAAAGATATCGCCGGGCTGGAAACCAACCGTATCAACCAGCTGGTGGTTGAGCCGACTCTGCAAACCACGCGCGACCCGAACATCTTCGCCATCGGCGACTGCGCCTCTTGCCCGCAAAAGAGTGGCGGCTTCGTGCCTCCTCGCGCCCAGTCCGCGCACCAGATGGCGTCGCGCTGCTTCGACAACATCATGGCGCAGCGCAACGGCCATAGCCTGAAAGACTATGTCTACAAAGACCACGGCTCGCTGGTTTCCCTGTCGCGCTTCAGCACCGTCGGCAGCCTAATGGGTAACCTGATGAAAGGCTCGATGATGGTCGAAGGGCGTCTGGCGCGTATCGTGTATGTTTCTCTTTACCGTATGCACCAGATTGCACTGCACGGCTACGCCAAAACCGGCCTGATGATGCTGGTGGGCGGCATTAACAAAGTGATTCGCCCGCGCCTGAAGCTGCATTAATGGTCTAGAGTACCGCGCGTAAACCGGCCTAACTGAAAAAGCCTGTATTAACAGGCTTTTTTCTTTTCGCCAGCCAGCGGCTTCACTTCAGCATAAGATGTTATACAAATCCCTTCGCCAGCTAAGAATTCTCCGAAACCCGCAGTTCTGCCCTATAAACCCGCGCTTTTCATCCCTGAGTCTTATTGTCGGAATCGCAAACATTGTGCAGACTTTACATTGTTTACAGACGGCGATTCACGCACGCCGATCCCTCAATACAGTGGCTCAGCCCTTTGAGGTTCTGTCTCTTGACGCTGGCGTACAGCGTCAGCCACAACGGCAGCGGGAGACAAAATGCGTGGTAACATTTCAGGAGGATGTCCTGTGAACAAGTCAATGTTAGCTGGCGTAGGTATCGGTGTAGCGGCTGCGCTCGGTATTGCAGCTGTCGCAAGTATGAATGTTTTTTCATCTGGCCCAGAGTATGCACAAGTGCTCAGCGCGACGCCGATTAAAGAAACGTTGAAAACTCCACGCCAGGAGTGCCGTAACGTGACTGTTACCCACAGACGCCCTGTGCAGGATGAGCATCAGATTGCCGGTTCCGTACTGGGTGCGGTCGCCGGTGGCGTACTGGGTCACCAGTTTGGTGGCGGTCGTGGTCGTGATGTTGCGACCATCGCGGGCGCATTGGGCGGCGGATACGCCGGTAACCGAGTTCAAAGCAGCATGCAAGAAGGTGACACTTACACCACTCAGCAGCAGCGTTGTAACACCGTTTACGACAAGTCAGAAAAAATGCTGGGTTATGACGTGACCTATAAAATCGGCAACCAGCAAGGCAAAGTGCGTATGGACCATGATCCAGGCACGCAAATCCCGTTGGATAAAAGCGGTCAGTTGCAGCTTACTCGCAGCTAATTACCCGCAGTTCGGCGCAGAAAAAAGCCTGAGGCAGATGCTTCAGGCTTTTCTGTTTTCAGGCATTGCCGTTTTTGTGTTTCACGATGTCAGCCATCACCGCCAGCGCTATCTCGGCCGGGGTTTTACTGCCGATGTTCAACCCCACCGGGGCGTGCAATCGCTCGAAATCCTCCGGCGCAAACTGCGCGATATCTCGCAGCCTTTCTCGACGGCGGGCGCTGTTAAGCTGTGAACCCATGGCGCCAATATAAAACGCCGGGGTATTCACCGCCTCCATCAGCGTTAAATCATCCATTCGCGGGTCGTGGGTTAGTGCCACGATGGCGGTATTGGCGTGGCAGCCCTGTTCCTCAAGGTATTTCGCCGGGAAGCTGTGTTCTAATTTCACATCGGCTTTCAGCATTGAGGCGAAGTTCTCCAGCACCTCTTCACGGCATTCGCACACCACCACTTCGAACCCCAAGGCGCAGGCGAAATCAGCGCAGTACAGCGCAACGCTCGACAACCCGGCGATCAGCAGGCGCGGCGCGGCGGCGATATGCAGCTGGATCTCATTGCCGCGTCGGCTGACTTTGGTGTGGCTGTGGTAGCCAGTCAGCGCCAGATGGTCGCAGGCCTGCGGCAGCGTCAGGGTTTTATTCAGCGCGTAATGCCCGCTCAGGGCCTGCGCCATGCGTGACAAGTACTCTCGGCTTGAATCCGAGGCGGGGAGATATTCCACCAGTACGTCGAGCGAGCCGCCGCAGGGCAGGGCGACGTTGGGCGTCATGCCCCCTTCGCCATAGCGAATCACCTGACTGGCCGCCAGATACTCGCCCTCGGCAATGCGCTGTAAAAAATCATCTTCCACGCAGCCGCCGGAGAGCGAGCCGCAGTAGGAGCCATCGCGGGTCGCTGCCATCAGCGCGCCCGGCGCTCGCGGGGAAGATCCATAAGTGGTGAGCACGGTACACAGCCACACCGGCTGCTGCTGGAGCCATTCTCCTGCCCGTTCAATAACCTGAATATCAAGGTGTTGCATGAGAATTCCTGTTTAGAGCGCGCCGCCAAGCTGGGTGGGAAGGTCGATATCGACGAAGGTCGCAGGGCCGTCGGCGGCGATGGCCAGCGCGGGATACCTCTCCAGCAGTTCACGCGCGCCCGCGTCGCCACGCAGGGCCATCAGCTCGTCGCGCAGCATGCTGCTAAAGCCGACCGGATGCCCCGGCTGCTCTTGCCAGTAAGGGCGGGCAGTGCAGGTTTTTTGCAACGCCTGAGAGACGCGCAGGAAGAGGGCTGCGGGCACGAAAGGCATGTCGGCGAGATGCACCAGCCAGCCGGACCAGTGCGGGGTGGCCTGCACGCCGGCAGCAATGGAGTCGCCGCTTCCGGCGCTGTCGATCAGGGTGGTGGTCACGCCCGCTTGGGCGCATTCGGCTTGCACCTGTGGGTTGTCTGGGCGAGTGACGACATGCACCGGCAGGCCGCTGTTTAGCGCCTGCTGTAGGGTCATGGCGAAGATACTTGAAGCGTTGCCCGGCAGGCTGGCGTTGAGCTTATTGCCTTGGCCTCCGGCGGCGCGGAAGCGGCTGGCGCTACCGGCAGCCAGTAAAATTATCCCTATCACTGCTAATCCCTTGGTTTGCTGGCTGGAGTCTGACATACGCCGTTAGTGTAAATGAATTCTTAAAAAAGGGTTTTGACCGATGATGTTGTTCACAGAGAATGGCATTAAAAAGCCTGTGGCAGGCTGAGCTGGCACAGGCTTCGGGTGGAGGTTTTAACCTTTAAACCAGATGGCTGCTAAAGGCTTCCAGCAGGTCATCGACAAACTTCAGGCGTTTTGGTCGGTCCGTCAGATCAATCATAAACTTCAGTTTGGTCGGCCCGTCGAGGCGATATACCTGCGGCTGTTTCTGCAACAAACCAATCAGATAGCCCGGATCGACGCGGTTCTTCTCGCTGAACTCAACAAAACCGCCGCGCTCGTTGCCTTCAATACGCTTGATGCCCAGCTCTTTGGCCTTCAGGCGCAGCACGGCGATGTGCAGCAGGTTGCGCGCGCCGTCCGGCAGGGTGCCAAATCGGTCAATCAGCTCAACCCGCAGTTCATCCACTTCCCCTTCGCCACGGGCGCTGGCGATGCGTTTGTACAGCGACAGGCGCGTATTGACGTCAGGGATGAAGTCTTCTGGCAGCAGGGCCGGCATGCGCATTTCGACATCGGTTTGACTGGTGGTTAAATCTTCCAGCGACGGCTCGCGGCCCTCTTTCAGCGCCTCGACGGCGTTCTCCAGCAGCTCCATATACAGCGTGAAGCCGATGCTGGTCATCTGGCCGCTTTGCCCTTCGCCCAGCAGCTCACCGGCACCACGGATTTCTAAGTCGTGGGTCGCCAGCGCGAAGCCTGCGCCAAGATCTTCCAGCGAGGCGATGGCCTCCAGACGCTTGTGAGCATCGGTAGACATGGCTTTTGGCGGCGGCGTCAGCAGGTAGGCATAGGCCTGATGGTGCGAACGGCCTACGCGACCGCGCAGCTGGTGCAACTGCGCCAAGCCCAGATGGTCGGCGCGCTCGATGATAATGGTGTTGGCGCTCGGGATGTCGATACCGGTTTCGATGATGGTGGTACAGACCAGCACGTTAAAACGCTGATGGTGGAAGTCATTCATCACCCGCTCGAGGTCGCGTTCGCGCATCTGGCCGTGACCAATGGCAATTCGCGCCTCCGGCACCAGTTCGGCCAAGCGTTCGGCGGCTTTTTCAATGTTTTCGACATCGTTGTACAGGTAGTAAACCTGCCCGCCGCGCAGCACTTCGCGCAGAATTGCCTCGCGAACCACCAGACTGTCGTACTCGCGCACGAAGGTTTTCACCGCCAAACGGCGGGCCGGTGGCGTGGCGATAATCGATAAGTCGCGCATTCCGCTCATCGCCATATTCAGCGTGCGCGGGATAGGGGTGGCGGTCAGGGTCAGGATGTCCACATCGGCGCGCATCGCCTTAATGCGCTCTTTGTGGCGCACGCCGAAACGGTGCTCTTCGTCGACAATCAGCAGGCCGAGGTCTTTCCAGTGCAAATTGCTCTGCAACAGCTTGTGGGTGCCGATGATGATATCCACCTTGCCGTCCACCGCCTGCTCCAGCACCGCGTTCTGCTCTTTGGCACTGCGGAAGCGCGACATCATCTCGATACGAATTGGCCAGTTGGCGAAACGGTCGCGGAAGTTGTCAAAGTGCTGCTGCGCTAGCAGGGTGGTCGGCACCAGTACCGCCACCTGCTTGTTATTCGATACCGCCAGAAACGCGGCGCGCATCGCCACTTCGGTCTTGCCAAAGCCGACGTCGCCACACACCAGGCGGTCCATCGCCAGCGGCTGGGTCATGTCAGTGAGCACGGCGTTGATAGCCTGCGCCTGATCAGGCGTGGTTTCGAACGGGAAGCTCTGGCAGAACAGTTGGTACTGCTCTTTGTCATGCTTGAAGGCAAAACCGCTTTTGGCTTCGCGCTGGGCGTAGATATCCAGCAGCTCGGCGGCGACGTCGCGCACTTTCTCGGCGGCTTTTTGCCGCGCTTTCGACCAAGCTTCGCCACCCAGTTTGTGCAGAGGGGCGCTTTCATCCGCGCCACCGGCGTAGCGGCTGATCATGTGCAGGGAGGAAACCGGCACGTACAGCTTATCTTCGCCCGCGTAGGTCAAGATCAGGTATTCGGCAGTAAATCCGCCGGTTTCCAGCGTGGTCAGGCCCTGATAGCGCCCGACGCCGTGCTCCATATGCACCACCGGCTGGCCGGGGCGCAGCTCGGCGAGGTTGCGGATCAGGGTGTCGGTGTTGATGGCGCGGCGGCTGTCCTGACGGCGGCGGGCAACGCGTTCGCCCAGCAGGTCGCTTTCGCAAATCAGTGCCAGCTGCTTATCGCTGTCGAGGAAACCGCGCTCGCAGGCGCCAATCATAATGTAGCGGCCCGCCGTGGCGGCCTGCTCAATGCGCGTTATCAGCGTCGGGTTAAGCTTGATGCGCGCCAGCAGGTCTTGCAGCGTTTCGCGGCGACCTTCACTTTCCACCGAGAACACCAGACTGCCGCTGAACGACTCATTAAAGCGGCGCAAATTGTCCAGCGGCGCTTTGTTTTGCGGCTGAACCGACAGGTCCTGCAGGGCTTGATAGCTTAGGTTGGTGTTGGCGGCCTTCCTCGGCAACTCTTCCGTTTTTAACTGAATGCGCGGCCACTCTTTCAGCTCGCTAAACAGCGAATCCACCCGCAGCCACAGGGCCTCAGGCTCGAGCAGCGGGCGCATCGGGTCAACGCGGCGGCTCTCGTAACGCTGGTTAGCGTCGAGCCAGAAGCGTTCGGCGGCGCCTTCTAAATCACCGGTATTGAGCAGCAGGGTGTTTTTCGGCAGATAGCTGAACAGGGTGGTTAAAGGCTGGCTGAAGAACAGCGGCTGCCAGTATTCGATCCCCGCCGGGAAGGTGCCTTTGCTGACTTGCTGATAGACGTGCTCGGCGTCGCGGCGCACTTCGAACTTCTCGCGCCACTGGCTGCGGAACAGCTCGATGGCGTTTTTGTCGGTCGGGAATTCGTGCGCAGGCAGCAGGTTGATCTGCTCCACTTCGCTCAGCGTGCGCTGGGTGTCGACGTCGAACACCCGCAGGCTGTCGATTTCATCATCAAAGAAGTCGATGCGATAAGGCTCGTCGCTGCCCATCGGGTAGAGGTCGAGCAGGGCACCGCGGGTAGCGAACTCGCCGTGCTCCATCACCTGATCGACGCTGCGATAACCCGCCTGTTCGAGCTGGGCGCGCAGTTTGTCGCGGGAGAGCTGCTGGCCTTTTTTCATCACCAGCGCGTGGCCGTGCAAGAACTCGTGCGGGCAGACCCGCTGCATCAGGGTGTTGACCGGCAAGATAATGATGCCGCGCTCGAGGGTTGGCAGCTGATACAGACTGGAAAGGCGCGAGGAGATTATCTCCTGATGCGGCGAGAAGCTGTCATACGGCAGCGTTTCCCAGTCGGAAATATTGATCACTTTCAGGTCGGTGAACTGCTGGATTTCATCGCGCAGGCGCAGGGCATTTTGCATGTCGGGGGCGATAAGCATCACCGGACCTGCATGGCGCTCGCTGATGTCAGCACATTCCAGCGCGCAGGCGGAGCCAGTCAGCTGGCCCAGAACTCGGGTGTCACCAGCGCGTTCAGGCAAAGAATAACGATGATCTTGAGGCATAGGCAGTGTTGTTATCTCGTTGTCGGCGGCCATAGGGACCTGATTTACAGAGCGTATCTTGCGACGTGCTCCTAATCGGGGTCAACCCGAAATATTTTGGGTAGAAAGCTTAAAGGATTAACCGATTACTTTAGGTATTATGGTTCCATAAAGCCAAGCGAGCCTTTATTATCCTTGACAACTTTTGTCTTCGCCACGCACTTAATACGGATGTCATGTATCAACCTGTCGCGTTATTCATAGGTCTGCGCTATATGCGCGGACGTGCTTCAGACCGCTTTGGGCGGTTTGTCTCCTGGCTTTCTACTATTGGTATCACCCTCGGGGTGATGGCGCTGGTAACTGTCTTGTCGGTCATGAACGGTTTTGAGAAGGATCTGGAAAATAACATTCTGGGTCTGATGCCTCAGGCGTTGGTCACCACAGCGCAGGGTTCGCTGGATCCGCAGAAAATCAACCATGACGCCGTCGCCGGACTGAAAGGCGTCAGCCGCGCCGTGCCGTTCACCACCGGTGACGTGGTGCTGCAAAGTCCGGGTAGCGTCGCCGTTGGCGTGATGCTCGGGGTCAATCCTGATGAGAAAGATCCGCTGTCGAACTACATGGTGGCGGTCAATCAGCAGGTGCTGCAACCCGGCCAGTACAACATCATTTTAGGCGACCAACTGGCACAACAGTTGAAAGTCAAACGCGGCGACCAGCTGCGCCTGATGGTCACCAGCGTCAGCCAGTTCACGCCGATGGGCCGCATTCCAAGCCAGCGCCTGTTTACCGTGGCGGGCACCTTTGCTGCTAACAGTGAAGTAGATGGCTACCAGATGCTGGTTAACCAGCAAGACGCCTCGCGCCTGATGCTCTATCCGAAAGGCAACGTCACCGGCTGGCGTCTGTACCTCAATCAGCCGTTGGATGTCGATAACCTGAGCACCCAAACCCTGCCGCAGGGCACCGAGTGGAAAGATTGGCGCGAACGTCGCGGCGAGCTGTTCCAGGCCGTGCGCATGGAAAAGAACATGATGGGCCTGCTGTTGAGCCTGATTGTGGCGGTCGCCGCGTTTAACATTATTACTTCTCTCGGCCTGCTGGTGATGGAGAAGCAGGGCGAGGTGGCTATCCTGAAAACTCAGGGCCTGACCCGCCGCCAGATTATGGCGCTGTTTATGGTGCAGGGCGCGAGTGCCGGGATCATCGGCGCGCTGCTCGGTGCCGTGCTCGGCGTGGTGTTGGCCACCCAGCTCAACACCATCATGCCAGCCCTTGGCCTGATGCTGGACGGCGGCTCACTGCCGGTCGACATCGAACCTATGCAAGTCGTGATCATCGCGCTGGTCGCCATGGTCATCGCTCTACTGTCTACGCTTTACCCTTCGTGGCGCGCAGCTGCCGCCCAACCCGCAGAGGCTTTACGTTATGAGTAACATTTTATCGTCGCAGGGCGGAATCTTATTGCAGTGCGAAAACCTCTGTAAGACCTATCAGGAAGGCAAAATGCACACCGACGTGCTGCGCGATGTCTCTTTCGCCATTCAACAGGGCGAAATGATGGCGATTGTCGGCAGCTCGGGTTCGGGTAAAAGTACCTTGCTGCACCTGCTGGGCGGGCTGGACTCGCCAACTTCGGGCGACGTGGTATTCAAAAACACCTCGCTCAATACCATGTCTTCTGCCGCCAAGGCCGAGTTGCGTAACCGCGAGCTGGGCTTTATCTATCAATTCCACCACCTGCTGCCGGACTTCACCGCGCTGGAAAACGTGGCGATGCCGCTGCTGATTGGCAAAGGCAAGAAGGCCGAAGTGGAAGAGAAAGCCATGGCGATGCTGGCGGCCGTGGGCTTGCAGCACCGCAGCAAACACCGCCCGTCCGAGCTGTCCGGCGGTGAGCGCCAGCGCGTCGCTATTGCCCGCGCGCTGGTTAACAGCCCGTCGCTGGTGCTGGCCGATGAGCCAACCGGTAACCTCGACCAGAAAAATGCTGACAGCATCTTCGACCTGCTCGGCGAGCTGAATGTCCGTCAGGGCACGGCGTTTCTGGTGGTCACCCATGACCTGCAACTGGCGAAACGGATGAACCGACAGCTGGAGATGCGTGACGGCAAGCTGCAACAGGACTCGACCCTGCTGGGAGCGAAGTAATGTCAGCCATTCCCTTTTCTCTATTAATCGGCCTGCGTTTTAGTCGCGGGCGTCGCCGTAGCGGCATGGTGTCGCTGATTTCGGTTATCTCCACGCTGGGTATCGCCCTTGGCGTGGCGGTGCTGATCGTCGGCTTAAGCGCGATGAACGGCTTTGAGCGCGAATTGAAAGAGCGCGTGCTGGCCGTGGTACCTCATGGTGAAATTCGCCCGGTCAATCAGCCCTTTAACGGCTGGGAAGGCGTGCTGGAGCGCGTTGAAAAAGTGCCCGGTATTGCCGCCGCCGCCCCTTATATTGAATTTAACGGCCTGATCGAGCACGGCGCCAAGCTGCGCGCTATCAAGCTGAAAGGTGTGGATCCGCAGCAAGAGTCACGGGTCAGCGCCGCGCCAAACTTCGTGCAGGGCGATGCCTGGAAAAACTTCAAAGCCGGTGAACAGCAGTTGATCTTGGGTAAAGGCGTGGCGGATGCCATTGGCGTTAAACAGGACGACTGGGTGACCGTGATGGTGCCGAACAGCGACCCTGAGATGAAGCTATTGCAGCCAAAACGCATTCGTCTGCACGTCACCGGTATCCTGCAACTCAGCGGCCAGCTGGACCACAGCTTTGCCATGGTGCCGCTGGCGGATGCCCAGCAGTATCAGGAGATGGGCAGCAGCGTTACCGGGATTGATATCAAGGTAAACGATGTGTTTGCCGCGCAAAAACTGGTGCGAGATGCGGGCGAAGTGACCCACGCTTATGTCTACATCAGCAGCTGGATCGGCACTTACGGCTACATGTATCGCGATATTCAGATGGTTCGCGCCATTATGTATATGGCGATGGTTTTAGTCATCGGAGTGGCATGTTTCAATATCGTGTCTACGCTGGTGATGGCGGTAAAAGATAAAAGTAGCGATATTGCGATTTTGCGCACACTGGGTGCCAAAGACGGGCTTATTCGCGCGGTGTTCATCTGGTACGGTTTACTTTCCGGGCTAGTGGGCAGCATTGTTGGCGTGGTGGTCGGGGTAATTGCCTCATACCAACTGACCAACATTATTAACGCGTTGCAGAGCTTCACCGGGCATAAGTTCCTGTCGGGCGATATCTACTTCATCGACTTTTTACCGTCGGAGCTACACTGGATTGATGTAGCGGGCGTACTGTTTACCGCACTGGTACTGAGCCTGCTGGCCAGTTGGTATCCAGCGAGACGCGCTAGCCGCATAGATCCCGCCCGTGTACTCAGCGGCGGACAATAGGCTATTTTACTTGCCAGTTTGAACGAGGGCAGTGCTCAAAATCCTCACGTACCAGACGTACGCTGCGGTTTTTCCGCGCTGTCCATGTCCAAACTGACTGCGACAATAACGCCTATTATAGGTGTTAAAAAGGTTTCCAAGAGCAGGAGCACATATGCGCACACGCCATCGTCTGTGTCGATTTCGCAAAAACAAGCGCATACGGCACCAACGTTTTCGCTCAAATATTTTCCATCGAGACAATATGGCCGCTGCATCGCTGAAGCGGCCTTTTGTTGTGGTGCTGACTGGGGCGGGCATCTCCGCTGAGTCTGGCATCCGTACTTTTCGTGCCGCCGACGGCCTGTGGGAAGATCACAAGGTCGAGGACGTGGCGACGCCGGAAGGCTATCGCAACGACCCTCAACTGGTGCAGGCGTTCTACAACGCGCGCCGCCAGCAGCTGCAAAACGCCGAGATTGAACCCAATGCGGCGCACCACGCCTTAGCCACCCTCGAAGACGCGCTGGGCGATAACTTTATGCTGGTAACGCAGAATATCGATAACCTGCACGAGCGGGCCGGTAACAAGCGGGTGATGCATATGCACGGTGAATTACTCAAAGTGCGCTGCACCCAGTCCGGGCAAGTGTTCGACTGGCCGGGCGACCTGTCGGTAGATGACAAATGCCACTGTTGCCAGTTCCCCGCGCCGCTGCGCCCGCATGTGGTGTGGTTCGGCGAAATGCCCATTGGCATGGATGAGATTTATCAGGCGCTGGCGAAAGCAGATTTCTTTATCGCGATTGGCACCTCGGGCCATGTTTATCCGGCGGCGGGATTTGTCCACGAAGCCAAGATGGGCGGGGCTTACACCATTGAGCTGAATCTCGAGCCAAGTCAGGTGGAGAGCCAGTTTGATGAACGCAAGTATGGCCTTGCCAGTCAGGTGGTGCCGGAATTTATTCACGCTTTCCTGACCAAACAAGAAAACGCCTGGCGCTAGCCGGGCTTTTTTTCAGCCGTCATTCCATTTTGATAAAATTGCGTCTGAGCAGAACACTTCATTGGCTAAACTCGGTGAAAACTGACCTGACGCAATATCCGAGGTATTCATGCTGCGCATAATAAAACTCGGTCGCTAGAGGATACCTAATATGGATAAGTTGCTTGATCGTTTCTTACACTACGTTTCGTTTGATACCCAATCGAAGGTCAACGTCCGACACACGCCGAGCACGGAAGGGCAGCTGAAGCTGGCTCGTGAACTTCAGAAAGAATTGATTGCACTCGGCCTGGATCAGGTCACGCTCAGTGACAAAGGCTGCGTGATGGCAACCTTGCCCGCCAATGTTGACTGGCCGGTGCCGACCATTGGTTTCATCTCTCATTTAGACACGGCGCCGGACTTCACGGCGAAGCACGTCAATCCTCAAATTGTTGAAAATTATCGCGGTGGAGATATCGCGCTGGGCAACGGCGACGAAGTGCTGTCGCCGGTGATGTTCCCGGTGCTGCACCAACTGCTGGGGCAGACGCTGATCACCACCGACGGCAAAACGTTGCTCGGCTCGGATGACAAAGCGGGCATCGCCACCATCGTTACCGCCATGGCGCGACTGAAAAATAGCGAAATCCCGCACGGCCCGCTGCGCATTGCTTTCACCCCAGACGAAGAGATTGGCAAAGGCGCGCAGTCTTTCGACGTGCCGGCTTTTGCCGCCGAGTGGGCTTATACCGTGGACGGCGGTGGCGTCGGGGAGCTGGAGTTTGAGAATTTCAACGCGGCTTCTGCGACCATTAAAATTGTCGGTAACAATGTCCATCCCGGCAGCGCCAAGGGGGTGATGGTCAACGCGCTGTCGCTAGCGGTGAGAATTCACGCCGAGTTACCAGCCGATGAAACGCCTGAAAAAACCGAAGGTTATGAAGGTTTCTATCACCTGACGTCGATGAAAGGCTCAGTCGAACGCGCCGAGATGCACTACATTATTCGCGATTTCGATCAGGCGAACTTTGAGGCGCGTAAACAGAAAATCATCGATATCGCGCATCTGGTGGGCGAAGGGCTGCACCGCGACTGCTATATCGAAGTGACCCTTGATGACCATTACTACAACATGCGCGACAAAGTGGCGCAGCATCCGCACATCATTGAAATTGCCAAACAGGCGATGATTGATTGCGAAATCGAGCCGCTGATGAAGCCCATTCGCGGCGGCACCGACGGTGCGCAGCTCTCTTTCCGCGGCCTGCCTTGCCCGAACATTTTCACCGGCGGCTACAACTTCCACGGCAAGCATGAGTTTGTCACGCTGGAGGGGATGGAGAAGGCGGTCAGCGTGGTGATGCGCATTGCCGAACTGACGGCCAGCAACGCCAAAAAATAACTCTGCTGTTTAGCGAAGTGAAAACAAAAAGGGTGCGATCCTGAGGATACGCACCCTTTTTTATGCCGCTAATTTCAGCGATTAATCATTGAAGTACCAGTAGCCGCTGTTCACCAGCGCGGAGATAAGCGCGAGGAATGACGGGTCATCCAACGCGTCGCCCAGCATCTCGCGGGTAACCGTCAGGTGGCGCGTCAGAGCGTCCACGGCTGCAACCTGCTCAGTGGTGATAGCTTCACCGTTGACGTAGCAGACATCGCCGATGCGCAGTACGCGCAGGCCGCCGAGGCGCTGCAAGGTTTCGCCAGACTCCAGCAGTTCGTAGATCTCACCGGCCTGATAAGGCGGCTCCGGGGGTGCCAAGTCCAGCTCGTGGCGCGACTGGGAGATAAACTCACCGAACCAGCTGTTGAAGTGCTCGGGGTCACCCGCCAGCTCCAGCATCATGTTACGCAGGCCGTCCAGCTCGTTTGGCAGGATCTGCGCCGGGTGCTCGCGCTCCACCAGCTCAGGATCGTCATAACGCTTGCTGCCCAGCTCGCGGGAGAGCACATAGTCGGCAAAGCCGCTCAGCATCTCGCGGGCGTTTGGTGCGCGGAAACCGACCGAGTAGTTCAGCGCGTGCTCCAGCGAGTAGCCTTCGTGCGGGAAGCCCGGCGGAATATAGACGATATCGCCCGGCTCCAGCTCTTCATCAATAATGGCTTCGAACGGCTCAACCTGTAGCAAGTCCGGGTGCGGGCAGTGCTGTTTCATGGGGATTTTTTCCCCAACGCGCCAGCGACGGCGGCCAGTCCCCTGAATGATGAACACGTCATACTGGTCCAGATGCGGGCCAACGCCGCCGCCCGGCACAGAGTAGGAGATCATCAGGTCATCCATGCGCCAGTCAGGAATATGGCGGAAAGGACGCATCAGGTGGGAAGAAGGCTCATGCCAGTGATCAACCGCCTGAACCAGAATCGACCAGTTATTTTCACCCAGGTGATCATAGCTTTCGAAGGGACCGTGGCTGACCTGCCAGCGACCGTCTTCATGACTGACCAGACGGCTGTCGACTTCGTTTTCCATCGCCAGCCCGGCCAGTTCGTCTGGGGAGATAGGGTCGATAAAGTTTTTGAAGCCACGTTTAAGAACAACCGGACGTTTTTGCCAATAACGCTGCAAAAAGTCATTCCAGTCCAAGTCGAGTTGATAATCCATAAATATTTTCCATGGCGTAAATGAGAGTCACTGAGAAGGATTATAACGGAAGGCGAGGCGGCTGCATTGGGCAATCGCCTGCAAATTTCATTAATAGCCGGCAACTCGGACGAATTGCCGGGGAAAGCTTAATCGATATCCACGTCGTGCTGCTGGCCGAAGCAAACTCGCATGCTAGCTCCGCCGAGCGGGCTGTCGCCGATAATGATTTGGCCGTCATACTGCTCGATGATTTCACTGGCGAGGGATAAGCCTAAACCTTGGCCGGGACGCAGGGTGTCGGCGCGCTGGCCGCGCTGGAAAATCACTTCGCGTTTGCTTTCGGGAATGCCGGGGCCGTCATCTTCAATAAGGATCACCAGCTGCTTCTCGGCATACACCGCGCTGATCTCGACAAACTCCAGACAGTATTTACAGGCGTTATCGATGACATTGCCCATCACTTCAATAAAGTCGTTCTTTTCGCCAATAAAGGTGATTTCTGGCGAGATATCCAGCGTCAGCACCACGCCTTTGCGCTGATACACCTTGTTCAGCGCGGAGCATAAACTGTCGAGCAGGCCGGGTACCGAATGCACTTCACGCACCAAAATATTATGTTCTGAGCGCAAGGTAGCGCGATGCAAATAGTAGCCAATTTGCTGCGAAATGCGGCTAATTTGCTCCAACATCACGGGTTCTGCCTGTTCGATGGTCATCTGCTTGCCGTTGCGCAGCGAACGCAGCGTGGACTGCAACACCGCCAGCGGTGTCTTCAGGCTGTGAGTCAAATCCGCCAGCGTGGTGCGATAACGGTCATAGCGTTCGCGCTCGCCGTGCAGCAGGGTATTGAGGTTACGCACCAAGCCTTTCAGCTCGCTCGGCGGGTTTTCGTCCAAGGCTTCGCGCTCGTGGGTTTCCAGCTCGGCCACTTGTCTTATCAAAGCCTTAATCGGCCGCAGGCTCCAGTAGGCCGCCAGCCACAGCAGCGGGATAACCAGCAGCAGGTTGGCGATCAGCACATAGCTGAACCACTCCCACACCAAGTCGGAGCGCTGCAACTCTTGCGGAATGGTATCCACCACCACGATATTCAGCGCGGGCAGCCGCGAAGTGGCCGAGTAGGTGTTCACTGCGATGGAGTGGGTCAGGGCGCTGGCGTCGGTATCGTCATAATTTTTAAGCTTATCTTTGGCTTGCTGATTATCACCAATCACCTCGCTACTGACTTGGGTGTCAGTGTCGATTTCATAAAAGCCCGGCTTGTTCATCCACTCTTTGTCGATGTGCGACTCCAGCTCCGGCACGCGGCGCTGGGCCCACAGCAGATGGCCTTTGTCGTCATAGATAAAGACTAAGGTTGGCGAGTTGAGATCCAAATCTGGCGGTACATTGATCGTCAGCTGGTTATCGCGCCACTGGGCGAGGCTGAAGAACAGATTGCTTTCACCGCGCAGCAGGCGGTAAGCCGTTTTGTCGAAGCTGACCATGTAGCCAACCACCGCCACCAGCCCGTAAGCCAGTGACAGCGCCAGCACCACGCCAGCCGTGGCGACCATAAAACGCGAGCGCAGTGAGAAGGGCTTTCCTTTGCGAAATCTCATAAATAGGTGCTCGAAGACGTTATGGACGAATGTCGAAACGATAACCCTGACCGCGCACGGTGGTTATCACGTCGGTTGGGTATTCAGCCTGAAGTTTTTTGCGTAAACGGCCCATCAATACGTCAACGGTGTGGCTCTCGCGCAGCTCGGCATCAGGGTACAATTGCAGCATCAGGGAATCTTTGCTGACCACTTTACCGGCGTTGCGGATCAGGGTTTCAATGATGGTGTATTCAAAGGCGGTGAGCTTCACCGGCTGGTCGCTGACGGTGAGTTCGCGGCGCGACAGGTCAATCTGGAACGGCGCGAGGGTGATAACCTGCGATGCCAGCCCGCTATTACGGCGCATCAGGGCCTGCATGCGGGCGATCACCTCTTCCAGATGGAAAGGTTTGGTAACGTAGTCGTCGGCACCGGCTTCCAGCACCGCCACTTTGTCCTGCCAGCTTTCGCGGGCGGTCAGCACCAGAATCGGCAATTTTGCCTGATGGCTACGCCAGCGTTGGATCAGACTCAGTCCATCTTCGCCCGGCAGGCCGAGGTCAACGATGGCGATGTCCGGCGCGTGTTCCTGCAAAAAGTAGTCGGCTTCTTTGGCGTCTTCGGCAGCATCGACCTGATGCCCCATTTCACGCATTTGAACCGAGAGATGGTGGCGCAGCAGCGCATTGTCTTCGACAACCAGAATTCGCATAACAACTCCTTTTAATGCAGGGCGTAACGAACCCCGGCCAATTTTTGCATGGAGATCTCGAGGATTTCAGCGGGAGTAAGCTGCGGCATTACGCCCATTTGGCTGAAATATCGAGGATAAATCGTGACACAACTCTAGCCTATTCAGAAACAATTGCTTCAACGCCAGATAAACACGACGGAAGGCAACTTAAATGAAAGCTAAACCAATTATAAACGTCGCTCAGGGGCGATGACAGGAAATGTGAGAAAGATCGCGGTAAGATTTTAAATGTATTATTAAGGTATTATAAAGGTATCTGATAGATGCCTTTATCTGCCTGCGGCCGAGCTTGTGATTCGTGCTAAAGGTGTCTCATTCAGCAAGGATATAATAATGAAACGTACCCATCTGAAGCTGTCCGTCATGATGTTTATTGAATGGTTTATCTGGGGGGCGTGGTTCGTGCCTCTCTGGCAATACCTCAATAAACTGGGCTTTAGCCCGTCTGAAATTGCTTGGTCTTATAGCAGCACCGCCATCGCCGCTATTCTTTCGCCAGTCTTGGTAGGGGTTATCGCTGACCGTTACTTCGCCGCGCAAAAGGTTCTCGCTTGGCTCTTATTGGGGGGCGGCGTGTTGATGTGTTTCATCGCGATGCAGACCCAATTCTCCTCCTTCTTCCCGCTGCTGGTGGTTTATGCCATCACCTACATGCCTACCGTGGCGCTGACCAATAGCATCGCGTTCGCCAATATTGGTGACCCTGAGAAAGAGTTCCCGCGCATCCGCGTGTTGGGCACGCTGGGCTGGATCGCCTCCGGCCTGTTCATCGGCTTTGTCCTGCCGCCAATGCTCGGCATGGGCAACATCTCTGACACCAACCTGCCACTGTGGCTGACCGCCGCGGCCTCCTTCGCGCTGGGCCTTTACAGCTTCTGGCTGCCGAACACCCCTGCCAAGGGCAGCGGCCCGGTGGATATCAAGGCGCTGTTTGGCCTGAATGCGCTGGCAATGCTGAAAGACCGCTCTTTCGCGATATTTGCGCTCTGCTCCTTCCTGTTCTGTATGCCGCTGGCGTTTTACTACCAGTTCGCCAACGGCTATCTGACGCAGGTCGGGCTGAATGAGGCTACCGGCTGGATGACGTTGGGTCAGGTTTCGGAGATTTTCGCGCTGCTGGCCTTGCCGCTGCTGCTTAAGCGTTTTGGCATCAAGAAGGTGCTGATGCTCGGCTTCGTCACCGCCGCCATCCGCTACATCTTCTTTATCTACGGCGGCACCGAGGACGTGTGGGGCTACAGCATGTTGTTCCTCGGCATCCTGCTGCACGGCGTGAGCTACGACTTCTATTTCGTCACCGGCTATATCTATGTCGATAAAAAAGCTCCGGCGCACATGCGCACCGCGGCACAGGGGCTGATCACCCTGATTTGCCAAGGGTTGGGCAGCTTTATCGGTAACTGGCTGGGAGGCCGCGCGATGACCACTTTCGCACTGGCTACCCCACGCAACGGCATGACTTTCGACTGGTTCGCCGTGTGGGGCGTGGGCGCGGCGATGGTGGTCGCGGTGATGCTCTTATTCCTGCTGTTCTTCCGCGAGCGCAGCAAAACGATTGAACCGGTAGAACTGGCACGTTCTTGATTTTAATGATTTCTCTGGCGGGCGTGGTGCCCGCCAGCAGTCCTATTTATGGAGATAACAGATGCAACAGATAACCCGCGAAAACCGCATTCTTGGCGCGCTCTATGGGCAAATGCTGGGCGACGCCTTGGGTATGCCGTCAGAACTCTGGCCGCGTGAACGGGTGAAAAAGCATTTCGGCTGGATTGACCGTTTTCTTGATGGCCCGGCTGAGAACAATGCTGCCTGCTACTTCACCGCCGCGCAGTTTACCGACGACACCTCGATGGCGCTGGCCTTGGCCGATGCCCTGATTGAGGCCGACGGCGACGTGGTGCCGGAGCTGATTGCCCGCAACGTCATTCGCTGGGTGGACGGCTTCGACGCCTTCAATAAAAACATCCTTGGACCGAGCTCCAAGCTGGCGCTGGCCGAGCAGAAGAAGGGCGTGGCAATCAGTGAGCTGGAGAACAACGGCGTGACCAACGGCGCGGCGATGCGCGTGTCGCCACTGGGCTGCGTGCTGCCTTCAGCGCCACTTGAGCACTTCTGCCAGCAGGTGTGGCTGGCTTCCAGCCCGACGCATAAGTCTGATATCGCCGTGGCCGGTGCCGTGGTGATTGCTTGGGCGGTGTCCAAAGCGATTGAAGGAGCGAACTGGGCGGAGATTAAACTGGCCTTGCCGGACATTGCCAAATACGCCCAGACCCGCCAGAGCACCACCTTCAGCGCCTCTTTGGCTGCGCGCATTGAGCTGGCCCTCGACGTGGTGGCGAAATCCACCGGCAGCGAGCAGGCTTCCGAGCAGGTTTACCAATTGGTGGGGGCGGGAGTGAGCACTATTGAGTCGGTTCCGGCGGCTATCGCCATGGTGGAACTGGCCGAAGGCTGCCCGAACCGCTGCGCCGTGCTGTGCGCCAACTTAGGCGGCGACACCGACACCATCGGCGCGATGGCGACGGCTATATGCGGGGCTTTGCAGGGTATCGACGCCTTCGACGCGCAATACCTTACCGAGCTAAAACGCGTCAATCCGCTGGACATGACCACTTACAGCAGCGCCTTCCTGCGCTTTCGCCAGCGCGCTGAGGAGGCGTCATGAGCAACCAGCACGGCGAACTGCTCCACACGCTGATGCAGGGGAACTGGCACCAGCAGTGTCCGGTGACAGTGGTCGGCGCGGCGGTGATGGACATGGTGGCGCACGCCGACGCCTTGCCTGAGCGCGGTGGCGACACCGCCGCCAGCGTGTCAGGGTTTCACCTCGGCGGCTGCGCGCTGAATATCGCGCTTGGCCTGAAACAGCTGGGGATCGACAGCCACAACCTGCTGCCGCTGGGAGAAGGCATGTGGGCGACACGCCTGCGTGATGAAATGGCCCAGCGCGGCATTCAGTCTGACTTGCAGGTCGGCGGCGCGGATAACGGCTGGTGTCTGGCGCTGGTGGAACCCGACGGCGAACGCACTTTTATCTCCATCGACGGCGTCGAGAACCAGTGGCAGACCGCGTGGCTGGAGAACCGCACGCCGACCAGCGGGCTGGTTTATCTCTCCGGCTACCAGCTAGGCGCCAAGCAGGGCGGGGTGCTGGTGGAGTGGATGCAGGCGCTGCCCGCCGAGGTGCGCGTGGTGTTGGACCTAGGCCCGCGCCTCGACACCATGTCGCCAGAGTTCATCGAGGGTTTGCTGCGCCCGGGGGTGATCATGACCCTTAACCAGCGCGAGGCGGGCCTGCTCGGCTATCGCGATGACGAAGAGCATTTCTGCCGCCAGCTGCATGCTAAAACTCACGAACTGGTGGTGCTGCGCTGCGGCGAGAAGGGGAGTTACTACTTTGGTGGCGAAAGCGACCACGGTTGGATCGCGCCGCGCCAAGTGACGGTGGTAGACAGCATTGGCGCGGGTGACAGCCACTGCGCCGGGCTGCTGGCGGGGTTATCGCTGGGATTAAGCCACTGGCAGAGCATGATGCTGGCGAACTGCGTGGCGGCCTACGTGGTGTCTAAGCCGGGCGGCGACTGTGCGCCGACGCTGGCCCAGCTCGCCGATGCGATGAGCCGCGAGGATTAATCCTCGCTGATAAATTCGTACATGTCGCTGCGACAAAAACTTTCACTGTATTCGATGGGGCGGTTCTGCCCATCGAACAGGGTTTGGCGGATGATTAAGACCGGCATCGGGGTTTTCAACTGCAGCGATTGCATCAGCTCGTCGTCAGACATTGCCGCACTGACGCGGCTTTGCAGCGCGCCTAACTCAATGTTATTGCGATGGAAATAGTCATACAGCGACACGCCGATATCCTGCACGTCGGCAATGGCGTCCATCACCACGTAGGAGAGGGCGACGGACATCGGGCGCGTATCAATGTAGTGAATACGCTTGAGGCGATAGACCTGCGTGCGCTCGGTGATGGCGAGTTTGCTGGCGACCAGCGCGTCGGCGGGCACCTTTTCGCGGCTGATCCACAGGGTGTCGGGTTTGCGCCCCTGCAACATCACTTCGCGCGAGAAGCCTTTCACATCGGCCAGTGAGTAAGAGAGCTTGGGCTCGCCAGCCTTTTTAACAAAGGTGCCGTAACCGCGCGAACGCCCGATGCTGCCTGCCTCTTCCAACCGCGCCAGCGCTTTTCGCACCGTGATGCGCGAGATCCCCAGCTCTTCGGTGAACTGACGTTCGCTGGGCAGAAAATCCCCTTCGGCCAAAACGCCTTCTTTCATCGCCTGCATGACGACATCGCTAAAACAGAGATAGAGCGGCTGCGTCCCGGCGGCGGCGAGGTTTTGTTTAAGAATATCGAGTAGGCGCTGGTTGGTGTCCGTGCTCATAAACGGCGATTTTCCTGTAGCCAGTATTGTTCTAGTTGTTGTTCTCTATTTTATAACAAAAAAGGCGACCCGCAGGTCGCCTGATATCATTGATTTGCGCGATTTACGCGATTTGACGGCAAAAGGCTATTTCAGCTCGTCAACCATCTTCGCCGCACGGCCAATGTAGTTGCCCGGCGTCATGGCTTTCAGACGCACTTTCTCTTCTTCTGGCAGTGGCAGGCCGTCGATGAAGCTGTGCATGCCGGCTTCGTCAACGCGCTTACCGCGAGTCAGCTCTTTCAGCTTCTCATAAGGCTTTTCGATGCCGTAGCGGCGCATCACGGTCTGGATTGGCTCAGCCAACACTTCCCAGTTGTGATCCAGTTCGAAGGCCAGATTGGCTTCGTTAACTTCCAGCTTGCTCACGCCTTTCATGGTTGCCTGATAGGCAATCAGCGCGTAGCCCAAGCCCACGCCGAGGTTACGCAGCACGGTGGAGTCAGTCAGGTCGCGCTGCCAGCGAGAAACCGGCAGTTTGCTGGCCAAGTGTTGCAGCACGGCGTTAGACAGGCCGAGGTTACCTTCGGAGTTTTCGAAATCGATTGGGTTAACTTTGTGCGGCATGGTGGATGAACCGATTTCGCCAGCGATAGTGCGCTGTTTAAAGTGGTTCAGAGCAATGTAGCCCCAGATGTCGCGGTCGAAGTCGATCAGGATAGTGTTGAAGCGCGCCACGCAGTCAAACAGCTCGGCGATGTAGTCATGAGGCTCGATTTGGGTGGTGTACGGGTTCCAGGTCACGCCCAAAGAGGTCACGAACTCTTCGCTGAATGTATGCCAGTCAACTTCCGGGTAAGCCACGATGTGGGCATTGTAGTTGCCGACCGCACCGTTGATTTTGCCCAACACTTCAACCTGTTGCAGCTGTTTGTACTGGCGGTCCATACGGTAAGCGACGTTAGCCAGCTCTTTACCGATAGTGGATGGCGTCGCAGGCTGCCCGTGAGTACGGGAGAGCAGCGGGATGTCGCGGAACTGGTGCGCCAGACCTTTGATGGCATCAATGATTTTTAGCCAGTAAGGAGCAATCACCTCTTCGCGCGCGGTTTTCAGCATCAGCGCGTGGGACAGGTTGTTGATGTCTTCAGAGGTGCAGGCGAAGTGGATGAACTCAGACACCGCGTGAAGGGCAGGGATCGCCGCGACTTTTTCCTTCAGGAAGTACTCAACGGCTTTAACGTCATGGTTAGTGGTTTTTTCAATGTCTTTGATGCGCTGGGCATCGTTTTCATCAAAATTTGCCACCAACTGGTCAAGGAAAGCGTTTGCGTCAGCATCAAAAGCAGGAACTTCTTTGATTTCTGCGCACGCTGCCAGTTTTTGCAGCCAACGTACTTCAACCTGCACGCGGAATTTCAGCAGGCCAAATTCGCTGAAGATTGCGCGCAGCGCGCTGACTTTATCACCGTAGCGTCCATCAACGGGGGAAACGGCGGTCAGTGAGGATAATTCCATCGGTAGCAACTCCTGGTCTTAACAATGAGCTAAAATATTTTTCGCCTGTTCAAACAAGCGATTACGGGAAAACATCAGTTGCAGGCGTCCACCGCCTACTTGCTGCCACAGCACGGCTGAGCGGATACCCGCCAGCAGCACGGCCCGGACTTTGGCCTGAACCTGAGGGTTTTGCAAAATGGTTGGCGAACCCGTGACCTGAATGCGCGGGCCGACCGGGCTAACGATATCGACATAAATCGCCGCCAGTGAGCTGATAATGGTGTCAGACTCAAGTTCGAAATGGGCCAACTGGCGGTCAAGCTGATCAAGGCGCTCGCCAAGCTTGTTCATCGCCGCTTTATTGGCATTCAGTTTGCGCTCCAACACCATCAGGCTCAAAGCATAGCGGGTTAATTCCGCGCCGGGCCCCTGACGATTGGCATTGAGCACGCCCAGCAGCGTTTCCAAACCCATCTTCAAATTGGCTTCATTATTGCCGTAGACCGCAAGCGTTGAGGCCGGATTCATCTCCAGCAGGCTGCGCAACGACACTGACATTTCATGCTGTGCACAATGCCCCTCATGGGCTAATTGCTGCACCAGACGTGCTGACTGGCACATTCCGGCCAATGCCAACGTAATGTCATAATAATTTTTAGCCACGTCTACTCCTGTAAGCGTTGTTCGGACACTAGCCGGTTGCTGTCATCGACAAGACCCGGCAGGCCAAATCTGAGCCGCAGATCATGCCATAAAATCCTTTTTAAACCCAGTTCGGAATCAGTGCAGATTTACGGGCATAATCTGGTCAAAAAAATCGGGACGCATTGGCGTCCCGACTTGATGTTTACTGCCTTACAGCGGATGACGCTGCTCGATGATGCCGCCGCCGAGGCAGATCTCATCGATGTAGAACACCGCCGATTGCCCCGGCGTCACTGCCGCAACCGGCGCATCGAAGCGCACGTCGATGCGATCTTCGCCCAGCGGCGTGACGGTGCAAGGGATGTCCTGCTGGCGGTAGCGGGTTTTCACCACGCAGCGCAGTGGCTCGGTCAGGGCTTTGCGATCCACCCAGTGAAGCTGTTGAGCAATCAGGCCCACGGACATCAGGCGCGGGTGCTCGCCGCCCTGAGCAACGTACAAAATATTGTTCGCCACGTCTTTGTCCACCACGTACCACGGGTCTTCGCCGCCGTCTTTCTGGCCACCAATGCCCAGACCTTTACGCTGGCCGAGGGTGTGGTACATCAGACCCTGATGCTGGCCCATGTCCTGACCATCAACACTCTTGATTGGGCCGGGTTGAGCAGGCAAGTAGCGGCCGAGGAAGTCTTTGAACTTACGCTCGCCGATGAAGCAGATCCCGGTGGAATCCTTCTTCTTGGCGGTGATCAGGTCCAGTTCTTCGGCAATGCGGCGCACTTCAGGCTTTTCCAACTCACCCACCGGGAACAGGCTCTGGGCGATTTGGTCAGTGCCCAAGGTGTAGAGGAAGTAGCTCTGGTCTTTGTTGCCGTCGGTGCCGCGCAGCAGGTGGCTGATGCCGTCAAAGTCTTTACGGCGCACGTAGTGGCCGGTAGCAATGAAATCCGCCCCTAAATCTTCGGCGGCGAATTCCAAGAAGGCTTTGAATTTAATCTCTTTGTTGCACAGGATATCCGGGTTTGGCGTGCGTCCCGCTTTGTACTCTTCGAGGAATAATTCGAACACGTTGTCCCAATATTCCGCCGCAAAGTTGACGGTGTGCAGCTTGATACCCAGCTTGTCACAGACTGCCTGCGCATCGGCGAGGTCAGTGGCTGCGGTGCAATACTCTTCATTGTCGTCCTCTTCCCAATTTTTCATGAAGAGGCCCTCCACCTGATAGCCTTGCTGTTGCAGCAAATAGGCCGATACGGAGGAGTCGACACCGCCGGACATCCCGACGATCACTTTTTTCTGGCTGTTGTCTTCAGACATTGTCATTCCGAATGATTTTACCGAATTGCATAAATAAATTGCCCGACGGGTGGCGCTTTTGACTGACATTTCACTGCCAGAAAGTCACACGAGGATGAAGGCCGCGCGCAACAAAAAGTCACTCCGGACCGGACAGAGGGTACTACCTAAAAACTAAGCGCGGGATTTTAGCACGTCAGGCGGCCTGCTGCACCGTCGTTTGGTGCCTCAGGCCATCTGCTTGGGAGAGCGGATAAAGCTAGTTCGGCAGATTAAAATTGGCCAGCAAGTCGAGAGGGTAGCGCGCGCTCTGCTGGTAACAGCGGATGCTCTCGGCCACCAGCGGCGAACGCAGCTGCGTAGAGCTGAGAATTTCCTCGGCGCTGGCCCACACGCAGCCGTCGATATCGCTATCCTGCGGCGCGGTGGCGGGCTGCTGGTCTAAATCAATCACAAAGGCAAAACGCAGGAACGGCGTGCCGTCGGGCGCTTGCCACTGGTGCAATTTCAAGAAGGATTGTGGTTCGGCGTGAATCCCCGTCTCTTCGTAGAGTTCGCGTTTCGCTGCGCTGAACAGCGTTTCATCGGCCTCGAGGTGTCCGGCGGGCTGGTTCCAAGTCACTTTGCCATTGACCGTCTCTTCGACTATCAAGAACTGCCCCTGCGATTGCACCACGCAGGCCACGGTAACGTGGGGTTTAAACATCAGAAATCTCCTTCCATTGGCCGGGCTGTAAGTCGCTAAGCTGGTACTCGCCCATGCTAAAACGAATTAGACGTAGAGTGGGAAAGCCGACGTGGGCCGTCATGCGGCGCACCTGTCGGTTGCGGCCTTCGAATAAGGTGATTTTCAGCCAGCGGGTTGGAATCGCTTTACGTTCGCGAATCGGCGGGTTGCGCGGCCACAGCCACTCGGGCTCGGCCACCAACTCCACGCCCGCTGGCAGGGTTTTGCCATCTTTGAGCTCGACGCCTGAACGCAGGGCGCTAATGGCCACGTCATCAGGTTCACCTTCCACCTGCACATAATAGACCTTGCCGGTGCGTTTGCCCGGCTGAGTTAACGCGGCTTGCAGTTTGCCGTCGTTGGTCAGCACCAGTAAACCTTCGCTATCCCGGTCCAGCCTGCCTGCGGCGTAGACACCTGTTAATGAGATGTAGTCTTTTAGCGTGGCGCGTCCGGCTTCGTCAGTAAACTGCGGCAGCACATCGTAAGGTTTATTGAACAATAGCACTTTTCGTGGCGCATTTTGTTCGGGACGAACCCTGTCAGGCCGCTTGCTGAAACGTTTAACGTGGTGATTTTTAACAGACATTGTTCTCACAGACATTGAGATAAAAGATAATTGGCGCATTATACGTGAAAACCGTTTCGGATTGGCGCGGGGCGATTATTGAAGTAATATCGACCCGCATCTTACAAATTTTTAACAAAAATGCGCTCGAAGGAGAGGTTAATGGAAAGCAAAGTAGTTGTTCCGGCTGAAGGTAAGAAGATCACAGTTGACGCCCAGGGTAAACTGAACGTTCCTAATAATCCTATTATCCCGTTCATTGAAGGCGACGGTATTGGCGTTGACGTGACCCCAGCCATGATCAAGGTTGTGGATGCGGCGGTTAAAAAAGCCTACAACGGCGAACGCAAAATTTCCTGGATGGAAATCTACACCGGTGAGAAATCGGTTGACCTGTACGGTAAAGACGTATGGCTGCCAGAAGAGACTCTGGACCTGATTCGTGATTACCGCGTGGCTATCAAAGGCCCACTGACTACCCCAGTCGGCGGCGGTATTCGCTCCCTGAACGTTGCCCTGCGCCAGCAGCTTGACCTGTACATCTGTCTGCGCCCGGTTCGTTACTACACCGGCACGCCAAGTCCGGTTAAACGCCCAGAAGACACCGACATGGTTATCTTCCGCGAGAACTCCGAAGATATCTACGCGGGTATCGAGTGGAAAGCCGGTTCTGCTGAAGCAGACAAAGTGATCAAGTTCCTGCAAGACGAAATGGGCGTGAAAAAAATTCGCTTCCCACAAGATTGCGGTATCGGCATCAAGCCTTGTTCTGAAGAAGGCACCAAGCGTCTGGTTCGCGCGGCTATCGAATACACCATCACCAACGATCGTGATTCCCTGACTTTGGTTCACAAAGGCAACATCATGAAGTTCACCGAAGGCGCGTTCAAAGACTGGGGTTACCAGTTGGCACGTGAAGAATTCGGCGGTGAGCTGATCGACGGCGGCCCATGGGTGAAAATCAAGAACCCAAACAACGGCAAAGACATCATCATTAAAGACGTAATTGCTGATGCATTCCTGCAACAGATCCTGCTGCGTCCGGCTGAATACGACGTTATCGCCTGTATGAACCTGAACGGTGACTACATCTCCGACGCCCTGGCGGCGCAGGTTGGCGGTATCGGTATCGCACCGGGTGCAAACATCGGTTCCGATTGCGCACTGTTCGAAGCCACCCACGGTACAGCACCTAAGTACGCGGGTCAGGATAAAGTGAACCCAGGTTCCATCATCCTTTCCGCAGAAATGATGCTGCGCCACATGGAGTGGTTCGAAGCCGCAGACCTGATCGTTAAAGGTATGGAAGGCGCGATCGCTAACAAAACTGTGACTTACGATTTCGAACGTCTGATGGACGGCGCGAAACTGCGTAAATGCAGCGAGTTCGGCGACGACATCATTTCCAACATGTAATTTGCTGGAATGAATGAGAAAAGGAGCCTTAGGGCTCCTTTTTTAATTGAATGCAAAAATTATCTGGCGTTATACGCGACATCTGGGTTAGAAAGCCCAAGGAAATAAATAACAAATGGTGTTGTTCTAGGATTAAAACGAACAAAACCTCTGCAAGGAGCCCTTTTAAATCTATCTGTTCAAGTGGTGGGAGTATTTGTCCGCCGAGGTTTTTTTTGAAAAAATTTATCTTTAAGTGAAGGTTGTTTGTTGTGTAGAAGCTAGGACATCTTACTTTCCTTTTTAAAATTAAATGACATTGTTAATGTGGTTGGGTGAAGCAATTCACAAGTTTATTTAATTCAGGAAATAATTAAAAGGGAAGTTATTATGACTAATACTATTGTTATAAATAGGGTTGCACCGTTAACACGATTTGATTCATCTGTAGGGTACTCTGCTGCGTCTATGGCTACAGCTAACCAAGTTTCACCGGGTCCTACTCAGGCCCAATTTTTAATTCCGTATGCTGCATCACCTCAATTTGCTCTCGATTGTGCAAATTTTATCAATGAAAATATTGATAAAAATGGAATTAAAGATCCATTTGCGTTGAAAAACTTTGCCGCAAATGTTGGTAATTTCTGTAATGCAGATAGACTTTTGATACAGCACCAAAATGTTACCCCTTATGGAGCGATTACAAACAGCTCTAGAGGTAAATATGATTATTTAACTATGCAAATGAAACAAATGAGTGGGGATGTGACAACCCCAATTACAGCATGGGCAAATTTCCTATGGGGTGATGGCTCAATTCGAACGGTCAATCTATTAGATGTTGGTTTGAGAATTCAGCCCAACCAAATTTCTCCAGTTATGGATGTTGTCCGCTCAGGTGCTGTGGGTACTTTTGCTATCAATTCAAGATTTACTCGAGATACTATGTTAGATGGTATTATTCCGGCATCATATCTGGGTCATGTAACTCTTCATACTACTGGGACACTGACAATTAACTCTCTAGGTGCATGGAATTACAATGGTTCGGTTAGAGCTTATAATGATGTTTATGATGCCAATCCAAGCACCCATCGAGGCCAATTAGGAGAAATTTCAACTCAAGTTCTAAGGCATTTCACGGGTACACCTTATGAAATCGAAATGCCAGGTAGTATTTCTGTTCAAGGAACGGGTATGCGTTAATGTGAGGGGTTTAGGTAGCCAGAGTCTGGCTACCTAAATATTATTCTTTACTATATTCAATATCTCCAGTCTTGCAATTATAAAGTCCGATAAAGGTGGTTTTATTATTTGGCCCTGTTGCTTGGAAAGGGATGCCATATGTTTCATTATTAATTATGATCTTTTGATTAAAAGTTAACTCTGGATTTTTTGTCCCAATGTTCCCCATTAGTTTATCAGACCAAAAAGGGACTCGGTTTTTCATGAAATCATCCTTAATGGCACTTTTAGCTTGCTTTTTCGTTATTTTAGAGCATGCGGTTTGAACAGCTAGTGAATTAAAGCTAAATAGAGCTAAAACTACTAAAGTTGAGCCTAATAGAATGCTTTTATTTCGTAGCACATGATTATCCTTTTCAATTGGTGCCAAAATAAAAATTATGGGCTAAATTTCGAAAATAGCAACTATGAAATGCCAAAGCAATACCAACACTTTCTTGGTGGGGCTATTTGTTTCTTAATTTGTCGGGAAGTCTACTTATCCAACCCATTCTATAGAATGGCAGATGGTTAGATTGGGCTAACCCTTATTTGGCTACCTGTCCACAACGGCGCAGCCCTGATACCAAGACTCGCAGCTGGTGACTTGGCCGTTAGCTATTGTGCAATTTTCATAGGCCGCCATGCTTGAGAAGCTGGTTAATAGCAATGCCATAAAAGTCATTTTTTTCATTCTCTGTCCCTATGTTACCCAGCCATGCGTTATCAAGCGTTATTCAGCAATATTATCCTAGGCCAGCCTATAAATGTATAAAGACACCCTGGCCCCCTTAATTACGTTGTGCCATAGCCAGCACGGCGGGTATCAATACCCAGTCATTGTTCAAAGGGTTAACTTGTACCTGCAAGTTATAGATTCATTTGCAAATCATCTGGTTCATAACAAATTGTGAGGTTCAAAATGAGCAATATCTTTAGTGGTTTTGATGCGGCGGCATTAGCTGAAGCATTCGGTGTTGAAATCGAAACAGCTGTTAAACTGCAACAGGAAAGCACTAAGCAAGGTACCTTGCTTTCAGCAGTGCAAGGCCTTGTTGGTTTGCCGCCAATCCATATTTGATACGCTGAAATTTAGGCTGGGATGTTTACAGCACTTAGTATAAATAAAAGCCGCCTGCGGGCGGCTTCTTACTCAACACCAGCCAGCAATAACGGCCCTCTGGGCGAGGGCGCTTTTTAATGTCTGCATTAAGTCTGTTTCCTACCCGTATCTGCTGATTTTAAGGATTTTTCCAGCGTGCTCCTTGTGAAGCGTAACGGGCAATGGTAAACATGAGCCACTTTTTTCCCCGGGGCTATTTTCTTGTCACTCTCAACCTTTTTCAGCGCCTTTTTCCGTCTCGATCTTCGCCGTCTGATCCTGATTTTGGCCGTGACAAGTGCCTTCGTGACGCTGGCGAACAGTTTTTACGCCAGCTATAGCGTGCAGCGCCAATTGCTGATTGATAACACGCTGGAAGCCAATCGGGTGTACGCCACTAAGCTGGCGTCGAGCACCGAACTCTTGATCCGCAGCATGCAAAAGCAGCTGTTTTACAGCAGCCGTATTGCCGCCGAGCATTTTGACGAACCGGCGGTTTTGCAGGCTGAAACTGCCCGCCTTAAATACCAAAGTGACAGCTTTAACTCGGTGGTGATCACTGACGCCCACGGGCTGATCCGCGCCACCTCGCCAGACAGTTTGCAGCTGATGGGCCGCACTATCGCCACTCCGGGCTCGGTCGAGGCGCTGAAGAAGAGACGGCCGCTTGTCAGCAAACCCTATATTTCCGCGGCCAATAATCTGGTTATCAATATCTCCACGCCGATTGTCACTCCTGATGGCCGCTATCGTGGCTATATTGGCGGCACCATTTACCTTAAGCAGAAGAGCATTCTTAACGAACTGCTGGGCGAGCACTATTATCGCGATGGTTCTTACATTGCGGTGGTCGACAGCGATCGCCGCGTGCTCTATCACCCAAACATGGGCAATATCGGCAAAGTCATGCCGCCGCGCCCGATCACCGACGCGGTGAAGAAAGAGGAAAACGGCAGTCTGGTGATGCAGAATTACACGGGGGAAGCCGTGCTGGCGGGCTACGCGCGGGTCCCTTCGACCGGCTGGGAAATCGTGACACTGCGCCCGACCGACTCCACCCTCAAGCCGTTGCAAGGTCTGATGTTTAAAGTGCTGCGCCATCTGACGCCGTTGGCGCTGGTGACGCTGTTCTGCGTCTGGCTGCTGTCGAGGCTGATTGCCCGGCCTCTGCGCCAGCTGGCCCGCAGCGCCAATGAGATGGATAAGCCCGACGTTTCCAACAATATTCGGCTGATCCCCGACTGGTATTTTGAAGTTACCCAGTTGAAACGCGCGCTGCTGGTGGGCATCAGCCTGCTGCAAAAGAAAATCGGTAAGTTGAAGTTTGAGGTGCAAACCGACCCGCTGACCGGGCTGTTTAATCGGCGCGGGCTGGCGACGGCGCTGGAGTATATACAGCAGATGAAACTGAGCTTCTCGGTGATCGCGCTGGATATCGACCACTTTAAAAAGGTCAATGACACCTATGGTCACGATGTCGGCGATGAGGTGATCAAGCAGCTTGCCCAGCAGATCCGCGCCAGTTCGCGCGACAGCGATATTCTGTGTCGCAACGGCGGCGAGGAGTTTTTGATGGTGCTGCCGGGCACCGGGCTTGACGTGGCGGCGCAGATTGCCGAGCGTTTACGCGGCCTAGTGGCCGAAATGGATATCGTGGATATTGATAAGATCACCATTTCTCTCGGGGTGGCTGGCGGGGCGTCGAACAAAAATCACGCAGAGAAAGTATTGAAAAAGGCCGACGAAGCCCTGTATCTTGCCAAGCAGGAAGGGCGAAACCGCGTGATTGTGTCGTCCTAATGGCAATACAGAGATAAGTGAGAGCGTTTGAGGAATTTGTCCCGCAGCGAGTTTGCCGCTGAAATTTACCAATATCCCGAGCATCTGCGCGACAGTCTGGCGCAGCTGCCATCTTCTCCCGGCGTATATATTTTCCACGGTGTGAGCCAGCAGATGCCGCTCTACATCGGCAAAAGCGTCAATATTCGCACTCGCGTGATGTCCCATTTTCGCGCCAAAGACGAAGCCCGCATGCTGCGGCAGACCACCCATATCTCCTTTGTCGAAACGGCGGGGGAGCTGGGTGCGCTGCTGACCGAAGCGCGGATGATTAAAGAGCAACAGCCGCTGTTTAACAAAAGGCTGCGCCGCTCCAAACAGCTCTGCTCGTTGCATATTCAGGAAGGCAAGGTGGCGGTGGCTTACGCCAAGGAGATTGACTTCTCCAGCACGCCGGGGCTGTTTGGGCTGTTTGCCAATCGCACCGTGGCGCTGGAAAAGCTGCGCCAGTTGGCGGATGAGCAGAAGCTCTGTTATGGCGTTTTGGGCATTGAGAAGCTGGCTAAAAATCGCGCCTGTTTTCGCTACAGCTTGAAACGCTGCGCCGGAGCTTGCTGCGGCGCGGAGTCTCTTGAGGAGCATCAACAGCGGCTGGAGGCCTCATTGGCGTCGTTGCGACTGCACTGCTGGAACTGGCCGGGGCGAATTGCCATTGTTGAGAAAGGGTCGAGCTTCACCCAGTACCATATTGTTCAGGACTGGTTCTATCTCGGCACCGTGGATTCGCTGCAAGACGAGGAGAGCCTGCAAAAAGTCTCCACTTATTTCGACAGCGACGGCTACAAGATCCTCTGCAAGCCGCTGCTGGATGGCCGTTTCGAGACTATTCAGCTGTAGCCAAATAGAAGTGCTGAAAATAATCAGGGAGCCGAGGCTCCCTGAGTTTTTATGATTTGTTGGCCGTGGTCTGCGCCTTCTCTTCTTTCGCCTTGGCGGCTAAGTGATGCCCGACGGCACAGCCCGCCACGGCGCCCAACACGGCATGGTGCTTGAGATGCCCGGCTGCCGCACCCACCGCAGCGCCTTTCAGGCAGCCATCGGCATGAGCCAAAGTGCTGACTGACAACATCATGGTCAGGGCCAGAGTGTAAATCGTTTTTCTTGTCATAAATTCATCTCACCACGCTAAACAATGAATGCGAAACCTGCGCTGAAAATGTCATACCGCGACCGGATATTCTATGGGGGTATCTGTAACCAGTTGCTGCATTTGTTACCTGTTTGGCGGCGCAATTAGCACAACGCGTCTGCAAGCCGCACCGCCTGAGCGTTGGGTGAGTTGGGCCGGGCGGGGAGTTGGTTACAGCTTGCCAATGGCGCACGATGAGATGCTAAACGGTTGAATATTGGTTTAATCATCGGGCGGGCTAGCGTAGGGATTTCAACAGTTTTATCAGCACTTTCGCACGCTCTGCTAAACTTATCAGTAGACTCAGTGCAATAACGCGCTTGTCAGATATTTCACCGGGTCGCCTTCACCAGAACAGAAGGATATCGCTATGTCTGAACATGACCTTTTGCAGTCTCTGGTAGCCCGCATCGAGGCACTCGAGCAGCGCGAAAAGCAGCTGACCTATGCCTCCAACGCCTATCAAGCCATCCTGACCACTTTGCTGGGAAATCTGGATAAAGAGACCCGCGACAGAGTGATTATGATGGTGGATCAGGCTCATGATATTGCCTATGCCCGCGCTAATCTGGAGCAGAAAGGCAATATATTGGGAACTGATGACATCACTCAGCGGATATTCCTGTTTGCGCAAGGACGTGCTGCACAGTCTAAATAGGGCCGGATGCCACGTTATTGCGCAGTTTATTCCTTCCTTCTCTCGCCGTAAGGAGAGGGAATAGATAAACTGCGCTCCTTCAATACTGATGTTCTCATTAAAGTGCCTGTCCACGTGCGTGGTCGGGCGCTTAGTGTGTGGATCAAGCCCGTGGAGTAGAGACAAAAAATGCAAAATTTCATTCTGTTTTATCAGTTGATCAGGGCGGCGCAAATTAGCGCTTTGCCGAGATCGGTTGAGTTTGATTCTCTGGAAATAGTAAATCTGGCGCTGCACAACGGCCAATTTGGTGAAAGCAGGATCGGCTGGACGCTAGATAAAGAAGCCAATGAAGAGCCGCCGAGCAGCATGTTTGCTGCCGTGCCGAACTATGACTATTTCTTTCTTGATGCGCAGGGCGAAAGAGTGGAAGAGCCGGGGCTGGACGGCCGCGAACTGATTATCGACTTCGAAGCGACGCTGAATTGGATGGTGATGAATGGCTATCTGTACGGCGAGAAAGGGAATTACGTGGTGCTGGATAAGTGCTTACGCACCCTGACGCCAGAGGTGGCGCTGTCCGCCTGAGTTAATTTCTCACCCGATTGGTTTTTAGCATATTAATAGCCGCGCCCAATAGGATGCGGCTTTTTACATTTTGCGTGCTGCCCAATTGGCCGTCGAGATAACCCACCAGCGCGTCATTGCTCAAATACTCTCCGCGATGATGCAAATGGATCACCGCGTCGCCAATGATGCGTGAAACCTCATCCCAGAGGGGTTGGATTTCACTTTCCGATAATTTCATCTCTCCTCCCGACTGTGTGATTTTTCTCCAATTTAACATCTGGGCGCGATGAGGCAAGCCCCGATGTGTGGAGAAATATGAACTTTTCGCGATAGGAATGAGCAGGAAAGAGAGGGGAAGTCCGGCGTCACGGCAAGCTTTGGGCCGCCACGACGCCGGTTAACGGCAGTGAAAAATTAGTGCTTAATCACGTACAAATCTTTGGTGTAAATGTAGCCCAGCGGGCTTTGGTTGTCGTAACCGCCAATGAACGGTTTCACCAGTTTGGCGCTGACATATTGGTACAGCGGGATCACCGGAACCTGCTCAGACAGCACGTCTTCAGCCTGCTGGTAGAACTCACCGGCCTGTGCTTTGTCTTTCGCCGTCAGGGCGTCGTCCAGTGCTTTGTCATAGGCGGCGTTGCTGAATTTCGAGGAGTTCTCGCTGTCGCCGGTGCGCAGGGTATTCAGGAAGGTGGATGGCTCATTGTAGTCGGCGATCCAAGCCATGCGTACCGCCTCGAAGTTGCCTTGGCGTTTGGTGTCGAGCATGGTTTTCCACTCTTGGTTTTGCAGCGTGGCATCAACGCCGAGATTTTTCTTCCACATGGAGCTGGCGGCAATGGCGATGCGCTGGTGGGATTCTGATGTGTTATACAGCAGATTGAATTTCAATGGCTTAGAAGGACCATAGCCTGCTTCGCTGAGTAATTTTTTGGCTTCGGCAACACGCTGCTCTTGGCTCATCTGTTGGTATTTGCTTTTCTTGAAGTCAAAGCCGCCGGTCTCATCCGGGACAATGCTCCACGCTGGCTTCTGCCCCTGACCCAGAACTTTACCGGCAATAATGTCTTTATCTAAGGCGAGGTTAAGGGCTAAACGCACGCGCGCATCGTCAAACGGCGGCTTGGTGACATTCAGCGCATAGTAATAAACGCCCAGTTTAGGGCCGACATGCACCTGTGTGCCCAACTGTTTTTTCAGCGCGGCGAATTGGATTTCAGGCACAGTATTCGTGATATCGATTTCACCGGCCTTATAGCGGTTGACGTCGGCGGTGCCGGAAACAATCGGCAGGTAGGTGACTTTATTAATGACGGTGTGTTGGTTATCCCAGTAATTCGGGTTGCGCACGGAGACAACGCGTTCGTTAACGGTCCAGCTATCCAGCTTGAAAGGCCCGCTGCTGACTAAATTGCCCGGCTGGGTCCACTTGTCGCCAAATTTTTTGATGGCGGCTTCCGGCAGTGGGAACAACGTCGGGTGCGCCGCCATGCCGAGGAAGTAGGAGATAGGCTGGTCCAGCGTCACTTCGACGGTGTGCGCGTCGAGGGCTTTCACGCCCAGCGTGTCAGGTTTCTTTTTACCGTCGGTAATGTCCGCGGCATTGAGAATATGCATGCTGCTCGGGTAGGTGGCATACGGTGAACCAATGGTTGGGTCCACTAAACGTCGCCAGCTGAATACTACGTCTTCGGCAGTGATCGGCGAGCCGTCGGACCATTTCAGGTCTGGACGCAGATGGAAGGTCCACACGGTATTGTCTTTATTGTCCCAGCTAGCCGCCAGAGAGGGGTGGGGATTACCTTTATCATCAATGCTCACCAGCCCGGCGAACAGGTCGGCGATGATGTTGAATTCAACGTCGCTGGAGACTTTGTGGGCATCAAGGGAAGCCGGTTCAGTGCCGTTGTTACGCACAATTTCTTGTTTAGCGGCCAATTCCACGCCAGCGGGCACTTGTGCGGCCAAGGCGGGAATTGAGGAAAGGAAGGTACTTGAAATTAAGAGTGCCAGAGGGATCTGCTTGAAAATCGCTTTACGTTTTTGCTGCATCATTGCCATCTCCTGTCCTGTTAATATAGTTAAATATCAATAAGTAACAGGATAGTCATACCTTTGGTCGATACGTTTGGCAATACATATGTCAGATTTATGTTAGAGCTGTTACAAGAACAGGACAATATAGTGTGATCACCCTCTAAAAGTCAGCATTCTCTCGGGCAGGCAGGTAGTAGCCGTCAATAAAATCTTCCAGCGGATAGCATCCGGCATGGCGCAAACCTTCCTGGCGCATAGCTACTATGCATTGTTGTTTGGTATCAAAGGCATCGATAGCGAGGTCGTCGCAGCCACCACCGAGATAGCAAATGGTCAATACAAGCGCGAACATAACATCTCCTTTTTGCTCCGCTGAATAAAGCATAGAAGATCTGCGGCGATAACCACAGTTGCGCCGAATTGATTGCCGAGAATTTAAACATTTCGCTCATTCTCAAGGCAGATAAACCGCCGTCGGGGTAAAATAAGCGGCCCGACATGCTATTCTGGCGGCCAAATTTTTTAGCCGAATGTACCTAAATTGCGTGCATGCAAAGAGGAATTTCCATGTCCGAGCTTTTAACCCAAGAACAAGAGTACGCGTCTGACTTAGTGGCCTGTCAGCTGGTCATTAAGCAAATTTTGGATGTGATCGACGTGATTGCGCCGACCGAAGTGCGCGACAAGATGTCACACCAGCTGAAAAGCATCGATTTTTCACGCCATCCGGCGGGCGCGGATCCTGTCACCAAGCGCGCTATCGAAAAAGCCATCGCACTGATTGACCTGAAATTCACCAAGCACGACAGCTAAATTGCCCGCGTTAGGCTGAGCCTCAGGCAAGAAAAATGCCCACCTTGGTGGGCATTCTGTTAACGCATTTGAGGTGGAAGTCAGAACTATTTTTTGTCGACCACTTCGTCTATTTGTTTGAATATCGGGCACTTAGCCACGCCAACGATGCCGCTATCGGTATGCAGATACTGTGAATCGACAATACCTCGCGCCGTTAAGTACTGACACTTCAGACCCAGTCCCGCCGCATTTTCGCTGCTTCCCACGGTGACGCCATAACCCGAGAAGAGAAAAATTGCATAAATAATCACCAAAACAATAATGGCTTTAATAGCACCCATCTGCTGCCTTCCTTTTTTGTGCTCCCTGAGCAGTCTCAGGGTATTGATAAGTATAGATGTAAGAAGGATTTCGTCGCTATGGACGCTGGCAAAATCCAGTGTATTCCTAGAATCAATGGTTCTGACTTAGTAATATGTGCTGCTTATGACCACAGGGCAAAGTTGTTAATATTTTGTTTAAGGTCGATGGCGTAGCATAACTCTATGAATCATTAAGCGTTGGAAGCTGACGTTGAGCTCTGATAAACCCGATACCAAACGGAAGAAACCGACCATAAAACCTAAACGATCTTTCTTTAACCTGAAGAGACTTAGCCTGATTTTAGCGCTTCTGGTTATCTGCATCGCGCTCTATCTTCTGGCATTGAACAGCTACTGCGATCAAGGTGGAAACTTTGAACTCGGCGTCTGCTCGGTGACATCCTTCATTCCCTGGTAATTTCCCCGCCGAACGCCGCGAAAAGTGGCTTGTTTTTGGCATCGGCTCTTCCCAGTATTCAGCGGAATGGTAAGATACGTGCTCGTTAAAATTTAGCTGTAGGGTTGTCAATGTTCGATCTCGCAATGGGCCAATCCAGCCTGGCCTCATTGGTGCTGTGTGTTTTGTTTATTCTGCTATTTTTGCTGCTGTGGTTTGTGGTCAACCGCGCCAGCGTCAGAGCTAATCAGCAAATTCAGCTTTTACAGGAAATCGCTGAACAGCAGCGCCAACAAACGGAGCTGTTAAAAATTCTTGCTGCGCAGGTTAAGGGGCCAACAGCTCCGACAGAGCCTGAGGAAGAGGATTCCGTGCTCAGCCTGCGGGGCTTTATCCCCGAAAGATAAGCGTTTGGATTGATGCTTTTGATCTAACCTAAGCCCGCCGGTATCACTACCCGCGGGCTTTTCTTTGTTTCCGATTTGGCTTTCATAAAACTGTCTTAATTCTGTCGTAGTCTCAGGGCAACAACGATACCCGATGGAATGACGATGATTAAATGGTCTGAAGAGAACGACAGCGAACTCAACCACAATATTGCCTTGCTGACCGGCGAAGAGCCTGACAAATGGTACCCCTACGGCGGCGTCAAAGGTAAAGACTATTGCAATAACCCTTCCGATGCCTGGCCCATTATTTGCGCCAACAAAATTAGCCTTAATGTCACTGAACAGCCGGGGGATACCCGTTGGTCTGCGCAAATTCAAAGCGAGCAGGGACATTGGCATGCCGATAGTCACCGGCCACTGCGTGCTGCAATGGTCTGTTTCTTGTTAAGTAAAACTTGCGCGTAATAAAAAGCGCGGAGATACTCATTCTGTAACAAAGTTGCAAAGAAGTGATTCGAATAAGCATCGCGCAAAGCGATGCGTATCAAGTGATTAATGTTTCCTCATTTTGACAGTTGTGTCTAAGGCGGAGTCCATTATGAAGCGCATCATTAAAGGTGATACAAATCTCTCCCATCTGGTGGTTGCTCACGCAGCCATCGACAGTCACGAAAAAGCCTACGGCACGCGACGCCAAGGCTGGCCCTCAACGTATCTCATTAAATACAAAGACTCTCGTGTGGCGGTAGAAGTGGTTACCCGCCGGCAATCTTACGTTGCTACCCTAATGATTGGAGCCAGAAATCTCACCAAACTTTGTGCAGACGCTGCTTGAGTAAAGTCCTGTCACGAATGTTGCAGTAAAACTTTGTACATACTACTGTCTATTCACACCCAAACCGCGATGAGGCCAGCCTTCATCGCGGTTTTTACTTCCCTATAAGTAAGCTGTCTGCGTAATTTGAAGGAACATTATGGCTATTAAAAATCCCTATTATGATGCGTCAAAACCGCACCATACGCCGGAAGGGTTTACCAATCCTGAACCTCATAATCGACAGGACGGCGATCTCAAGCGCTGGCAACGCGAGCGCAAAGAGCAGCAGTTGCCCAAGCCGCCGCACCGTGGCTATGAGCACTTTATTTCCCAGTGGTGGCAGAAGGCCGAGTTCAGCGGCAGCGAGGATCGCCTGTGGTTCCTGGGGCACGCCTGTCTGCTGCTGCGCATTGCAGGCAAAACCGTATTAATGGACCCGGTGCTCTCTGCTCGCGCCTCGCCGCTGAAATTCTACGGCCCGAAACGCAAGACGCCGGTAAGCGCCGACGTCGCGGATTTGCCGCACATTGACTATGTGCTGCTGTCCCACAATCACTACGATCATCTGGATAAGCCGACCATTAAAAGGCTGCTGCGTCGCTTCCCCGAGCTGGAGTTTATTGTACCGCTGGGCATGAAGCGCTGGCTGATACGCCAAGGCGCGCGCCACGTCACCGAGCTGGACTGGTGGCAGGAGCACAGCACCGGCGGGCTGAATTTCCACGCGGTGCCTGCCCGCCACTGGAGTATGCGAACCCTGTGGGACCGAAATCGCTCGCTGTGGTGTGGCTGGGTGGTGACCAGTGCCGACCTGCGTTTCTACTTCTCCGGCGACAGTGGTTATAGCAACCAATTCAAAGTTATCGGCGACAAGCTGGGGCCTTTCGATCTGGCGGCTATCCCGGTTGGCGCGTATGCACCACGATGGTTCATGAGTGCGCAGCATATGGACCCGCAGCAGGCGGTCGAGGTTTTCTCAGAAATAAAATGCCGTAAAGCCGTGCCAATTCATTGGGGCGTGTTTGAATTAGCCGATGAATCATTGGATGAGCCTTTGCAGGAATTAGCACAGGCTACGCAAAACAATGCTGAAATCGCCTCGCGTTTTTATCCATTGAAAATTGGGCAGAGCATTTTGCCCGAGTGAAATATGTGCAGTATTAGCGCCTTATTGACGGGAGGGCCTCCTCCCGTCACTGCTGATTTGCCTCGCAAGCATCTGTTCAACTCACCCTCTGCTGCTGCACCTCGCGGCGAAAGCCGCCGTAAGGGCAGGGCCTAAACGCGGGTGAAGGGTGAAAAATGCCTCTTAGCTCTCGTTTCCCACTAGAATAGAAAATGAATTCGTGATGCCGATCACTGTAAATGGCTTATTAAAATAGAAACCAGATTTCGGGTTTAAACATACTTCAATTAATTGTGGTTATATAATCAACAGTAATTTAACCGTCTGGTCATCATTATTTCATCATAATGTTAAATACTCGAAACAGGCACTATTCCCATATTGACCCTGCCGCTATTTGCCCCTGAAATTAATCCAACTAATTTTCAAGCGTTATTAGTTGGAATAAAATTGTTTGCTCGCTTGCGGTGCAATAGATAACGGGCGGCGGAATGAAATGCACCAACGCCTGCCAGCACGCCCATTTTGGTGAATGCATAACCAATCATAGGCAAGCGTTGCGGCGCAGTCCTCTCAGTACTTCATGGCATATCTTAAAAGATAAAAATTCAAATAAAGTTGTCTTTTACGCTTATCGTTCGGCATTAAATGATCAATAATCGGGGCAAGTCGTTATTGTTTTGAATCAAAGACAGGCTTCACTGTTAAGCAGAAAAAAGCATGTCTATCAACATATTTCAGCTTAGCCTAACGGCAACCGGCTTTAACCGACTCAAATATGTGCGACAGGTCCATCACTGATTAAAAATGGCTTGCCATCGAAATCAGTTTATGTGATAACGCATATGGGTAAAACGAGGTACGGTTCTGTATATGTGTGGCATTTTCAGTAAAGAAGACCTGAGTAAAAACGTTATCGTTGAACACTGCTTCTCTGCCGATTTATATCTTAGTGCCTCAAGCAGTAACGACTCTAGTTTGTCTATGTAACGCCAATAGGCGGCTTTAAACAATCCAAAGGAAATACTCAAGATGGCAAAGATTAAAGGTCAGGTTAAGTGGTTCAACGAGTCTAAAGGCTTCGGTTTCATCACTCCTGCTGACGGCAGCAAAGACGTATTCGTACACTTCTCTGCCATTCAGGGTAACGGCTTCAAAACTCTGGCTGAAGGCCAGAACGTTGAGTTCGAAATCCAAGACGGCCAGAAAGGCCCGTCTGCTGTTAACGTGAATGCAATCTAAGCAGCGTCAGCTGTGAAAAAAACCCGCCATGTGCGGGTTTTTTTGTATCTGAAATCTGAAGCCAGCCAGTGTCACTCTGGCAAAATAATAATTCCAGATTTTTGATTGCGGCCGCTGATCCCCGGGTGCGTTGGGTCTTTGGCGCGCTGGTGGCTGTTGCGGCGAAAGCTGGTGTATTTAAAGCTGCCGTCCTGCACGGTGCTGCAAATTGTGCAGCCGCCAGCATGGTCAATGCCGGCGAAGCCCAAACGTTCGAGCTTGGCCTGAGCAATCGCCGCGAGGTCGAGATGGCGCGGGGAAGGGGAGATAAGCGCGGGCGGCAGGTCCACGTCGCGCAGGAACTCATCCACCAGCTCTTGGCTGACTTCATAACAGCAGGCGCGCGCCGCCGGGCCAATAGAGACCAGCCAATCCTCCACGCTGCCGTCCTGATGAATACGTTCGGCCATTTTCTCAATAATTCCCGCTTTCAGCCCGCGCCAGCCAGCATGAACCACGCCCACGCGGCGACCGTCCTGACGGCTAAAAATCAGCGGCAGGCAGTCGGCGCTGAACACGGTTAATAGAATGCCGGGTTGAGAAGTATAGAAGCCGTCAGCTTCGCCGCAGGGCTGGGCGGGGTGGCTGATATCCACGATGCGCGTGCCGTGTACCTGCTTTTTCTGCGGCCGGGTCGGCTCGAACTCGGCCAAAACCTCGGGTATCAGGGCGCGCTTGCTGCCAAAGCCATGGCGGATCCCAGCTATCTGGCTGAGTAACGCCGAAATGTCAGTCATATAAACCACGTCAAATAAGTAAAACGTCGAAGGCTCAGTGTAGCTGGATTTTTCCTTTCCATGCCAGCGGTTGCAACTCTCCGGTGCGTTCTTTAGACTTGGCGGCATTCTGCCTGCGGGCACCGCGAATTCCCTTTAGGATCTTCATGAGTTATCAATGTCCTCTTTGTCATCAGGCACTTACGCTTAACGATCGCCAGTGGCGCTGCCCGCAAAATCATCAGTTTGATAATGCCAAAGAAGGCTATGTCAATTTGATGCCCGTGCAGCATAAGCGTTCGAAGCAGCCGGGAGACAGCCCGGAGATGATGGAGTCGCGCCGCCGGTTCCTCGACGCGGGTCACTACCAGCCATTGCGTGACCTTGTGGCGCAGAAGTTGGATGAGGCACTGCCTACTGAAGCCTCGACGCTGTTGGACATTGGCTGTGGCGAAGGCTATTACACCGCCGAGGTGGCTCGTCGTCTAAGCCAGCAGCGCGCAATTGAAGTCTATGGCTTGGACGTCGCCAAAGTGGCCATTCGCAATGCCGCCAAACGCTATCGCGAGGTGAATTTCTGCGTGGCCTCCAGTCACCGCCTGCCGTTTGCCGACCAGTCGCTTGACGCCGTGCTGCGTATTTATGCCCCGTGCAAGGCAGAAGAGCTGTATCGCGCCGTTAAGCCCGGCGGGCTAGTGATGACCGTCGCACCGGGGCCGCGTCATTTATATCAGTTGAAAGGGCTTATCTATTCGCAGGTGCAGCTGCACGCCGAGTTGGATGAACAGCTAGAAGGGTTTGAGCGGGTGAGTCAGGAGACGCTGGCCTATCCGATGACGCTAAACGGCAGCGAAGCTTTTGATTTACTGCAAATGACGCCCTTTGCGTGGCGGGCTACCGAAGAAGTTAAAGCGGCGCTGCTGGCTGAGACGTCGTTCTCCTGTGAAACCGACTTCCTCATTAGGCTGCATCGCCGCCTGTAGCGGGCTTCTCAGCTAAGATAGCCCAAGTGCTCCAGCAGGATATTACAGCCAATACCAATCAGCACCACGCCACCCAGCACTTCGGCCCAACGCCCTAACAGCGGGCCGATAAAGCGTCCTAATAGAATGCCAATAGTAGCCATAATCGTGGTTGCCAGCCCGATAGCCAACGCGGTATGGATGATATTCACCTGCAGGAAAGCCAAGCCGACGCCGATGGCCATAGCATCAAGGCTGGTGCCGATGGCGGTGGCGGCTAAAATCCAAAAGCCGTGGCGGCTCTGCGTGGTGGCTTCTTCCTGCGGTTTATTCTTCAGACCTTCCATGATCATGCGCGCACCCAGAATGAACAGCAGGGTGAAGGCGACCCAGTGGTCCCACGCCATAATGTATTTGCTGGCGACCAAGCCAATGCCCCAACCAATCAGTGGGGTGATAGCTTCGATGATGCCAAAGATTAAACCGGTGCGCAGTGCTTCACGAAAGTGAGGGCGGTGCAGGCTGGCGCCTTTGCCTATCGAGGCCGCAAAGGCGTCCATCGACATGCCGAATGCCAGAATCAGTGTTGCGGATAAGTTCACGAGTGTTACCTCGGCCGGGTGTTTCCATATACACGTAACCCACCCCCAACCTTACGACGGAGCTACGCGTCTATGGTCTCGCCAACCTTACGGCTGCTCGCACCACGTTTTATTTCAAAACGAGTATGTTGATACGAGCGTTTTCACATCCATTGTGCGAGACAATTGATGCAAAAACCGGCTACTCCCCAAATGACGGCGCAACCTTAACATAATATTTTAATTGATAACAACAACAAATAATTTAGGGTTTAGCATTCCCAAAGATAATGATTTTCATTAAGTACCCGCACACATCATATTGATTGGATAATAAACTCACAAATTGTGGAATTAAACATCAATAACAACCTTGCGGGTAATTGGGGTTATTTAAATATAATGCTATTAAATATAGCCAATAGCATAATTAAAGTAACTTACTGATATTCAACCATTAAATTATAGATGTTTTGCAGGTCGTCTAACTGGTTTACCCTTATTAACAGCTTGCGTTGTTCCAGTTCGATCACTAAAACGCCGTCCTCTGAGAGATTCATCGATTTGATTCGGTCATAGGTGATAAATGCATTGGCGTAGTAAAAGCCTGTCGATTTAAACAACATTTTTGGCCAACGGATAAACGAGATATAGAACGCAATCAGCGCCAGACCAATTAATAAGTAGTTGGTGATTGGCGAGCCCTGAGCATTCACATTGTTATAAAGCAGGATAGCCAACAGCCCGATAAAGATAATGCAATCAATCTTGTTGCGGCGACGCAGGTTGACGCGCAGCAGCGTTTTCCCTTTGTTGGATCCCATCAGGAATTCGTCGTAAATGGCGTAGGCCAGAAGCAGAAGGGCGAAGACAGCGAGGACGATATCAGTGAGGGACATGCAAACTTCTCCAGCGTGAAAGCATAAAAAAGCCGGGGGATCGGCTCCCCCGGCTTAGTGATTACTTAGAGACCTAACAGGCCAATCCAGTAACCGAAGATACCAATGGCGAAGAAGCCAATGATGATCCACAAGGCGTTAACTTTACGGCGCAACAGCCACATACAGCCGAAGGTCAGCAGCAGTGGAACCAGACCCGGCATCAGCTGGTCGAGAATGGTTTGCACGGTGGTGACGGTGGTTTTACCGGTTTGGTCGGTAATGGTCGACACCACCAGCGGTATGTTGACGTGCGTCCACTTGTTAACCAAGGCCCCCATGACAAACAGGCCGAGAATTGACGCCCCCTCGGTCAGTTTTTGCAGGAAGCCGCCGCCCATATCGTTAACGATATCGACACCTTTTTTGTAGCCGTATGCCACGCCGTAGTAGCGAGTCAGCAAGCGTACAAGGTTAAACAGTACGAAGAACAGCAGTGGCCCCAACAGGCTGCCGCTCATCGCGATACCCGCGCCAAGGGCGGCGAATACCGGGCGAACAGTACCCCAGAAGATTGGGTCACCCACGCCTGCCAGTGGACCCATCAGACCGACTTTCAGGCCGTTGATGGCCGCGTCGTCGATAGGTGCGCCGTTGGCACGCTGCTCTTCCATCGCCAAGGTTACGCCCAGAACCGGCGCTGCAACGTATGGATGGGTGTTAAAGAACTCTAAGTGGCGTTTGATCGCCGCTTTACGATCATCGTTGTTCTCTGGGTAGAGACGACGGATGGCCGGAACCATGCAATAACAGAAACCCAGTGCCTGCATACGTTCAAAGTTCCATGAACCTTGGAACAGGTTCGAACGCATGAACACACCGCGAATGTCGCCTGGCGTCAGTTTCTTTTCAGGAGTTTGGCTAACTACAGTTTGATCAACCATTTCTCTCACCCTTAATCCAATTCGTTATCGAGATCGTTAACACCCTGTGCTGGCCCAGCCGCTTGCGCCGACTTGTTGTATTTCGGGCTCAACTGGATGTACAGCACTGCCATAACCACACCAATCACACCCAGCGCAACCAGGTTGAAGTTGGTGAAAGCAGCGGTGACGAAACCGAGATAGAAGAACGGCATCAGGTAACCGGCACGCATCATGTTGATGACCATCGCATAACCGACGACCACGATCATACCGCCCGCAATGTTCAGACCGTTAGTCACGACAGCAGGGATAGACGCCAGCATTTCCTGTACAACTTCGGTGCCTACAGACACGGCAACGATCACGGCAGGGATGGCGATACGCATCGCTTGAAGTACCAACGCCGAAACGTGGATCCAAGAGATAGCGCGCAGATTGCCGCGTTCTGCCGCACTGTCAGCCGCGTGCTGGAAGGCAACGGTGATGGTACGAACGATGATGGTAAGAACCTGACCTGCCGCTGCCAGTGGGATAGCAAGCGCGATACCTGCACCCACCGACTGACCACCGGCAATAACCAGAATGGTTGAAATAATGGAGGCGAGGGCGGCATCGGGTGCAACTGCCGCACCGATATTCATCCAGCCAAGGGCAATCATTTCCAACGTACCACCGATGATGATCCCGGTTTTAACATCACCCAGAACAAAACCGATTAAGGTACAAGCCACTAAAGGACGGTGGAATTGGAATTCATCAAGGATGGAACCCATCCCCGCAATACATGCAACAATAAATATCAGCACAATCTGTAGTGTGGTGATCTCCATTGCACTTCTCCTATGACAAAAGGACTCTGAGTAAAATAAGCTCATCAGAAACAGATTATTTGTTAACAACCTGTCGCTTTAATTCGCTGAGTTTATTAATTCATTTTATTAATGAGATCCATCATCTTCAGGCGACTGTCAGAAGAGACTTTACGCACCTCAAGCTCGATACCTTTGGCGTTCAATTGCTTGAATGCTTCAATATCTTTTTCATCGACGGAAACGGCGTTATTAACCTGAGTTTTACCCTGACGGAATGCCATACCACCAATATTTACCGACGTGATATTTACCCCACCTTCCACCACGCGCAGAACATCAGTTGGGTTGGTAAATAACAGCATGACGCGGTCGCCAGCATATTTTGGGTTGTCGTAAACGCGAATGGCTTTAGCCACATCGACGACGTGCGCCGTCACGCCCGGAGGAGCAACCTGAGTCAACAATGTCTTACGGACATGGTCGGCGGCCACTTCGTCACTGACGACGATGATGCGGTTAACGTTGGTTTCTTTAGTCCAGCGAGTTGCCACCTGACCGTGGATTAAACGGTCATCGATGCGAGCCAGGCCAATTTTCATGTGATCATTCGGGCCTGCCGGACGCGCTGGTGCAGCGGCCTTTGGTGCCGAAGCCACGGGTTGAACAGCGGCAGTTTCTGCTTCTGGTTCAGGCGTTTTCAGCGCTTTCACGCCAATGCGCCCGGTTTCCACCGCAATGGCAACCAGTTCAGCAAACGAAGGGTTATCGTCACGCGCCATGAAGGTTTCCGCCAGCATTGGGATATTCACCCCAGTGACCACTTCATAATTCTCTTTGTCGACGACAATACGGCTGGCGGCGTTAAACGGACTGCCACCCCAGGTATCTACTAAGAAGAGCACGCCGCTGCTGGTATCAAGTCCACCCAGTTTTGCCGTGTATTTCTCAATTAATGTTTCAGCATTTTCGCCGGGAACGAAATCAATAAAGGCCACGTTATCCTGTTCGCCTAAAATCATTTCCGCCGTTTTCAGCAGCTGTTCGGCTGCTGACCCATGCGTGCCGATGATAATAGCAATACTCACTCGCTACCTCCTCTGTTAACCCCATTAAGGGTTATGCACATAAGTGTGGGTGCTCATTAGATTCGACACTTTTTATAACCCGTGGCGAATGTTGCTGTCCTTGCGCGCAGTTCTTTGAGAGATGACTCAGAACCTCCGTGCATTTCAGTCTTTAATTTCTGATAAACAACAAGAAGCGTGCATTGCAGAACCTCATCAGGTTGTGCGACCGGATTTATTTTAGTGTGTGAAAAAATAAATTATGTGACGACTGTCTGCTATTGAACGACGTAACATGAATGAGTTACGTCATTGCATACAAAAACAGCATAGTGGAACTCCAACAGAGTGGAGCCAAAAACATTCTTTTCCCAATAAATGATTCCTGATAGAGTTGCTTTCCCAATAATTGCACAGGAGTATCGGGCCTCAGCCCTCCCTATGGACTGTCACCGACGTCACTTATCCTCTTTTTCCTTCTTTTCTCAGCATTCCGGCAACTTCGCCTATTTAGGTCGGATAAATGCCGCATTGAAATCGTTTACTCAGATCACCACTGATCTCAACCACCGGACCAGCTCTGGCGGGAACGTCTTGCGTCTTTTTTCTCATACTGTGAATCACGGGGCCTAATATGGAATTTTTAATGGACCCATCGATTTGGGTCGGTCTGCTGACATTGGTCGTGCTGGAAATCGTTCTCGGCATCGACAACTTAGTTTTCATCGCCATCCTGGCTGACAAGCTGCCGCCTAAACAGCGTGACAAGGCCCGTATTATCGGCCTGTCGCTGGCGCTGATCATGCGCCTCGGCCTGCTGTCATTGATCTCATGGATGGTGAAACTCACCACGCCGCTGTTCAGCATCGCGCAATTTAGTTTCTCCGGACGCGACCTGATCCTGCTGCTGGGGGGGATATTCCTGCTATTTAAAGCCACGACTGAACTGCATGAGCGGTTGGAAGGGCAGCAAAGCCACGGCGGTAATAATCGCGGTTACGCCAGTTTCTGGTCGGTGGTGGCGCAGATAGTGGTACTCGACGCGGTATTCTCCCTCGACGCGGTAATTACCGCCGTCGGTATGGTCAATAACCTCGCGGTAATGATGACCGCCGTGGTGATCGCCATGGGCGTCATGCTGCTGGCATCCAAATCGCTGACGCGCTTTGTGAACAATCACCCGACGGTGGTGGTGCTCTGTCTGAGCTTCCTGCTGATGATTGGTCTGAGCCTGATTGCAGAAGGCTTTGGTTTCCATATTCCAAAAGGTTACCTGTACGCCGCGATTGGTTTCTCGATTCTTATCGAATTGTTCAACCAAATCGCTCGTCGCAACTTCCTCAAGAGCCAGTCGAATCGCCCAATGCGTGAGCGCACGGCCGAGGCGATTCACCGCCTGATGGGGGGTAAAAGCCACCGTCATGAAGAAGAAGACGATCAGGGTCCGACGCTGCCAAGCAAAGAGACCTTCGCCGAAGAAGAGCGCCATATGATCAGCGGCGTGCTGACGCTGGCATCGCGCTCACTGCGCAGCATCATGACGCCGCGCACCGACATCTCTTGGGTCGACTGCGAACGCTCTCCGGCGGAAATCCGCATGCAGCTGCTGGACACGCCGCACAGCCTGTTCCCAATCTGTCGCCACTCGCTGGATGACGTGATTGGCGTGGTGCGCGCTAAAGACCTACTGGTGGCGCTGGAAAATGGCGAAAACATAGTTGCTTTCGCTGAGAAGACTGCGCCAATCGTGGTGCCTGAGACTATCGACGTCATTAACCTGCTGTCGGTTCTGCGCCGTGCGAAAGGCCGTTTGGTGATTGTCAGCAATGAATTCGGCGTGGTGCAGGGGCTGGTAACGCCTCTTGACGTGCTGGAAGCCATTGCCGGTGAATTCCCGGATGAAGATGAAACCCCTGACGTGGTGGTTGACGGTGACGGCTGGATTGCCAAGGGTGGCACCGATTTGCACCTGTTGCAGCAAACGCTCGACACCTATGAGCTGGTCAGCCCGACTGACGACTACGCCTCCTTGGCCGGTCTGCTGTTAGCCCAGTCTGGGCAGATGCCTGAAGTGGGCGAGATCATTGAGATCCCACCGCTGAAATTCGAAATTATCGAACTTGCCGAGTACCGCATTGAGCGAGTGAAGATAACCAAGATGAAATCAGACAATGATTGGCACGACGCGGATTAACCTTTCAGGGTGATTCAGCATTAAAAACGGCGACTTCGGTCGCCGTTTTCTATTTATGTCTGCGCAAACCCATTAGAAGGAGAAGGGCGGCGCCAGTTGGTTATTCTGTTCATAGCGTTCCAGCCACTGCGGGAAGATGTCGATGGGCATAGGGCGGGCGAAGTAAAAGCCCTGCAGCGAATCCACCTGACGCTCGCGCAGGTAGTTGGCCTGCTCCAGCGTCTCCACCCCTTCGGCAATCAGCTTCAGCTTAAGGCGATGGGCCAGCGTAATAATGGTGTCGGTTACCGTGGCGTTGATGGCGTCAGTGCCAATCGAGGCGGTAAAGGCGCGGTCAATCTTCAACACGTCAGGATTTAGCGTCTTGAGGTAGCTCAGCGAGCTGTGTCCGGTGCCGAAATCGTCAATCGCCAGCATCACGCCCATGGCTTTCAACTTGGCGATTTGCTGCGCGCTCAGCTCTTGCAGGCGAGTGCGCTCGGTCAGCTCCAGCATCAGCGAGACTTCAGGCTTGGCCGACAGCCAGAGGTCGCGGACGTCATCAATGATTTCCATATTGTGGAAGTGCTGGGCGGCGACGTTGACGCTGATATAAAAGTCTTGCCGCGCCGGGAACATGCTCAGGTTCTCACTCACCTGCCGCAGCAGGTAGCGCGTCAGCGGAATAATTAACCCATGCTGCTCGGCCAGTGGAATAAACAGGTCGGGGGAGACCCACTCCTGACGGCGATTCTTCCAGCGCATCAGGGTTTCAACCCCAACGCAGTTGCCATTGGAGCTGTTAATGATCGGCTGGCAATAGACCTGAAACTCGCGATTAGACATGGCGTGGCTAATCGGATAACCCAGACTGATGCGACTGGCCGACAGCAAATAGGTGGCGATGGCGACCAGCAGGCTAATCAGCAAAGAGAGGGGCAGGTGGGCGGGCAAGTCGCCCCAGGCTATGGTGGCGGCGTCGTCACCGTACAGCGAAATAGAAAACTCGTTGTGGGTGGAATAGGCCTGCACCACTTCATCTTTGCCGAGCTTGCTGCGCGGCACGATGCGGTTTTTATCATACTCAAGGCTCTGATTGAGCACGTTGAGCACCACGCGGTTTGCGTAAGGCGGCTGCGGTTCGAGCAGGAAATTGGCCAGAATGCCGATGTTATAGACAAACAGCACGCCGTTGCGATTGTCGGTATCCGCAGGCTGCCACTGCACCAGCGTCGGGATGCTTTCTGGCGTCATGATCGAGTGGCGCAGCTGCACATGTTTATTGCCCAGGGCCAGCTCGGGCAGCATCTGGTCAAAGTCTACATCCAGCGCCCCGGCGAGGCTCGAACAGACAATTTTGCCATTCACCACCAAGGCGATGGCGCGCAGGGTTTGAATTCTCGCCACCGCGTGCTGCAAGGCGATTTGCTGCCGCGCACAGCTTGTGCCGGTCGCGGTGAAGTCGCTAAACGAAACTTTCGTTGCAGGTTGTAGGAGGTTTTCCAGCTTTTCCACGGTGTGGTTTGCCAGCCGCTGTTGATTCAGGCTGACAGCCCGGCTCTGTTCGCAAATGCGAATGCCGAGCGTCATGATCAGGGCGAAAAGTCCAATAGCAACCGCGAAAGCCACGCGGTAGGAGCGATATTTTGCGAGCGCGATCGGTGAAAAAGGCATGCTACGAATCCTTAAATTCCGACAAATTGCGCCAAAGTGACGTTGTCACGGGTGAATGCCCTTATCATGTCCACCATCAGAGATGGCGGTTTATTCGTTTTTATGGGTTAGTGAACCAGAATAGCTGACGTAACAGGTGTTTCAGTTATAACGCAGCATGCCGTAGCAGCGGCGGGGAAAGCAAGAGGGCTAAATCAGTTTTTCCTGATATTACAGGGGGTTTCTGTTAATAGAGAACAATTGGCTGCGGAGTTTGCTGAAGGGCAGATTTCATGCGGCCGCTTCTCGGTATTTCTGCATAAAACCGAGGGCGGCCGGGTGGTCTAGACCTGTCGAGGCGGGTTAATCACACTGCACTTTGATTGCCAAACCGCCGCGAGAGGTTTCGCGGTATTTGGCATTCATGTCTTTGCCCGTTTCGTACATGGTTTCGATCACTTTATCCAGAGAAACGCGCGGCTCGCTGGTACGGCGCAGGGCCATACGCGCCGAGTTAATGGCTTTCACCGAGGCAATGGCATTACGCTCGATACATGGCACCTGCACTTGCCCAGCAACTGGGTCACAGGTCAGGCCGAGGTTGTGCTCCATGCCGATTTCCGCCGCCACGCACACCTGTTCCGGGCTGCCGCCGAGCAGTTCAGCCAGACCCGCCGCCGCCATCGAGCAGGCCACGCCCACTTCACCCTGACAGCCCACTTCCGCACCGGAAATCGACGCATTCATCTTATACAGAATGCCAATAGCGCCGGAGGTGAGGAAGTAGCGCAAATAGATGTCTGGGCTAACGGATTCGATGAACTGGTCATAATAGGCCAAAACCGCAGGCACGATGCCGCAAGCGCCGTTGGTGGGCGCCGTCACTACGCGGCCACCGGCGGCGTTCTCTTCATTGACTGCCAGCGCGAACATATTCACCCAGTCAATGACGTTCATTGGGTCATTGGAGAGCTTATCATTGGAGACCAGCATCCGGCGTAGGGCAGGCGCACGACGCGGCACGCGCAGCGGCCCCGGCAGCACGCCTTCGGTGTTCAACCCGCGATCGATACAGGCTTTCATGGTCTGCCAGATATTTTCGAAATACAGCTCAATATCCTGCTTACTGTGCTGCGCCAGCTCGTTCTTCATCATCAGCGCGGAGAGCGACAGGCCCGTCTCCTTGCATTTGGCCAGCATTTCGCTTGCCGAGTTGAAAGCGTAAGGCACGGTGACTTGGTCCAGTACCGGCTGGCCGAAATGTTCGTCATCGACGATAAAACCACCGCCGACCGAATAATAGGTTTTGCTGTACAGCAGCTTGTCGCCCGCAAAAGCGTGGATCTGCATGCCGTTTTCATGTTTAGACATATTTTCGTTGCGGAACACCATCCCGGTGTCCTGCGGGAAGTCGACTTCGTGGTGAGTGTCGCCCAGCGGCAGACGGCGGCGCTGCTCAACATCGCGGATGAAGTGCGGAATGCCATCAATGTCCACGGTGTCAGGCTTGTTGCCCGCCAGCCCGAGGATTATGGCGATATCCGTATGGTGTCCTTTACCCGTCAGCGACAGCGAACCATAGACATCTACCGCAACGCGAGTGACGTCGGCCATCATGCCTTTTTCGAGCAGGTCATCAACAAACTGTTTACCCGCTTTCATCGGCCCCAGCGTGTGGGAGCTGGAAGGACCAATACCGACTTTGAACATGTCGAAAACGCTAATCACGTTGAATACTCCTGTTTTGGCCGATGGCACTGTCATGTGCATCATGCCCGGATAGATTTACTGTTTAATTAATCTTTAGCAGTGGATTATCGCAGTTTTATTCCGGACTTAACACACAGTGTAAAAGGCCCTGTGATGTAAAGTGGCTTTTTTCGCATGAAATAAAGTAATTTGATGCCGAAATGTGACCAATGTGTAAATTATGGCCACACTCGTAGGAGGGACTAAGCGCGGATTTGTTCCGCCAGACGGCGAATAATGGCGGCGGTCAGCCCCCAAACGAACTGCTGCTGATACCAGGAAAGGTAAACGCGATGGTGAGTACCGGCGCGGTGGATATCCAGCGGGTGATAGCGCGACAGGTTAAACGCCTCTTCCAGCGGCATCTCGAACAGCTCGGCCACTTCGTCTTCGCACGGGTGCAGCGGCACATCTACCGGCAGCAACCCGACCACCGGCGTGACCTGAAAACCCGTGCTGCTGTCGAGCGGGGCCAGCGTGCCGAGCACGTTGACGTCGCCGTAGGGGATAGCTACCTCTTCCTGCGCTTCACGCAGCGCGGTGAAGATAATAGAAGAGTCCGAGGCGTCTACCGCGCCGCCGGGGAAGGCCACCTGCCCGGCGTGCTTACGCAGGCGGTCCGAGCGGCGGGTGAGCAGCAGCGTCGGCTGCTCGCGGCAGATGATCGGAATCAGCACCGCCGCCTGACGTTTGCCCGTCACCTTGGCTGGCGCCGAGGCCGGAAGTTGCAGTTGAAAACGGCGCACGAACTCTTCTACCGCAGGTGAATAACGCGGCATCTCGATCGCTTTTTCAAGGCTCATCAAAGCTCAGGTTCTCCCAATTGAGGCAGAATACGGGCCACTTTGTCGAAGGTCTCCTGATATTCCGCCTGTTCTACACTGTCCGCCACAATACCACCGCCCGCCCAGCAATAAATGTGATCGCCCTCAGTCAATAGCGTGCGAATAGTTATGTTGCTGTCCATCGTGCCACAACAACTAATATAGGCGATGCTGCCGCAATAGGCGTTGCGGCGATGCGGCTCCAGCTCTTCAATGATCTGCATGGCCCGCACTTTTGGCGCGCCGGTGATTGAGCCGCCGGGGAAGCAGGCGCGCAGCAGGTCGCTGCCGTGGCACTCTGCCGGGAGGTCGGCGGTGATTGTGCTGACCAAGTGATGGACCGCCGGGAATGGCTCGACCACGAACAGCTCCGGCACCCGCACGCTGCCGGGGGTGGCGACGCGGCCAATGTCGTTACGCAGCAGATCCACAATCATCAGGTTCTCAGCGCGGTCCTTCTCCGACGCCGCGAGGCGCAGCGCCTGTTGGGCGTCGGCCTGTGCATCGGCCAGTCGCGGCAGGGTGCCTTTGATTGGGCGCGTCTGCACGTGCTGGTTCTCCAGCCACAGGAAACGCTCCGGCGAAAGGCTCAGCACGGTGTTGTCCGGCAGGCGAATAAAAGCTGAGAAGGGGGCGCGGTTGGCGGCGTTCAGAGTGAGGAAGGCCTGCCACTCGTCGCCGGAATAGCGGGTCGAAAAACGCTGCGCCAGATTGATTTGGTAGCAGTCGCCGCTGTGCAGGTATTCCTGAATCTGGCGGAACTTCTCGCCATACTGCTCGCGGTTCATATTGGCCTGCCAGCCGCCGTGCAGCCTAAACTTGCTGCTTTGCGCCGTCGAGGTTTGGCCCTCAAGCCACTCCAGACGCTGCTCAAGGTCGCCGTGGCACACCAGCGTCAGGCGCTGCAAGTGGTGATCGGCAATCAGCGCCCAGTCATAAATGCCTACTGCCATGTCGGGCAGCCGAATATCCTGCGCGGCCATGCTCGGCAGGCTTTCCACCCGACGGCCCAAATCATAACCGAACAGCCCCAGCGCGCCGCCGAGAAACGGCACATCTTCGCGTGACTCGGCCCGCAGGCCCGAAAGGGCTAACTGCTGGTCAATCAGCAGAAACGGATCCGCGTCGCTCACCTGAGTGCCTGTCGCGCTGGCAATCTCCGTGCTGTCGCCACGTGTAGTCAGCCGAATCAACGGATCGGCGACTAAAATATCAAAACGATTATGGGCGTGATCCGCCGAGCCGGAGTGCAGCAGCATCGCCCATGGCTGAGCAGAGAGCGGGGCGAACCGCGCCAGCAGGGCGTCAGGATGGTAAGGGAGCATATGTAAACGGTAAGTCTGGGCAGGCTGCATGGATGGCTTCACGATTTCTGACGAGTAGGCTGGAACAGGGTGTCGATCCTAACATAGATTTCAGCCCCTGAAAGCTGCATAGGCCAATGCGGCAAGAAGGAGTATACTGGCGATCCTTCACGTTGTAGTGGCGCTTGAATGGCGACATTGCTGACCGTATTTCCCTAATGACCCACAAACAGGACACTCCCATGCTGACAGGTATGCCTTCACTTTCACATAGCGAACAGGAACAGGCCGCCGACCGTATCCGCCAATTGATGGCCGACGGCATGAGCAGCGGCGAAGCCATTGCCACGGTAGCGGATGAAATCCGCACCAAGCATCAGGGCGACCGCGTTACCGTTATTTTTGATGACGAAGACGAATAATGCCGAGCCGGGCTGAAAAGCTCGACGCAAGAGATAAAAAAACCGGGTCCTTCGCAGGCCCGGTTTTTTTGCATTCAACTTCAGAGATAAAGGCTTAGCCCTTAACCACTACCGCCGCTGCGGCTTTCTTGGCGGTCTCGACGGCTTCTTCCACGCTGTCACCAATCGACAGCGCCACGCCCAGACGGCGTTTGCCACTGATTTCTGGCTTACCGAACAAGCGAACCTGATTCGAGCCAACCAAGGCATTTTCCAGCCCGCTGAAGGTCACGTTGTTGCTGGTCAGCTCTGGTAAAATCACTGCAGAAGCCGACGGGCCGAACTGGCGAATCTGGCTGATTGGCAGGCCGAGGAAGGCGCGAACGTGCAGGGCGAACTCTGACAAGTCCTGAGAAATCAGGGTCACCATGCCGGTATCGTGAGGGCGCGGAGAGACTTCGCTGAATACCACCTCATCGCCACAGATAAACAGCTCAACTCCGAACAGACCCTTGCCACCCAAGGCTTTCACTACGCTTTCGGCGATATCTTTGGCGCGTTGCAGCGCCAGCTCGCTCATTTGCTGCGGCTGCCAAGATTCGCGGTAGTCGCCGTCTTCCTGACGATGACCGATTGGCGCGCAGAAGTGAATGCCGTCAACCGCGCTGATGGTCAGCAGGGTGATTTCGAAATCAAACTTCACCAGACCTTCAACAATGACGCGACCGCCACCGGCGCGACCGCCTTGCTGGGCGTAGTCCCACGCCTGCTGTAACGTTGCTTCGCTGCGGATCAGGCTCTGGCCTTTGCCGGAAGAACTCATCACTGGCTTGATGATGCACGGGTAGCCAATTTCATCGACGGCGGCGCGAAAAGCGGCTTCGTCGTCGGCGAATTTATAAGTAGAGGTTGGCAACTTCAGGGTTTCAGCGGCCAGACGGCGGATACCTTCGCGGTTCATGGTCAGGCGCGTGGCTTCGGCAGTCGGCACCACGTTGTGGCCCTGTTTCTCAAGCTCGACCAGCATGCTGGTGGCGATAGCTTCAATCTCAGGCACGATGAAATCAGTGCGTTCGTGCTCAATCAACTGCTTCAACGCCTCGCCGTCGAGCATATTGATCACGTGGCTACGATGGGCAACCTGCATCGCGGGAGCATCGGCATAGCGGTCAACGGCAATCACTTCCAGACCAAGACGCTGGCATTCAAGGGCGACTTCTTTACCCAACTCGCCGGAACCCAATAACATGACGCGAGTCGCGCCGGTGCGCAGTGCAGTACCAATGGTTAACATAGCTTCGTACCCAGATCTGTGGTGGTTGAAAAGGTGTGCTGATGGCGCATTTACAGGCCAAATTCGCCGCCCTGTGAGCAGTTCGGGCGCATTATAACGGAAAAAAAACGCGACGAAAACGATTGCGCGGCAAAGAGTGCGATTTGCGTGAGGCGGCTGAATGTGCGTTAATATCACCGCATTCGCGATCGAGGCGGGTGCTTTTAAAATAGTAAAGGATATAAAAATGAGTAAGTTAACTGGTCAGGTCAAGTGGTTCAACGAAAGCAAAGGTTTCGGTTTCATCACTCCGGCCGACGGTTCTAAAGACGTTTTCGTGCATTTCTCCGCAATTAACAGCGATGGTTTCAAAACGCTGGCCGAAGGTCAGAACGTTGAGTTCACCATTCAGGACAGCCCACGTGGCCCGTCCGCTGCTAACGTTGTTGCACTGTAAGTCTTACAGCAAAAACGCCTGAGCGTCTTGACCTCGGGGCGGTGACAGACAATCTGTCGCTGCACAGCATGAAAAACCCGCCTAGTGCGGGTTTTTTTGTGCATGGCGTTCGCTGAGTAAGGCGGGCAGGCCGTCTCTCTGTTATCATTTAGCCCAAATCATGGCGTCGTTTTTTCCGTCGCTGCCCCGAATTTTCTGCCTTATATAAAGAGTTATCGCCTTGAGCACGCATTCATTCTCCGTCCTGCCACTGCCCGCCGAGCAGCTTTCTAACCTGTCCGAGCTGGGTTATGCCGAAATGACCCCCATTCAGGCCGCGTCTTTACCGGCTATCCTGCAAGGGCAGGACGTCCGCGCCAAAGCCAAAACGGGCAGCGGTAAAACGGCCGCGTTCGGCATCGGGCTGCTGGATAAAATCACCGTCGGGCAATTCGTGACCCAGTCTCTGGTGCTCTGTCCAACTCGCGAACTGGCCGATCAGGTCAGCAAAGAGCTGCGCCGTCTGGCACGCTTCACTCAGAACATTAAAATTTTGACCTTGTGCGGCGGGCAGGCTATCGGGCCACAGCTCGAGTCTCTGGTTCACCCAGCGCACATCATCGTCGGCACGCCGGGCCGTATTCAGGAGCACCTGCGTAAAGGCACGCTGAAGCTGGATCAGCTGAAAGTGCTGGTGCTGGACGAAGCGGATCGCATGCTGGATATGGGCTTTAGCGAAGATATTGAAGACGTGGTGAGCTACGCGCCGCAAGACCGCCAAACCCTGCTGTTCTCCGCGACTTACCCGGAAGGCATCGAGCGCATTAGCAACAAATTCCAGCGTCAGCCGGTGAAAGTTGAAATCGAAGGCGAAGATGACATTGCCGACATCAAGCAAGTGTTCATCGAAACTGACCGCAACCAGCGTCTGGCGCTGCTGACGGCGGTGCTGTATCAGCAGCAGCCAGCTTCCTGCGTGGTGTTCTGTAACACCAAGCGCGATTGTCAGGAGATTTACGAAGCACTGGCAGGCAAGGGCATTAGCGCGCTGGCGCTGAATGGTGACCTCGAGCAGCGCGATCGCGACCGCGTACTGGTGCGTTTCGCCAACGGCAGCTGCCGCGTACTGGTGGCCACCGACGTCGCCGCGCGCGGTTTGGACATCAAACAGCTGAGTCTGGTGATCAACTACGAGCTGTCGTTTGACCCAGAAGTTCATGTTCACCGCGTAGGCCGTACGGGTCGTGCAGGCACCAGCGGCTTGGCAGTCAGTCTGGTCACGCCGCAGGAGATGGTGCGCGTTCACGCCTTGGAAGATTACACCCGTCAGGCCGTGGTTTGGCAGCCTGCGGCGCAGGTGATGTCTGCACCGCCAGTGGCGCTGGACCCGGAAATGGCGACCTTGTGCATCGACGGCGGCCGTAAAGCCAAGATCCGTCCCGGCGATATTTTAGGGGCGTTGACCGGTGATGCCGGGCTGACGGCGGCGGAAGTGGGGAAAATCGACATGTTCCCGGTTCACGCCTATGTAGCGCTTCGCCAGAAGAGCGCCAAGAAAGCCCTACAGCGCCTGCAGGAAGGCAAAATCAAAGGCAAAAGCTGCAAAGCGATTATCCTGCGATAAGCCGTTGGCGAGAATTAAGTTCGCGCCGCCGCCATGTTAACGTTGTGTTATGATCTTGTCATAGATTAACATGTCCCTGTTAAAATGACCCTGCACTCAGCAAGGGTATCTCTGAGTGCAGTGCTCGGTCAGGGACAGAAACAGCATACGGGAGGCGGAACGTGAACAAATTAATTCTTAGCGCAGTGGTGGCAGTAGCAGGATTGAGTGGTGCAGTGCAGGCCGCGCAGACCTCAGAGCAACAGAGTCGCACGGTAACCATCGCGCCTTGTAACAATGCCAGCAAGGACGAAGTGGCGGCTTTGGTAAAACGTGATTTTCTGCAAAACCGTATTACCCGTTGGGATGAAGATAAAAAACTGCTCGGCACCTCCACGCCAGTAGTGTGGATCTCCACCGACAGCATTACAGGCGACAGCGCCAACTGGAGCGTTCCGGTCAAAGCGCGCGGTAACCGCGCCGAAAAAACTTACCCGGTGACGCTAAACTGCCAGCTAGGCCAAATCACCTACGGCACGCCGCACTAATTCTGCTCAAAGCGCCTCGGCATTTTGCCTGACGGCGCTTACTCCTCTGCTTGCCACTTTCGGCCCTACACCTCGCTTGCCCGCTTAGTGCTTGGTTTCGCAAAATAAACCTGTCACTCTGCATAAACCTTCAAGAACATTGAGAGAAAGCCTGATGACCACACCTCCAAAGGCTGAAAAACGCCCTAAAACGCTATCCATTCACGGTGAAGACCGGATTGATAATTACTATTGGCTGCGTGACGATGACCGCGCCAATAGCGACGTCCTGAGCTACTTGCAGGCGGAAAACGCCTATACCGAACAGGCGCTGTTACCCCATCAGGCGCTGCGTGAAACTCTGTATCAAGAGATGGTGGCGCGCATTGCGCAGCAGGACCACTCGGTACCTTATGTCAAACACGGCTATCGCTATCAGACCCGCTATGAGCCGGGCAATGAATACGCGATTTATCTGCGCCAGCCAGCCGCCGAGAGCGAGCAGTGGCAGACGCTGATTGACGGCAACGAGCGCGCCAGCGACAGCGAGTTCTACACGCTGGGCGGTCTGGATATCAGCCCGGACAACAAGCTGATGGCGGTCTCCGAGGATTTCCTGTCGCGCCGCCAATATGACATTCGCATCAAGAACTTGCAGGATGAGAGCTGGAACGATGACCTGCTGAAGAACACCGCAGGCAGCGAGTGGGCCAACGACTCTCAGACTCTTTATTATGTGCGTAAACACAAAAAGACCCTGCTGCCGTATCAGGTCTACCGCCACACCGTCGGCACTGACCCGAAAAACGACCAACTGGTGTATGAAGAGAAAGACGACACTTTCTATGTAGGGCTGGATAAAACCACGTCCGACCAATATGTGATCATTCACCTCGACAGCACCACCACCTCTGAAGTGCTGCTGCTGGATGCCAACGACCCGCAGGCCAAGCCGCAGGTATTTGTCCCGCGCCGTAAAGACCACGAATACGGGCTGGACCACTATCAGGGCCATTTCTACATTCGCTCCAACCGCGATATCGCCGCGCCAAAAGACGGTAAAAACTTCGGTTTATACAAAAGCGCCGATAATAACGAAGCCAGCTGGCAGACGCTGATCGCCCCGCGCGAGGCGGTGATGCTGGAAGGCTTTAGCCTGTTCCGCGACTGGCTGGTGGTGGAAGAGCGCGAGCAGGGGCTGACCAATCTGCGCCAGATCCACTGGACCAGCGGCGAAGAGAAGTCGCTGAACTTCGACGACCCGACCTATGTCACATGGCTGGCTTACAATCCTGACCCTGACACCTCGCTGCTGCGCTATGGCTACTCCTCGATGACCACGCCAAGCTCGCTGTTTGAGCTGGATCTGGACACCGGCGAGCGCGCGCTGTTGAAGCAGCAAGAAGTGAAAGATTTCGACGCGGCCAACTACCGCAGCGAACGCGTCTGGGTGACCGCGCGCGACGGCGTCAAGGTGCCGGTTTCACTGGTTTACCGCCGTGACACCTTCAAGCCCAACAGCAATCCGCTGCTGGTCTATGGCTACGGATCTTACGGCAGCAGCATGGATCCGGCGTTTAGCGGCAGTCGCCTGAGCCTGTTGGATCGCGGCTTTGTCTTCGCCTTGGCGCACATTCGCGGCGGCGCGGAGCTGGGCCAGCAGTGGTATGATAACGGCAAACTGCTCAACAAGATGAACACCTTCCACGACTTCATTGACGTCACCAAAGAGCTGGTGGCAGAAGGTTATGGCGAAGCGCAGCAGGTTTATGCCATGGGCGGCAGCGCCGGTGGCTTGCTGATGGGCGCGGTAATTAACCAAGCGCCAGAGCTGTATCGCGGCATAGTCGCGCAGGTGCCCTTTGTTGACGTGGTGACCACCATGCTCGACGAGTCTATCCCGCTGACCACCGGCGAGTATGACGAGTGGGGCAATCCGAATGACAAAACCTACTACGACTATATTCTGCAATACAGCCCGTACGATCAGGTGAAGACGCAGGATTACCCGAACATGCTGGTGACCACCGGCCTGCATGACTCTCAGGTGCAATACTGGGAACCGGCCAAGTGGGTGGCGAAGCTGCGTGAGTTGAAAACTGACGATAACCAGCTGCTGATGTACACCGATATGGATTCCGGGCACGGCGGCAAGTCGGGGCGCTTCAAGACTTACGAAGACATAGCGCTGGAATATGCCTTTGTTCTGTCACTGGCGGGCAAATCGTAATTCAGTGAGTGAATGACGCGGCCTTTTCGCGATGAAAGGGCCGCGTCACGTCAGCAAGTTCCAGTTACTTCTCCAGAAAATGCTCAATGCTAAAGCGCATATCGCCGCTTAAATCTTTAATCGACTTCAACATCCAGCGCAGATAATCCGGGTCTTGCAGCGCGATGTCTTCAATCTTCTGCCCACGGTATTTACCAAACTTCAGCGTCCGCAGCAGGGTCGGGCTGTTGCTTATCTCGAGCATTTTCTCCACGCTCCAGCCTGAATCCGCAATAATTCGCTTGAGCAGCGCGGCGGTGACATAGCAGTCATACAGCGCGCGGTGCGGGTACAGGCCTTCGGGAACGATAACGTCGAGCTTCAGGGCGTAGCGCAGATACTGGTTGCTGTAGCGAATATTCGGGTAGAGCGCCTGCGCCAGCTTCAGGGTGCAAATCCACTGCCCGTGCATCTCCGGCAGCACGCCGCGATCGAAAGCCGCGTTGTGCGCCACGTAGTAAGGGCTGCCGTGATACTTGCCGATGACCGCCGCGATGCGCGGTTTGCCGTCGACCATCTCTTCGGTGATGTGGTGGATGGCCATCGCCTCGTGGCTAATCGGCCTGTCAGGGCTCACCAGATCACTCATCGGCTGCACGATCTCGCCGTCAATCAGGTCAACGGTGGCGATTTCCACAATGCCGCCGTCCAGTCCACAGGTTTCCGTATCAATTACCCGGAATGTCATACCTTTTCTCCTGTTTCACTCTTATTAATGAGCAAGCTTGTTAATGCGTAAAGTGTAAAGGATAGGTGGCCCCAGTCCAACCGTCGGCACTTTTCTGCGCATGGCCCTGTGCGGAGAACTACATGCCAGCAGATAGCGATGAGGGCGCTGACACAGAGGTTAAATAAACAAAAAAACCCGCTATCAGCGGGTTTGTATCAATACGAAGTGGTGTGTCTTGAATGACAGAATCGAACCGTTACTCAGAAGCCTTTTTGGCTCTTTTCTCAGCTTTTTTTTCAGCTGGAGTTTTCAACGGCTTCTTCTTCGCATTCTTTTTGCTATCCATTCCTTTACTCATGGTGGCTTGCCTCTCTAAAGCTTGTGGATTGGGTTGCTCACCTATTTACTGCTTAATTCGCGCAGCTTGCAATAGCCGTCGGAGAGGTTTCGCTCAACGGCATGTTTCTATGCGAATTATTGTTTTTTCTCCTCATCTTGCGGCGGATTTTTCACGGCGTAATGCCGTTTCTTTATACAACCGCGCTGAATTACTGTGCGACTGATAGAAAAAATGCATTTTTTTATTGTTAACAACATGTTGTTGATTGACCGACTTAGCCTGATGCGCTGTTATGAGAAAGCGTAAATGAGAAATTGATATTCTGGACCTCAAAAAAACAGGAAACGCCATGCCGAAATTGAAAGGTTTATATCCGCCAAGAGAGGCGTATGCCAGCGGGATGCTGGACACCGGCGACGGTCACCAGATTTATTGGGAGCGTAGCGGCAATCCGCAGGGCAAACCCGCAGTATTTATCCACGGCGGGCCGGGCGGCGGCTGTTCCTCTGTTCATCGCCAGCTGTTTGATCCCAACGATTACGACGTCATGCTGTTTGATCAGCGTGGCTGCGGGCGATCCAAACCTCACGCCAGTCTGGACAACAACACCACTTGGCATTTGGTGGAAGATATTGAGCGTCTGCGCAAAATGGCGGGTGTGGAGAAGTGGCTGGTGTTTGGCGGCTCGTGGGGCGCGACCTTGGCGCTGGCCTATGCGCAGACCCATCCCGAGCATGTCAGCGAAATCGTCCTGCGCGGCATCTTCACCCTGAGAAAGCAGGAGCTGCATTGGTACTATCAGGAGGGGGCGTCGCGCTTCTTCCCTGACAAATGGCAGCGCATGCTCTCGATTTTATCGCCAGAAGAGCGCGGCGACGTGATGGCGGCTTACCGTAAACGCCTCACCTCTAAAGATCGCGCCGTGCAGCTTGAAGCCGCCAAAATCTGGAGCCTGTGGGAAGGGGAGACGGTCACGCTGCTGCCGACAGAAGACGCGGCGTCGTTTGGCGAGGATGATTTTGCGCTGGCCTTTGCACGCATTGAGAATCACTACTTCACCCATTTGGGCTTTTTAGACAGTGACGATCAGCTGCTGAAGAACGTCGAGCGCATTCGCCATATTCCGGGAGTTATCATTCACGGGCGCTATGATATGGCTTGTCAGGTGCAGAACGCATGGGATTTGGCGCAGGCTTGGCCGGAAGCCGACCTGCATATCATTGAAGGAGCAGGGCACTCGTTTGACGAGCCGGGGATCCTCGACCAACTGATCCGCGCCAACGAGCGTTTCGCCCGCGCGTAAAGCGTCTACCCGCGCCTGCTGGCCGAGCTGAGAGCTACTTCTGCTTAGGTTCGTACGGCAGGCGTGAGTATTTGTGTGACTCTGCGCGGTAGTGCGCCACGCGCTCGCGGAAGTAATCCCGCAGGTGTGCTGGCTGCTCGCGCTCGGCCATTTCCGCTACGACCGGCATGTTGTAGCGCTCTTTGAACGCCACGCCAGACGCGGCCAAATCAACGTTCACCTTATCCATCTCTTCTTTACTCAGATCAGCCAAATTCTTGTTCATTGATTTTCCCCAAAGCGAGCCTTGGCGCGCATTGTACTCGACCCGGCGCGTCGGGTGAATGTTCGCAGCCGATTTTTAATCTGCCAATTAATTTCATGGAATAAGAATCATTCTTAGTTATTGACTGAAATAATGAATGGAATAACTAAAAAAGAAATAAATAAAGAATAAGAATGATTCTCTTTTAATATTTATTTTCACTGTGAATAATTCTCAATAAGATTTGAATTGAATTTTTAATTCATTAAGTATCAACAAGTTACTTATTTTCGTTATTTATATTCATATTATTGTGAATCAGGTGTTTTTATTTTGTTCGACGATCGGCATAATGCGTGAAAATAATGAATTCATCCTGCTATTCGCCAATTTATGTGGAGCTATCATGCTTAAAAAAGAAATGATCGATCAGTTGAACGAACAACTGAATCTTGAGTTTTATTCTGCCAATTTATATCTGCAAATGAGCGCATGGTGCAGCGATAAAGGTTTTGAAGGCGCCGCCGCTTTCCTGATGCAGCATTCTCAGGAAGAGATGGAACACATGCACCGCCTGTTCAAATACGTCAGTGACACTGGCGCTCTGCCACTGTTGGGTGCGATTGCCGCGCCGCCGGTGGAGTTTGAGTCACTGTCCGACGTGTTCCAGCAGACTTATGAGCATGAGCAGCACATCACCACCAAAATCAACGAACTCGCTGACTTGGCGATGACGCTGAAAGACTACTCTTCCTTCAACTTCCTGCAGTGGTACGTGGCAGAGCAGCATGAAGAAGAAACCTTGTTCAAATCTGTTCTGGATAAACTGGGACTGGTTAGCAACACCGGCAATGGTCTGTTCTTCGTCGACAAAGATCTGAAAGGCATGGTCAACCAAGGTCCATCAGCCTAATTACTTCGTCGTCAGAAACGTCTGGTAATAAACCGCAGTAAGCTTCAGGGCAACCTGATAGCGCTGCGGTTTTTTTGTTTTTGCCTTGGGGCAAAAAGTGCCAAACTTCGGCTCTGCTTAACGATTCCCTAAACCATCCCTTAAATTTGACAGACTTGCAGGGCGACTTTGCGCTAAAGTTGCGGCGTTAAAATCCCTCAACCAGAAAGCTAAGGAAAAATTGTGTCGCAAAAATCCTCTTCTCTCTGCCGTATTTTGGCTACTTCCGCGGTGCTTGCTTTAGGTCTTATGTCACAACAGGCTCTGGCACATGCTCACTTGAAAACTGAAACCCCGGCTGCCGATACCACCCTTAAATCTGCACCCACCGAGCTGACTCTGGGCTTCAGCGAAGGGATTGAACCTAATTTCAGCAAGGTCGCGCTGAGCGGTCCTGACAACAAAGCTATCGAGACGGGCAAACTGGCTCTGGCGGCGAATGACAAAACTCAGGCTATCGTGCCGTTGAACGCGCCACTGACCGCGGGGAAATACACCGTTTCATGGCACGTCGTGTCAGTTGATGGTCACAAAACCGAGGGGCAGTACAGTTTCACGGTGCAATAAGCCATGACTCTGGCCACTTTGTTTGTTCTGTGCCGGTTCTTCCATTTTGCCGCGGTGATGCAGATATTTGGTATCAGCGTGATGACCGGATTGCTGGCACCGAAAGGATTCACAACAGGGTTACTTAACCAGAATCAGCGGCTGATGACCCTCTCGGTCGGGGTTGCCGCGCTAACTGCGGTTGGCATGCTGGCGATTCAAGCCGGATTGATGGGCAACGGCCTTGAGGATTGTTTAAACCTCAACGTCTGGCTACTGGTGCTGACCACCACCTTTGGTGAGGTCTGGCGCTGGCACCTGTTACTTACCGCGATTGCGCTGATGGTGTGGCTGATGGACTGGCTGCCGGGGCGGGTGATGCTGATGTTCTTGACCAGCACCGGCCTGCTGTTCAGCCAAGCGTTGATTGGTCACGCGGCCATGAACGAAGGCGCGCTGGGCCTGTTGCAACGCGGCAATCATACCTTGCACCTTCTGAGCGCCGCCTACTGGTTCGGCAGCCTACTGCCACTATTAGGTTGCCTGCTTTACACCGAACGCGACGAGACGCGGCCTTACGCCATTGCAACGCTAATTCGCTTCTCAACCTGCGGGCACGTGGCGGTCGCGCTGGTCATCCTCACCGGGATACTCAACAGCGCCATTATTTTGCAACGTCTGCCCACCGACCTGTCGTCGCGCTATATCCAGCTGTTGCTGGTGAAAATCGCGCTAGTGGTGGTGATGACCGGCGTGGCGATTTTTAATCGCTATCGGTTAGTGCCGCTAATCCCGACCCAGCCGCAGTTGGCCTATCAGCGATTGGCTAGTGCCACCAAGCTTGAGTTAGTGCTATCGCTGGTGGTGATGCTGCTGGTCAGCTGGTTTGCCACGCTGTCGCCGTTCTAAATTAGATAGCAGGGAAGGGCGACTCGCTTCGGCGTGATCACGTTTTAAAGTTAGTTATAAAGGAAAAAGCCATGAGGAAAACACTCCTTGCCACTCTGCTGCTCGCTGTGTCAGCCAGCAGCTTCGCCGCGCCTGAGTTAGTGACGGTTTCGCGTCTCCAGTACGGCAAAGATTGGGCATTCACCCGCGAAGAAGTCATGCTGCAATGCCGTGCAGGCAAGGCGCTGTATGTGATTAACGACAGCACGCTGGCGCAGTATCCCCTGAACGATGTCGCGCGCGAGCAGGTGAAGAGCCACAAAGTACAGGCCGTGCCGCTGGAGAAAATCCTGCTCGACGACCCGAAAAATCCAGGTCAGAAGATGAGCCTCGCTCCGTTCATCGCCAAAGCCGAGACCCTTTGCTAGGACTTTAGGCCTTGCTCTATGCCAGCAATCTCACCTCGGTTTTGAGATTGTTATCACAAAGAGCAACTAATTTAGCGAAGTTATTATCACTTGGTTACAAGTTGATTGGAAAACGAGCAACTCTCAACTACGCTTTAAGTTGTACGGCTTAACCGCCTGCATTAATGCCAACTTTTAGCGCACGGCTCTCTCCCAAGAGCCATTTCCCTAGACCGAATATAGGAATCGTATTCGGTCTTTTTTTTGTCTTTTATAAATCAATAAGTTATATTAAGTTAAACACCTACGCCACTTATTTGATGTGACTTCTCAACGAGCTGAAGTCAGCTATACACTTACGTCAAATGTTGTCAGTTTTGGATTGAACCCAAGTGTTTTTTCAATGCAGCCGCAAAACTGTAATGGGATAGTGGGGCTAATTTGAAATGGTTGGTTACCATGGTGTTTACGCTGTAAAAAATGAAAGCCGAAGAATCACCAATAGAGACAGTTCTACTTCTGGGCATGTACTGCTCGAGACAATCCTCCTCAGAGGGAAGGACTGTTTTAAGAAGAATCATTGAAGCTTATGGTTTCAAAACGCAAAAAAGAACTTAGAGAGTATTTGAATTTTTCTTCAGGAACGATTAGTACCTTGGTAAGAAGATAATACTTCCTTAATGACGTAGTGATTAACTACGCATTAGATGCCGACTCTTCACTTGAATGTCTTGCTATCGGAGAAATGGGCATAGTACCTCCAGAGGAAACAACCGCATCAGGAATACTGATGGTCGGTAAGAAAAGACTTCTGGGCGGAAAACTTGATGATGATGGTTGACCAGTCAGTTGTCCCTGATGGTGACTTTGAATGTTCATTCAATGAAGTAATACCGAAGGGGGTTAGTCGTCGTAATTTTAAAAAATGCTGTATAGGAGATTCTATTATGGATAAGTATTTTGTATATATTAATGCTAAAAAGCAGGTTAATGCTTATACGCTTTATAATGTAAGTGAAAGTGAAGAGCATTTTCAGGGAGTCTGTAATAAATCAAATCTACTGAAGACCTTCAGAAAAGATCGGGTTATAAAAGAATGTTCTTCATATGATTTAGCACTAGTGGATCTAAGCGAATATAAAGGTATTGAACGCCCCATTTTTTCTAATAATCCCAAAGTAAACCTTTTCGAAGTTTGTTTTACCGGATTTAAAAAAGACGACAAAGAAAGACTCATTTCATTAGCGATAGATAATAAAATGTCCGTTCGTGCTTCCGTGACTCAAAACCTTCAAGTCCTCTGCTGTGGCTATAATGCTGGTCCTAAAAAAGTTGATGCTGCCCGGATGAAGGGAGTGGTTATACTTGATGAAAATCAGTTCGAGTTGTTAGTCGAAACTGGTGAAGTCCCTGATTTTTAGATAGTGATTTTATATAACTATATATTAAATTTTGGAGTTAAAATGGCTCTTAAGAAAATAATTAGTATAGGTTTTGATCTTGCTTCTGAAGATGTACAACATGAAGATATAAATTCTGGAATAAGCCTTCTTGACTGGGATATTGTACTATTTAAACCTGCATTGCTAAATAGGAATTTTTATATATCAGATCATTATCTTGGAAAGCCTGCTTTAGATGATGAAGACTCGCCTAAATTTAAACAGTATTGTCAACATTGGCGACGTGAAATTGATGACGCAATAAGTAACGGTAAGTTAGTTATTGTGTTTCTATCTGAATTAGAAGAAGTGTATGTCGCGACTGGTGAAAAGACATATTCTGGCACAGGGAAAAATAGACAAACAACTAGGATGGTGAGTCTTACAAGTAATTATTCATCTATACCTGTCGAATTACTCCCTGTCGCAACAAAAGGTAAAGTAGTCAAGTTGTTACCTAAAGGAACAGAATATTTATCGGCATATTGGAAAGAGTTTTCAGCGTTGTCATTTTTCAATGTCGTATTATCCGGAGAAAAAATCAAGCCAATATTACAGACCAAAGTAGGTGATAAAACTGTTGGAGCCGAGTATCGAAAAACTGAAAAAATGGTGCTTTGATATTATTGCCTGATTTGGATTTTTATGATGATAAATTTTTATCGGAGAATGAAGACGGTGAGGATGTATGGACAGAAGAGGCAAATAAATTCTCCGAGAAGCTAATTAAGGCAATTATCTCAATCGATAAAACATTACATAGTTCAGGTGATCAAACTGCAGAACCCGTATGGGCATCGGTTAGCGAATATAAGCTTGAAGCTGAGGTTAGAATTACTGAAGATGTAAAAAAAATCGAAGAGGATATTCAAGGTTTACTTACCGCCAAATCCGCTCTTGAGGAGCAATTGGTTGATTTAGGGCGTTCGAGATGTTTGTTATACGAAAAAGGAAAAATTCTAGAGCATTCAATCCTGGAAGGTTTAAGGGTAATGGGATTTAGTGCATCACCTTTTGAAAATGCCGACTCTGAATTTGATGCTGTTTTTGAAACTGAAGAGGGTAGGCTTATAGGGGAAGTTGAGGGTAAGGATAATAAAGCTATAAATGTAGAAAAATTAAGGCAGTTATCCATGAATATACATGAAGACCTCGCAATGGAACATGTAACTAAACCAGCCAAAGGAGTGCTATTTGGTAACGCATATAGGCTTACTCCTCCAAGTGAAAGAGAGTGTGCTTTCACGGAAAAATGTATTTCTGCAGCGCAGCAATCATCGACAGCTTTAGTATCAACGATTGAATTATTCAAAGTTGTTCATTCTCTCTTAGAGTCACCTGATCCTGCGTATGCTAAGCAGTGTCGCTTAACTCTTCTAAACACGAATGGAGTGTTAACATTCCCTGAACGGAATTCAGGATGATTTTTAAATAATCGTGAATAACAGATCGTAAGGGGCTTAAAAGCCCCTATATGCTTAGGAATTATAAATTTGACTAATTTCAATGCTGCTCTGATTAAGGATGTCGCCTTTTTGCAACCATAAAATCAGGTAAATTTATGTTTTAAAAGAATATTGTAAGTATTAGAACTGTCTTGCCTAATAAATTAGAGGGTTGCGAGGGTGCACTTTTTGAATGCTATTAACCTCAGGTATATAATTAATTGCGCATATTATAAGTTTACCAAAAAATATCATAAAAATTGAAGATTACGCGCATTCCATTCGGTTTTTGGAGATGAGAATGGGTGGAGGTTTTCATATCACACGAGCCGAATTTTGGGCTGAGAATTAACTCATCAAATCACTAGGAATGAAGAGTTGGAGCTCGTAAATGAAGATGCAGAACTTTCATTAGATGACCGAAATGGAGAGTTCTTCGTGGTTTGGCATGGGTAATCTGCTTATTTAGAACCACGCCTCAAATGGTCAGACGGTACCATCTATACAAAATGGTCTGACACCTATCTCTATAGAAAATGCTGCAAATTGCAGTTAAGCTTTATGCAACAGTAATGGATGATAATGGCACAGCTTACAACGGGCCTAATGATTGGGAATATCACCCGGAAGTCTAATTGTTTTACCTTTCAGGGTTTATACCTCATTCTCCTTCTGCTGCTGGCTAATTCATATCTGACAACCTGACGTCTAAATCAAGTTGGGTTGTATAAACCTATTCATTTTCCCCACAAACCCCTCCCATACACTAAAATTACCCCAAAACTTATCCCTTTAGCTCTACACCAAACCCACAACCATAAGGACCCTGCTGATGAAGTACGTGGTTGTCCTCATTATTTTCTTGGTCGCTTTGCTGTATGCGGCGCCTTGGATCACGGAGAGGGTGCCTTCGCGCTATAACCCTTTTACGCCGTTGTCTGTTAACGATCCGCCGAATGTTATTACCAAGTACAAACTGCGTCGGTTAGATAATGATCCTGAGGCTTGTTTGGCGATTCTTGATAGCGCGGAACAGGAGGGGACGATAACTTTTACGCGGGTTGCAAGCACGCAGGGTAACTGCCCGCTGCAGTCTCCGGTGCGGGTGCAGAAATTCGGTTCTGTCTCCTTAAGCTCAAGCTTTTTGGCGAGTTGTAGATTGGCGCTGAGTAGCGCGATGTTTGTTTCGCAGGTCGCGAAACCTCAGGCCGAAACACAACTGGGAGCCGGGCTGACTCGCATTGACCATCTCGGCAGCTATGCCTGTCGCAATGTTTATCATCGTGCAGAAGGGCGGTTAAGCGAACATGCCACGGCGGAAGCTTTGGATGTAGCGGGGTTTCGACTTGCCGATGGCAGAAATGTCACGGTGCTGAAAGCCTGGAAGCAGGATGACGCCAGCGGCAGTTTCATCCGCGATATGTTCAATCGCAGCTGCCCTTACTTCGGTAACTCCATTGGGCCAGACTATAACGCAGCGCACGCCAATCACTTCCACTTAGGCATGCGCTGGTTTGGTTTTTGCCGCTAACCTTCTGACTTAGTCAATGTTCTCAGTCAGGTAACGCTCGACTAAACGCGTCCAGTAAGCCGCGCCGATGGTCAGACTGTCGTCGTTGAAATCATAGGCAGGATTGTGCAGCACCGCGCTATTACCATTGCCCAAACGTAAGAAGCAGCCCGGCTTGTTCTGCAAGAAATAGGCAAAGTCCTCGCTGCCTGAAATAGGCGGCAAGTTGTCCACCACGTTCTCTTCCCCAAGCAACTCTTTCGCCACCTCTAAGGCAAAGGCCGTTTCCTGCGCATGATTGACCAGCACCGGATAGCCCGGCACATACTCAATCTCCGCCACCGCGCCATAGCCCGCGCTGTGCAGTTCGGCTAAAGAACGGATGCGCTCTTCAAGAATTTTACGAACCCCGGCGTCGAAAGAGCGCACGCTCATTTCAATGCGGGCAGTCTCAGGAATGACATTAGACGCGTGGCCTGCGTGCAGCGAGCCAATGGTGACGACGGCGGTTTCGTTCGGATCGATATTGCGCGAAACCACGGTTTGCAGCGCCACCACTAGGCTGCTGGCGACCAGAATAGGGTCAACGGTCATGTGCGGGCGCGCGGCATGGCCACCTTTGCCGCGAATGGTGATATTCACCGTGTCACACGCCGCCATAAATGGCCCGGCGCGGAACATCATTTTATCTGCCGGATAGCCCGGATGGTTGTGCAAGCCATAGACCGCATCGCAAGGGAAGCGCTCGAAAAGGCCCTCTTCGAGCATGCGTTGTGCGCCACTGTTGAAACCAATCTCTTCCGCTGGCTGGAAGATAAGGTGTACGGTGCCGGAGAAGTTTTTGCTGCGAGCCAACTGCTTGGCGGCACCTAACAGCATGGTGGTGTGGCCGTCGTGGCCGCAGGCATGCATCACGCCGGAAGTCTGGCTGGCATAGGCCGCGCCGGTCTCTTCATTAATAGGCAGGGCGTCCATATCTGCACGAATACCAATGCTGCGACTGCCCGTGCCACGTTTCATGGTGCCAACGACGCCGTGCCCGCCCACGCCCATGGTGACGTGATAGCCGAGCTGGCTGAGTTCTTTGGCAACGAAATCGGCGGTTTTGGCCTCTTCGTTGGAAAGTTCCGGGTGTTGATGCAGGTGCTGGCGAATCTCACGTAGGCCAGCCTTAAGGTCGGCCACGTCGGCCACGGTACAAAAATTTTTATTATTCATGGCGTCATTCAGTCTGATGGAAAAGAGATCGGCTTGGGGCCGAACGGCGGTGATGCTCGAAATACAGAATGCAGTCTGGTTGGGGGGATGGCAATAAGCAAACTGAGCTATTTCGACTCTTTTTCAATTGTTGGAATGTTCAATCTAATAACGCTATGTAACTGATGTAACGATTAATATTTTTTACGAGGTTTCTTGGGAACTGGTGAATCTGAGATAGACGCCGATGGCGGTTTTTTCTACGATTGTGCAGAAGGAAATTGCACATCGCCGAACGCTGGAAAGTTGTAAATAGAGGTTTTTATGGACACATTTTCAGTTGGGAAGCGTTCAATCCATAAGTGTGCAAAAGCAACGCGAAAATAAATCTTAAAATAACGTTGAGTTTTCATGCAGAAGTGCCGTTATTAAGTGTATTCATGCGGGTTGAGGCAATAAAATAGCTGCTTTTTATCTCACAAGCTGACACCCTGTAAGCCGTAGCGTGTAAGTACCATTGAACTTGATTATTCACGGATTTTTACCGTTTAACGCGTCACTAGCGAAATCATCAGGGTTATGTGCGCTAAACTTTCTTATTATCTTGTCATAAGGGAATCGGATGATTTGCTCCGAAACACTCAAACATCTCAGAAACTTCAGCGCCTTAGCGATAGTTCTGAATGCTACTTTTAGCTTGCCGGCCCACGCAGACGATGCGTGGTTGCGGGCGTGCAGTAACGCCAAAACAGCTGAAAAGTGCCAATTGCCTTTCCAGCAAGGCTTATCCCCGGTTTTGATGGGGGCCTCGCGCGATGCCCAAGGGCTGTGGGGTTATGTTGATCTCACCGGCCATATGGTCATTGAACCTCAGTTCCGCGAAGTCAGCGGCTTCTCTAATGATATTGCTGCGGCGAAGAAAGACGATCTCTTTGGTTATATAGATAAGAAAGGCCACTGGGTGATTGAACCTCGTTTTACCCGCGCGACCGACTTCAATGCTGCGGGCACTGCGCTGGTGGTGATTGATGACCGTCTTGCGCTGATTGACCGCAAAGGCGCGGTGATTCAAACCCTGCCGTTTGGCGCGTCGCTGGACAGTGAAGGCTTTGTCAAAGGGCAGCCGCTGGCGAGTGTTCAGGCTCAGGTTTCTCCTGCGCTGTGGAATGCGCAAACCGGTAAATCCCTCGCCTTACCTGATGACGTGATGGCGCTGCAAGAGCCTCAGTCAGGGCTGGTTCCAGCTCAGAAACGTGATACCGCTGACAGCGGCTATTGGGGATACCTTAATGATAATGGCGAATGGGCCGTTGATCCTATGGTATTGAAAACCCGCAATCAGCCAGTGCTGAATGGTGAAGTCATTGCCGTTAAGGATAAGGCTGACTGGACATTCCTTGATAAACAAGGCGTGGCGCTCAGCAAAGAAAAATACAAAGCCGTGCATGCCCTTAAATCAGGAAGCTGGTTAGTCACCACCGATAATGGCGGTCACCAACTGCTTAGCAGCACCCTTGAGAAAGTGCAGGATATCGCTGCCGATCAGGCAGAAGATTTGCAGGACTGGGGCGACTGGTTAGTCGCCAAAGGCGGCAAGGGTGTCACCCTGATTGGCCCGCAGAACCAAATCGTGAATGTGAAAGCCACAAAGCCACAACTGCTGCTGCAAAACGGCAATCTCTGGGTACTCCAGAATGAGGGTAAATCGCCTCAGGTGGTGCAAATCTACAACAGTAATGGTGTTGGCCTGTTGGCTGATTCCGTGCTGAACTCACTGCGCGAGTTTCAGGTTCAGCCTTTAGGCGCTCAGGATCTAAATTCTCAGAAGTCAGGCAATGACAACGCCGGGCAAAATGCCCAAGCACAAGGCCTACCTTGGGCGCTGCTCGAACCTAATGACGCCAAAAAATCCGTTGCTATCTTAACCTCGCAAGGCGAAGTCTACTCAGATCCTCAATGGGCCAGTGTTGACGGCGACATTCGCCATGCGCCGCTGTTGGTGAAAACTGAGAACCATAAGATGGGTGCCATTGATGCTGATGGCAAATGGGCGATTCAGCCAACCTTCGCGCAAATTACGCCTTTCTCCGGTGATTATAGCTGGGCGACCACTGAAGATAACAAGCCTGAAAGCAAACGCATCATCGATAACCATGGCAACGTGGTTGACGCGCCGGACAACATTTTGCAGAGTGGCCAGCGTATCAGCTCCGGTGTTCTGTTAACGGCAGAAGGCGAAGGTAAAGACCGACGCTGGGGCCTGTGGGATATCCAAAGCAAAAGTGTCTTAGCCGCACCGCAGTTCTTTGAGGTTGATGACTTTAAAGCAGGTTATGCCGTGGCGAGAGCCGATGGCGGCTGGGGCGTGATTAACCGCACCGGTCAATGGGCCATTGCACCCGATGAAGATCGCTCAGGTAAACCACAATATATTGGCGATGCCATGTTTAGCATCTCCGACGATGACCAGCCGAACGACGCGGCCAACGCTCAGCATCATTTCAGCCTATTTAACGCCGAAAATGGTCAGTCGATTGCCAGCAACTTACTGGGCAAACCGCTAAACGTTGGTAATGAACATTGGTTGGTACAGCCTGCCGACGGTGGTGTTGCCGTAATCGACAACGATGGGCGCGCTGCGGTGAGCAAAGCGATTACCCCTTCATCCGTTAACATTGATAACGAGTGGGTACTGCTCGGCTTTGGCCCGCGCTTTGGCGCAATTGATGGACAGGGCCAGTGGCAAGTTCAGCCTCTCTATTCCGCCGCACTTAACTTTGTTCAGCCGCAGGATTGGGCCAGTGCCGTCAGCGACAACCATGTCACGCTGATTGACACCACGGGTGGCGAGCCGCTGGAAGGTTTTGCAGCTGCTGAACCCCTTGCTTCCATGGCGCGTTTAGCCCTCAATGATAATGCGACTGGCGAGACCGTGCTGTTTGATAACTCGGGTCACGAAGTTCAGCGTTACCCAGGCTTAAGCAGCCTTCAGGTCAGCGATGCCAGCGAAGGGACAGTGCCATTCAAGGACACCAATGGCCTATTCGGCCTGATTGATTCGAACGGCAAAAAAGTCATTGGTTCCTACTTCGACAAGATTGGCGGCATGAACGACGGCCTTGCCAAAGCCGTCAAGCAGTCAACCTACGGGGCGAACTTCGGCTATATCAATTTGGCCGGTCGCTTTGCCGTAGTGCCAGAGTTCGAGTGGGCGCAAGACTTTAGAGAGAAGCGCGCATGGGCCGGTATGAAAGGTCAGGCGCAGTTGCTCAATACCAATGGCAACGTGCTGGCGCAGCTCGAAGTACACTGTAATCAACGTATTATTACCGATGCGAAAGGGCACCAGTTCTGGCCGCTGAAGCCGGTGACTTGCGCCAATGGGAGTGGTCAATGATCCAACCTGTTGGTGGTGTTTCCCTGCGCGCTGCCATTCGTGGCGCATTACGCACTGGCGGCATGATGGCCTTGGTCGGGTTTGCTTACCCGGCCTTAGCCGAGCCGGGCAGTGCCTGTTTTGCTGACCTGAATGCGGCGAATGGCGCACATCAGGCCGAACTCGCGCTACCTGCGACGCAAAACCTATGTATTCGCAGTGTGCATGAAGGTCGCGCGGCGGTTCAACTGCCTGCCGCGCAAATTCCTGCTGCTCAACCTTCTACCGATCAGCAACCTTCGGCTGAAGCGCCTGCTCAGCCCGCACAGCCTGCAAGCCAAGCCGCGCAGGCTTCAGACCAGTCAGCGGCTGCTGAAACTCAGCCTTCAGCTTCTCCTTCGCCTTCACCAGCAGCGCCAACGGGCAATCGCTGGGGCTTCCTTGATGCTCAGGGCCAGCTGGTTATCAAACCGGTGTTCGACAACGTTGGTGATTTCCACTTTGGCGCGGCAAAAGCCGAGCAAGCGGGGAAATGGGGTTATATCGACGCCACGGGCAACTGGATAATCAAACCGACTTTCGATCAGGCTGAGAACTTTACCCAGTCAGGTCTGGCCGTGGTGGCGCTTAACGGCAAAGTGCAAATCATTGACCGCAAAGGTAGCCAGGTCGGCCAGCCTTTGGATCAGCTGGTGGATACCGCCACGCTGAGCGACGGTGAACCAGCCCGTCTGCGTTTGGACTATAAAACGGTCTTGCTGGCGCCTGACGAGTCCCGTCACGTCGCCAGTGACAAGATGGAAATCTTGCAGCCTTTTGGCAAAAATCAGCTGTTTATCGCCCGAGGCATTGAAGGTTATGGCATTGCCGACCAAAACCTCGAATGGCGACTCAAGCCTCAATTTAAAAACATTCAGCTGGATGCCAATAATCAGCATCTGGCGTTAGCGACCGGCAATGACGGCATCACGCTTATCCGTGATGATGGCACGCCGGATACGCAAAAATATCTCTCCGTAAAAGCCGTGACGCCGACGTTTTGGCTGGCAAAAGCGACCGATGGCATAAAGCTGCTGGATAACAGCAGCGCCGTGGTGGCCTCTTTCGACGAAGAGAAAGCCAATTCGCTTATTTATCAAGGTAACTATGTTCTCTCGGCTCAGGGTAAAGAGTCGGTCGAGGTCTATGTGCAGGGTAAAAAAGCGGCGTTAAATCTTCCTGCTGGCAGCGTGCCGCTGATTCAAGATACTGGTAATTTCCTGCTGACCGTCAAAGACGGATCGCCGAAGGTGAATGCTATTATCTCGGCCTCCGGCGGCATGATTGGTGGGGCGCAAAATGTGGCTTGGCTGAGCCAAATTGCTGATAATGATGTGATTAACGGCAACCTGTGGCTCAAAAATGAGCAGGGAAAAGTTATCAATATCGTTGATAGCAGCGGCAAAGCGTTGATAAGCCAGAAGAACAATTCTGCGCTTGAAGGCTACCGCCTTGAGCCTCTGCGTGGCAACGCGGCTTCCGCCACAGCGCCAATCGCCCTGATTCGCCCTGACTCACCTTCAAAAACCGGCGCTGGCTTTATGCGCGCCGACGGTTCATTGCAGATTGATAGCAAGTGGCTCGACATTCAACCCGCTGCGGCCGAGGTCACTGCTGACCCTAAAGGTGATATTTCCCAGCAATTTATTGTGAAAACCGCGCAGGGCACCGGCATTGTAGACGAGCAGGGGAAAGTTCGCGTTCCGCTGACTGAAGACAATATCTCGCCATTTGAACAGGGTTACGCGCTGGATTATTTGAATGGCAAACTGACCGCCATTGATACCAGCGGCAAGCATTTCACTCTGCCTGATGCCTTTGAGCTGGAGTCTATCGGTAATGGCTGGTTCCGTTTCCGCGAGACGGCCTCTGAGGGCGCTCTGTGGGGAATTTACGACGTTCTCACCCAGAAAGTTATCTCTTCGCCAGCCTATAAAAGTGTAGATACCTACGCCGGGCAGCAGGCGGCAGTTCAGCTGCCGAATGGCCTGTGGGGGCTGGTGGATGAGAGCGGCAAGCTGGTAGTTGACGCTAAATATGCCAAAGCCGAGCGAATCAATCCGGCACTCTGGCTACTCACCGATCCTCTTGTCGCCGACCAGCCTGAAACCTCGGTATTGGCCTCGGTGATGGGGACGGACATCAAGCAGCGTATCGCCCCGACCACCGGTTTGGATGTTACACAGTTCAAAGATGGCCGTATTCTGGCGACGGCGGCGGGCGGGCAATCTTGGCTGCTGAGCATTCAGGGGAATATCGAGCTTCATGAGCAGCAGACGCAAATCACCGCCGTGGGCGATTGGATTAAGCTCTCACGGCAGCCGCAAGAGGGGTATCTCTCTGCACAGGGCAACTGGCAAATTGAGCCCACGCTAGCGACCGAAAGTTCAGCCTTTGTAAAAGACCGTGCTTTGCGTAGCAATGAGCAGGGTACTGAGCTGATAGATAACACAGGCGCGCGCGTGGCGCTCATGCCTGCTGGTCAGTGGCACTGGCCGTTAGCCAGCGATATGCCAGTTTCTTACGATGCTCAAGACGACGTGGCTACCACGCGTTATGTTGATGGCACCGGCAAGCTCGCTCTGACGGTACAGGGCAAGGCCAGTGTTATCAGCAACGGTCGAGCTGTTCTGACCCGCGACGATGGGCAAAAAGTGTGGATTGATGCGCAGGGCAAGGTATTGCCTGACGTCAGCTATACCGACCTTGGGCTGCCGGTAAATGATTTGGCCTTTGCCAAGGTGGAAAACCACTACGGCTTTATTAACGCGGCGGGGAAATTTGTCATTCCGCCAGTGTTTGACGCGGTTTCTACCTTCGACAGCGGCGTGGCTATTGTCTCTACTGGCGATACTTCAATGATGCTAGACATCACCGGCAAGCCACTAGCCCGCGTGGATATCGAATGCGGCATACCCGTGTTGTACGGCGCAGGCAGCACGCGCCAATGGCCGGTGGAGCTTCCGAATACCTGCACTGCTCCAGCAGCCGAGAGTAAAAAATAATGAGTACGTTTAACGCGCACCCTTTAATGGAAAAGGATAAAACATGATCCCTCAAATCCCACAAAAATACATAGCCGCAGAGCGTTGGTCTTTTGGCGATACCGAGGCTCAGGCAGATGCATTGGCGAAGCTGGTTATCGATGGCGTTAAGACGGCGACCTGCGCCAATCTGGATGATGAACCCGAGCCAGAAGCTGGCGAGGTTTTCGTGGTGGTCGATGGCCGTAACAACCCAGTGTGTGCAGTAAAGCTGACTGAAGTGAAGCAGGTGCCATTCGATTTAGTGACTGAGCAGCATGCTTTCGAAGAGGGTGAAGGTGATAGAACGCTGGCTTATTGGCGTAAAGAGCATCAGCGTTTCTTTGAAGAGTACGACCTGTTTTCACCAAACATGCCATTGTTATTGATGAAGTTTGTGCTGGTGGAAACCTTCTAACTTTTAGCGTTAACTGCTTGGCGTTAACAGCTTGGGCCGTTAACTCTGGCTTGTCACTAAGTGTCCTAACAATGAAACATGGCGAACTGAACTCCGTTCGCCATGTTTTTTATTCAAGACGCATAATCCATTCATCTTTTTCTTTGTCGTATTTTTCTTTGTATAGCACCGAGTGTCGGCCATCAAGAATGGCGGGAACGCTGGTGTGATCGTCCCAAGCATCTAACTGCATGCATAAATCCGGGTCCGATTTGCAGGGAATGAAAACCTTGTCCCCGCCTTTGGCTTCCGGCGTAGATAACTGCGCGTCATCTATTTCATAACTACCGATTCGTATAACAGATTTCCCCATAAGGTACTCCTTAACGTGTGAAGGTTAGAATGCGCAAGAGGAGGTATGACCAGTTAAGGCCACTTACTGAGAATAGCTGAGCGCGTTGAAAGCGCCATAAGAATTTTCTAGCTCGGGAAAATTAAAGCAAATTGGGCCAGCAGATAGCTGACCCAAGGTAGGGGAGTGTTAGAAGTAGGCCACGGCTTTTAAGGCACCGACCCAAGCATCAGAAGTCTGTTTAACGCCGCCCGGATTGTACCAATACTGCACGCCGGGTTGCAGTTCAAGCCATTGAATAGGTCTCCAACGATAGAAAACCTCTCCGGTCAGCGAAACGCCCGGCACTGGGCGATATTGTGGAGAATTAACATCCGTAACCCCACTCAGCTGGTTGAGGTAGCGGCGATTGTCTTTGAAATGGTCTCCCGGGACATAGCGCCCTATGCCCACGCCAATCATATCTTCCGGGCGCGCATCAAACAGCCCGCGATAGCGCAAACCGACTGAGGTTTTGTAGTGCATTGGCAAAGCGCGTTGGTCAGCCAGCCCAAGGCTAGCGTAGACACTCATGCCACGGTCGGCATCGGATTTGTGCTGGGTCACTTGCTGGTTAAGACCGGCGTAGAGATACCAGTTCTGCTGGATCTCATCATAGCCATCGGGGTCTGTAGCACCGGGGCCGCCGTTCTTGCCTTTATAACGATCTTTCTGGCTGGCATTGGTGTAAATCACCCCGAGATTGTAGGCGCCGGGGAGCTGATTAATGGCTCGCGTACGCCATTCAACTTCCAGCGGAACTACCACGCCACGGCTGCCGGTGGTTGAGATACTCCACGCATGTCCCCGGCTGTTGGTTTCAGGGTTTTGTTCATACAAACCGGTTTTTAGCGTAATCCCGCTATCAAACTTGTACTTCAGCGACGTTCCCCAGTAGTGCACGTTCCAGTTGTACCACATGCCGCCGCTGGCGGACTTGCCACCGCAAAGGCCGAGGGTCTGGAAATCGCAGGGAATAATTTGGTCGAAATCGAGCTGTTTATTCATCAGGCCGACTCGCCAACTGAGCTTGCGGTCCATAAAGCTTCGGCTGAAGGTCAGCCAGCCAAGGCGCGTAATTGAACCGCCGCCCCAGCTCTCCTGTGCAATGTCGGTGAAGCCGCTACGTGGGTCCTGCGTGCGGTCGCGAGTCAGGTTTGAGTCGTGGTTGCGATTGACAATATTGCCATCAATGGTGGCGTCGGGAATGCCGGTCAGGCCTTCCAAATCTTGTTTGAACATCAGCCAAAACTGATCGATATACGCCAGCTTGCCGCTCTGGTCATAGCCTCCGTCAATGTTGTAGGCACTTTGGCTCAGGTAGCCGAGGGTGTATTTGAACCCGTGCTCCTTCAGTGCAGGTTTTACTCCCAGCCAATCCCCCAACAGCCCTTCTTGGGGAGAGGGCTCAAAGCCCAGCGCTTTAGAAGCCCAAGGTTTGGCGGCTTTATCTTCAATGGCCGGAATTTCATTATCATCCGCATAACAAAGTGGATTCATGAAAGTCATACAAAGTACAAAAACATTTAATTTATGCGTCCTGAGAAACATAATGGCTTTCCTTATTAGTCGAATCTATTACTGAGTAATAGCGGAAGAAGTGTGATTGTTTTTATTTTGCTTCGACATCCACTGCCACAATTCACTATTTTTATGTGCGGTTAACCAAGATGATTCATGATTGCCGACTTCTATTTCGGTGTAGCGCAAATAGCGGGTGCTGCCACCGTGTTTAATTATGCTATCGACCATGTTGCGGCTGTAATTGACATCAGTCACTTGGTCATCCGTGCCGTGAAATACCCATATCGGTAACTTGATTAATTTCTGTGCGTACTCTGGGCTGCCTGAACCGGCAATCGGCACAATGGCGGCGAAATAATCAGGGCGCAGCAACGCCGCGTACCAAACGCCTTGCCCGCCACGGGACAGGCCAGCGAGATAAATTCGGTTTTTGTCGATAGGGTGCTGGGCCACGGTTTTATCAATCAGCGCCAGTAAGTTCTCCATAGAGGAGGTGATGGGCGTTTGCTTAAAGTCATATTCAGCAAGGCTGGTGCTGGCCCAGCGAATGGCCGCCGGGGTTTGTGGCGCTAAAACGTAAGCAGCCTGATGTGACTGGCTGGCCGGGCTGGTGAAGTAGTCTGGCCCGATATTTTCCCCTTGGTAAAGCTGCGCCTGATTGTCACTTCCCGCCTGACCGGTGCCATGTAAATAGATCACCAGAGGCAATAACGTTGAACTCTTTTCTGGCGTATAAAGCTGATAAGGCAGATCAATTTTCTCTGAGTGAAAGTTACCTTTTTCCCACCCTTTAGCCTGACAGGGGGAGAGTGATAATAATAAAATAGTCATTGAGGTTGAGGTGATAAATAATTTATTCATATGGTGCGTCCCTGATGCATATCCAAAATATATAATTAAAGTCTCGCGAGTGTTAAATGCAAAAAAAAACCTAAACCACGAATCTATTCTTTGAGCGAATAATTCGTAAGGTTTAGGTTTTGCCTGCGTTTGCAGTAACAATCCATTTATCTACGCGGGGACGGTATCATTAGTTTTATTATATTAGCAATTCATGATGAATTTAATGATGAGGAAGTGTGACTCATTCGACAAAATATATCCCGCAAAGAGTCACACTTTGATCTGTTAATTAAAGCAGGTTGTGGCGGGCAGAGATTGGCATGGCGTTAATTTGGTTGCGGCCATTATTTTTGGAAATATACAGGGCTTGGTCCGCTGCGCTGACGATATCCGACTGATCTTCAATATCCGGGTTTTCACGTGGCGTGTAGGTGGCAATGCCCTGACTGATGGTCACCCGATTGAACTCGCTAAAACTATGTTTAATGCCCAGCGTTTCAATGGCTTCCATGATTTGGCGCGCCACAATCCATGCACCTTTTAAATCGGTATCCGGCAGGATAGCGGCAAATTCTTCGCCACCGAAGCGGGTTATCACGTCGGTATTGCGTTTCAGCGCTTTTCGTAGAGTACGGGCTACCAGTCGCAAGCAGGCGTCGCCGGACAAATGACCGTAGTGGTCATTGAAGTTCTTGAAGTAGTCGATATCAATCATCACCACCGTCAGCGGGCTGCTGTTGCGCTTGGCCCGCATATACTCGTGGCTGAGCACTTTTTTGAATTCGCGGCGGTTAGGCAGTTTGGTAAGAGGATCGGTGCGCGCCTGAATTTCCAGCCGACGGTTGGCCTTCACCAGTTTCAGCTCCAGCAGTTTGCGCTCGTGAACGTCTTCTGCCGTGCCGTACCAGCGCTGAATGGAGCCATCGGGCGCATAGCTGGCCGCTGCGCGAATACGCATCCAGTTCCAGCCGCGATCGACGTGGCAAAAACGCACTTCGATATCCAGCGGCGCGCCGGTTTTCAGGCACTGCTCCCAGGTTTGCACCGCACCGCGACGGTCTTCGATGTGCATACTTTGGATCCACTTGTCAGCCAAGATGTCCTGCCGGGTCATGCCGGTAATGCGTTGGAAGCGCGAACTGACGTCGTTGAGCAACCCTTTAGGGTCGGCGGTCCACGGAATCTGCGGGTTCAGCTCCACCATATTGCGGTAATGCTCTTGGCTCTCGCGCAGCGCACGCTCCATGCGTTTCAGGCTGGTGATATCGGTCATGGCGACGGAAAGGCCGCTCAGCTGATTCTGCGTATCATAAGCCGCTTTAATTCTTACGAAGAAAATCTGGTTGTTGCCAGGCAGGGAGAACTCGCGGTCGGGCGTGGCTTCATTGCGCTGAGCCAGTTCCAGCGCGTTAGTCAGCAGCGGTGCGAGGCCGGGCAGAAATACGCCAACTCGGCGGCCAATGGCCTCATAGGGTTGAAGGCCAATAATATTGGCCATGGCGTCATTTACCGTCACATAACGCATCTGCAAATCGATGAAACACAGGCCGACCGGCGCGTTGGAATAGATGGTTTCCAGCTGGAACAGGCGCTGGCCCGGAGCTTGATCGAGATTAGTCAGATTGCGGTCAATGCCCCGATAGCCTCTAAACTCACCAGCAGCATCAAACAGCGGAATGCCGCTGCTTTCGAGAATAATTTCAGTGCCGTCGGCGCGAATATTTCTATTCAGCAAGCCGCCAAAAGGGGCGCGGCGGGCGGCAATGGCGGCGAACTGGGCGCTAACGCGCGTGGCTTCGTCGGCTGGCATGAAGTCAAACGGCGTTTTGCCCAACACGTGTTCAGGCGGCACGCCAAGAAACTCTTGGCATTTATTGGAAGAAAAAACGTATCTGCCCTGAGTGTCGACTTCCCAGATCCAGTCAGAGTTGTTGTCAATGATATCGCGAAGGCTGGCCATTTCTCGCAGAAGATGACCTTCTGCCGACTGGAACTGTATTTCATCCGCCATGATACTTCTCCGACTGGCAAAACTTTACTCGACACGGGCTATATGCTTCATATCTGGAAATAATATTTCCAGAAGTGTCATTCATTTCCGCAATAATACATGGCTGCTTAGGATTATTCCTACTACTAATTCCAACAAAAAATTGAGGATATGTGCAGGCCCGTCAATCAAATAAGAGAAACTTGATTGACGGGCGCTTTAAAAATAACTCAAGTTTTGCTAATGGCTGAGTGCCATTAATGGTGGACTAATGCTCACTTATGAGGGCGAATAGCACCATCGCGCACCAGTTCGCGGGGTAAGCTGTTTTTAATTCTGCTGCCGATGCGTTTCGCCAGCCCTAACGGTTGATTCTGCCAAGTCACCACGCACTCATCGCGCTCGGGAGATTCCGGCGGGTAAATGTCTACGCCGCGGAACCACGCCTGCGCCAGCTCATCATCAATGGCGAAATGAGTCTCTGCCGAATCGGCGGTGAGGGCGATAACGGCTTCATGCTGCCAGCGGAAACCTTTAGAAAAACGCTCCGCCAGCTTCATGCCAATGCGTGAGAAGCGCACTTTGCCAAACAGCGGCTCGAGCACGCGCGGGAAGAGCCACAGCTCTTTATCGCGCTCCCAAATCGCCATCTCTTGGTCAGACCAAACAATGCCCGACTTCTGCGCCGCCGCAATCACCTCGGCACTATCTTTGCGCGATAGCGGGAAGAACGGGAATTTCCCCACTTTGTAGCCCGGCGTTGGCAGGCGATCAATCGACGCCGTTTTACGCAGGCGGGCAACGAAAAAGCCTTCGCTGTCATAAACCTGTGGGAAGACGTGCAGATAACCCTCGGCGGTCAGCGCTTTCTGCGCGCCGTCGAACAGGTCGGCCAGCGATTCCACTTCTACCGCGTCGGGATACTCATCCAGCAGCCATTGGCAGACCTGCTGGTTTTCCTGCGCGTTCAGGGTGCAGGTGGAGTAAACCAGCATGCCGCCGGGCTTCAACGCGTGGAAGGCGCTGTTAATCAGTTCGCGCTGGGTGGCGGCAATCTCCACCACGCTCTCGGCTGACCAGTTGCTCATGGCGTCCGGGTCTTTACGCACCACGCCTTCGCCCGAGCAGGGGGCGTCGAGCAAAATGGCGTCGAAGGTTTCCGGCAGCGCCGCGCCAAACACTCTTCCGTCGAAATGGGTGAGGGCGGTGTTGGCTACGCCGCAGCGGCTGATATTGGCATGCAGCACCTTCACGCGGCTGGCGGAGTATTCGTTGGCGACAATTCCGCCCTGATTATTCATCAGCGCGGCGATTTGCGTGGTTTTAGAGCCGGGCGCAGAAGCCACGTCCATCACCAGCGTTGGCCGAGTGTCGTTGGCAAACAGGGCGGTGACCGGCAGCATCGAGCTGGCTTCCTGAATGTAAAACAGCCCGGCGAGGTGGGCGAGAGCATTGCCCAGACGGGTTTCATCGTCGCCCTGACGCACTATCCAGAAGCCTTCTGCGCACCAAGGCACTGGCGTCAGTTCCCACTGATAGCTGGCCGCTAGCTCAAGGAAGTCGGCGACGCTGATCTTTAGTGTGTTAACCCGCAGGCTGGGGCGCAGCGGCTGATTACAGGCAGCAATAAAGTCATCCATGCTCAGCGCGGCTGGCATGATTTCGCGGGTGGCATCAAGGAATGCGGGTGGCAATTTCGCCACAAATTGAGTTGGTTTGGACAAAGGAAAGTCTCGTCGCAGAGGAAACGGAAAATCAAATTGGCGCAAGTTTACCATGTTCCGGCGAAGCGCGGTGCAGCAACAAAAAGGCCACCCGAGGGTGGCCTTTGAACATTGCGCGGCGACCTTTAGTTTTTCGGGATCGCCGTGCCCCATTTTTGCCAATCTTTCGGCTCTTCTGGGTTAAGCAGGAAGTGGCGACCCGCGCCCGCTTTCGGCGCGACTGGCGTTGAAGGCGGGGTGGCGAAGGCGATACCGCCGCGAATGAACTGCTGGAAGGTGCCGCTTTTCAGCATCCCGCCGGTCAGCCCAAATTGCAGGTTATAGCCCGACGCCAGCCAGAACACGCTATTGTCACGCACCAGATACTGGTACTTCTTACTGATACGCAGCGTGACGTTGACGCGGTCAGCCATGGCGCCCAGATAGAATCCGGTCACGGTACCGACTTCGATACCACGGAACAGCACTGGCGTACCGATTTGCAGCGAGCCGACCTCGGCCGCGTCAACCACGATGCCCAGACCGTCGGTGTAGCGGGAATCCGTAATGGTCGACTCTTGCAGGTCGAAGGTGCGCGAGGCCGGGCCTTTACCTGCTTCCACATTGATATAGGGCTGCAACAGGGTGTCTAGGTTGCTGACGCCGCCTGCGGAGATCTCCGGCGAGACGATAGAGAATCGCGTCCCCATGCGGGCGAAGGTGTCGACATACTCAGGGTAGAGCACGGCTTTGGCGGAAACCTGATTCAGTTTCGACTCCAGCTTCAGTGACTCAACCTGACCAATGTTGATACCTAGGTAGCGAATTGGCATCCCGGCTGAGAGCTTGCTGGCGTCGTAGGTATTCAGGGTGATCTGGCTGCCTACCGCGCGCGCGGCGGTTTCTGACTCATACAACACGCGCTTGGCACCTTTGCTCAGGGTGACGCCTTCGTTGTTGTCGAAGCTGATCGCGCCTTTCAGCGCGCGGTCGAGCGGCGAGGCCTGAACCGTTAAGCCGCTGCCGTTCAGTTGTACTTTCGCGCCGCCTTCGGCCCAGAAAATACTCTTATCAGTGAGCAGCTTGCGGTATTCAGGGCGGATATAGACGTCGACGTCAAACTCATTGGCTTTTGGCGTCACGTTAACAATCTGGCCCACTTGGAATTTGCGGTACAGCACCACGGAACCGGCCTGAACGTCTGGCAGGCTTTTGGCGGTAAGCGTCAGGGTTGCGCCCGGCTGTTCGCCTTGAATGCCTTCGGCGGCTTTTTCAGCATTGCTGTAAAGCGGGTATTTTTTCGCCGGTTCGCCTTTGCCGCCCGGAATAATGCGCACGCCGCCGTCTACCCACTCTTGGGCGCTGGCACCCAGCACTTCCATGCCGTCGATGCCCAGTTTGACGTCAACGCGGCTGTTTACCACGAACTTGCTGTCTTTGTGCAGCAGGCCTTTGTATTCAGGCTTCACCGCGATGTTAAACAGAATGCCTTCATCGGTCATTTTGCGGTCGAGAACCTGGCCGACGGCGATGCCGTGCAGCATCACCGGCTGCCCGGCATCAATACCAAAGGTTTCCGGAGCAATCAGTTGAACTTGCAGCACGCCGGGGTCTTGCAGCAGGCGCTGGCTGCTGTCGAGCACGGTGAAGCGCTTCTGCGGCTGGCCTTCGCCGGGGATCAACTCCAGCGTGTTGCCAGTCAGCAGTTGGCTCAGCTTGGCATTGCTCAGGCTGATTTTCGGGCTGTTCATCTCAATGCGCGTGCCGGTGCGCATCATGTCGATCACCGACGGGTCAACGGTCAGTTTGCCGGTCACCTTGTTGTCTGGCTGAAGGGTCACTTTGGTCAGCGTACCCACCTGTAGCCCTTGGTACATCAGCGGCGTACGGTCCTCTTTCAGGCCGTCGCCGTTAGGCAGGTCGAGGTCGATTTCTACCCCGCGCTGGCTCTGCGCCAAGTCCGGATAAAGCTCATAGGACTGCTCTTGCTTGGCGACGTTGCCGTCAGCTGGCGAGTCGAGGGCAATCGCGCCGTTGACCAGCGCCGCGAGGCTTTCCATCTCAACTTTCGCGCCGCTGAGGCTGAAATCGCCTTTGAAGCCGGAGACATTCCAGAAGCGGCTTGTGTCTTTCACCAGATGGGCGAAGCGGCGCTCGATCAGCACGTCAATGGTGACGCCGTCGTTACCGGCTTCAATATCGTAATCGTAGACTTTACCGACCGGGATTTTGCGGTAGTAGACCAGCGAGCCGGTGCTGAGTGAGCCGAGATCACGGGCGTGCAGGTGAATCATCAGCTCGCCAGTGTTCAGGCGATATTTCGGCTGAGTATCCAGCGCCACAAAGTGATCTTTCTCTTTGCCGCTGCCCGGCATCATGCCGATGTAGTTACCGCCCACCAGCGCGTCCAGCCCGGAAACCCCGGCCAGAGAGGCTTTCGGCGTGACCAGCCAGAATTGAGTGCCATCGCGCAAGGAGTCCGACAGGTCGCTCTTGATGCTGACCTTGACCATGATGGTGCGCAGGTCTTTGCTCAGGCTGATTGACTCAACGGTGCCGACTTCCACCCCCTGATAGCGCACAGGGGTTCGCCCCGCGACAATCCCGGCGGCAGACTGGAAATCAATGGTAACGGTGGTGCCTCGTTCCTGATAGTTGCTGTAGATAAGCCAGCCCGCTATCAGTAAGGCAATAAAAGGCAGAAGCCAGAAAGGCGATATCCGGCGTCTGTTCTTAACCCGCGCTTCAGTCGGTGTATTCGGCGTTTCCTGTTGCATGTGCATCCCAAATCAAGCGGCTATCAAGCCATTCTACGGCAAGTATTGTGAGGATCACGGCGGTGCCAAAGAAGAAGGCCGCCGGGCCCATTGTAAATGACAACAGTTGGTCACGGTTAACCAACGACATCATCAAGGAAATTACAAACAGATCAAGCATCGACCAGCGACCAATCCAGGTCACCACCCGCAGTAAGCGTATCCGCGTTTTCAATCCTTGAATCGCCTTAAAATGAATACTCAACAGCAAGGTGAGCATCACGATAACCTTGGTGAAAGGCACCAGCACGCTGGCAATAAACACGATGGCGGCAATTGGCACGTTGCCGGACGTCGCCAGCGAAACGACGCCGGAGAATATCGTGTCCTCGGTGCGTTGCCCATTCAGATAAATGACAGAAATCGGCATGAGATTAGCAGGCAGCAAGAACATCATGGCGGCAATCAGCGCCGCCCAGGTCTTCTGCAAGCTATGTTTGTAACGCACCGCCATCGGCACGTGGCACCTCGGGCAGCGGCCTTTGTCATCGGCGTGGCCGGTAAATTTGCACGACAGGCAGAGCTTGAAGGTGGAAGGCAAGCCTTTCGGGCGCGGCTGCGGGTAAAACTCCTCCCAAAGCTGCTCGATATTCAGATTGATCAAGGTCAGCGTCACCAGCACGGTCATCATCAGATAGGCCAGCAGCGCAGGGCCGACATCGATGTCGGCGTACTCTTTCACTTTGATGCTGGCGACCGCCATGCCGACCAGATAGATGTCGAGCATCACCCAGTCTTTCAGCCTGTCGAGCATCAACAGCACTGGCTTGAGGTTCATCCCCAAACGGCTGCCGAAGTGCAGGTAAAGGATAGAACCGGCTAAGGTGACCGGCGCGCCTATAGTGCAGAAGGCTACCATGCTGGCGGTCAGCGGTGAGCCTTGGCTCGACATCTGCCAGATACCTTCAAACAGGCTGGCGTCAATGCGGGTGCCCAGCAGGCGGATGCTAATTAAAGGCTCGGTAAAGGCGAAAGGCATCAGCACCAAGATGCTAATGGCGATAATAATCAGGCGCGGCAGCGAGCAGACCCGGCCTTTTTCAACCTTGGCATTGCAGCGTGGGCAATGAGCTGTTTGCGTTTTCTTCAGGTCAGGAATAGAAAAAAGGTAATCGCATTCATTGCAACGTTGGTAGCGTGGCTGCGGTAAAGGTCCTGACATTGTGCGTATTTTCATAGAGCCCGGGTGTAAATTTGCCAGTTGTTATCATTGTACTTACCCTGAAATGCTCTACAGGGCTAGGATGTTAAGTTCTGTCAGGTATTTTTAACAAAATAACGTATTATGCGGTCGGCAAACAGTCATTGTAGGTCAGTCTTTTTGAAGTCACATAGGATTAACCTTGTTCAGATGGGCATTTAATGCTTATTTTATAGGGGTTAAGCACAACATATCGGCTGACTGCCCTTGGGTCATTATTGGTTATTACATGAATAAACAAGAATTCTACGCGGAATTAAAACGTGATCTGAACGCGCTCATCGCCGGAGAGAACAATTTTATTGCTACTCTGTCGAATGCCAGCGCCTTACTTTATGAGCGTCTTGAAGGGGTTAACTGGGCGGGATTCTATCTTATGGATGGTTCCACTCTGGTGCTTGGACCTTTTCAGGGCAAAATTGCCTGCGTGCGCATTCCAGTAGGAAAGGGCGTTTGCGGGACGGCCGTGGCTGAAAACGCCGTGCAGCGCGTCGGTGACGTGCATGCGTTCCCCGGGCATATCGCCTGTGACGCAGCAAGTAACGCAGAAATCGTCTTACCGATTAGCGTTAATGGCACAGTGATTGGCGTCTTGGACATCGATAGCACCGTCTATCAACGCTTCGACGAAGCGGATGAACAAGGGCTGACAGAGTTAGTTGCCGGGCTTTGCCAGCATCTGCAAAACAGCGATGCAGCAAAATATGTCAATCTGATCGCAAGTTGATCTACGGATAACGTGGCATTTAACGGTGGCGTCATTATAATGACGCCTGTTCATGCCTGCGCCGGTTGGCAAACCCGTTGTAATCAGGAAATTTCATGGAAAATCAACCTAAGTTGAACAGTAGTAAAGAAGTCATTGCCTTTTTGGCTGAGCGTTTCCCGCTCTGTTTTAGCGCCGAAGGCGAAGCTCGTCCTTTAAAGATCGGTATTTTTGCGGATTTGGTCGAGCGCGTGCAAGGTGAAGAGAACCTGAGTAAAACTCAGCTGCGCTCTGCTCTGCGTCTGTATACCTCAAGCTGGCGTTATTTGTACGGCGTTAAAGTTGGCGCACAGCGCGTTGACCTAGACGGTAATGCATGTGGTGAGCTGGAAGAACAGCACGTCGAACATGCCCGTAAGCAATTAGAAGAAGCGAAAGCTCGTGTTCAAGCACAACGTGCTGAACAACAGGCTAAACGTCGTGAAGCGGGTGAAGCCGAACCACGTCGTCCACGTCCGGCTGCTAAAAAACCTGCGCCGCGCCGTGAAAACGCGCCTGCTGCTGTAGCTGGTCAAGAAAATCGCAAACCACGTGCACCACGCCCACCGCGTGAGGAAAAACGTGAACCGCGTCAGGTGCCAGTCACAGATATCTCAAAACTGCAAATTGGCCAAGAAATCAAAGTCAGAGCGGGTCAGAGTGCTATGGACGCCACCGTATTGGAAATTGCCAAAGACGGTGTCCGAGTTCAGCTCTCTACGGGTCTGGCGATGATCGTGCGCGCAGAACACTTGCAGTTCTGATACGGAGGCCAACTCAGGCATGAACAAATTTGTCAGATTAAGCGTTATTGCAGGTCTGTTGTTGTCAGGAGCCAGTCTGGTTAACACCAGCTATGCGAACGATAGCGCCCCGGTGACTATCGACCAGCTCAAGCAACTGACACAAGAGCCTCAGGACGCAACGGTAAGCGAGCGTGTTACGGCACGCTTTACCCGTTCGCATTATCGTCAATTTGACCTTAATGCAGATTTCTCCGCTAAGATTTTCGACCGTTACCTCAATATGCTCGACTACGGCCATAACGTATTAATGGCCTCGGACATTGCTCAGTTCGCTGATAAACGCAGCACGCTGGGTGAGGAACTCAAAACAGGTCAACTGAATACGCCTTACGCGTTGTTCAATCTGGCCCAAAAACGCCGTTTCGAGCGCTATACCTATGCGTTGGAAGTGCTGGCGCGCCCAATGAATTTCACGGGCAACGACACCATCAATCTTGATCGCGCAAAAGCCCCTTGGCCGAAAGATAAAGCCGAGTTGGACAGCCTGTGGGACGCCAAAGTCAAATATGACGAGCTGAACCTCAAGCTGACCGGGAAAACCGATCAGGAAATTCGTGATGTGCTGACCAAACGCTATCGTTTTGCGATGAAGCGTCTAACCCAGAGCAACAGCGAAGATGTTTTCCAGTTGGTGATGAATGCCTTCGCGCATGAAATCGACCCTCATACTAACTATCTGTCTCCACGCAGCACCGAGCAGTTCAATACCGAAATGAGCCTGTCTCTGGAAGGTATTGGTGCCGTTCTGCAAGGCGACGACGATTACACCGTGATCAACTCGATGGTAGCTGGCGGCCCGGCGGCCAAAAGCAAAGCTATCGCAGTGGGTGACCGCATTGTCGGCGTTGGACAGGTAGCCACCAGCAAAGGCGTGGTTGATGTGATTGGCTGGCGTCTCGACGACGTCGTCGCTCTTATCAAAGGCGCGAAGGGCAGTAAAGTTCGTCTCGAAATCCTGCCTGCTGGTAAAGGTACCAAAACCCGTACTGTTATTTTGACCCGCGAGAAAATCCGTCTTGAAGATCGCGCCGTTAAGATGACCATCAAGAAAGTCGGCAACGAAAAAGTCGCCGTGATGGATATCCCGGGCTTCTACGTTGGCCTGACTGATGATGTCAAAGTACAGCTGCAAAAAATGGCTAAGCAGGATGTCAGCAGCTTGGTTATCGACTTGCGTACCAACGGTGGCGGTGCATTGACCGAAGCCGTGTCTCTGTCTGGTCTGTTTATTCCAAGCGGCCCGGTCGTGCAGGTGCGTGATAACAACGGTCGCATTCGTCAGGATAGCGATACCGACGGCGTGGTGTACTACAAAGGCCCGCTGGTGGTGCTGGTTGACCGCTTCAGCGCCTCTGCGTCAGAGATTTTCGCCGCTGCGATGCAGGATTACGGCCGCGCTCTGATTGTGGGTGAACCGACCTTCGGTAAAGGTACTGTGCAGCAATACCGTTCTCTGAACCGTATTTATGACCAGATGCTGCGCCCTGAGTGGCCTGCGTTGGGTTCAGTTCAGTACACCATTCAGAAGTTCTATCGCATCAACGGCGGCAGTACTCAGCGTGAGGGCGTAACCCCTGACATCCTGATGCCGACCGGGATTGAAGCGATTGAAACTGGCGAGAAGTTTGAAGATAACGCCTTGCCGTGGGACAGCATCAGTGCTGCCACCTACACCAAGACTGGTGATCTGAAACCTTTCGTGCCTGAATTGCTGAAAGATCACGATGCGCGTATCGCTAAAGACCCAGAGTTCCAGTACATCCAGCAAGATATCGCGCGCTACAAAGCGTTGAAAGACAAGCGCGATACCGTCTCTCTGAACTACGCCCAGCGTGATAAAGAAGACAAAGAGGATGATGCAACGCGTCTGGCTCGTCTGAACGAACGCTTCAAACGTGAAGGTAAGAAGCCGCTGAAATCTTTGGATGAATTACCTAAAGATTACGTCGCTCCGGACCCGTATCTTGATGAAGCTGACAACATCGCCGTTGAACTGGCTAAGTTGCTGAAAGAGCAGGGCGACAAAGCCCCCGCTGCCAGCAAATAAGTCCGGACTTCGGTCGACACGAAAAGCGCACTCCGGTGCGCTTTTTTATTGCCTGCGATTCCGCGCCAGCGCTGTGAATATGCACAATTGTGGATAAATAAATGAGATCAAACGCTGCAATTTGTAAAGTATTGTGATTTTAGGGGCATAACGACGCCCGACTCTTGAATCTGCACCATAAGCCCATAGGATCTAGGCAGGTCGACGTGATTTGTCGATTTTCACCTGACAATAAAAAACGAAACAACAATGAGGAAGTGACATTTTATGATGCGTATAGGGTTGTTCCTGATAACTAACCTGGCGGTCATGCTGATTTTCGGTCTGGTGCTGAGCCTTACGGGCATTCAGTCAAGCAGCGTACAGGGTCTGATGATCATGGCCGGTCTGTTCGGTTTCGGTGGCTCCTTCGTATCCTTACTGATGTCTAAATGGATGGCGTTGCGTTCGGTTGGCGGCGAAGTTATCGAGCAGCCGCGTAACGAAACCGAGCGCTGGTTGGTTGAAACCGTGCGTCGCCAGTCTCAGCAGGCAGGTATTGCCATGCCACAGGTGGCGATTTACCACGCGCCGGACATCAACGCCTTTGCTACCGGTGCGCGCCGCGATTCATCTCTGGTCGCCGTCAGTACCGGCCTGCTGCAAAGCATGAGTCAGGACGAAGCCGAAGCGGTTATCGCCCACGAGATCAGCCATATTTCTAACGGCGACATGGTCACCATGACGCTGATTCAGGGTATCGTGAATACCTTTGTTATCTTTATCTCCCGCCTGATTGCTCAGGTAGCCTCTGGTTTCCTTTCCGGTAACCGTGACGGAGAAGAGAGCAGCGGCGGCAACCCGATGATTTACTTCGCGGTCGCCACCGTGCTTGAACTGGTATTCGGTATCTTGGCCAGCATCATCACTATGTGGTTCTCGCGTCACCGTGAGTTCTACGCCGACGCCGGTTCAGCCAAGCTGGTGGGCCGTGAGAAGATGATTGCCGCGTTGCAGCGTTTGAAAACCAGCCATGAGCCGCAAGAAGCGGGCAGCATGATGGCGTTTTGCATCAACGGTAAATCCAAGTCATTCAGCGAGCTGTTCATGTCGCACCCGGCCTTGGATAAGCGTATCGAAGCATTGCGCAGCGGCCAGTACATCAAATAATAGCTTTTGGTGGCTCGCCAAAGAAAAACCCGGCTCAGGTGGCCGGGTTTTTTTATGTCTGCGATTTGCCTGAATTGGCCGAAACGGCCGCTAAGATTTCTCCGCCGCTTCCTTCTGACTGGCCGTTTGCTGGGTCATACGCATAAAGCTGACCAGCGCACCGCCGCCCGCCAGCGTACCAGCGAGGATCAGCGAAGCATGAGTGCCATGGTCCGGGAACAGGTTGAACATCAGGGCTACCAGCGCCGCGCCGGTAGTTTGGCCGAGCAGGCGCGCGGTGCCGAGCAGGCCGCTGGCTCCGCCGCTACGGTTACGCGGCGCGGAGGTAATAATGGTGTGGTTGTTTGGCGACTGGAACAGACCAAATCCGGCACCACAGATAAACATGCGCCACACGATGTTCAGATTCGACGGGTCATGAGGCAGCATCGACATTGAATAAAGGCCGAATGAGAGCACAATCAGCCCGATACCGCCGAGCATTCCCGGATGGAAGCGCTCAACCAGACGGCCAGAAATAGGTGCCATCACCATGGTAGCAAGAGGCCACGGGGTGAGCAGCAGGCCGGTGGAGACAGAATCCAGCCCCAGCGTGTTCTGCAAGAAGAACGGCAGCGACACGAAGGCCAGCATCTGCGCGCTGAATGAGCACAGCGAGGTGCCGAGCGACATGGCGAAGATCGGAATGCGCAGCAAATCGACCGGCAGCAGGGGGAAGGGGCGCGACAGCTGGCGGCGCACAAAGAACCAGCCGATGATCACCAGTGCGACCACTTCAGCCAAGATCAGCAGGCGGTTTTGCCCCTGAGCGAAGCCGCTGATGGCGGTGATCAACAGGCCGAAGGTCAGGGCATTCATCAGGCTACTGGTGAAGTCAAAACGCTGGCCCTGACTTTTAGTGCTGTTAGCTGGCAAGAACTTAAGCCCCAGCGCCAGCGCGGCGATACCAATTGGCAGGTTGATGGCAAACAGCCACTGCCACGAGGCAATAGACAGAATACCCGCCGCCACGGTCGGCCCGGCCGCCGAAGAAACCGCCACGATCAGCGCGTTAATCCCCATCCCTCGCCCCAAGAAGCGTTGCGGGTAAATAATACGGATTAGCGCGGTGTTGACACTCATGATCGCCGCCGCGCCAAACCCCTGCAAGATGCGCGCGATGGTCAGGGTGGTCAGCGAGTCCGATAAGGCGCAAAACAGCGAGGTAATGCTGAAAACTAATAGTCCGGTCTGATAAATACGGCGATAGCCAAAAATATCCCCCAGCGACGCCAGCGACAGCAGCGAAATCGTCACCGCCAGCTGATAGGCGTTCACCACCCAAATCGAAGATGCCGGGCTGGCATTTAAATCTTTGGCAATGGTCGGCAATGCCACGTTGGCGATCGCGCCATCGAGCACGGAAACGGTAATGCCGAGAGCGATAGCCAGAATCGCCCCATAGCGTTGAGGAACGGGAAGCCCGTCATTTGGCGTGAGTGTCATGAATGAGTGTCGGCATTAGGGGTAATAATAAGAGGAAATATTATCACGCTAATCACTCTTGAGAGACAACGGTGATTATTGGCAAACGTTAGTAATATTGTAAGAAAAGTTATGAATTCTTGGCGCAAAATCTCAGCTTTTCTTCTGGATGATTGCGGTTGTTAAAAGCTTGCCATTATAATGAAAACTGTGTTCTATTTTTTTTGAAACAAAACTAAAGCGGGCAGGTAAGAGAGTTATGGCTAACGCAGATCTTGATAAACAACCGGATTCCGTCTCCTCAGTTCTGAAAGTTTTTGGCATTTTGCAGGCGCTGGGAGAAGAGAGAGAGATTGGTATTACTGAACTTTCGCAACGCGTCATGATGTCGAAAAGTACCGTTTACCGCTTTTTGCAGACGATGAAATCGTTAGGTTATGTGGCTCAAGAAGGCGAGTCGGAGAAATATTCTCTCACCTTGAAGTTATTTGAGCTGGGCGCGAAAGCCTTGCAGAACGTTGATCTGATCCGTAGCGCGGATATTCAAATGCGCGAGCTGTCTCGCTTAACCCGCGAAACGATTCATCTGGGTGCGCTGGATGAAGACGGCATTGGCATCGTTTATATTCATAAAATTGATTCCATGTACAACCTGCGCATGCATTCGCGCATTGGTCGCCGCAACCCGCTGCACAGCACCGCCATTGGTAAAGTGCTGCTGGCGTGGGGCGAACGTAGCGAAGTGGATTCATTGCTGTCAGAAATGGAATTTACCCGCAGTACCGAAAACACACTGCTTGATGCCGACGCGCTGCGTAATGCGCTAGTGAAAGTTCGCGAGCAGGGCTTTGGCGAAGATATTGAAGAGCAAGAGCAGGGGCTGCGTTGTATCGCCGTGCCGGTGTTTGACCGTTTTGGCGTGGTGACCGCTGGTTTGAGTATCTCCTTCCCGACCATTCGTTTCTCTGAAGAGAGCAAAAACGATTATGTCAGCATGCTGCACACCGCGGCGCGCAACATCTCCCAACAGCTGGGTTACCACGACTACCCGTTCTAAGCTGCCGACTCCCCTAAGCTTGCCGGGCAAGGTTAGGGGAGAGAGTTACCAGTGGGCCGCTCAGGTTAAATCAGAAAGCTTGCGTCCGGCGTCAATCAGCTCTTTTAGCAGCATCTGGCGGCGCTCTTCTGGCGTGTCGCGACTGACCATAAAGCAGATAGCCGCTACTGCCTGACCACTGCGCGAGCGAATTGGCGCGGCCATGCAGCAGGTAAAGCTCTCAGACAAGCCTTCCGTCATGCAATACCCCAAATGCCCCGCGTAGTGGATCTCATTGAGAAAGGTCTGTTTATCCAAAATCTGACCATTAGCCAGCTGGTAGTCCTCTTCCGGGATCAGCTTGAGGATATCGCTATCCGACCAGTTACTCAGCAGTAAACGCCCGGTGGCGGTCCAGGTGATAGGTACCCGCACGCCGATATCCGAGGTTATCTTGAACGGATGGGCGTTACTTTCTGACAGCACCACGGTGTACTTATTGCCTTCCAACATACAAAGCTGAACGGTTTCCCCGTGGCGCGCCACAATCTCGACCATGGACTGGTGAGCGCGACGGATCAGGTCATTGTGTGCCATATAGTCTGCACCGTAGTAGTGCATCTCGCGGCCGAAGAATACTGCGCCGTCGGCATCTAACTCCAACAGGCCAGCGTCACCCAACAGGCTGACCAAGTCATAGACGCTGGAGCGCGGCGCGCCCGTCGCTTCAATCAGATCCCGCATCGCCATTGGCCTACCGGCAATATGCAATTGGCGAAAAATATCGATAACCCTGTCAACACCGCGCGCCCGTGATACTTTCTCATCTGGCATAAGCCAACTCCCCTGTTGTAATGGTGCGAACGGAATATATTAAACGCATCATACACGGCCCTAAGAATTTAACCCATCCCCGGCGTTAAAGAATTAATCCTGCTGTCCAATTTAAAGGGAAATAACCTGTTCTATTTTGGTGCCCCGTTTTGGCGCGCTGCTATTAATGGCGGCGAAAGAAATAGGATTAAGATCACATTTCCACTCCGATCCACAGATTGAAAGTTTTATTTATGAGACGCAGAACACATCGCCGAAAACTAATTAATCCGCTGCATATTGCAAAAGCTCATTTCATATGCAAATCTGAAGTTGTCCGGTATCAGAGATTGATGTCCAGTATATCGGACAGTTGATGTGCCGATGCAGGCACAGCATTTTCTCTAACAGGAGCAGTAATGCATGGCGATTAAACGTTACGGTGTTGAAGGTGGAACAGGCACGGGCGGCCAGAAACTCCCCTTCGCACGGGCCGTAGAGGCCGATGGCTGGTTATATATTTCTGGCCAGACGCCGATGCTTGACGGCGAAGTAGTCGAAGGCGGCATCATCGAACAGACGCAGCTGGCCTTTGAAAACTGCTTAACCATCATGCGCGAAGCTGGCTATCAGGTAGAAGATGTGGTTCACGTCACGGCGGTATTAACTGACGCGCGCTATTTCAGTTCATTTAATAAAGTATTCAGTGAGATATTTAAAGGCAATCCTCCAGCCCGTATTTGTAGCGTTCAAGATTTAGTTGTGGACTGTAAAGTAGAAGTGGATATGAAATGCTTCCGCTCCGATCGTAAATAATTATTACTATTTAATTTGGTTGTCGATTAATTTAATACTACGACCACACCAGGACAGTATTTATTCACCATGCTTTTCATTTTTCTGTGAATTTCTTTTTCATATCAGTCTCCATTTATATAAAGAGAGAAAAAATGAATACAACATCGCTGAAAGTAAGTGTTAAAGCCGTTGCTGCCACCTTGGCATTATTGACTCTGGCAGGCTGCACGCCGACCGACGATAAAAAAGAAGCGGGTGCCGCGCCGCAATCCGCCCTGCAAACCGTGCTCCAGCGCGGCACCCTGCGCGTTGGCGACTGCCTGAGTTTCGCGCCATTCGGCTTTTACGATAAAGATAATAACCCGGACGGCTATGACGTTGATTTAGCAAAAGCCCTCGCCAAAGAGATGGGCGTTAAGCTGGAAATGGTCAATACCACCAGTGCTAACCGAATTCCAAACCTGCAAACCAATAAAGTCGACGTGGTGTTCTGTAACTTCACGCGCAATCTTGATCGCGCCAAAGAAATTACTTTCACCAACCCGTATGTGGTGGCGAGTGAAGCGATGCTGGTGCGTAAAAATAGCGGTATTCAATCTGCCCATGATATGGCGGGTAAAACCATTGCCACGGTGAAAGGCTCAACCAACGGCGATGAAGTGCGTAACTTGGGTATTAAAGTCAATATTCAGGAATATGACTCCTCGCAGGCTGCCATTCTTGCGGTGAAACAGGGTCAGGCCGACGCCATGATTGAAGATAACAACTTCTTGGCTTATCAGGCCAAGCTCGACCCAACCCTGGCCGTGACCAATGAGGCGCTGGTGCCTCTTGAGTACAACGCCTTTGCCGTCAAGCAGGGCGATCAGGTGTGGGCAAACTATCTGAATGAGTTCCTCTTCGAGATTAATGCCTCTGGCGACAACGCCACGCTGTATCAGAAATGGTTTGGCAGCAAACCTCGCTACCCGCTGAACCCACAATATTGATAGTAAATGGCGCGGCAGCTGATGCCGCGCCACTCGAAGGAGTAGGACCATGAGTTATCAATGGCTAACCCTGTGGCGCTATGGCGATACGTTTCTTTCCGCCGCGTGGCTGACCCTGCAAGTCACTATTATCGCCTTTGCGCTGGCCTTAGCGCTGGGACTTATCTCGGCGCTGGCGAAGTCATCCCGTCTGGCGGTGGTGCGCTGGATAAGCCACTGCTATGTCGAATTTATTCGTAACACGCCGGTATTGTTGCAGATATTCATCATTTTCTTCGGCCTGCCTTCCATGGGTATCACCATGAGTGCGTTTACCGCAGGCGTGCTGGCGCTGGGGATTAACGTCGGGGCGTATCTGTCAGAAACCTTCCGCGCGGGCATTCAGTCAGTGCCGAAAGGTCAGCTGGAAGCCGCGTGGGTGCTGGGTATTCCAAGAAGTCAGGTGTTTATCAGCGTGGTGCTGCCACAGGCGGCGCGGGCAGTATGGCCAGCCATCATTAACAACCTGATCCAGCTGCTGCTGGGCACCTCTTTGCTGTCAGCCATCGCGCTGCCAGAACTAACCGGCACGGCGACCGTGATTAACGCCCGCACGTTGCTCTATATCCAGACCTTCAGCATCGTGACGGTTATCTATCTGCTGTTTAGCAATATCTTCTCGTGGCTGGGAAATGTGGCGGGGCGGAAGCTATTCCATCCGGCGCTGGTGACCTCGAGTAAAAGAGCCTCATGGTGGCAGCCGATGAAATGGCTGACCCCTACAGCGAAAGGAGGGAAAACCTCATGAGCGATTTAATCACTAGTTCTCTACCCATCTTGCTGCAAGGCTTGGGGATCACCTTAATGCTCTCGGTGGCGGCCATTATCGGCAGCACCTTGCTCGGCCTGCTGGCGGCGGTGTTACGCACCAGCAATCTGCCGATTGCCAAGCAGATAGCCGTGCTCTATACCGAGCTGTTTCGCGGCACGCCGGTGCTTATCACCCTGATGTTTATCTATTTCGGCGTGGCTTATTTTGGTTATGACATCAACCTGTTCGCGGCGGGCATTTTGGGCCTGAGCATCTACCAAGGGGCTTATATCGCCGAAGTGTTTCGCGGCGGGATTGAAGCCGTGCCGAAAGGCCAGTGGGAAGTCTCATGGATCCTCGGCCTGTCGAAACGCCAAACCTTTATGAACGTGGTTCTGCCACAAACTCGCGGCATCGTGCTGCCGCCGCTCGTCGGCCAATATCTGTCACTGATAAAAGATACCTCGATTGTCAGCATGATTGGCATGTCCGAGCTGATGCACCAAGGTCAGGCGATTGTCGACCGCATCGGCCAGCCGGTCGTGATTTACGGCCTTGTTTCCTTGCTCTATTTCGCGGTCTGCTTCCCGCTTTCGCGTTGGGTTCAACATCATCAAACCAGGAGTCAGTTATCATGAGTAAACCCGCCATTACGCTGAATAATGTGACGAAATCGTTCGGCGCAACCCAAGTGCTGAAAGAGATCAGTCTGGACGTTTCACTGGGCGAGGTGCTGGTGCTGATTGGTGCTTCTGGCTCCGGTAAAAGTACCGTGCTGCGCATCATGAGCGGGCTGGAAACCGCCGACGGCGGCGAGATCTGGGTCAATAACGTGCCGCTGCATGATAAAAAGCGCTCTCGCGAAATTTGCGGCCACGTCGGCATGGTATTCCAGCAATTCAACCTGTTTCCACACAAAACCGCGCTCGGCAATGTCACGCTGGCGCTGATTAAGGCGCAAAAGCTCTCCGTTGCCGAAGCCAATAAGCGCGGCATGGCGGCCTTAGCGCGCGTTGGTTTGTCCGAGCGTTCACACCATTATCCTGCCCAGCTCTCCGGCGGCCAGCAGCAGCGCGTGGCGATAGCCCGTGCGCTGGCGGTTGAACCGAAAATCATGTTCTTCGATGAAGCCACGTCAGCCCTCGACCCAGAGCTGGTGGGCGAAGTGATGGAAGTGATGCGTAGCTTGGCTCGCGAAGGCATGACCATGGTGGTGGTGACTCACGAGATGGGCTTTGCGCGTAAAACCGCCGACCGCGTGGTGTTTATGGACCAAGGCGTGATTGCCGAGCAAGGCACGCCGGAGCAGATTTTTGTTAATCCGCAAAATCAGCGTACCCAGCAATTCTTATCCCGCGTGCTTGAGCACTAATCGGAGGAAGCATGTCTGTTCAATTTCCATTGCGGGCCGACGGCCAGCTTGACCCGCAGCAGGCCGCGCCGCGTTTTAAATCGGTGGCGGGCGCGGGTGACGCCCCTCTGCCGCAGGGCACGGCGGTACTGAGTAGCGATAAGGTCTTTTCGCCACTGATGATCATGAAGCAGTCGGCGTTAGAGAATAATTTGCGCCAGTTGGCAGCGTTCTGCCGTGAAAATGGCGTGATGCTGGCCGCGCATGGCAAAACCTCGATGTCGCCGGGCGTGCTGCGCCGCGCCATTAGTGAAGGTGGCGCTTGGGGACTGGGGGCTGCAACCCCGGCTCAGGTGCGCGCACTGCGCCAGTTTGGCATTCGCAACGTGTTTCTAGCCAATGAGCTGGTGGACCCGGCGGGGATCCGCTGGATCGGCCAGTGGCAGAAAGATCACCCCGACCACGGCTTCCTTTGTTATGTCGATTCACTGCAAGGCGTGAAGCTGCTGGAGCAGAATCTGGGTGACAGCCAGATCTCCGTGCTGCTAGAGATGTCGGTCAGCGGCGGCCGCACCGGCTGCCGAACACAGGATGAGGCAGTTAGCATCGCCGAAGCCATTGCTGCCAGCAGCCAACTGCGGCTGGTCGGCGTGGCGGGGTATGAAGGCGCACTGGGAGCAGGGCGCGACGCGGCGGGTATTGCGCGGGTGAAAGCCTATTGCGAAATGATGATCGCCACGGCGGCGCTGCTGGCCGACAAGCAGCTGTTCGCCAGTGACAACATTATTCTTAGCGCGGGTGGCGGGGCGTGGTTTGACGTGGTGACCTCCTGCTTCAGGGCGGCAAGCTTGCCTCTGCCGGTCACGCCGCTGATTCGGTCCGGTGCCTACATGGCACACGACAGCGGACTCTATTCACGCATCGCGCCCTTTGCTCAGCCGGGCGCAACCCACCATTTTGAAGCGTCTTTGGAAATTTGGGGCAGGGTGCTGTCTCGCCCCGAGCCGGGACTGGCTTTTGTTGATTTTGGCCGTCGCGACGTGCCTTTCGACCAAGACTTGCCAAACCCGCTGTGGATCCGCAATGCCGATGGCAGCGAGCCGCGCTCTGCCAGCCATTTGACCATCAGCGACGTCAATGACCAGCATGCCTATCTGCTGCTGCCGGAGAATGAGACGCTCCAGCCGGGCGATTGGGTGGGTTGTGGTATTTCCCACCCTTGTACCGCGTTTGATAAATGGCGCTATCTGCCGCTGGTGGATGACAACTACTGCGTGACGGATTCGCTGGAAACCGCGTTTTAAGCACTAAGCGTCTGAAATACAAAAAGGCCGCAACGTTATCCGTCGCGGCCTTTTTTATGGTCTAGCCAATCAATAGAAGATTAGCGATGCGCCAGCTCGGCGTTGTCATCGGCTTCTAATAAAGACTTATCGGTCTGGCGCAGCAACTGGCTGGTGATAGTACCGGCAGTCATTGAGCCGCTGACGTTCAGCGCGGTACGACCCATATCAATCAAAGGTTCGACCGAAATCAGCAGGGCAACCAGCGTCACCGGCAGGCCCATCGCTGGCAGCACAATCAGCGCCGCGAAGGTCGCACCGCCGCCCACACCGGCAACACCGGCAGAGCTGAGGGTCACGATACCCACCAAGGTGGCGATCCACATTGGGTCAAACGGGTTGATACCCACGGTTGGCGCAACCATCACCGCCAGCATAGTCGGGTAGAGACCCGCACAGCCGTTCTGACCAATGGTGGCACCAAAGGACGCAGCGAAGCTGGCGATAGATTCTGGAATACCCAGACGACGCGTTTGCGCTTCAACACTCAGTGGAATAGAGGCTGCGCTAGAGCGGCTGGTGAAGGCGAAGGTCAGCACTGGCCACACTTTGCGGAAGAATTTCGCTGGGTTAATGCCGGTGAAGGAGAGCAGCACCGCGTGGACCACAAACATAATGGCCAGACCCAAGTAGGACGCCACCACGAAGCTACCCAGCTTGATGATGTCCTGCACGTTAGAGCCGGCAACCACTTTGGTCATCAGAGCCAACACGCCGTATGGAGTCAGTTTCATTACCAGACGAACCAGTTTCATCACCCAAGCTTGCAGGGTGTCGATGAACGCCAGCACGCGTGGGCCTTTCTCTTGGTCATCTTTAACCAGTTGCAGAGCCGCAACGCCAACGAAGGCCGCGAAGATTACCACGCTGATAATCGACGTCGGGCTTGCGCCCGTTAAATCGGCAAACGGGTTTTTCGGAATGAAGGACAGGATCAGCTGTGGCATGGTCAAGTCAGCGACTTTACCCACGTAGTTGCTTTGCAGCGCAGACAGACGAGCTGTCTCTTGAGCACCCTGCACCAGACCGTCCGCGGTCAGGCCAAACAGGCCGGTGACAAATACACCAACCAGAGCGGCGATAAGGGTAGTGAACAGCAGCGTGCCGATGGTCAGGAAGCTGATTTTGCCCAGTGAAGAGGCGTTATGCAGCTTGGCAACCGCGCTCAGGATGGAGACGAATACCAGCGGCATGACGATCATTTGCAGCAACTGCACATAACCATTACCGACGATATTGAACCAAGTAATTGAGGTTTTCAGTACTGGGTTGTCAGAGCCGTAAATCAGCTGCAATGCCAGACCAAACACCACGCCGATCACCAGACCGACCAGAACTTTTTTTGCCAGACTCCACTGCTTGTGGCGGGTTTGCGCCAAAAGCAGAAGGAGGGCGACGAAGACCACCACGTTAATCACGAGCGGAAGATTCATACCCAGATCTCCAAATTTCTAATTATGTTTTGCTTTCTGATGTTCCCACTTCGGGGAATGCACCATCCCATAGCGTTGGGGCATAGAATAACAGTTCATAAGGAGGGGTATTTATATCCAAAAAGAATGCTTTATAACTTTCCGAGCTAAAAAGGCGCTAAATATGCCTTTTTAGGTTGTTTTATGCGCGATTTTAGGTGATCAGGTTCAACAATTTGCTAAATGACTCCGGCTTGATTGCACCAATAATGGGCGCCCAGTTGGGCCAGAACAGGGTTAAGCCCACCAAGAGTAAGCATAATGTGCGCTCCAACTGGTTGCCTTTCTGACTGTTGATAAGCGGCAGGCGAAAACGCCAGCGGCAGGGCCACAGCAGAGGCACTCCGGCAGGGGTCAGCATGTCGGCCAATATATGGCTGAGATAGCCGATAATCATCGCGTGGAAAGCGTCGATTGGAATAACCCAATCATGGGGGAAGTGGGTGCGCATCAGGAAAATACCGCCGACCACTGCCAACAGGCTATGGGTGAAGCCCCGATGCCCAAAGACCCGTGCAATGGGCGCGGAGACCCACTTAAGCCGTTGGCCGATCAGCGATTTTGGGTGGTCAATGTCGGGCAGCAGTGACGTCAGCAGCGAGGCTGGGATAATATGCCACCAGTCTCCGTGCGCCAGCTCGGGAGAGAGCTGTGCTTTTTTGGCGAATACCGCACAGGCGATTGAAAATATGAGATGGCCTTCCGCCGTCATGACGCTTCCGAACTTAATAACTGTTATTTTATCCAGTATAAGTGAAACTGTCACAATCAGGGAAGAGTTACCCTGTAACGAATTGTCAACTATTTGAAATATAATAAAAAAGACGCCATTTTAGACGTCTTTTTTCGACTGATTTTACAGCTTAACGCGCCAGCCAGCCGCCATCAACCGCCACGGTGTAACCATTCACATAGTCTGAGGCTTTTGAGGCCAAGAACACCACTGGCCCCATCACGTCTTCAGGCACGCCCCAGCGGCCCGCCGGAATACGCTCCAGAATCTCTTTACTGCGGCCTTCGTCGGCGCGCAGCTGCTCAGTGTTATTGGTCGCCATGTAGCCCGGCGCAATCGCATTGACATTAATGCCGTGCTTGGCCCACTCATTGGCCATCAGGCGAGTGATGCCCATCACCGCGCTTTTTGACGCAGTATAAGAAGGCACTCGAATGCCGCCCTGATAGGAGAGCATGGAGGCGATATTGATGATTTTGCCGCCGTGCCCCTGCTTGATGAATTGGCGCGCCACGGCCTGAGACATAAAGAACAGCGTCTTGCTGTTGACGTTCATCACGTCATCCCAGTTCTTCTCGCTGAACTCAATGGCGTCTTCGCGGCGAATGATCCCGGCATTGTTTACCAGAATATCTAGATGGCCGAACTCGCCAACGGCCTTCTCAATCAGCTGTGGGATGCCTTCGATGCTGCCCAAATCGGCGCGAAGATCGAGAAAACGGCGACCCAGCGCGGTGACTTTTTCCGCTGTTTCATTGGGTGAACTGAGGTTAACGCCAACAATGTCACAGCCCGCCTGCGCCAAGCCAATCGCCATACCTTGCCCAAGGCCGGTGTTGCAGCCGGTCACTAGCGCGACTTTTCCTGCCAAATCAAATGCATTAAGGATCATAGTCTTTTCTCTTTTAACAACGGCGCTCGGGCCGAAAGATAACTCTGCTGGCCGATTAGCGTAGTTCGCTGACCTTCACGTGGTCCATATCGTCAAACACCTGATTCTCGCCCACCATGCCCCAGATAAAGGTGTAGCGCTTGGTGCCCACCCCGGAGTGAATCGACCAGCTCGGGGAGATGACGGCCTGTTCATTGTGTACCAGCAAATGGCGTGTCTCCTGCGGCTGGCCCATCATGTGGAACACGGAGGTTTCTTCGTCCATATCAAAGTAGAAATAGACCTCCATCCGGCGCTCGTGGGTGTGGCACGGCATGGTATTCCACAGGCTGCCTTGCTCGAGTTTGGTCAGGCCCATGGTCAGTTGGCAGGTTTCCAGCACGTCAGGAACAATAAACTTATTGATGGTGCGACGGTTGCTGGTGGCCGGGTCGCCGATGGTCTGCGGCGAAGCTTCGGCCAGCGTGATTTTCTTATTTGGGAAGGTGGTGTGGGCCGGGGCACTGTTGTAATAGAACTTGGCAGGCTTGGCCGGGTCGAGGCTGCTGAACTCAACGTTTCGCGCCCCTTTGCCGACATACAGGGCTTCTTCGTTACCAATCTCATAGGTGGTGCCATCGACCACAATCAGGCCCGGGCCGCCAATGTTAATCACCCCAAGCTCCCGGCGCTCGAGGAAATAGCTCACACCAAGCTGCTTGCCGACTTCGTCACCCACCGACACCTTGGCATCAATCGGCATGACGCCGCCGACGATAATGCGGTCGATATGGCTGTACGTCATGGTGTAGTTGTTTTTTTCGAAGATTTTCTCAATCAGAAATTCGCGACGTAATCCCGCAGTGTCGAGCTGTTTGGCGTGGTCGCTATGGATGCTTTGACGGACTTGCATGTCGGTGCCTCTCGTGCGTGGTAAGTGCAATGAAGGAAGGAGTTGTCGGCGCTGACTGAGGTGACGCGTGGCAGTGACATCACCGCAAAGATCAAACCGCCGGCTCGTCCTTGGTATTTGCAGCATAAAGTCATTGGCATGTGAATTCAATAAAAATGAAATGATGTTTTATTTATTTTATGAGGGCGGTCAAGATTTACGAAACTGATCCTCTGGCGGGCGCTAAGGCCGAGTAGAATGATTTTCAGCTTTGAGCCGCCAAGGCTCGCTTTCCCCCTTAACTCATACCGACAGGAGCTGCGATGAAAACGTTCTTTATAGATGAAGAAACCCCATGGGAAGAGCTTGGGCACGGCGTAAAACGCAAAATCATGACCTGGAGCGATGACCTGATGATGGTCGCGGTGCACTTCGATAAAGGAGCGATTGGCGTGGCGCATAAGCATGATATTCATGACCAGATTGCTTATGTGGCGGCAGGCAGCTTTGAAGTGGAGATAGAAGGCGAGAAGAAAATCTTGGGCGTGGGAGATGCTTACCGGGCGGTGAAGCACGAGATGCACGGCGTGGTAGCGCTTGAGCAAGGCAGTGTGCTGATTGACACCTTTTCACCCAAGCGCGCAGACTTCCTATAAAGCAGCCATGGCTATGTGCTTAGCGAATATGCTCGGCGCGCAGCTGCTCAAGAGAAGAGAGTTTGACGTCAGCCAAGGCCCAGCGCGGGTCTTCGCTGAACGCATGGTCAGGCACCACGATAGAGCGCATGCGGGCGGCCTTAGTGGCAATCATGCCATTAAAGGAGTCTTCCAGCGTGACGCAGTTCAGCGGGTCAACCTGCAACTGGCCCGCAGCCTGAATATAGACCTCTGGGTGCGGCTTGCTGTAAGGCAGGTGCTCGGCGGAGGCGCGGATCTGGAAGTAGCCGGTGAGGTTAAACATCTCAAGCACCTTATCCAGCATGTGCAGCGGAGAAGCCGAAGCCAGGCCGATCTTCAGCCCTTGCGCACGGCACAGCTCTAACGCGTGGGTGACGCCGGGCAGCAGTGGGCGAGTCTGTTCCACCAGTTCGATGGCGCGAGCAATCACGCGCTGGGTCACTTCTTCCTGCGTCGGACCTTGCCAAGGCATGGCCTGATACCACATCCGCACCACCTGATCGATGCGCAGTCCTAGCGTGTCAGGCAGCAGATGGCGCTGCGAAAGGTCTAGTCCCAAATCGCCAAAAACATCCAACTCGGCCTGTGTCCACAGGGGCTCAGAGTCGATCAGCAGACCATCCATATCAAAAATTGCCGCAGCAATCGGACGCGAGTACGCCATTGTTTTTCTCTCCATGGTTGAGGTTTTCGCCACTCTATCACTCGTTGGCTCAGGGCAGAAGCCGGATGAACGGAGCGAGTAACGCGAAAATATTGTCTGACTTTGTGTCTAAGCCATTAAAACAGTGGGCGACATTCCTAATCTGCGGGTAGACTTAGTCGATATCTGAGACGTCTTCACAAGGGGAATTCATGACGTATCAACAGGCCGGGCGCGTTGCCGTATTAAAGCGGATCTTGGGTTGGGTAGTTTTCATCCCCGCATTGCTGTCGACCATCATTTCATTGCTGAACTTTGTCTATGAGCACAGTAAAGCGCAGCAGGGTATCAACGCGGTGATGCTGGACTTCGTCCACGTCATGGTGGATATGGTGCGTTTCAACACCTCGTTTTTAAATATGTTTTGGTACAACTCTCCGGTTCCGGTGCTCGGGCAGGGCGTGACCTCCGCCAATATCGTGTTCTTTATTATCTACTGGCTTATCTTTGTCGGGCTGGCGTTGCAGGCTTCCGGCGCGCGCATGTCGCGTCAGGTTAAGCACATCCGCGAAGGCATTCAGGATCAGTTGATTTTGGAGCAGGCGAAAGAGGGCGAAGGGCGCACCAAGCAGCAAATCGAAGAGCGTATCGTCTTACCGCGACACACTATTTTTGTGCAATATTTCCCGCTGTATATCTTGCCCATTATTCTGGCGGTGATTGCCTATTTCATTCTTAAATTATTAGGTTTACTGGCCTGATAAACGCTTCGCCAAATCATTATTAAGCGGCGAACATTGAGCCTGAATCTGTAATAGATTCAGGCTCTTTTATTATGCCCAGTCGCTTTGCATCAAGCGTTCAATTGCCCGCTGCGCCACCACCAGATGTTGGCCGCCAAAAAGATTACTGCGATTGAGCAGATAATATAATTGGTAGACCGGCTGGCGCAGGACGAAATCATCGGGAAGGGGAGTACGACTTTGATATCCATCGTAAATATAGCTTGGGACATTGGGATATAAAGGCAGCATGGCGAAATCGCATTCGCGATCTCCCCAGTAGCAGGCCGGGTCGAAAATAACCGGGCCGTTCTCGGATAAAGCGCAGTTGTGCGGCCACAGGTCGCCGTGCAGCAAAGAGGGCTGCGGCTGGTGGTTATGCAGCCGGGCCAGCACCTTATCCGTGATGTCTTCAATATTGCCAAACACCATGCCTTTCTCGGCGGCTAACTGGAGCTGCCAGCCAATCCTCTGCTCGGCAAAGAAGCTCGGCCAACGCTTCTGCCAGCTATTGGGCTGGGGCAGTGTTGCCAACTCGTTATCAAAATCCAGCCCGAACTGTAGCTGCTCGCTCCACTGATGCAGGGCCGACAGCTGCTGGCCTAGCAGGTAGGCATTGTGCTGATCCAGAGGTTTCAGAGGGAGATATTCAAGTAAGAGGAAGCTGTAATCCCGGTCGCTGCCAACGCCATACACTTCAGGCACTTTCACCGTTTTACTGCGAGCGAGTAGGGCGAGCTGATCAGCCTCGGCGGCAAAAATGGGCAGCATCTCGCGTGAATTACACTTCACGAAGATATCCCTATCCCCATAACTGAGTCGCCACGCCGGGTGGATTTCTCCTCCGGGAAGCTCAACCCGCTCACGGATTTCGGCGCTACCAAGATGTTCACTTAACAAACGATTAACGGCTTGCCACATGGAATCACCCCTTCTGACTGGCCTGATAATTCATTAAGTTAGCGTCTTTCTCACTTGAAAAACCCGATCTGGTGCACAGCAAAATCAGGTTGTGAAGTAAATACGCGTGATCTGCTTCATCTGTTTGTCACAAAGAGAATATGAAATTAGGAATAAGAGACAGTAATAGTGCATATATAAGCAGAATTATCTTATCGACACTTTCCTAATACCTTTGTTTAACAGAACATTATTCAGCATAGACTAAAAATATATTCAGGTGTGCGAAGAAGATGTATATGCTGGCTTTCGTCAAAGTCGCGAGAGGCATAACGTGAAACCAAACATTCTTTATTTGATGGCCGCGCTTTTATTAGCGGGTTGCGCTAAAGAAACGCCGGTACAACGGACTCACTTTCTGAATCCGCCGGCCGCATTACCGGATACGTCCATGATGCACCAAGGACCTTACGGCAGCGTGATACACCAAGCAGCAAATACCTATGGTGTTGATGAAACATTGGTTAAGGCGATTATTCAGGTCGAGTCAGGTTTCAATCCGACCGTGGTCAGTAAGTCTAACGCGATTGGCCTGATGCAGTTAAAAGCATCGACGGCGGGGCGGGATGCTTACCGGATGAAAGGGCGCTACGGGCAACCGAGTACCCATGAATTGAAAGACCCAGCGGTGAATATCGATTTAGGTACAGCTTACCTAAGCATGTTGCAGCAGCAGTTGGCGGGTATCAGTGACCCACAAACGCGCCGTTATGCAACAACAGTGGCTTATGTAAACGGTGCAGGGGCACTACTGAGAACCTTCTCCAGCGACAGAACCTACGCTGTAGCAAAAATTAATCAGATGACGCCACAGCAGTTCTACGAGCACGTGCAGCAAAAACACCCGGCTCCACAGGCCCCTCGTTACCTGTGGAAAGTGAACAATGCTTATCTGGCCATGAGATAAGCACTGTTCATTCTACCCGTCAGCAGCGCAATCAGGCTGCTGGCGGGTAGTGTGAAATAATCTCCAGAATGCCGTTAATACCAAACTGAACGCCCATACACACCAGCAAAAAACCCATCAGACGCGAAATCGCTTCAATCCCGCTTTTCCCCACCAGACGCATAATCGCCCCTGAGCTTCTCAAACAGAGCCAGAGGATCACGCCGATAATAAAGAAGGTCAGCACGGGCGCGACGGCAATGACCCACTCAGGGAAATCCACCCCGTCTTTAATGGCCGATGCACTGCTGATGATCATCGCGATAGTCCCCGGCCCGGCGGTGCTCGGCATGGCGAGAGGCACGAAGGCGATGTTTGGCGAATCCTGCTTCTTCATCTCCTCGGTTTTATTCTCCACCATGGTCTTCTCCGCAGCGTGTGGCTGAGGGAACAGCATGCGGAAACCGATAAAGGCGACAATCAGGCCGCCAGCGATACGTAGCCCCGGAATGGAAATCCCGAAGGTATTCATCACCAACTGACCGGCATAGAACGCCACGGTCATAATGGCGAACACGTACACCGAGGCCATCAGCGACTGCTGGTTGCGCTCCTGGGTGGTCATATTGCCCGACAGGCCGAGCAGCAGCGCGACGGTGGTCAGCGGGTTGGCCAGCGGCAGCAAAATCACTAACCCCAGTCCGACGGCTTTAAACAATTGGGCAATTTCGGTCATGTTTTTCCTTCCATTTTCAATGTCCTTTCAAGATAAGTGCCTTGCAGAGAATTACACGAAAAATAGCACCATTAAGCAACCAAGGTTGCTGGAAAACTGCGCTTTACGGATGTTACACTGGCTGGCGTTTTTTACGTCGCATCTTGAGGCAATGAAATCAGGGCCTCTCGGGTGCATGTATTCGGCAAAGTAGAGCTGAATAGCGTAACTAACTAAATGAATTTAAACCCAAATATTTTCTATATGTGCTCTGTCGTGTGGGGCACCACTGTAGATAAGGAATTAACATGCCAGTTATTACTCTTCCTGACGGAAGTCAGCGTTCGTTTGATGCCCCCGTTTCTCCTCTTGATGTCGCCCTTGATATCGGTCCAGGTCTGGCGAAAGCCTGTATCGCTGGCCGTGTAAATGGCGAATTGGTTGATGCGACGGATTTAATCACTCAGGACGCACAGTTAGCGATCATCACTACCAAAGATGAAGCCGGTTTGGAAATCCTGCGTCACTCCTGTGCGCACTTGTTGGGTCACGCAATTAAACAATTGTGGCCGAACACCAAAATGGCTATCGGTCCAGTTATCGACAACGGTTTTTACTACGATGTTGATATCGATCGCACGCTGACTCAGGAAGACCTCGATCTGCTTGAAAAGCGTATGCACGAGTTGGCTGAAAAGAATTACGACGTAATTAAAAAGAAAGTCAGCTGGCAGGAAGCGCGCGATACCTTTGCAAGCCGTGGCGAGCAATACAAAGTGGCAATTCTGGATGAGAACATCAGTCATGATGACCAGCCGGGCTTGTACCACCACGAAGAATACGTCGACATGTGCCGCGGTCCGCACGTGCCAAACATGCGTTTCTGCCATCACTTCAAATTGCAGAAAACCTCCGGTGCTTACTGGCGTGGCGACAGCAAAAACAAAATGCTGCAACGTATCTACGGCACCGCGTGGGCTGAGAAGAAGCAGTTAAATGCTTATCTGCAACGTTTGGAAGAAGCGAGCAAACGCGACCACCGTAAAATCGGTAAGCAGCTCGACCTGTACCACATGCAGGAAGAAGCGCCGGGCATGGTGTTCTGGCACAACGACGGCTGGACTATCTTCCGCGAGCTGGAAGCCTTCGTGCGCATGAAACTGAAGTCTTACGACTATCAGGAAGTGAAAGGTCCGTTCATGATGGACCGCGTGCTGTGGGAAAAAACAGGTCACTGGGATAACTACAAAGACGCTATGTTCACTACCTCTTCCGAGAACCGTGAATACTGCATCAAACCGATGAACTGCCCGGGTCACGTGCAGATCTTCAACCAAGGTTTGAAGTCTTACCGCGACCTGCCATTGCGTATGGCGGAGTTCGGTAGCTGTCACCGTAATGAGCCGTCTGGCGCATTGCACGGCCTGATGCGCGTTCGTGGCTTTACTCAGGACGACGCCCACATCTTCTGTACAGAAGAGCAGGTCCGCGACGAAGTAAACAGCTGTATTCGCATGGTTTACGACATGTACAGCACCTTTGGCTTTGAAAAGATTGTGGTGAAACTTTCCACCCGTCCTGAGAAGCGCATCGGTACTGACGAAATGTGGACTAAAGCCGAGGATGACTTGGCTGCAGCACTGACTGAAAACAAGATTGAATTCGAATATCAGCCGGGCGAAGGCGCGTTTTATGGCCCGAAAATTGAATTCACCTTGCATGATTGTTTGGATCGTGCGTGGCAGTGTGGTACCGTGCAACTCGACTTTTCATTACCGAGCCGCTTGAACGCGTCTTATATTGGCGAAAGCAACGACCGTCAAGTGCCAGTAATGATTCACCGCGCAATTCTGGGCTCTATGGAACGCTTCATCGGTATCCTTACCGAAGAGTACGCAGGTTTCTTCCCAACGTGGATTGCTCCGGTTCAGGTAGTGGTAATGAATATTACCGATACACAAGCTGCCTATGTCGAAGAATTAACTAAAAAACTGCAAGATGCAGGCATTCGCGTTAAAGCCGACTTGAGAAATGAGAAGATTGGCTTTAAAATCCGCGAGCACACGCTACGCCGTGTCCCTTATATGTTAGTTTGTGGCGATAAAGAGGTCGAAGCAGGCAAAGTTGCCGTTCGTACCCGCCGCGGAAAAGACTTGGGAAGCATGGACGTTAGCGAAGTCGTTGACAAACTGCTGGCGGAGATCCGCAGCAGAAGTCTTCATCAACTGGAGGAATAAAGTATTAAAGGCGGAAAACGAGTTCAACCGGCGCGTCCTAATCGCATTAACAAAGAGATTCGCGCGCAAGAAGTTCGCCTCACCGGCGTCGATGGCGAGCAGATTGGTATTGTCAGTCTGAATGAAGCTCTTGAAAAAGCTGAGGAAGCGGGCGTCGATTTAGTAGAAATCAGTCCGAATGCCGAACCGCCAGTTTGTCGAATCATGGATTACGGCAAATTCCTCTACGAGAAGAGCAAGTCGACCAAAGAGCAGAAGAAGAAGCAAAAAGTTATTCAGGTTAAGGAAATCAAATTCCGACCTGGTACCGATGATGGCGACTATCAGGTCAAACTACGCAACCTGATTCGCTTTCTGGAAGATGGCGATAAAGCCAAAATCACCCTGCGGTTCCGTGGGCGTGAGATGGCGCACCAACAGATCGGTATGGAAGTGCTTAACCGCGTCCGTAAAGACCTGTGTGAAGATTCTGAATTGGCCGTTGTCGAATCCTTCCCTACGAAGATCGAAGGCCGTCAGATGATCATGGTGCTCGCACCTAAGAAGAAACAGTAAGGCTTCCAAGTAACTTTCCCCGCGCAGTGCTTGCGCTGCGTGGGTTTAGTTCGCCTTTCTGATTCATGTAATTAACAATGCGAAGTGGAATTTAAAATGCCAAAGATCAAAACAGTACGTGGCGCCGCTAAACGCTTCAAAAAAACCGCTAATGGTGGTTTTAAGCGTAAGCACGCTAACCTGCGTCATATTCTGACCAAAAAAGCTACTAAGCGTAAACGTCACTTGCGTCCAAAAGGCCTGGTATCCAAGAACGATTTGGGTCTGGTCTCTGCATGTCTGCCGTACGCATAAATACACTTTTTTTAATCAAGAATAATACTCAGGAGAGCATATGGCTCGCGTAAAACGTGGTGTGATTGCACGTGCACGTCACAAGAAAATTTTAAAGCAGGCGAAAGGTTACTACGGTGCCCGTTCGCGCGTATATCGTGTTGCATTCCAGGCTGTTATCAAAGCTGGTCAATACGCTTACCGTGACCGTCGTCAAAAGAAACGTCAGTTCCGTCAGCTGTGGATCGCGCGTATCAACGCAGCAGCTCGTCAGAACGACATGTCTTACAGCAAATTCATTAACGGCTTGAAAAAAGCTTCTATTGAAATTGACCGTAAGATTTTGGCTGATATCGCAGTTTTCGATAAGTTCGCGTTCAGCGCACTGGTAGAAAAAGCGAAAGCAGCTCTGGCGTAAGTCAGCTAAAAAGAGGGAGCTTGCTCCCTCTTTTTTGTTTATAATCAGTCGAGTTGTCATCTCCCTGTGCGACATTAACGCCAACAAACTGAGCACCAACAAGGTAACGCAAGCATGAACACTGCTATTTTCCGTTTCTTTTTTTACTTTAGCGCCTGATTCAGGAAGGCTTTCGCGCGTAAGAGAAGAAACGAAAAGTAGCGCCTAAGCCTCCCTCGTGGAGGCTTTTTTGTATCTGTTCTTTATTTACTAAGGTTCAGGGCTTAACGCGCGCCCCTGATAAATTACCGGTTATTTCACATCCGGCCATATAAGCCAGAAGAAGAGGAAAGCAATGCCACATCTCGCAGAACTGGTCGCCAGTGCCAAGGCCGCCGTAGAGAGTGCTCAGGATATTGCCGCATTAGAAACAGTGCGTGTCGAATACTTGGGTAAGAAGGGCCATTTTACGCTCCAGATGAAAACGCTGAGCGAATTACCTGCTGAAGAACGTCCAGCCGCAGGTGCCGTCATTAACCAGGCGAAGCAAGAAGTTCAGGAAGCGCTCAACGCGCGCAAGAATGAGCTGGAATCAGCGGCGATGAACGCCCGTCTGGCAGAAGAAACCATTGACGTTTCACTGCCGGGCCGTCGTATCGAAAATGGCGGTTTACACCCGGTGACTCGCACCATTGACCGCATCGAAACCTTCTTCGGTGAATTAGGTTTTTCTGTCGCCACCGGCCCTGAAATCGAAGATGACTACCACAACTTCGACGCCCTGAATATTCCAGGCCACCACCCGGCACGTGCCGACCACGACACCTTCTGGTTCGACGCGACCCGTCTGCTGCGCACCCAAACGTCTGGCGTACAGATCCGTACCATGAAAGGCCAGCAGCCACCGATCCGCATCATTGCGCCGGGCCGCGTGTACCGTAACGACTACGATCAGACTCACACCCCGATGTTCCACCAGATGGAAGGGCTGATCGTTGATAAAGACATTAGCTTCAGCAACCTGAAAGGGACGCTGCACGACTTCCTGAATAACTTCTTTGAAGCTGATTTGCAGATTCGTTTCCGCCCGTCTTACTTCCCATTCACCGAGCCTTCCGCTGAAGTTGACGTGATGGGCAAAAACGGCAAATGGCTGGAAGTGCTGGGCTGTGGGATGGTGCATCCCAACGTGCTGCGCAACGTAGGTATCGATCCAGAAGTCTACTCAGGCTTTGCATTCGGTATGGGCATGGAGCGTCTGACCATGCTGCGTTATGGCGTAACCGATTTGCGCGCTTTCTTCGAAAACGATCTGCGTTTCCTCAAACAGTTTAAGTAAGGCGGGAATATCACATGAAATTCAGCGAACTTTGGTTGCGTGAATGGGTAAACCCAGCCATCAGCAGCGAAGCATTATCCGACCAGATCACCATGGCCGGGCTAGAAGTCGACGGCGTAGAGCCTGTCGCCGGTGCCTTTAACGGCGTTGTGGTAGGTGAAGTGGTTGAGTGCGGCCAGCACCCGAACGCCGACAAACTGCGCGTGACAAAAGTCAACGTCGGCGGCGATCGCCTGTTGGACATCGTTTGTGGCGCACCGAACTGCCGTCAGGGCCTGAAAGTGGCAGTAGCCACCGTCGGCGCGGTATTGCCGGGCGACTTCAAAATCAAGGCCGCAAAACTGCGCGGTGAGCCTTCAGAAGGCATGCTGTGCTCCTTCTCCGAGCTGGGTATTACCGACGATCACGACGGCATCATTGAGCTGCCGCTGGACGCGCCAATCGGGACTGACATCCGTGAATTCTTGAAACTGGATGACACCACTATTGAAATCAGCGTGACTCCAAACCGCGCTGATTGCCTAGGTATCATCGGCGTGGCTCGCGACGTGGCGGTGATTAACCAACTGGCATTGAACGAGCCGGATATGTCGCCTGTCGCGGCGACCATCAGCGACGTTCTGCCCATTGAGGTTCAGGCGACCGAAGCCTGCCCGCGTTATCTTGGCCGCGTAGTCAAAGGCATTAACGTTAAAGCCGCTACGCCACTGTGGATGCGTGAAAAGCTGCGTCGTTGCGGCATTCGTTCCATTGACCCCGTGGTTGATATCACCAACTACGTGCTGCTGGAACTTGGTCAGCCAATGCACGCCTTCGACTTAAATCGCATTCAGGGCGGCATCGTTGTGCGTCTGGCGAAAAAAGACGAAGCGCTGACTCTGCTTGATGGCACCGAAGCCAAGCTGAATGACGACACGCTGGTGATCGCTGACCACGAGAAAGCCTTAGCCATGGGCGGCATTTTCGGCGGTGAGCACTCAGGTGTGAATGAAGAGACGCAGGACGTCCTGCTGGAAAGCGCCTTCTTCAACCCACTGTCTATCACCGGCCGCGCGCGCCGTCAGGGCCTGCATACTGATGCGTCCCATCGCTACGAGCGTGGCGTTGATCCACAGCTGCAATTCAAAGCCATGGCTCGCGCCACCGCGCTGCTGCTGGAGATTTGTGGTGGTCAGGCTGGCCCGGTTATTGATGTCACCTCTGAAAAAGACCTGCCAAAAGCCGCTACCATTGAGCTGCGTCGTGAAAAACTGGATCGCCTGATTGGTCATCACGTTGAAGATGCACAGGTTACCGACATTCTGACCCGCCTTGGCTGCAAAGTAGAACATCACGGCGCCAGCTGGACGGCCGTCGCGCCAAGCTGGCGTTTCGATATGCAAATCGAAGAAGATTTGGTCGAAGAAGTGGCCCGCGTCTATGGCTACAACAACATTCCTGATGTGCCGGTTAAGGCTAATCTGGAAATGACTAAGCATCGCGAAGCCGATTTGTCCCTGAAGCGTGTGAAAAACCTGCTGGTGGATCGCGGCTTCCAGGAAGCTATCACCTACAGCTTCGTTGACCCGAAAATTCAGAATTTGCTGCATCCGGGCGAAGAAGCCCTGATTCTGCCAAGCCCAATCTCAGTAGAAATGTCAGCCATGCGCCTTTCTCTGTGGACTGGCTTGCTGACTTCAGTGGTTTATAACCAGAATCGCCAGCAGAACCGCGTGCGTATTTTCGAAAGCGGGCTGCGCTTTGTTCCTGATACTCAAGCTGATTTGGGTATCCGTCAGGACGTCATGCTGTCTGGCGTGATCGCAGGTAACAAAAATGAAGAGCATTGGGATCTGGCGCGTCAGGCAGTTGACTACTACGATTTGAAGGGCGATCTTGAGGCGATTCTTGAGCTTACCGGCAAATTGGATGATGTTCAGTTCAAGGCTGAAGTGAACCCAGCACTGCATCCGGGGCAGAGCGCAGCAATTTATTTACGCGGCGAACGTATTGGTTTCATTGGTGTAGTACACCCAGAGCTGGAACGTAAGCTGGACTTGAACGGTCGCACAGTGGTGTTCGAAATGCTGTGGAATAAGGTCGCAGACCGCATTCTGCCTGATGCGAAGGAGGTTTCCCGCTTCCCAGCTAACCGTCGCGACATCGCCGTTGTAGTGGCTGAAAACGTTGCCGCAGACGATATTTTGGCAGAGTGTAAGAAAGTTGGCGCAAATCAGGTAGTTGGCGTAAACTTATTTGACGTGTACCGTGGGAAGGGCGTGACTGAAGGCTATAAAAGCTTGGCCATCAGTCTGGTATTGCAGGATACCGCTCGTACACTGGAAGAAGAGGAGATCGCCGCTACCGTTGCAAAATGCGTAGAGGCTCTAAAACAGCGATTCCAAGCATCCTTGAGGGATTGAACCTATGGCGCTTACTAAAGCTGAAATGTCAGAACACCTGTTTGAGAAGCTTGGGCTTAGCAAACGGGATGCCAAAGACCTGGTCGAACTGTTTTTCGAAGAAGTGCGTCGCGCTTTGGAGAATGGCGAACAAGTTAAATTGTCTGGTTTTGGCAATTTTGATCTGCGTGACAAAAACCAACGTCCGGGACGTAACCCGAAAACCGGCGAAGATATCCCAATCACGGCGCGCCGTGTGGTGACTTTCCGTCCGGGACAGAAGTTGAAAAGCCGGGTTGAGAATGCCACTCCAAAAGAGTAAGTGAGTTGGTCAAAAAGGTCGCGAAAGCGGCCTTTTTTTTATACTTTCGCGCTTCAAAGCCAGATTCGTCTTTTTCCTAAATATCCTTTTTAAAGATTTTCATTAGAGTTCGAAAAAATAGCGTTAAGAGGCTTTAGGCTTCAGGAATAGTCTGATAGATTAATTTCATCGGCCGCGAGTGTTTATTCAAAAACTTTTGCTGATTTGAATAAGTGAAAAGTTAAATAAACAAAAAGGGACCGAAGTCCCTTGATGAAAAATAGTTGATGCGTTTCTTGCTCATGCCAGTGAGCAATAACTAAATAAATTAATGCCAGTAGTAAGGATGCCCATAGTAACCGCCGTGATAACCACCATGGTAGCCGCCGTGGTCGTAAGGGCCGGGGAAGATGCAGCCGCTCAGGCTCATGACCACCAGAGCAACGCCAACGAAAGCTAATAATCTACGCATGGAAATATCCTTTATCTGAAGAGACGCTCTCAGTATAAATAGATGGCCGTCAGATTGTTGTCAGGCTAGCGTTAAGATCTGTTAAGGCTACTATAATATTTGTCGAGTTATTCTTGGCCGATTTAATTATTTATTTCCCCTGAGATACATTTGTTTTAATTGAGTAAGCAAGAAGAAAGTTAACCGCAAAACTCCCGTTATCCGATAGCCTATTTAATTCCCCTTGTTATAAGTTTTGCCTTGAGCACGACGCAAACTAATAAGGCGGATACCATGAATAAATCATTCTTACTCTTATGCTGTGTACTGGCCTTACCCGTGGTTGCGCAGGCCAACGTGGTGGTAGACATCAACACGCCGGGTGTGACGCTGCACATTGGCGATCAGGACCATCGTGGGTACTACTGGGACGGCTATGACTGGCGAGCGCCGCAGTGGTGGCATGCACATCAGGGACATTATGTCGGCGAACGCAACAGCCGGGGCATGTACTGGCGCGGTGACCGCTGGCAGCCCGCTCCGCCACCGCCGCCAAGACCGGTACACTATCAACACGGGCAGCCTTACGATCAGGGCAGGCCGCATCCAGACGGCTGGCATGAAGATAATCGGCAGCCCATTCCGCCACAGGGACCACGCGGTTAATCTCTAATCAGTTAGCCGGTACGTCGTACCGGCTACAAAAGATGCTTTTTTGTGCGCATTTCCCCCGTTTTCTCCCCGCAAAACCCGGTTTTAATCCCTGAGTTATAAACCCTTTAAGGTCGCCATCTAGCTGATTGAAAGGCATTTTTATAGCCGTTCGGATTACGCATCACGGCTCTATCAGATTTAACGTGGTCAATTAACGGCCAATTTATTGATTCGTATAAGAAAAATTATAAACAAACCTTAACAAAATAAATTATTGAGCCTAGGGCTAAAAAGCCATATATTGGCCGCGTTTTACACACTGTGATTAATTATTTATTCATTTATTCAACTTTGGCGTTAGCGATAACCCCCAGTTGTAGGAGAGATATGATGACGGATAAAGTCCGTATTGATACTTTTGGTGCGAATTCATTAAACGGAAACAATGAAGCCTATTTAGCGAGACAAGCTGAATTTGAATCGAATGTTAGGAGCTATCCACGCAAATTGCCGTTCGCAATTGCGAAAGCCCTAGGGGTTTGGATCACCGATGTTGAGAATAATCAATATCTTGACTGCCTTGCTGGCGCGGGAACGCTAGCCTTAGGACATAACCATCCGGATGTGTTGCAAAGCATACAAAATGTCATTACCAGCGGCTTGCCGTTACATACTCTTGATCTGACAACTCCGTTGAAAGATCAGTTCTCTGAATACCTGCTGTCACTGTTACCGGGACAGGGTAAAGAGTACTGCCTGCAGTTCACTGGCCCATCGGGTGCCGATGCGGTTGAAGCTGCGCTGAAGTTAGCTAAGAAACACACTGGCCGCAGTGGCGTGATCAGTTTCTCTGGCGGCTACCATGGGATGACCCACGGTGCGCTGGCGGTGACGGGTAACCTGTCTCCGAAAGAAGCGGTTAACGGCATGATGCCAGAAGTTCAGTTTATGCCTTACCCGCACCTGTACCGTTGCCCACTGGGTATCGGCGGCGATGCTGGCGTTAAAGCATTAACTTACTACTTCGAAAATCTGATCAATGACGTTGAGAGTGGCGTGCGCAAACCTGCGGCGGTCATTCTGGAAGCTGTTCAAGGCGAGGGCGGTGTTAACCCGGCTCCGGTTGAGTGGTTGCAGCGCATTCGTAAAGTGACTCAAGAGCACGGCATTCTGCTGATCCTCGACGAAGTTCAGGCTGGCTTTGCCCGTACCGGTAAGTTCTTCGCCTTCGAACACGCGGGCATTGAGCCAGACATCATCGTGATGTCGAAAGCCGTAGGCGGCGGTCTGCCACTAGCCGTTCTGGGTATCAAGAAGCAGTTTGACGCGTGGGAACCGGGCCACCATACCGGGACTTTCCGTGGCAACCAGCTGGCGATGGCTACCGGCCTGACCACGCTGAAGATCCTCAAAGACCAGAAAGTGGCTGACAAAGTAGCTGCGCAGGGCGAATGGCTGAAAGAAAGATTGGCCGAAATGCAAAAACGCTACCCGGTGATTGGTCATGTCCGCGGTCTGGGCCTGATGATGGGTATCGAGATTGTTAAGCCAAACGAGCCTCAGGACCACATGGGTTGCTACCCGGCTGACGGTCAGTTGTCCGCATTGCTGCAGAAAAAATGCTTCGAAGCAGGCTTGATTCTGGAACGCGGCGGCCGTAACGGTTGCGTTCTGCGCCTGTTGCCTTCTCTGTTGATCACTAACGAAGAGCTGGGCGTATTCTTGGATAAATTTGAACAGGCCTTGTTAGCCGCTGGCATCAAGCCTGTCTAAATGGAGCAGTTGAACACAATGTCCAAGTTAAACCCAATTCTGGCGTCCTCGGTGCAGAGCACCGAGGCTTACCAGCAGGCTATCGCGCAGAGCAGCGCGGCTGTGGTGCAGTGGCTACAGCAGCCAGAAATGTATCAGGGCAAAACCGTCGCTGAACTGCGTGAGCGCATCACGCTTGATTTCAACCCTGAAGGCCTTGGCAATCAGGCAGCGATTGAACGTGCGATTGAATACTTCTTAAAAGACAGCCTGTCCGTGCATCACCCACAGTGCGTGGCGCATTTGCACTGTCCAAGTCTGGTGGTTAGCCAAGCTGCGGAAGTGTTGATTAACGCCACCAACCAGAGCATGGACTCTTGGGACCAAAGCCCGTCAGCCACCATCATTGAGATGAAGCTGATTGAATGGCTGCGTACCCAAGTGGGTTATCAGGCTGGCGACGCCGGTGTCTTCACCAGCGGCGGCACCCAAAGTAACCTGATGGGCCTGATGCTGGCGCGTGACGCTTTCTTCGCTCGTCAGGGGCACTCCATCCAGCAGGATGGCTTAGTCGGCAACCTGCGTAAGATTAAAGTCTTCTGCTCCGAGAATGCTCATTTCTCCGTGCAGAAGAACATGGCGCTGCTGGGGCTGGGCTATCAGTCCGTGACCTTAGTGAAAACCGATGAATTTGCGCGCATGGATCTCAACGATCTGCGCGAGAAGCTGGCGCAGGCGAAAGCCAACGGCGAGCAGGTTCTGGCTATCGTGGCGACCGCAGGCACCACTGACGCTGGCGCTATCGACCCGCTGCGTGCCATTGCCGAGCTGGCTGCCGAGCAGCAGATTTGGGTTCACGTCGATGCAGCTTGGGGCGGCGCGCTGTTGCTGTCCGAGAAGTATCGCGACTATCTGGACGGCATTGAGCTGGTGGACTCCATTACTCTGGACTTCCACAAGCAGTTCTTCCAGACCATCAGCTGTGGCGCGTTCTTGCTGAAAGAAGCTCGCCATTACGAACTGATGCGCTATCAGGCGGCTTACCTGAACTCAGAATTTGACGAAGCGCAGGGCGTGCCGAATCTGGTGTCCAAATCCTTGCAGACCACCCGTCGCTTCGACGCGTTGAAACTGTGGATGGGGCTGGAAGCCTTGGGCCAGAAGCAATACGCTGAAATCATCGACCACGGCGTGACGCTGGCTCAGGAAGTGGCTCAGTATGTGGCCGAGCAGTCATCCCTTGAGTTGGTAATGAAGCCGCAGCTGGCGAGCGTGCTGTTCCGCTACCGTCCAGAGCAGTTGACTGGCGCGAGTGACCAAGCCGTTGCACTGCTTAACCAACGCATCGGCGATGCTCTGTTAGATTCCGGCCGCGCCAACGTGGGCGTGACTGAGTCTAACGGCGTAACCTGCCTGAAACTGACTCTGCTGAACCCAACGGTGACGCTGGAAGACATTCAGGTGCTGCTGGCGCTGGTTGACAGCACGGGTCAGAAGCTACTGAACACCTAATTCGCCCATCTCGAGCGAACTGCCATTAAGCCGATAACATGATTGTGTTATCGGCTTTTTTATTGGATTTTTGTTCTAAACAAAAAGCAGCGGCTATCGGGCAGGCGGCTATAGAGCTAAGCGACTAATATCGGTAGGATAGCTTTCACTTATTGATGGCCGAATGCCATACATCGCCTCAGGATAATGCCTCATTGCTAAACCCTAATCCCACCTTCAGCCAGCTTGAGTCCCAGCAGCGTCGCCATGCCTATGCGCGGCTAGGGGGGCTTGGGGGATTTCTGCTGCTGGTGTTTGTCTTCAGCCTGTGTGCCGGTGAGCAGTGGCTGTGGCCGACCCAGTGGTTTGAAGCTCAAAATCAGTTGTTTGTTTGGCAGTTGCGTCTGCCTCGCGCGCTGGCGGTGATTTTGGTCGGAAGCGCGCTGGCCGTGGCCGGAGCTGTGATGCAGGCATTGTTTGAAAACCCGCTGGCCGAGCCGGGATTGCTTGGCGTTGCCAATGGCGCGGGCGTGGCGCTGGTGCTGTGCGTGATGCTCGGCAACGGCCTCACGCCGGTATGGATTTTAAGCCTTGCCGCCATCGCCGGGGCGCTGATCACCACTTTCATTTTGCTCTATTTCGCCAGCAAGCGGCTGTTAGCCAATGCCCGCCTGCTGCTGGTCGGCATTGCCATTGGTATCGTGTGCAGCGCGGTGATGACGTGGGCGGTCTACTTCAGCAGTAACCTTGATTTACGCCAGCTCATGTACTGGATGATGGGTGGCTTCGGCGGGGTAGACTGGCGGCAATACTGGCTGGGGCTGATGCTGCTGCCGCCCCTGATCTGGATGATGGCGCAGGGTAAATCGCTGAATCTGCTTTCACTCGGCTTGGCGCAGGCGCAGCAGTTGGGGCTGCCCGTCGCCCTGTGGCGCAACCTGCTGGTGCTCGCTGTCGGCTGGGTTGTCGGGCTGAGCGTGGCGCTGGCCGGGGTGATCGGCTTTGTTGGCTTGGTTATCCCTCATATATTGCGGCTGTGCGGCATCACCAATCAAAGACATTTATTACCCGCCTGCGCGTTGGCCGGGGGCAGCGTGCTGCTGCTCGCCGACGTGCTGGCGCGCATCGCGCTTTATTCGACCGAACTGCCGATTGGCGTCGTCACGGCGACCTTGGGCGCGCCGCTGTTTATCTGGCTGCTGCTTAAGTCCGCCTAAATCGGATAGATTTTGAAGAAAAACGAGTCACTAAACCTGCAAATCACAACGGGAAATAATCATGAGTAATGCAATTTTTGACGTTGAACTGAAAAAAATTAATGGCGAAAAAACCACGCTGGGCGAGTTTAAAGGCTCCGTGCTGCTGGTGGTTAACGTGGCGTCCGAATGTGGCCTGACCAAGCAATATGACGGTTTGGAAAAGCTGTATGAAGAGTTCCACGGCCAAGGTTTTGAAGTCTTAGGCTTCCCGTGCAATGAGTTTGGCGCACAAGAGCCGGGCACCGAAGAAGAGATCCATAGCTTCTGTACCACCCAGTTTGGCGTGAAATTCCCGATGTTCAGCAAGCTGGAAGTGAATGGCGAGAACCGTCACCCGCTGTACAAGGCGCTGATCTCTGCTCAGCCAAAAGCACTCGAGCCAGAAGGCAGCGAGTTCTTGGCGCGCATGACCAGCAAAGGCCGTGCTCCCGCGCAACCGGGCAACATTCTGTGGAACTTCGAAAAATTCTTGGTGAGCCGCGATGGAACCGTGATCCAGCGTTTCGCGCCAGACATGACCCCGGAAGATGCTCAGCTGGTTAGTGCAGTTAAACAAGCATTAACCAAGTAACTTTGGGGCTGAAACGCTGATGCTGCAATGCAACAACCTGAGCGTAGCCGAGCGGCTGCGGGCTTTTTCCACCCAAGTGGAGGCGGGCAGCCGCGTCCATATTGTCGGGCCGAACGGCGCGGGGAAGAGCAGCTTATTGGCCCGCATGGCGGGTTTGCTTCAGGGAGCAGGGGGCGTCAGCCTTGCGGGGCAATCATTGGATACCCTTTCCGGGCCGCAACTGGCCAGACGGAGAGGGTATCTGTGCCAGCAGTCCGCGCCGATATCCATGATGCCGGTGTTCCAGTATTTGTCGCTGCATCAGCCCGCCATGGCCGAAGCTGCATTGGTCGCAAGCACCGTCGCGCATTTAACCCGCGAACTGCATTTGGAGGATAAGCTCCATCGCCCGGTGACGCGCCTTTCTGGCGGCGAGTGGCAGCGCGTCAGGCTGGCCGCGACGTTGTTGCAAGTCTGGCCGACGCTCAATCCGCAAAGCCAACTTTTGCTGCTGGATGAGCCGATGAACAGCCTCGATGTAGCTCAACAGCAGGCTCTGGATGGCCTGATCGACCACTATTGCGCCAGTGGCAGAATTGCCATTATGAGCGACCATGACCTCAACCATACCCTGCACCACGCGGGCATTGTCTGGCTAATGAAAGCCGGGCAGGTGCTGGTGGCAGGTGATTGTATAAATATTATGCAACCCGAGGCGCTTTCTGGCATATTTGGCGTGAATTTTCAGATGCATAACCTAGAAAATCAGCGCTGGCTGAGTGCCGCACCGGGAATCATTGCGCATTAATTCAGCTTAATATGACAAATTCATTATTTAAGTAATGCTTGTTTACAATATTATTGCCGTTCAATAATAGCTCGCGGGCTAACAATAATTTTCCCCACTAAGACTTAAGAAATATCGTATTTAATTTCCGAAAAAAGCCATCTTTTTCGCTATCAGATTGAAATTACAGACCTATTTACTAGTGAAAATATAGGTTAATTCACACTTATCCTATTTTCTTTACAGATAACTTGACGCCCCTTAAGGTTAAATTAAGCTTAGGCTGGCAATGTGTCTGATTATTTCGGCTCGGCGTTTAATTATTGTTAAATCAAACCGCTTTAGAGTCTGAACTGAGTTATTACCTCTTGGGATAGTGTCATGGAAAATTTTTTGCCTTTCTCTCGCCCGTCAATCGGTGAGGAAGAAATTGAGGCTGTGAGTCAGGTTCTGCGCTCAGGTTGGATTACCACCGGGCCACAGGCGAACCAGCTCGAACAGGATTTTGCGGCGACCTTCGGATGTAAACATGCTATTGCCGTCTCATCGGCAACCGGTGGGATGCACGTTACCCTGATGGCCTTGGGCATTGGCCCCGGCGATGAAGTGATCACGCCTTCTCAAACCTGGGTTTCTACCCTGAACATGATTGTTCTGCTTGGCGCAGAGCCGGTCATGATTGACGTTGACCCTGATACCTTGATGATTAACGCAGACGACGTTGCTGCGGCAATCACCCCGCGCACCAAAGCGATTATCCCCGTGCATTACGCGGGCGCGCCGCTGGATCTCGACCCTATTTATGCTTTAGCTGAACAACACGGCATCGCCATTGTCGAAGATGCCGCGCACGCCGCAGGTACGCGTTACCGCGATCGCTGGGTTGGCGCTCAGGGCACGGCCATTTTCTCTTTCCACGCCATCAAAAACATGACCTGCGCCGAAGGTGGTTTAGTCGCCACTGACGATGACGAGCTGGCGGCGAAAGTGCGCGCGCTGAAGTTCCACGGTCTGGCCGTTGATGCCTTTGACCGCGAAGTGCAGGGGCGTAAGCCGCAGGCTGAAGTGGTTGAGCCGGGCTTTAAATACAATCTTGCTGATATTCAGGCGGCGATTGCCGTGGTGCAACTGCGCCGTCTGCCTGAAATCAACGCGCGTCGCACCGAGTTGGCGAATCTCTATTTAGAGAAGCTTCAGGGTTCACCTTTCATCCCGATGAAATCCCCTGACTACCCGCACTTGCACGCGTGGCACCTGTTTATGATCCGCGTCGATACCGACCGTTTGGGCTTTAGCCGCGACCAGTTGATGGAGCGCCTGAAGGCTAAAGGTATCGGCACCGGGCTGCACTTCCGTGCGGCGCACACCCAAAAGTATTATCGCGAGCGTTATCCAGAACTTAGCCTGCCGAATACTGAATGGAACACCGAGCGCCTGTGCAGCTTGCCTCTGTTCCCTGATATGCAGGACAGCGATGTTGATCGCGTTGTTGCAGCCCTTTTTTCACTTCTGGAGACGCAGTAGTGGCGCAATTTGAACCAATCCGTAAAGTCTCGGTTGTTATTCCGGTCTATAACGAAGAAGAGAGTCTGCCGGCTCTGCTTTCGCGTACGCAAGCAGCTTGCCGCCAACTGACTCAAAAATATGAAATTATCTTAATTGATGATGGCAGCAGCGACCGTTCAGCCGAAATGCTGACCGAAGCGGCTGAAGTCCCTGAAAACTGCATCGTTGCCGTGCTGCTCAACCGTAACTACGGCCAGCACTCGGCAATCATGGCCGGTTTTAACCACGTATCGGGCGATTTGGTTATCACCCTTGATGCTGACTTACAGAACCCGCCGGAAGAGATCCCGCGTCTGGTGGCTAAAGCTGACGAAGGTTATGACGTGGTGGGCACCGTGCGTGCTAACCGCCGTGACTCGTGGTTCCGCAAGTCCGCGTCGAAACTGATCAACATGATGATTCAGCGCGCGACCGGCAAATCTATGGGTGACTACGGCTGTATGCTGCGTGCTTACCGCCGTCACATCATCGAAGCCATGTTGCACTGCCACGAGCGCAGCACCTTTATTCCAATTTTGGCCAATACCTTTGCGCGCAAAACGGTGGAAATTCCGGTGCAGCACTCAGAACGCGAATTCGGCGATTCTAAGTACAGCCTGATGAAACTCATCAACCTGATGTACGACCTGATCACCTGTTTGACCACCACGCCGCTGCGTATGCTCAGCGTTGTGGGCAGCGTGATCGCGCTGTTCGGATTCGTGCTGGCCGTCTTCCTGATCCTCATGCGTTTGATTCATGGTCCAGTCTGGGCCGCAGAGGGCGTCTTCACGCTCTTCGCCGTCTTATTTATGTTTATTGGCGCACAGTTTGTGGGTATGGGATTACTCGGTGAGTACATCGGGCGAATCTATAACGATGTTCGTGCGCGTCCCCGTTATTTTGTTCAAAAAGTCGTTGGAATGCGTTCTGACGAAAACAGCCAGGAAGAAGAGTAATGAAAGCGATTGTATTTGCCTACCATGATATTGGTTGCGTTGGGCTTCAGGCCTTAGTTGACGCGGGTTATGACGTACAAGCAGTATTTACTCATACTGATTCGCCAGACGAAAATAACTTTTTCTCTTCCGTTGCTCGTGTGGGCGCGGGTTTGAACCTGCCGGTTTATGCGCCGGAAGATGTGAATCACCCGCTGTGGGTTGACCGTATCCGTGAATTGCAGCCGGACGTTATTTTCTCCTTCTACTACCGCAACATGCTCAGCGAAGAAGTGCTGTCTCTGGCGCCGCTGGGCGGTTTCAACCTGCACGGCTCTCTGCTGCCACGCTACCGTGGTCGCGCGCCGGTTAACTGGGCGCTGCTCAAAGGCGAAACCGAGACTGGCGTAACCCTGCACAAGATGGTTAAACGCCCAGACGCCGGTGACATCGTCGGCCAGTTGGCTGTGCCAATCAGCAATGACGACATCGCGCTGACGCTGCACGCCAAAGTGCGTGACGCGGCGAAAGTGCTGTTGACCGACGTGCTGCCAAAAATCAAGCAGGGCAACGTGACCCTGACTCCGCAAGATGAGTCTCAAGCGAGCTACTTCGGCCGCCGTACCGCTGCTGATGGCGAGATCCACTGGCACAAATCCGCGACTGAAATTAACAACCTGATCCGCGCCGTGACTGAACCTTATCCAGGTGCTTTCACTTACCTCGGCCAGCGCAAAATGACTATCTGGCGTTCACGCCCGCTAGACACCGCTCACGACAAAAAGCCGGGTACCGTGCTGTCCAGCGATCCGCTGGTCGTGGCGTGTGGCGAAGGCGCGCTGGAAATTCTGGCCGGCCAGAGTGAATCCGGTCTTTACGTGCAGGGTTCTCGCTTGGCGCTGGAACTGGGCATCATGCCTGACGTTAAACTCAGCTCGCTGCCAACCGCAGTGATGAAACGCCGTACTCGCGTGCTGATCTTAGGGGTTAACGGCTTCATCGGTAACCACCTGAGCGAGCGTCTGCTGCGCGAAGACAACTATGAAATTTTCGGTCTCGACATCAGCTCTGATGCCGTGAGCCGCTTCATGGACAACCCGCACTTCCACTTCGTCGAAGGCGATATCAGCATTCACTCCGAGTGGATCGAGTATCACATCAAGAAATGTGACGTGATCTTGCCGCTGGTGGCTATCGCAACCCCAATCGAATACACCCGTAACCCACTGCGCGTGTTCGAACTGGACTTCGAAGAGAACCTGAAAATCGTTCGTGATTGCGTGAAATACAAAAAACGCATCATCTTCCCATCCACTTCTGAAGTGTATGGCATGTGTGACGACAAAGAGTTCGACGAAGACACTTCTCGCCTGATTGTTGGCCCAATCAACAAACAGCGCTGGATCTACTCCGTGTCTAAGCAGCTGCTGGACCGTGTGATCTGGGCTTACGGCGTGAAAGAAGGCCTGCGCTTCACCCTGTTCCGTCCGTTTAACTGGATGGGCCCGCGTCTGGACAATCTGGATGCAGCACGTATCGGCAGCTCACGCGCCATTACTCAGCTGATCCTCAACTTGGTTGAAGGTTCTCCAATCAAGCTGGTTGACGGTGGCGAGCAGAAACGTACCTTTACCGACATCACTGACGGTATCGAAGCGCTGTTCCGCATCGTCGAGAACAAAGAAGATCGCTGCGACGGCCAAATCATCAACATCGGTAACCCAACTAACGAAGCCAGTATTCGCGAGTTGGCCGAGATGCTGCTGCGTAGCTTTGAAGCTCACCCACTGCGCGACCAGTTCCCGCCGTTTGCTGGCTTCAAATCCGTGGAAAGCAGCACTTACTACGGCAAAGGTTATCAGGACGTTGAGCACCGCACGCCGAGCATCAAGAATGCCAAGCGTCTGCTGGGCTGGACCCCTGAAATCGCGATGGATAAAACCGTCGAAAAAACCCTCGATTTCTTCCTGCGTTCGGTTAATCCAGACAACAATCAGGCATAACGGTAAGGCTGCATGAAAAAAGTCGGATTACGAATTGATGTCGATACCTGGAGCGGCACCCGAAAGGGTGTCCCTCAGTTACTGCGAGTTCTCGCGAAGCATAACGTCACTGCCAGCTTCTTTTTCAGCGTAGGTCCGGACAACATGGGGCGTCATTTATGGCGCCTTTTGCGTCCGCGCTTTCTGTGGAAAATGCTGCGCTCCAACGCCGCGTCGCTTTATGGGCTGGATATTTTGCTGGCGGGCACCGCGTGGCCGGGCAAGCAAATCTATCGCGATTTCGCGCCATTGATGAAACAGACTGCCGAACAGGGCCATGAAGTGGGTCTGCACGCTTGGGATCACCAAGGCTGGCAGGCTAAAGTCGGCAAATGGTCAAAACCACAGCTGGAAAAGCAAATCCGCCTCGGCCTTGAGGCTTTGCAAAGCAGCATTGGTCGCCCGGTAGATTGCTCTGCTGTGGCGGGTTGGCGAGCTGACCAGCGGGTTATTGATGTGAAACAGACCTTTGGTTTTCGCTACAACAGCGACTGCCGTGGGACGCATCCTTTCCTGCCATTGTTAGAAAACGGCCAAACGGGCACCGTGCAAATTCCCGTCACTTTGCCGACCTATGACGAAGTGATTGGCAGCGAAGTGACCACTGCGACCTTTAACGATTTTATTCTCGACGCCATTAAGCAAGACAATGGCGTGCCGGTGTACACCATTCACGCCGAAGTGGAAGGGATGTCGCTGGCAGACATGTTCGACGATTTACTGACGCGCGCCGCACAAGAAGGTATTCAGTTCTGCGCAATGGGTGAGTTACTGCCCGCTGACCTGAACACCTTGCCGGTGGGCCGCGTCGTTCGTTCAACCTTCCCAGGACGGGAAGGGTGGTTAGGTTGCCAGAAAGAAGGTCTTTCCTGATGTCCAAAGCGTACAAAGGTGTGTGGAGCACCGTACTGTTAGTGTTCTTCGCGCTGGTCTATTTAGTGCCTCTGAATACTCGTTTACTGTGGCAGCCTGATGAAACGCGCTATGCCGAAATCAGCCGTGAAATGTTGCAGCGCGGCGATTGGGTGGTGCCTCATCTATTAGGTTTGCGCTATTTCGAAAAGCCAGTGGCGGGATATTGGTTCAACAATATTAGCCAGATGATTTTCGGCGAAACCAATTTTGCAGTACGTTTCGGCTCGGTCTTTTGTACGCTGCTCAGCACCTTGCTGATTGGTTGGCTGGCGATGCTGATGTGGCGTAACCGCCAGAAGGCGTGCATCGCCGCGCTGATTTATCTCTCTTTCACGCTGGTTTTCACCATCGGGACCTACAGCGTTCTCGACCCGATGATCACCCTGTGGATGACCGCCGCGATGGTGGCCAGCTATTTCTGCATGCAGGCCGTCACCACCAAGCAGAAGGTTGGCAGTTGGATTGCCCTCGGCTTGGCCTGCGGTATGGGCTTTATGACCAAAGGTTTTCTGGCGCTGGCGCTGCCGGTTATCGCCGTGCTGCCGATTGTTGTCCGTGAACAACGCTTCAAAACCCTGTTTGGCTGGGGGCCGCTGGCGGTACTCAGCGCGCTGGTATTAAGCCTGCCGTGGGTGCTGGCGATTGCTCATCGCGAGCCTGACTACTGGAACTACTTCTTCTGGGTCGAACATATTCAGCGTTTCGCCGAGCAGAATGCCCAGCATAAAGCGCCATTCTGGTACTACATTCCGGTGCTGTTCTTAGGCGCACTACCGTGGATGGGGCTAGTGCCGGGAGCACTGATCAGCGGCTGGACCAAGCGCGTGATGCGGCCTGAGCTGTTCTTCCTGCTGAGCTGGGCCTTGATGCCGCTGATTTTCTTCAGCGTGGCGAAAGGCAAGCTGCCGACTTACATCCTGCCGTGCTTTGCGCCGCTGGCGCTGCTGATGGCCGATCACCTCGAGCAGATCCGTATCTCCGGCAAGCTGCGCGCGCTGAAAGCCAACGGCATCATTAACATCATTTTTGGTGTGGTGACGGTGCTGGCAGTCGTGGCGATTTCCGGCCTGACGCCTCTGCATATCAAACCGGTGTATACGCCAGAAGAGCATTCGCGCGTTGCCATTGGCATCCTGTGCTTTGCGCCTTGGGCCTTAGCCGGTGCGCTAAGCCTGACCTCGCTTCGCGACCGTTGGTACTGGGCGGCCGTTTGCCCGGTGGTGCTGGCGCTGCTGGTGGGGCAGGCTATTCCGCAAAAAGTGGTGGATTCCAAGCAGCCGCAGGCCTTTATGGACACCAACCTTGCCTTACTTCAACACAGCCGTTATGTGCTGGCGGATAACGTTGGCGTGGCGACAGGGCTGGCCTGGACCCTCAAGCGCAGCGATATTCTGATGTATGACGAGAAGGGCGAAGTGGAATACGGCTTGGGGTATCCTGATGCGGAAGGGCATTACATCAGTGCCGCAAACTTCCCGGCCTGGCTGCAAGCGGCTCGCCAACAGGGGGATGTCTCCGTGGTCATCAAGCTGGACAGCAAAATCAGCACCACTTCTGAGTTGCCGCAGGCCGACCAGCGAGTGCAGATGAACCGTCTGGCCTTACTGTTCTACCGTAAGTTGCCATGACAGCGTACTTCTTCGTCTTAGTGGTCAGTATCCTGACCTGTGCCGGGCAGCTTTGTCAGAAGCAAGCGGCACAGGTCGGCGGCGACTCCTTCAAACCTGCCATACGTTGGTTCATCTTGGCCATTGCCTTACTCGGCTTGGCCATGCTGTTCTGGCTGCGCGTGCTGCAACAAATTCCTCTCAGCATTGCTTACCCAATGCTGAGCCTGAATTTCGTGCTGATCACCCTGTGCGCGCGCTGGATTTTCAAAGAGCATGTGGACCGCCGCCACTGGTTGGGCGTGGCGTTCATCATGCTGGGAATAGCCTTAATGAGCATTAACGCATGACCCGTGCTGAAACCAAACGCGGATACAGCTGGGGCGTCGGCAGCCTGCTGCTGGTGACTCTCGCACAGCTATTATTGAAGTGGGGGATGGTGCGCATCCCGCTTTTCTCACTGTCTGAGCTGCAACTCTCTTTTATTTTCAATAACCTGACGTCGCTGGCGGCGGTGACGATTGGCATCATGTGCTACGCGTTATCCATGCTCTGCTGGTTCTTCGCACTGCGGATTTTACCTCTGCACCGCGCCTATACCTTGCTTAGCCTGAGCTATGCGCTGGTCTATCTGGCCGCGGTAACTCTGCCTTGGTTCAATGAAAACGTGCATTTACTGAAAGCCTGCGGTGGAATATTGATCATGTTCGGCGTCTGGTTAATCCACAGCAAGCCAAGCCAGCAGCCGCACTGAAAGCCACTAATTCCACTGAATTTGCGATTTTCGATTGGATGACGGATAAAATAGCGCTAAATTCTTTTTATCCTCTAATAACCTGCTCTTAGAGCAAGGCGACATCTGACAGGGACCGTTCTGCCTGTTGATATCGTTTGACCGTCATCCCGAAAGGAAGGACTGCCATGCGTTGGACCACCGGAACCTTGTATTCTCTGCTGGTATTAGCTGCTCTGGTACTGAATGGTTGTAGTAGCCATGCGCCTCCGCCGAGCGGCAAGTTATCCGACTCTATCGCCGTGGTCGCGCAACTCAACGATCAGCTCAGCCAGTGGCGTGGCGCGCCTTATCGCTACGGCGGCCTGCAACCTAGCGGCGTCGACTGTTCTGGCTTTGTCTTCCGCACCTTCCGCGATCGTTTCGGCATGGTGTTACCACGCACCACCTCCGCACAAACCGAAATCGGCACCAAAGTCTCCCGAGATGAACTGCTGCCCGGCGACTTAGTCTTCTTCAAAACCGGCAGCGGCGAAAACGGCCTGCACGTCGGTATCTACGACACCGGCGACCAATTTATTCACGCATCAACCAGTCAAGGTGTGACGCGATCGTCTTTGAATAATGTTTATTGGCGAAAGGTGTATTGGCAGGCTCGCCGCATCTAAAATTCCGCTTCATCCTTCAAGCTGCTCCTGCGTTGGCTGTCCTCGCAAAGCCAAGTCACTTACTTGTGTAAGCTCCTTGGCTTTGCTCGGTTGCCGCCTTGACGCAACTCGAATGATTTTGCGGAATGCTGTGGAAGGGGGCGCTCCTTGGCTTCGTTCTGTTGGTGGCTTGAAAGACTTCGCAGTATCTTTTGACGTTTATTGTCTATTCCCTCGCAGGCTCTGCGTATTTGATCGGCTTTTTTGCTGATATCATCGGGTGAAACTCTTTCAGGATGAAACGTGATGAAACCTATCAGATTGCTGCTTTCCGACTCTTATGATCCTTGGTTCAACCTTGCCGTTGAGGACTGTATTTTCCGGCAGATGACCAGCCAGCGGATCCTCTTCTTGTGGCGTAATGCTGAGACGGTGGTTATCGGGCAGGCGCAAAATCCGTGGAAGGAGTGCAATACTCGCCGGATGGAGCAGGATGGTATTCGTCTGGCGCGTCGCAGCAGCGGCGGCGGGGCGGTGTTTCATGACTTGGGCAATACCTGTTTCACCTTTATGGCTGGCAAGCCGGAGTATGACAAAAGCGTCTCAACGGCCATTATCCTCAATGCGCTTAACGCGCTGGGGGTGAACGCCAGTGCTTCAGGTCGCAATGATTTAGTGGCGCAGACGGCGGACGGCGAGCGCAAAATCTCCGGCTCAGCCTATAAAGAGACGCCGGATCGCGGCTTCCATCACGGCACGCTGCTGCTCAGCGCCGACCTTAGCCGTCTGGCCGACTACCTCAATCCTGACCCGAAAAAGTTGCAGGCCAAGGGCATTACCTCGGTGCGCTCGAGGGTGGCGAACCTTAATGAATTAATTCCTGAGATTAATCACCAGCAGGTGTGTAACGCAATTATCGACTCCTTCTTTGACTGGTACGGGGTAGAAGTCGAGCCGGAAATCATCTCGCCAGACGTCTTCCCTGACTTGCCCGGCTTTGAGGCGCAGTTCGCCAAGCAGAGCAGCTGGGAGTGGAATTTCGGTAAAGCACCGGCCTTCAGCCACCTGCTTAATGAGCGTTTTGTCTGGGGCGGGGTGGATATCCATTTCGACGTGGTAAAGGGCCATATCAGCCGTGCGCAGGTGTTCACCGACAGCCTGCAGCCCGCACCCTTAAACGAATTGGCGGTCGAATTGGTGGACACGCCATATCGCCCGTCGGAGGTGGAGCAGGTGTGTCAAAACATCATTCAGCGCCATCCGGCATTGAAAACAGAATTAAGCCAATTGCAGCAATGGCTGGTCAGCTGCATTCAGTAAAAAATAATCATTCTAATTAGCCTTCTTTTTGCCGTAACGCTGGCTAAAAGAGGCTTCATTTCCTAAGTTGCGCTTAATGTTCGCTAACGATAAGATTGAAGTGTAACGCCCTGTTTCACCCCCCTAACATTTATAAACAGACTGTTATATGGGGGTATAATTCTAAAATCAGTTTCATGTTTAAAAGCGGGAACTTAGCAGCAGACTTAACACCAGACAGGCACTTTTTTGGTATCGATAATAAGAGTGATTAACGGCTGATAGGGTCCGAACATCGTTCTGGTTTGATTGGTATACAACAAAGTTATTAATCAATGTGTAGTGCCGTTGATGTTTTGGAAAAAAATGAAAATACAATTCGATACGGCCTTTAGCAGCAACTATTTGTGCCAGCCGATATATTCAAACAAGGGCAAACTATTAGCCGTTGAATTAATTTGTCGTTTTGCGAGCACAGACAGCAAGCTTATTATGCCGACTGAACTGGTTTTGAACTTATTAAACACACAGCAACTCTCTCGTTTTTTGACCGAACAAGTGGCCTTTGCCAAAGAACATGCAGCTTGGTTTGAGAAAAACCAGGTGATCCTCAATATTACGGTAGAAGAAAAATTAGCCAATATTATTACTGATGACGAAGTATTACGTGATGAAATTAAACAGCTTAGGTTTATTCATCTGAGTATAAATGAATCATTTCCACAACTTTCTGCTGGCAAGAACAATGCGCAATTAGTGGCATTGAAAAATGATTTCACCCTGTGGCTCGACGGGATGGGGTCGGGTAATGCCAATATGGCGCCGATTTTTGACCATATTTTCACCTGGGTAAAACTCGACCGGGCTCTGTTCTGGGAGTTATATCAAGGCGAAAATTTCACCATTATTTTGCCTTCATTGTTAAGAAACCTTAATAGGTTCTGTCGCAATGTGGTGATTGATGGCTTAGACAGTGCCGAGTATTTTGAAGCGTTAAACAAAACGGACGTTCAGGGGATGAAAGGTATGCTCTGGCCGGGTGTGGAGGCCGCAGCGTTGGATAATTTACTTGAGAGCCCCTCTCAATTTCATTAATAGACAGAGCCACCACCGACGAGAAGCTGCTCCCAAACCCAGTAAATTAGGCTTTACTGGGTTTTTCTTTGTCCGTCATCCCTTAATCTCCCTGTTTTTACTCCGTGTTAATCCCCCGCAGGCAGTTCTACACTGAGAGAAAGGGGGATTTATGCCACAGTTTGAACACCATTATGCCGACCAGCTCGCGGGTTTTTACACCGAGCTGCAACCGACGCCGCTGCAAGGCGCAAAATTGCTTTATCACAGTGAGCCTCTGGCCCAAGAATTGGGGCTGGATGAAAGCCTGTTTGCCGCTGAACACAGGCCATTCTGGACTGGAGAAGCCTTCTTCCCCGGCATGAAGCCGTTGGCGCAGGTCTACAGCGGCCATCAGTTTGGCGTCTGGGCCGGGCAGCTCGGCGACGGGCGCGGTATTTTGCTCGGCGAGCAGGTGCTGCCCGACGGTCGCCGTTTTGACTGGCACTTGAAAGGCGCCGGTTTGACGCCGTATTCGCGCATGGGCGATGGCCGCGCGGTGCTGCGCTCGGTGGTTCGCGAGTTTCTGGCGTCAGAAGCGCTGCATCATCTCTCCATTCCCACCACGCGCGCGCTGACCATTGTCACCAGCGATGAGCCGGTATTCCGCGAGCAGGCCGAGCGCGGCGCGATGCTGATGCGGGTGGCTGAGAGCCATATTCGCTTCGGCCATTTCGAGCATTTCTACTATCGCAAGCAGCCCGATCAGGTGAAACAGCTGGCAGATTATGTGATTGCTCACCACTGGCCGCAGCTGCTAGAGAGCGAAAGCGACCCCGCGACCCGTTACGCGCTGTGGCTGCAAGAGGTAGTGGAGCGCACGGCAAAACTGGTCGCCCAGTGGCAGAGCGTCGGGTTCTCCCACGGCGTGATGAACACCGACAACATGTCGATCCTCGGCCTGACCATCGACTTCGGCCCTTATGGCTTCCTCGACGACTATCAGCCGAATTTCATCTGTAATCACTCCGACCATCAGGGGCGCTACAGCTTTGATAATCAACCGGCGGTGGCCTATTGGAACCTGCACCGTCTGGCTCAAACGCTGTCAGGGCTGATGAGCGCCGAGCAGCTGCAAGGGGCGGTAAATGCCTACGAGCCCGCTCTGATGAAGGCTTACGGCCAGTTGATGCGTGCGAAGCTCGGCTTCTTCACGGAAAATAAACAGGACAATGACCTGCTGACCGGGCTGCTGAGTATGATGGCGAAAGAGGGGCGGGACTACACCCGCACCTTCCGTCTGCTGAGTGAGGTAGAGCAGCAACAGTCGCTGTCGCCGCTGCGCGATGAGTTTATTGACCGCGAAGGCTTCGACAGCTGGTTCCAGCAATATCGCCAGCGCTTGCAGCTGGAAGAGCAAAGCGACGCCGAGCGCCAACAGGCGATGAAGCAATCCAACCCACGGGTGATTTTGCGTAATTATCTGGCGCAGCAGGCGATTGAGCGAGCCGAGCACGACGACATCAGCGTCTTGTCCCAACTGCATCAGGCGCTGCGCGACCCTTACAGTGATGCGCCGCAGTATGAAGCGATGGCCGCGCTGCCGCCGGACTGGGGCAAGCATCTGGAAGTTTCTTGTTCTAGTTAAAACTACGGATAAGCCGCCATAAAAAAGGGGTTCAGCATGCTGAACCCTTTTTACATTCCTTTTGCAAGAAGGCTATTGGCGCAAAAATACCTGCGGCACCGCGCTTTCCGGGTGCTGATTCACCCCAAGATCGGCGTGATACCACTGGCCCAGCGTCTCGGCGGTCAGCACCTCCGTTGGCGTGCCGGAAGCTACCACTCGGCCTTGGTGCAGCAGCACGATGCGGTCGGCGTAGAGCGCGGCGAGATTCAAATCATGCAGCACGCAACACACCGCCAGCGGGCTTTCTCGAGTCAGCCTGCGTAGCAATCTTAAGGTGTGCTGCTGGTGGTAGAGGTCGAGGGCCGAGGTCGGTTCATCCAGAAACAGCCAGCGCGGAGTAGGGGTCGGCTGCCAAAGCTGCACTAACACTCTCGCGAGCTGCACGCGTTGCTGTTCGCCGCCGGACAGCTCGCGGTAATCCCTGTCCGCCAGCGTCAGGCAGTCGGTTTGTTCCATCACCTGCTGCATCGCCTGTGCGTGGTGTCCCTTGCCGTGAGGCGCTCGCCCAAGGTTAATCACTTGACGCACGCTGAAGTTAAAGGCTAACTCGCTGCTTTGGCGCATCACCGCCCGCGTGCGCGCAAGCTCCTGCGGCGCCCAGTCGGAGAGGGCTTTACCGTCTAATTCGCAATAACCTTGGTCGGCAGGTAAAAAGCCGGTGAGTAAGCGCAGCAGGGTGGATTTCCCCGCGCCGTTTGGGCCAATCAGTGCCACTACTTCACCACTATTGAGTTGCAGCGAAACGTCATCGATCAGGCAGCGCGGTCCGGCGGTGAGCCGCAGGTTTTCGGCGCGAAGGCTAGAGGGAATGTGGTTCATCGTGTTGTCCCCGGACGCAGAATCAACCATAGGAAGTAAGGCCCGCCAATCAGGCTGGTCAACAGGCCGACGGGCATCTCCGCCGGAGCCACCAGCGTTCGCGCCAATGTGTCCGCCAGCAGCAGCAAGCACGCGCCGCCGAGGGCCGAGCCGGGTAGCAGCCAGCGATGATCCGCACCCACGCGCAGGCGCAGCAGGTGAGGGATAACCAACCCGATAAAGCCAATCACTCCAGTCACCGCCACGGCGACGCCCACCAACAGGGCGCTAATCAACAGCAACTGAAGCTGGGTGCGGCGAACATTCACCCCGAGGTAATGCGCGTCTTCATCGCCCAATTGCAGCAGATTCAGGCGACGCGATAGCAGGAATGAGGCGATACAGGCTGGGAGGATAAGGGTTGCCGCCACAATCAGCGTCGGCCACTGCGCCTGACCCAGACTGCCCATCATCCACAGGGAGAACTGGCGCAGCTGCTGGTCGTCACTGACGTAGGTCAACACGCTAACCATAGCGCCACAGATGGCGTTGATGGCGATCCCAGCCAGCAGCAGGCGGGACAAATTACCGTGGCCGTAGCGGCTGAGAGTAAACACAATCAACGACACCACCACGCTGCCCGCGAAGGCGGCCACCATCTGCCCATACAGCGCGATAACCGGCGGCAGCGACATCGGTAACACGATGGACATGGCGACAAACAGCGCCGCGCCGCTGCTGATGCCAAGTAAACCGGGGTCAGCCAACGGATTGCGAAACAGCCCTTGCATCACGGCACCCGAGCAGGCCAGCGCGCAGCCAACCAGCACAGCCAGCAGCACGCGGGGCAGGCGGATGGTCAGCCAAATCTGCCACAGTCCATCATCGATATGGCGGCTGAACAAAGTGCGCAGCGGCACGGAGAGTGCCCCGGAGTTCATGGCGATGCCAACCAAAATAAGCAGAATGATCGCCAAACCCGCCAATACCCGCACTGGGGTACTGATGCGGGAGTGGGCGAAGGTCGTCATGGTACTCATTATTTAACCTGTTCTGCGGCCTGGCGAATCTTAACCAGCACGTCCGGCGTTTCGAGGCCGAAACCGAGCAGCGCCATATCGTCAAGGACCAGCACGCGATGGTTCTTACCGGCAGGCGTTAACGCCACGCCGGGCAATTTCCACACTTGCTCAATGCCGCCCAGCGATCGCACGCCGTCAGTGGTCACCATCAAGATGTCTGGCGCGCTGGCAATAATGCCTTCCTGCGCCAGCGGGCGATAGCGAGAGAACCCCTGCATGGCGTTTAGCGCGCCAGCGGCGGTGATCATCGCATCAGCCGCGGTGTGCTGACCGGCGGCCATGGCATTGGTGCCGCCGTGATTCATCACAAACAAAATTTTCACTGGCAGAGGGCTGTGAGGCACTACCGCCAGTTTCTGGCGGTAGGTCGCAATCAGTTTCTCACCTTCTTGCTGGCGGTTGAGGGCATCGGCAATCACTTCAATCTTTTGCGGCACGGTGTCCAGCGTGGTATTCCCCGGAATGCGCACCACTTTGACGCTGTTCTGCGCCACCTGCTGCAAGACCAGAGAAGGCTCGGCCAGCTCGCTGCTCAGCACTAAGCTTGGCTTCATCGCCAAAATACCTTCCGCATTAAGCTGGCGCATATAGCCGACGTTTGGCAGCTTTTTCACCTGCTCGGGGTTCAAGCTGGTGCTGTCACGCGCTACCACTTCATCGCCTGCGCCTAGGGCATAGACGATTTCAGTCACGTCACCGCCGATACTCACCAGACGCTCTGCCGCTTGGGCCAGCGGGGCACAGGCCCCGACCAGCGCGATCACCCATGCACTCAACCGACGTTTCATGCTGCGACGCCCTCGCTGCTCAGTGCGGCCACTTGTTCACGCCACTGGTTCTGCTCTGGCTGGCCTTCGGTGCGTTGACCGTAAAGCTGCGCGATTTGCGTGCCGTCAGCCGCGAACAGCTCAAGGCTGGTCACGAAACCGTCTTTAGTCGGTTTGCGGGTCACCCAGCTTTCGGCGATGGCGCTTTCAATCAGATGCATGGTGAAGCGAGAGTTGAAGATGTTGATCCACTCGCCGTGCGGGCGGACGCTGTTAATTTGGCCGGTGAAGATCTGCACACAACCGGCATTGCCAATGAAAATCATGATTTCATTCTGCTGGTCGCGAGCTGCTTTCAAAATAGCGGCCAGCGAGCCGTTATCCACGCGATATGCCAAGTCATCGCCGACGGCTTTGAATGCCTGCTGGCGGCTAAGGTTGTGGCGCTTCAGCAACTGGAAGAACTGGTGAACGTCAGTCATGGCGCGCCATTCGCTGTCGATATCGCCACTGGCGGCTTGCGTTTTCACTTCTGCCTTCACCGCCGGAACCAGCTCAAGAGCCGGGTTTTCAGCGCTGCGATATTGCGCAATCAGCGCGTGCCACGCGTCCATGTCGGTTTCGTCGGTGGTATAAACTTTGTGTACCGCCGTGCCTTGAGCATCAAAGAACTGAATGCTGTGACGGTCGCCTTTCGGGTGGCTCTCGGTCATGCAGAAGATGTGCAACCAGTGCTGAAGGAACAGACGCAAATCCAGTTCGCGCGGGTTGAGGATCAGCCCAGCATGGCCATTCAGGTGCTGGTTCTCATAGCGGCCCATTTGCTCATGGACAGCATAATCATTGCGGGTGATGGATTTGGTCACGCCGACTTTCTCAAGGGCGGTCAGTAAGGTTCTGGCATCAACGTCCATACGACCTGCATCATGACCCACGCGCAGGGAAGTCAGTTCCGCTTCGCTGATGCCCATCATCTCCGCCAGATCGCGAGCATACTTGCCCGGATTCGCTTCTTTAGTTTGCAGATAACTTTGGTAATTTAATGAACTCATTGCTCTATCCTCATCTTTTTTATTGATAGCGCCCGGAACGAGGCCGGGCGATTTTTAGGGGTGCCTTACAGTGCAATTACCACTGATAGCTGACGAACAACTTGGCGTTGCGGCCGTCTTGTGGAATGCCCTGTGGTGAATACGATTCTTTGTCGAAGGCGTTGCCCAGCACCACGGCGGTGGTCATGCCTTTCAAGCTGTCTTGGCCTTTATAGCTCACGTAGAAGTCATTGATGGCGTAGCCCGCTTGCTGCGCCGTGCCGGTATTGACGTGGGTTGAGCGTTCAACAAAAGTGCCCACCCAGCCGAGAGAGAAGGCGGATTGCGCGATAGGCACGTCGAGGCTGCTGGTCACGGTGTCTGGGTTGATGCTGTCAATCCAGTTGCCGGTGGCTTCGTCTTTACCGCGAGTGCGGTTGTAGGCCACGTCCCATGAGAACAAGTCAGTTTTGTAGCTCATCATGGCATCCCAGCCCCACAGCTTAGCGCGGTCTATATTGGTGGAGTAGGTGCTGCAATCGATGCAATAAGGCCCGGTACGCCCAACGCCAAGCTTCATGTTCACCGCCGTGGTGATGTAATCCTTTGCGTTGGTGTCGAAGTAGCTGGCTTTGAATTGCAGGTCATCATTGGCCATCATCAAGTCATTGAAACGCAGACCGAAGCCGTATTCCTGCGTGGCGTTGGTTTCAGGTTTCAGATTTGGATTCGGCACCCAGTTGTTGACGATGGTGGTCGGGCCCATTGGGATGCTGAAATGCACTGAGTCGTTGTACATTTCGCCCATGGTCGGCGCGCGGAAAGCCTGTGCGTAGGAGCCGAACACCATCAGCCAGTCGGTCGGGTTAATGGTCAACGCGCCACGGGATGACCACTTGTCGGCGTCAACGTCGGCATAGCCGTCGCTGCTGCCGCGATAGTTGTCATAGCGAGTACCGGCCAGAATAGAAACCGGCAGGTCACGCAGGGTGATTTCGTCCTGTAACCAGCCGGAAGCAAAGTTGATGTCTGCCTGCGGGAAGCTGGTGGTTGCGCCGCCCGGCGTCTGCTCCTGCTTGTAAGCCTCGGTGCCGTAAGTCAGCAAGTTGGCGGCAAAGCTGTCGGTGAAGACCCGAGAGCGGTTTTCAAGCTTGGCGCCTTTGGTGGTTTGCTTGCGTTTCTCTTCTGGCGTGCCTTCAGGGCGCGCATTGATATTCACGTCGGAATAGTAGGCGGTGGCTTTGGCATCCAGCCAGTTCTGATCTTCCGGTTTCAGGTTGTAGCTCAGTTGGGCGTCGCGCTGAATGGTCGAGCGATCGGTCCACACGTTACCACTCGAGATATCAGGCGTTTGCGGGTTTTTCGGCTCTTTAGCGCGGTTGTCGTAATAGCGTAAATTTGCGCTAATAGACTGCGCTGGGTCGAGCTTCCACGTGCCTTTCGCCAGCACGTTGCTGATGCTCTCATCATTCGGCGCGTTGAAATCATCGCTCTGTTTCAGGTCGCCCACGTCGCGGGTGCCGAAGGAGAGTAAGCCGTCAAAATTGTCGGTTTTTCCATAGGTGCTGGCACCCATGCCGAGGCTGTGGTCACCCGTCGCGCCGGTGCCGAACACGCGGTAACCGATGTCTTGCCCCGGCAGCAGCAGGTCAGCGGCGTCTACGGTTTCATAAGAGACTACGCCACCCAGTGCGCCGCTGCCGTACAGCAAGGCCGACGGGCCGCGCACCACTTCTACGCGTTTAATTAAGCCGGGGTCAATAAAGGTGCTGTTGAGGTGGCCGGTGTCGGTCCCTTGGCGAATGCCGTCGACCAGCGTCAGCACGCCGCGACGGTCATAGCCGCGCAATGAGATATCTTGACCATTAGTACGGCCGGTGCCGGAGACGCTCAGGCCCGGAACGCGGCGCAGCATGTCGGCGGAGGAGGAAGAGGTCAGGCTTTCAGCGCTGGTGCCATCAATCACGGTCACCATCATTGGCGCTTCAAAGCTATCGCGTGGGTTACCTGTTGCAGCAACGGTCATGGTGTCTTCAGACACTTTCTTGTTGGAATCAGCCGTGGTTTTGCTGTCTTTTGCTGGGGCAGGCGTGGTGTCGGCTTGGGCTACCAGCGGCAGAGCACAGGCAATCGCCAGGCTCAAAGTTGAAAAACGCAGCCGTGTGGTAAGGGTATGAAGCATGGGGCAATTCTCCGTATGTTTTCACATATCAATAAGATTTGCTGGCTGCCTTGATCCTTAGACCTGGGTGGCTGGCGGGTAAGTTAAATGGGTAAACCGGTTATTTTGTCAGTATCAGTTTTCCGGCCTTGGTCTGACGCAGTTGGTAGCGTTGCCCTTGATGAATAATGGTCGCAACGCCAGCATCACCCAGCAGATCTGCACTGGAAATGCAGATTGCACCCTCGGTATTTTCTCCATGGCTGTGCAGCGGCGGGTGGCCGATAGCCTGTGGTGAAATGGGTTGAGTTTTGTCATTCATAGCTACAGATGTTAATAGCAATTAATATCAATGTGATAATCATTATCAAATCATTGACCAAACACATCAAGAGAAATCTGATGTTAAATCGTCAGTTATCTGAGGGTTAACCCTATTTCTGTCAGGGGAAAGGGCAAAACTGTGAGGAAAATCAGCGGCGGGGCGTAAAGATAATCTCACCGTGGGGATAAATATTTCGCATTGAAAAGGGCAGCCTGAGCTGCCCTTATGTGTGACTTAGCGCAAATATTTTAGCTAAAGGTCAAAAACGGCTGTCCACGGCGTCGGCCAGCATCTTGAGCAAGGTCTCGGTATCTTCCCAGCTCAGGCATGGGTCGGTTATCGACTTACCATAGGTCAGCGGTTTGCCAGCAACAATCGGCTGGGTGCCTTCTTCAATGAAGCTTTCTGCCATGATCCCAGCAATGGCAGTTGAACCCGCGCGGATCTGCTGGCAGATGTCTTCCGCCACGTCCAACTGGCGGCGGTGCTGCTTCTGGCAGTTGCCGTGGCTAAAGTCGACCACTAAACGCTGAGGCAAATCGAACTCGGCCAGATTGCGGCAGGCTTCCTGTAGGTCGGCTGCGTGGTAGTTTGGCGTCTTACCGCCGCGCATGATCACGTGTCCGTAAGGGTTGCCTGAGGTGCGGTAGATAGTCATCTGGCCGGTTTTGTCCGGCGAGAGGAACATATGGCTGGCGCGTGACGCACGGATCGCATCAATGGCGATGCGCGTGTTGCCGTCAGTGCCGTTTTTAAAGCCGACCGGGCAAGAGAGCGCCGACGCCATTTCACGGTGAATCTGGCTCTCGGTGGTGCGTGCGCCGATGGCTCCCCAGCTGATCAGGTCGGCAATATACTGGCCGATCACCATATCGAGGAACTCGGTCGCCGTTGGCATTCCTAATTCGTTGACTGCCAGCAGCACTTTGCGGGCCAGCTCAATGCCGTGGTTGACGCGGAAAGTACCGTTCAGCTCGGGATCAGAGATTAACCCTTTCCAACCCACTACCGTGCGCGGCTTTTCGAAGTAGGTGCGCATGACGATTTCCAGACGGTCTTTATAGCGCTCGCGCAACACGTTGAGCTTACCGGCATAATCAATCGCCGCTTCGATATCGTGAATGGAGCAGGGGCCGACGACCACTAAAAGACGGGGATCTTCACCGGAAATTATTTGTTCAATTCGCTTACGTGACGTTGTCACGCTGTTGGCAACCGACGAGGAAACTGGCAGTTTTTCCGCCAGTGCCTGAGGTGTGATCAGGCTGTCGATGCGCGTCGTACGCAGTTCATCTGTTTGTGACATGTGATTCTCGAAATGTGTTTCTTCGCTACGGCAGGAATACCGGGAAGTGATGGCGATCACAATAACGCAAAACAAGATGATTTCAACTGTAGACGGCAGGTTATGCCGTCTACGTCATTAAAAGCCTTTAAAACATCCGGCGGCTCATGCCGAAACTGTCCATTATTTTGGCCGAAATCTCTTCTACTGAATAGTTTGTACTGTTCAGGTAGCGTATCTGGTTCTTACGGAACAGGGCTTCCACTTCTGACACTTCCATCCGGCATTGGCGCAGCGAGGCATAGCGACTGTTCTCTACGCGCTCCTGACGAATAGCAGACAGGCGCTCAGGGTTGATGGTTAAGCCAAACAGCTTATGCATATGGGGCTTGAGGGCCGGTGGCAGCTGGATGTTGTCCATGTCGTCGGCAGTAAACGGGTAGTTCGCCGCGCGAATACCAAACTGTAAGGCTAAATAAAGGCTGGTAGGAGTTTTACCGCAGCGCGAGACGCCCAGCAAAATCACCTGCGCCTGATCCAAATTGCGCAGAGAGATGCCGTCATCATGGGCCAGCGTGTAGTCGATGGCCGCAATGCGCGCGTCATACTTGCTGATATTGCTGGCGGTCAGGCCGTGCGTGCGGTTGGCAACGGGAGTGGGTTCAACGCCCAGTTCGTTTTGCAACGGCGCTACCAAAGACTGCACGATGTCCTGACAAAAGCCTTCACTGCTGGCAATGATGTCGCGAACTTCGCGCGAGATAATGGAGTAGAACACCAGCGGGCGCGCGCCGGTCTTGGCATAGATATCATTGATTTGCTGGCACACCGCCTTGGCTCGGCCTTCGTTCTCGACAAACGGCAGCGAGAAGGTTGTCGCATTAACCGGGAATTGAGAAAGGACGGCGTGCCCCAACACTTCCGCCGTAATGGCGGTGCCGTCCGAAATGTAAAATACACATCTATCCACATCAAACTCCTGAATTTCGTTAATTCGGCAAGCTCGCTCTGCCAGCATTTTCATTTATATTTCGCGATAGATAAACAGTAATAGTCTTATTGGATGGAAATAAAAAGCAGAACAATTTTATTGCGCAAACTTTGCGAGATATTGCGCAAATCAACTGAGAAAAATGAAATGACATTTTATTTTTCCCGAGGCGTGCCGCAGGGTTTTGATTTGCTTCAGCACGGCTTCAGCATCTGGTGTAGGGTAGTTGGCAAGCAGAAGATGTGTTGCATGTCTTCATGATTTGTAAGGAATTACTGGGTTTGTGCGTGGGCTGAAGTGAGGTTGAGTGTGGAATTTTCTTAAACAGAAATAGTTTCAGTTGCTGGATCGATTCACCTGTCCAAAGATTATTGTTCTCTATGCTAGTCTGAAATAACTGACCGTTTTTCAGTAATACGCCAATTTCCGTACATCAACTATTAGTCTGCTTATTCGCCAGCAGCCTATTGAAATTAAGAAAGGATTGTTTCATGGCCAATCTCGAACCCGATTTACGCAATGTTATCTGGTACAACCAGTTAGGTATGAACGACGTTGACAAGGTCGGGGGTAAGAATGCGTCCTTGGGGGAAATGATCACCAATCTGTCTGATTTGGGTGTATCCGTACCTAATGGCTTCGCGACCAGTTCAAAAGCCTTTAATGACTTCTTGGACCAGAGCGGCGTCAACACGCGTATCCACGATTTGCTCGACAGCATTGATGTGGATGACATCGCCCAGTTGACCAACGCCGGCACGCAGATTCGTCAATGGATTGTCGAAACACCTTTCCAGTCTGAGTTGGAAAAAGATATCCGCCAAGCCTATCAGCAGCTGTCTGAAGGTGAAAAAGATGCCTCTTTCGCCGTGCGCTCCTCCGCCACCGCCGAAGATATGCCAGACGCGTCGTTTGCTGGCCAACAGGAAACCTTCCTTAACGTACAGGGCTTTGATGCCATCTTGACGGCCATCAAGCACGTGTACGCTTCTTTATTTAATGACCGCGCGATCTCTTATCGCGTGCATCAGGGCTATGACCATCGCGGCGTGGCGCTCTCCGCCGGGGTTCAGCGCATGGTGCGTTCTGACTTGGCTGCCGCAGGCGTGATGTTCACCATTGATACCGAGTCCGGTTTCGATCAGGTGGTGTTCATTACTTCCGCCTACGGGTTGGGTGAAATGGTGGTGCAGGGCGCGGTTAACCCTGACGAGTTCTATGTCCACAAACCGACGCTTGCCAAAAATAAACCGGCTATCGTGCGCCGCACCATGGGGTCGAAAAAGATCCGCATGGTTTACGCCGACAGCCAAGAGCACGGCAAGCAGGTGCAGATTGAAGATGTGCCGGCTGAGCTCAGCGATCGCTTCTCGCTGACCGACGAAGAGATTCAGGCGCTGGCCCAGCAGGCGTTATTAATTGAAAAACACTACGGCCGCCCGATGGACATCGAGTGGGCCAAAGATGGTCACAACAACAAACTCTACATCGTGCAGGCTCGTCCAGAGACAGTACGTTCTAACGGGCAGGTGATGGAGCGCTACCAGCTCAATGGCAGCAGCAAGGTGCTGGTGGAAGGGCGTGCTATCGGCCACCGCATTGGCGCGGGGCCGGTGAAAATCATCCATGATATCAGCGAAATGCACCATGTTAAGGCCGGTGACATCTTGGTAACCGACATGACCGACCCGGATTGGGAACCGATCATGAAGAAAGCCTCGGCTATCGTCACCAATCGCGGCGGGCGTACCTGTCACGCGGCGATCATTGCCCGCGAGCTGGGTATTCCGGCGGTGGTTGGCTGTGGCGATGCCACTGAGAAGCTGAAAGAGAACCAGAAGGTCACGGTATCTTGCTCCGAAGGCGACACTGGCTATGTCTACGAAGATGAGCTGGACTTCAGCGTGCAGAGTTCGGAAGTGAACGAACTGCCAGAGCTGCCGCTGAAAATCATGATGAATATCGGTAACCCTGACCGTGCTTTCGACTTTGCCTGCCTGCCGAATGAAGGTGTCGGTCTGGCGCGTCTTGAGTTCATCATCAACCGTATGATTGGCGTGCATCCAAAAGCCTTGCTGGAATTCGACCAACAGGAGCCAGCATTGCAGGAAGAGATCAGCAAGCTGATTCAAGGTTACGATAGCCCGCGTGAATACTACGTGGCGCGTTTGACTGAAGGGATCGCCACGCTTGGCGCGGCATTCTGGCCAAAACGCGTGATTGTGCGCCTGTCAGACTTTAAGTCTAACGAATACGCCAATCTGGTCGGCGGTGAGAAGTACGAGCCGCACGAAGAGAACCCGATGCTGGGCTTCCGTGGCGCGGGCCGCTATGTGTCGGACAACTTCCGCGACTGCTTCGCTCTTGAGTGTGAAGCCATGAAGCGGGTGCGTAACGACATGGACCTTACTAACGTTGAAGTGATGATCCCGTTTGTGCGTACCGTGGCGCAGGCTGAAGCAGTGGTGGCCGAGTTGGCGCGCCAAGGGCTGAAACGTGGCGAAAATGGCCTGAAAGTGATCATGATGTGTGAGATCCCTTCCAACGCCTTGCTGGCGGAGCAGTTCCTCGAGCACTTCGACGGCTTCTCCATCGGTTCAAACGACATGACTCAGCTGACGTTGGGCCTTGACCGAGATTCTGGCGTGGTGTCTGAACTCTTTGACGAGCGCAACGAAGCGGTGAAAGCGCTGCTGTCGATGGCGATTAAAGCCGCCAAGAAGCAGGGCAAATACGTGGGTATCTGCGGGCAGGGGCCTTCTGACCATCAGGACTTCGCTCAATGGTTAATGGACGAGGGAATCGACAGCCTGTCCCTGAACCCTGACACCGTGGTGCAAACCTGGCTGGCGCTGGCAGAAAAGAAATAATCGACATTTATTACTGAGCTAAAAACCTGCAAAAGCCGTGGTCTTCAAGCCACGGCTTTTTTCATGGCGACACGGCGAGAAATGCGCGGGGAAGAGCCTACGCAGAGGATAATAACAGCGGGCGGTTTTTATACGATTTGCTGAATTTTAGACAAAAAAAGGCCCGTCATTGGAGACAGGCAAAGACTACACACAGCAATTTCGTTTTATGCCAGCTAGGGGAAAGCTTGCATATAAATCAGGAGGTTGAAATCCAAACTGTTAATAATACTAGGGTTGCCCAGCCTTTCAGTCTGTAAGAATACTCTTAATAGTAATTATTTCGATAGTTAACTAATTAACCGGGTTTATGTATGAAGAAAATTCAAAAGGAAAACTGCCGGGGAGTTTTATTGCGCAGGGGCTTGCGAAGTGAAAATGCCGCCTGCACAACGCGGGTGAAAAGCGCATGCAGACGGCGTTCTTAGCGATTACTCGTCGAGCGCTTTAACCACTTGCTCAACATTTTTCTCAGGTTCTGGCGCTTCGTTAACCCATAAGGAAATCAGGCGATAAGAGACAGCCAGAACGACCGGGCCGATAAACAGACCAATCATGCCGAAGGCGAACAAGCCACCGATAACCCCTGAGAGGATCAGCAGCATTGGCAAATCCGCGCCCATGCGAATCAGTACCGGGCGCAGCACGTTGTCCAGTGAACCTACAACGCAGCTCCACACCAGCAGCACGGTGCCCCACGTGTTATCGCCGGTCCAGTACAGCCAGACTATGGCCGGGATCAGCACCAGCAGTGGCCCGATTTGCGCCACGCAGCAGACAAACATCACCACGGTCAGCACGGTCGCGTAAGGAATACCGGCGATGGCTAAACCAATGCCGCCCAACACGGACTGCACAATCGCGGTTACCACTACGCCTAGCGCCACGGCGCGAATAGCTTGACCGGCAAGGATAACCGCCGCGTCGCCGCGATCGGCTGCCAGACGGATAGCAAAGTGGCGGATGCCCATGCCAACCTGTTCGCCACGGCTATAAAGCAGGGCGCTGAACAACAGCATCAGAGAACAGTGGACGATAAAGCGACCCAAATGCCCGGCCTGAGTCACAAACCACGAGGCAGTCTGGCCGACATACGGCTGGACCTTGCCCATCAAGGCGCTGCCGCCGCCGTTAATCAGCGAGTGCCAGCCGCTATACAGCTTGTGTCCCACCAGTGGGATAGCCTGCAACCATTTGAAGTCCGGCATATGCAGACTTGAAGGGTTACTGGCGAGCTGCACCAGCGGTGTACCATTTTCAATCGCGCTGCTTACCAGCAGGGCAATAGGTAAAACGAAAAGTAGAATTAACAGCAGTGTCATCACTATCACCGCCAGAAAACGCTTACCCCAGAGCAATTTTTGCAATTTGATCATTAACGGCCAAGTGGCGATAACCACCATGCCAGCCCAAGCAAAGCCTAAAATAAAGGGTTGAACAACCCAAATACTGGCCACCGTCATCAGAGCAATAAACAACACCCCAAACATAATTTGAGGTAAATCATAACGCTTCATCGGGAGATTCATTCTTGGTTCTCATAGTAAAAACAAGGCTTAAGCCCACATATTACGGACAAGTACTGCTTTTCATAACTGGATAAGCATGGAGCATTTCTCCAGCTTTGGACAATAGATCGCACTTTTTGTTGCGCCAGACATCTGTCCGCGCAACCGCTATCGGTGGATGATTATAGTCAACCTTACGCAGACGAAGCGCTTGAAAACGAAGTATGTTAGTTTTTATGTTGGGTAATGAACAGGGCCCGGCAAACAACAACAAAATAGAGTCGAAATAAATGATCCCACAGATTTCACAGGCACCCGGCGTCATTCAACTGGTGCTCGATTTTTTGGAAGCGTTAAAAAAAGACGGGTTCACTGGCGATGTGACCACCACTTACGCCGATAGATTGACCATGGCGACCGACAATAGCGTCTATCAGCTGCTGCCGGATGCCGTGCTGTTCCCGATGGCGACCTCTGACGTGGCCTTGCTGGCGCGCCTCGCCGGGCAGGAGCGCTTCAAATCTCTGGTATTCACCCCGCGCGGTGGCGGTACTGGCACCAACGGGCAATCGTTAAACCGAGGAATTGTGGTTGATATGTCCCGTCATATGAATCGCATCCTTGACGTTAACGTCGAGCAGGGCTGGGTGAAGGTTGAAGCTGGGGTGATTAAAGACCAGCTCAATGACTATTTGCGTCCCCTCGGCTATTTCTTCTCTCCAGAACTCTCGACCAGTAACCGTGCGACGCTGGGCGGCATGATTAACACCGACGCCTCGGGGCAGGGTTCTTTGGTCTATGGCAAAACTTCAGACCACGTTCTTGGGCTGCGGGCGATTGTGATTGGTGGCGAGATGCTCGATACCACCTCCATGCCGACGGCGCTGGCTGACAAGCTGGGTGAAGAGGATTCGGTGATTGGCCGGATTTATCGCACCGTGCTTGACAGCTGTCGCGACAACCGCGCGCTGGTTATCGAAAAATTCCCTAAACTTAACCGTTTCCTCACCGGTTATGACCTGCGCCACGTATTGAGCGACGACCTGCAAAACTTCAACCTGACTCGCATCCTCACGGGTTCAGAAGGTTCGCTGGCCTTTATTACCGAAGCACGGCTGAACATCACGCCAATCCCGAAAGTGCGCCGTTTGGTCAATATTAAGTATGACTCCTTCAACTCCGCGCTGCGCAATGCGCCATTGATGGTCGAGGCCAACGCCTTGTCGGTGGAAACCGTCGACTCCAAAGTGCTCAATCTGGCGCGTGAAGACATCGTCTGGCACACCGTGCGTGACTACATTACCGATGTTCCCGGTAAAGACATGCAGGGGCTGAATATCGTCGAGTTCGCCGGTGATGACGGCGTGCTGATCGAACGTCAGGTTGAAGCGCTTTGCGAACGCCTCGACAGCTTGATCAGCGACGGCGAAGCCGGGGTGATTGGCTATCAGATTTGTGCAGACCTGCCGGGCATTGAGCGTATCTATAATATGCGTAAAAAGGCCGTGGGCCTGCTGGGTAACGCCAAAGGGCAGGCCAAGCCGCTGCCGTTTGCCGAAGACACCTGCGTGCCGCCGCAGCATCTGGCGGACTACATTGTTGAATTCCGCGCGCTGCTCGACAGCCATAACCTGAGCTACGGCATGTTCGGCCACGTCGACGCCGGGGTGCTTCACGTTCGCCCGGCTCTGGATATGTGTGACCCGCAACAAGAAGTCCTGCTGAAGCAGATTTCCGACCAAGTGGTGGCGTTAACCGCCAAATACGGCGGCCTGCTGTGGGGCGAGCATGGTAAAGGCTTCCGCGCTGAATACAGCCCGGCCTTCTTCGGCGAGGAGCTGTTCCACGAGCTGCGCCGCATTAAATCAGTGTTCGACCCCGACAATCGGCTTAACCCCGGCAAGATTTGTGCGCCATTGGACAACGACGAGCCAATGATGAAAGTGGACGCTGTGAAGCGCGGCACCTTTGACCGACGCATCCCTCTGGAGGTCCGCCAGTCCTTCCGTGGCGCGATGGAGTGTAACGGTAACGGCCTGTGCTTTAACTTCGATGTGAAAAGCCCAATGTGCCCGTCGATGAAAATTACCGGCAGCCGCATTCACTCGCCGAAAGGCCGTGCCGGGCTGGTGCGCGAATGGCTGCGCCTGCTGGCCGAGCAGGGCGTCGACCCGCTGGCGCTGGAAAACGCCTTGCCACAGCAAGGAATGAGCTTCCGTGGGCTTATCGACCGGACGCGCAACACCTGGCATGCCAATAAAGGCGAGTATGACTTCTCGCATGAAGTGAAAGAGGCGATGTCCGGCTGTCTGGCCTGTAAAGCTTGCTCCACCCAGTGCCCGATAAAAATCGACGTGCCGGGCTTCCGCTCGCGCTTCTTGCAGCTCTACCACACTCGCTATTTGCGCCCAATGCGCGACCATCTGGTGGCCGGAGTGGAAAGCTACACGCCGCTGATGGCGAAAGCGCCGAAGGTGTTCAACTTCTTCTTTAGTCAGCCGTGGGTGCGCGAGATGAGCCGCAAAAGCATCGGCATGGTTGACCTTCCTTTATTATCCACGCCGACACTGCGCCAGCAGCTGCTGGGCCACAGCGCCACTACCATGACGCTGGAGCAGTTGGAGAAAATCAACCCTGCCCAGCGCAGCCAGTACGTGCTGATTGTGCAGGACCCGTTCACCAGCTACTACGACGCACAGGTGGTGGCCGACTTCGTGAGGCTGGTGGAGAAACTAGGCTTGAAACCGGTGTTGCTGCCGTTCTCGCCGAACGGCAAGGCGCAACACATCAAAGGCTTCTTGCAGCGTTTTGCTAAAACCGCCAAGAAAACCTCGGTATTCCTTAACCGCGTGGCGCAGCTGGGCATGCCGCTGGTGGGCGTCGATCCTGCCTTGGTACTTTGCTATCGTGATGAATATAAAGAGATCCTTGGCGAAGCGCGCGGATCCTTTGAAGTGCAGCTCGTTCACGAGTGGCTGAGTGCCTTACTGGCCGACCGCCCGGAGCAGCAGCAAAGCGGCGAGTCTTGGTATCTGTTCGGCCACTGTACTGAAAGCACGGCGCTGCCAACCAGCGGCAAGCAGTGGGGGGACATTTTTGCCCGCTACGGCGCTAAGCTGGAAAACGTCAGCGTCGGCTGTTGCGGCATGGCCGGGACTTACGGGCATGAAAGCAAGAATATCCAGAATTCACTGGGTATTTACGAGCTGTCATGGCATCAGTCGTTACAGCGTTTGCCGCGTCAGCGCTGTCTGGCGACCGGCTACTCGTGTCGCAGTCAGGTAAAACGTATTGAAGGCAATGGGCTGCGCCATCCATTGCAAGCCTTGTTGGAAATGATCCCCTAACGGACAGGAGACGCTATGACATTGTGGAAACGGCAAACCACCCTTGAGGCGCTAAACGCCAGCGGGCAGGGCTGTATGGTCGGGCACGTGGGCATTGAGTTTACGCTGCTGGCTGATGACCATCTCGAGGCCACCATGCCCGTTGACCAAAGAACCACGCAGCCGTTCGGCCTGCTGCACGGCGGCGCTTCGGTGGTGCTGGCGGAGTCGATGGGGTCTATGGCGGGCTACCTGTGTAGCGAGGGCGAGCAGAAAGTGGTGGGAGTCGAGATCAACGCCAATCATCTGCGCTCGGCCACCCAGGGCAGGGTGAAAGGCGTGTGCCGCGCCCTGCACACCGGCAGGCGCAATCAGGTGTGGCAGATTGAGATTTTCGATGAGCAGGAGAGGCTGTGTTGCATCTCGCGGCTAACCACGATGATCATCGATTGATCGACTGAAATGTTAATAGATGTGCGTCAGGCAGACATATTTCGCTATGTCTGCCTTTTTATTGGCGGCAAGCCGAGGCGCTAATTGATTGAATTGACGCTAAAGCTGAAAGGGGACGCGTTTTACAAAGTCAGTTTGAAAGGCTGTCGCTTTGTCCCAGATGCCCATCATGGCATAATAGTGACAAATCAGTTTTAACGTATGGCGGGCAAAGTGATAACTCTGCACGCGGAATAGCTCATTACGGTGAGCGGTATTTATTTCTAAAATAAGCCGGTTATGTAATTTACACAGCGCGTGAAGGTAGCTGTGATCATCGCCGTTTTGCAGGCACATGTTCGCCATGTCCAGACAGATACTGTTGAAGCGCTTGAGCTGGCTGATTTCGGCATCCACTCTTTGCAGCGCGGCTTCCGCCATATAAAAATCTACCGTGGCATCACGCACGCTGAATTTGTATTCGTCGATTTTAGTTTGCAGCCATGCATTAACCGATTGAGTCATTAGCAGCAGTCCAGTTTTGTGAATGATAACCATTATCAAAGTGGAACTTATCATATTTGCAAAGCGGCGAGTGATCAATTAGCCAACGGGATTTTTTATTGGTCAATTTATTAGCCATAAAAATCCGGAATACCCCTGTGAAAACTGCGGAAATAGGGGCGAAAAAAGGCATTTCCTGACTATAAAAGAACGAATTCATAAATAGGTATTTCCGATGAATGTTTTATAATAGTTATCAGGAACATTATTTTTTTATATAGAAAATCGGCAGTTTGGTTTTTTTTAACAAAAAATTGACAACTTATTCAATTAGTTGATGGTCGCGGTGTTGAAGACCCGCCAGCGGCCAGCCTTGGAAAGCGGCTGCGTAGAGTGAAGTTCCTCGCGCTAAATCGCTATACCCTCTTAAAACAAGAGGTTGAAGTGATACCTGTTATCACTAGAATAGGCACAATAGGTCTTGTCTATGACCCTGAAACGATGAGGTAGGACAGATGCAAACTGAAACAGTCGGCACGTTCTCTTTAGATGAGAATGTTTGGAAAGGTGTGACGTTGACTGACTCTGCGGCTAAGCAGGTCAAGACGCTAATCAACCAAGATCCAGAAGTTAAAGGGCTACAGCTCTCTGTGAAGCAGTCGGGTTGCGCGGGTTTCGCGTATGTCCTTGATCTGACTAAACAGCCAGCCGGCGATGATCTGGTGTTTGAACACGATGGTGCCAAGTTGTTCATCCCGCTGAAGGCAATGCCTTTCATTGATGGCACCGAGGTGGATTTCGTCCGCGAAGGACTGAATCAGATATTTAAATTCAATAATCCTAAAGCTCAACACGCCTGCGGCTGTGGCGAGAGCTTTGGTGTCTAACATTATTGTAAACGAAGCGATGTAACCAACATGTCACGAAGCAACGTAGAAATTCCAGACAATGTGCAGTCTTGGGTCGGCGAGGAGACGAAATACAAGGAAGGCTTCTTCACTCAGCTGGCAACCGATGAATTAGCATCTGGCATCAACGAAGATGTGGTGCGTGCCATTTCCGCGAAGCGCAATGAGCCTGAGTGGATGCTGGAGTTCCGTCTGCAGGCTTATCATGCTTGGCTGAAAATGGAAGAGCCACACTGGTTGAAAGCGTATTACACGCCGCTCGACTATCAGGATTACAGCTACTACTCCGCACCTTCCTGCGGCAGCTGTGATGATACCTGTGGTTCTCAGCCGGGTGCCACGCAGCAGCCTCCAGCGGATTCGCTGGGCGTGCCTGCAGTTGACGGCAAAAATTACCTGACCAGCGAAGTAGAAAAAGCGTTCGAACAGCTCGGTGTTCCGGTTCGTGAAGGCAAAGAAGTGGCGGTCGATGCAATCTTCGACTCCGTTTCCGTCTCCACTACTTACCGTGAAAAACTGTCTGAATCCGGCGTGATTTTCTGCTCCTTCGGCGAAGCCATTCATGAATACCCGGACTTGGTACGCAAGTACCTCGGTACCGTGGTGCCTGCGCAAGATAACTTCTTTGCCGCACTGAATGCCGCCGTGGCCTCTGACGGTACTTTCGTTTATGTACCAAAAGGCGTGCGCTGCCCGATGGAACTGTCCACTTATTTCCGTATTAACGCGGCGAAAACCGGTCAGTTCGAACGTACCATTCTGATTGCCGACGAAGGCAGCTACGTGAGCTACATCGAGGGCTGTTCTGCCCCGGTGCGCGACACCTATCAGCTGCACGCGGCGGTGGTTGAAGTCATTCTGCACAAAGATGCCGAAGTGAAATATTCCACCGTGCAGAACTGGTTCTCCGGCAGCAAAGACAGCAGCGGCGGGATACTGAACTTCGTGACCAAACGCGCACTGTGTGAAGGTTCAGGTTCAAAAATGTCCTGGACTCAGTCTGAAACTGGCTCTGCGATCACGTGGAAATACCCGAGCGTTATCCTCAAAGGGGATAACTCAATCGGTGAATTCTTCTCCGTCGCGCTGACCAGCGGTAAGCAGCAGGCCGACACCGGTACCAAAATGATCCACATTGGTAAAAACACCAAGTCGACCATTATCTCTAAAGGTATCTCTGCCGGTCACAGCCAGAACAGCTATCGCGGTCTGGTGAAGATTCTGCCAACGGCTGAGAATGCCCGTAACTTTACTCAGTGTGACTCCATGCTTATCGGCCCAGACAGTGCCGCGCATACTTTCCCTTATGTGGAAGTGCGCAACAACACTGCCCAGCTTGAGCACGAAGCAACAACGTCGAAAATCGGCGACGACCAGCTGTTCTACTGCTTACAACGCGGTATCAGTGAAGACGATGCGATTTCGATGATTGTTAACGGCTTCTGTAAGGATGTCTTCTCTGAGCTGCCGCTGGAGTTTGCCGTTGAGGCCCAGAAGCTTCTGGCCATCAGCCTTGAGCACAGCGTCGGGTGATTCTCTTTCTCTTATATAACAACGCTATATAAAGAGAACTGACGCTTTTCCCGCTCGTCCACCCACTTCTTTCCCGTGAGAAGACGATTTAGACGAGCGCTGGAAATTGAACGACTGAACCAGTGAAAGAACCACAGAATTATGAGCGCGCAGGCGCAAACTCAAGGATACGTATGTTAAGCATCAAGAATTTAAAAGTCCGTGTCGAAGAAAAGGAAATTCTTAAAGGGCTTGATCTCGAGATCAAACCAGGGGAAGTGCACGCTATTATGGGCCCGAACGGCTCCGGTAAAAGTACGCTTTCCGCGACGCTGGCCGGACGCGAGGACTACGAAGTCACCGACGGTACTGTTGAGTTCAACGGTAAAGACCTGTTGGACCTGGACCCGGAAGAGCGGGCAGGCGAGGGCGTATTCATGGCCTTCCAGTACCCGGTTGAGATCCCTGGCGTCACCAACCACTTCTTCCTGCAAACTGCCGTTAACGCCGTACGCAAGTACCGCGGTCAGGCACCGATGGACCGTTTTGACTTCGCTGATTTCATCGAAGAAAAAATCTCCATGCTGAAAATGCCAGAAGATTTGCTGACCCGTTCTGTCAACGTCGGCTTCTCCGGCGGTGAGAAAAAACGTAACGATATCCTGCAGATGGCGGCTCTTGAGCCAAATCTGTGCATCCTTGATGAAACCGACTCAGGTCTGGATATCGACGCGCTGAAAATTGTTTCTGACGGCGTTAACAGCCTGCGTGACGGCAAACGTTCATTCGTTATCGTCACCCACTACCAGCGTATCCTCGACTACATCAAGCCTGACTACGTGCACGTTTTGTGGCAGGGCCGCATTGTTAAATCCGGCGATTTTACCTTGGTTAAACAGTTAGAGGAGCAGGGTTATGGCTGGCTTACAGACCAAGAGTAACGTACCTGCGGCGGGCAGTTCGCACGCCATGCAACAGTTGTATCGCCTGTTCGAAAGCGCAGGCGGCGAGAACTCTGCCCACGCGCATGCGCACTGGCAGCAAGTTCTGCGCATCGGTTTCCCGCACGCCAAACTTGAAAACTGGAAGTACACTCCGGTTTCATCTTTGCTCGGTAATCAGTTCTTTGCTCCGCAGCCACAGGCGTTGAGCGTTGAAGAGTTGAAGGCTCTGGCTTTGCCGCTGGATGCTTACCGTCTGGTGTTCGTTGATGGTCGCTTTGACGCTGACCTCAGCGACGTGCAAACCGGCGCGTTTGAAATCGAAAAACTGAGTCCTTCCGTTCAGCAGACTCTGCCTGAGCCGATCGAGTCAGAAGTCTTCCTGCACCTGACCGAAAGTCTGGCGCAAGACGGCCTGTCTGTGCGTTTACCTGCCGGTAAACAAGCAGAGAAACCACTCTATTTGCTGCACGTCAGCAGTGGTCGCGAGCAGGCTCGTGAGATTAATACCGTTCACCATCGCTACCACTTGGCGATTGAAAGCGGCGCCAATGCTGAAGTTATCGAGCACTACGTTAGCCTGAGTGACAAAGGTCATTTCACCGGCTCACGTATGACCGTCAACGTTGGCGACAACGCGGATTTCACTCACTACAAACTGGCCTTTGAAAGCCAGGCGAGCTTCCACTTCTCGCACAATGATTTAGTGATTGGCCGTGACGCGCGCGTTGCTAGCCATAGCTTCCTGCTGGGTGCGGGTCTGACCCGTAACAACACCAGCGCGCAGCTTAACGGTGAAAACAGCAATCTGGACATCAACAGTCTGGTATTGCCGGTTGACGCAGAAATTGCCGATACCCGTACTTATCTCGAACACAACAAAGGCTATTGCAACAGCAATCAGCTGCATAAAGTGATCGTGCGTGACCGCGCCAAAGCCGTGTTTAACGGCATGATTAAAGTGGCAAAACACGCGCTGAAAACTGACGGTAAGATGACCAATAACAACCTGCTGCTGAGCAAGCAGGCTGAAGTGGACACCAAACCACAGTTAGAAATTTATGCCGATGATGTGAAATGTAGCCACGGTGCGACAGTGGGCCGTATCGATGACGAACAGCTTTTCTACCTGCGCGCGCGTGGTATCAGCGGGCAGGACGCACAGCATATGATTATCTTTGCTTTTGCGGCGGAATTGACCGAAGCCATCGAAAACGAAACCCTGCGCGATGTAGTCATTGCCCGTATTGCTGGCCGACTAAATCGAGGTGAGTAATGAGTTTTCCACTGGAAAGAGTGCGTAACGATTTCCCTCTGCTGAGCCGTGAAGTTAACGGCCAGCCGCTGGCCTACCTTGATAGCGCGGCCAGCGCGCAGAAACCCCGTCAGGTTATCGAGCGCGAGCTTGAATTCTACCAGCATGGCTATGCCGCGGTTCACCGCGGCATTCATACCTTAAGCGCTGAAGCCACCGAGCAGATGGAAAATGTCCGCCAGCAAGCGGCAGAGTTCATCAATGCGGTTTCTGCCGAAGAGATTGTGTTCGTCAAAGGTTCGACCGAAGCCATTAATCTGGTTGCTAACACCTTTGGCCGCGCGTTGCTGCACGCCGGCGATCGCATCATCATCACCGAGATGGAGCACCATGCGAACATCGTTCCATGGCAGATGCTGGCGAAAGAGCGTGACCTGCATATCGACGTCTGGCACTTAACGCCAAGCGGCGAGCTGGACCTGTCTGAACTGGAAACCCTGATCACTCCGCGCACCAAGCTGCTGGCGCTGGCCCACGTGTCTAACGTGCTCGGCACGGTGAACCCAATCGAAACCATCATTCCTCAGGCGAAAGCGGCCGGGTTGACGGTATTGGTTGATGGCGCGCAGGCCGTGATGCACCACACCGTGGACGTGCAGGCGCTGGATTGCGACTTCTATGTCTGGTCGGGTCACAAGCTCTACGGGCCTTCCGGCATCGGTATTTTGTATGGCAAGAAAGCCTTGCTGGATCAAATGCCACCTTGGGAAGGCGGCGGCTCGATGATCAAGCATGTCAGCCTGACCGAAGGCACCACCTTTGCCGCAGCGCCTTGGCGCTTTGAGGCGGGTACGCCAAACACGGCTGGCATCATGGGGTTGGGCGCGGCGATGAGCTACGTCACTAACCTTGGCATTGCTGAGATCCATGATTACGAGCAGTCGCTGATGAGTTACGCACTCGAAGCTATGGCTCAGATCCCTGATATTGTCATCTATGGCCCGGCAATTCGCTCTGGCGTGATTGCTTTCAACTTAGGCAAGCACCACGCCTATGATGTCGGCAGCTTCCTTGACCAATACGGTATCGCTATTCGTACCGGTCACCACTGCGCCATGCCATTGATGTCATTTTACGGTGTGCCGGCCATGTGCCGGGCGTCGCTCGCCATGTACAATACTCGCGAAGAAGTCGATCGCTTGGTCGCAGGGCTGCAACGCATTCATCGTCTGCTGGGTTAACCCGCAGTCTATTATCAGGATCTATTTTTATGGCTTTGCCAGATAAAGACAAATTAGTGAAAAACTTTTCCCGGTGCCCGAACTGGGAAGAGAAATACCTGTACGTGATTGAACTGGGTGGCCAGTTACCCGCGCTTGCCGATGAACATCGCCAAGATAAAAACCTGATCTCCGGCTGTCAAAGCCAAGTCTGGATTGTGATGCAGACTAACGAGGCGGGTGAGTTGAGTTTTGCGGGTGACAGCGATGCCGCTATCGTTAAAGGCCTGTTGGCGATTGTCTTCAGCCTTTATCAAGGTCTGACCGCGCAGGAAGTGGTGGAGTTGGACGTGCGTCCGTTCTTCACCGCCCTTGAGTTGAGCCAGCATCTTACGCCTTCACGCTCGCAAGGGCTGGAAGCGATGATCCGCGCTATTCGTGCTAATGCCCAGCAATTGAGCTAATCACGACACGTTGCTCGTTAGGAATGTTCTGCTAATGAGCAACGTTATTTCTTCCCCTGTCTCATCCTCCCTTGCCATTTAATTCTGATAATTCAGCTGCTTAAAACGCTTCTCTTGCCTTAATTCTCATTCCGTCGAGCTTTTGTAACGCTTTGATTTTAAGCGTTTTAATTGCCTTTGCTTTTAGCGTTGCTACTATTAAAACTCAACAGGAAGTTGATGCCTGTGCATCTGCCTTGGCATCGGGTTTCAACCCTTACGATAATCATCAGTAGGAATGAGTATGAAACGTGTATTACCCCTGATGGGGATGTTATTCGCGGGCTATTTAACCGCCGGAACCGGTGCGGCCAACGCCGCAGAATATCCACTGCCGCCGGATAACAGCCGCCTTATCGGTGAGAACACCACCTACGTTGTGCCAAACGATGGCAAACCACTCGAAGCGGCGGCCGCCAAATATCAGATTGGTTTGATTGGGATGCTGGAAGCCAACCCAGGCACTGACCCTTATCTACCGAAGCCGGGCACCGTGCTGACCATTCCATCGCAGATGCTGCTCCCCGACACCAAGCGCGAAGGCATTGTGGTAAACCTTGCCGAGCTGCGCCTCTATTACTACCCGAAAGGGGAAGACAAGGTGATCGTGCTGCCAATAGGCATCGGCCAGTTGGGGCGTAATACCCCGGAAATGGTCACCTCGGTTAGCCAGAAGATCCCTAATCCAACTTGGACACCAACCGCTAATATTCGCAAAGCCTATCTTAAAGACGGCATTAAGCTGCCGGATATGGTACCGGCCGGGCCGGATAATCCGATGGGGCTGTTCGCCATGCGCCTTTCCGCAGGCACCGGGCAGTATCTGATCCACGGTACCAATGCCAACTTTGGTATCGGCATGCGCGTCAGCTCGGGCTGCATTCGACTCCGCCCGGATGATATCGAAGCGCTGTTCAACATGGTGCCAAAAGGCACGCGCGTGCAGATAATCAACCAGCCAATCAAAGTAGCGGTTGAGCCGGACGGTAAACGCTACATTGAAGTACACCAGCCGCTGTCGCATACCGACAAAGATGACCCGCAGACCAAGCCGATTGTGCTGACCGCCGCTGAGAAGAAGTTCATCAAGAACAAAGAGACCAATGAGGACGTGGTGAAGCAGGCTATTGAGCGCCGCTCGGGCATGCCGGTAATTGTGAGCCACGGTACTGATGCTGAGTCAGCGCAAGAAGCGCCGACATCACAAGTGCCTCAGCCGCAAAGTGCTGCTATCACTCAGGCTCAGTCTTACCAAACCGCTGATAACCAATAATCGCGCTGTACGGCCCATAGAGGCATTGCATAGAAAGGAGCTGATACCAGCTCCTTTTTTTTATGTGCGTTTGATAGAAGCTGCTGTAGTGAGTTTTAAGGGCATGTAAACAGGGAATGTTAGAGGTGGAAGAGGGGAGTGGCGAGATGCTGAATCACAGGCAAAAAAAATGGCGCACTGAGTGCGCCATTTAACTATTGAAGTAATATTACTTCTTGTAAGCGTGAGCTTGGTTGTCCAGACGTTGGTTAGCGCGAGCTGCATCGTCTTTAGCTGCTTGAACGTCAGAACGGATTGCGTTCACGTCGTTGCTCAGTTGGTCAACTTTAGAGTTCAGAGTAGAAACGTCTGAAGACAGTTGGTCGATTTTAGCATTGCTTGAACAACCAGCCAGCATAGTAGAAGCCAGGATTACAGCGCCCAGTACCAGTTTAGTGCGATTCATTATAAAACCCTCTAGATTAAGTTAATCTCCATGTAGCGTTACAAGTATTACACAAACCTTTTTCTAATGAGAATAAATTTTTGCTCGCAATCGCTTTATTTTGATCGTTCGCTCAAAGAAGCATCTTTTTTTGCGAAAAAGTTAAAAAATGCAGCGAAAACAGCCGGATTCCATGAGACTTCTCCCATTTATTTGTTAGCTGTTTTTACTGTCTTGTCTAATTATTTACATTGCAGCCAATAAAAAACGCCGCATTAAGCGGCGTTTTGGTACAAAGCGATGTCACTTTTCTAATTAAACAACGTGTACCGATGCAGTATTGGTTGTGCCGCTCTGAACCAGTGCGCCAGAAACCATCACCACAACATCACCTTTCTGAGCCAGACCGCTTTCCAGCGCCGCTTCTTTACCGATACGGTAGAAGTCGTCAGTAGACGCGATTTCTTTGACCAGCTGAGTGATCACGCCTTTAGTCAGGATCAGCTGACGTGCGGTCACTTCGTTAGTGGTCAGTGCCAGAATAGTGGCGTGTGGGAAGTACTTACGCACGGCTTTAGCTGATTTACCGCCGCTAGTCGCGACAACAATCAGAGGCGCGTCCAGCTTCTCTGCGGTTTCAACAGCACCACGGCAAACGGCTTCGGTGATGCGCAGTTTGCGGTTTTCGTTCTGACCGTCGATACGGCTATGCATCACGCGGTCGGTACGATCACAGATGGTTGCCATGATAGTCACGGCTTCCAGCGGATATTTACCTTTCGCACTTTCGCCAGACAGCATAACTGCGTCAGTACCGTCGATGATGGCGTTAGCCACGTCGCCAGCTTCTGCACGAGTAGGGCGTGGGTTTTTGATCATGGAATCGAGCATCTGGGTCGCAGTGATAACGACTTTACGCGCGCGGTTACATTTCTCGATCATCATCTTCTGCGCGAAGATAACTTCTTCAACTGGGATCTCAACGCCCAGATCGCCACGAGCAACCATGATGCCGTCAGAAGCTTCGAGGATTTCGTCGAAGTTGTTCAGGCCTTCTTGGTTTTCGATTTTAGAGATGATCTGGATGTGCTCGCCACCGTGTGCTTTCAGGTGTTCGCGAATTTCCAGCACGTCAGAACGTTTACGGATGAAAGAAGCCGCAACAAAATCAACGTTTTGCTCGCAACCGAAGATCAGGTCACGTTTGTCTTTTTCAGCCAGAGCTGGCAGCGCGATAGAAACGCCCGGCAGGTTAACGCCTTTGTTTTCACCCAGGTCGCCGTTGTTCAGCACTTTACAGGTCACTTCGGTTTCGGTGACGTTGGTCACTTCCATGCCGATCAGGCCGTCATCAACCAGAATGGTGTTGCCAATTTTCAGGTCAGCTGCGAAGCCCGCGTAAGTCACTGCAACGCGCTCGCTGTTACCAATTACGGATTGGTCAGTAGTAAAGGTGTAAGTCTGACCAGCAACCAGCGCGGCGTCTTTGCCACCTTCCAGCTTCATGGTGCGGATTTCTGGACCTTTGGTGTCCAGCAGGATGCCCGCTTTGTGGCCAGTTTTAGCCATAACGTTGCGGATGTTCTTGATGCGCTGACCGTGTTCTTCGTAATCACCGTGAGAGAAGTTCAAACGCATAACGTTCATGCCTGCATCAAGCAGTTTGGTCAGCATTTCTTCGGATTCGGTTTTCGGGCCGATGGTACAAACAATTTTGGTCTTTTTCATGACGATTTTATCTACAAGTTGTGATGGATTGGGAATATGTTCGCCCGGCAGCGCTGCTGCCCACGAGGAATTTGGGTGGTGCCTGGTTGATTCAAAACAATACTAAGCGTAGGCGACTGGAGAAGAAATGGTGTGTAAAGTTCAGCCAAGGCATGGCTTTCTGTACGATTATTCATCGTCTTGGGTAAGGTGCTGCTTTTATAAGTACGATATCGACAGATCAAGGGGCTGAAACCATTCAATCGGAGAGACGGTGCGTATTATAGGGGCTAAGCGGCGGGAAACAAAATAAAAAACATGACGCTGCGCAAGCTTCTGGCATCTGAGTGGCGTTCGTTGCGCAAATCGCCGAAACGGGCAGGGGAGAAATCACTATAGGGACTATTTAGAGCAGGATAAAGCGTAGCGAGAGGCTTGAGTTATAGGATCTAAAACTAAAATTGAACAATATTGGGTTTTGAATTCGAAGGAGAAATTATTGCAAGATTGGGAAGCGAAGAAGTGTTCATCTGGTGCGTCCGAGTGGACTCGAACCACCGACCCCCACCATGACAAGGTGGTGCTCTAACCAACTGAGCTACGGACGCACATCTGATGAAGCAGGTACTACGCAGAATTTGGTGCGTCCGAGTGGACTCGAACCACCGACCCCCACCATGTCAAGGTGGTGCTCTAACCAACTGAGCTACGGACGCATCGTTTTCTGTCTGCCAGTGCGGCAGCGGGGACGAATATTAGCGATCTACCCGATGACTGGCAAGGGAAAAAAAACATTTTACGACGATATTGTGACTGAGTGGTGCGCTAATGTTCATTGCGTTGATTTTTTAAACATTAATGCTGGCAACTCAGCCGCCGGAAACAGGAGTCCGGCGGCTGAGCAGTGCGTTAAAGCAGCTTATCGGCGCGCTTTATCCAAAATGACGAATGACGATTGGTTCTGGATCCAGCGAATACGCAGCGACACCATCACCGCCGCGAAGGTCAGGCCGATAATAAAGCCCCACCAGAAGCCGCTAGGCCCCATTCGCGGCACGACCCAGTCGGTCAAGCCCAACGTGTAGCCAATCGGCAGCCCCAACACCCAGTAAGCGACAAAGGTAATGTAGAAGATAGAACGCGTGTCTTTATAGCCGCGCAGTACGCCAGTGCCGATCACCTGAATAGCGTCGGAAATCTGGTAAACCGCCGCCAGCAGCATCAGGCTGGAGGCCAAGGCCACTACCTCCGGGCTGTCGTTATACAGCGCGGCGATCTGCTCGCGGAAAATCACCGAGAGGGACGCCGTGAAGCAGGCAATCACTACCCCGGTGAAAATACTGGTGCGGGCTGCGACTCGCGCGCCTTCCACCGAAGACTCGCCCAAGCGCGAACCTACGCGGATGGTGGTCGCCATGCCCAAAGAGAGGGGGATGACGAACATCAGCGAGCCGAGGCTCAGAGCTATCTGGTGACTGGCCACCGCGACAATGCCCAGTGGAGAAACCAGCAGGGCGACGATAGCGAACAGCGTCACTTCGAAGAACAGTGCTAAACCAATCGGCAGGCCCAGCGAGGTTAAACGCTTGAGGGTGGCCCAATCTGGCTTGGCAAAACGACTCGGTGCGACGATATCCTTCATGAAGTAAGCATGCTTCACGTAGTAACGCATCATCAGGAACATCACCCAATAGACGGTGCCTGTCGCCACGCCGCAGCCTACGCCGCCCAGCGCCGGTGCGCCAAAGTGACCATAGATGAAGATATAGTTAAGCGGAATGTTAACCATCAGCCCAACGAAACCAAAAATCATCCCCGGCTTGGTTTTCGACAACCCTTCGCACTGGACGCGCAGCACTTGGAAGAACAGGTAGCCCGGCGCGCCCCACATGATGGCATGCAGGTAGCCAATGGCTTTCTCTTTCAGCTCTTCATCCACGTTATGCATCAGGCCGATGATGTGCTCGCAATTATAGATGACGGCCATGATCAGCACCGACACGCCTGCCGCCAGCCAGAAACCTTGCTGCACCTGATGAGCGATTTTATCGCGTCTTCCGGCCCCGTTGAGATGGGCCACGGTCGGACTAAGTGCCAGCACCAAGCCATGACCCAATAAGATTGCTGGCAGCCAAATCGAGGTACCGACGGCCACTGCGGCCATGTCCGTTGCGCTGACCGAGCCAGCCATGATGGTGTCCACTACGCCCATTGCGGTTTGCGCAATTTGAGCAAAGATGACGGGAACAGCGAGCGCTAATAAGACACGCGCTTCTGTAAGGTACTTCTGCACGTATACACCTTTATATAGTTAATCCTTCGTTCCTGAAGTTATCGCGTCGAGAGCCGTACGCCGGAGAGGGGAATATTCCTTATGAATATTCATTAAGGAACAAGCCCAAAGGCGCTTTACGTGCTGTATTACCGAAACTCCAACCACGTTGGACAGTGATTAAATTTAGAAAACGTCATGAAAAACATGACGCTAAAATAGCGGGAAATAGCCCGAAGATTGTACATCTTAAGATTTTTTAAGCAATAAAGCTGTGAATGTCGAGTTAAATAATGCGCTTTTAAATCGGGTTGATATTTTAGGTTCATTGATTTGGCTTTCCCTCAATTCTGCGGCAAACTGACAGATAAGAGAGCAAGCATTTAATGAGGCATGACCTATGTTTACCGGTATTGTTCAGGGCACAGGAACACTGGTGTCCATCGATGAAAAACCTAATTTCCGCACCCACGTTGTGAAATTGCCAGCCCATATGCTGGACAACTTAGAGTTGGGCGCATCCGTCGCGCACAACGGCTGCTGCCTGACAGTGACCGAAGTGAATGGCGATCTGGTCAGTTTTGACTTGGTTAAAGAGACGCTTCGTCTGACTAACCTTGGCGATTTACAACCCGGTTCTGAAGTGAATTTGGAACGCGCGGCGCGCTTCGATGATGAAATCGGCGGCCATTTAATGTCCGGGCATATTATTTGTACGGCAGAAGTGGCGAAAATTCTGACCTCAGAAAATAACCGTCAGATCTGGTTCCGCATGCCGCACGAAGATTTAATGAAATATGTGCTGCATAAAGGTTTCATCGGAATTGATGGAATTAGCCTGACCGTCGGCGAAGTAACCAAAACCCGTTTCTGCGTGCATTTAATTCCTGAAACGCTGCAAAGAACCACCTTAGGCGCGAAACGTCTGGGCGATAAAATCAATATTGAAATCGACCCGCAGACTCAAGCGATTGTTGACACCGTCGAGCGCGTGTTGGCAAGCCGCGAAGCCGCCATGGCTACCGCGCAGGCGCTGGCGGAGCAGCAAGACCAGTAATTCGCCAAATATAAAATGAGCGCAATAAAAAAGCCGGGCAGCTCATCACTGTCCGGCTTTTTTTCGTCTGTCACTTAGCGTGGAACGCGAATACCGCCTTCGACGCCTTGCGCGCTGAATACCACCTGCCACAACTGAATGTCACGGGCGCGGAACGCACCGGCACAGGCGTTGAGATAGTAGGTGAACATTCTGTAGAAGCGATCGCCGTAGCGTTCTGCCAGAGAAGGCCACGCCTGCTGGAAACGTTCATACCAAGCCATCAGTGTCCGGTCGTAATCCGCCCCGATGTTGTGCCAATCTTCCATTACGAACAGTGATTCGCTGGTTTGCGCGATTTGCTGAACGGAAGGCAAGCAGCCATTAGGGAAAATATACTTATCGATCCACGGGTCAACGTTCAGGTCGGTTTTATTCGAACCAATCGTATGCAGAAGGAATAAACCGTCTGGCTTAATATTGCGTTTCGCCACGTTGAAGTAAGTCTGATAATTCTTCGGACCCACGTGTTCGAACATGCCCACGGACACAATACGATCAAACTGATCGTTCAAGTCACGGTAGTCTTGCAGCAAAATAGTGACGTCGAGCCCTTTGCAGCGCTCTTGAGCCATTTTTTGCTGCTCAGCCGAAATAGTTACCCCAACGACGCTAACGCCGTAATTTTTCGCTGCGAATTCAGAAAGCCCACCCCAGCCACAGCCGATGTCGAGCAAGCGCATGCCCGGCTTCAATTGCAGCTTATCGCAAATCATTTTTAATTTTGCTTCCTGAGCCTGTTCGAGAGTCGTTGCCTCTTTCCAGTATGCGCAGGAATATTGCATATAAGGGTCTAGCATTAGGCTGAACAAGTCGTTGCCCAAGTCATAATGCTCTTTACCCACAATCCAGGCGCGTTTTCTGGATTGAAGGTTGGTTAGCCGTGCGGCTGCAATGCGGAGTGTATCTTTAAAATGGCGCGGAAGTTTACTCTCAAGACCGGCGTTAATGACCCGCTGGAAGAACATATCGAGACGTTCGCATTCCCACCAACCGTCCATATAACTTTCGCCCAGACCCAAAGAACCTTCCTGCAAAACACGCTTAAAGAAATCAGGATTTTTTACTTTGATATCAAAAGGTCGAGTACCGTTAATCTGGATATCGGCCATCCCGAGCATTTCATTGGCGATTCGATACCATTGATTATCTTGAATACTCAGGTCTTCTACACACGATGAACTCATAGCTTCTCCATCACTTTCTCTTCTGACTTATTAACCTGCCATGAAAACATTAGGCAATTTACGCAGGTCATTATGAGAACAGACGGTTAATCCGCCTTGTCTGATATGCGACTATGAACAGAGGAAATTATTAGAAGAACACCCACTGCCACTAAGATTATGGGTGAAAAATCCATTTTATAAAGTGTGATGCACTCCCCGCATCGACAACAAGTTGTGATAAAAGTTTTGGAAAAATGTTATTTTTTTAGGTTCGATTGAGTATAAGCCCGCCTTTCCGCATTCTCAATAATAAATCGTGCGGGGCGAGCATATACTTTAAGTGATTGTTACAGTGGGTAATTATGACGATCCGTTAGCATGTTAAGCATCGTTTCGTGATAATTCACCTCCGCCAGTCACCGCCGACGCAGCCGCCTGATGTTCCCCTTTTTTGGCCATAAAAAATCCCAATCCAACCAAGACGACGGTACCTAGCATCACCGTCACCGTAGCCAGAAGTGGCAGGGCAATAAAAGTGGAAACCAATAGGCTGGCAACAAAACACAAACCTAATTGTAGTGTATTTTGCAGTGCAGCAGCCTTACCTGTATTAGCAGGAAATGACATTAATGCATTTGCTACAACAATTGGATAGCACGCACCATTCACCAAAGCCATCAAACAGAAGGGGATCAGCAGGGTAATGAGCGTGGCGTGAGTCAGGGTGGCCACCAGATAAAGTGCCACGACGCTCAGGGCATAACCCGCCAGCAGCCAAGGCAGAATGCGGTTTCCGTCAATTTTGGCGATCAGCAAACGACAGCCAAATCCCCCCACCAAGAACGCAATCGTCTGCGGAACATAGCTCAGACCAATCACTCCCGGCGTGTAACCCATATCACTCAAAATAAAAGGTGAACCCGTCAGCCAGGCAAAGAAACCAGCAGAGCAGGCGGCGTAAATCATCACGTTGCCGCTAAAGGCCGGTGAAGCCATCAGGCGGAAGAAGCTGATGTTGTCAGCCTTTTTCTCGCCACTGGCTTTTTTGGCTTCTTTAATGCCAAAAGAGAAGGCCAGCAGCAGCACACCAACCGCCAACAGCAGGGCAAAAATAGCCTGCCAGTCGAAATGGTTGAGTACCCATGCGCCCAGCAGCGGGGCCAGCGCCGGAGAGAGCGCAACCAGCGGCATGATAGTCGCAAAGGTGCGTTTCGCCACGTCAGACGAGTAGCGGTCAACCACCAGCGCCTGCCAGCTTACTGCGGCAGCACATACGCCGATGGCTTGCAGGAAGCGCAGGGCGAGCAGCAGATAAATGTTTTCAACCCACAGCATGCCGAGACAGCCCAGCGCGAACAGCGTCAGCCCGGCAATTAACACAGGTCGGCGACCCAGACGGTCGGAGAGCGGCCCCCAGACCAGTTGCCCAATAGCAAAGCCGCCCAAGAAGATACTGAGGCTGGCGCTAATCAAGCCCGGCGTGGTGACTAAAGAAGTTTGCATTGCGCTGAATGCAGGCAGGTACATATCGGTGGCTAAAAAGCCCAGCATACTCAGCCCAGCGAGGTAGAGCATAAATCCAAAGGAGGGTTTCATTTTTCTCTTCTTAAATGCGATGTATCAATGACGTTACGCGGTGGCAAAAATTGCAGGAAAACGCCTAGAAGTTTAAGTGTTTGGTAAAGCCCTTGTGAAACGCTAATATTTGCAGTGATGTATCAAAAAAATTGAAAGCAAGCCGAGGGCGAATGAAATGTGGTCAGAATACTCGTTAGAAGTGGTGGACGCCGTGGCGCGCACCGGCAGTTTTAGCGCGGCGGCGGCAGAACTGCACCGCGTGCCCTCGGCGGTGAGTTACACCGTCCGCCAACTGGAACAGTGGCTGGCCGTGCCGCTGTTTGAGCGCCGTCACCGTGATGTGGAATTAACCCCCGCCGGGCAGGTTTTCGTCGATGATGCGCGGTTGCTTATCAAAAAAATGATGGCGACCCGCCGCCAGTGCCAGCAGGTGGCAAACGGCTGGCGCGGCCAGCTCAACGTGGCGGTTGACCGTATCGTCAAGCCAGAAAGGGCGCGGCGGCTGGTGACAGACTTCTATCGCACCTTCCCCGATACTGAGCTGATCATTCATTCCGAAGTGTTTAACGGCGTATGGGACGCCTTGGTCGATGGCCGCGCTGACGTCGCCATCGGTGCCACTCGTGCAGTGCCGACCGGCGGGCGTTTTAGCTTTCGCGACATGGGCTTTATGGACTGGCACTGCGTGGTTAGCCCGAGCCATCCGCTGGCGGCATTGCCCGCGCCGCTGATTGACGACCAGCTGCGAGAATACCCCGCGCTATGTCTGGAAGACACCTCGCGCAACTTGCCCAAGCGCGACACCTGGACCTTGGATAACCAGCGTCGTCTGGTGGTGCCGGACTGGACCTGCGCCATTGAGTGCCTGTGCGCCGGGTTGTGCGTTGGCATGATGCCGGTGCATATGGTGGATCAATGGCTCGAGCAGGATAAGCTTCGCGTTTTGCAGCTGGCTACGGATTTCCCGGAAAGCGCCTGCTGCCTGACGTGGGACCAAAGCAATCAATCGCCCGCGCTGGCGTGGCTGCTGGACTACCTTGGCGACAGCGAAACCATGAATCAGGAGTGGCTGCGCAATTAAAAACGCCTGCGTGAGAGCAGGCGTTGGTCGGTTAACTATGTTATTCGCGGTGCGCTATTAACGACGATAGTCGCGATACGGGCCGTCGGCCACTGAGCGGCGTTCAACCAGTTTCGGGTGAACCTCAATGGTCTGTGACTCTTCACGCTTGCTGACAATACGGTCGAGCAGCATGGTGAAGGCCATCTCGCCCAGACGCTCTTTCGGCTGGTGGATGGTGGTCAGGGCAGGGGAGAAATAGCGCGCGTTACGCACGTTATCATAGCCAATCACCGAGATGTCTTGCGGCACGCGCAGGCCCATTTCGTCCGCGGCGCAGATTGCTCCCATGGCCATCACGTCGCCGCCGCAGAACACCGCGGTCGGGCGCTGCTTCTGCATCAAAATCTTGTGCATCGCCTGATAGCCAGATTCCGGCTCGAAATCCCCTTGAACCACCCACTCTTCGCGCAGCGGAATATTGGCTTCGGTTAAGGCTTTGACGAAGCCCTGGAAGCGGCCGCCGCCGGTGTTACGCGCCAGCTGCCCTGGGATCACGCCGATATCGCGGTGACCGCGTTCAATCAGGTAGCGCCCGGCCATGTAGCCGCCTTCAAAGGCGTTATCAATAATGCTGTCGGTGAAATTCTTGCGCGCTTCGCCCCAGTCCATCACTACCATTGGGATTGAGCGATACTCTTCGAGCATGTCCAGCAGGGCGTCCGGGTATTCGGCGCACATCACCAATAAGCCGTCGACGCGCTTTTGCGCCAGCATCGCCAGATAGGCTTGTTGCTTGTCGAGGTTATTGTGTGAGTTACATAAAATCAGCGTATAGCCTTTGGCGAAGCAGCTGTTTTCTACCGCTTCAATCACTTCGGCGAAGTAAGGCGCTTCACTGGAAGTAGCCAACAGGCCGATAGACTTGGTGTTATTAACCTTGAGGCTGCGGGCCACGGCGCTAGGCGAGTAGTGCAGCTCTTTAATGGCAGTCTGCACGGCGGCTTTAGTTTCTTCGGCGACGAAACGTGTTTTATTGATGACGTGCGACACGGTAGTGGTGGAAACGCCAGCCCGCTTTGCGACATCTTTTATCGTTGCCATGAAAAGAATGACTCCTGTACCGACGTGCTCTGGCACGTTAGCATTATGTTAATCGTTTGCCTGCGTGGATTTGACTGCTGAATAATAAAAGCGCAGTGAAATCGTTGGTGGGTTTTTCAGAAAAGGACAACCGTCTGAAAGAACATCGGGATGAATCGACCGGCACGCAGCGTGGTAACCGCGAATTTTCTCTTATATTGTGGAAAAGGGAAAGTAAAAAGTCTTGTTAAGGCAGGGAATGATCACGGGATTTTAGCCTGAAACTGTGAGAAACTGCTTTGGCACACAAACTGTATGGCTTACAACGTGGCCGCATTTGATCCAGAAGGAGTTTTAATGGACAGCAATCTGAAATTCGCATTGATCACGACAGTCGGCGCATTAGCTATGATTTTGGCTTTTAGCTTTACGGCGGTAATGCACTAATCCTCTGTTTGCGATCAGGGGTTAGGCGCGTTAAATCGTGTTCGGTAATAGATCTAGACGTCGTTATAGATAAATAAATTGATAGATAGAGAAAAGGGCGACCCCATCACTGAGGTCGCCCTTTTTGTTTTCCAACTTTATGCCGTCTTGGTAACTCAACAACTTCATAAGCGTTTCGTTAAATGCTATTCAGTGACTGATTAGCGGTGGAGCTGACTTAACGAATCGTTTTAGGCGTCATAACGCGACGCGCGCCAACATAGTGATCTTGCCAGTAATCATCACCCAGTGAGGTGATTTTAATATCTTCACCGGTTCGCGGTGACTGAATAAACTTGCCGTTGCCGAGATAGACGCCCACGTGGTCTGCGGCGCCGCGCTTGCTGATGCGGAAGAAGACTAAATCGCCGCTCTCCAGTTCACCGCGCTTAACCGGCGCTGCGTCGCGAAGGTGGTACATTTCGTTCGCGGTGCGTGGCATTTTAATGCGAATCAAATCTTTATAGGCGTAATACACTAAACCACTGCAATCAAACCCGGTATTCGGTGAGGTACCACCCCAGCGATAAGGTTTGCCAACCTGATGCATCAACTTGGTCATCGCGGTCTGCTGCGCGTGTTGGTAACGTTTCTTGTGCGCGGCGCTTAATGTTATTGGTTTACTGTTTTTTGCCAGAACGTCTTTGTCACCTCGGTGACGCCCGTAAGCTTTTTTGCCGTTCTTTTTCGTTTCGTTCTTCGCCAGTTTTGTTCGACTTTCTTTTTTAGTTTCGGTTTTGTGTAGCGCGACTTTGGCGGTTTTCTTTTCAGCTCGCGAGTGGTGAGCAAGCTTGGCCGGTGCGGCCTTTTTCGTTTCTTTGGTCTTGGTACTTTTGGTTTTCTCTTCTTTTACCGGCTCTGCCTTAGACTTTTTGCTGGTCTTGGCCACGGCTTTTCGCTTTCGGCGCTCATCGGGTTTAGCCTGACTCACGTGGCTTTTCTTCTGATCGGCGGAAACGTTAGCATTTGGCGCTGCATGCGCCAAATTGAGAAATAGCTGGGTAAATAGCAGTACGGAAAGCGTAATCAATAAACGCATGGCGTCGTTACCAATATTGGCCCAAAGTTAAACATCAGAGATGTCAGAGTATTGCCCAAATGAACCGGACAAAACAGCACGAAATGCCTCGATTCTAGATCATATTGTGAGAAAAAGTTAATAGCTTTTTAAATGCTGAGAAAATAGTCATTAAACGGTTTTAAAAGCACCATATTTCAGTGGGTTGAAATAATGCTCTATGCCGTGCGCATGGCTAATTCGGCAGTTAAATTTGTTCGGCAAAAATGTTATTCTGAATGCCAGTTTATTTTTGCGACCTGTTAGGCATTTTAATAAAAATGGCACAGGCCGTTAAATAATGCATGGCGCAGAGGAGAAAAACCCTGCAAAAAATGGCGTTTTTATCCCATGCCAGCCATCGTTACAATAGAAGACAAGCGACAAAGGCTGCGGGTTCCCATAAGCAGCCTGCGCATAATGAGTAATGACCGTGACAGCCAGCTTTGGCTTGAGGAAGCAAGAAATGACCACACCAACTATTGAAAAAATCCAGAAGCAGGTTTCCGAAAACCCAATCCTTCTGTACATGAAAGGTTCACCTAAGCTGCCAAGCTGCGGTTTCTCAGCTCAGGCGGTTCAGGCTCTTTCTGCCTGTGGTGAGCGTTTCGCTTACGTTGATATCCTGCAAAACCCAGATATCCGCGCTGAAATGCCAAAATTTGCTAACTGGCCAACCTTCCCGCAGCTGTGGGTAGACGGCGAGCTGGTTGGCGGTTGCGACATCGTGATTGAAATGTATCAGCGCGGTGAGCTGCAGCAGCTGATCAAAGAAACTGCTGAGAAATACAAATCTTCTGAAGAGCAGCAACCTGAGTAATTTCAGGCTCCCGCTGTAACAGCAGAGCAAATAAAAAGAGCGGCCATCTGAGCCGCTCTTTTTTTATCTATTTTTGTCGATTAGTTCTGACCGAGGACAGTTATTCCGCTTCGCTGTCCGTCTCGCAAGGGGCTTCAGTCTCATCGCCCACCGGCAATGGCCAGCCGCCAAGGCGTTTCCAACGGTTTACCAACTCACAGAACAGTTTGGCGGTCTGTTCGGTGTCATACAGCGCAGAGTGCGCCTGACTGCTGTCGAACACCATCCCGGCGCTGATACAGGCTTTCGCTAACACCGTCTGCCCGAGCACCAATCCGCTGAGTGCGGCGGTATCGAAAGTGGCAAAAGGGTGGAAAGGGTTGCGTTTCAGCCCGGCGCGCTCTGCGGCGGCCATCAGGAAGCTGTGATCGAAGTTGGCATTGTGCGCCACGATGATCGCCCGGTTGCAGTTCTGCTCTTTCATGCCTTTGCGAATGGCTTTGAAAATCGCGTGCAGCGCATCGTACTCGCTCACCGCGCCGCGCAGGGGATTGGTCGGGTCGATGCCGTTAAAGGCCAGCGCCTCTGGCACCAGAATGGACCCTTCGAAAGGCTCGACGTGGAAGTGCAACGTTTCGTCGCTCTCCAGCCAACCCTCTTCATCCATCTTTAAAGTAATGGCGGCAATTTCTAGCAGCGCATCGGTTTGGGCATTAAATCCTGCGGTTTCAACATCGATAACTACAGGATAAAAACCACGAAATCGGCCTCTCAGGGCGTTAATGTCACTATTCTCGGCCATTAGCTTCTTATCTTCATCGAATTCAGCCGGCATTATGACAAATTTTTCTGTCAGTTGCAGGAGGGGAGGAAAAAAGGGCAACAAAAAAGGGCGCATATGCGCCCTTGATAGCGGAAGGCGGGATTAGTGACCCAGACCCTGACCCGCGTGTTTGGATTCGATCAGCTCGATTTTATAACCGTCTGGATCTTCGACGAAAGCGATGATGGTAGAACCGCCTTTCACCGGGCCAGCTTCGCGAGTCACGTTACCACCGGCTTTACGGATGTCTTCGCAAGTCTGGGCAACGTTGTCTACGCCAAGGGCGATGTGACCATAGGCTGAGCCCAGATCATAGCTTTCCACACCCCAGTTGTAGGTCAGTTCGATAACCGCACCTTCGCTCTCATCGGTGTAACCGACGAAGGCCAGGGAGTATTTGTATTCAGTATTTTCGCTGGTACGCAGCAGGCGCATGCCCAAAACATCGGTGTAGAAATTGATGGAGCGTTGCAGGTCGCCAACACGAAGCATGGTATGAAGTAAGCGCATAATGTCCTCTGAATGCAGGGGGTAGGTAATAGATAACAGACTAACTGATTATGGCTATTCAGGCAAAAAAAGCGGCAGCCGGAGGGGCGGCTGCCGCAATGGTTGATTTTTTGCACTAATGGCTTTTAAACCAACCAGTTAGTTACTCTTCGTTTTATACTGACTCGCCGTTTTTATAAAGTCGGGTAGTCGGTGTAACCCTGAGCGCCGCCGCCGTAGAAAGTCTCTGGCTGTGGTTCGTTCAGTGGTGCATGGCCTCTCAGGCGCTCAACCAAGTCAGGGTTAGCAATGTAGCTGCGGCCGAACGCCACGGCGTCAATGAAACCTTTCTCAATCAGGTCTTCGCCTTTCTCTGCAGTGTAAGCACCAGCGCCGACAATCACGCCTTTATAGTGGGCGCGGATCGCTGCACGGAACTCATCAGAGTAAGGCTTGCCGCCTGCCCAGTCTGGTTCAGAAATGTGCAGGTAAGCCAAGTTGCGTTTGTTCAGCTCGTCGAGCAGGTACAGCGCGGCTTGTTCTTGATCTTCGCCATTGTCCAGACCGTTGAACGGACCGAGTGGGGAGATACGAATACCCACGCGCTCTGCGCCAATCTCTTCGATAGCGGCATCAACCACTTCCAGCGTCAGGCGGGTGCGGTTTTCGATGCTACCGCCGTACTGGTCGGTACGGTTGTTAGAAGCCGGAGCCATGAACTGGTGCAACAGGTAGCCGTGCGCGGCGTGCAGTTCGATATAGTCGAAATCTGCTTCACGAGAGCAAGCTGCCGCGTGGCGGAAATCATTGATGATGCCCGGGATTTCGCTCAGTTCCAGCGCACGTGGCGTCGGGGTATCAACGCGGATGGCGTTACCCTGTTCATCACGCAGGCTAGTACGGGTGTTAGCATTGATAGCAGAAGCCGATACCGGCGTCTGGTTCTCTGGCTGCACGTCGTTGTGAGAAATACGGCCGGTGTGCCACAGCTGAACGGCGATATGACCGCCTTTCGCGTGAACGCCAGACACGATTTTTTTCCATGCAGCAGTCTGCTCAGGCGTGTGCAGGCCCGGTGCGCCAGCATAGCCTTTGGCTTGGAAAGAAACCTGAGTCGCTTCAGTAATAATCAAACCTGAAGTGTGGCGTTGGCCATAATACTCACCCATCAGTGGGGTAGGGATATCACCCGGCTCAATGCTACGCAGACGAGTCAGTGGAGCCATGAATACGCGATTCGGTAAGGTTTTATTACCGACAACAATCGGGGTAAAAAGCTTAGTCATTTTCTAAAAACTCCTCAGTAATAGACTGGTCGGTCTGATTCATGTCTTAAAAAAGAGGTCAAACATTTGACCTGATTAAGTTTACTGCGCGGCAACTCACCGCGCTCTTGACGCATTACCCTGACTCTCTTGCGACAATCAGGATTTATTCGGGTCCTGCAAAAACGTTTCTATCGTCTCTACCGCAGTAGCCAGCGGGGTGACAGAACGTTTGATCTTAGCCAGTAATGACGCCCCCAGCCACATAGAGTAGAGGGCTGACGCCGTGGCCGCCGGGGAGAAAGGCACCTTAAGCGAACCTTCGGCAATGCCTTTTTCCACCGCATCTTTTAAGCGACCTACTACCCGCACCGTGCCTTGTTCAAGGGCGTGGCGCATGGGCTCTGACAGGTCGCTAACCTCTGCTGACAGCTTCACCGACAAACAGGCGTTGTAGTTTTCACTGGCACAGAAGTTGGTAATGGTTTGTGCGTAATAATTCAGCAGATGTTGGCGCTGATTGCCGTGCGGCGCACTGAACATAGCCAGTAGATGCGCATCATAGCCGTCGTAATAACGCTGAATCATTGCCTCACCAAACGCCTCTTTTGAGCGGAAGTGGTGATAGAACGAGCCTTTAGGCACTTCGGCCTTTTTCAGCAGTTCAGTCAGCCCCATGCCGTTAAAGCCCAGACGTAAGCTGAGTTCCTGGCCGGTTGCCAACAAATGTTCGCGTGTATCGCTATGTGGATGTGTCATCTTGTTCATGGCTCTCAGAGTATTAGACCGGTCGGTCTAGGTCAACCCTAAATGTGGAGTAGAGCACATTTTGACACGTTGCTGCGAATAAGAGCAACGTGGTGAAGTGTAAAAGGGGGTTGCGGGAACGGCGCAAAGCGTCTTCAATAAGAGTTCAATGCTCGATAGGGAGTCACTGTGGCTCAACAGTTAGAGTTTTTTGACATTCCAAGCCCGTGCCGTGGTATCTGTCAGGCAGATAATCGCGGATTCTGCCGTGGTTGCCTGCGCAGCCGCGAAGAGCGTTTTGGCTGGATGACCATGACCGACACCGAGAAGCGCCACGTGCTGCGCCTGTGTCACCAACGCCTGTTGCGTTTGCAGCGCGCGGCCAAGAAACCCGATGACGACGCCCAGCCAGAACAGCCCACTCTTTTTTAGTTTTTAGCACCAGCTCACCTTTCAACTTGCTCGTATGGCGGAGATCAATACAGGCCGCTGGCAATTCTGTATGCTTAAATCATTCAGCCTTTAACTAATAACTCAATAACCTATCGATAGAGGTAATAACATGGATCCTCGTACCTTACTCTCCACACAGGGCCCGGAATTCTCTCGCATGATTAGCGGGTACTGGCGTCTGATGGAGTGGAACATGACGCCGCAACAGCTGCTGAGCTTTATTGAAGAGCACGTTGAGCTGGGCATTACCACGGCGGACCACGCGGATATCTATGGCGGATATGCCTGTGAAGCGGCGTTTGGCGAAGCGATGCGTCTGAAACCCGCGCTGCGTGAAAAGATGGAGCTGGTGAGCAAATGCGGTATCGCCACCAAGGCGGACCCGGCGAATAAAATCGGCCACTACATCACGGACAGTAAATACATTATTGAGCGCGCCGAGAAGTCGCTGACCAATCTGCACACCGATCGTCTCGACCTGTTGCTGATCCACCGCCCGGACCCGTTGATGGATGCCGACGACGTCGCTGAAGCCTTCACCGCCTTGCACAAAAGCGGCAAAGTGAAGCATTTCGGCGTCTCTAACTTCACTCCGGCGCAGTTCACCCTATTGCAGTCGCGCCTGCCGTTCGCGCTGGTGACCAACCAACTTGAGATCTCCCCAATCCATCAGCCAGCCATTCTCGACGGCTCTTTAGACCTTTGCCAACAGCTGCGCATCAAGCCAATGGCTTGGTCCTGTCTGGGCGGCGGCCGTCTGTTTAGCGATGCTGAGTTCCAGCCGCTGCGCGACGAGCTGCAACAGGTTGCCGAAGAGATTGGTGCGGAAAGTATTGAGCAGGTGGTGTATGCGTGGGTGCTGCGCCTGCCTTCTCAGCCGCTGCCAATTATTGGTTCTGGCAAAATCGACCGCGTGAAGTCGGCGTGGAAGTCATTGTCACTCGAGATGACGCGCCAGCAGTGGTTCCGAATTAGAAAGGCTGCTTTAGGCTACGATGTACCTTAATTAATGCTTTTCTTTGGCGCTGTAGCGGCGTTGTGCTACAGCGCCATTGCCTTTGAGTTAAGTTCTAATCGGCTGGGTGCTACTGTTCTCAGCCGCCACTTCCTCAATAGAAATCGCCTGCTGTAGCTGTGACAGCGAGCAGTAGAGCCGCCAAATAATCCCCGCCAGTTCCCGCGCTGATTCATCAGGATGATGTGCCAAGGATTCGCTGATCCGCGATAGCTCCGCCAAACTTGAATCCAGCACCGTGTGGCTGACGCCGCGTTCGGTCATGATGCCTTTCAGGCAGTGAATGCAGACGTCGCGCACCGCAGAGAGCGGATCCGAGCGAATCTCCCACTCGCGCAGCTGCCAGACGATATGGCTGCAATTGAGCAGCACCACGCCCCAGCGCAGCAGCCAAGTCCGCGAAACCTGATCTTTACTCTGATTTAACTGGTTGATGCGATGATAGATCAGCGACTCAAACTGCAAATGGCTGAGCTGCGGCTTGCGGCTTAGCTGGTCGATAAAGTCTCGGCGCAGGGCGCGGATAATGCGCCGACTTTTGCGCTTATCCGAGCTCGGTCGCAGCACTTGGAAAGCCACGCCAGCCAGCATCACGCCAACGATTCTGCCAATCCCGTCATTGACAAACGCGCCATAGTCATAGCTCGGCGGGTTAGTCACCGCCAAAAACGAGCCGCTGAACACTAGCAGTTGGCCCCACAGCCCGGCGTACTTTTTATACTGCAACTTCATCATCTGCATGGTGACCAAAATCGGCAGCAAGAAGGCGCAGAACACCCAGAAATCATTCAGCTGGATCATCAGCCCGAACTTGAGAATAAAGCAGCCGACAAACAGCAGCAGCAGGGATTTGATCAGCAGGGTAATGCTGCTAATCGGCGACGCGGTGGAGGAGTAGAGCACGCAGCTGACGGCAGTCAGCGCCACCGCCGAGGTGCCGGAACTCCACTGGGTGCTCATCCAGAAGGCGCAGGCAATCACGATACACAAAAAGGTGCGCAGGCCGTTGTAGGCCGCTTCGTAGGTGTCGGTGTGCTCGGTGAGGCGGCTGGCGCGCGGCGGCTGCAAGAACTCCACCTGCGCGGCATTGGTGTTTTCCACCCGACGCAGCCAGCGTTCGTTATGCAAATAGAGCCAGCAGAAGTCGCGCAGCCGTTTCCAAAACGCCTGATAGCGGTAATCCGAGGTGTCGTGCGGCTTAATTTGGCTGAGGATACGGGCAATCTGGTACTTATTGCTTTCCGGGTTACGCAGCGCCTCAATCAGCGTTTCCAGCGTCTCATAAAGATGCTCGGGCGGCTGCGGCCAGTTGAGTAACATGCGGCGCAGGCTGGAGATGTAGCTGGTCATGCGCAGCTGCTGGTGGAGCAGGTAGTTGAGCAAATTATTTTGCCGACGCAGCCGATAGTGGCTCCAGACCGCCTGAATACGCAGCAAATTCATGGTGAGGATCTGCCCAATCACTCCTTCATGCGAGGTGCGAATTTGCTCGGTGATGTCCGGCCGCCACAACAGCTTGGCGTGATCCAGCAACTGAGCGTGCATCTTGCGCAGGGAAGTGAGCAGGGCGTCGCCGTCGGAAGTGCTCGGCAGGATCATCATCATAAAGCCGCCGCACAGGATACCGGTGATCACTTCACAGACGCGGGCCTGCGCGATGTCGAAAATCTTGCCGGTGTCAGTTACGTTAACGGTGGAAAACGCGATGATGGCGGCAGTGTACCCGGCCAGTGCGAAGGCGTAGGAGACGTTGTTCTGATAATGGTTGGAAACGTAGGTACAAAGCCCCAGCCACGCGGCGATGGCAAAGGTGAACAACCAAGGTTCATTCAGGCAGTGCCCGGCAATCAGCACCGAGGCCAGTGCGCCGAGCAAGCTACCAATTACTCGTCCGATACTCTTACTGATCACTCCTCCGACGGTGGGGAAGCTCACCACGGCGGCGGAGGTCAGCGCCCAGTAAGGGTCATCGAGTTGCAACACGAAGGCGATGTACAGCGACAGGCACATGGCAATCGAGTTGCGCAGGGCATAGCGCCACTGGCCGCCGGTGGCTTTACCCCAAGGGGTATTTTTCCATTCGAGCCAAGAGAGATTCACGTCACCGGCCCTAGTCGTGTACGGAAATAGTGGCGGTGGTTCCGGCGACTAACACTACATTGGCGGGCACGTTGAGCAGCTTAATGCGCACCGGCACGCGCTGGGCTAGCCTGACCCAAGGCACGTTGGGTTTCACATTCATCAGCAAGTCGGCAGAAGGATCCACGCTCTGGTCATAGATAGCGCGCCCGATGCTTTCAACCTGACCCTGCAACGGAATGTCGCCGTTATACAGGGTGATATTCGCCAAACTGCCTTCTTTTATATGGCGCAGCTTGGTCTCTTCGAAATAGCCCAAAATGTAGAAGGAGTGAGTATCAACCAGCCCGACCAGCGGCGTGCCGGTGGTGGCGTAGTTGCCACGGCGGGTTTGCAGATTGGTGATGTAGCCGTCGGTTGGCGCGAAAATCTTGGTTTTGCTCAGGTTCCACTTGGCTTGCTCAAGAGAGGCCTGCGCGGCTTCATACTGCGCTTTCATCGCCTTGGCGGCGATATTGGATTCATCCAGTGTTTCGGCTGAGACGATCCCGGCCCCCAGCCCACGGCGGCGCTGCGCTTCGTGGTTGGCTTTATCAAGGTCGGCGGAGGCTTTGGCCAGCGCGGCCTGCGCGTTATCCAGCGCTATCTGGAAAGGCTGCGGGTCGAGAGTAAACAGCAGGTCGCCGCTCTTAACTAGCTGATTATCATGCACATTGATGCCAATGATGCGCCCTGAGACTTCTGGCGTAATGTCGACTAATTCGGCGCGTACCTTGCCGTCACGGGTCCACGGCGACTGCATGTAGTAATTCCACATCCACCAACCGGCGCAAAGCGCTACCGCAAAGACCAACACCGTGGAGAAATATTTAAGCGTTTTGAATTTCATTTTTTTACTCGTTGATCAGCAGTAGCAGGGCACCACAAATAGAAATGACGAAAAGAGATAAGTCCATCAAGGTCGGATGCCACACTTCGCCGGAATAGATCCAATCGCGTAAAAGGTGGTGGATTAAAATCCAAAAAAGCAATCCCAGTAAAATGGCTTTGAAGATCGGAGGGAAATAAAGCGAAGCCCCTAAGACTAAATCCGTGAGCGGGTAGCCTGTATGAAAGATTTGCGCATCCACAATATTAATCTCTGCGGGTGATTGTGTTATAAACAAGGTCAATCAGGGAGTTGAAGCTGGCTCCTGAACTGACGGTAATAAGATCCAGTATATATAGAAATGTAATTACACGATTAAAATTCCGAAAACTAGGCTAAACTCTGGGGAGTTATCTTAGCATGCTAATTATAAGGAGGGGATAATTGGAATCGAACCTTGGATCAGATCTAGCACGATTAGTTCGTGCGTGGCGCTCATTGATTGATGAACGCTTAAAGCCGCTGGAGTTGACGCAGACCCATTGGGTAACGTTGCATAATATCAACATGTTACCGCCAGAACAGTCGCAGATTCAGCTCGCCAAAGCCATTGGCATTGAGCAACCTTCCTTGGTGAGAACGCTCGACCAACTGGAAGAAAAGCGGCTGATCACCCGTCAAACCTGCGCCAGCGATCGCCGTGCGAAACGCATTAAACTGACCGAAGAAGCCTCGCCGATCATCAATGCGATGGAGTCAGTGATTGATTCAACCCGCAAAGAGATCCTCAGCGGCATGTCTCAGTCGGATATCCAACAGCTGTCTGGAATGTTGGCGCGACTCGAACAAAACATCGCTTCTTTACAAAGTAAATCACAATAAATCATTAATACCCGCCGTTGAATAAACGGCTTTCTGCTTTATTTTTGCATACAGCACACTCTTTTTTGTTCATCCGGCCTATTTACCGAACAAAACCGAACAAAAAAAGCCGGGAGCTTCCACTCCCGGCTTTTTTATTGGGTTAACTCCGTGCCGATATTATCAGGCGCTTGGAGATACCGTCACAGTGCTGCCGCTGGTCGCTAAGCTAACACGCTGGCCGACGCTGAATTTGGTTGGGCCAACTTTCTGTACCACCTGAATGGTGCTGCCGTCGTCGCGACGAATTTGCAGCTCAACACCGTTAGAACGGTTAAGCGTACTCTGTACACCCTGACCGGCTACGCCGCCCAGTACCGCACCGCCGGCTGTTGCCAGGCTTTTACCTGCGCCGCCACCGATGGTGTTACCGAGGAAGCCACCCAGCACCGCACCACCCAGTGCACCGATGATGTTGCTGTCATCGCCGCCTTGAATCTGTACCGCACGCGTAGAAAGAATGGTGCCGTAAGAGACTTGTTGAACTTGTTTCGCCTGAGAGGATGAGTACACATCGCCAGAGGCAGTGTTGTCGCTGACACAACCAGCAAGAGTCACACCCGCAAGGGCGACAGCCAGAAAACGCTTAATCATAAATTGCTCCTGTTTAAAGTCACGTCATCGCAGCGTCATATCATATAACCAGCAATAGCGTAGATGATGCATTCCACATTTCAACATCCTGTCGAGGGTGTCGAGTCTTGTTTATAGCGAACTAGGGCTAAGGTGCATAACGCTGATACTACATTAGGCCTGTTCAACTAATAATAAACGGTGGTTTAGGTTTTAGACAGCTTTGTCTGGGGATAAGGCCGTCGGCAAGTCAATTGTACTGTTAGTCACTTTTTATTTCCGGTTGGTTCCCAAAATCCTCTCTGATTAACAAAAAACAAATACACCAATCACATAGCGCAATAAAACCTGTGCAACTCATAGCGTTGCAAGATGAATTCTGGTTAAGTTAAATGAGTTATTTTTATTTAAGTGGACCGCCTTCACCGGCCTTTTCACGGGAGATTCGAGGATGTTATCTATGAAATCAGGGCGCTATATCGGCGTGATGTCCGGCACCAGTCTTGACGGGGTCGACGTGGTTCTGGCCGCGATTGATGAACGCATGGTGGCGCAGCAGGCCAGCTACTCTCATCCTATTCCTCTTGAATTGAAAAACGCCATTTTAGGTATGTGTCAGGGCCAACAGGTGACACTGGCACAGGTCGGCGATCTGGATACTCGGCTCGGCATACTGTTTGGCGAGGCGGTATTAGGCTTGATGAAACAGGCTGGGATCACTGCCGAAGAGGTGACTGCCATCGGCTGCCATGGGCAGACGGTGTGGCATCAGCCGAAGGGCGACGCCACCTTCTCGATGCAATTGGGCGATAACAATCGCATTGCCGCCATGACCGGCGTGACTACCATTGGTGACTTCCGCCGCCGGGATATGGCATTTGGCGGGCAGGGCGCGCCTTTGGTGCCCGCTTTCCATCAGGCTTTGCTGGCTCACCCAACTGAACGACGGATGATTTTGAATATCGGCGGCATCGCCAACTTGTCTCTGCTCTTGCCGGGCCAGCCGATTCGCGGCTACGACACCGGGCCGGGCAACATGCTGCTCGACGCGTGGATTTGGCGTCACCGCGCCCAGCCTTATGACAAAAACGCCGAGTGGGCCAACAGCGGCAGAGTCAACCTGACGCTGTTACAGCAGATGCTGTCAGACTCTTATTTCGCCGAGCCTGCGCCGAAAAGCACCGGGCGCGAATATTTCAATATTGCCTGGCTTGAGAAGCAACTCAGCAAGGTTCACGAGCTGGCTCCTGAAGATGTACAGGCCACGCTTGCCGAGCTGACCGCCGTGAGTATCGCCGAGCAAGTTCAACTGGCGGGAAGCTGCGATCGCCTGATGGTCTGTGGCGGCGGGGCGCGCAACCCGCTGGTGATGGCGCGCCTGTCGGCGATGCTGCCGGGCACCGAAGTTTCTACTACCGACAGCTTTGGCATCAGTGGCGATGACATGGAAGCATTGGCCTTCGCATGGCTGGCGTTTCGCACCTTGTCGGGCAAAGCGGGCAATCTGCCGTCGGTCACCGGCGCGTCGCAAGAAACCGTGCTGGGGGCGATTTATCCGGTGCCGAACAGCCTTTCGCGCTAAAGCCTGCGGCCTCTTTTGAGGCCACTTCTGACGTTATCGGTTTAATCTCAATGTGCTACGCCGTCAGGCGTGGTACTAAACGGAGTAAATCGAGACTCATGAGGAACATCAGGATGAAAAAGGCGATTTTCGCTTTGGCGACGTTAACCTTGGCTGGCTGTAGCCAGTTTCACCATCAGCAGGAAGCCACCACCGAGCAACTGCACTATCAGTGCGGCACCACGCCGCTGACCGTCACGCTGGACAAACCGGCGCAGCAGGTTGATTTCCTGCTCGACGGCAACCAGCTGAAATTAAAACAGGTTGCCGCCGCCTCCGGGACGCGTTACAGCGACGGCAACTACACCTTCTGGTCGAAAGGGCCGCAGGCCTTTGTGCAGCGCGGCGATGACATCATCCTTAACGACTGCGTACAAAAATAATCTTCGCTTTGCCTCCTAACTGGCGCGTTGGGTGATTGAGATCCCAACGCGTCAGGCGCAGAATAGCCCCACCACACTTTCTCGCGTACAGAACTTCATATGACTGATAATAATGAATTTGATGTGTCAGCCTCGCGGCGTGAATACACCCGTGGCGGGCTGCGTCGTGGCGATTTACCGGCCGAGCCTCTGCCGCTGTTTGAACACTGGCTGAAACAGGCTTGCGAAGCCAAGCTGGCCGACCCTACGGCGATGGTCGTGGCGACGGTCGACGAGAACGGCCAGCCGTATCAGCGCATCGTGTTGCTCAAGCATTACGATGAAAAAGGGCTGGTGTTCTACACCAATCTCGGCAGTCGCAAAGCCCAGCAGTTGGCTAACAATAGCCACATCAGCTTGCTGTTCCCTTGGCATATGCTGGACCGTCAGGTGGCGGTGATTGGCCGCGCAGAGCGTTTATCAACGCTGGAAGTGATGAAATATTTCGCCAGCCGCCCGAAAGACAGCCAAATCGGCGCATGGGTGTCGCAGCAGTCGACTCGCATTTCGGCCCGTGGCGTGCTGGAAAGCAAATTCCTCGAATTGAAGCAGAAGTTCAGTCAGGGCGAAGTGCCATTGCCGAGCTTCTGGGGCGGTTTCCGCGTCAGCGTGGAGTCGATGGAGTTCTGGCAGGGCGGCGAGCATCGCCTGCATGACCGCTTTATCTACCAGCGTGAAACTGTTTCAACCGCCGGTCAGCCAGCAACTGGTTGGAAAATAGACCGCCTCGCGCCATAACCACGAAAAAAAATGCTAAATCCTAGCGCTCGCGTCGCGGGCGCTTTATTCTATGCCATTCCCCTGTAAAGGCGAGAGAACGGGCACATGCGCAGCATGATGTCAGGCGTGATGTTGCATCGACGTGATGCACAAAATTAATGGAGTTTTTGATGGCAAGCAGCAACTTGATTAAACAACTGCAAGAGCGGGGCCTCATTGCCCAGGTGACGGACGAACAAGCGTTAGCAGAGCGACTGGCGCAAGGGCCAATTGCACTCTATTGCGGTTTCGATCCTACCGCAGACAGCTTGCATTTGGGTCATCTGGTGCCTTTGCTTTGCCTGAAGCGCTTCCAGTTAGACGGCCATAAGCCCGTTGCGCTGGTCGGCGGTGCCACCGGTTTGATTGGTGACCCAAGCTTTAAAGCCACCGAGCGTAAGCTCAATACCAACGAAACGGTCAACGAGTGGGTAGAGAAAATCCGCCAGCAAGTGTCGCCTTTCTTGGATTTCAACTGTGGCGACAACAGCGCGATCACTGCCAACAACTACGACTGGTTTGGCGGCATGAACGTGCTGACCTTCCTGCGTGACATCGGTAAACACTTCTCCGTTAACCAGATGATCAACAAAGAAGCGGTTAAGCAGCGTTTGAACCGTGACGACAGCGGCATCTCCTTCACCGAGTTCTCTTACAACCTGCTTCAGGGTTATGACTTTGCTGAGCTGTATAACCGCCATAAAGTGGTGCTGCAAATCGGCGGTTCTGACCAGTGGGGCAACATCACGTCAGGTATCGACCTGACCCGTCGTCTGCACCAGCAACAAGCATTCGGCCTGACCGTTCCATTGATCACTAAGTCTGACGGCACCAAATTCGGTAAAACCGAAGGTGGCGCAGTGTGGCTGGATCCGAAGAAAACCAGCCCGTACAAATTCTACCAATTCTGGATCAACACCGCGGATGCCGACGTTTATCGCTTCCTGAAATTCTTCACCTTCCTGAGCCTTGAAGAGATCAATGCGCTGGAAGAAGAAGACAAGGCCAGCGGCAAAGCACCACGCGCCCAGTACGTGTTGGCGGAGCAAGTGACCGGCATGGTTCACGGCGAAGAAGGTTTGGCGGCGGCCCGCCGTATCACCGAAAGCCTGTTCTCTGGCGCGCTGAATGACATGACCGAAGCTGACTTGGCTCAGTTGGAGCAAGACGGCATGCCGGTGGTGAATCTGGAAGCTGACGCTGACCTACAACAGGCGCTGGTCGCCGGTGGTTTGGCGCCGTCTCGCGGTCAGGCTCGCACCATGATCTCCTCTAACGCTATCACCCTGAACGGCGAAAAGCAGACCGATCCTGAGTTCCGCTTCAGCGACAGCGACCGTCTGTTTGGCCGCTATGCTCTGATGCGTCGTGGTAAAAAGAACTACAGCCTGCTTATCTGGAACTAAGAGAGCAGCAGTAAGAAAAGGGGCTTTTGGGCCCCTTTATCTATTCCGCCAAAGGCAGTGTTTCATCATCTTTATATGCGCCATCCACCGATGACGTGGCTATCGGACATTCCAAATGAAAAATATCCTTTCTATCCAGTCGCATACCGTTTTTGGACACGCCGGAAACAGTGCAGCAGAATTCCCAATGCGCCGCATGGGCGCAAACGTTTGGCCTCTCAACACGGTGCAATTCTCCAACCATACGCAATATGGCAAATGGACCGGCTGCGTGATGCCTGCCAGCCATCTGACTGAAATTGCTCAGGGAATTGCTGATATCGACCGTCTGAAGGATTGCGACGCGGTGCTCAGCGGCTACATTGGTTCGCCGGAGCAGGGCCAGAGCATTTTGCAGATTGTCCGTCAGGTGAAAGAGGCCAATCCAAACGCGTGGTATTTCTGCGACCCGGTGATGGGTCACCCGGAGAAAGGCTGCATCGTGGCGCCGGGCGTGGCGGAGTTCCACTGTAATCAGGCGCTGTTGAACTGCGATATTATCGCGCCAAACCTGCTCGAGCTGGAGCTGCTGAGTGGTCACGCGGTGCAAAACGTCGAAGAGGCCGTTGCCTCGGCGCGCGAGCTGATTGCCAAAGGACCGAAAATCGTGCTGGTTAAGCATCTGAGCCGCGCGGGCTATCATACCGACCGTTTTGAAATGCTGCTGGTGACTGCCGAAGAAGCCTGGCACATCGACCGCCCGCTGGTGGATTTCGGCGTGCGCCAACCGGTTGGCGTCGGCGACTTGACCAGCGGCCTGTTGCTGGTGAACTTGCTGAAAGGCGAAGCTCAGGATAAAGCCTTGGAACACGTCACTGCGGCAGTCTATGAAGTGATGTTGGCGACCCACGCGATGGGCGAATATGAGCTTCAGGTGGTGGCGGCGCAAGACAAGATGGTCACGCCAGAGCACCATTTCGCGGCGGTTAAGCTGTAAATTTCCGCTGCATTTAGAATATAAAAAAGCCCCGCCAGTGCAGACTGTGCGGGGCTTTTTATTGCTTTGAGCTTAGGGCTAAATCTCTTACTTCAGGCCTTCGGCAGTCAGCGCGGCGTCTACCGCCGGACGCGCGGCAACGCGGTCCAGATAGCTGTTCAGGTCGGTGAAAGCGCTCAAATCAAATTTCAGGGCTTTGGCCCAGCCCATGACGGTGAACAGGTAAGCATCGGCCACGCTAAAGCGCGCGCCCAGCAGGAATTGCTGGCCTTGCAACTCGTCGTTGACGTAGGCGAATTTCTTCATCAGCGCTTCGCGGGTGACGGCTTTGAAGTCGTCCGGCGTCTTAGGGTTGAACAGCGGGCTGAAGCCTTTATGTAGCTCGGTCGCTATGTAGTTCAGCCACTCCAGCGCGTGGTAGCGCGCAAGAGTGCCAAACTCTGGCAGCAGGTTGCGGTCTGGCTTCTGGTCAGCCAGATATTGCACGATAGCCACGCCTTCGGTCAGCAATGTGCCGTCGTTCAGTTCGAGAGTCGGGATCTGGCCTTTAGGGTTAACGGCAAAAAAGTCATCGCCGTGTTCGGTTTTCTTGGTCGCCAAATCGACTTTGACGATGCTGAAATCCAGGCCGGCTTCACGCAGAACGATATGCGGAGAAAGGGAACAAGCGCCGGGTTTGTAATAAAGTTTCATAGTGACTCCGTGAGGTTACCTTGAGTAGCATGCAGACCCGCGACCTGAGCTGGAATAAGCCTCAACGCCGCGGGAAAAATAAAGCTGCCGCTATCCTAGATCTACCGCTGACAAATGTCAGTGACAGAATCGTGATGTTAGCGAGAATGCTGATTCAAGTGGTCACGGACTGCGCGTTCGACGCTCTCCGGCGCGGGCAGCAGCGGGGCGCGAAGCTCGTTGTGCATCATCCCGGAGAGGGAGAGCGCGTATTTAATCGCCGCTGGGTTAGGGGCGCTGAACATCAAACGAATCATCGGCAGCAGCTTGAAGAAGGTTTGGCGCGCGGCGGCCAAATCGGAGGATTTCACCTGCTCCACCAAGCGAACAAACTCATCAGTGTACAGATGAGAAGAGGCGGCAATCGCCCCTGTGCCGCCGTGGCTAAGGGTGGCGAGGATCTGCGCGTCTTCGCCACACAGCACGTCCAGCTGGCCGTCGGCAATCAGCGACAGCGTCAGATCCCAGCTTCCGCCGCAGTCTTTGACTGCTACAATGCGTGGGTGAGCAGCCAGTTCGCGCAAGGTCGCCAGTTCAAGATGAATTCCGGTGCGGTAAGGCACGTTGTACAGCACGATAGGCACGCTGGAGTGGTTAGCCAGCTCGGTAAACCAGGCGCTGAGGGCGGCCTGTGACGGGCGAATATAGTACGGGGCGGGCAGCAAGACCCCAGCAATAGGGCGCTGCTGAATGGCATCCTGCATGGCTCTGACGGTCGGCAGGTGAGTGCCCGACAGGCCCATCATCACCTGAGAACCCGGCACAATTTCTAGCACAGTATCGAGGACTTGCAGCTGCTCATCTTTGGTCAGCATCGGGGATTCGCCGGTCGTGCCACATACCACAACGCCGTCCACCCCCTGTTTAAGCAAATGAACACAAAGCTTGCGCAGAGCCGGGAAATCAATCTCTCCCTGATGGAATGGTGTGACTAGCGGAACCCAAATACCTGAAAACGATGGCATGATTTACTTCCTTCGACGGCGTGATTATTACCCGCGATCATGTCAGGAGATCGGGGGGCAACGCCAATTGAAAGAATTTATCGCGGGTTTTGAGTTATTTGTCAGGCTAATATCAGGCTTCGTTTTGCATATTTAGTGAGCTATCCAGCAAGGTGCGCAATACTTCGATTGGCACCGGGCGAGAGAATAAATAGCCCTGAAGATGCGAGCATCCCGCTGAAATTAAGAAGGTTTTTTGCAGCTGATTTTCCACGCCTTCGGCAATCACGTTTAATTTCATCTTATTACCCAATTGGGAAACCGCTGAAACGATGGCCGCTGTATCATTCACTTCTGTGACGTACTGAACAAAAGAACGGTCGATTTTCACGCTATCTACCGAAATATCCTTCAGCAGGCTGAGGCTTGAATAGCCAGTGCCGAAGTCGTCGAGAGAGATTTTCACCCCGGCTTTGCGCAGCTCAACCAGATGGGTCAGGCTGGTGCAGTTGGCATTCATCACCGAGGTTTCGGTCAGTTCCAGCTCGAGGCGATTAGCCGGGAAACCCTCTTCTTCGAGCAGGGTCAGAATTCGGTCAGCAAAGTTGCTTTCGCCCAGTTGCACGGCAGAGACGTTAATCGCCAGATTCAGTTCTTCAAGGCCGAGAATATCCTGACAGGCTTGGCGCAGAATGATTTCACCCAGTTGGATAACCAAGCCGGTTTCCTCCGCCAGCGCGATAAACTGTACCGGAGAAACCGCCCCCAGCACGCCGTGATTCCAGCGGGCAAGGGCTTCGACACACACCACTTTCTCATCGGAACTGCGCAAAATCGGCTGATAGACGCAGGTCAAATCCCCTTGGCGGGAAAGGGATTCCGCCAGCGCTTTCACCATAATTCGCTTACTCACGCTGCTGGCATCCAGCAATTCGGAATAAAACGAGAACATATTTTTGCCGCGCTGCTTGGCTTCCAGCAGGGCAGTATTGCCCCGGCGCATGATTTCACCGGCAGTAATATTTTCCGCGCCGAACATCACAATGCCCAGCGAGAGCGTCACCATCGGGTTGGCCCGCGTCAGGCTAAAAGGCTGGCGCATCATCACCAGAATTTCTAACGCCAGATTATTGGCCTGTTCCTGCGTCGGACTGTTGCGCAGGATAATCGCGAACTCATCGCCACCAATGCGCGACACCGTGCCGCTGCTGCCAATCTCATTGCGCAGCCGTTGGCCGAATTCGCACAGGATAGCGTCGCCCGCCTGATAGCCGTAGGTGTCATTGATATAGTTAAATTCATTCAGATTGAGCAGAAACAGGGCGTAGGGCTCAGGGCGGTACATTCGCTGGGCGGCGATCTGGCTGAGGTCTTCATTGAGCGCGGTACGGTTTGGCAGGCCGGTGAGCACGTCGTGGCGTGCTAAATAGCGAATCTGCGCTTCGGAACTGCGCTGCAATGAAATATCCATAATGGAGGTCAAAATATAGTGGCGGCTTTCCAGCGTCACGCGGGATTTACGCACGAGAACATTGCGAATTTTGCCATTGGCATCAATCAGCATCTCTTCGCTGACGTTTTTAATGCCGCTGGTCAGCACTTCAATATCTCTCTCTCGCTGGCGCGCTGACTGATTTTCTTCGGTGAAGAAGGAGACGTCGCGGCCAATAAGATCTTCACGCCGCCGGCCAAATAACTCACAGGCTTTCTGATTAAGAAAGACCAATTTGCGCTGATCATCTTTCAAGACGGTGGCTTCAGTAAGCGCGTCGAGAACTGCCTGGCATATCGCAATATCAGTAAACATGAGTTAAAAACCCTGACGGAAAATGAAGAGATCGTGGCGTTTAATAAGACCAACGCGAAATAAGAGTGACCTTAAAAATCGTTAAGAATTCTGATTATTGCCTACATTGCTGTAGGAAGATTACGGTTGTTTTTAAATTTGCTATTTCAATCAGTTATCGCGACTTAAGTAGGGTGTGCCAGATAATATATGGCGATATAACAGCCACTTAAGCGTTATGGCTTCGGGCCATACTTCTCATCCCACTCGCGGCGATATTTGCGCGACTGGCGGCGGCCTTTCAGCCATAAATAAGTACAGACAATACAAACCCCAGCGGAGAAGATGATATTGCGCATATCTTGGTCATAGAAAATGACTAATACGCAATCTAATGCCGCCACCATGGCAAACCATTTATGCATGTGCGATTGGCGGCGAATTTCCGCATTAAGTCGTTTTAACTGCCGCCCTTCATCCAGGACCTTATTTTTTTCCATCACTGCTTTCCTGGTATTCGTTGGGAGAAAAGATGCAACGCTGCATCCGACATGACATTACTACAGACTTTGGTTAATTATTGCTGGGTCGAGCGCAGATAGAAACGTCTCATTATCGCATTAATGTAACATGACATCAGCGGATTCAATTCGTTGATTAACGGCCCTTATTTGCTCTCTTAACCACTCTAGCGCCGGATCGTTCTCGGCATTCACCGGCCAGACAATCGAATTGGGGAAGACTTCAAGCTGTAGCGGCACTTCACAATAAACCAGTCCAAACATGGCGCAGTAGCGGCGCGCAATGCGATTCGGCAGGGTCACCAGCACCGGCGAATTCTGTGCGAAAGAGAGCAGAGCCAAGAAATTTTGTGCCGAAAATACTGCGTTCAGCGTCGCCCCGGCACGGTTAAAGGCATTCTCCACGCAGCCCATCAAATTGCCCGAAAATGACATCAGCGCGTGAGGCTGGTTGAGATAGTCATCCTGCGACAAAGGCGTGCTGAAGGGCATCAGCGCTGGGTTGAAGCAGCAGGCCAACTGCTCGGCGAACAGCACTTCACTGCGATGCCACTGCCCCTGCTCGCCAAAGCAGCCGAGTGCCAAATCTATCTCCCCGCGCTCCAGCAGGCCGTGCAGATTCTGCCGTCCGGCATAGCTGGCGATCACCCGCACGCCGGGCGCGACCTTGCGCAAATGAGTCATCAACTCCGGCAGCAGATGTACTTCCAGCTCACTGGAGAAGCCCAGCCGGAAGGTGCGCTGCTCGGTCAGCGGCGAGAACTGCTCACTGAAGGAGAGGGCGTCTTCGGCCTTTTGCAGCACCGAGCGCACCCGGCTGGCGAGGCTAATCGCCCGCGAGGTCGGCTTCATCACTTGCCCCACGCGCACAAACAGCTCGTCATCAAACAGCATGCGCAGGGTTTTCAAGGCGTGGCTCATCGCCGGTTGCTGGATCTTCAGCCGGGCGGCGGCGCGAGTGACGTTCAGCTCCTCCATCATCGCGTCGAAAGCAATCAGCAGATTCAGGTCAAAATTGCGTAAATTGAAATGGTCGATAGTCTTCATGCTTGGTATCGATTTGAGTAATGGTTCTACTGTTTATACGATGCTTTTACTGACTCCACAAGTGAAGGTATGCAATGAAACGTACAAATAATGTGTTTCACGTCGGCGATTTAACCATAACCCGCCTTGATGAGTTAACCCTGACCGGCGCGGCTCCCGAGGTGTTGTTCGTGGGCGATTGGCAGCCCGAAGCCCTAGAGCAGCACCGCCACTGGCTCAGCCCGCAAAACTTCGACTTCGCCAGCGGCAAGCTGATTCAGAGCACCCACTCATGGCTGGTGCAGTCCCCCAACTTTACCCTGCTGGTGGACACCGCCTCGGGCAATGATAAAGAGCGACCAAACAAACTGATTTTCCACCGTCTGCAGACCGACTTTCTTGCCCAGCTAGAGCGCGCGGGCGTCAGGCCGGAATCAGTCGATTATGTCCTGCTGACCCACCTGCACGTTGACCACGTAGGCTGGAACACCCGTCTGCTGGACGGCAAGTGGCAGCCGACATTCCCTAACGCCACCTATTTCTTCTCGCAAACCGAGGCCGAGTTTTATGGCGATAGCGAAAGCGATAACCCGGCGGTGGTGGGCAATCGTCAGGTGTTTGCCGACAGCGTGCAGCCAATCATCGACGCCGGGCAGTTCCAACTGGTACCTGCGGGTGGTGGAGAAGTGCTGGAGGGCATCCGCTTTACGCCGACGCCGGGCCACAGCATTGACCATATGTCGATTAGCATTGAGTCACAGGGGGAAGAAGCTTTCTTCGCCGGGGACCTGCTGCACCATCCGCTACAGGTTTACTACCCGGAGTTGAATTCAATGTATTGCGACTTCGAAGGCATTGCGCGCGCCTCGCGCCTGTGGGCGCTGCACCACGCGGCGGATAAGCCAGTGACCTGGTTTTCAACCCACTTCGCCGACAGCTCTGTGGGGCGTGTTACCCAGCGGGGGAATGACTTCCAGTGGACCTTTCTTCAAGCCTAATCATTGAGAATAACCAGATGAAATCACAAGATCACAATCAGGCGCGGGTGGATGAGATCCACAGCGAATCCCTGATGATTAATAGCGACACGCCGGGGATTAGTCTGCACCTGCGCCACAAATATTTACCGTCGGCAAATGCTTTTACTGCCGACAACACGCTGGTGATGGTTCACGGCGCGACTTACTCCTCGGGCAGTTTGTATGACGTCAGGCTCGACGGTGTCTCCTTTATGGACGCGCTGGCGCTGCGCGGTCTGAATGTCTACGCCGTCGACGTGCGCGGCTACGGCCATTCAACTCGCCCGGCCGAAATGGACGCGCCGCCGCTCGACAACCCGCCGCTGTTTGGCACTGAAACTGGCGTGCGTGACTTGGGCAGCGCGGTGGACTGGGTGCGGCAAAAACTCGGGCTGGAGCGCGTGCAGGTGTTTGGCATGTCGTGGGGCGGCAGCGTGGCGGCGGCCTATACCAGCCAGAATAATGAAAAAGTGAATCGGCTGGTGGTGCTGGCACCGCAGTGGGTAAATGAAGGAGGTTCGCGGCTGGACGAAGGCGGGCAGCTAGGGGCTTATCGCCGAGTGGCGGTGGGAGAGAGCAGGCCGCGCTGGGTTAACGCCGCGCCCGAGGCGCATCGCCATGACCTGATCCCCGACGGCTGGTTTGAGGCGTGGGCAGCGGCCTCGCTGGCCGAAGACCCGCAAAGCCAGCAGACCCAGCCGCCGACGCTGCGCGCGGTCAACGGCACCATTCAGGATGTGCGCGACTACTGGGGAGCCAATCGGCCGTTTTATCGCCCGCAGGACATTACGCGGCCGGTGCTGCTGGTCCACGGCGAGTGGGATGCCGACGTGCCGCTGAAGCTGATGACGCCTTACTTCACCTCATTCACCTCGTCACCGGAAAGGCGCTGGGTGGAAATCGGCGAGGCGACGCACATGATGCTGATGGAGAAAAATCGCTGGCAGGTGTTCCGCGCGGTGGCGGATTTCTATGTGAGCTGAGGCTCAGGCAATAAAAAACGCCTCCTTGCGGAGGCGTTCGTCAACCATCTGGATAGAGAGTACGTGATTAGCGGGCAGCGGCCAGCTCGTGCTCTTTATTGTCATCTTCGCGATCGAGCGTCATGCGATGCAGTTTAGACGCTGTCAGCAGCATCAGCAGAGCAATCACGCCAGTAGCAATACCGATTTGCATAAACACGTGGCTGTAAATCGCCAGTGAAGCGTGGCTGTCCGTGATGTCAGTGGCAGGAACCGCAGTCAGACCCGCAACGTAACCAGCGATGATCGCCGCCGCCGCAGTTGTCAGGAACCATGCACCCATGATGAAGCCCATCAGGCGCTGTGGAACCAACTGTGCCACCATCGCCAGACCCAGACCAGAAATCATCAATTCGCCAATACTTTGCAGTGCGTAGCTCAGCACCAGCCAGTTAACAGAGACGATGCCTTGCTCGCTCGCCATGGTTGCGCCCCAAGGCAGAACCAAGAATGCACAAGAACACAGCACCATACCAATCGCAAACTTGTGCGGCATTGGCATTTTGTCGCCGACTTTGGTGTAAATCGCCGCCAGAATCGGGCTAGCCACCATGATCCAGAACGGGTTCAGCGCCTGGAACTGCTCTGGCTGGAAGTTGATGCCCAGCAGGTCGTGATTGACGTTATGAATAGCGAAGAAGTTCAGAGAGGTCGGCATCTGGCTGTAGAGCACGAAGAACACAATGGCTTCTAACATCAGAATGAACGCGACAATCATCTTACGGCGGGCAATGCCTTGCATACCAAATGTCTCTTTGGCGAAGACAATAATGATACCCACAGACACCACTGCCAGCACCAGACGGGCAATAGTTTGGTTATGCAGCAACCAGCTGGAGATAAATACCAGCACCGCCACGCCAACCAGCACCATCAGCAATTTCTTGAATTGCAGCGGTTGGAAGTCAGGCTTAGAACCTTGGCGCTTAACCCATTTGCGGCAGAACATGAAGTTCAGCAGGGTGATCAGCATACCCACCACGCTCAGGGAGAACGCGACGCTCCAGCCGTAAGTCGCCGCCAACCAAGGCGTCGCCAGCATAGAGAAGAAGGAGCCGATGTTCACTGACATGTAATACATGGTGAATGCGCCATCAAGACGCGGGTCATCTTTTTCGTAGCAGGTTGAAAGCAATGAGGATGGGTTTGCTTTAAACAGGCCGCTACCGACGGCGATAGTCGCCATACCTAAGTAGACCCAGAAGATGTCGTGGCCAGAATAGGCAACGAATGAGTAGCCTAGCGCCAGAACGATAGCACCGAGAACAATCACACGTTTCGAGCCGAGAACTTTATCCCCTAACCAGCCACCGATAGCCACGAAACCGTAGACCAGCGCGCTGAAGGAAGAGAAGAGGGTAATGGAGTCCGCTTCGCTGAGGCCAAGCATTTTGACCAGATAGACGGCCATGATCCCTTGCAGGCCGTAGTAACCAAAACGCTCCCACAACTCGATAGAGAAGATCAGGTAGAACGCTTTAGGTTGTTTGAAAGCGTTCAAACTGACGCTTTCTTCTTTGGATGTGTTTTTGTTTGCTGTTGACACTAGAACCTCGGTTTATCACTCCCTGCCCTGAACGACAGGAGACACATAAGTGGCGCGAAATAAGCACCCTTTGCATTGTTATAAGATGGGATGACGGCGGGTAATGTTCCCTATCTTCGTAAACGAGGCAAGGAGTTTGACATCTTCTGTTACATATAACTCGGCCATGCTGATGAAACTGTGTTCGAAATGTTATGCAGAATTAAAAATTATGTTTTTGTCGTGCAGCAAATGATTCTATCGTTCAAATAACCAACTAATAAATTATCCACCTAATATATGGGGTTGATTAATTTTTGCGGTGAATGTGTTTGATTTTCAATGAATAAACCGTGCATAAACGCCGCGTAAGGTTTTTTAGCCAGTTGAATGTATTTATGAAGGAGTACAGGGGGAGTCTTTACAAAGACGGCGGCGATTGTAGTGTGATCTACTTCACTTTTTAACACTAAATTTTCGCTAGGAAATAAGATTAATACGACTAATAGCGGTTATGAAGGGAAAAGGCTGTAACAAAAAAGCTATCGGCAGGTTAAAACTCTGCCGATAGCTTTGAAAATAGCGCGGGGTGAAAAGGCGTCTTAACGTTGCTCTGTGGTGTCGCCCAGCGTCTGGATCAGACGGTTTGACCAAGCGAAAAGGGCGCTAGTCAGCAGAATATCCAGAGAGTGCGCCGCGCTGTAGCCTGCGTCAGAAAGTGCCTGCAAGGCTTCGACATTAAAGCGTTCCGGCGTGCGAGTCAGCGACGCGGTGGTGTGCAGCAGAATTTGCTCCGGCGAGGCGTCAACGGGCGCTTTGGCGGCTAAAGCACCGGGTTTGCTGACATCGCACTCTTCATCAAACAGTGACTCGATAAGACCTTTTTCGCCACCGGCTTCCAGATAGAAGCGACCGTGGATGCTGGCACAGTGTAGGCAGCCATTGAGCCGTGAAGTGGTCACCGCCGCCAGCTCGCGCCAGGTGGCTTTTTGCTGCTCGCGAGCATGCATCACGTGGTTAAACACGGCGGAGAATTCGCTCAGACAGGGCGCATCCTGCACTAACAGCCGGTAGAAGGAGGATGAGCGCGCATCTGGCGCGATCAGGTCCAGCACATCCAACTGGTATTTATTGGCTTTCTCCAAATCCACTTCTGGCAGACGAGATTGCCACTGGCGCAGGGTCAGTGAGAAACCGTTTTGTGCGCAGCTCTCAGGCGCCGGGAAGCCGGGAAGCACGGCGGCAACGCGCCCGCGCAGGGCACCCAGCACCGCCAGTACCCGCGCCTGATAGCTGACAAAGCCGATCAACTGGGTAAAGGTGACGATGTCCTTGGTGCTCAGGCCGACTTCGGTCAGCTGGGTGAGCATCGGCGGCGTGATAAGCGTCGGGTGGGTCGCCAGCAGGCGGGCGAACTGGGTAATGTGGGTTTGGCGGATATTACTTTCACGGGAGGCGTCGGGGCTGGAGAGCGGGGCGAGGCGAGCAGCGTAATGGCTACAAAGTGGCTGCACCCCGGTCACCTGAGCGACGGTCAGCGCGCTGCTTAAACGGTCATAGAGAGAGAGCGTTTCAGTGCGCGATAAAACCACTTTTTCCGGGAATAGCGCGTCATAGGCCGCGCGCGAGCCTTCCAGCAAGCCGGAGTGTTCGGCAAAAAGACGACGTAATGTTGGGTCGAGTTGGGCGTCTAGCCCAAGAAGAAAACGATCTTGCACAAGAGCAGCGTGCGGGTCATGCGGCAAATGACCATGCTGACTGGATTGTGTTTCGTGATACCAGCCGTTATGAACGGCTCGGCGCTGTTGTTCCATGATCGGGTCCTTTGCATGAGGCAAAATTTCAGACCCTATCCTTGCTGATACGCGTTGCCATATAAAATAATGTTAAGCGATAAATAATAGCTAAAAAGAATAGAAAGCTAAGGAATCGCGACAGAAAGCCATAAGGCGGGGCTTTCTACTGGCAGAGAATAAAAAAACCGGCCAGTAAAAGATTTACCGCCGGTTATTGTTTGCTGCGCGTTAACGCAAATTTTGGCTTAATTTCACTGGCGATGAAATTTACTTTAGCTTTTTCCACCATCGCGTCGCCATGCGTCAGCGCTTAATGCTTCACCGAAGTGGCTGGAAATTAACCGTTTGGTCAGGTCATGCAGCGGCGCGGCGAGCACTTCGGCGGTATTTCCGCGCTCCACCACTTCACCGCCGTGCATCACAATCACCTGATCGCTGATGTGCTTCATCATGCCCAGATGCTGAGTCACATAGATGTAGGAGATACCCTGCTTCTCTTGCAACTCAAGCATCATATTGATGATTTGCGAACGCATCGACATGTCCAGCGAGGCCAAGGCTTCATCGGCGATAATCACCTTTGGCTGCAAGATAAGCGCGCGAGCCAGCGCCACACGCTGCTTCTGCCCGGAGGCCAGCATGTGCGGATAATAATAAGCGTGGTCCGGCAGCATGCCCACCAGACGCAAGGTCTGGTTGATGCGCTGCTCGCGCTGTGGGCCGTCCAACTCGCCGTTTAGGCGCAGCGGGGCTTCCAGCAGTTGGCCGATACGCTGGCGCGGGTTGAGCGAGGTGCTCGGGTCCTGAAAAATCATGCGGATTTGCTGGCTGCGGAAACGGTAATCGCCGTAGTTCAGCGGCTGGTCATCAATCAGGATCTCGCCGCCCGTCGGTTCAATCATCCCCGAGAGCATTTTCGCCAGCGTCGACTTGCCGGAACCGTTTTCACCAATGATCGCCAGCGTCTGTCGCTCGCGCAGGGTGAAACTCACCGGTTTGACGGCATCTAGGTCCATTTTGCGGAACAGTCCGGTGCGATAACGGAAGGTTTTGCTCAGATTGCGAACTTCAAGCAGGGTCTCAACCATCATTGCTCCTCCATGTTGAGCGGGAAGTGGCAGGCGAAGGCGTGAGTCTTAACCACTCGCAGACGCGGTGTCTCAATACATTTCTTTTGTGCATAAGGGCAGCGCGGCCCCAAACGGCAACCCACCGGCAGATGCTCCAGCGAGGGAATGGCGCCGGGCAGGGTGTTTAGGCGGCTTTTGTGCGGCAGCGAGCGGCCAAAGTCCGGCATGGCGCGGATTAAGGCTTGGGTATAAGGGTGATGCGGTGCGACCAGTAGGTCTTCACAAATGGCGCTTTCCACCGTCTGCCCGCAATACAGCACGTTAACCCGATTGGCCCACTTGCTCATCATTTGCAGGTCGTGGCTGATAAGCAAAATGGTGGTGTTGTTGTTCTGGTTGAGCCGCGAAAGCAGGCGGAAAATCTGCGCCTGCGTGGTCGGCTCCATGGCATTGGTCGGTTCGTCGGCAATCAGCAGCCGTGGCTGATTGGCCAGCGCGATGGCAATCATCACTTTCTGGCATTCGCCCTCGGTTAGCTCATAGGGGAAGCTCGCCATGATGTCTTTGTGATCTTTAATCCCGACGCGGTGCAGCAGCTCAATGGCGCGGCGCTTGCGCCAGCCGAAACGCTGATACCAGTGGCCTTTGTAAGTCCAGCCGGGGATCGCCTGCATCAGCTGCTTGCCGATGCTTTCGGACGGATCGAGACAGGACTGCGGCTCTTGGAAAATCATCGAAATGTTCTGACCAATCAGGCGGCGGCGTTCGCGCGGCGACAGGTGCAACAGGTCAATGTCGTCGAAACGCATACGGTCGGCGGTGACCCGCCAGTTGTCTTTGGTAACGCCGCAAATAGCTTTGGCTATCAGGCTCTTGCCTGAGCCAGACTCGCCCACCAGCCCGCGAATTTCGCCGGCGTTGAGCGTCATGCTCACTCGGTCGACGGCTTTTACCGGGCCGTCGGAGGTCATAAATTCAATGGTCAGATTGCGGATATCGAGTAACGGCATTATTCCACTCCCGCATTAATTGCCCGACGCATACCGTCACCCAGCAGGTTTATCAGCAACACGCTGACCAAAATCGCCGCGCCCGGCAGCATCACTGACCAAGGGGCGACATAGACCAGTTCGAGCGAATCCCCGAGCATGGCTCCCCATTCCGGCGACGGCAGTTGCGCGCCTAAATCAAGGAAGCCCAGCGCCGCGATGTCCAGCACCGCCATCGACAGGGCGCGGGTAAACTCGGTGACTAACACCGCCACGATATTTGGCAGCACCGCGTAACGCAGAATTTGCCAAGTCGACGCGCCGTCCAGTCGCACCGCGATCACATACTCTTTTTCCAGCTCGTCGTGTACTGCGCTATAGATAGTACGAGCGATGCGAGGCAACAGCGCCATCCAGACCGCGAGCATGGCGTGTTCAAGTTTCGGGCCGATAAAGGCCACCACGATGATCGCCAGCAGCAGCGACGGAATCGACAGTAAGGTGTCGAGAATATGGTTGAGCACCGCTGACTTCAGCCCACGGGTAATGCCAGCCAGCACGCCGATAATCACCCCGAAGAAGGCGGCGGCGAGCGTTACCAGCACCGCACCACCAAAGGTCGGGGCCGCGCCGGTCAAAATGCGACTCAGCAAATCGCGGCCAAGGTCGTCCGTGCCCAAGAAGAAAGCCACGTTACCGTTTCGCGACCATGAAGGTGGCAGCAGCTGCGAGCCCAAGAACTGTTGGTCGAGGGCATAAGGTGCCAGCAGGTGGCCAAAAATACATAAGAACAGCAAACCCAGCACGCCATAGAAGCCAATCATCGACAAGGTGTCGCGATAGAAAATCCCCCACATCCGGCGGAACGGGCTTGGCATCTGTTTTTCACGGTATACGTTATCGAAGGGCATACCATTCCTTATGTTTCAATGGGTTGGTTAATGCGCCGAGGATGTCGGACAGGACGTTGACCACAATCACCAGACTGCCAACAATCATCACCCCGGCGGAAATGGCGGCGTAATCCTGCTGGCGAATGGCGTTAATCATCCAGCGGCCAACTCCCGGCCAGTTGAAGACCATTTCGGTGATCATCGCCAGCGTCAGCATGCTGGAGAACTGGAGGCCCAGCTTAGGGATAATCGGCGGCAGGGCGTTGTGCAGCACGTGGCGGCGAATAATGGTGAAGCGCGACAGCCCGCGAGTGGCAGCGGCTTTGACATAGTTTTTGGTTAACACGTCGTCGGTGCTGATGCGCATCAGTCGGATCACTTCGGTGGTCGGTGCCACCGCCAGCGCGGCGATAGGCAGGATCATATGGCGAATGGCGCTGACTATCATCTCATGGCGATAAGGCGAGTCTGACATCCAGGCGTCAACCAGCGTCAGTCCGGTCACCGTCTTCAATTGATAGAGCAAATCCAGCCGCCCGGATACTGGCAGCCAGCCGAGCTGTAGCGAGAAGAACAGCATCAGCAGCAGAGCCAGCCAGAACACCGGAATGGAGAAGCCGAGCAGGGCCAGCGTGCTGATGGCCACGTCGGGCCATTTGCCGCGCATCACGCCCGCGGTGATCCCCAGTGGAATACCCACCAACAAGGCCAGCGTAAATGCCAGAACGCACAGCTCCATGGTCGCCGGGAACACGGCTTTCAGCTGGCTGCTGATGTTCTCGCCATTAATGCTCGAGACGCCGAAGTCAAATTGGAAGAGGCCTGTGAAGTAGAAGCGATAGGCATCCCATAAGGATGCCCCGCGCAGTGGCGCATTCGGCGTGAAATAGCTCAGGCTGAAGGCCACCATGCTCAGTAAGAACAAGGTGATTATCAGTAGCAGCAAACGCCGTAAAATGAAGATAATCATGGCGCTTCCTTGGTTTCGGTATCGCGGAATACTCCGGCAAACGAGGAGTTACCAAACGGACTCAGCACCAGCCCTTTAATGTCGTAGCGATAAGCCTGAAGGCGCAGCGAGGAGGCCAGCGGCAGCACCGGCAGCTGCTCTTCAAGGATGTGCTGCGCCTGCTGATAATACTCAATGCGCTGGGAAAGCTGCTGAGACAACAAGCCTTGGCGCAGCAGCTGGTCGAAGTCAGGATCACACCAATGAGCATAGTTGGTCTGCGAACGGATTGCCGCGCAGCTCAGCATCGGGCGGAAGAAGCTGTCCGGGTCATTACTGTCCGTCGCCCAGCCCGCCAGCGTCAGATCATGGTTCATCTCCATCAGCCGCGCTTCCTGAAAACGCCCCTCGACCGGCACGATAATCACTTTGATACCCACCTGAGCTAAATCCGCTTGGATTAGCTCGGCGGTTTTCAGCGGGCTAGGGTTGTAAGACTGCGAAACAGTCGGCACCCACAGGCGCAGGGTGAGTTTTTCCTGACCGAGATCTTTGAGAATTTGCCGCGCCTTGTCCGGGTTGTACTCGGTCACCGTGGCGTTGCTGTCATAGGCCCAAGAGGCGCGCGGCAAGATAGACGCCGCCGTCTCCGCCGTGCCGTAGTAAATCGACTGCATCAGGCGCTGGTTGTTGATAGACAGGGCAATTGCCTGACGAATGCGCGGATCGTTGAGCGGCGCTTTATTGGTATTGAAGGCCAGATAAGCCACGTTCATGCCGGGGCGCAGGGTCAGCCGCAGCCGTGGGTCATCGCGCAAAATAGAGAGCTGACTGGCCGCCGGATAGGCCAGCACGTCGCACTCGCCGGTGAGCAATTTGGACAGACGCCCGGTGCCGCCGACGCCCATATCAATCACCACCTGCGCCATGCGCGGCACGCCTTTCCAGTATTCGCCATTGCGCGCCAGACGTACATATTGGCCGGTGCGGTACTCGCTGAGCTGGAAGGGGCCGGTGCCAATTGGCTGGCGGTCAATCTGCTCTTCATTGCCTTTTTTCTGCAAATCATCGGCGTATTCCGCCGACAGAATAGGCGCGTAGTGGGTGGCTAAATGCCACAGGAAAGAGGCGTCCGGCTTGTTCAGACGAAACTCCACCGTGTAGTCATCCAGCTTTTTGACGCTTTTCACCGCGTGGGCGAATTGCAGGCTGTCGAAATAGGGGTAATCGTCACCGTTGACGCTGTGATAGTGATTCTGCGGATCAATAATGCGCTGGGTGCTGAACACCACGTCATCCGCGTTCATTTTACGCGTCGGGGTGAACCACGCCGTGGTCTGGAACGGCACGTCTTTGCGCAGGTGGAAGCGATAGGTCGCGCCGTCATCCAGCACTTCCCAGCTCTGTGCCAACTCCGGGATCAGCCGGTAGGTATAAGGGTCAACGTCTAACAGCCGGTCATACAGCTGCGCCGCAAGGGTATCAATGATCAGGCCGCTGCTGGCTTTCTGCGGGTTAAAAGTATTCACCATGCCATTCACGCAATAGACGAAACCGCTCTGGCGGATATCGGCGTTTTGCACCACGGGGCGCGGGCTGGTGACGTGTGGCTGTTCGGGCGGTGGGGCAGAAATCGCCGCATTCGCGAAACCACCCAGTAATAGCATCCACAATGTTAGACGACGCATAAGGGCTTCAATGTTAAGTAGCAATGGCTTAAGTGTACCGTACTCTGCCAGCCTCCCCAATCCATTGCGTGAAACTCCGGTTGATCTGTCGAGACTTCACGCAATTTAATGCAACGACGTGAAATAAAGGCCTTGAAATTCTACGTCAATTGTAATGTTATAATATAACAATTCATCATGCTGTAGGTTGAACCGTTGCGGCCTGCATCATTTCTTTCGAGGTCTTTATGGCGTTATTACCCGTTACCGTGCTGTCAGGTTTTCTTGGCGCAGGTAAAACCACCGTGCTCAACCATATTCTGAATAACCGCCAAGGGCTGCGCGTGGCGGTTATCGTGAATGATATGAGTGAAGTGAATATCGATGCCGCGCTGGTCTCCAATGAGATCACTCTTGATCGCCAGCAGGAGAAGCTGGTGGAGATGAGCAATGGCTGCATCTGTTGCACCCTGCGCGAGGATTTGCTGATTTCCGTGCGCGAGATGGCGCAGACCGGGCGGTTTGATTATCTATTGATTGAGTCGAGCGGCATTTCTGAGCCGCTGCCGGTGGCTGAAACCTTCACCTTTGAAGACGAAGAGGGCCAGAGCCTGTCGAAATTTGCCCGTCTCGACACGCTGGTGACGGTGGTCGATGGCGTCAACTTTATGCAGCAGTATCAAGAGGCGCGCAGCGTGCAGGAGGCGGGGGAGAGTCTCGGCGAAGATGACGAGCGAAGCGTGACTGACCTGCTTATCGACCAAATTGAATTCTGCGACGTGCTGCTGGTGAGCAAAACCGACCTGCTCGACAGCTTCCAGCAGCGCGAGGTGATTGCGCTGCTGCAAAGCCTCAATCCAGAAGCTGACATTATTCCGATTGCGCCGGGCACCTTGCCGCTGGACCGCGTGCTCAACACCCATCGCTTTGATTTTGCCAAAGCGCAGCAAGCCCCGGGCTGGCTAAAAGAGCTGCGCGGCGAGCACACGCCGGAAACCGAAGAGTACGGCATCAGCAGCTTTGTCTACACCGCGCGCAGGCCGTTTGACCCCGATAAGTTCTATCGCGTGGTACACGGCGACTGGGGCGGCGGCACCTTGTTACGCTCCAAAGGCTTCTTCTGGCTTGCCACTCGCCCACGCCACGCGGGGAATTGGAGTCAGGCCGGAGGCATCGCGCGCTATGGTCTGGCCGGAACCTTCTGGAAAGCTTTGCCGGAGCGCGACTGGCCGCAAGATGAAGAAACCCGAGCCCATATTATGGAGAAGTGGCAGGAGCCGTTTGGCGACATGCGCCAAGAGATCGTGTTTATCGGGCAGAACTTAAATAAGGAAGAGATCGTGCGCAGGCTCGACGACTGCCTGTTGAGCGTCGAGCAAATGGCGGAAGGTATTGATAGATGGCTAGAAATGGCCGATCCCTTCCCAGAGTGGTGATCCACAGGGATATTAGGGCTATTAGTTCAAAAGAAACAAGTAGTTGCATGGTTAGTGTGGTAATGAGAAAAATTCTCAACAAACCACTTTACAGACGATACTGATAACCATTATCATCCTTTCATCGCTTGAGGGAGACCTGCTTGGGCCTCTCTTAATCGGTACGACATTGCTCACATTGCTTCCAGTATTACTTAGCCAGCTCGGGTGCTGGCTTTTTTTTTGCCCCTTTTTAGCCGTTCTCCTCGCCCTTCACCTGAATATCATGTTTTTTCAGCATTCCGCGCAGCTGGTGATAAGTCACATCCAGCAAATCGGCGGCTTTGCGCTGATTAAAACGCGCCTGCTGCAAGGCTTGCTCAATTAACTGCTTCTCCTGCGTGTTGACCCACTGCTTCAAATTCACCGGCAGGGTAGGTAAAGCGCTGGCGGAGGAAGTCTCAGGTGTAGGCTCCTCAGAGGCCGCGTTATGGCGAGCAAAAGGGTTAAGAATAATATTGTCGAGGGGGAAGTCGCTGCTGCCGTGTCGATACATCGAGCGCTCCACCACGTTTTTCAGCTCACGCACGTTGCCCGGCCAGCGATAGGTCAGCAGAGTGTGCTTGGCGTGAGGAGTGAAGCCGGGGAACAGCGGCAGAGACAGCTCGCGGCACATCTGGATGGCGAAGTGCTCGGCCAACAGCATGATGTCCTGCTGGCGCTCGCGCAATGGCGGTAGCTGGACCACGTCGAAAGCCAGCCTGTCGAGCAGGTCGGCGCGGAATTTCCCTTCGGCGGCTAACGCGGGCAGGTCGTCGTTGGTGGCGCAGACTAGGCGCACATCCACCTGTAGCGGCTGGCTGCCGCCCACGCGCTCCAAGTGCCCATACTCAATCACTCGCAACAGCTTTTCCTGCACCAGCATTGGCGCGGTGGCGAGTTCGTCAAGAAACAGGGTGCCGCCGTCGGCGCGCTCGAATCGCCCAAGGTGACGCTTCTGCGCGCCGGTAAAGGCACCCGCCTCGTGACCAAACAGCTCGGAGTCGAGCAGGTTTTCATTCAGCGCCGCGCAGTTCAAAGAGATAAACGGCCCCTGCCAGCGAGGCGAGAGATAATGCAGGCGGTGGGCGATCAGCTCCTTGCCGCTGCCGCGCTCGCCGGTGACCAGCACCGGTTTATTGAGCTTCGCCAATTGAGAAACTTGCTCCAATACTTCGATAAACGCATTGGCTTCACCCAATAGGTTGTCGGTAGTTTCGGCCATCATTGCTCCCTTTGATGCCAATTGGCGGTTTTGAGGTGGTGAAAAAAACTAATTTTTAGTTAATTTAATCATACGTCAAATATCACCAAATCGACGGAAAAATAAAAAGCACTATAATTCAATGCGATACATGAATTAAAAAGTTGGCACGGGATTTGATATAGGTATTACACGCAGTCGTTAACTGATTAATGGCTGGCAGTATTCACCGGTAACACTTGGCCGGACGTTTTATGACTTGTTGCCCGGGGTTACCGGAGGACAACAGAATCAAAGAGGAATTTTGACTATGGGTATTTTTTCTCGTTTCGCTGACATCGTAAATGCCAACATCAACAACCTGTTGGACAAAGCCGAAGATCCACAGAAGCTGGTGCGCCTGATGATTCAGGAAATGGAAGATACGCTGGTGGAAGTGCGTTCTACCTCGGCTCGCGCCTTAGCGGAAAAGAAACAGCTGAACCGCCGTATCGAGCAGGGCGAAGCGCAGCAGGCCGAATGGCAGGACAAAGCCGAGCTGGCTCTGCGTAAAGACAAAGACGATTTGGCTCGCGCCGCGCTGATTGAAAAGCAGAAGCTGGCTGACTTGGTCGCCACGCTGAAAAATGAAGTCACCGTGGTTGAAGAGACGCTGGATCGCATGAAGTCGGAAATTGGTGAGTTGGAAAATAAACTGACCGAAACCCGTGCTCGCCAGCAGGCGCTGACGCTGCGCCATCAGGCGGCCTCTTCTTCACGCGACGTTCGCCGCCAGTTAGATAGCGGCAAGATTGATGAAGCCATGGCGCGTTTCGAGCAGTTCGAACGCCGTATCGACCACATGGAAGCTGAAGCAGAAAGCGTTAGCATCGGTAAAAAGAAGTCGCTGGACCAGCAGTTTGCTGAGTTGAAAGCTGACGATGAAATCAGTGCGCAAATCGCGGCATTGAAAGCTAAGATGCAAGGCAATCAGGACGCGTAATTCGCTTGAGAAACCTGCCTGTTCGCAGGCAGGTTGTTGCAGGATAAATGTCGTTCCCGGCAGTAATAAGACTCATAAGGAGATGCAATGAGCTTCCTGTTTTTAGCCATTCCACTGACCATCTTTGTGCTTTTTGTCGCACCTATCTGGTTGTGGCTGCACTACAGCAACCGATCGCAAAGTGGTAATCAGTTAACCCAGCACGAGAAGCAAAATCTCGCGCAGTTAACCCAAGACGCGCGCCGCATGCGCGAAAGAATTCAGGCGCTGGAAGAGATTCTGGATGCCGAGCACCCAAGCTGGAGGCAGTCATAATGGCGAGAAGTCTTGCAGAACGTAAGCTGTACCGCGTGCCGGAAGAGGGCGTGTTCAAAGGCGTGCTGGCCGGGCTTGCTCACTATCTTGGCGTGCCGGTAATGCTGCTGCGCGTGATGGCCGTACTGTCGATTTTCTTCGGCCTGTTTATGTTTACCGTAGTGGCCTACATCGTGTTGTGCTTTGTGCTAGAACCGGCACCAGCGCACGAGTTTGATGATGAAAATCAGCCGTCACCAAGAAATTTGCTGGATGAAGCCGACCGCGAATTGAAAGCCAGCGAGCAGCGTTTACGCCAAGTTGAGCGTTACGTGACCTCGGAAACCTTTGGCGTTCGCAGCCGTTTCCGCCAGTTGTAATGTCCCTATTAGCCGAAGCTGCCGTGCGGTGGCTTCGGGCCTTTCCTTCCATCCGCTAAGGGTTTTCCCCGCAAAAGGAGTGTATTTATGCGTACTCTGACTTCCTCGCTGCCGGGCAATCGCAGCCTGCTGAAGAAAGTGTTCAGATTCGCCGTCATGGTCGCACTGACTTTCGTGCCCGCTGGTATGGCCGCTCGCGTGCTGGGCGTGGTAGGAAAAGGTCCACTGCGCTATGTTTTAGCACTATTATTAGAGCCCCTGTTCAAAAGAATTTTGACCGCGTTATTTGGGCGCTACGCCACGGAGAGCAATGAAAAGACTACAAAACGAGTTTAATTCACTGGTCAATCGCGGTATGGACCGGCACCTGCGTCTCGCGGTGACCGGTCTTAGCCGTAGCGGCAAAACCGCCTTTATTACCGCCTTCGTCAATCAGCTGCTGCACTTACACAGCGGCGCACGTTTACCCCTTTTCTCCGCCGCGCGTGAAGAGCGCCTGCTTGGCGTCAAGCGCGTGCCGCAGCGTGACCTCGGTATTTCTCGCTTTACCTATGATGAAGGCATTGCCCAGCTGCACGGCACGCCGCCGAACTGGCCGACGCCAACGCGCGGCGTCAGTGAGATTCGATTGGCCCTGCGCTATCGCTCCAACGAGTCGCTGCTGCGCCACTTCAAAGATACTTCCACCCTTTATTTGGAAATTGTCGACTATCCCGGCGAATGGCTGCTGGATTTGCCGATGCTGGAGCAGAACTATCTCGACTGGTCGCGGCAGATGGCGGGCCTGTTGCAAGGGGATCGCGCCGAATGGGCCAAGCCTTGGTTAGCACTCTGTCAGCAGTGTGACCCACTGGCTCCGGCGGATGAAAACCAGCTGGCGGCTATTGCGCAGGCTTACACCGACTACCTGCATCGCTGCAAACAGGAAGGCTTGCACTTCATTCAGCCGGGGCGCTTTGTGCTGCCGGGTGACTTGGCCGGCGCACCGGCGCTGCAATTCTTCCCATGGCCTGAGATGCAAAAGTACAGCGACGCCCAGCTGGCGCAGGCTGACAAGAACAGTAATTTGGGCATGCTGCGCGCGCGGTTTGACTATTACTGCCAGTCAGTGGTGAAGGGCTTCTATAAAGACCATTTTGTCCGTTTCGACCGCCAAATTGTGTTGGTGGACTGTCTCCAGCCCCTAAACAGCGGGCCGCAGGCATTTAACGACATGCGGCTGGCGCTGACGCAGTTGATGCAGAGTTTCCACTATGGCAAACGCACGCTGTTCCGCCGCCTGTTCAATCCTTGTATCGACAAACTGATGTTTGCCGCCACCAAGGCTGACCATATTACGGGCGATCAGCATGCCAATCTGGTGTCGCTGCTCCAGCAGTTGGTGCAGGAGGCATGGCAGAACGCCGCCTTTGAAGGGATCAGCATGGACTGCGCGGGCTTGGCCTCGGTGCAGGCCACCGAAACCGGGATTGTGGAATATCAGGGGCAGTCAGTGCCTGCCTTGAAGGGCCATCGCCTGCAAGACGGCGCGCCGCTGACCGTATTCCCCGGAGAAGTGCCTGCCAGACTGCCGGGCGCTGCGTTCTGGCAACAGCAGGGGTTCCATTTTGATGAGTTCCGCCCGCGCGAAACCAGCGTGGACGCGCCTTTGCCGCACATTCGGCTGGACGCCGTGATGGAGTTTTTACTGGGAGATAAAATGCGATGAGCGAACCTATCAAACCGCGTATCGATTTCGAACAGAGTATCAAGGAGCCGGAACAGCCAGTTCTGCGCGCCGGGCAGGCGTTTGACGGCGTTCAGGCCGAGCGCTTTCTGCCGGTTTCCAGCGAAGCTGAAATTGAGCAGCAAGAGGGCGAAGCCGAGGCGGTGATTAACCGCGCGCTGAAACCGCGCCGCAGCCTGTGGGGCAAAATGGTGCGTCTCGGTGCCGCCGTGTTTGGCGTCAGCGTGATAGCTCAGGGTGTGCAATGGGTGCATACCGCGTGGGTTCAGCAAGATTGGGTGGCGCTGGGGGCTTGCACCGCCGGTGGCCTGATCGTGGTGGCGGGCGTGGGTTCACTGCTCACCGAGTGGCGGCGTTTGTATCGCCTGCGCCAGCGTGCCGACGAGCGCGACGTTGCTCGCGATTTGCTGCACAGCCACGGTTTAGGGCAGGGGCGTGCGTTCTGCGAAAAATTGGCCGGGCAGGCCGGGCTGGATAAAAGCCATCCGGCCTTGCAGCGCTGGCAAGCTTCTCTGCATGAAACCCAGAATGATCGCGAAGTGGTTGAGCTTTATGCCCGACTGGTCCAGCCGGTATTGGACGCTCAGGCGCGGCGCGAAATCAGCAATTCGGCGGCCGAGTCGGCGCTGATGATCGCCGTCAGCCCGCTGGCGCTGGTGGATATGGCCTTTATCGCATGGCGCAATTTGCGTCTGGTGAATCGCATCGCGGTGCTGTACGGCATTGAGTTGGGCTATTTCAGCCGACTGCGCCTGTTCCGACTGGTGCTGTTAAATATCGCTTTTGCCGGGGCTTCTGAGCTGGTGCGCGAAGTTGGCATGGACTGGATGTCGCAGGACTTGGCGGCTCGCCTCTCGGCTCGTGCGGCGCAGGGGATTGGTGCCGGGCTGCTGACCGCCCGTTTGGGTATCAAGACCATGGAGCTTTGCCGCCCGCTGCCTTGGCTGGAAGGGGATAAGCCGAAGCTGGGGGATTTTCGCAGTGAGTTAATCGGCAAACTTAAGGCCAGCATGACCAAAACCGACAAACGCAATGTTGGGGTTTAGCCAATTGCTTTGCAGTAAACCATGCTCCAAAAAGAAGGCGCTCACCGAGGTGAGCGCCTGCATGAACCCAATTATAAACTCAGGTTGTGAGCTATTAGGTTTAGATACTATTTACCGCCAGACTAGGAGGTCAGATAGTCGTTAGCTCTACCCAGCGCGTCTGAAATTTGGCCATAAGCCTTATTCACCGCGTTACTGGTATCATCTACCGCTTTTTGACCAAAGTTTGACAGGCGGTCAGCAACTTTATTTACATCTTCCGACCAACCAGCACCATTAACCATTTCAATGTCACGTTCTGTTAACTGTTTCATCTTGGGTCATCCTCTTAGTTTGTGAAAACTGAGATCCCGACTTCCTGAGATCCGATGAATACAGGAGTATGAAAGATATTTTTTTTCGTACTCATGCCCTCATGTGACTTAAGCCTAGGACACTCTGCGCTCGAGGTGATTAGGAATAATCTCCTTAAATGTAATATCTATGTAACTTGATGATATTTAATAAATTAAAATTAAATATTTTTGAGTTTTTATATTTAATCGCCATTTATCACTATTGATGATTATTAAGTAACCTGATGAGAACGTTACGCAAAGTTCTATTTTTCACCGCTCAGCGCCAAGTGTTGTTATTTATTTCTAAGTCTGTGTGGATATAAATATTTCGCTATTACTTAGCAGATAATCAGCAAAGGAAATATTAACGCTGCGTGATTGGATTGCTGGGAAGATATTATGACATTGGCGATAAACAGAGCAGTGGTCAACTTTACCAATAAATTCATCTATTTCAGATGAATCACAGTTGCCAGTTATCCAACTGCTGACTATCTTTCAATGAACATTATCCAGAGGTTTCAACATCATGTTCATTGAGGGTTAAGCTAGATGCTCTTTCGTAAAGAAGTGAATGAACATCAACAAAACCACTGGGCTGGTAAGGCGCTGTTATTAGCGGGATGGCCCGTTTGGGTTGTGACCTCATTGACCGCGCTATTTCTTATCGCACTGCTTAGTTTCTTGATTTTCTCCAATTACACTCGCCGAATTAATGTCAGCGGTGAAGTGATCACCCAGCCGCACAGCATTAATTTATTCAGCCCGGAGCAGGGCGTGGTGACCAATTTAATGGTGGAAACCGGCAAAACGGTCAAAAAGGGCCAGCCGCTGTATCAAATTGATGTCAGCCGGGTGACGCAGGCCGGTAATGTCAGCACCACCACGCTGTCGGCAATCAATAAACAGCGCGACCAGATAGACACCATCATCACTCAGTTGCAAAACAATAAGCGCACCACGCTGGACAATTTGCAGCAGCAGCTCGAGCAGTATGAGAAGGCGCACAAGGTGTCGCAGGACATGGTGGCGTCGGCGCAGCAGGGGCTGGATGCGATGAAGCAAAGCATGCAGAACTATGGCGCTTATCAGCGTAAAGGGCTGATTAACACCGATCAGCTCAATAACCAGCGTTACCTGTTCTACCAGCAACAAACCTCGTTCCAGAGCCTCAACACCCAATCTATCCAAGAGTCATTGCAGATAACTAACTTGCGCAGCGAGCTGGTGACCCGCGCCGCCGATTTCGACAATCAAATTTCGCAATATGGTGTGCAGCGCAATGATTTAGACCGCCAGCTGGCCGAGGCCGATGCCAAAGGCTCGCTGCTGATCACCGCGCCGACCGACGGCAAGATCTCCTCACTCAGCGTGACGCCGGGGCAGATGGTCAATGCCGGTGACAGTCTTGCGCAGCTGGTTCCGGCCAAGAATTCGCCTTTCTTCTTGGTGGCATGGTTGCCCAATGAGAGCGTGCCTTACGTCAAGCCGGGGGAAGAGATTAATATTCGCTATGAAGCCTATCCATTTGAAAAATATGGCCAGTTCCCCGGAAGAGTGGAGTCTGTTTCCTCCGCGCCGGTGTCGGAGCAGGAGCTGAATTCCTACTCCAGCGCGCCGAAAAACCCGAATGGCACGGTCAGCGGACCTTATTACAAAGTGATCGTCTCCTTAGATAAAAGCCAGCTCAACTGGCATGGCGAAACGCTCAACTTATCCAGTGGCATGAAAGCGGAGTCTACGATGTTCCTCGAAAAACGCCCGCTCTATCAGTGGATGTTATCTCCGTATTACAGCATGAAGAAAAGTGTGGTGGGGCCGATAAATGAATCTCGATAACGTGCGCGAACTGGCAAACAGTCTGCATTTCGGCTTCCGTCATAAAGTCCCGCAAATCATCCAAACTGAGGCCGCCGAGTGCGGATTGGCCTGTCTGGCGATGGTCTGTGGTTATCACGGCAAGCATGTTGATTTGCAGAGTCTGCGCCAGCGTTTTGGCATTTCATCCCGTGGTGCGACCCTGCGCACCCTGATGGATATTGCCACCTCGGTGGAGCTGAAATCCCGCGCCCTGAAGCTCGACATAGATGAGCTGAACGCGCTGAAAACCCCCTGCATTCTGCACTGGGATCTTAACCATTTCGTGGTGCTGGTGGCGGTGAAGCAGGGCAAAGTGATTATTCACGACCCGGCCTTTGGTCAGCGCTCGCTGGGTATCCGCGAGGTGTCGGAGCATTTCACCGGCGTGGCGCTGGAGCTGTGGCCGGACAGCGGATTTACTTCGGAAAAGCCGCGCGTTCGCCTGAATCTGCGCAAAATGATGGGCAATGTCAGCGGCTTAATCCCCGCGCTGACCAAGATCTTCTGCCTGTCGCTGATGATCGAGTCGGTCAACCTGCTGCTGCCGGTGGGCATGCAGTTGGTAATGGACCACGTGATCCCGGCCAAAGACCCCGACCTGCTGACCCTGATTTGCCTCGGGCTGCTGTTCTTCATCATCTTCCGCACCGGCGTGAGCATGCTGCGTGCCTGGACCTCTTTGGTGATGAGTACGCTGATTGATGTGCAGTGGAAAGCGCGGCTGTTTGACCACCTGCTCAAGCTGCCGCTGGACTATTTCGAGAAGCGCAAACTCGGCGATATTCAGTCGCGCTTTACCTCTCTCGACACGCTGCGCACCACGCTGACCACCAACGTGGTCAACAGTATTATCGACGGCATCATGTCTATTGGCCTGATTGTGATGATGGTGCTGTACGGCGGCTGGCTGATTTGGGTCATTCTTGGCTTCACCGCGATTTACGTCATCTTTAGGCTTTCCACTTATAACGCCTATCGGCAGGTGTCCGAGGAGCAAATCGTCAAAAGCGCCCGTGCCGGTTCCCACTTTATGGAAACTCTGTATGGCATCAGTACGCTGAAGGCGCTGGGGCTGTCGAAGACGCGCGCCAACTTCTGGCTCAACATGAACATTGATAACGCCAACGCCACGGTGCGCAAAACCAAGTTCGAGATGATGTTCACCGGCGGTAACACGCTGATTGCCACTCTCGATCAGGTGGCGCTGCTGTGGCTGGGGGCGAGTCAGGTGATCGACGGCCATATGACGCTGGGGATGTTTGTCGCTTTCAACACCTATCGAGGCCAGTTCTCCGAACGCGCGGCCAACCTGCTCAACATGGTTTTACAGCTGCGGATGCTTTCGTTGCACCGCGACCGTATTGCCGATATTGCGCTGACTGACACCGAGAAGAGCCTGCCGGAGCGCCAATTGCTGCGCGGCGGCGAGGCGGCGTCGCTCGACGTGCGCGACTTGGTTTTCCAGTATGACAGCCTTTCTGCGCCATTAATCAATGGCCTCAACCTGTCGGTCGCGGCGGGTGAGAGCGTGGCGATTGTCGGGCCGTCGGGGCAGGGTAAAACCACGCTGATGAAGATCATGACCGGGCTGCTGGCTCCGACGCAGGGCCGGGTGTTGATTAACGGCATGGATATCACCACCGCGGGTCTAAATAATTACCGCAGCTGCATAGCCTGTGTATTGCAGGACGACACGCTGTTTGCCGGTTCGATTGGCGAGAATATTGCCAGCTTTGATGAGCAGAAGGATGAGGCGCGGATTGTTGACTGTGCCCGCCGCTGCAACATTCATACTGATATCGAAAAGATGCCGATGGGCTATGAAACGCTGATTAGCGAACTGGGCAACAGCTTGTCCGGCGGGCAGAAACAGCGGCTATTGATCGCCCGCGCGCTCTATCGCCGCCCGGCAATTCTGTTCCTTGATGAAGCCACCAGCCATTTGGATTTGGATAATGAATCCAAAATCAATCAGGCCATCAGAGAACTGGATATCACCCGCGTCTTCATCGCCCATCGGCCTTCCACCATAGAAACGGCAGACCGGGTGATAAAGCTCGGATAGGGATTGAATCAGGTCTTCTCTTCGGGATTGGGGGGAAGGCTTGGTTTAAGAGGTGGTATAGGTTTGAAATAGAGAAAGAATAGTTTGGAGATTTGAAGGTGTTTTAAATCTTTAGTAGGAGCGCAGAGTTACTGCTTGAGATGGTGGTGGGGGAAGGATTCGAACCTTCGAAGTCGATGACGGCAGATTTACAGTCTGCTCCCTTTGGCCGCTCGGGAACCCCACCACGAAATTCGTGGATTTCGAATTGTTTACTATATACTGCATTCAACGCTTCGGCTGTTGCGGTGAACGGGGCGCATAATACCAAATGGAACTGCGGTGTAAAGCCCTGAAACCGCTAAAAATGTTCGTTTGTTGTTTTTTTGCCCTTGGCGGTGCTTCTCTGTACAAAAAACACCGCCAATTTGAGCAATTACAGAATAACGGTGCGATTGCCGTAAACAAACACGCGCTGGGCGAGTACGCGGTAAAGCGCGCGGCTCAACACGTTTTTCTCCACGTCACGACCGGCACGCATCATATCTTCAGCGGTATAGGTGTGATCGACGTTGATGGTGTCCTGCATGATGATTGGACCTTCGTCCAGACTGTCATTCACATAGTGCGCCGTCGCGCCGATAATCTTCACGCCACGCTCATAGGCCTGATGATAAGGGCGCGCGCCAATAAAGGCCGGCAGGAAGGAGTGGTGAATGTTGATCACCTGATGCGGATAGTGCTGCACAAAGCCCGGCGTCAGCACGCGCATGTATTTCGCCAACACCACGTAATCTGGCTGATACTGGTCAATCTGCTCCATCATCGCGCTGTCGTGCTGCTCGCGGGTCAAGCCTTCGTGGCTTACCAAGTGGAAGGGAATATCAAAACGCTCGACCAGCGTTTGCAGCGTGTCGTGGTTACCAATAACCGCGGCGATTTCAACATCCAGACCGCCGTAGGCTGATTTCATCAGCAGATCGCCCAAACAGTGGGCTTCTTTGGTCACCAAAATCACAATGCGACGGCGATCGGTGCTGTGCAACTCGCGCACAGAGCCTTTCGGCAGCGCGCTGTCGAGATCGGCCAACAGCGTATTATCGTTAAAAATCCCCTCAAGCTCGGTACGCATGAAGAAGCGCCCGGTGCGGTGATCGACGAATTCGTTGTTTTGCACAATATTCAGTTCGTGCTTGTAGCAAATGTTGGTGATCTTGGCGATCAGGCCCTTAGCGTCAGGGCAAATGGTGCGTAATACCTTAGTTTGTATATTTTGTTGCGGCATGGGGGTGTGGATCCTGTCCTAAGCGTCTACTGGATATCGTTAAAATAGTGCGGGCAGAATCAGCGACCGCAACACTTCTTATATTTTTTACCTGAACCGCAGGGGCAACTGTCGTTTCTGCCCGTCTGGGGTTTAATTCCGTCAATATAGTACCAGCGTTCATTCACGCGAAGAAAGCGCGAACGCTCGTGAACCAGATGAATCTCTGCTGAATCCGGCTCTTGGAAGCGGGCGGCAAACTCAACGTAGCCTTCGTCAGCCTGTTTACCCGGCTGCGCGTCAATGACGTTCAACCCAAGCCATTGGGTGTTTTTAAAGCCTTCTTCTAAGTTTTCTCTCCAGCGCTCCGGCTGGCAGTCCGCGTGCCAAGTGGCAATCAAATAGTCAGCGTTTTGCATGGCATAAGCGCTGTAGCGAGAACGCATCAAGGCTGACGGAGTCGGGGCAATCTGGGCGTTGAGTAAAAAAGGCTGGCAGCACTTTTCGTATACTTCACCGCTCCCGCAAGGGCATGGCTGTGACAAAATAGCTCCTGAATGGCGTTAGGCAGCGCGATGCGCGCTATTGAATGCATGTTGTCGATATGTTACCTAACAACCTCGCTGGCTGACAACGCACTTACTGAGGCGACTTCCTCGGTCATTCACTCGTCATTGCACGAATCTGACAATTCTGACAAGCAGAATCGGGTTTTATGGGCCACTATTAGAAGAATATACGCAGGGGGACCCCGATGGATAAGCCACTTACAAGCAAGCACATTCTGATCGTCGAAGACGAAGCCGTTTTCCGGTCAGTGCTGGCGGGGTTCGTGAGCTCATTGGGGGCAACTTACACGGAAGCAGTCAATGGCCTCGATGCCCTTGAGCTGGTGGAAGACCATCCCCCGGACCTGATTTTGTGTGATTTGGCGATGCCCGAGATGGGCGGCATTGAGTTTGTGGAAAATTTGCGGTTACAGGGGATAAAAATCCCAGTGCTGGTTATCTCCGCTACCGATAAAATGACCGATGTCGCCACCATGCTCAGGCTAGGCGTGGAGGATGTGCTGCTAAAGCCGATCAATGACCTCCAGCGGCTGCGCGACGCTTTGCTGACTATCCTCTATCCAAAACTCTTCTCTTCTGACGTTTTGCAAAAAAGCGATCTGATGAATGACTGGGAAGCCTTGTGCCGTAACCCCAATGAGGCTGCCAGACTGCTGCAAGAGCTCCAACCGCCCGTGCAACAAACCTTGGCTGGCTGCCGGATTAACTATCGCCAACTGACCATGGCCGAAAATGCTGGCTTAGTGCTGGACATCGCGGCGCTCTCCTCAAAAGACCTCGGGTTTTACTGCCTTGATGTGACGCGAGCCAAAGAGAATGGCGTGTTGGCGGCGCTGCTGCTGCGGGCCATTTTCAACGGATTATTGCGCGACCACTTGAGCAACCAGCACCAACGCCTTCCCCAGATGTCAACGCTGCTTAAACAAGTTAATCAAGTCTTTAAACAGGCACGACTTGAAGGCCAGTTTCCCCTGCTGTTGGGGTATTATCACGCCGAGCAAAAGAACCTGATTTTGGTCAGTGCGGGTCTGCACGCCAACGTCAATACCGGCAGTAATCAGATTCAATTGAGCAATGGTGTGCCGCTGGGCACCACCGGCTCGACCTTTTCGAATCAGATTAGCCAGCGCTGTGATGCCTTCCAGTGCCAGGTATGGGGTGCCGGTGGCCGCCTCAGGTTAATGCTTTCGAATGAATAATCGGCTGGCAGCAGGCTGGGGGAGTAAACCGCCTACTGAATAGCCAAGTGATAGATTTTGGACGCCTTTTTTCTGGTTTTTCTCATTCTTATCCGCTGTTTTGTTATGCAAAATTGACCATACAAGGCGCGCCACACAGCGAACCTGTTATACTGCGCGGCAGTAATAATAGCGGGTGTCTGAAATCCCCTTAAAAAATTTTTACGCTAGGAATTTTCCAATGAAAGTTACTGTCTTTGGTATCGGTTATGTTGGACTGGTACAAGCTGCGGTTTTGGCAGAAGTAGGTCATGAAGTCCTCTGCATCGATGTCGACGCGAAAAAAGTCGAAAACCTGAAAAATGGTCAAATCCCGATCTTTGAGCCTGGCCTGACGCCTTTAGTACAACAAAACTATGAAGCTGGCCGCCTGCGTTTTAGCACTGACGCCAAAGAGGGCGTGGCGCACGCCCAGATCCAATTCATCGCCGTGGGTACGCCGCCGGATGAAGATGGCTCTGCCGACTTGAAATATGTCACCGCCGTTGCCCGCACCATCGCCGAACACATGACATCGCCAAAAGTGGTGATTGATAAATCCACTGTGCCAGTTGGAACCGCGGATAAAGTTCGTGAAGTGATGAGCGCTGCCCTCGCTGCTCGCGGCTGCGACATTACCTTTGACGTCATCTCCAACCCTGAATTCCTCAAAGAGGGCGCGGCAGTCGCCGACTGTATGCGTCCTGAGCGTATTGTTATCGGTACTGATAACCCAAACGCTATCGACCCTATCCGCGAACTGTACGAACCTTTCAACCGCAACCATGACCGCATGATCCTGATGGATATTCGCAGCGCCGAGCTGACGAAATATGCCGCTAACTGCATGCTGGCGACCAAAATTAGTTTCATGAATGAAATGGCAAATTTGGCCGAGCTGCTGGGTGCTGATATTGAGAAAGTGCGTCAGGGCATTGGTTCCGATTCCCGTATTGGCTACCACTTTATCTATCCGGGCTGTGGCTACGGCGGTTCTTGCTTCCCGAAAGATGTTCAGGCGCTTATTCGCACCTCCGAGCAGATTGGTTACCAGCCGAAAATATTGCAAGCCGTTGAGCAGGTTAATTATCAGCAGAAATATAAACTGCCTGAATTTATTTACCGCCACTTTGGTAAAGACCTGCAAGGTAAGACCTTCGCATTGTGGGGGCTTTCATTTAAGCCTAATACCGACGACATGCGCGAAGCGTCAAGCCGGGTACTGATGGAACAATTGTGGGCCGCAGGCGCAAAAATTAAGGCTTATGATCCCGAGGCGATGAATGAAACTCAACGCATCTATGGTCATCGCGACGATTTAGAATTAATGGGAACCAAAGAAGCAGCGCTTCACGGTGCCGATGCCTTGGTAATTTGTACCGAGTGGCAAAACTTCCGTGCGCCAGACTTTGACGTGTTAAAAGACGCGCTAAAAAATCCGGTTATTTTTGATGGTCGTAATTTGTTTGACCCTGAGCGTTTGCTTAAGCGTGGCTTTACTTACTACGCGATTGGCCGTGGCGCCTCAATTAATCCAGTTTTATAGGGGAGTATATGAAGTTTTTAGTGACAGGAGCTGCTGGATTTATTGGATGCTTTGTGGCCAAAAGGTTGCTGGAAGAGGGGCATCAGGTCGTCGGCATTGATAATCTCAATGACTATTATGACGTTAATCTGAAATTATCCCGTCTTGAGCTTCTGACGAATAATTCAAATTTAGAATTTATTAAATTAGATCTGGCGGATCGCAGTGGCATGGCGGATCTTTTTGTCACCCACCAGTTCGAGCGCGTGATTCATTTGGGTGCTCAGGCCGGTGTGCGTTATTCGCTGCAAAACCCTTTAGCTTATGCTGATTCTAATTTGATTGGCTTTGTTAATGTGCTGGAAGGCTGTCGCCATAATAAAGTGGGGCACCTGCTGTACGCGTCTTCCAGTTCGGTTTACGGCTTAAATAGAAAGCAGCCGTTCTCGACTGATGACTCGGTTGACCATCCTATTTCATTGTATGCCGCCACCAAAAAAGCCAACGAGCTAATGGCTCACAGTTATTCGCACCTTTATGGGGTGCCAACCACTGGGCTGCGCTTCTTTACCGTCTACGGCCCTTGGGGGCGTCCAGACATGGCCTTATTTAAGTTTACTAAGGCAATTCTGGCGGGAGAGAGCATTGATGTTTATAACCATGGCAAAATGAACCGTGACTTCACATATATTGATGATATCGCTGAGGCCGTGGTTCGCCTTCAGGACGTGGTTCCTGTCGCCAATAAAGAGTGGACGGTAGAAGAAGGCTCGACCGCTGAAAGCTCCGCGCCTTACGTGGTGTATAACATTGGTAATAGCGATCCTATTAGCCTAATGACCTATATAAAGGCGCTGGAAACGGCTCTGGGCATTGAAGCGAATAAGAACATGCTGCCAATGCAGGCGGGTGATGTGCTTAACACCAGCGCGGATACAGAAGCGCTGTATCAGGCGATTGGCTTCCGTCCTGAGACGTCAGTAGAGCAGGGCGTGAAACGCTTTGTGGAGTGGTATCGCGAGTTCTATCAGCGCTAAACATCCTTCGGACTAAAGAGGCTGCTTCGGCGGCCTTTTTTTATGTCTGGCTTTTATAGGGATTTAGCCTTGATGCATATTTCATCGAAGGGTTAACAGCCCTCAAGTATTCATAGAATGAAAGTTATCTAGAGATAGAAATGAAAAAACCCGCCTCGAGAGGCAGGTTTTTTTCAAAACGTATTAAGCAGAAGCGGTAATACTTTATTACAACAGAAAGATTACAGCAGGAAATCGTCCAGCGATTTACCTTGCTCTTCGATAGCTTTCTTGATCACGGCTGGAGTACGGCCTTGGCCGGTCCAAGTTTTGTTTTCGCCGTTTTCGTCGATGTATTTGTATTTAGCAGGACGTGCAGCACGTTTCGCTTTACCAGTCGCTTTAGTAGCAGCCATAGTTTGCAGCAATTCGTTCGGGTCAATGCCATCAGCAATCAGCATTTCACGGTATTGTTGCAGTTTACGAGTGCGTTCTTCGATTTCAGCAGCTGCCTGAGTATCTTCTTCACGACGTTCGTTAACTACAACTTCTAATTTCTCAAGCATCTCTTCCAATGTTTCCAGAGTACATTCTCTTGCCTGCGCACGCAGAGTACGGATGTTGTTCAGAATCTTTAATGCTTCGCTCATTATACTAGTCTCGAATTATATTGGTGGGGGGCGTTGAGGTAATAATAGATTGCTCTTTAGCGTTCTGCAATAGCCAATTTGTTTTGTTCACTCGAATTTACCAATTAAAAGCATAATTACATTAGCTGATAAAAATATAACCGTCTTAAAGAGCCCTATTTAACTGGTGGCTGTAAGCTAAATTTCAATATCAGGACTGACGTTTTTTTGTGACCTGATGCGGGAGTTTTTATAACTCAGTGGTCAGAGTTCACAAATAAAATTGGTGCTAAGCCCTGTGTATGGCGGCTTGTAATGTAAGGGTTGGCTTAACGAGTTCTTGTCTATTAGTGCCACCGCTGAGCAGTTTAGGAACACTAAATGCTTAGGCCGCTGAGGTTAAAGGTTGGTGGTTAATAAGGCTAAATGTTGTTTTAGTTCTGTTATATGGGTCTGGGCACGGCGTCTAAAACCCACAAAAAAAGCAAACGTCTTATAAACTTTAAACTTAATCCTAATATTGGATTGTAAATAACTGTGACTTTAAAATTTGAAATAAAGCACTGTTTTCAGGCCACTTGCTGTTCGCTAACAAGCGAATGTCAGTCAGCGTAAGCCTTATGATACAATTGGCAACTTAGCGGTTAACCTTTCAATATACTTACGGAGTCACCATTTTATGGCTCAGCTTTATTTCTACTATTCGGCCATGAATGCAGGGAAATCGACCTCTCTACTGCAATCATCTTATAACTACCAAGAACGTGGTATGCGCACTCTGGTATTAACCGCAGAGTTTGACCATCGCTTTGGTGTGGGTAAGGTGAGCTCGCGCATAGGGTTGTCTTCCCAGGCCCAGTTATATAATAAAGATAGCGACCTGTTTGGGCTGGTGGCGCACGAGCACCGTGAGCAAACTGTGCACTGCGTATTAATAGACGAAAGTCAGTTTCTGACTAAAGCACAAATTGCACAATTAACCGATGTGGTCGACAGCTTAGATATTCCGGTTCTCTGCTACGGGCTGCGCACCGACTTCCGCGGTGAGCTGTTTGAAGGCAGTGAATACCTTCTGGCTTGGGCCGATAAGTTGGTCGAGCTGAAAACTATCTGTCATTGCGGCCGTAAGGCCAACAGGGTGCTGCGTTTAGATGAGCAGGGCGAGCCTATGCACGATGGCGCACAGGTGGTGATAGGCGGCAATGAGAGCTATGTTTCGGTGTGCCGTAAGCACTTCAAAGAAGCAATGGCCACCTGCGCTGAGAAAGCCTCTAAGGCGTAATAAGCCGCGTTATATTCAGCGCAAGCCTGCAAGCTTCAGGACAACTAAAAAACCCGCCATCAGGCGGGTTTTTGCATAATCACTCTTTATAACGACTTAATGATTATTTTTTAGCAGACTTCTTTTCAGCTTTCGCTACTGGAGCAGCAGTAACAACTTCTGCCTCTTCTTCTTCGGTAAATTTACGACCGTAGTAAGTGTCCATCAGAATCTGTTTCAGCTCGGAGATCAGTGGGTAACGTGGGTTAGCACCGGTACACTGGTCATCGAAGGCATCTTCAGACAGTTTGTCCACTTTCGCCAAGAAGTCAGCTTCTTGAACACCCGCTTCGCGAATAGACGTTGGGATACCCAATTCCCCTTTGATGTCATCCAACCAGTTCAGCAGTTTCTCAATTTTCTGTGCAGTACGGTCGCCCGGTGCGCTCAGACCTAAATGGTCGGCGACTTCTGCATAGCGACGACGCGCTTGTGGGCGGTCGTATTGGCTGAAAGCTGTCTGTTTAGTTGGGTTGTCATTGGCGTTATAGCGAATAACGTTGGCAATCAACATCGCATTGGCCAGACCGTGTGGGATGTGGAACTCTGAACCCAATTTGTGGGCCATGGAGTGACAGACACCCAAGAAGGCGTTGGCGAAGGCGATACCCGCGATAGTTGCAGCGTTGTGAACACGTTCACGAGCCACTGGGTTTTTCGCGCCTTCTTTGTAGCTAGCTGGCAGGAACTCTTTCAGCAGTTTCAGCGCTTGCAGAGCCTGACCGTCAGAGTATTCGTTAGCCAAAACAGAGACATAAGCTTCCAAGGCGTGGGTTACTGCGTCCAGACCACCGAAGGCACAGAGTGACTTAGGCATGTTCATCACCAGGTTGGCATCAACGATAGCCATATCTGGAGTTAACGCGTAGTCAGCCAGTGGATATTTCTGACCCGTCGCATCGTCGGTTACCACGGCGAATGGTGTAACTTCTGAACCTGTACCTGAAGTGGTGGTGACGGCGATCATTTTCGCTTTCACGCCCATTTTCGGGAATTTGTAGATACGTTTACGGATGTCCATAAAGCGCAGTGCCAAATCTTCGAACTGAGTCTGCGGATGTTCGTACAGAACCCACATGATTTTGGCTGCGTCCATTGGTGAACCACCTCCCAGCGCGATAATCACGTCTGGTTTGAAGGAGTTCATCTGCTCAGCACCTTTACGAACGATGCTCAGGGTTGGGTCAGCTTCAACTTCGAAGAACACTTCAGTTTCGATGCCGTGACCTTTCAACACGCTGGTGATCTGGTCGGCATAACCGGCATTAAACAGGAAACGGTCGGTTACGATGAAGGCGCGTTTTGCACCATCGGTCGCCACTTCTTCCAGAGCGATAGGCAGTGAGCCGCGACGGAAGTAGATAGATTTCGGAAGTTTATGCCACAACATGTTTTCTGCTCGCTTCGCTACAGTTTTCTTGTTGATCAAATGTTTAGGACCGACGTTTTCAGATATGGAGTTACCCCCCCATGAGCCGCAACCTAAAGTCAGTGATGGAGCAAGTTTGAAGTTGTAGAGGTCACCGATACCACCCTGAGACGCTGGGGTGTTAATCAGGATGCGCGCGGTTTTCATTTTGTCGCCAAAATAGTTCACACGTTCAGGCTGATTATCTTGGTCGGTGTAGAGGCAAGAGGTATGACCGATACCACCCATTTCTACCAGTTTCTCCGCTTTCTCTACCGCGTCTTCAAAGTTCTTGGCACGGTACATCGCGAGGGTAGGGGACAGTTTTTCATGAGCGAAAGGTTCTGACTCATCAACGTTTTTCACTTCACCAATTAATACTTTGGTGTGTGAAGGCACTTTGATGCCGGCCATTTCTGCAATTTTAGTTGCTGGCTGACCCACGATAGCGGCATTCAGGCCACCATTTTTCAAGATAATGTCTTGAACGGCTTTCAGCTCTTTGCCTTGCAGCAAGTAACCGCCGTGAGTTGAGAAGCGCTCACGCACGGCGTCGTAGACGGAATCAACAACGATAATGGACTGCTCAGACGCACAGATAACGCCGTTATCGAAGGTTTTGGACATCAAGATTGAAGCAACAACGCGTTTGATGTCAGCGGTTTCATCAACCACTACTGGAGTGTTACCTGCACCTACGCCGATTGCTGGTTTACCAGAGCTGTAAGCTGCTTTCACCATGCCTGGACCACCGGTTGCGAGGATCAGGTTGATGTCTGGGTGATGCATCAGTTGGTTAGAAAGCTCAACGCTTGGCTCGTCAATCCAGCCAATCAGGTCTTTCGGCGCGCCAGCAGCGATAGCAGCTTGCAGAACAATATCTGCGGCTTTATTGGTCGCATTTTTAGCGCGTGGGTGTGGGGAGAAGATAATACCGTTACGGGTTTTTAAGCTGATAAGTGCTTTAAAAATCGCAGTAGAAGTTGGGTTAGTAGTTGGGACGATACCGCAGATGATGCCGATAGGTTCGGCGATAGTGATGGTACCGAAGGTGTCATCTTGTGACAGGATACCGCAGGTTTTTTCGTCTTTGTACGCGTTATAAATGTATTCAGAGGCGAAGTGGTTTTTGATGACTTTGTCTTCAACAATCCCCATGCCAGATTCTTCGACAGCCAGTTTCGCAAGTAAGATACGGGCATCAGCGGCGGCCAACGCGGCGGCACTAAAGATCTTATCAACTTGCTCTTGGGTGAAGTTAGCATATTCGCGCTGGGCTTTTTTGACTCGTGCTACGAGTGCGTTCAATTCAGCGACATTTGTTACAGCCATAATGCTCTCCTGATAAAGTTAAACTCTTTTAGTAAATAATCCGCCAGAATTCAGTATAGCTGTGCTATAGCTCACTGCCCGAAACAAATTTACACATTTATTTTCAGTCAGTTGCATCTGTCTCATTATTTGCTCAAACAGCTTTTATAAAGGTTGAACATCCTGTAGGAGAAACCGAGTTAACTTCGCCAGCTTGCAAGGTGTTTATCCTGTCGCCTACTCACTGACTACGTGAAAAGCATACTCACTTGGAGGCAGGCTATTTTTGATCTGGATCAGTAAAGTGATTTGCTGACACCTTTCAGCAGGTTGGTGATGAGATTGGTTATCATTAACCCAATTATATTTAACAAAATGTGCGATTATTGGTCGGATTGACGCCTATTATTTTTAACATCAACATTTATCACTGCTTATATTAAAAAATCTGGTTATACACGCTAAAAAGTCTCGTGGAATCCCAACGACAATTACAGTACATTAGCGCCCATTGAAACCTTCCTCTTCTGGCGTATTGTGCGGAGTTCTGCGTGAGCCAATCTCTGTTAGATCTTTCAGGCTATATCAAATTCTTCGTCGGGCTTTTCGCATTGGTTAACCCAGTGGGGATCTTGCCGGTCTTCATTAGCATGACCAGCTACCAAGCCGCCGCCGGTAGAAATAAAACCAATATGACCGCCAACCTGTCGGTGGCCATTATATTGTGGACCGCTTTATTCCTCGGCGACGCCATCCTGCATATCTTCGGCATCTCTATTGATTCATTCCGCATTGCGGGCGGCATTCTGGTGGTGACCATTGCCATGTCGATGATCAGCGGCAAGCTGGGTGAGGATAAGCAGAACAAGCAAGAGAAGTCGGAAACGGCGATCCGTGAAAACGTCGGCGTTGTGCCGCTGGCATTGCCTTTAATGGCCGGGCCGGGCGCTATCAGTTCGACCATTGTCTGGAGTTCGCGTTTTCATGGCTGGCAGAATCTGTTGGGGCTGACGGTCGCCATCGCGGTTTTTGCTTTTAGCTGCTGGTTGTTATTCCGCGCCGCACCTTTATTGGTGAGACTGCTGGGGCAAACCGGCATTAACGTTATTACCCGTATTATGGGTCTATTGCTGATGTCGCTGGGCATTGAATTTATTGTGACCGGCATTAAGGCGATTTTCCCCGGTCTTCTGCAATAACAGCCCTGAATCTACTCTTTATCTTTCTTAACATTCGGTTATTGGTAATGACGTTATTAACTTTGCTAATAACCGGATGCCTCAATATAGTGCAACTAATGACTTATTAATGACCAGTTGCACCTAAATGTAGCTTAAACTCCATTCCTAAGCATATTTCTACCCCAAACTGCTATTTATATAAGTTTCCCCGCCCGAAAAATCCCTTTTTTATCACTTTCTCTGCCCGAATCGATGTTAATTTAATCACATCATTCTGTAGGGCTTGTGCATGCTGTATCGAGATGTTATTAGTGTTTACTCAGTCAGAAACAGCCGTTTATTCTTCAAAGCTACAGAATGTTAACTTTTTGTATCAGTCGAATTTTTAAACAGAAGCGCGTGACGACTGCCAGAAGAAAACTTATAAATACATAATAAAAACAATGCGTTGATTTACTGCTTGTCAGTGGCATGCCAGATGGCTAAAAGGCTTCGATACTCAGTAAAGGAGAAACGCGTAACATTTTCGCAAAATTTATTGGCGCAGTTAACAGGCTTCTGATAATTTTCGGGACGTCTTCACAAATGGAAAGTTGTTTCGGGCATATGCCGAAGTGAGAATGGATCTTGCAAAGAGATTTAGAATTAGCAATTTCATTTGTTTTTGGAGAATGTCGTGGTCGCAACGTTGCATCCTTTCAGAGCCAAAGCGCTCTTGGTGTCACAGCTTTTCCCAAAGGCTATCTTTGGCACTGTTGATGCATGTCGTCGGTTAAGTCAGAAACACAGCGTATTAGTTCCCACTAAGACTATTTTTTCAGACTGCTAAAAATCGCAGTCCGCGCGTGTTCGCCTGAAATTGCAATATTAAGCCAAATTAAGCATTAGCCTGCTGTGTTTGAAAAAGGTATTACCACTCTGTGTGAAATACTTTTAAACAGGGCGAGCAAAAGGAGCGAGGTCTTCCTTAAAGGATCTCTGAAGTTGAAAGACGATTAACAGTCTCAAATTTCAAATGTTAGAAATGTAGTAGGGGATAGTCGTCTTACTCACAGCGACTAATACATGCGGTTTTTCTATCGGGTAATTCGTTCCTGCCCGCGATAAACCAAAAGCCCAGCAAGGGTTTATCTTGCTCCACCGTGCGCAAGTTCATAATAAAAACTGGAGTTGAATATAAAATGACCAACATCACAAAAAAAACTATCCTCGCTGCCTGTGTTTTAGCAGCGTTGGGCGTGGCGACCGCGGGCAGCGCTTTCGCTGCTACCGTACCCGCTGGTGTGCAACTGGCTGACAAACAAGAGCTGGTTCGTAACAACGGTTCTGAAGTGCAATCACTGGACCCACATAAAGTGGAAGGTGTTCCAGAGTCCAACGTTATCCGTGACCTGCTTGAAGGTCTGGTTAACACCTCTAACTCAGACGGCCACGTGATCCCAGGCGTTGCTGAAACTTGGGATAACAAAGACTTTAAAGTCTGGACTTTCCACCTGCGTAAAGACGCTAAATGGTCAAACGGCGACCCAGTAACCGCCGCTGACTTCGTTTACAGCTGGCAGCGTCTGGCTGACCCGAAAACTGCATCCCCGTACGAGAGCTACCTGCAATATGGTCACATCGCTAACATCGATGACATCATTGCTGGCAAGAAAAGCCCTGACACGCTGGGCGTGAAAGCTATCGACGACCACACTCTGGAAGTGACTCTGACTGAGCCAGTTCCATACTTCGTTAAAATGCTGTCTCACACCGCGATGAAGCCGGTAAACAAAAATGCTGTTGAGAAATTTGGCGACAAATGGACTCAACCAGAAAACTACGTGAGCAACGGCGCTTATAAACTGAAAACTTGGACCGTCAACGAACGCATCGTTCTGGAACGTAACCCACAATATTGGGATAACAAAGACACTGTTATCAACCAGGTAACTTACCTGCCAATCTCTTCAGAAGTGACTGACGTTAACCGCTACCGCAGCGGCGAAATCGACATGACTTATAACAACATGCCGATCGAACTGTTCCAGAAACTGAAAAAAGAAATCCCAACTGAAGTCCATGTTGACCCATATCTGTGTACTTATTATTACGAAATCAACAACCAGAAAGCGCCATTCACCGACGAGCGCGTTCGTGAAGCTCTGAAACTGGGTCTGGATCGCGACATCATTGTTGATAAAGTGAAAGCACAGGGCGACCTGCCAGCTTACGGCTTCACCCCGCCATACACTGACGGCGCTGACGGCAAACTGACGCCTCCAGCCTGGTTCAAAGAGACTCAGGATCAACGTAACGCACAGGCGAAGAAACTGTTGGCAGAAGCGGGTTACACCGACGCTAAGCCATTGACCTTCAAACTGCTTTACAACACTTCTGACCTGCACAAGAAGCTGGCTATCGCTGCTGCTGCAATCTGGAAGAAAAACCTGGGCGTGAACGTTCAGCTGGAAAACCAAGAGTGGAAAACCTTCCTGGATACCCGTCATCAGGGTAACTTCGATGTTTCTCGTGCGGCATGGTGTTCTGACTACAACGAACCTTCATCCTTCCTGAACATGCTGTTGTCTGACAGCAGCAACAACACGGCTCACTACAAGAGCGCAGCCTTCGACAAAGCGATTGCTGACACTCTGACTGCCAAGACTGACGAAGAGCGCGCATCTCTGTACCAGAAAGCTGAACAGCAACTGGATAAAGATTCCGCCATCGTTCCTGTTTATTACTACGTGAACGCCCGCCTGGTGAAACCATACGTGGGTGGCTACACCGGTAAAGATCCACAGGACAACGTCTACGTTAAAGATCTGTACATTATCAAACACTAATTAGTGACTGGCAGGGTATCCCCGAGATGCCCTGCCTATTTTGATAAAGGTATCGTTCTTGGCGCTGACCGTTTCAGCGCTGAAGCAGAGAGCCACCGTCGCAATATTTTTATTATTGCGGCGATAAAGCCAAAACTATCAAGCTGTAGTGCAGGCTTAGAAACAGGTACGGGCAATGTTAAAGTTTATTTTACGCCGCTGTCTGGAAGCGATTCCGACGCTATTCATCTTAATTACCATCTCGTTTTTTATGATGCGTCTCGCACCGGGAAGTCCATTTTCAGGTGAGCGTAATCTTCCGCCAGAAGTTATGGCGAACATTGAGGCGAAATATCACCTCAATGATCCAATCTATAAGCAGTACTTCAACTATTTAGGGCAACTGGCGAAAGGTGATTTCGGCCCGTCGTTCAAATATAAAGACTATACCGTTAATGATCTGGTAGCCGCTTCTTTCCCGGTTTCTGCGAAATTGGGTCTGGCTGCTTTCATCATGGCGATTGTATTTGGTGTTTCCGCCGGCGTGATTGCCGCGCTTAATCAGAACACTAAATGGGATTACACGGTAATGGGGGTAGCCATGACCGGCGTTGTTATCCCGAGCTTTGTGGTTGCACCTTTATTGGTGCTGATTTTCGCCATTACCCTGAAGTGGTTACCGGGCGGCGGTTGGAACGGCGGTGGGATCAAATTCATGATCTTGCCAATGGTGGCTCTGTCACTGGCTTATATCGCCAGCATCGCGCGTATTACCCGCGGTTCAATGATTGAAGTCTTGCACTCCAACTTTATCCGTACAGCTCGTGCTAAAGGTTTGCCGCTGCGCCGCATTATTCTGCGCCACGCGTTGAAGCCTGCACTGTTGCCGGTACTGTCCTACATGGGACCTGCCTTCGTCGGTATCATCACCGGCTCAATGGTTATCGAAAGCATTTTCGGATTGCCGGGCATCGGCCAGCTGTTTGTTAACGGCGCACTTAACCGTGACTACTCGCTGGTTCTGAGTCTGACCATTTTGGTTGGCGCACTGACCATTTTGTTCAATGCGATCGTCGACGTGCTTTACGCCGTTATCGATCCAAAAATCCGTTATTAATGCTGGAGCTTGTCAATGATGTTAAGTAAGAAAAACAGCGAAGCTCTGGAAAACTTCACCGAGAAGATGGAAGTTGAAGGGCGCAGCTTATGGCAGGACGCGCGTCGTCGCTTCATCAGCAACCGCGCGGCTGTCACCAGCCTGATTGTGTTGGCGGTGATTGCGTTATTCGTGACCTTCGCGCCAATGATTTCACAATTTGCCTACGCGGATACTGACTGGAACATGATGTCAGCTGCGCCAGACTTTGCTTCTCACCACTATTTCGGTACCGACTCCTCGGGCCGTGATTTGCTGGTTCGCGTGGCGATCGGCGGGCGTATCTCTCTGATGGTTGGCGTGGCGGCGGCACTGGTCGCGGTTATCTTGGGCACCTTATACGGCACAGTTTCCGGCTACCTTGGCGGCAAAATTGACTCCGCGATGATGCGTTTCTTGGAGATCCTCAACTCCTTCCCATTCATGTTCTTCGTTATCCTGCTGGTGACCTTCTTCGGCCAAAACATTTTGCTGATTTTCGTCGCGATCGGCATGGTTTCATGGCTGGACATGGCGCGTATCGTGCGTGGACAGACCCTGAGCCTGAAGCGTAAAGAGTTCATCGAAGCGGCGCTGGTGAGCGGGGTGTCTACCCGTAACATCGTTCTGCGTCACATCGTGCCAAACGTACTGGGCGTGGTGGTGGTTTACGCCTCCCTGCTGGTACCGAGCATGATCTTATTCGAATCCTTCCTCAGCTTCTTAGGATTGGGTACGCAAGAGCCGTTAAGCAGTTGGGGTGCGTTGCTGAGCGACGGCGCCAACTCTATGGAAGTTTCACCTTGGTTACTGCTGTTCCCGGCAGGCTTCCTGGTTGTAACTCTGTTCTGTTTCAATTTTATCGGCGATGGCCTGCGTGATGCCCTCGACCCGAAAGATCGTTAAGGAGTGCAATCATGAGCACCATTGAACATACAACGTTGGCGTCACCGGCGTCCGTTGACGGCAAAGTGCCGCCAATCCTGCTTGACGTAAAAGACCTGCGCGTCACCTTCGGCACGCCAGACGGCGACGTGACGGCGGTAAACGACCTGAACTTCGACCTGCGCGCCGGTGAAACATTGGGCATCGTGGGCGAGTCCGGCTCGGGTAAATCTCAGACCGCGTTCGCGCTGATGGGGCTGCTGGCCAGCAACGGCCGCATCGGCGGTTCGGCCAAATTTAATGGCCGTGAAATCCTTAACCTGCCGCCACGCGAGTTGAATAAGCTGCGTGCCGAGCAGATTTCGATGATTTTCCAGGACCCAATGACCTCGCTGAACCCGTACATGCGCGTTGGCGAGCAGTTGATGGAAGTCCTGATGCTGCACAAGCACATGAGCCGCCGTGAAGCCTTCGACGAGTCTGTACGCATGCTCGACGCAGTAAAAATGCCTGAAGCGCGTAAGCGCATGAAGATGTTCCCGCACGAGTTCTCTGGCGGTATGCGCCAGCGCGTGATGATTGCGATGGCGCTGCTGTGCCGTCCAAAACTGCTGATCGCCGACGAACCGACTACCGCGCTGGACGTCACCGTGCAGGCGCAGATCATGACCTTGCTGAATGAGCTGAAAAGCGAGTTCAACACCGCCATCATTATGATCACCCATGATCTGGGCGTGGTCGCCGGGATCTGTGACAAAGTGCTGGTGATGTACGCCGGGCGCACCATGGAATATGGCCAGGCGCGCGACGTGTTCTACCAGCCGTCTCACCCGTACTCCATCGGCCTGCTTAATGCCGTTCCTCGTTTGGATTCCGAGGGTGGCATGATGACCACCATTGCCGGTAACCCGCCAAACCTGCTGCGCTTGCCAAAAGGCTGCCCATTCCAGCCTCGCTGCCAGCACGCGATGGAAATCTGTAACACCGCACCTCCGCTGGAGCGTTTCGGTGAAGGGCGTTTGCGCGCCTGCTTTAAGCCGGTTGAGGAGTTGGTATGACAGATCACACAGTAATTCACAGCCCGTCTAAGCACGAAGCGCCACCAGACAAAAAAGTTCTGCTGGAAGTGGCTGATTTAAAAGTCCACTTTGATATCAAAGATGGCAAACAGTGGTTCTGGCAGCCGTCCAAAACCCTGAAAGCGGTTGATGGCGTGACGCTGCGTCTCTACGAAGGGGAAACTCTGGGCGTAGTAGGCGAGTCAGGCTGCGGTAAATCGACCTTCGCCCGCGCCATTATCGGTCTGGTGAAAGCCACCGACGGCAAAGTGGCGTGGTTGGGTAAAGACCTGCTGGGCATGTCTGCGGCGGAGTGGCAACACACCCGTAGCGACATTCAGATGATTTTCCAAGACCCGCTGGCGTCGCTTAACCCGCGTATGACCATCGGCGAAATCATTGCCGAGCCGCTGAAAACCTATCATCCGAAAATGCCTCGCTCTCAGGTTAAAGAGAAAGTGAAGGCGATGATGCTGAAGGTCGGCCTGTTGCCAAACCTGATCAACCGTTACCCGCACGAGTTCTCCGGCGGCCAGTGTCAGCGTATTGGTATCGCCCGTGCGCTGATCCTCGAGCCGAAGCTGATTATCTGTGACGAGCCGGTTTCTGCACTCGACGTGTCAATTCAGGCGCAGGTGGTTAACCTGTTGCAAGAGTTGCAGCGTGAGATGGGCCTGTCGCTGATCTTCATCGCGCATGACTTGGCGGTGGTGAAACACATCTCCGACCGCGTGCTGGTGATGTACCTCGGTCACGCCGTGGAGTTAGGGACTTACGATGAGGTGTACCACAATCCTCAGCACCCTTACACCCGCGCATTGATGTCAGCCGTGCCGGTGCCAGACCCAGACAAAGAGCGCAATAAAGTGATTCAGCTGTTGGAAGGGGACTTGCCGTCGCCTATCAACCCGCCGTCAGGCTGCGTGTTCCGTACCCGCTGCCCGATTGCTGGCCCAGAGTGCGCGGTAACTCGCCCACTGCTGGAAGGCAGCTTCCGTCACGCCGTCTCTTGCTTGAAAGTGGATCCGCTCTAAGCCACTGGCATCAGTTTTGAAGCATAAAAAAACCTGCCCATGGCAGGTTTTTCTTTTTTAACCAATACATACCCTAAATCATTCGACTTGAATCAAGGCGGCAACGGCATGAACTCTGGGAGCATACATCAGTATGGGACCGGGGTGAATGTCGGCAGCCAACGCCGAGTCTGCTCGAAGGATTACGGGTATTATTCTTTCCACAAAATATGGCATAGCTTGTGGTCTTTTTCACGGCACAGCAGAACGCGCGCGAAAATATCATTAATTGGCTGATCTTCAGCATCGGCCAGCCCGATAACCACTTCGGCGAAGAAGTCCGGGTTCAGGTCGAAATCGACGTGCTCAACCCAATCTTCGGCCGGGTCATACAGCTCGGCGCCGCCGCGCTCTTCAAATTGCAAATTGAAGATCAAGATATCCGCCGGATCGAGATTGTCGCCCGCCAGTTCCAGAAAAATGTCGTAGGCTTGCTCAAGGGTTTCGTCTTCGGTCAGGCGGTTATTTAAATCCATAACGTTCCCATCAATAAATGTTAATCAGTAAAAGTGTGTCTCGCGCTATTAGAACATTCTCGCTGCGGCTTTTACAGCAGCGGGCTGAAAAAGTAGAACAGCCGTTCAATAATGCGATGCCAGAATGGGCGTTTTAACCAAGCCTCGACGTCCAGCAGGTGCGAGCGGGCGATATAGTCGGCCTGAACCTGCGCCAAATCGTTGCCAAAGCCGTCATCATCTATCACCAGGGTGATTTCGAAGTTCAGCCACAGGCTGCGCATGTCGAGGTTCACGGTACCTACCAGACTCAGTTGGCCGTCGACCAGAATGCTCTTGGTATGCAGCAAACCATCTTCGAACTGGTAAATCTTCACACCGGCTTCCAGCAGCTCGTTGAAGAAGGCGCGGCTGGCCCAGCCAACCATCATCGAGTCGTTCTTCATCGGCATCACGATGCTGACGTCAACGCCGCGCTGGGCTGCGGTACAAATCGCATGCAGCAAATCGTCACTCGGCACGAAGTAAGGGGTAGTCATCACCAACTGCTCGCGCGCCGAATAGGAGGCGGTGAGCAGCGCCTGATGGATCATATCCTCAGGGAAGCCCGGACCGGAGGCGATAACCTGAATGGTGTGGCCGCTCTCTTGCTCAAACGGCATCTGATTGACGTCAGGCTCCGGCGGCAGAATGCGTTTACCGGTTTCGATTTCCCAGTCGCAGGAGTAGACGATACCCATGGTGGTGGCGACCGGGCCTTCCATACGTGCCATCAAATCGACCCACTGGCCCACGCCCGCGTCCTGCTTGAAATAGCGAGGATCGACCATGTTCATGCTGCCGGTGTACGCCACGTAGTTGTCAATCAGCACCACTTTACGGTGCTGACGCAAGTCCATGCGACGCAAGAATACGCGCCACAGGCTGACCTTCAGCGCCTCGACCACTTCGATACCGGCATTGCGCATCATGGCGGGATAAGGGCTGCGGAAGAAGGCCACGCTGCCCGCGGAGTCGAGCATCAGGCGGCAATGAATGCCGCGGCGCGAGGCCGCCATCAGGGATTCAGCCACTTGGTCAACCAAACCGCCGGGCTGCCAGATGTAAAACACCATCTCGATGTTATGCCGCGCCAGCTCGATGTCACGCATCATGGCGTGCAGGGTGTCGTCGCTGGTGGTCAGCAGTTGCAGCTGATTGCCTTTCACGCCCGCGATGCCCTGACGGCGTTCGCAAAGCTGGAACAGTGAGCTGGCAATCTCGCTATTTTCGGTGGCGAAAATGCGGTGGCAGCCTTTGAGGTCATTCAGCCAGCGCGCGGTAGAAGGCCACATCGCCTTGGCGCGCTCTGCACGGCGTTTCCCGAGGTGCAGCTCGCCAAACGACAGGTAAGCAATAATTCCAACCAACGGAATAATATAGATGATTAGCAGCCATGCCATAGCCGAAGGCACCGCGCGGCGCTTCATTAAAATGCGCAGCGTCACGCCGGCAATCAGTAACCAGTAGCCAAAAATAAGAAGCCAGCTAATTACCGCATAAAAAGTTGTCATTGGGCGAAAAGTCCTGTTCGCGAGCCGTTGAGAGAGTGTACGCAGAGTCGATGAAAGGGGAAACTTTTTAACGAATTTAAACCTTTCAATCAATCAGCTACCTCTGAAATCATTATCAGAAACCGTGAATTTCATCTGATTGTCATCAAGGGTAGCTGATAACTGACACATTAGGGTGAAACAGGGCTTGGATCACAATTTCATCGGCCTATAATGTGCACGCATTCTGCGTTTTAAAACGCAGGGAAAGTTGTCAACGGGAACAATGTGCATGAAACGTAGTAAGAATGAAGTTGGTCGCTGGCGCATGCTACGCCAGTCTCAGCGCCGCAGAAGCCGCTGGCTGGAAGGTCAATCAAGACGTTATCGCCACATCTACCGCATTCGGCAGATCCACCACCAGCAACATCAACGTCTTTCTTTATATGCCGTTACTTATGAATGGCGTTCGTGATCACTGTGATTTCGGCTGAAATAAAGCACCGCATTTAGGGCAGACCAGCGTTGAATTCTTGCGCACTTTTGTGCTCATCTGTTCACTCACTGCTTTGCATTCCGGGCAGGTGACTTTGGTTTTCTGGCTAGAAAGAAACTTCAATCCGTCGAAGAATGACATAAGAGCTTACCTCTGGGGTAGGGGAAAGCAGTCTATCACAGCAACGGCTCGCGCACTGTGATTGCTTTTGCGTCTATGACACATCCCAGAGTACCCGCAAAAAAATAGGCCACCTGAGTGGCCTTTGTCATTTTTAGCGCGGGGAATTAAGTGTGAAATTAAAAAACGCGCTTAAACGGCTTCACGGTCACGCTCTTATAGACTCCAGCAGCAACATAAGGGTCTGCATCGGCCCACGTCTGGGCATCTTTCAGGGTTTCAAATTCAATGATAACCACTGAACCTGACATACCTGCCGCGCCCGGATCTGCGCTATCAATCGCAGGCGTTGGGCCAGCGACGATCACTCGGCCTTCATCATGAAGCTTTTGCAAACGTTCGACGTGTGCAGGACGCGCAGCGGCACGTTTTTCCAAAGAGTCGGGTACATCTTCAGAATAAATTACATAGAGCATGCATCACCTTTAAAATCATTAGCTTTAACAGGGAATAACGCGAAAATGCCTGTCATCACGGCAGGTGTTAACACCATAGCGAAACCCGTAGTCGTAGGAAAGTGCTTTGCGTTGGATCAATTCAGCTTTGATTTGAGAATAGTTGTCATTGCGGTGTTGAATATGATTGCTATTTGCATTTAAACTTGCGGCTTCACGGGGAAACAGACTCATTATGCCGCTAAAAAAGTTTAGATTTGTTCGCAAGGTCACACTGCCACTGGTATTTTCTGTCGCCTTCCACAGCGCGGTTATTGGCACCTTGCTTTATGTCACCATGAAGGACGCCGTAACACTGCCCAAACAAGAGCAGCAGGTCATGAGCGTCACGATGGTGAACCCAGCGGATTTCGCTCCGCCGCCGAAACCACAGATTCAGCCGCAACCGGAGCCAGAGCCCGAACCTGAACCCGAGCCAGAAGTGAAGCCTGAGCCGCCACCGCCGCCAGAGGCCGTCGCACTTCCTGAGCCGAAGCCAAAACCGAAACCGGTCAAAAAGCCGGTTGAGAAGCCGAAGCCAAAAGTTAAACCTGTTGAGAAGCCGGTGCAGAAGGTTGAGAAGCCGAAAGTCACCGATGACGCGTCGCCATTTAACAACAGCAAGCCGGACGTCAAGCCTGCGGCCCAGCCGCCAACGCAGTCCACGCCAAGTGCCAGCAGCGGGCCGCGCCCGTTAGATCGCTCTAAGCCACAGTATCCGGCCCGAGCCTTCGCGTTGCAGATAGAAGGGCGTGTTCGCGTGCAGTTTGACGTCGACAGCGATGGTCGAGTGGATAACATCCGCATTCTGTCTGCCGAGCCGCGCAATATGTTTGAACGCGAAGTGAAACAGGCGATGCGCAAATGGCGCTATGAGCCGAAAGCTGCCAACAATCTGGTGGTAAACCTGGTGTTCAAAATCAACGGCGGGTCATCCGTCGAGTAAGATTTTCACCGAGTTAAAAACAAAAAGGTCGCCTCTGAGGGCGACCTTTTGCTTTATGGCGCGGCTTAAAACCGGCGGCTTAGTCTTGCGACACGCCGTCAGAGTCCACGCTGAAGTTGCTTCTGCCATCCGGCAGCTTGCGCGACTTACCTTCGTCATCGACGGCCACGTAGGTAAACACGGCCTCGGTGGCGCGGTAGCGCTGACCAATTGGCTCAGAAGAGACCTTCTTCACCCACACTTCCACATTGATGGTGATCGAACTGTTTCCGGTTCGAATACAGCGTGCGTAGCAACATACAACATCACCTACAGCAACGGGCTTGAGAAACGTCATGCCGTCAACACGGACAGTCACCACGCGGCCTTTAGCAATTTCCTTCGCCTGAATAGCGCCGCCCATGTCCATCTGTGACATCAGCCATCCACCAAAAATATCACCGTTAGCGTTGGTATCCGCTGGCATAGCCAGTGTACGCAACACCATTTCACCATTAGGTAAGCTATGTTTTTCGTTCATTGAGTTGCTTCACACTGAATTAATCAAAATTAAGGTCTTTCAACCAGAAAGACCCATGCAGGAGAATGCTTATTTTTTTTCTTCATCCGGCATATGCCGGTAGATGTAGACCCCACTCAGCAGGGTAAAGACCAGCGTGAGCACGGTCAGGCCGAACACTTTGAAGTTAACCCATACTTCTTGCGGTAACCAGAACGCAACGTAAATATTTGCTAAACCGCACAGCAGGAAGAAGATGGCCCAGCTGATGTTCAGCTTATTCCACACATGATCCGGCAATGTCAGTTCTTTGCCCAGCATGCGTTGAATCAGCGGCTTTTTCAGGATCAACTGGCTAACCAGCAGCGCGCCGGAGAACAGAACGTAAATCACCGTCACTTTCCATTTAATGAATTCGTCATTATGGAAGACCAGTGTCAGGGTGCCGAAAATGGCCACCATGGCGAAGGTGATCAGCGTCATCTTCTCCACTTTACGGTATTTAACCCAGGTGAAAATCAGCGCAAGGGCGGTGGCGACAATCAGCGCACCGGACGCGTAATAAATGTCGTAAAGCTTATAAAAAACAAAAAAGACCACCAGGGGAAGAAAATCGAGGAGCTGCTTCATACTTCATTCCATATCTAATGTAGGGTTTGACTATACCGGAATCATTTCTTCGACAAAAGAAAAGGGCGCCAGAGCACCCTTTTGTCATCGCCGAGATTAGGCACGCAACTTCGAGTACAGACGGAACAGGTAGATCAGCAGGAAAGCTGAAATCAGGTTGCTCAACGTACTTAACACGATGGTCGCTGCCATGGTTGGCAGGGCGCTCAGATGGCTCACCGCCAGCAACACCAGCATCTTGGCAGCCAGCCAGAACATAATCGCTGGCAGCACCAGACGCGCATTGCTAAAGGCCAGCTTGCTGCTGACTTTAATCGACTTAAACACGCCCATTCTTTCGACGCTGCTAATCACCGGCGACAGCGAAACCGCCACCGCGATCAGCACGCCCGGCACCACAAACAGGGTGATACCCAACTGCACCAGCAGGGTACAGAGCAGCATCAGGCCCAGCAGGCGAGGCAGGATTGGGGTGGAAGCACCAATTGAGCGCAAGGCGCTGGTGCGCATCCCGCTGGACACCATCTGAATCAGCGTCAGCATGCCGCCCACTAACAGCACATTGCCAACCAGCGCCGAGAAGGTGGCCGCGCCGGAGACTTTCAACAGCACCATCTGCTGCTCAGGCGACATGTTCTGAATAAGTTCCTGAAGGCTCATGCCTGCGGTACCGGACAAATCATCGCTGTTAGCACTCAGCAGGCTGAGTTGCTCAGCGCTCGGAGTGAAAATCTGATTCAAAATGACGGTGATCAGCGCGGTCAGCAACGCCAACAGCAGGATGCTGGTGAACTGATTACGCAGGAAATTGAAACTGTCACGGTACAAGGTATTGGCCGCGATAGGCATGAACGCTCCTTGGCAAAATAATCAAAAGACAATCAGGCGGGGATTGTACCCTGTAATGTGGACAGGTGGCACCCCGCCATAGGTTATCTCACTGATTTCTTATCAATCGACGTGATAAGTGAGGGGAGCGGCCATTGCGGCTGCGGCGACCAGTGGCATAGGGATCTCTATTTCCAGCGGCGGCAAACCATATTTGGCCCGCGCGCGATCACAGGATTCGTTGCCAATGCCGTTCAAACCCGATTGGTCGAACTCTCGGCAGGGCGTCGGGCGATTGAGGTAGATAGAACAAGACACAGACTGGCCAATTTCACCCTCCAACGCCACGCAGCGCGGGGATTTACTGTTGGTGCCTTGCATACAACTTAGAAAAGGAGTGACTTGCTCCGTTAAAGCTTGGGGGACCACGCCACCGGCTTCTTCAGATTCAGCCCAATAAAAGGAAACGCGGAAGTAAGCGCAGCACGCGCCACATGAAACACAGGGATTGTTAATTTCGCTCATCTTGGAAGCCACCGACTCCTTACGGCACTGACCCAAAACCAACCTAGGAGCAAGCAAATTACTCAGGCCATTTTTTTTAAGCAATAGATATTTATCAAGGTTGAGAGGTGGCGGATGAGGGGTCGTTTTTGATCTAGATCAATTCCTTGTTTTTTAATAGTTTAGAATGAATTGCTAGGGATGCATTTTCTTAATAAATCATTTAAAGATGTGATCCGACACGGATCAATACCTAACCCAGAATAGGTATATTCGTGCTGGTTATAAATCCACACAAAGGGAATGGATATGAAAGCAGCATCTTGGGTTCTTCTCGCGGCGGCAGCTTTGCCGTCAATCGCCAGTGCAAATCAGGCTGGAGATATCATTTTCCGCGTTGGTACCGCAACGGTACGTCCGACCGAAGGGTCTGACAACGTAATGGGTCTGGGATCGTTCAACATTGATAACAATACTCAGATGGGGTTAACGCTGGGGTATATGTTCACCGACAACATTGGGGTGGAGTTACTGGGCGCCACGCCTTTCAAACACAAAGTCGGCCTGAACAGCACCGGCACCATTGCTGAAGTGAAGCAGCTGCCTCCTTCATTAATGGCGCAATACTACTTTGGCGACCGTCAGGACAAACTGCGCCCTTATGTCGGTCTGGGCGTCAACTACACCACTTTCTATGATGCTGATTTCAACCAAACCGGGCGCGATGCCGGATTGTCAGATTTGAGTGTTAAAGACTCGTGGGGCGTGGCGACGCAGGTCGGGATGGATTACAACCTGAACGACAACTGGCTGCTGAACATGTCGGTCTGGTGGATGGACATCGACACTGACATCAAATTCAAAGCGGCGGGGGAAGATCAGTCAATCCATACGCGCATCGACCCTTGGGTATTTATGTTCGCCGCGGGTTATCGTTTCTAATCAATCCGTCTGGTGTGAATATCCAAAAAAAGAGGCGCTCTCGGCGCCTCTATGATGTTTGACGTGGTGCATCAAAACTCGGGTTATTTCACCCGGGTATCATTTTCAATGGATTTAACACCCGCCACGCCACGTGTCACTTCTACTGCGCGATTCGCCTCAGCCGTTGAGGTCACAAAGCCACTCAACTGCACGCGGCCTTTGAAGGTTTCCACGCTGATTTCACGAGATTTAATGTTTTTGTCAGCTAACAGTGCAGATTTGACTTTAGTGGTGACCACGGTGTCGTCGATATATCCGCCAGTCCCTTCAGATTTCTGTGTTGGCGCACAGGCCGCAACGGACATTACTACTACCGCTGCCATGCAAAATGCCGACAAAGTCTTGAATAGCTTCATAAAATAACTCTCCATGCTAGGTTTGAAACTTACCATTTATCATTCATAACGCGCACTTCCCGCGCGGTCACTAAAACCGAACTGATCCTGCGGGTAGTATGATTGTGGTTTAAGGTCGCGGGATATACAAATCCACCACGCTAAAAAAGCACGTTCCGCCTCATTTTACCCATAAAGAAACAAGGCCTTATCCACGCAAACAGATAAGGCCTTGGGCTTCTAAAAAGTGGGAAATGACTTAAGCGCGGGTGGCGGCTTTCATCTCACTGGTGAAGCGCGAGAGCTGTGCCAGCATTTCGGACGGCTGGTGGACATTGTTCTCAATGATGCGCACGGTAGCAGAGCCGGAGATAGCGCCCGCTGCGCCAGCGGCCAGCGTCTCTTTCACTTGCGAAGGTTCAGAGATACCGAAGCCTTGCAGTGGCGGAGCCGCGTTGTATTCACGCAGCTTATCGACCAAGTGGTTCAATGGCAGCAGACCGCGTTTCTCTGTACCCGTAACGCCCGCGCGTGACAGCAGATAGGTGTAGCCACGGCCGTGAGAAGAGATCTCTCGCAGCAGGTCATCTGAAGCGTTTGGCGGGCAGATGAAGATGGGCGCGATGCCGTGGCGCATGGCTGCTGCACGGAATGGCGCTGACTCTTCAAACGGCACGTCGGCGACCAGCACCGAGTCCACGCCCACTTCGGCGCAGCGCTGATAGAAGGTATCAATGCCGTTGTGGAACACCAGATTGGCGTACATCAGCAGGCCAATTGGGATGTCCGGGTGCTTCTCGCGGATGCGTTGCAGCATGCCAAAACACTGAGTCGGCGTGACACCGGCGGCGAATGCACGCAGGTTAGCGCCCTGAATGGTCGGGCCGTCGGCCAGTGGATCAGAGAAGGGAATGCCCAACTCTAAGGCGTCGGCACCGGCTTCAATCAGGGTATCAATGATAGACAGCGACAGCTCTACACCCGGATCGCCCAGCGTCACGAAGGGAACGAAAGCGCCTTCTTTTTTGCTTTCCAGACGCTTAAATAATTGTTGATAACGTTCCATTAGATTTCTCCCCGCGCGGACAGGATGTCGTGAACCGTAAAGATGTCTTTATCACCACGGCCAGAAAGGTTAACCACCAGAATTTGCTCTTTCTGCGGCGTCTCTTTGATCAGTTTCAGGGCATAAGCCAGAGCGTGAGAAGACTCAAGCGCCGGGATGATACCTTCGCTGCGCGACAGCTCTTTGAACGCGTCCAGAGCTTCATCATCAGTAATTGACACATAGTCGGCACGGCCAATACTGTTCAGGAAGGCGTGCTGCGGGCCGACGGATGGGAAGTCCAGACCGGCGGAAATCGAATAAGATTCTTCGATTTGGCCTTCTGACGTCTGCATCATCGGGGCTTTCATGCCGAAATAGATCCCCACGTGGCCGTGTTTCAGCGGTGCGCCGTGCTGCCCGGTTTCAATCCCCAGACCCGCTGGCTCAACGCCAATCAGCTTAACGGTGGTTTCATCGATGAAGTCAGCGAACATGCCGATAGCGTTGGAACCGCCACCCACGCAGGCAATCACCGCGTCTGGCAGGCGACCTTCGCGCTCAAGCATCTGTGCCTTGGTTTCTTCGCCAATCATGCGCTGGAATTCACGCACGATGGTTGGGTAAGGGTGCGGGCCTGCCGCCGTGCCAAGCATGTAGTGCGCGGTTTCATAGCTGCCAGACCAGTCGCGCAGTGCCTCGTTACAGGCATCTTTCAGCGTGGAGGAGCCGCTGTGTACTGGAATGACTTCCGCGCCCATCAAACGCATACGGAACACGTTTGGTGACTGGCGTTCAATGTCTTTGGCACCCATGTAGATGCGGCATTTTAGGCCGAGCAAGGCACAGGCCAGCGCCGAAGCCACGCCGTGTTGACCCGCGCCGGTTTCGGCGATGATCTCAGTTTTGCCCATGCGCTTAGCCAGCAGAGCCTGCCCCAGCACTTGGTTAGTTTTGTGCGCGCCGCCGTGCAGCAAATCTTCACGCTTGAGGTACAGCTTGGTGTTGGTACCGGCGGTCAGGTTTTTACACAAAGTCAGGGCAGTCGGGCGACCCGCGTAGTTCTTCAACAAGTCGATGAATTCGGCCTGAAACTCCGGGTCACGCTGGGCGCTGACAAAGGCTTCTTCTAATTGGGTAAGAGCGGGCATCAAAATCTGCGGAACGTACATTCCGCCGAATTCGCCGAAGTAGGGATTTAGTAAAGTCATGTTATTCCATCCTGTCTGTCAATTTTTTCATCGTCACGGGGAGATTAATAAGCCCGTAACGTCTGGAATACCGCAGTTATCTTGTCAGCATCTTTGATGCCCGGCTCGCGTTCGACGCCGGAGTTGAAATCCAGCCCCGCGCAGCCTAGCTGGGCGGCTTCAACGCAGTTATCCGCGCCTAGCCCACCGGCTAATAAAACGTTGCTCAGGTCCTGCCCGGCCAGCTTGCTCCAATCAAAACGCTGGCCCGTGCCGCCTTTGCCGTTGTCGAGCACATAGCGGTCGACCTGATTCAGTTCGCGCGCTGGCATAGTCTCTTTGACGCTCAACGCTTTCCAAATCTGGCACTCTGCCGGAAGAAGCGGGCGTAGGCTGTCGATGTAGCTTTGGTCTTCGCTGCCGTGCAGTTGAACGGCGGCGAGCTGTAAATTTTTAGCGATGTCGGCCACGCTGTCTGGCGCGTGGTCGCGGAACACGCCGACATATTTCAGCGGCGCGCCGGCCTGCACGTCGAGGGCTTTATCGAGCGTGACGTAGCGCGGAGAGGCTTCGACGAAGATCAATCCGCCGTAAATGGCTCCCGCCTGATGGGCGACTGAGGCGTCCTGCGGGCGAGTCAGGCCACACACCTTATTATCGCCTAAAGTCACGCGGCGCACCGCGGCACTCAGGTCAGGTTCGGACATCAGCGCGCTGCCAATCAGGAAGCCATTAGCAAAGCGGCTCAGTTCGCGAATTTGGCCGTAAGTGTTAATGCCGGATTCGCTGATCACCGTCACGCCGTGCGGCACGCGCGGTGCCAGCTGGCGAGTGCGATCAAGGTCAATCGACAGGTCGCGCAGGTCACGGTTGTTGATACCCACCACACGCGCTTTCAGCTGCACGGCGCGGTCTAACTCTTCTTCATTACTGGCTTCGGTCAGAATACCCAGCTTCAGGCTGTGTGCCACGGCGGACAACTGGACATACTGCTCGTCGCTGAGCACAGAAAGCATCAGCAAAATGGCATCCGCCTGATAATAGCGGGCCAGATAAATTTGATAAGGGTCGATGATGAAGTCTTTGCACAACACAGGCTGCGTCACGGCGTTGCTCACCAGCGGCAGGAAATCAAAGCTGCCCTGAAAATACTTCTCATCGGTCAACACCGAAATGGCGGACGCGTGGTCTTTATAGACGCCAGCAATCTCTACCGGGTCAAAGTTGTCGCGAATGGTGCCCTTAGAAGGGGACGCCTTTTTGCACTCAAGGATGAACGCGGTTCTAGCCCCTTGCAGTGCGTCGTAAAAGTTGCGTTCGCTGGGCTTTATCTCGTTTTGAAAACTCGCCAGAGGTTGCTGTTCTTTACGTGCTGCAACCCAAATTGCTTTATCAGCAACAATCTTGTTAAGCACGGTTTCCTTCTGCATGACTTATCCTCTTGCTGCCAGTGCGGTGACGCGCTGATAGGCGGCTCCGCTGCGAATCACTTCTAGCGCCTGTTGCGCATTTTGCTTTAAATCTTCCTGACCAAAAAGGCGCAGCAGCATGGCGACATTTACCGCCACGGCGGCTTCGTGCGCCGGGTCGCCATTACCTTGTAGCAAGCGTGCCAGAATGTCACGATTTTCTTCCGGCTCGCCGCCCAGCAGGGCTTCGATAGGGTAATTGTCCAGCCCGAAGTCCTGCGGCGTCAGCTCATAAGTGGTGATTTCGCCATCTTTCAACTCGGCCACTTGCGTCGCGGCGTGGATTGCCACTTCATCCATCCCGGCGCCGTGAACCACGGCGGCACGTTGATAACCCAAGGTGCGCAGGGTTTCAGCTATTGGGCGAACCAGCTCAGGGCTGTAAACACCAATCAGCGCCAGCGGCGGGCGTGCAGGGTTGATAAGCGGCCCCAGCACGTTGAACAGGGTGCGGGTTTTCAGCGCCTTGCGCACCGGCATCGCGTGGCGAAAACCGGTGTGGTACTGCGGTGCGAACAAGAAGCAGATGCCCAAGTCGTCCAGCGCGGCGCGGGATTTCTCCGCTGACATATCTAACTGGATGCCAAAGGCCGCCAGCAAGTCGGAAGAGCCAGAGCGGCTCGACACGCTACGGTTGCCGTGCTTCGCTACGCGGATACCACAGGCCGCCGCCACAAAGGCGCTGGCGGTCGAAATATTGATGCTGTTGGTGCCGTCGCCGCCGGTGCCGACGATGTCAGCAAAAGCGTAATCCGGGCGCGGGAAAGGCTCGGCGTTGGCTAACAGCGCCTGAGCTGCCCCGGCGATCTCTGCCGGTTGCTCGCCGCGCACTTTCATACTGATAAGCGCTGCGGCTAACTGCGCGGGTTCAAGTTCACCATTCACAATGGCGGTAAACAGCTGCTGGCTCTCCTCCTGCGTCATCACCTGAGCGCGATACAGATTTTCGAGGATGCCGGAAATAGTTTGTTTTGGCATGATCAGCTCCTCACCTTACGCCAACGCCCAAGCCAGCGTCTGTTCCAGCAGACGCGCGCCCTGAGAGGTCAAAATTGATTCTGGATGGAACTGGAAGCCGCACACGCGATCTTCTTCATGACGCACCGCCATCACCATCTCGCCGTAGCGTGCGTTGACCACCAGACCTTCTGGGATCTGGCTGCCAACCAGTGAGTGGTAGCGGGCAACCGGCAGCGGGTTGTTCATCCCGGCGAACATGCCTTCGTTGTCATGAGTAATAGAAGAGGCTTTACCGTGCAAGATCTCGCCAGCTTGACCGACGTAGCCGCCGTAGGTTTCGACAATCGCCTGATGCCCCAGACAGATGCCGATAATCGGCAGCTGGCCGCGCAGACGTTTCAGCAGTTCTGGCATGCAGCCTGCTTCAGACGGCGCGCCCGGACCCGGAGAAAGCATCAGCACCGGTTTTTCCAGCTGGCTGAGTTTCTCAATGATCACCTCAGCAGGAATTTGGTTACGGTAAATCACCACGTTGTGGCCGCTGGAGCGCAGTTGGTCCACCAAGTTGTAGGTGAAGGAATCTACGTTATCAATCAGTAAGATATCGGCCATCTTAGAACACCTCTTTGGCATTGTGGGCAGTGGCGATGGCACGCAGCACGGCGCGGGCTTTATTACGCGTTTCATCAGCTTCGGCTTGCGGGACGGAGTCCAGTACCACGCCGCCGCCAGCCTGTACGGTGGCAATACCGTCTTCGACATAGGCCGAGCGGATCACGATGCAGGTATCCAAGTCACCTTGCGCCGTGAAGTAGCCCACCGCGCCGCCGTAGCTGCCGCGACGGGTTTTCTCAGAACCAGCAATCAACTGCATGGCGCGAACTTTTGGTGCGCCGGTCAGGGTGCCCATGTTCATGACCGCCTGATAGGCGTGCAGCACGTCCAAATCGGCGCGCAGGGTGCCGACCACGCGAGAAACCAAGTGCATCACGAAGGAGTAACGGTCAACTTTGGTCAAATCCGCCACGTAACGGCTGCCCGGCTCACAGATGCGCGCTAAGTCGTTGCGCGCCAAGTCAACCAGCATCAGGTGCTCTGCCAGCTCTTTGTGGTCGGTACGCATTTCCAGCTCGATGCGGCTATCCAAGTCATTATCCAGCGAACCGTCGGCACGGCGACCGCGCGGGCGAGTGCCGGCAATCGGGTAAATTTCAATCTGGCGGTTGGTCGCATCATATTTCAGCGCGCTCTCCGGCGATGCGCCGAACAGGGTGAAATCGTTATCCTGCATGAAGAACATGTACGGGCTTGGGTTGTTGTTTTTCAGCGTTTCATAGGCCGCCAGTGGCGCAGGGCAAGGCAGGGAGAAACGGCGTGAAGGCACAACTTGGAAGATTTCACCGGCACGAATGCCTTCTTTCATCTTCTCAACCACCGCGCCGAACTCTTCATCGCTCTGGTTCACGCTCAGTTGCATGTCAGTCACGTCTTGGTGCGGGATAGCGTGCGGCGGCAGTTGCAGTTGGTGTTGCAGTTGTTCCAGACGGCCGTGCAGGCGCTGTTTCTCATCACTGTCCGGCGTGAACAGACTAGCTTGCAGGCGGCTGCTGCGATTCTGGTGATCGAGAACCAGTAAGGTTTCGGACAGATAGAAGCAGAAGTCCGGGCAGCGCTGGTCGGCGCGCAGCTGCGGCAGGTCTTCAAAACCGGCAACCAAATCGTAAGCGAACAGGCCGCCGAGCAGCATGGCTTCGCGCTCTTCTTCCGGCGTTTCCACCAGATCAAGGATGCTGCGCAGGGCGTCAAACACCGAACGCGAACGCAGACGGGCGTCTTCTTCTTGCATCTGGTCGATGGCCGGGAAGGTCAGCTCACGGCCGTTCGGGCGAACTTCATTCTGCACGTCGTTTGGCAGCGCGGCGTCCATCAGCGGCAGCAGGGACGCGCCGTTCGGGGTTAATGCCTGCACTGAGACTTTGTTGCCAAGGGCGGTGATACGCAGCGCGCTGTCGATAACCAGCAGGCTTTTCAGATTCTGTTTGCTGCTGATGTCAGCCGATTCGAGCAACAGGGTTGCCGGGCGAGCGCCGCAAAGCTGGTGGAAGATGGCCGTCGGGTCACCACGGTAGCTTCCTTGTACTGTCAGCAGTTCTAAGCGAGGTTTTTGAATAGTCATGATAGTTCCTAAAATTTTTCTACCAAATGGTGAAGAAGACGGCCATAAAAAAGCCCGCATTCAGCGGGCTTCGGGTATCTGCATGGTCTGTAAACCGAAATGCGTGATCACACCGCCCGCGAAGGGAAGTGGCGCCACCAGCTGAGTACAGAAATCATTAAAATATTCATCATCAGATACCTTGCGTCATATTTCATATATCGGGCATAAAAGGGTTATCACGTTATGCCGTGAACTTGTGTACTAGTAAACTAGTTCGAGAGGCGATAGTCAACCCTCTTTTTACTCTTTCTCGTAGGAATTGCCATTTGGTAGCCAAGCTTTGGCCGCTATCCTCAAGTATCTCGGCTGATTCAGGCCAATAGGGTTAACCGCAAAGGGTTAACGGGTTATGATAACCGTCGCTTTCAGCAACAGGTTTACAACCCTTACCTTATGACTTTACTTGCCACAGAAACGCCAGAGCTCGGTTCCGCCTTCACTCTCTATGACTTGCACAGCCACACCACGGCCTCCGACGGCTATTTGACGCCCGAGGCGCTGGTCAGCCGTGCAGTAGAGATGCGAGTCGGCGTGCTGGCTATTACCGACCACGACACCACTGACGGCCTTGCTCGCGCCGCGCAGGCCATTGCGGCGCAGAATTTGCCGCTGCATCTGGTGAACGGCGTCGAAATCTCCACCCTGTGGGAAAATCACGAAATCCATATTGTGGGATTGGGCATCGACCCGTCACACCCCGCGATGGTCGATTTACTGGCATTGCAGACTTCATTGCGCATTGAGCGGGCACAGGAAATGGGCCGCCGCTTAGAGAAAGCCCGCATTGAGGGGGCATGGGAAGGGGCGCTGCGTCTGGCGCAAAACGGTGCCGTAACCCGCGCCCACTTCGCCCGCTATTTGGTGGAAATCGGCAAGTGCGACACCATCGCGCAGGTATTCAAAAAGTACCTCGCCAAGGGCAAGACCGGCTACGTTCCGCCACACTGGTGTACAATAGAACAAGCAATTGCAGCAATTCATCAGTCCGGCGGTCAGGCAGTTGTCGCCCATCCGGGGCGCTATGACCTCTCCACTAAATGGCTAAAACGGCTTCTGGCCTATTTTGCCGAACAGGGTGGAGACGCGATGGAAGTGGCACAGTGTCAGCAGGGGCCAAACGAACGCACCCAGCTTGCCGCCTTCGCGAGAGACTATAATTTACTGGCATCGCAGGGATCTGATTTCCATCAGCCCTGTTCGTGGATAGAACTGGGACGCAAACTCTGGCTGCCCGCGGGCGTCGAGCCTGTGTGGAAAGACTGGACCCAGACCGCGACCATTACAGAATGAATTAAGAAGGGAATTATGAGTCAATTTTTCTATATTCACCCCGAGAACCCGCAGCCGCGCCTGATTAACCAAGCAGTTGAAATGCTGCGTAAAGGCTCGGTTATCGTTTACCCGACGGATTCAGGCTACGCGCTGGGCTGCCGTCTGGAAGACAAAAGCGCCATGGAGCGCATTTGCCGCATTCGCCAGCTCGACGGAAATCACAACTTCACCCTGGTGTGCCGCGACCTGTCCGAGCTGTCGACCTATGCTTATGTCGATAACACGGCTTTCCGCCTGATTAAAAACAACACGCCGGGCAACTACACCTTCATCCTCAAGGCGACCAAAGAAGTGCCGCGCCGCCTGATGAGCGAGAAGCGTAAAACCATCGGCCTGCGCGTGCCCTCCAACCCGATTGCACTGGCCTTGCTGGACGTGTTGGGCGAACCGCTGATGTCCACCACGCTGATGCTGCCGGGCAATGACTTTGCCGAGTCAGACCCAGAAGACATCAAAGACCGTCTGGAGAAAGTGGTCGATTTGATTATTCACGGCGGTTCGATTGGCCAACAGCCGACCACCGTGGTTGACCTCACCGAGTCCACGCCAGAAGTGGTGCGTGAAGGTGCCGGCGACCCCGCGCCGTTCAGATAATTGCGCGATTATTGGTTATAATTAAACCAGCCTGCGGGCGGCTAATAGATACAAAAGCACTGTAAATGTGTATAATGGCGGGCTGACTTTTCATAACTCTTTGTTTTTCAATCCTGAGTTATGTTGAGCAATGCTGTTAACGCGATGACGAGACTTTCCTGTGTATCAGGCATTCCGCGACAGCCCGCTGGCCGATTTATGGGTTAATGCTTTATTCGTTAACCCGTTCTGAATAGGTCAGACAAACATTACCGATATATATTCTGGCGGGCAGACAATGGGTCACATTGTGCTGCTGGCTCTCCCCGACGCCTGTGAAGGCGACAAATGAGGTTGCTCAATGAGCGAGAAGTTTAATTCCCAGAAGCCGTCAGGCGACAGATCCAAATCAGGCCGTCCGGCCACCGACAAACCTAAAAACGGCAGAAATTCCGGTGCAGCCAAAGGCCGCCCTGAGTCAACGCGCAGTGATTCTCGTGGTAAAAAAGCCGGTGGTGACAAGCCACAGACTGACAAAGCCCGTTCAGACCAATCACGCGGCCGTTCACGTTCAGACAACAGTCGTGATGACTCACGTATTGAAAAGCCACGCGGTGAGAAATCACGTATCGAAAAAGCGCGTCCGGCTGGCAAAGGCCGTCCAGACAGCGCGCGTGCAGATAAGCCTCGTTTTGAAAATTCACGTAACGCAGCCAAGCCAAAGGCTCCTGCGGCGCTGAAAAATGTGGCTGAAGAAGTAGAAGACGACGAACCAAAATACGAAAAGCCAAAGAACGCGCTGGATTCCACCGAAGGCCAGAGCGAAAAGCTGCAAAAAATTCTGGCTCGCGCTGGTCACGGCTCACGCCGTGAAGTGGAAGCCATGTTGCAGGCTGGCCGTATCAGCGTTGACGGCAAGATTGCGACCTTGGGCGACCGTGTAGAAATGCACGCTGGCACCAAAATCCGTCTTGATGGCCACGTGCTGTCGATTATCGAGTCTCAGGACACCGTCTGCCGCGTGCTGGCTTACTACAAGCCGGAAGGCGAGTTGTGTACCCGCAGCGACCCGGAAGGCCGTCCGACCGTGTTCGACCGTCTGCCAAAAATGCGTGGTTCTCGCTGGGTTGCCGTAGGGCGCCTTGACGTTAACACCTCGGGCCTGTTGCTGTTCACCACCGACGGTGAACTGGCGAATCGCCTGATGCACCCAAGCCGCGAAGTTGAGCGTGAATACGCCGTTCGCGTATTCGGCCAGATTGATGATGAAAAAATCAAACAGCTGAGCCGTGGCGTTCAGTTGGAAGATGGCCCGGCGGCATTCCGCACCATCAAATACCAAGGTGGCGAAGGTCTGAACCAGTGGTACAACGTGACCCTGACCGAAGGCCGTAACCGCGAAGTTCGCAGGTTGTGGGAAGCGGTTGGCGTGCAGGTTAGCCGCCTGATCCGCGTTCGCTATGGCGACCTGACCTTGCCGAAAGGCTTGCCGCGCGGTGGCTATAAAGAGCTGGATCTGCCGGAAACTAACTACCTGCGCACGCTGGTGGAGATGCCGGAAGAGACCGTCAGCAAACTGCCAGTTGAGCGCGATCGTCGCCGTGTGAAAGCTAACCAGATCCGTCGCGCCGTGAAGCGCCACACTCAGGTTACTCCCGCTCGCCGTGGCGGTACGCCGTCAAAACGCAGCTAACGATTAGTTTATAAGCTCTTAGTTTATAAATTCTTAGCCAATAAATGAAAAAACCGCAGCCAATGACTGCGGTTTTTTTTGCTCTCAATTCAGCGAATTAGCTGAGAAGGAAAGGGCGAGGTGGCTACCAGTCGATACCCTGCTGGGCCATAATTCCCGCGTCGAAAGCATGCTTGACCGGGCGCAGCTCACTCACCGTGTCTGCCAGCTCGAGCAGGTCGCGGTGGCAGCCACGGCCAGTAATAATCACCGTTTGATGCACCGGCCTTGCCTTCAGCGCGTCAATCACTTCCTGCAAGTCGAGATAGCCGAAACTGACCATATAAGTCAGCTCGTCGAGCACCACTAAATCCAGCGATTCATCCGCCAGCATGCGTTTGCCGTGCTGCCAGACGGCCTGACAGGCGAGGGTGTCCGTATCTTTGTTTTGCGTCTCCCAAGTGAAGCCGGTGGCCATCACCTGAAACTCAACGCCGTGCGGCTCGAGCAGGTTCTTCTCGCCGTTTGGCCATTCACCCTTGATGAACTGAATCACCCCGGCGCGCTGACCGTGACCGACAGCGCGGGTCACCGTGCCAAAGGCGGCGGTGGTTTTGCCTTTGCCGTTGCCGGTGAAGACGATCAGGATGCCGCGCCGCTCCTGCGCGGCTTCAATCCGCGCATCGACTTGCTCTTTCAGCCGCTGCTGGCGCTGCTTGTGTCTGTCTTCGCTCAAGATGATTATTCCGCAGGACCGGCTTTGCGGCCCGGCTGGGCGTCAAAGCTAATGCCGGTTTTACGGCGGCTGTCTTCACCCATCAAATAGAGGTACAGCGGCATAATATCGGCCGGAGTTTTTAGCTTGGCGCTGTTCTCATCCGGGAAAGCAGATGCCCGCATACTGGTGCGCGTTCCGCCCGGATTGATGCAGTTAACCCGCAAGTTAGTCTGTTTGTACTCTTCGGCCAGCACCTGCATCATGCCCTCGGTGGCGAACTTGGAAACCGCGTAGGCTCCCCAGCCGCTGCGTCCTTCGCGACCAACGCTTGAAGAGGTAAATACCAGCGATGAAGACGGCGCTTTTAGCAGCAGCGGCAGCAGTGACTGGGTCAGCATGAAGGTGGCGTTCACATTCACCTGCATGACGTTGTGCCAGTCTTCGAGCTTGATCTCGGCCATTGGCACGATTTCGCTCAGCAGGCCCGCGTTGTGCAGCACGCCGTTGAGGTGCGGCACCCATTCAGCAATTTGGTCAGCCACGCGCTGGCAGTCGGCCTGCGAGGCGGTGAGCAGATCGAGAGTATAAATGTGCGCCGGGCGGTAACCGCGCTCGGCGATCTCTTGCTGAACTTTCGCCAGTTTGCTTTCGGTGCGGCCAAGTAAAATCAGCTGTGCGCCGAAGCGTGCGTAGGTCAGCGCGGCTTCGCGGCCAATGCCGTCGCCTGCGCCAGTGACCAGAATGATGCGTTGATTGAGCAGATCGGATTTTGGATGGTAATGCACGGGAATTCCTCTTACCTGAGTCAGGACACGGCGATAGAGTGCATCGCCACATCGGCGCAAAGCGGCGCGCTGGCAGGAGCAAAAGGCTCAACCGCGGGCGGGCGCTTGGCTGGAAAATGGATCATCACGAAGATGAATACTGGGTTTATATGCCTGAAATGACCACCGGTTTCAACGTTTACCCCGATTATCGGCGGATCTTTTGTAACAAAAATGGAACAAGCCTGCACCCCTTTTTGCCATCTGCGCGGCTTAAGCGGGCAGGTTATGCCCAAACGGCGGCATTCGGACACAATCACACAAGACGCTTTAGCGCCAATTGTCTAGAATAAGCAGCATCTTATTACCACTGCGTAAAAGGCGGAATTTGTGGATCTATTATCTCTTTATGGTTTGTTCTTGGCCAAAGTTGTCACCGTGGTGATCGCCATTGGCGCGTTAGTGGTGCTGGTTATCGGCCTTAGACAGCGTAAGTCTCATGGCAAAGGTCAGTTGCATCTGGTTGATTTGGGTGAAGAATACCGCGAAATGCAGCGCGAAATGCGCACGGCTCGCCTCAACCCAATCGAGCAAAAACTGACGAACAAAGCGTTCAAAAAGCAGGAAAAAGCGGACGCCAAACAGAAGAAATTACAGGCCAAAAGCGGCGCGACGATCAAAAGCAAACCTTGCCTGTACGTGCTTGATTTCAAAGGCAGTATGGACGCGCATGAAGTCACTTCGCTACGCGAAGAGATTTCGGCGGTGCTGGCAGTCGCTACGCCGGAAGATGAAGTCCTGCTGCGTCTGGAAAGCCCGGGCGGCGTGGTTCACGGCTATGGTCTGGCTTCTTCACAGCTGGCGCGTTTGCGTCAGGGCGGCATCCGCCTGACGGTGGCGGTGGATAAAGTCGCAGCCAGCGGCGGCTATATGATGGCCTGCGTGGCTGACCGCATCGTGGCGGCACCTTTCGCCATCATCGGTTCCATCGGCGTTGTGGCGCAAATCCCTAACTTCAGCCGCCTGCTGAAAAAGAACGATATCGACGTGGAATTGCACACCGCCGGTGAGTTCAAACGCACACTGACGCTGTTCGGCGAGAACACCGAAGAAGGGCGCGAAAAATTCCGCGAAGACCTGAATGAAACTCATGTGCTGTTCAAAGAGTTTGTTCACCAGCACCGCCCATCGCTGGACATTGACAGCGTTGCCACCGGCGAGCACTGGTTTGGTACTCAGGCGCGCGAGAAAGGGCTGATTGACGCCATTGGCACCAGCGATGATTTGCTGATTGCTGAGATGCAAAATCACGAAGTGATCGCGGTGCGCTATAGCCGTCGCAAACGCATGATGGACAGATTCACCGGCAGCGCAGCAGAAAGCGCCGATCGCCTGTTTTTGCGCTGGTTGCAGCGCAGCCAGAAGCCGCTTTTGTAATAGAATAAATTAGGAATTTGAGTAATGAAAAAAGGGACCTCGGTCCCTTTTTTATTGGCCGCAGCGCGTTAATGCGCACTAAAAGTAAACGGCCAGATTTTCTTCCTTTATTACGTTAAGGAAACACGGTCATTTTGGTGACAATTTGGTTAATCTTGCAGATGATATTTTTCTGAAAAAAGATGTGCCAAATGTTTAAACATATTAAATACGGCTGTGGTTTTTAAGGTCGGCAATCCATTATCATCGAGAAAGAATTCCCCGCGAAACACCAACACATTTCCTTTCTGCTCCACCTCTGTCGCCTGCATACCGTGCAGATAATCACCATGTTCGCGAATGACTTTATTCGCCTCGACCAGTAAAGCTTCTCGGCTAATTGCCGTTGTATTTCCCTGCATGATATTTACTCCCAGGTAGAATTTCTGCCGATATTGTAATCCCGCGCTGAACAAAACCGCAAACCTAGTGCGGGTAGGGAGAATTTATTGCTGCATTTTTGTTCGTGTTGGCGAAAAGCGGTTTTCCGTGCTAATTAAGTTGCGTGGCAATTTTTATCAGGTAGAGTGTGGGATTTTGTGGCTTTAGGTGGAATGTTTTGTTTACGCTTCACAAAATTTTATCATTTAATGCTCTATAAGTCTGTGGGAGGGGTAGCGCTAAACCTCCGTTAAATCAGAGAATTGTGCCTCTGGAAGTCAGTAAGTGTTGCTAATTAAAAAAATTAGTTGACCTCCTGACTCACTGCCGCAATATAAAAAAAGACGTTACATTGTGCCGCGGCATAACAAGTTAAAATCTTCTTCGATTGGAAGAACAAATTAGGTAAAAGGTAATTATGGGCAAAGCTCTCGTAATAGTTGAGTCCCCGGCAAAAGCCAAAACGATTAATAAGTATTTAGGAAATGACTACGTGGTTAAGTCCAGCGTCGGTCATATCCGCGATTTGCCTACCAGTGGTTCCGCCAGCAAAAAAACTGCCGCCTCAGCCGAAGAAAAAACAAAGAAAAAAGTAAAAAAGGATGAGAAAACGGCGTTAGTTAACCGCATGGGCGTTGATCCATACCACGGTTGGGAAGCGCAATACGAAATTCTACCCGGCAAAGAGAAAGTGGTTGCCGAGTTAAAAGCTTTGGCGGATAAAGCCGACCACATCTATCTCGCAACCGACCTTGACCGCGAAGGAGAGGCTATTGCCTGGCATTTGCGGGAAGTGATTGGTGGTGATGACAAACGTTTCAGCCGCGTGGTGTTTAACGAAATTACCAAGAACGCGATTCAGAACGCCTTTAAAGAACCGGGCGAGCTGAATATTGATCGCGTGAATGCTCAACAGGCGCGTCGTTTTATGGACCGCGTGGTGGGTTACATGGTATCGCCGCTGCTCTGGAAGAAAATTGCGCGTGGCCTGTCCGCTGGTCGCGTTCAGTCGGTTGCCGTGCGTCTGGTGGTTGAGCGCGAAAAAGAGATCAAAGCCTTTGTTCCTGAAGAGTATTGGGAACTGCACGCTGACCTCAACGCGCAAGACAAAACCGCGCTGCAAATGCAGGTGACGCATCACAACGATAAGCCGTTCAAACCGGTGAATCGTGAGCAGACTCATGCCGCCGTCTCTTTATTAGAAAAGGCGCGTTACACCGTTGTTGATCGCGAAGACAAACCGACCAGCAGCAAGCCAAGTGCACCTTTTATTACCTCCACGTTGCAACAGGCGGCTAGTACGCGTCTGGGCTTTGGCGTGAAGAAAACCATGATGATGGCGCAGCGTCTGTACGAAGCCGGCCACATCACCTACATGCGTACCGACTCCACTAACCTGAGTCAGGACGCGGTAGAAATGGTGCGTGGTTATATCGGCGATAACTTTGGCGCGAAATACCTGCCAAAAGCCGCAAATCACTACAGTAACAAAGAGAACTCACAAGAAGCGCACGAAGCGATTCGTCCTTCCGACGTCAATGTCGTATCCGAGCAGTTGAAGGATATGGAAAACGACGCGCAGAAGCTGTATCAGCTGATTTGGCGTCAGTTTGTTGCTTGCCAGATGATGCCAGCGCAGTACGATTCCACCACCCTGACGGTGAAAGCGGGCGACTATTCGCTGCGCGCCAAAGGCCGTACTCTGCGTTTTGATGGTTGGACTAGAGTCATGCCAGCGCTGCGCAAAGGCGATGAAGATCGCGTGCTGCCAGTGATGGAAGTGGGTACCGAGCTTAACCTGCAACAGCTGTTGCCAACCCAGCACTTCACCAAGCCGCCAGCGCGTTTCAGCGAAGCGTCATTGGTTAAAGAGTTGGAAAAGCGCGGCATTGGTCGCCCGTCTACCTATGCGTCGATCATTTCGACCATTCAGGATCGCGGCTATGTTCACGTTGAAAACCGTCGCTTCTACGCCGAAAAAATGGGCGAAATCGTCACCGATCGTTTGGAAGATAACTTCCGCGAACTGATGAACTACGATTTCACCGCGCGTATGGAAGACGGCCTTGACCAGGTTGCTAACAATCAGGCCGAGTGGAAAGCCGTGCTGGATGAGTTCTTCACCGAATTCAGCAAGCAGTTGGAAACCGCTGAGAAAGAGCCAGAAGAGGGCGGCATGCGCCCGAATCAGATGGTCCTGACCAGCATCGAGTGCCCAACCTGTGGCCGCCCAATGGGTATCCGCACCGCCAGCACCGGCGTGTTCCTTGGCTGCTCAGGTTATGCCTTGCCGCCGAAAGAGCGCTGCAAAACCACCATCAACCTGATTGCTGATGCTGAAATTCTGAACGTGCTGGAAGGCGACGAAGCCGAAACCAACGCACTGCGCGCCAAGCGCCGCTGCGGCAAGTGCGGCACGGCGATGGACAGCTACCTGATCGACAACCAGCGTAAATTGCACGTCTGCGGTAACAATCCAGAGTGTGATGGCTATGAAATCGAGCAGGGCGAATTCCGCATCAAAGGCTATGACGGCCCGATCGTTGAGTGTGAGAAGTGTGGTTCTGAAATGCACCTGAAAATGGGGCGTTTCGGCAAGTACATGGGCTGTACCAACGACGACTGTAAAAACACCCGTAAGATTTTGCGTAACGGCGACGTCGCGCCACCGAAAGAAGATCCGGTGCCGCTGCCAGAGCTGCCTTGCGAAAAATCGGATGCTTACTTTGTTCTGCGCGATGGCGCAGCCGGTGTCTTCTTAGCGGCCAATACCTTCCCTAAATCGCGCGAAACCCGTGCGCCGCTGGTGGAAGAGTTAGCTCGCTTCAAGGACCGCCTGCCGGAGAAACTGAGCTACTTGGCCGATGCGCCGGTTGCTGACCCAGAGGGCAATAAGTCCATGGTTCGCTTCAGCCGCAAAACCAAGCAGCAATACGTCTCTTCCGAGAAAGACGGCAAAGCCACAGGCTGGTCAGCGTTTTACGTTGACGGCAAGTGGGTTGAAGGCAAAAAGTAAGCAAAGTGTTTTAACCCGCTAGCAAACGTGCAAAAAACCAGCCTTTCGGGCTGGTTTTTTTATGAGGTTAAGATCTATCATCGCAAAGCTTTACGCCTTTTCATGCCAAGGTCTTTTGGGCAAGTTATTCACGTGCTGAAGTCATTCGTATCCGACTATACAACGTGCAAATAATTGATATAATTGTTATATAAAATCTCTTCTTATACTTAAAAATTATAGATATCCGCCGACCACGGCTGTCGGTGCGGAGTGAATTTTGGGTATCAATAAGTAGATAACAGTATGTTTCCAGACCTCTCAGCCGCAGGGCGAACAGGAATGGCTGACAGGGTTTGAAAACTAGGATGGTATAAGTTATGAAATTGCAGCAACTGCGCTATATCGTCGAGGTTGTTAATCACAATCTTAACGTTTCTTCGACGGCGGAAGGTCTCTACACCTCGCAACCCGGCATCAGTAAGCAAGTTCGTATGTTGGAAGACGAACTGGGTATCCAGATTTTTGCCCGTAGCGGCAAGCATCTGACGCAGGTCACGCCAGCGGGGCAGGAAATTATCCGTATTGCTCGCGAAGTGCTGTCAAAAGTCGACGCCATCAAAGCGGTTGCTGGTGAACATACTTACCCGGACAAGGGTTCGCTGTATGTCGCTACCACCCACACTCAGGCCCGTTACGCGCTGCCAAACGTCATCAAAGGCTTTATCGAGCGCTACCCGCGCGTTTCCCTGCATATGCACCAAGGCTCGCCAACCCAAATCGCTGAGGCGGTTTCTAAGGGCAATGCCGACTTTGCTATCGCCACCGAAGCGCTGCACCTGTATGACGACCTGATCATGCTGCCTTGCTACCACTGGAACCGCGCTGTCGTGGTTCAGCCGGATCATCCTCTGGCAGGCAAAGAGAAAGTGACCATTGAGGAGCTGGCCGAGTACCCGATTGTGACTTACACCTTCGGCTTCACCGGCCGTTCAGAGCTGGACACCGCCTTTAACCGCGCCGGATTGACGCCGCGCATCGTGTTCACCGCCACCGACGCCGACGTGATCAAAACCTACGTGCGCCTTGGCTTGGGCGTCGGCGTGATTGCCAGCATGGCGGTTGACCCTATCCAAGACCCGGACTTGGTCACTGTCGATGCTCGCGACATCTTCACCTACAGCACCACCAAAATCGGCTTCCGCCGCAGCACCTTCCTGCGCAGCTACATGTATGACTTCATTCAGCGCTTTGCCCCGCACCTGACGCGCGATGTGGTGGATACCGCCATTGCCCTGCGCTCCAATGAAGACATCGAAGCCATGTTCAAAGACATCAAGCTGCCGGTGAAATAAGCCCAGTTTCGGCAATTCATTTTATTATTCAGCCCTGCTTATGCGGGGCTGAGTTTTTTCAGGAGCCCAGTGGTCCGTCGATTTTAAGAATGTGCATTACGAAGTCGATAAAAGCGCGGACTTTGGCGGCGGGCAGGTGGCGCGACGGGTAAAGGGCGTACAGCGGGAAGCTTTCGCCTTTCCAGTCGGTTAGCAGTTCGACTAAGCGGCCATCGGCCAGCAGGTCCTGAATGCCGCTGGTTTTTAGCCGCGCAATTCCGGCACCGGCAAGGCATGCGCCGAGCAGGGTGCCGGACTCATTTACCATCAGTCGGCTGGAGATCTTGGCCGGAACAACCTCGCCGTTTCGCGAATACTCCCACTCTAGCGGCTGGCCGGTCATTGAGCTTCTCACCTGAATACAGGCGTGGTGAATCAGCTCCTCCGGGCTTTGCGGAACCCCGCGTAGGCGCAGATACTCCGGCGAGGCGACGGTGGCGGTACGCGTCTCCAGCAGCTTGCGCGCGACCAGCGAAGAAGAGGGTGGATGGCCGAAACGCACTGCGATGTCGAAGCCTTCCGACACCATATCGCCCAGTTGATCCCGCACGACCAGCTCTAGCGAGATATCCGGATAGCGCTGTAAAAAGTCATTAATGTGTGGGGCGAGAATGCGCCGCGAGAAGAAGGTGTCGACATTGACACGCAGCCGCCCGTTGACCGCAGTAGAGGCACCCGAGGCCAGACTCACCGCATCGCTAATGCCCGCCAGCAGCGGGCTGATCTCCTCGTACAGTCGGCGGCCTTCATCCGTCAGGGTGACGGCGCGGGTGGTGCGGTCAAACAGCCGCACGCCAATGCTGCCCTCGAGGCGCGTTACCGCTCGGCTGACGCCCGAAGGGGATAAGTTCAGGGCTTCTGCGGCACGCGCAAAGCTGCCACTGTGGACAATCGCGGCTAACACGCTGATATTCGACAGCAGGCGTCCATCAAAGCTCATGGTAAATTCTCTTGGTGACTGAGTGGTGATTTTAAGTCATCAAAGTAGTGATCATTCGTGCATTCTGTCAAGCTGTCCACTTCTCTATACTCCCGTTCACTGATTTAGCATCAGGCTATTTCTCAGCAAACAGGAGCTATCAAATGTATGTGATCACAGGTATTACCGGAAAAGTCGGCGGCGCAGTTGCCCGCACGTTATTGAGCAAAAACCTTCCTGTTCGCGGCGTGATGCGTGATGCCAGCAAGGCAGACAAATGGCGCGCTCTGGGTTGTGAAGTGGCGATTGCCGAGATGGATGATGCCAAGGCACTGACCGAAGCCTTTAAAGGCGCGACCGGCGTCTTCATCCTGCCGCCTTCCGATTTTGACCCGGCCCCGGGCTTCCCGGCGGCGCGCATTTTCATTGAAGCTATCGTCACGGCCATCAGCGCGGCCTCGCCGGAAAAAGTGGTTTGCCTCTCCACCATTGGTGCTCAGGCGGCGCAAACTAACCTGCTGACTCAGCGCACCTTGCTGGAACAGGCGCTCAACGCATTGACCCTGCCAGTGACTTTCCTGCGTCCCGGCTGGTTTATGGAGAACTGCGCGCTGGACGTGGCTTCCGCCCGCGACACGGGGGTTATTCACAGCTACTTACAGCCGCTGGATAAAGCCGTGCCGATGATTGCCACCGCTGACGTCGGCAAGCTGGCGGCGACCCTGCTTCAACAGCGTTGGCAAGGTCAGCGCGTGGTTGAGCTGGAAGGTCCGCACCGCGTTTCGCCAAACGACATCGCGAACACCTTCGCGCAGATTCTAGGCCGTCCGGTGGTGGCTGAGGTGGTTGAGCGCCACACGTGGGAAGCCGTTTTCCGCGCGCAGGGACATCAGCACCCGTCACCGCGCATGCAGATGATCGACGGTTTTAACCAAGAGTGGATCTGCTTCGAAGGGCCAAAATCAGAGCGCGTGATTGGCGAAACTGAGCTGGACGAAGTGCTGCGTAAGCTGCTGGAAGCCTAAACTCAGGCCAACACCTGCTTTTTATATTGCAGCGGCGACATGCCGACGTGATTTTTAAAGGCGTGGATAAAGCCTGACTGGGTGTCATACCCAGTTTGCAGCGCGACGTGAACAATGGGCATGCCATCCTTAATCAGCAGGGTGGCATAATCCATTTGCAGGCGGCGCTTGTTTTCCGAAAAGGTCATGCCGGTGGTTTCAATAAACAGGCGCGTCAGGGTGCGCTCGCCGACGCCAATTTTCTGGCAAATCTGCGCCAGCGTAACCGACAAATTGTCGTGGTCCGACAGGATATACAGCGCCTTTTTCACTCGCGGATCCTGCGGCAGCATCACGGCCTTCTCCTGATGCACCGCGCCGTTGAGCTGGTCGATAAATACCTGATAGAGCCTTTTCTGCTCCTCGCTGACCGGGGTTCGGTTCTCCATTTTGACGATTTCATCACTCAGCGCCTTGAGCAGCGGGCTAATGCTGAACTGATAAGGCGTGTCGCTGCGAGCAAGATACTTGTCATAAGAGAACAGGCTCAGGGTGCGCAGCACGGTCTTGCGCGACATCTGAATCCAGTGCTCGGCGCGCTTGGGAATAAACACCGCGCTGCCCTTAGCACCAATGATGATCCGGTCTTCAAAGCAGAAACTGGCACAGCCCTCGGTGATGAAAATTAGCTGCACGAAGTCCGCATGGCTGTGGCGCGCAATGTTGGTGCCGCCGCCGTGCTCCAGCTCCGACATCCAATACTCGCCGCTGGAGAGGGGAATGCCCAACACGGATTCAGGTTCCACTAACTGCGCCTTTTTGTTCTTCACGGCACCTCCCAGACTGACGGCAAAATCAAATCGATACTTTATCTTTATTTCTATCTTTTATCTTAGCGAGCAGAATTTGCAACCTGCTGGCTGCGATAGGCGCGGGCGATCAGCAAAGACATCAGCAGTATCAGCAGCACGCAAAGGCCCATAAAAATCTTCAGCCCGTGGGTCATGCCGAAGGTGCTGGCGGCAAGGCCGATCAGCCAAGGGATCGCCCCGCCCAGCAGGTAGCCGCCGGATTGAGTAATGCCCGACAGTCGGGTGGCCTGAACGCGGTTTTCGGTGAAATCCAACGGCAGGATCAGTGCCATCGGGAACAGCCCGCCGGTACCAACGCCAAGAATGAGCGGAGCGACCCACGGCAGATTTTGCAGGCTGAAGAGCGCAATAATGCCCAGCAGGGTGATAAGGGAAAACACGCCCGCCGCCGCGCGGTGGCTGATACCCAGCTTCCGGGTGATCAGGCTGAAAAACAGACTGGTGAGGGTTTGGCTGACAATCAGCACCGCAACCAGCGTGCCCGCCGCGTGCTCTGCAAAACCTTGCTGAATATAGAAGCTTGGCATCCACGCCAGCAGCGCGTAATTAATCCCCGCCTGTAGCCCAAAGAACAGCGTGAAGGTCAGCGTGATGCCTCGACTGACGGGATTCTTAATGGAATTTTTTGCCTGCTGCGCGGCGTGCGGCTGCTCGCTCGGGCCGAACCACCAGACCAGCAGGGCAATCAGCGCGGGCAGCGCCCAAAAGGCTAACCCTGCGCGCCAGCTGCCCGTTGCCAACTGACTTAGCAGCGGCGTGCCATAGGCGGCCAGCGCCGAGCCGGTACCCATGCTGGCGGAATAGACGCTCATCGCCAGCGCCACTCGCTCGGGGAATTTATCCTTGATAAAGCCCGACAGCAGCGGGCGAATGATGGCATCAGCTACCCCGACGCAGCCTGCAGTCAGCATCAGCAAGCCAAAACTGCGGCTGTCCAGCCGCAACAACAGGCCGACAATCAGGATAGCAAAAGCCATCAGCATGCTTTTTTTCATGCCGAAGCGCTGCTCCAGCCGATGGCCGAGAGGCGACAGTACCCCCATGCAGATAACCGGGATTGCGGTGAGCATCCCCAGCCACGTGGTGCTGACCTGTAAGCTGGACTGAATTGCCTCCAGCACAGGCGCGACTGAAGAAATACCGGTTCGCAGGCAGATCCCGCCCATAAATAACATCAGCCACACCACAAAAGATTTCGACAACATAGACGCCTCGCAAAGTGAATGAGGGTTATTTTGCCCGTCCGCCTGTGCCTTTAATTTGTGCTTTTCGCCAAAAAGTGTCGATTAACTGCCAATTTTTGGCCGCTCTGGCGGTAGATAATTCACGGCTCACCGGTTTTGCCTCTATCAATAAAAGGCCAGAGTGATGAACACTTCGTGTTGTTATCAAAATGTTAACCAGAATTTGTGTTATCTTTATAAGTGGACTTATTGACCGTCCGGTTATTGGTCTTTCACCCGCTTTGCACTTTTTGAGGCAAAAAGCCCTTGAAAAGCTTTGAGAAAGAACAAAAGTCTGAAAGATAAGCGTTATAAAAAGGAGAAGCTATGTCGTCCGATCTTCGCAAGAATAGTCAGGATAAGCTGGCAGCCCTCGATAAGGAATATCACTATTACAGCCTGCCGAAAGCGGCACAAAAGCTGGGTGACATTCAACGCCTGCCAAAATCTCTAAAAGTTCTGCTAGAAAATTTACTGCGTAATGTCGATGGTGACACTGTCACCGAAGAAGATTTACAAGCGCTGGTGGATTGGCAGAAAACCGGCCACGCCGACCGCGAAATTGCCTACCGACCGGCTCGCGTACTGATGCAAGATTTCACCGGCGTTCCCGCCGTGGTTGACCTCGCGGCCATGCGCCAGGCGGTCAAGCGACTGGGTGGGAATGTCGACCAAGTCAATCCACTCTCCCCGGTGGATTTGGTTATTGACCACTCGGTCACCGTGGATGAGTTTGGCGACGACGAGGCGTTTGATGAAAACGTGCGTCTCGAAATGGAACGTAACCACGAGCGTTACATCTTCCTGCGCTGGGGGCAAAAGGCCTTCAACCGTTTCCGCGTTGTGCCGCCGGGCACCGGGATTTGCCATCAGGTTAACCTTGAGTATCTCGGCCAAACCGTCTGGCACGAAGAGATTGACGGCCGCACCGTCGCCTATCCCGACACCTTAGTCGGCACCGACTCCCACACCACCATGATTAACGGCCTCGGCATTCTTGGCTGGGGCGTGGGCGGTATCGAAGCGGAAGCCGCGATGCTCGGCCAGCCGGTGTCCATGCTGATCCCCGACGTGGTGGGCTTCAAACTCACCGGCAAACTGAGCGAAGGCATCACCGCCACCGACTTAGTGCTGACCGTCACCCAGATGCTGCGTAAACACGGCGTGGTGGGCAAATTCGTTGAGTTCTACGGCGACGGCTTGGCGGACCTGCCTCTGGCCGACCGCGCGACCATCGCCAACATGTCCCCTGAGTTCGGTGCGACCTGTGGCTTCTTCCCGGTGGACGAAGTCACTCTCAGCTACATGAAACTCAGCGGGCGCAGTGACGAACAGATCGCACTGGTCGAGTCCTACAGCCGCGCGCAGGGCCTGTGGCGTCACGAAGGCGACGAGCCAATCTTCACCAGCTCGCTGGAACTGGACATGTCACTGGTAGAATCTAGCCTCGCTGGCCCGAAACGCCCGCAGGACCGCGTCGCCTTGCCGAACGTGCCAAAAGCCTTCAATGCCGCGACCGAGCTGGAAATCGGCAATGCTAAAGGCAAGCAGAGCCAGTCCGAAAGCTTCACCCTCGATGGCCAGCATCACCAACTCGCTACCGGCGCAGTCGTCATTGCGGCGATCACCTCCTGTACCAACACCTCCAACCCGAGCGTGCTGATGGCGGCGGGCCTGCTGGCGAAGAACGCGGCGGATCGCGGCTTAACCAGTAAGCCTTGGGTGAAAACCTCGCTTGCGCCCGGCTCGAAAGTGGTGACCGACTACCTCAACGCCGCTGGACTGATGCCACATCTGGAAAAGCTCGGCTTTAACCTCGTCGGCTACGGCTGTACCACCTGTATCGGTAACTCAGGGCCTCTGCCTGACCCGATTGAGGCGGCGATCAAAGAGGGCGACCTGACCGTGGGCGCTGTGCTTTCCGGCAACCGTAACTTCGAAGGGCGTATCCATCCGCTGATTAAAACCAACTGGTTGGCCTCGCCGCCGCTGGTGGTTGCCTACGCGCTGGCGGGTAACATGAAGGTCGATTTGACCCATGATCCTCTCGGCGAAGACCAAAACGGCAAGCCGGTCTACCTGAAAGACATCTGGCCGTCAGCCAATGAGATTGCCAAAGCCGTGGAGCAGGTGAAAACTGACATGTTCCACAAAGAGTACGCCGAAGTGTTCAACGGCGACGCCAACTGGCAGGCCATCAAGGTCGAAGGCACGCCAACCTACGCGTGGCAGGAAGACTCCACTTATATCCGCCATCCGCCGTTCTTCAGCGACATGAAAGCCCAGCCGGACCCGGTAGAGGACATCAAAGACGCGCGTATCCTGGCGATACTGGCCGACTCGGTGACCACTGACCACATTTCACCGGCGGGGAATATCAAGGCTGAAAGCCCGGCTGGACGCTACTTGGAGCAGCACGGCGTGCCGCCAAAATCCTTCAACTCCTACGGTTCTCGCCGTGGTAACCATGAAGTGATGATGCGCGGGACCTTCGCCAACATTCGTATTCGTAACGAAATGGTGCCGGGCGTGGAAGGGGGCTTCACTCGCCACATTCCGTCTCAGGACCAGTTGGCGATTTACGACGCCGCCATGCGTTATCAGCATGAAAGCGTGCCGACGGCGGTTATCGCCGGTAAAGAGTACGGCTCGGGCTCTAGCCGCGACTGGGCAGCCAAAGGCCCGCGCCTGCTGGGCGTTCGCGTGGTGATTGCCGAATCCTTCGAGCGTATCCACCGTTCGAACCTGATCGGCATGGGCATCCTGCCACTGGAATTCCCACAGGGCGTGACGCGCAAAACGCTGAAACTGACCGGTGACGAAACCATCAGCGTCAGCGGCATGCAGTCCCTCAAACCGGGCCAGACGGTGCCAGTAAAAATCACCTTCGCCGACGGTCACGTCGAAACCGTCGACGCCCGTTGCCGCATCGACACAGGCAATGAGCTGACATACTTCGAGAACGGCGGCATCTTGCACTATGTGATCCGCAAAATGCTCTAAGTGGTGTGTTGGGTTGTTAAATTAAAAAAGCCCCGAAAGGGGCTTTTTTTGCATTCAACCTAAACCAACATTACTTCTCTAAAAGATGGCCCATCTTGGCGGCTTTGGTTGCCAGATAGTGTTCGTTTTTCGGGTTCTTGCCGACGATCAGCGGCACGCGCTCGACAATGTTGATCCCCGCTTCGGTCAGGATTTCGACCTTTTTCGGGTTGTTGGTCAATAGGCGAACGGCGGGGACGCCCAGCAGCTTGAACATATCGGCACACAGGGTGAAGTCACGCTCGTCGGCGGCAAAGCCGAGCTGGTGGTTGGCTTCTACGGTGTCGTAGCCTTTATCTTGCAAGGCGTAGGCGCGGATTTTATTCAGCAAACCGATGTTACGGCCTTCCTGACGGTGATACATCAGAATGCCACGTCCCTCTTCGGCGATATGATTTAGCGCGGCTTCGAGTTGGAAACCACAATCACAGCGCAGGCTGAACAGCGCGTCTCCCGTCAGGCATTCGGAATGAACGCGAGCCAGTACCGGCGCGTCGCCAGTAATATCACCAAAAACCAGTGCCAGATGGTCGTGACCGGTCGCCAGTTCTTCGAAACCCACCATCAGGAAATCACCCCACGGGGTAGGTAGTTTGGCTTCTGCCACACGTTTCAGCTGCATTTTATACTCCAATACTCATCATCCTTCACGCTGGGGCTGCGTTAGCTGCCTTTCGGTTGCGTCATTTCATCGCAATCTTAGCGCGGGGTCGCAGGTGAGGGTGATAGAGTGTTTATTAACGTTCAGTATTTTATTTATTGTTGCGCATGCTACGTTCCAATGCGCGGATTGACCAGAAAAAATCTCGGCGACAGCAGAGATTGCAACAATCCTATGAATATTCTGCCACAAATCGCAGCGGCGCTTAGCGCGAATATTTGAATGATTACGTCATAAGATATGAATTAACGGTCGCAGCAAAAGCAGAATTTCTTATTAGATGTTAAGCAGTAACAAGATTGTTACACTGCGATTCTTTGGCTGTTTAAGGATGCTTATGTATCACATCGTCAGACGTGTCTTGCTAGGCACAGTGATTCTATTAGCCATGCCCGCCGTCGTGTGGGCTTCGGGATGGTTATGGACGCCGGGCATGAACCCGGACATTTTGCGCCCGCTGTTCTGGGTGACTGAAACCGTGAGTGAGCCTTGGGGCATTCTTACCACTATCGTGCTCTGCGCCTGGTTCCTCTGGTGCCTGCGTTTTCGGCTTAAGGCGGCGGTGGTGCTGGTGGTGATCCTCTGCGCTTCTATTGTTATCGGCCAATATGTGAAGGATTTCATCAAGGCCGAGGTCAAGGAACCGCGCCCTTATGTGGCATGGCTGGGTACATCTCATGAAATGGACGTGCTGGAGTTCTACGCCATGAAAGGCAAGGAGCGAGGCAAAGAGGTGAAAGCCTTGCTGGGTGATGACAGCGACCTGCCTAAGTGGCTGAAAAAGAGCTGGCAGAGTGACACCGGCTACGCCTTCCCATCGGGCCACACCATGTTCGCCGCGACTTGGGCACTCTTGGCGCTGGGCATTCTCTGGCCGCGTCGTCACTTCAAAACCGTGGCCTTTATGATGGCGTGGGCAGTAATTGTGATGGGCAGCCGTCTGGTGCTCGGTATGCACTGGCCGCGTGACCTGATGGCGTCTACCGCCATCAGCGCGGTGCTGGTGATCATCGCCTGTTGGCTGACCGAAAGGTTTATCGGGCCACTCAAGCCGCCTCCGGCAGAGCAGCGCGAGATAGCCGAGCGCGAGGCCGACGAGGCAAAATAGCCCGTCAGGGTAGGCGGCGCGGAGCATCAACTCGCCGTTTACCCTTTTAACCGGGGATTGGCGTCCCCATATATTATCTATCACGCCCTCGAAACTGCGTGGGCGATAAGCTAAATAGGGAGTTATGCCACGCTTTTGTCTGAAGTTTATCCTAAGAAGGGTTTATCCCTTCTGAGCATTTCCCTGCTTTGTTTGGAAATGCTAACTTATTAGGTTAGGACGCGTATTTTTGGCATAATTCATCCGGTACATCCGGCATTACAGGACTGAATGTGAAATATTTGCTGATATTTTTAGTTGTGCTGGTCGTGTTGGTGATTTCCATCACCCTCGGCGCGCACAACGATCAGGTTGTAACCTTCAATTATCTGCTGGCGCAGGGCGACTACCGTGTCTCCACGCTGCTGGCTGTGCTATTTGCGACTGGCTTCGTGCTGGGTTGGGTGATCTGTGGTTTGTTCTATCTGCGCGTTCGCCTGTCACTGGGCCGCGCTCAGCGTAAAATCAAGCGCTTGGAACAGCAGATCGAGCCTGAGCCAGTGGTTATTCCCACTGTCACGCCTACTGCTATCAGTAAGGAATAATCCTTTATGTTAGAGCTGCTGTTTCTGTTGTTGCCCGTTGCGGCCGCCTATGGCTGGTACATGGGGCGCAGAAGTTCTCAGCAGGATAAACAGGAAAATGCTAACCGCCTGTCGCGTGAGTACGTTGCGGGCGTTAACTTTTTGCTGTCCAACCAACAAGATAAAGCCGTCGACCTGTTCCTCGAAATGCTTAAAGAGGACAGTAGTACCGTCGAGGCTCACTTAACGTTGGGCAACCTGTTCCGTTCGCGTGGTGAAGTTGACCGCGCTATCCGCATCCATCAGTCATTGATGGAGAGCGCCTCGCTGACCTTCGAACAACGTCTGCTTGCCGTGCAGCAACTGGGCCGTGACTATATGGCTGCCGGGCTGTATGACCGCGCCGAAGACATGTTCAACCAGCTGGTGAAAGAGCAGGATTACCAACTTTTTGCTCTCGAGCAGCTGTTGGTCATTCATCAGGCGACCAGCGACTGGCAAAGCGCCATCGAGGTGGCCGAGCGTCTGGTTAAGCTGGGTAAAGACAATCGTCGCAAAGAGATTGCCCATTTCTGGTGTGAGCTGGCGCTGCAAGCCATGTCCAGCGATGACTTAGATAAAGCCACTGGCCTGCTGAAGAAAGCCGCTTCGGCTGACAAACTCTGCGCCCGTGTCTCTATTATGCAGGGCCGTATCCTGATGGCTCAGGGCGAGTACGCCAAAGCCGCCGACGCCTTAAAACGCGTGCTGGAGCAGGATAAAGAGCTGGTGAGCGAAACCCTGCCGATGCTGCAAGAGTGCTATCAGCACCTAGGCCAGCAGCAGGCGTGGGCCGAATTCCTTAAACGCTGCGTGGATGAAAACACCGGAGCCAGCGCCGAGCTGATTCTGGCCGAGATCATCCAGCAAGCCGAAGGCCGTGAAGTGGCGCAGTTGTACATCAACCGCCAGCTTCAACGCCATCCGACCATGCGCGTGTTTCATCACCTGATGGATTACCATCTGGCGGATGCAGAAGAGGGGCGTGCCAAGGAGAGTCTGGTCTTACTGCGTGACATGGTCGGCGAGCAGATCCGCACCAAACCGCGTTATCGCTGCCATAAGTGTGGGTTTACTGCGCATTCGTTGTATTGGCATTGTCCGTCTTGCCGGGCGTGGTCGACCATCAAGCCGATCCGCGGCCTCGACGGTCAGTGATCATCCTCTTCATCCTTCAAGTTGTCTCTGTGTTGGCTGCTTTCTCTCACCCCAGTCACTGACTTAATGTCAGCTCCTGGGGCTTCGTTCAATTGCCGCCTTGATACAACTCGAATGATTTTGAGGAGCCTTCGGCATTGCTACTTATAAAAACTACTTCTTCTTACTGATGGTCTTGCGGACGGAGACCAGCAGGGTGCGGAGTTTTTTGATCTCTTTTTGGGTCAGGGCCGGTTCGGTGTTTTCGCTGGTGTGCTGGTTGTCGATTTCATGTTCTGGATTTTTGGCGGCCTTTTTCCCCTTCGGTGCAAAGCTTTCCTCAAGGCGCTCGCACACTTCGGCACTTAATGAACGCTCTGATTCAGCCGCTGCGGCACGAATTAACTCTTTTAATTCCACAGGTATCTTGATGGTCAGGGTCGATATCTCGCTCATTTTATTCTATTTCCTTCAGCCTAAAGCTTTACGCTATGTCAGCTAGATTAAGCTGTCTAGTGTGTAACAAATAATTCATAAAAATGTAACACAACGCACGGCTGGGATTTAGGGGAGATGACAGGTAAAATGCGGGCGGCTTTTTCCACTGACGAATTGGCCCAAGCCCGATATCCTTAAAAACTGACAAGAGGTTGACGACATGAAGTCTGAAAATAATATCCATAACAATGACTTAAACTCCTCACCCATTGTCGTTGCTCTCGACTATGCTGATAAATCAGCGGCGCTGGCCTTTGCCGACCGTATCGACCCGCGCGATTGCCGTTTAAAAGTGGGTAAAGAGATGTTTACTCACTTCGGCCCGCAAATCGTTAAAGACCTGCAATCTCGCGGCTTTGACGTGTTCCTTGATTTGAAATTCCACGACATTCCTAACACCACGGCCCACGCGGTGGCCGCCGCGGCCGACCTCGGCGTATGGATGGTCAACGTTCACGCCAGCGGCGGTGCGCGCATGATGACCGCCGCCAAAGAGGCGTTGAGCTCATTCGGTGCCGACGCGCCGCTGCTGATTGCCGTCACCGTGCTGACCAGCATGGAAGGCAGCGACTTGGCTGATTTAGGCATTCAGCTCTCTCCGGCGGACTACGCCGAGCGTCTGGCACGCCTGACTCGCGACTGCGGCTTAGATGGCGTGGTGTGCTCGGCACAGGAAGCCACGCGCTTCAAAGCCGCGCTGGGCCAAGAGTTCAAGCTGGTGACGCCGGGGATCCGCCCTGCGGGCAGCAAGGCCGACGACCAACGCCGCGTGATGACGCCGGTCGAAGCACTGGCGGCGGGCGTCGACTATATGGTGATTGGACGTCCGATCACCCAATCCGCCGATCCTGCTCAGACCCTGCGTGATATCCGCGCTTCACTGCGATAAGGCCAGCCGATGAAAAATGATGACAACAGCCGTCTGGTTTACTCCACCGAGACAGGCCGGATTGATGAGCCGAAAGCCAAAGTTGAACGCCCGAAAGGTGACGGCGTGGTGCGCATTCAGCGCCAGACCAGCGGGCGCAAAGGCAAGGGCGTCTGTTTGATCACCGGCGTAGATGCTGACGATGCCGCACTGGAGAAACTGGCTGCCGAGCTTAAGAAGAAGTGTGGCTGCGGCGGTTCGGTCAAAGAGGGCGTGATTGAGATCCAAGGGGACAAGCGGGATTTGCTCAAACAACTGCTGGAAGCCAAAGGCATGAAGGTGAAATTAGCCGGTGGCTGATATTGGCTGCATTTAAGGCGTGGCTTTAAATCGGCAAAAATTAATTTTTTTGCCGATTATTATCCCGAGTGAAAATAAAAAAGAGTGATTGCCAAGATGCTGCTCTCTCATCAAAGCAGCATCTTGAAAATACCGGATTGCCTTCTAACCAGAAGACCAATGAAAAAGACCTGAAAAAAGCAAACAACCTATTTTTGTTTTAATCCTTTATTCTGCTTTAACCATTCTTAACTGCTATTTGCTCACCTGATGACCTACGATCCCGCCGACTGCCGCACCACCTAATGTCCCTAAGGTACTGCCATCAGTCAGAACTGCACCACCCAATGCACCGGCACCCGCGCCAATGGCGGTGTTACGGTCGCGTTTGGACCAGTTGCCACAAGCAGTGACCGACATTGCCAGTGTCATCACTAAAGCAATGCTGGCAATACGTTTAGAGGTAAGACTTGATAATTGCATCATGGTAACTCTCCTTAAAAGGATTAACTCTCAGACACACTCATAAGTATAGGTAATAACCAATATTTCGCTGAAAAATTAACCAGTGCAATATTGCCGCTATCACCTGGGTGTTTAACGCGAAACCTCCGCGAAAAACGTAAAATAATGAGAGTGGGTCGAACAGTTATCTCAACTTGCTCAATTTCTGGTTTCACCGGGCGCAATAGCGACCCAGTGGAATAAAACTAATGAAATTGGCATTTTTGCACTAGGTGAATAGTCCTAATTCACTACAAAGTCTTTTGCTCAAAGCACAAAAACCTCATCACTGGCTGATGCAATCCACCACGATGCCGGAACTGCTCAGGTGCGCTTTGATAGGCTCGGCCAGCTGATCGTCAGTGATAACCCGGCTGACGTGGCCCATAGGGCCGAGGGAGTGGCCGGTTATCTGGCCGAACTTGCTGGAGTCGGTTAACGCGATATTTTCGACGCCTTTCGCCAGCACGGCGTTGACGATATCGGCGCGCAGCATATCGCGGCCGGTGAAGCCGGTTTCAGGGGTATAGCCGTCGATACCAATAAAGGCTTTGCTGAAGTTGACCTGCTGCAAACAGAGCTTGGTTAAGGGGCCGACCAGCGTCTGGCTGGCTTTCTGATACATTCCGCCGAGCAGGATCACTTCGCACGGCATGCTTTTTAGCAGGGTGGCGATATAGCTGCTGACCGTGACCACCGTCAGGCTGCGCTTATCACTCAGGTATTGCGCCAACAGCGCGACGCTGCTGCCACTTTCGAAAAACACGGTTTCGCCTTCGTGGATCAGCGACGCCGCGTACTGCGCCAACTTCTGCTTGCGGCCAAAGTTGGACATCATCCGCTGGTCGACGTCGTCGGTCTGCACCGCCACGGCAAACCCGTGCTCCCGACGAAGATAGTTGCGTCTTTCGAGCAAAGTCAGATCATGGCGAATGGTCACTTCCGACACCTGACACACCTGCGCCAGCGTATTGACGCTGACCCGCTGTTTATCATTTACCCATTGCAAAATTATTTGCTGTCTGTCGTTCATGCGATTCCGAAACGGCGGGCAAGGTGTTGATTGCCCGCACAGTGGTAAGGGAAGGGTTAGAGCGAGTGCTCGGTACGGGCGATGATATCATCCTGCGCTTCAGGTGATAAGGCTGTGAAAAATGCCGAATATCCCGCGACGCGCACCACTAAATCCCGGTAATTCTGCGGCGTCTCTTTGGCCTTGAGCAAGGTTTCGCGCGACACGATGTTGTACTGCACGTGCCAGCCGCGATGCTCTTCAAAGAAAGTGCGCAGCATGAGCATTAAGGTTTGCCGGTCGTGCGGATTTTCCAGCGAAGCCGGGTTCAACTTCTGATTAAGCAACACGCCGCCCAGGATCGCCTCGGTCGGCAGCTTGCCAAGGGAGTTGAACACCGCCGTCGGCCCAAGGTGGTCAGTACCTGAGGAGGGGCTGGCACCCTCGGCCAGTGGCGTAAAGGCTTTGCGGCCGTCCGGCGTGGCGGTGGTGGCGGCGCCAAAAGGCACGTTGGCGGAAATTGAAGACGTGCCTGCGTAATAGGTGCCGCCAATCGGGCCGCGGCCAAAACGGGTATTGTGATAATTCGACAGTTCGTCGATATAACACTGATAGGCGCGCACCAGCAGGTCATCCACCTCGTCGCTGTCATTTCCGTATTTGTCCGCGCCGTTGATGAGCCGCTGGCGCAGGCGTTCGCCGTCCAGCCCGTCGTAGTTCGAGGCCAATGCCGCCGCCAGCTCTTGCTGCCCAATCTGGCCTTGCTCGAACACCAGCTTTTTCACTGCCGCTAGGCTGTTGCCTAGATTGGCGATCCCCACCTGCAAGCCCGACACCCAGTCATATTTCGCGCCACCCTGTTTGATGGTTTTGCCGCGCTCGATGCAGTCATCAACCAGCGCCGAGCATAAGATGTCGTGGGCATTCTCTTCCAGTACGGTATCTACCACGCACTCGACTTCAATCGATTTGCGGGTGTAGTAGCGGATCTGCTCATCCCACTGGGCGAAGGCCTGCTCGAAATTGTCGAAGTTACCCAGCGACAGCCCGCGCGTCTGAGGCAGGAAGCAGCGGCCGCTTTTGGCGTCTTTGCCTTGCTCCAGCGCTGCCAGCATCACGCGGGCGAAGTTGATGAAGCTCATGCCGGTGCAGCGGTAGCCCCACTTGCCGCCGACGGCGGTTTCGATACAACCAATAGCCGCATAGGCATAGGCGTCCTGCGGCTCGACGCCGAGCTTGATGAACTCAGGAATAACGATTTCATCATTATTGAAGGCCGGCATGCCGAAGCCGCAGCGGATCACCTGCACGCAGGCGTCGAGGAAGTCATCGCTGATCCCGGCGTGATAGCGCACGCTGAGATTGGGCTGGGTGGAGCGCAATTGGCCGCAAGATTCCAGAATGGCGTAAGAGAGCGGGTTGACGGCGTCACTGACGTGGCCGTCGCGCCACTGTTGGCCGCCAATGGTGACATTTTGGTACAGCGGGCTGCCCGCCGAGGCTTTGGAGTGGGTGCCGGAGCGGATTTTATTGACCTCCAGTAGCTTCAACCAGCAGCTTTGCAGCAGCTCGATGGCGGCGTCGCGGCTCAGGGACTCTGCCACTTCCACATCGCGGCGATAGTAAGGATAGAGATATTGGTCGAGGCGGCCAAAAGAGACCGAGTGGCCGTTGGACTCGATTTGCAGAATCAGCTGGATGAAGTAGCACAGCTGCAACGCCTGCCAGAAGGTCTGCGGCGGCTGGTGGGCGATAAGCTCGCAGTTTTCGGCCATGCTCAGCAGCTCGCTGCGGCGCGCTTCGCGGCTTTCAGTTGCCGCCATTTCCCGCGCCAGAACAGCAAAACGCAGGATGTGCTCGCTAACCGCCGCCAGCGTGATATCAATCGCTTTCAACAACTGCTCTTTATGCAGATCTTCCCAGTCGGTAAGTTGCAGACGCTTGCGGCGCTCCGCCACTTTATTGCGCAGCCCGTCGAGACCCAGATCGAGCAGCAGCGGGAAGTTGACCGCCAAGTGTGCATCGCCGGAGGTCATATTGCCTTCAGCTTTGACGATACCGCTGTCGAGCAGGGCTTTCTGCTCATCGGTAAACATACCGTAGCAGCGGTCCTGCACCGTCTGGCCGCGCCACCACGGGCACAGTTCGTGCAGGATGGCTTTATTGGCTTCGCTGACTGAGAAACCGGCTCCCGGCCTGTCGCCCAGCGCGTCGATTTCACTTTCGATCCAGCCGACGGTGTACTCAGGGAAAATCGGCGCGGCGCGAACTTCGCTGGCTTGGTTGCCGACAATCAGCTCGTCGTGCTTAATCCAGATTGTGCGCTTTTGCAGATGCTCGGCCAGCGCCAGTGCGCGACGCACGGCCAGCGGCTTGTCGGCATGCTGCTGATAAACCTGAGTATAGTGCTGTGCGCGTTCGGTACAAATTGGCGGTTTGACAATATGAATCAGCGCCTCTTTGTGTGCTTTGATGCGGTCAGACAGCTGTTCCAGCTTCAGTTGAGTCATTATTATTATCCTCTTAGTAGGGCAGTCAGCCCCTTTTCGGCGGCGTAATCTTGGGCAAACGTCAGCAGATCGGGGTCATTCAGCGGTTGGCGCGGGGCCAGATAGGGTTGGTCGAGCAGGGCGTATTTATTGATGCCCAGCGTGTGGTAAGGCAGAAAATGGATCTCCCGGCAGCCGGTTTCTCCGGCAGCGAAGTCGACAATCGCCCGTACCGAGGCGCGGTCGGCGTTGAAGTCGGGGATCAGCGGCACGCGAACAATCAGTGATTGCCCGGCATGTGCTAGTCGGCGGAAATTATCCAGCACCCGCTTGGCCGAGCCGCCGGTCAGGCGTTTAAACGCGGTTTCATCCACGTGTTTTAAGTCAGCCAGCAGCAGATCCAGCACGTCCAGCGAGGGTTCGATGTATTTCCACGGCACGTGCAGGCAGCTTTCAATCGCCGTGTGCAGACCCTCTTGGCGGCAGCGTTGCAGCAGCCGATGAGTCACCTGCGGCTGCATAAACGGCTCGCCGCCGGAAAGAGTCACTCCGCCGCCGGTGCGCTGGTAAAACGGCTTGTCGCGTAGGATCTGCTGCATTAAATGGTCAAAATTCACCGATTCGCCGCACAGGCTTAAGGCTCCGGCGGGGCAGGTGCTCTCAATGGCGGCTCGGTCGGCGGCACTGAAATTTTCGCGGCGGATAACCAACTTTCCGTCTTCAACCTTTATGGCGTGAGGAAAGGCGCTGGCGCAGTAGGTGCAGCCTTTACTGCATAAGCGCGGGTCGAACAAAATGTCCGGCTCGGCCGAGCGGCTCTCCGGGTTTTGGCACCACGTGCAGCCCAGCGAGCAGCCTTTCAGGAACACCACGGTACGCACTCCCGGCCCGTCGTGGGTTGAATAGCGTTGAAGGTTAAAAATCATCGGGGCACTCCACTCAAAACGGCCTATTTATTTTCTTTCGCAATTAAGCTACTTTCATTCGAAAGTGATTTTGACTGCGATCAACAAAATAGGCGTTTGAAAGAGTAGACTCATCGATACTTTGTTTTGGTTCACAAGTTTAAGGAGAGAGTGATGGAGCTTTATCTGGATACCGCCGACGTTGGCGCGGTAAAACGACTTTCACGCATCCTGCCGTTGCAGGGTGTTACGACCAATCCGAGCATTGTGGCGAAAGAGCGTAAATCGCTGTGGGAAGTGCTGCCCGCGCTGCGTGACGCGCTGGGCGGAACCGGCAAACTCTTTGCGCAGGTGCTGGCCTCCGATGCCGAGCAGATGGTCGCCGAAGCCGTGAGCATGACCCAGCGCGTGCCGGGTCTGGTGGTCAAAGTCCCGGTGACGGCCGAGGGCTTGGCGGCAATTAAAAAGCTTAAGCTGATGAACATTCCGACGCTGGGAACGGCAGTCTATGGCGCAGGTCAGGGGCTGCTTTCCGCACTGGCCGGGGCAGAATATGTCGCGCCTTACGTTAATCGTCTGGACGCGCAGGGCGGTGACGGCATCGCGATGGTGACCGAGCTGCAACAGCTGCTCAGCTTGCACGCGCCGGGCGCGAAAGTGCTGGCCGCCAGTTTCCGCACCCCGCGTCAGGCGATGGACTGCCTGCTGGCGGGCTGCCAGTCGATCACCTTGCCGGTCGACGTCGCCGAGCAATTGCTGACCACGCCTGCCGTGACCGCCGCCGTGGCGCAGTTCGACAATGACTGGCAACAAGCTTTCGGACGCAGCACGCTGGACTAACCCCGCACCCTTCCCACTGACCTCTTCAACCCGCCTCGGCATCCCCGACGCGGGTTTTTTTATGCCTGAAAATCCGCATGACATTTAAATGAAACCAGTGATCTATAAAAAAGAAACGTCGTTTCAAAAATATGTGTTTGATCACTTTTATAGAACCGAGAAATAGATACCTTAGCGATCATTGAAAGGGCATATGAGAGAACCGCGCAGTCAGGCCAACCGGAATGGCACGTCACAACCATAACAACAGCTTTCACTACAACACCGCCCGGCGCTGGCTAACCCGCACCGTGAGCGAACAAAACGATCAGGTGGAAACAACATGCAAATCAAACGTGCTATTGAAAAAATTCCCGGTGGAATGATGCTGGTGCCGCTGTTTATCGGTGCCCTTTGTCACACCTTTGCGCCGGATGCAGGTAAATATTTTGGGTCATTCACCAACGGGTTGATTTCCGGCACCGTGCCGATTCTGGCGGTGTGGTTCTTCTGTATGGGCGCGTCAATCAAGCTGAGCGCCACCGGCACCGTGCTGCGTAAATCCGGCACGCTGGTGGTCACTAAAATCGCCGTGGCATGGGTGGTCGCGGCGCTGGCGTCGCACTTCATTCCGGAGAACGGCGTCGAGTTCGGCTTCTTCGCTGGGCTTTCGACACTGGCCTTAGTGGCGTCGATGGATATGACCAACGGCGGCCTGTACGCCTCGGTGATGCAGCAATACGGCACCAAAGAAGAGGCGGGCGCGTTCGTGCTGATGTCTCTGGAGTCTGGCCCGCTGATGACCATGATCATCCTCGGCACCGCCGGTATCGCCTCTTTCGAGCCTCACGTGTTTGTCGGCGCGGTACTCCCTTTCCTGATTGGCTTCGCGCTGGGCAACCTTGACCCTGAGCTGCGCGAATTCTTCGGCAAAGCCGTGCAGACGCTGATCCCATTCTTCGCCTTCGCTTTGGGTAATACCATTAATCTGGCGGTGATTGCCCAAACCGGCCTGTTGGGTATTGCGCTGGGTATCGCGGTCATTATCGTCACCGGCATCCCACTGATCTTGGCCGACAAGTTTATCGGCGGCGGTGACGGCACCGCAGGCATCGCAGCATCCAGCTCCGCCGGTGCCGCAGTCGCCACCCCGGTGTTAATCGCCGAGATGGTACCCCAGTTCAAAGCCGCCGCCCCAGCAGCCACCGCGCTGGTCGCCACCTCAGTCATAGTTACCTCGATTCTGGTGCCAATTATTACGGCGATGTGGTCGCGGAGAGTGAAGAATAAAGCGATCAAAGGGAAGGTTAATTTGGATGACCAAATGGCGAGAATAAAGTAGTTAGGGGGGGGCCGGGGGCGCCCGGGGGCGCTTTTTAAATTCAAATTCAAATTCAAAACCGTGGGCTCGCCGCCCACACTGGCCCAAAGGGTTTTAAACGAAACCCTTTGGAATCCTGCGTTTTTTTGCTGCTGAAAGATCGAGGCTGCGCAGGGTTGGAATGGACATGTTCCAGCGGCCATTGTGTTCGTCGCGAAGTGCCGCCGCTTAGGCGGTTCCCTCGCGGCGGGATTACAACCCGCGCAAACTAACGCGCGGTTTTCCACCTCTTGCTCGGCGTCACTTCTGAACGCGACTTACTGGCATCTATACCGTGCCGTTTCAGTGGTTGGGTTTGCTTTGCTCCTCCCCCTGGAAAGGGGGAGGCTGGGAGGGGGTATTGCAGAAAAATCAGTGGTTTATGTGAGAAATACCCCACCCCAACCCTCCCCTAAATAGGGGAGGGAGCAAAATAAACTCCAATGAAACGGCACGGCTGAGATGCCTCAAAACCGCAGTCAAAAATGGCGCTGAGCGAACGGTTCGAGACCTATGGCTCGAAGCCTGAAGCGAAGGCACCGCCTAAGCGGCGACATTTTGCGGTGAATAACGGAAGCCCCTGAAACACGTCCATCCAGCGAGCGGAGCGCGCAGTAAAGAGCCGGGGATTCTTAAGGGGCGCTGCGATAGGCGCCCCTTAAGGCCGGTGTGGCGGCAGCGCACGACCTTGACCTAGACCTTAAAAAGGTGAACAGCAGTTCACCCACCTGCCCCTAACATGGGCATTTCCCCATCTTCCCACCTTCGCTCGGGAATCTCGCCTCCAGACATCTGCGATGAAACTCGCGTTCTGACAGCGGGGTGCCTCTTGGGTGGCGTACCCGAAAATGCGCCACGTAATTGCCGTAATCCTGCACGCCAACCATCAGCCGGAAACTCTGGGCGACGCGGCGTCCGGCAAGTCTTAGCCACTGCAAGGTGTTCTTCGGGCGAGGCTCGACCACGAACAGCGGCTGGCAGCGGTGGATGACTAGCGCCGCGGGCCGCGGCGCTTTAAACAGTAGAGCGTTTTCAGACATTGCGGGCCTCCCGGCGTTGTACCACGGCGGTTTCATGCACAGTCGGGGTGGAGGAGTTCAGTGCGCGGCGGATCACGAAGAATGACGACACCAGCATGGTGACGGCGACCAGCATGAAGAAGGCGCACAGCGCGGCGTTGATCTGATTGTTAATCACAATGGTGTGCATATCGGCAATGGTTTTGGCCGGTTTAATGATTTCACCACTGTCGATGCCCGCCGAGAATTTCTTCGCCTGAGCGAGGAAACCAATCGACGGCTTCTCGTGGAAAATCTTCTGCCAGCCCGCGGTCATGGAGGTCACAAACAGCCACACGGTCGGCAGAATGGTCACCCACGCATAGCGCTGTTTCTTCATTTTGAACAGCACCACGGTGCCGAGGATCAAGGCCATCGACGCCAGCATCTGGTTACCGATACCGAACAGTGGCCACAGCGTGTTGATGCCGCCCAGTGGGTCGACTACGCCCTGATAGACGAAGAAGCCCCAGCCCGCGACCGCCACGGTGGTCCCGGCGATAGTGCCAACCCAAGAGCGGTTATTGGCCAGCGAAGGCACGGCGACGCCGACCAAATCCTGCACCATAAAACGGCAGGCGCGAGTACCGGCATCCACAGCGGTCAAAATAAACAGGGCTTCGAACAGAATCGCGAAGTGATACCAGAACGCCATCATGGCGCGGCTGTTAAACACTTCGGTGATGATGTGCGCCATGCCCACGGCGAAGGTTGGTGCGCCACCGGCACGGGAGAGAATGGAGTTCTCACCCACGTCTTTGGCAATCAGCGCCAGCGTGTCCGGCGTCACCACAAAGCCCCAGCTGTTAATCACCTGCGAAGCACTCTCTACCGTGGTGCCAATCAGCGCCGCCGGGGAGTTCATGGCGAAATAGACGCCCGGATCGATAACCGAGGCGCAAATCATCGCCATAATCGCCACGAAGGACTCCATCAGCATCGCGCCGTAGCCGATAAAGCGGATGTGGCTTTCACGCTCGACCAGCTTAGGCGTGGTGCCGCTGGAAACCAGCGCGTGGAAGCCCGAAATCGAGCCGCAGGCAATGGTGATAAACAGGAACGGGAACAGGCCGCCGGAGAACACCGGGCCGCTGCCGTCGATAAACTTCGTCACCGCAGGCATTTTCATTTCTGGCATGGCGAACACGATGCCCACCGCCAGCCCGGCAATAACGCCGATTTTCAGGAAGGTGGAGAGGTAATCACGCGGCGCCAGCAGCAGCCAAACCGGCAGCACCGAGGCGATAAAGCCGTAAATCACCAGCACCCACGTCAGCGTAGTGCCGTGCAGCGTGAAGAATGGTCCCCAGTAAGGATCCGCCGCCACGTTGCCGCCATAAACAATCGCCAGCATCATCAGCACAAAGCCAATAATCGACACTTCGGCGATTTTGCCCGGACGCAGGAAGCGCATATAAACGCCCATAAACAGCGCGATAGGAATGGTCGCTGCGATGGTGAACAGCCCCCACGGGCTGTCTGCCAGTGCTTTAACCACCACCAGAGCCAGCGCGGACAGAATAATAATCATCACGCCCAGCGCGCCGAGCATGGTGATCACTCCGGCGAATTGCCCCAGCTCCTGCTTGGCCATTTCACCCAGCGAGCGACCATCACGACGGGTTGAAATGAACAGAATAAGGAAGTCTTGCACTGCGCCTGCCAGCATCACGCCGACCAGAATCCAGATAGTGCCCGGCAAGAAGCCCATCTGCGCGGCAAGGATCGGGCCGACCAGCGGACCTGCACCCGCAATCGCCGCAAAGTGGTGGCCGAACAGCACCCATTTATTGGTCGGAACATAGTCCAGACCGTCATTGTGGCGCTCGGCGGGCGTCATGCGACGGTCATCCAGCTCAAACACTTTCTTGGCGATAAACAGACTGTAGAAACGGTAGGCGATGCTGTAACAGGCGATGGCTGCTATCACCAGCCACACCGCATTGACATGCTCTCCGCGGCTGAGGGCCAACATGCCAAAGGCAAAGGCGCCGATTAACGCCACCACCAGCCAGGTTATCCCGGACTTGACGCTTTTCATGTGTACTACTCCTTGTGTCACGGGTCCTGTAGGCCCGTTTTATGTTTTATAGGTGCAGAGTTTGGGTGAGGTATGAATGGAACATGCTCAACCGCAGCGCAGAAATTCCTGAACGATCAGCTTAAATCCCAGTTTTAAGGTAGTGGCTTGGCGGCGACAGGTGAAATGAGAACAACAGAATTGTGATATGGCTTGGGATTTAACTTAAGAAGCCGGGCGGAAGAACAGCAAAAATGCGGTGAAAGGCGCGGTTTGGGCTATTACAAACATAAAAAAGCAAACATAAAAAAACCGGTCAGCAGGGCTGACCGGTTGAACGTTGATGTTGGCGTTTAAGCGATTATTCAGCAGCAGCCGGCTTTGGCTGGCCTGGTTTATGGTCGCGCATTTTTTCCATTTTCTCAGCGCGTTTCTGGTAGTTCTCGTTGAACTGTTTCTTCTGCTCTGGCGTCAGCAGGTTGTACATTTTGTTCTCAGCGCGAGCGCGTTCCAGCATGCGCTGGGACTGTGCCTGCGTGATGGTGTCAATCTGCGACTTCACTTTGGCTTCGTCGAAGCTGTCAGAGGCTACCAGACCGTGCATGGTGTCCATCTGCGCTTTCATTGCTGCGCGGTCAGGGCGCGCGCCGCTGTCTTTCATGATCTCTTTCATCTGAGTTTTTTGCTGCTCAGTCAGGTTCAAACCGGCGAACGGATTCATATGATGCGGGCCTTTATGGTGCATCATTTTGCCTTGGGTGGCAGGTGCATCAGGTGCTGGCGTAGTGTCAGCGGCGAAAGCGAAAGAAGCCGAGCTCAGAGCCAGAGTTGAAGCCACAATCATTGCGGTAAGTTTACGCATTATTAGATTCCTCATAGGGTTTCAGGCACGTTGCCCGTTTTGTGTTGACGAAGGAAAGTCTAAACCTATGAATGAATAGTAATACGAGGAAGATGTAAAAGAGTGAAAGGCGGGCTAACGTTTTTCCGCCGAAAGTGGAGAAAACGTTTAGAAAGCGTAAGGTTGCAAACGATCCCTTAGCACTAGCTCGGAATTATCCGACCGCAAAGCGGCTTGCAAAAACATTATCACGGTTAATGTTTGGTCGCTAGACGACACTCAAACTAATCATTCGCCGTTTAACAGCGGTTTCGTTCGCCTTGAATTAACCAATCTGCCTATAATAGTTGGCATTTCATTAACATTATCTATAACAGTGAATGACTCTATGGCACTTTCTCGTTATGAAAATCTGGCGCAGACCCTGCGTCGGCAGATTGATTCACAGGTGTGGCTCCCCGGCGACAAGCTGCCGTCGCTGCGAGATAGCTGTAAGCAGTCCGGCCTGAGCTTGATGACCGTCTTGCAGGCATACCAGCTGCTGGAGAGTCAGGGGGTGATTGTCGCTCGCCCGCAGTCGGGCTATTACGTTGCGCCGCGCAAGGTGCGTGAGCTAAACCGCCGCGCCAATCAAACCCTGCACGCCGCCGAGCAAGTGGATGTTAATGACGCCATCTTCGACATTCTTAAAGGCGGCCAAGACCCGTCGGTCGTGCCTCTAGGCTCGGCATTCCCAGACCCCACGCTATTCCCGCAGCCGCGCCTTGCCCGCTCCCTCGCCAGCGCGGTGCGCCGCATGTCGCCACACAGCGCCATGGCGAACCTGCCGCCGGGCAACGAAGAGCTGCGCCGCAACATTGCCCAGCGCTATGCGCAAAACGGCATGGAAGTGCCGCCGGACGAAATCGTCATTACCTCGGGGGCGATGGAGTCTCTGGGCCTCAGCCTGCAAGCCGTCACCGAGCCGGGAGACTGGGTGGCGATTGAGTCCCCGGCGTTTTATGGGGTGCTGCAGGCCATCGAGCGCCGCAAACTGAAAGCCGTGGCGATCCCCACCGACGTGCGCACCGGGATGGATCTCGACGCGCTAGAGCAGGCGTTGGAGACCTATCCGATCAAAGCCTGCTGGCTGATGTCCAACTTCCAGAACCCGCTCGGCTGCACGTTGTCGGTGGAGAAGAAAGCCCGGCTGGTGGCGATTTTGCAGGCCCACGGTGTGGCGCTGATTGAAGACGATGTTTATGGCGAGCTGTACTTCGGCGGTGAGCGACCTATGCCGCTCAAAGCGTCGGAAAATCGCAGTGAAATACTGCACTGCTCCTCTTTCTCTAAATGTCTGGCGCCCGGCTTTCGCGTTGGCTGGGTGGCGGCGGGGGCCTACGCCGCGCGAATTCAGCGTTTACAACTGATGAGCACCTTGTCAGCCAGCGTGCCGGTTCAACTGGCGTTGGCCGACTATATGCAGCAGGGCGGTTACGACACCCATCTGCGTCGATTGCGCCGCCAGCTGGAGCAGCGGCAGATGGCGATGTTCAATGCCATCACCGAGACATTCCCGCCGAGCGTGTCGGTGAATCAGCCGCAGGGGGGATATTTCCTGTGGTTAGATTTAGGCGAGAAGGTGGATGCAGCGAAGGTCTATCAGCGCGCGCTGGCGCAGGGTGTGAGCATTGCGCCCGGCACTATGTTCGCGGTGGATGACCGCTATCGGCACTGCATTCGTATCAATACGTCGTTTGAATGGGGCCCGCACACCTCGCGGGCCATCCAGATTATTGCCAATATTGTGGCTGACGAGCTGAAACACTGACCTGACTGACGTTTAGGCTTCATTCTCGCGCAGAGTTTTACCGACGTTGCCGCCGGGATGAACCGCCAGCAGCGTCTGTTTGTCAAAACCGTTGCGCAGCATGATGCAGCCACAAATAGCATCAAAGATAGCCAGCACCAGCACAATCGAGGTGGTGGCGAGCATATCCAGCGGGTCGATCTCCCGCTGGATATGGGTCTTCAACACCAGCTTGGAGGCCAGCGCAATGGCCGAGTCCAGATTTTCCGTCACGCTAATCAGCGTCACGCCTTTGCTGGCAAGCGTCGGCAGCAGGCGAGTCAGCTCGTCCGAATTCCCGCCGCGCGAAATCATGATAACCACGTCGTCGCTGCGCAGGAAACCGAGGTCGCCGTGGGCGGCATCAGTCGGGTTGAGGTAAATCGCCGGTTGTTCGACACAGGCCAGCATGTGCGCCACCTTGCGCGCTGCAATGCCCGAGGTGCCGACGCCGGTCACGGCTATCTTGCCTTTGCACTCGGCAAGGGTATTGAGCACCTGCTGCCAGACCTGCTGGTCAATATTCTGCTGCAAGGCCAGAATCTCTTGGCTGTAGGTCTGCCAGCCCGCACAGGCTAGCTGCCACTCACTGATATCAAGGGCTGGCGACATATCAAACATCCTCCTGCATCAGGCGGCGGTATTTCATGTGGTCGTGGTACATCTCATGGAACACCTTATATTTGCGGTCGTAATACTCTTTGATTTTGTTGGTTTGCGGCGTCACGGTTTTACCAATGCGGCTCATCGCCGCCATCGCTTCCGGCAGGGAGTCATAGGCTCCGGCGGCCACCGTGCCCATCATGGCGCTGCCCAACAGCATGGCTTCGCTCTCTTCCGGCAGTAACATCGCGCAACCCGTGGCGTTGGAGTGCTCTTGCACAAACACCGGGTTCTTGGTGCCGCCGCCGCTGGCCATCATGGTGTCGATGGAATAGCCACTCTGATTCATGGTTTCAATGATATGGCGAGTGCCTAACGCCAGCGCCTGAATGGTCGCCAAATAGTGCAACGCCATATCTTCCGGGGTGCGCGACAGCTTGAGGCCGGTCAGGGTGCCGGTCAGCGTTGGGTTGGCGCGCGGTGAACGGTTGCCGTGGAAGTAGGGCAGCATATGAATGTCTTTGGTCAGGAAGGCGATGTTTTCTGGCTCGCCCGCCATTTTGCGCAGAATGGCGTTCAGCACTTCATAAATGGTTTTGCCGCTGTCTTTGCCCTGTTTCAGCAGATCCTGATAGCAAGGGTGCGACTGGATCACATGGTCGATAAGCGCGCCGGTGGTGGACTGCCCACCCTCGTTCAGCCAGTAATCCGGCAAGATCGCCGAGTAGTATGGCCCCCAGATGCCGCTGATATAGCGCGCGCTGCGTGACATCGCCATGTGCGCCGTCGAGGTGCCGCCAATCAGCGCAATGCGATGGTCGAAGTCGGCCGTTTCGCCAGACGCGCCGCTGGCCCCTAAAATCCCCAAGCTGCCCGCGTGGGCGTCAATGATTGACACGCTCACCGCCGTGCCGGGCATCAGGCCCATTTCGCTGGCGGCGCGTTGAGTCAGCCCGTGGCCCAGCGGCTGGCCCATGGTTTTCACTTCACTGCCGATTTTCGCCGCGTTGTTCTCCAGCAAATCTTCCAGCCCAATCTGCTTGAAGTAGCTCGGATCCCAGCGGTCTTCGTGGCCGATATAGGTCCACTTACAAACGGTGGAGCAGAGAGAGCGGGTCGGGTCCTGCGTGGCGCGCCAAGTCAGGAAGTCCGGCAGGTCAAACAGATGACCGACGTTGTTCCAGGTGCTCGGCATGTGCTGCTTCAGCCACAGCAGTTTTGGGGTTTGCATCTCAGGGGAGATGATGCCGCCGACGAACTCCAGCACGCGGTGGCCGGTGGCGTTGATGCGCTCGGCCTGCGTGATGGCGCGGTGGTCCATCCATACAATAATGTTCTGCTCGTTGCGCCCGGACGGGCTGACGGTCAGCGGTTTGCCTTCTTTATCCAGCACCACCAGTGAGCAGGTGGCGTCGAAGCCCAAACCTTTCACCTGAATCGGGTTGATATCGGCCTGACTCATCGCGTCTTTTACCGCGTTACACACTGCTTGCCAGATCTCATCGGAAGATTGCTCGACAAAATCAGCTTTAGGGCGGAATAGGGTGATATCGCGGCTGGCCTGACCCACCCGGCGTCCCGTCATATCAAACACGCCTGCGCGAGCACTGCCTGTCCCGACGTCAACGCCAATAAAATAACTCGCCATGTTTCTTTCCCTTAATGTTCTAAAAGTCTGTCAGGACTTACGATTCTGTAAAGCGATAAACAGGATCAATACTCCGCCCCATAACGCCATAGTTAAGTAGCTGCTCACACCCATCAGGTTCAGACCACTTTCCAGCATTTGCAGTACCACCAATGCCAGAACCAGCCCCAACACGCGGCCAAAGCCGCCATCCGGGTTAATGCCGCCGAGGACCGAAGCCAAAATCGTCACCAGTAAATAGGAGTCGCCATAACCGGCCTTGGCCGAGTTGAATTTCGACATCATCAGCAGCGCAGCACCCCAGCCCAGCAGGGCGGAGAGCACATAAACCGCGATAGTGACTTTATGGGTGTTCACGCCGCTAAAGCGCGTAGCCTGTTCGTTAGAGCCCATCAGATACAGGCTGCGGCCAAGCGTGGTGTGCTCCAGCAGTACCCACAGCAGTACCGCGACCAGCAGGAACAGCAGCAGAGCGACAGGAATGCCCAGCAGGCTGCCGTTGCTTAAATACTGAATGGCTTTCGGGAAACCGGAGATAACCGTGCCGTTGGTCAGCAGAATATTCAGCCCGGAAATCAGCGTCATGGTGCCGAGGGTGGCAAGAATTGGCGACACGCCGATATAAGCAATTAGCACGCCGTTCAGTGAGCCAATCACCAGCGCCACCGCCAAACCGGCCAGCATTGCCAGCAGGAAGAAGGCTGGCTGGTCGGGATGAGCGACCAGAATCGCCGCCATCACCAGCGAACAGGCGTTGGCTCCTGCGATCACCGACAGGTTGATCCCGCCAGTCAGCATGGTGATACCCATTCCCAGCGCCAGCATGCCCAAGATAGGCAACTGGGAGGAGATTGACTGGAAGTTACCCAGACTAAAGAAGCGTCCACCGAGCGTGAAAGAGAACAGCACGGCGACGGCCAGAATGATCAGCAACTGCAAACGGATGATGCGGTCACCGGGGAAAAATCGGGTTAAGGTTGTCATGTTACATTTCCTTCGCCAGTTTGCGTTTTTCGTTCCATGCGGTGCTACTGATGCTGACCAGAATGATCACGCCGCTGAAAACTTGGTGCCAATAAGAGGAGATACTCAGCAGAGTCAGGCCGTTTTGCAGGAAGGCCAGCAGCATCACGCCCAGCACGGTGCCGGTGAGTGAACCTCGCCCGCCGGTCATGCTGGTGCCGCCCAAGACCACCGCCGCCAGCACCGTCAGCTCATAGCCCAGCAGCGAGTTAGGGGCCACCGACTGGGTTATCTGTGCTTGTACCACTGCGGCGATCCCCGCCAGCAGCCCCATAAAGCCATAAACATAGAAGTGCAGGCGCAGGATGTTCAGCCCAAGGCGCGAGGCCGCGTCGCGGTTGCTGCCCATGGCGTAGATTTGACGCCCGACGCGGGTGCGGTTCATTAGCACACCGGTGGCAATAATCACCCCCAGCAGGCTGAGCAGCGGCAGCGTCAGGCCATAGTCGTAGCCGTCGGCGGCGGTAAAGGAGAACCAGTTGATGCCGGTCATAAACCAGTCTGGGAAGCCATACAGCCAAGTGCCGTTAGTCAGATACACCAGCAGGCCGTAGAACAGGTTCAGGGTAGCGATAGTGATAATAATCGCCGGAACGCGCAGCCAGTAAACCAAGAAGCCGTTAACCAGCCCGAGCAGCAAACCGACGCCCATCGCCATGCCAAACGCCAGCGGGAAGCTGCCGCCGTGGTGGATGATGTAACTCGCCATCACGTATTGACCAATCGAGGTCATGGCCGGGAAGGAGATGTCTATACCTCCCGCGATCAGCACCACAAACAGGCCACAGGCCAGAATGCCGAGGATGGCGTAGCTGGTGGCGACGTCAGTCAGGTTGCCAAGGGTTAAGAACTCTTTGGTGCTGACGCTCAGGCCAACTGCCAGAACTAATACCAGTAAACCCAGCCAGAACTCATGCTGGCCGATGGCTTTACTCAGCCAACTTTTTTCCATTTTTGAACTACCCATTAATCACCTCCGCAATCTGCGCTTCGCTGCACTGGTGCGGGGCGAATTCAGCAATCAGTTCGCCTTTACGCATCACCAGCACGCGGTGACTGTTGTAATAGGCTTCTGGGATCTCGTCACAAATCATCAAAACCGCCATGCCGGACTCAGCAAGGTCGCGGGCAATTCGGTAGATCCCCTCTTTGTTGGCGATATCAACGCCCACGGTTGGCGAATCCAAAATCAGGATGTGCGGATGCGTCGCCACCCACTTGGCAATGGCAATACGCTGTGCATTACCGCCCGAGAGGGTCTTCACCGGCAGGCCGCTGTCCGAGACTTTAATGTTCAAATCGCGGATCAGGTCTTTAACCACTGACGCGGCTTTGCGGTGATCCATCAAGCCCGTGCGGGTGTGCAGCTTGTTGAAAATCGACACCAGCGTGTTGTCGTAAATCGACTGTTCCATGATTAAGCCCTGCGTCAGGCGGTCTTCCGAGACATAGGCAATGCCGTGGCGAATGGCGTCGCGGTTGCTGCGCAAAGTGACCTTCTTGCCGTTCACTTTGATGTCGCCGCTGTCCGGCTGGCTCATACCAAACAGGCTCATGCACAGCTCGGTGCGCCCGGAGCCTAACAGGCCAATAATCGAGGTGATCTCCCCTTGGCGCAGGGACAGGGAGATATCCTGATACTGCCCGGCGCGGCTGAGATGGCTCACTTCCAGCAACGGCGTGACCTCCGCCGGTGCGCGATGTGGCAGGTGGCTGTAGCTAAAACGCTGGCCGGTCATCAGGAAGGCCAGCTCATTGCTGTCGAGTTGGCTGGCAGGGTATGTGCCCACCAGTTTGCCGTCGCGCATCACGCTGATGCGGTCGGCCACTTCCATCACTTCGTCCAGACGGTGGCTAACGAACACCACGCAAATCCCGGCGGCTTTCAGCTCATTGACCACCCGCAGCAGGCCATTAACCTCGGTGCGGGTGAGGGAGGCGGTCGGTTCGTCCATGATGACCAGACTCGCGTCAGCAGCGATTGCCCGGCATATTGCCACCAATTGGCGGTCGGCGATCGACAACTTTTCTACCTTACGATCCGGGTCGAGAGAAACCCCTACTCGTTGCATTGCAGCGACAGCTTTTTTGCGCATTGCCTCGCGATGCACCCAGAAATCGCCACCCGGCAAATAGCGGTGAATGGCGATATTCTCGGCCACGGATAAATTGGGGAATAACGACAAGTCCTGATAAATAACCTGAATGCCGTAATAAGAAGAGAGTTGTGGCGTTAAAGAGTGGAACAATTTGCCATCAATGGTGATAGCCGCACCTTTTTCTGGCTGATAGACGCCGGAAATCACTTTAATAATGGTACTTTTGCCGCAGCCGTTTTGGCCGGCAAGACAATGCACTTCACCTTTATTTAATGTCAGCGTGACATTATCCAGTGCAAGTACACCGGGGAATTTTTTGCTTATTCCCTCAAGGCTAATAAATGCCTCGGCGGAATGAGGAGAGGTAGGTGAACTGGAATTAATCGTCATCGACTGAATCCTTACTGCGTTCAAACTGGTCAGTTAAGAAAGCAGATACGGCACAACAAACTACGCCGTATCCCTTCCTATTTCTCTGGTGTGGCGAAAACCCGTCATCCTTTAAGCTGCCTCTGCGTTGCCGCCTTGATGCAACTTAAATAATTTAGGTTTTAAAAAATGTGTAAATACTGATCTATTAGAAGCCCAGTGATTTCGCGTTGTCTGGTGTGACTTCCAGAATCTTATTAAAGCGAATCACGTGTTTATCCATATCTACGTCGGCTTTGCCCAGACCATCGATAGTTAAATCTTTGGTGACAGGCTTGCCTTGCAGCATCTGGTCAGCCACGGAGACCAAGGCGTAACCGGCATCTTTTGGATCCCACAGCAGGACTTTCTTAATATCACCGCGCATCAGGTAAGGTGCGGCCTGACCCGGCATCGCGATACCCACCACGGCGATTTTATTCTTGGCGCGTTTTTGCTGAACGGCTTGGCCTGCGCCAATTGGGCCTAATGAACCGAAACCGATAATCCCTTTCATTTCAGGGTAGGTTTTCATTAAATCCAGCGTGGTGGAATATGACTTATCAATATTCTCGGCAACAGGCAGGCGAGAAGTGACTTCATGCATATCCGGGTATTTTTGTTTTTGATACTTAATTGCCGCGTCGGCCCAGGCATTATGTAATGGCACCGTTAATGAGCCGACATAAATAGCGTAACCGCCTTTGCCGCCCATATCTTTGGCTAATTCATCCATGTTCGCTTCGGCATATTTCTGGCTGTCGATGGTTTCAATATCCCATTGACCAATTTGCTGGTCTGGAGATTCGTGGGTTAATACCACGATACCGGCGTCGCGGGCTTTTTTAAGCACTGGCTCTAATACTTTGGCGTCATTAGGGACCACAATGATGGCGTCAACTTTCTTGGCGATTAAATCTTCGATGACTTTAACCTGTGCCGCTGGGTCTGGAGTAGAAGCACCGACTTGGTAGGCATTGACGTGCAACTTCTCGGCGGCATCTTTCACCCCCACTTCCATGCGAGTGAACCAAGGAATACCGGTGACTTTGGCCACCAGAGCGATGTCGTAGGGTTTATCGGCAGCAAAGCTTGGTGTTGAGATCAACATGCATGCAGAAACCACACATGCACTGACTAATGCGAGGTTAAATTTCATGGCTGGTACCTTCTTATGATCTTATGTGTAGGGCGTGGGGTAGTGGTTATTTTTTCCACGGATTGAGATTAACAAGCCGCCATGCGCTTCTCGCCACAAAGTAAACAAAATGTGATCAAAGCCCGCGTATGTTAATTTATATGACTTAATTTGTTAATTTTAGGTTAAATAAAATTCGAGAGCGGAAGAGTAAGGAGGTTTGAAGGATGAATAAGTGCGTTTTTGGATCAAATCGGCATCATTTAATTAACATAAAAATAACATCAAAAATTGAGGAATTGGCTTAAATCGCGCCTACAGAGTCGGCACTGGCAACATAATGCACAGATTGTGAGAGCTATCACGAATTGCCCCTGACCCAATAATGCGCAGTCTCCCCAAAAGGGTGCGCCACTTTCACCAATATCGAGCAACCGCCTCTGTTGCCCACACCGTCAACATGCCTTCGATCACAATCCTGAGCGAAATATTCCTCCAAATCTTGCTGCATATTCAGTCGGAACACCTTCAAGGCGCAAAAGGGTTTGATTTTCTATTATTCACTTTTTATTCATTTAAAGTGAATAAGTGCAGTTATTAAGTGGTTGTTTTTTCGTGACGCAGCCGATTTTATGCATTTATTCCCTTTGCTGGCACGAAGACTGCAATCTATCATCAACCAAAGAGAGTAAAATTTTTAACTTAAATGTAACAACTTCACAGCAGTTTGGTCCCCTTTGACTCTGAGGTAGATATGCAACAACAACTCAACGTTAGCCGTGAAAACTTTGATGACTGGCTGGTACCGACCTACGCGCCAGCCTCCTTCGTGTTAGTACGCGGAGAGGGCTCATGGCTGTGGGATCAAGAGGGCAAAGACTATGTCGATTTCGCCGGAGGTATCGCGGTTAACGCACTAGGCCACGCGCATCCAGAAGTGAAAAAAACGCTGGTGGAGCAGGCCGATAAAGTCTGGCATCTGGGCAACGGCTACACCAACGAACCCGTGCTGCGCTTGGCGAAACAGCTGATTGACGCCACTTTCGCCGAAAAAGTTTTCTTCTGTAACTCAGGGGCCGAAGCCAACGAAGCCGCGCTGAAACTGGCTCGCCTGTATGGCCACAAACAAGGTGGCAGCAAGAGCGAAATTATCGCCTTCAAAAACGCGTTCCACGGCCGCACGCTGTTTACCGTGACCGCGGGCGGTCAGCCGAAATATTCAGAAGATTTCGCGCCGCTGCCGCAAGACATCACCCATCTGCCGTTTAACGATTTAGCCGCGGTGGCTGACCATATTTCTGACCGCACTTGCGCGGTGATCGTTGAGCCAATTCAGGGCGAGGGCGGCGTGGTACCTGCCGAGGCCAGCTTCCTGCAAGGGCTGCGTGAACTGTGCGACAAGCACGGCGCGCTGCTGATTTTCGACGAAGTACAAACTGGCGTTGGCCGTACCGGCGAGCTGTACGCCTATCAGGGTTACGGCGTGGTGCCAGACATTTTGACCACCGCCAAGGCGCTGGGCGGCGGCTTCCCGATTGGCGCGATGCTGACGCTCGACAAGTACGGCGTGCTGTTCCAGCCGGGCACTCACGGCACCACTTACGGCGGTAACCCGCTGGCAACGGCGGTGGCGGGTACTGTGCTATCGATGATTAACACGCCAGAGGTGCTCAACGGCGTGCAGAAGCGCCACCAGTGGTTTATCGACGGCCTGAAACGCATCAACGAGCAGTATCAGGTGTTCTCCGAAGTGCGCGGCGCGGGCCTGCTGCTCGGCGCGGTGATGAGCGAACGCTTCAACGGTCAGGCCAAGCAGCTCAACACCTTGGCAGCGGAAGAGGGGCTGATCGCGCTGATTGCCGGACCAAACGTGCTGCGTTTTGCGCCATCCCTGATTATTTCCGGGGCGGATATTGAAGAAGGCTTGAACCGACTTGAGCGCGCCGTAAAACGTCTTTGCGCCTAAGTTAAGCTCCCCCTATTAGCGAGGTAGACAATATGATGTTAATTAGACCCGTGCGGCTTGGCGACCTCGCCGATATTTTGAAGTTATCCGGTAAAACCGGCATTGGTTTGACCTCATTACCCAAAGATGAAGCCCAGCTGCGCGCGCGAATTGAACGTTCGCTCGCCACTTGGGCGGGGAAGCTGGACAAGGCCGAACAGGGTTTCCTGTTCGTGCTGGAAGATACCCAACTCGGCCAAGTCGTCGGGGTGAGCGCCATTGAGGTGGCGGTTGGGCTAAGCGAGCCTTGGTACAACTTCCGTCTCGGCACCTTGGTTCACGCCTCGAAAAGCCTGAACATTTATAAGCCGGTGCCGACGCTGTTTCTCAGCAACGACCACACCGGCTTTACCGAACTCTGCACGCTGTTCCTCGACCCCGAGCACCGCAATGGTAAAAACGGCCACCTGTTATCCAAGGTGCGTTTCCTGTTCTTGGCCGCCTTCCGCCAGCACTTCTCGCCGAAGGTGATTGCCGAGATGCGCGGCGTGTCCGACGACCACGGCCATTCGCCGTTTTGGGACAGCGTGGGGCGTCACTTCTTTGGCATGGAGTTTGTCGAAGCCGACCGCCTGACCGGCATGGGGCAGAAATCCTTTATTGCCGAGCTGATGCCAAAACACCCGCTTTACACTGAACTACTTAGCCCCGAGGCGCGCTCGGTCATCGGCCAAGTGCATCCGCACACCGCTCCGGCGCGAGCCGTGCTGGAAAGTGAAGGGCTGCGTTACACCGGCTACGTGGATATTTTCGACGGCGGTCCGACGCTGGAAGGGGAAATCGACCAGCTGCGCGCGGTGAGAGAGAGCCGCCTGCTGCCGGTGCATATCGGCCAGCCAAGTCAGGAGCAGGACGCGCCGCTCTACGTGGTGGCTCGTGAAGATTATCAGGGCTTCTGCGCCACGCTGGTGGCGGGCGATCCGGTTATGAACCGGCTGACCCTTGACCCCGCAACCGCCGAGCAGTTGGGCGTGAAAGAGGGCGACCGCGTGCGCGCCGTGGCGCTTTATCCCTTTCGGGAGAACCGCGTCACGCCAAATCAAGTAACCGACTCAAACCCAGAGGAAAGTCTCGCATGATACATCCAGCACTCTTTATTCAAGGACAGTGGCGTAGCGGACAGGGCGCGCTGCTGGAGAAAACTAACCCTGCCAACAATGTTGGGCTGTGGTCGGCGCTGTGCGCCAGCCCGGAAGATGTCGAAGCAGCCTGTACTGCGGCGCGCACGGCTTTCCCCGCATGGGCGCGTCAATCTTTGGCAGACCGCGCGGCGGTGATTGCCCGTTTTGCCGAGCTGCTGACCGAGCATAAAAGCCGTCTGGCCGAAGTTATCAGTCTGGAAACCAGCAAACCGCACTGGGAAACCCTGACCGAAGTGCAGGCGATGATTGGCAAAGTGGCGATTTCCCTTGAAGCCAATCAGGTACGTACCGGCGAGAAACACACCCCAATGCCCGACGGCGAGGCGGTGCTGCGCCATCGTCCACACGGCGTGCTGGCGGTATTCGGACCTTATAACTTCCCCGGCCACTTGCCGAACGGCCACATCGTGCCGTCGCTGCTGGCGGGAAACACTATTGTCTTTAAGCCGAGCGAGCTGACGCCGAAAACCGCCGAAGAGACCATTAAGCTGTGGCAGCAGGCCGGTTTGCCGGATGGCGTGATCAATCTGGTGCAGGGCGGGCGCGCCACCGGCGAAGCCTTGGCGGCGTCGGCGCAAATCGACGGTTTGCTGTTCACCGGCAGCGCCGGAACCGGCTACCAGCTGCATCGCCAACTGGCGGGCCAGCCGGAGAAAATTTTGGCGCTGGAGATGGGCGGTAATAACGCGCTGATCGTCGAGCCGGTCCAAGACATCGACGCGGCGGTTAACTTGACTATCCAGTCGGCCTTTATCTCCGCCGGGCAGCGCTGTACCTGTGCGCGCCGCCTGTTGGTCAAGAAGGGCGAGGCGGGGGACAGATTCCTCAAACGTCTGGTGGAGGTGACTTCAGCACTGGTGGTAGGGCACTGGGACGACCAGCCGCAGCCATTTATGGGCGGCGTGATCTCCGACGTCGCGGCCAAGCACATTTTGGCGGCGCAGGATGAACTGATTGCCCTCGGCGGCAAGCCATTGCTGACCATGACTCGCCCCGACCCGCACAGTTCACTGCTGCTGCCGGGCATCATCGACCTGACAGGCATCGCAGGCGTGCCGGACGAAGAGATCTTTGGTCCGTTGCTCAGCGTGCTGCGTTATGACGATTTCAATCAGGCCATTGAGATTGCCAACCAGACGCGCTACGGCTTGGCCGCCGGGCTGATTTCCACCGACCGCGCCCAGTTCGACCAGCTGTTAACCGAAGCCCGGGCCGGGATTGTGAACTGGAATAAGCCGTTAACCGGCGCGTCCAGCAACGCACCTTTCGGCGGCATTGGTGCCTCGGGTAACCATCGCCCAAGCGCCTATTACGCGGCAGATTACTGCGCATGGCCTATGGCATCGCTGGAAACAGACAAACTTGAACTGCCTGTGACGTTGTCACCGGGAATTGATTTTAGCGGCGCTTAAGCCGCATTGCAGACGGCGAGAGGAGAGGTTTATGTCGGGAAGTGAAGCGAATTTTGATGGTTTGGTTGGGCCGACCCACCACTACGCCGGGCTCTCTTTTGGTAATGAAGCGTCCACCCGCAATCAGAACGCGGCGGCCAACCCGCAGCTGGCCGCCAAGCAGGGATTGCTCAAGATGAAGGCGCTGGCGGATTTAGGTTTCGCGCAGGGCGTGCTGCCGCCGCACGAGCGTCCGCACCTTGCCACGCTGCGCCAGATGGGCTTTGGCGGCAGTGACCGCGAAGTATTGGCACAGGCGCAGGCTTACTCGCCGCGCCTGCTGTCTTCTCTAAGTTCGGCCTCTTCAATGTGGGTCGCCAACGCCGCGACGGTGTCGCCATCGGCCGACAGCGCCGACGGCCGCGCCCATTTCACCGTGGCTAACCTTAATAACAAGTTTCACCGCGCCATCGAGGCGGACACCACGTCGGCGATTTTGCGTGCCACTTTCAAGCATGACGGCCATTTCGCCCACCACGACGCGCTGCCGCAGGTGGCGGCGCTGGGAGACGAAGGGGCGGCCAATCACAATCGGCTGTGCGGCGATTATGACAAGCCGGGCGTGCAGGTCTTTGTCTATGGTCGCGACGGATTAGTCACCGGGGAAAATGAGCCAGTGCGCTATCCGGCGCGGCAAACCCGTCTGGCCAGCGACGCGGTGGCCCGTCTGCACCAGCTTTCCGCTGATAGAACGGTGTTTGTGCAACAGAACCCGGAAGCTATCGATCGCGGCGTGTTTCACAACGATGTGATCTCGGTCAGCAACCGCAACGTGCTGTTCCACCATCAGCAGACCTTTGCCAATAGCGACGCCGCGCTCGATGAAATCCGCCGCAAAATGGCCGCGTTAGAGCTGGATTTCCATCCTATTGAAGTGCCACAGGCCAAGGTCTCCATTGACGACGCGGTAGCGACTTACCTGTTCAACAGCCAGTTGTTGAGTAAAAACGACGGCAAGATGATGATTGTGGTGCCCGAGGAGTCGCGCCAGCACAGCGGCGTGTGGGACTACTTGTGCGAGCTGCAAGACAGCGGCGGGCCGATTAATCAGGTGGAAGTGTTCGACCTGCGCGAAAGTATGCGTAACGGCGGCGGCCCGGCCTGTCTGCGCCTGCGCGTAGCGCTAAACCGCGCCGAGCTGGCGGCGGTCAATGACGGTTCGCTGATGAATGACGCGCTTTTCGCCCGCCTTAACCAGTGGGTCGACAGCCATTATCGCGACCGAATGCACGCTGAAGATCTCGCTGACCCACAGCTGCTGACCGAAGTTCGCTATGCTTTAGATGAACTGACGCAAATTTTGGGCCTTGGAGTGATTTACCCCTTCCAGCGCTAAATTGCCGCCATCAAGGAGCGAAATATGTTTGATTTTCTGGCGCAAACCCTCAGCGGCGAAGCCCCGGCAGCCATCACCGGGCAGACACCCAATCTCGACTGGATCTGGCGCGAGGAGGGGATTCTAGAGCTGTCGCCGCACCAGACCTGCCATAGCGCGGTGGTGATTTCGGCGGGCATTCACGGCAATGAAACCGCGCCCATCGAGCTGCTTAATCAACTGGTGAGCGAGCTGTTGAGTGGGCATCGGCCGCTGCACGTCAGGCTGCTGGTGCTGCTCGGCAACCCGGCCTCAATGCGCATCAATAAGCGTTTTGTCGATGCCGATATGAACCGAATGTTCGGCGGCAGGCACACCCGCTATTGCCCCAATGGCGAAACCCGCCGTGCCCACGAGTTAGAGCAGGCGATGGCGCTGTTCTATCGCACCTCCACGGCGGCGGGCGCCACTTATCGTTATCACTATGATCTGCACACCGCCATTCGCGGCTCACTGCACGTACGCTTCGGCATGTTGCCATTGCAGGACCGGCCCTACAGCCCCGACATGCTGAAATGGCTCGACGCCGCGGGCCTCGATGCACTGGTTTACCACCGTTCCCCCGGCGGCACCTTTACCCATTTCAGCAGCGAAGTTTTTGGTGCCGACAGCTGCACGCTAGAGCTAGGCAAGGCGTTGCCGTTTGGCAGCAACGATCACCAGCAGTTCACTGGAATTCGTCTGGCGTTGCAGTCTCTGGTTAGCGCAACCCAGTTGCCCTCAAGGCACGCCGATCAACCGCTGGAGAGCTACCGCGTCACGCAGGATATCATCCGCTCGAAAGAGGATTTCCAGCTCCACGTCCCCGCCGCAGCCCTAAACTTCACCCCATATCCGAAGGGATTTTTGATAGCGGAGGAGAGCGGGAAGGTTTATCACGTGGAAAAGAATGAGGAGTTCGTGTTGTTTCCGAATCCGTCAGTAGCGATGGGGTTAAGAGCGGGGCTGATGTTGGAGCGCTTTTGAGAAAGCGCTGAAAACTTCTTAAATTCAAAACCGTGGGCGCCGGCCCACACCGGCTCAGGGGGCCGCGCGCGTCCCCCCGAGACACCCGCGCTAATAACTCCGTTGCTTCGCAGGTTGGAATGGCCGTATTTCAGCAGCCACGGTGATCGCCGCGAAGTGCCGCCGCTTAGGCGGTTCCCTCGCTGCGGGATTCCAACCCGCGAAAAAAGACTCGCGGTTTTCCACCTCTTGCTCGGCGTCACTTCTGAATGCGGCCTACTGGCATTTCGACCGTACCGTTTCAGTTATTTTGCCTTGCTCCCTCCCCTATTTAGGGGAGGGTTGGGGTGGGGTATTTCTCACATAAGCCACTGAATCTACTGCAATACCCCCTCCCAGCCTCCCCCTTTTCAGGGGGAGGAGCAGAACGGCACTCCACTGAAACGGCTCGGTATAAATGCCAGTAAGTCGCGTTCAGAAGTGGCGCCGAGGGAGTGGTTCGAGACCTATGGCTCGAAGCCTGAAGCGAAGGCACCGCCTAAGCGGCGACATTCTTTATTGATAGGGAGGGCGGTGGATAACGGAAGTCCCTGAAACACGTCCACCCAACGAGCGAAGCGCGCAGTTAAGAGCCGGGGATTCTCAAGGGGCGCGGCGATAGGCGCCCCTTGAGGCCGGTGTGGCGGCAGCGCACGGTTTTGACCTTAAAGCATTCCCTTGGTCGGTGTGGGCCGACGCCCACGACCTTGACCTTGAAGTTGAAGTTGAAATTGAATTTAAGATTTTTAGCGGAAGTTGGCCCGCCGCCAACCTTTTACCAGCAAAATCCCCCGCCAACGACTACCCTTCCATTAACATTATTGCGATTCCAAAAGGTCAAAATGTTTACTCATCGCTTGGTATTCCCCGCTAGCGTGCTGCGCGGTCGCGGGGCGATAAAACATTTAGGGTCGATGTGTGGCCGTCTCGGGCAGCGGGCGCTGTTGGTGGGCGGCAAGCGGGCGATTGCCAGCGTTGAGGCGAGCGTGATTGACCAACTCGAGCAGCAGATGGTCAGCTATCTCGGGCATGAGGTACTGAGCGGCGAGTGCTGTCAGGAGGAGATCTCGCGGCTGGCGGAGGCGTTTCGGGTGCAGGGCGTCGAGGTGATTATCGCCACCGGCGGAGGGCGCGCGCTGGACACAGCCAAGGCGGCGGGCGTGGCCTGTAACTTGCCGGTGGTGACCCTGCCGAGCATTCCCGGTACCTGCGCGGCGGTGACCTCGCTGGCGTTCCGTTACCATCAGGACGGGCGTTTTCGCGACATGCTGCCTCTTAACTATGGCCCTGCTGCGGCGGTGATTGATGCCGATTTACTGGCACAGGCACCCCTCAACTGGCTAGCGGCCGGAATCGGCGACACCTTGGCGAAATGGTATGAATACCGCGCCATCAGCGACGAACACAACCTTACCGGGCTGGCTGGCGTGGCACGGACCAACAGCGCGCTGTGCTTCACTCAAATTGAGCATTTTGCCGCCGACGCCTGTCTGGCGGTGGATCAGGGCAAAGCCAATAACGCGCTGGAACAGGTGCTGGACGCCATCTTCCTGTATGCCGGTTTGACCTCGATTATGAGCAATGGCGCGCATACCGGCGCGGCTCACGCCTTATATGAAGGTTTCACCATTTGCAGCAAAACGCGGCACTTCCCGCATGGTTTGCTGGTTGGCTTTGGCAACCTGTGCCTGCTGGCGCTGGAAAACCGCAGTGATGATGAGCTGCAAGCCGCGCTGGCACTGGCGCGGGCCAGCGCGATCCCGACCCAGCTGGCACACCTCTCCACTGAACTTACCGAGCAGGATCTTGCCAGCATTATTGACCACAGCCTGACCGCGCCTGATATGGCGAACATGCCGTTTGAAGTAGATTTTGCTGCTATGAAGGCGGCAATTGAGCGAGTGGACAGTCTGGGGCGCAGCCTGATTTAGCCAAGCAATAAGGCTTACAGGTATTGAAGCAATAAAAAAGGCTACATCCCGCAGGAGTAGCCTTTTTCACATCAAAGGGTTATCAGTCAGTTTCAGGGTTACAGCGTGTGGATATCAATGCCGTCGCCAATATTGCTTTTCTGATAATAGTTACGCGGGACTTCTACCTGATACTGCTGGTCGGCGTAAGCCACTTCCAGGATGTATCTTTCGTTCTCGTAGGATTCGATGGGAATGAACCCAAAGAAGCCTTCTGCAACACTGATAGTGCGCGACGAAGGTACGGCGTAACGGTGAACAATCCTTGCTCTGAGTGGCTCTTGCTTGCCAGTTAACATATTCCAAACACGGCTAACGGGTTGCGCCAGTGTGCCGAGCACATCTGAGGCCAGCGATTTCTTATTCATGATGGTTTCTCTCAATGAAAAGCTCGTTGGTCTATCCCCGTCATCAGTCAGTTGTCTGATTGGCGGGGCTTATAACTCAATTCTTATAATTTTCTCAGTTTAAGATCCAATGATTTTTTACGCTAAGCTTAGGCGCTTTTGTATGTGCCGGAAACCTAAGCAATTCTCAGGCCGGACTTTTGCGTTTTTTTCCAGATTTGCGTTCTGCTAGCAATAATGGGCAGGAAGGGCACATGGCGTGGTCGGCCAATTCATAGCGCAAGCAGCATTGGCGACGGAACTGCGGGCTGTTTTCATCCAGCGGATTTTCCGGGCGCATCGGCTGGAAAAGTGGGTTCTTACCGCCGTCGGGCAGCTCGCGGGCGTTGAGCAATGCCATACCGTCGGAGATATCCGCGTCAACCAACTCTGCCTGCTTAATCCCCCAGCCGACGCGGATCCCCGCGTTGCTCCAGTAAATCCCCGGTTTCAGGCCGGAAATCTCCGCCATGGCGTGACACACCGGGCGCAGATGCTGCTCAATCATCTCTTCGAAACGGTCCATTGGCTGCGGCGAAGTAAAGGCCGCGCCGGGGCCATCAAGGTAGATCTGGTGCGGCAAACCTTCATCTTGCAGGGCGAGATAGACATTGTCGGCGGCGATAGGCAGCTGCCAGCCGTGGCTGAGGGAGATGATCACCCAGCTCGGCAGCAGGTTGGCGAAGTACCATTGGGACCACATTGAGATGCGCGCGCGGCGTTTTTCCACATGGCTGGCGTCTTCGGCGTGCAGCGTCAAATAGCGCTCGAGCACGCTGGCGCAGCCGTCGGCGGTGGTCAGCAGCGACATCGGCAGGGCATTAGTCACCAGCGGCGTCATTGGCTTAAAACTGTCGGCGACCCAGCTAATCGGGCCATCGCGGAAACTATCAAGAATTGTTTGCATCGTCGCTGTCAGAGAGATTGATAAACCAAGCTAATAGAAACAGGGTAACGAATAATAAAGTGAAATAATAATGATTTCTATTTGTATTGGCATTTGAGCGCGGTTTGCAGCGGGGATGTGACCGAGCGCAGAAACACGCCCGGTCAGCATTGATTTTTCAGCAGTTACAGCGGGGCAGCTACAGGGGAGAAACCGGTCAAACGCGACTCAGACGGCTGAGGGCGGCCAAAGTAGTAGCCCTGGAACAGCGAGCAACCCTCTTCTTTCAGGCGGCGGAACTGCTCCGGCGTCTCCACCCCTTCGGCGGTGGTTTGGATATCCAGACTGCGGCTCATGCCCGTTATGGCGCGGATGATCGCCAGCGCTTCGCGGCTGTCCTGCATATCGTTGATAAACGACTTGTCGATTTTGATTTTGTCGAATGGGAACGAGCGCAGGTAGCTCAGCGACGAATAACCGGTGCCGAAATCATCCAGCGCGATGCGCACGCCCAGCTCCTTCAGGCGCGCCAGCGTGGCCACGTTGGCGTTGTTATTGTCGAGCAGCACCGATTCGGTGATTTCGACCTCCAGCCGATTCGGCGCCAGCCCGGACTCACTCAGCGCAGACTCAATGACTGAAATCAGCGAGCTATTTTTGAACTGCACCGGCGAGAGGTTAACCGCGATGGTTTGATTGCCGACCCAACTGGCCGCTTCGTGGCAGGCTTCGTGCAGGGCATAAGCGCCAATACTGTGGATAAGCCCGGTCTCTTCGGCGATCGGGATGAAGTCCATCGGCATGATCAGCCCGTTAGTCGGGTGATTCCAGCGCATCAGGGCTTCATAACCGATTACCGCGTCGTGGGCGCTGTCGGTGATTGGCTGATAATAAAGCTTCAGCTGCTTGCTGGTGATGGCATAGCGCAGATCCAGCTCGATATCGCGACGTTTGCGCGCCGCCTCGTCCATCTCTTCGCGGAACATTTCATAGCGATTGCGCCCGTTGCGTTTGGCTTCGTATAGCGCCATATCGGCGCAGCGCAGCAGGTGCTCCGGGGTGTCGTCGCTGTTTTCGGCGATGGCTATCCCGACGCTCAGGCCGACGGTCAGCGAGTGGCCTTCAATAGTGATGGGCGGCTTCACGGCTTCAATCAGCCGCTGGGCAATCTGATACGCCTTGTCGATGTAAGGCAGGCTTGGCAGCACGATGGCGAACTCATCGCCGCCGACGCGCGCCAGCGTATCGCGCTCGCGCAGCACAAAGCGCAGGCGTTTGGCGATGCCGCGCAGCAGCTCGTCACCAATCTGGTGGCCGAGGGCGTCATTCACATTCTTGAAGTTATCCAAGTCCAGACAGAGCGTGGCGGTCAGGCGATGAGTGATTTTCGACAGCTGCAAGGCTTCGTTAAGGCGCTGGCTAAACAGCACGCGGTTGGGCAGGCTGGTCAGGTTGTCATGGTGCGCCATGTGGTGAATGCGGGCATTGGCGGCGTGCTGGTCGGTGACGTCATCGGCAATCATCAGCACATAGCTGGTTTGCGAATCGCTGCCGTTAATCATCGAGGCGGTGGTTTGCAGCGTGCGTTCGCCAATCGGCGTCGCCAGCTGCTGCTCGCTTTTATGCAAGCCTTCCGAGCGTAGGCACTCATCCGACTGCTTATTCAGATAGTCGCTGATGCCGCGATTGAGGCAATCCTGCGGGCGTTTGCCAATCAGCTGGTCGCGCGGCTTGCCCAGCAGCAGCTCGGCCTGCCGGTTGACCAGCAAGATCTCCCGCGAGACGGCGTTCTCGACAATCACCGAGGAGGGGATATTGGCGATCACCGTGTCGAGGAACTGCGACAGGGCGGTCATTTTCTCATTGCTGGCTTCGGCAACTTCTTTCGCCGCCAGTAACTCCTGCTCGTAGAGGCGGCGTTCGCTGACGTCGCGGGTGACTTTGGCAAAGCCCAATAACGTGCCGGACTCGCGTACCGCTTCAATGATGACGTGCGCCCAGAATCGCGAGCCATCTTTGCGTTGTCGCCAGCCTTCGGACTCATAGCGGCCGGTGCGGCGTGCGGTTTCCAGCCCGTGGGCGGGCCAGCCGCTGTCGCGGTCTTCAGAGATATAGAAACAGGAGAAGTGTTTACCGACAATCTCGTCGCGCGTATAGCCCTTGGCGCGTTGCGCACCGGCATTCCAATTCGCAACGATACCCTCCGGGGTCAGCATATAAATGGCGTAGTCTTCAACGCTTTGAACCAGCAACCGATACATTACATCAGAATCTTCGTTCATCTTATTTGCCTGATAGCGTGCCGCTACGGTTCAGGTTCCTCCTAAACGATAGGCCGGCTGTAAGTTGCGTCTGTCCCGACGCATTTTTGCTGTGATGTGTAGGGTAGACGGTATCATAAGAATATTCCTAGTTCGCCTTGTGCTGGCAGTAACTAGTCTGTTTTCAAGCAGATACAGTAAAAAGATCGGACTTAAGCAAAATTTTTAATGTTCAATCGATGTGACAACTGGGAGTTATCGGCCAATGGCGCGGAAACTTTAGGGTAATTTTGCACTCTTTTTGGCCATCCGCCTTGAAGTCTGAATATGAACCAATGTTATATTCACCAAGCACAACATCGGCCCCGGCGGTTTTCATAATAAGCTTGAACAAAAAATTGTCAGGGGAAGTTTTTAGAAAAAAAGGAATTACTGATGAATGGTTTAACTTCTCTGGAGTCGTTTTTAGAACAGTTACAACAACGCGATGCCCACCAACCTGAGTACCTACAAGCCGTGCGCGAAGTCTTCACCTCGCTATGGCCTTTTCTACAACAAAATCCTCATTATCTTGAACAGAGCCTGCTCGAACGTCTGGTTGAACCTGAACGGGTGATCCAGTTCCGCGTCGCCTGGATTGATGACAGCGGCACGGTGCAGGTAAACCGCGCTTGGCGGGTGCAGTTCAACTCGGCGATTGGCCCGTACAAGGGCGGGATGCGCTTCCACCCGTCGGTCAATCTGTCGATTTTGAAGTTCCTCGGCTTCGAGCAGACCTTCAAAAATGCCCTGACCACGCTCCCGATGGGCGGCGGCAAGGGCGGCTCTGACTTTAATCCGAAAGGTAAAAGCAAAACTGAAATCATGCGTTTCTGTCAGGCACTGATGACCGAGCTGTATCGCCATCTGGGGCCGGATACTGACGTTCCGGCTGGGGATATCGGCGTGGGCGGGCGCGAAGTGGCCTTTATGTCCGGCATGATGAAGAAGCTTTCCAATAACACCGCCTGCGTGTTTACCGGCAAAGGCTTGTCGTTTGGCGGCAGCTTGATCCGCCCAGAAGCCACGGGCTACGGGCTGGTTTACTTCACCGAGGCGATGCTAAAACGCCACGGTTTGGGCTTTGCCGACAGCAAAGTGGCGGTCTCGGGCGCGGGCAACGTGGCGCAGTACGCCATTGAAAAAGCCATGGAGCTGGGCGCGCGGGTGATCACCGCCTCCGACTCGGGCGGCACGGTGGTGGACGAAGCGGGCTTTACGCCGGACAAACTGGCGCACTTGGCCGAGATTAAAAACTCACGCTATGGTCGAGTTGAAGAGTACGCCCGCGAGCGCGGTCTGGACTTCTTGGCCGACCAGCAGCCGTGGAACGTGCCGGTGGACATCGCGCTGCCTTGCGCCACGCAAAACGAGTTGGACATTGACGCCGCGCACCAGCTTATCGCTAACGGCGTTAAAGCCGTGGCGGAAGGGGCTAACATGCCGACCACCATTCAGGCCACCGACGCCTTCCTCGCCGCTGGCGTGCTGTTCGCGCCGGGCAAGGCGGCCAACGCCGGTGGCGTGGCAACGTCAGGCTTGGAGATGGCGCAGAATGCGGCGCGTCTGAGCTGGAATGCCGAGAAGGTGGACGCGCGGCTCCAGCACATCATGCGTGATATCCACGCAGCCTGCGTCGAGCACGGCGGCGAGGGCAAGCAGACGCATTATGTGCACGGCGCGAATATTGCTGGGTTTGTAAAGGTCGCAGATGCGATGCTCGCCCAAGGTATTTTATAAAATCCTCGTCATCCTTCGCGCCGCAGGGGCGTTGGCCGCGCTCAGGCTCCCGAATCACTTACCTGTGTAAGCTCATCGGGAGCCTAAGTTTGCCGCCTTCCTGCAACACGAATGATTTAGAGGATGGGTTTAGTGTCTTGAAAAACAGAAAATCCGCGCTAGTCGCGGATTTTTTATTGCCCGAAATAGGGGCCGGGGGCGACGGAGTCTCTGAGGATCAGCTCTGAGGAGAAAGCATTGTTTTGCGACAGATAGCCGCCGTCGAGCATCGAAATCAGGCGATTGATCACTTCGTTCACCATGCCGCTGACCGGGTCTTTAACGCTCGACAGCGCGGGCTGCAAGAAGGGGGCGGTGGGGATGTTGTCGAAGCCAATCAGGGAGACATCTTCCGGCACGCTAAGCTTGGCGGCGTGCAGGGCTTTCATCGCGCCAATCGCCATATCATCGTTACTGGCCAGAATCGCGCTAAACGGCGTGTTGGCCGCCAGCAGGGATTCTACCGCCGCCGCGCCGCTGGCCGGGGTCCATTTCCCTTTGATAACCAATTCTTCACGAATCGGCAAACCCTGCGCCTCGAGCGCGGCCTTATAACCCGAAAGACGCTCAATGGCGGTAGGGGAGTCGAGGGAGCCGGTGATAAACGCAATGTCGCGATGCCCTTGGGCCAGCAGATGCCGAGTGGCCTGAAAACTTGAGCCTTTGTGGTCGCAAAAAATGCCGTGGCTTTGGTGGCTGCGCAGCTTGCGGTTCACCACCATAATTGGCTGCTTGTGCTGGCTGATGATGCTGTCCATGGCATCCACGGTCAGGAAGCGCGGGTAGACAATCACCGCGTCGCAACGCAAATCGAGCAGGAACTGGATCGCCTGCTGCTCCTCTTCGGCGCTGTGTTTGCCGTCGACCAGTATCAATTGCCGCCCGTTGGCTTCGAGCTTTTTGGCTGCCTGAGACAGCAACTCGTTGAAGTAGCTGCCGTTATACAGGGTGTTGGTGGCGACTAAGCCAATGCACTGTGACTTGTTGGTCGCCAGATTGCGCGCCAGCAAATTGGGCCGATACCCCGCCTCTTCGATAGCCTGATAGACCGCCGCCTTGGTGGCCTCGCTGACATACCCTTTCCCTGACAACAGCCGTGACACGGTGGCTTTTGAGACACCTGCCTTCATCGCCACTTCTTTCATCGTAGACATCGGGTGTTCCTGAATCCTTGAAAATTATTGTCATTCTACACGCTGCCCACGCCCTTAGGCATGGCTTGTGCGGCGCGAGTTGCCCAAACCGATCAAGATCACAAATCAAAAATTCTGCAATCCAAACTCTTGAAATCATTCTCGCATATGAACACTCTTATGTGGAACCGGTTACCTATTTCATGAAACTCATCACGGAACGCTGAGCTTCATCCCTACATCAGTTCATAACGCAATGAATTTAAAAAAATAATGCGTTTTCACGAGGGAATTACCACTCATGTCAAAAAATTATGCGGCAGTAGCGCACTCGATAGTCGATGCCATTGGCGGCGTCGGCAACGTGGCGGCGGTGACTCACTGTATGACCCGGCTGCGCTTCACGCTGGTGGACAAAAACGCCGTGGATTTGCCGCGGCTGAAAGCCATCAGCGGCGTGATGGGCGTGGTCAGCAATGACCAGCAGTGTCAGGTGATTATTGGCAATACCGTCTCACAGGCTTATGCCGAAGTGGTGAAACTGCTGCCGCAAAGCGCGACGGGGCAGCCCGCGCAGCCGGTGAAGCAGCGCCTGACGCTGAGGCGCATTGGCGCAGGCATTCTTGACGCACTGATTGGCACTATGTCGCCGCTGATCCCGGCGATCATCGGTGGATCGATGGTCAAGCTGCTGGCGATGATTTTGGACATGACCGGCGTCTTTGACAAAGGCTCGTCGACGCTGATTATCCTCAACGTGATTGGCGACGGCGCCTTCTTCTTCCTGCCGGTGATGGTGGCGGCCTCGGCGGCAATCAAATTCAAAACCAACATGTCGCTGGCGATTGCTATCGCCGGGGTGCTGGTTCACCCGAACTTTATCGACCTGATGGCGAAAGCCGCGCAGGGCCAGCCGGTGGAGTTTATCGGCTTCTCAGTGACGGCGGTGAAATACACCTACACCGTGATCCCCGCGCTGTGCATGACTTGGCTGCTCTCTTACATTGAGCGCTGGGTGGACAAAATCACCCCTGTGGTGACCAAAAACTTCCTTAAGCCAATGCTGATTGTGCTGATCGCCGCGCCGATCGCCATCATGCTGATTGGCCCGCTGGGTATCTGGATCGGCAGCGGCATCTCCGCGCTGGTCTACACCGTTCATAGCTATCTCGGCTGGCTCTCGGTTGCCATCATGGGGGCCATCTGGCCACTGCTGGTGATGACCGGCATGCACCGCGTGTTCACTCCGACCATTATTCAAACCATTGCCGAAACCGGTAAAGAGGCGATGGTGATGCCTTCGGAAATCGGTGCCAATTTGTCGCTCGGCGGCTCATCGCTGGCGGTGGCGTGGCACACTAAAAACCCGGAATTGCGCCAAACCGCGCTGGCTGCCGCCGCGTCGGCGATTGTCGCGGGGATTTCCGAACCCGCGCTGTATGGCGTGGCGCTGCGCCTGAAACGCCCGCTGATTGCCTGCCTGATTAGCGGCTTTATCTGTGGCGGTATCGCCGGGATTGGCGGCCTTGCCAGCCACTCGATGGCTTCGCCGGGGCTGTTCACCAGCGTGCAGTTCTTCGACCCGGCTAACCCGATGAGCATCGTCTGGGTGTTCGCCGTGATGGTGCTGGCAGTGGTGATTTCTTTTATTACCACCTTGCTGCTCGGCTTCGAGGATATCCCTGTCGAGCAGCCCAAAAGTGAAACAACTCAGCCAGAAAGCAACCCGCTGACGCCACTAAATAATCATTGATTTGAGTAACGAGAGAGGACCTCTGATGCAGACAACCACATTTCCCGACGGCTTCTTATGGGGCGGCGCGATTGCCGCCAATCAGGCTGAGGGCGGCGTAAACCAAGGGGGAAAAGGGCTGGCGACGGTAGACACCTTGCCCCACGGCGAGCATCGTCTGGCGGTGAAAACCGGGCTGGAGAAACGCTTCACCCTGCGCGACGATGAGTTTTACCCGAGCCATCAGGCCATCGACTTCTATCACCGCTATAAAGAGGATATCGCGCTGATGGCCGAGATGGGCTTTAGCGTATTTCGCACCTCGATTGCCTGGAGCCGCCTCTATCCGCAGGGCGACGAGTTGACCCCAAACCCCGAGGGCATCGCCTTCTATCGCGACCTGTTTGCCGAATGCAAAAAGCACAATATTGAGCCGCTCGTCACCCTGTGCCACTTCGACGTGCCGATGCATCTGGTCACCGAATATGGTTCATGGCGCAACCGCAAAATGGTCGAGTTCTTCACTCGTTACGCCCGCAGCTGCTTTGAAGCTTTCGACGGGTTGGTGAAGTATTGGCTGACTTTCAATGAGATCAATATTCTGCTGCACAGCCCGTTTTCCGGCGCGGGATTGGCCTTCGAAGAGGGAGAAAATAAGCAGCAGGTGAAGTATCAGGCGGCGCACCACGAGCTTCTCGCCAGCGCGCTTGCCACCAAAATTGCCCATGAAATTAACCCGCACAACCAAGTGGGCTGCATGCTTGCCGGGGGGAATTTCTACCCGCGAACCTGTAAGCCAGAAGACGTGTGGGCGGCGCTGCAAAAAGACCGCGAAAACCTGTTCTTTATTGATGTACAGGCGCGCGGTGCTTATCCGTCTTACACCCGTCGCCAGTTTAAAGAGCAGGGCATTGAGATCCAGACCGAGCCGGGTGATGACGACATTCTCAAAAACACCGTGGATTTTGTTTCCTTCAGCTATTACGCCTCGCGCTGCGCTTCGGCAGAGATGAATGAGAACAACAGCAGCGCGGCCAACATCGTCAAATCCCTGAATAACCCTTATATAGAAAGCAGCGAATGGGGCTGGGGCATTGATCCCTTGGGCCTGCGCATCACCATGAACATGATGTATGACCGCTACCAGAAGCCGCTGTTCTTGGTGGAAAACGGCTTAGGGGCCAAGGACGTGGTCAATGCGCAGGGTGAAATTAACGACGACTACCGCATCAGCTACCTGCGCGAGCACATCAAAGCCATGGGTGAAGCCATTGCCGACGGCATCCCGGTGATGGGCTACACCTCGTGGGGCTGCATTGATCTGGTGTCGGCGTCGACCGGCGAGATGAGCAAACGCTACGGCTTTATCTATGTCGACCGCGACGACGCCGGGCAGGGCACGCTGGTGCGCACGCGCAAAAAATCCTTCTATTGGTATAAGAAGGTGATTGCCAGCAACGGGGCGGATTTGGGCTAATCCTGCCTAAGCTTCCAGCCCGCGCACTCGTTGGCGATATTCCCCCGGCGTACAGCCAAACTGGCGGGCAAAAGCTTTGTGAAAAGAGGACTCACTGGCGTAGCCGACCTGTTCGGCAATCACCGTCAGTGGTGTCAGTTCGCGGGCCAGCCGCTGCGCGGCAATTTGCATCCGCAAGGTGGCCAGCAGCGCCAGCGGCGTATTCCCCGCCACCTGCCGGAACAGCTCGGCGAAGCTGGCACGCGACATAAATGCCAGCGCCGCCAGCGACGCCACGGTCCACGGCTCGGCCGGGGACGCCATCATTTTCGCCACCGCGTTACCCAATCTGGCGTGTAGCAGCCCGCCTAACAGACCTTGCTCCAAAGGCGCGCTTTGCATCCACTGGCGCACGGCCAGCGTCAGCAGCATGGAGCAGGACTGGTCGAGCAGCGCCGCGCCGCCGGGCTGAATATCTTCCTCCTCCTGTTGCAGCAGTGTCAGCGTAGAGTGTAACCACGCGCCCTGCGGCGAGTGCCGCTCAGGCTCGATATACAGCATCTCTGGCAGGGCATCGAGAAAGTGTCGGCTGGCCGCTGGCATGCGAATGCTGCCGCACAAAATATGGCTAGGCTGGCTCTCCTGCTGGCGCAGGCGGTGGGCCGAGTTTTGGGTCAGCAGCAGCAGGCCGCCAGTGGCTAACCGCTGGGACTCGCCGGAAGGCAGATCCAGCCACGCCGCACCCTCCAGCACCGCGTGCCAGCGGATCACGCACAGGTCACCCGCCGCGTGGGGCAGCTGCCAGTCACCTTGCAAAAAGCAGTGGCGGTCAATCGCGCCCGCAGGCTGATTAAGCGTAATTAAACGGCTTAGCGCATCCAAATTAGACTCCTGAGCAGTATTTCCAGCGTATAGGAAAGACGTTATCACAGCTATGTCGCCTAAAATAGCCAGCATAGAGGGTGCTTGTGAGAGGTGTGCAAGCCACCGTTCGGCGTTTAGAGCAGTTTAAGTGAGAGGGTGCGCTATGAAACAGTATCAGGCAGTGGTGATTGGCTTTGGCAAGGGCGGGAAAACGCTGGCGGCGACGCTGGCCAAAGCGGGGTGGAGCGTGGCGCTGATTGAGCAGTCGACTAGCATGTACGGTGGCACCTGCATCAATATCGGCTGTATTCCGACTAAAGCGCTGGTTCACGACGCCCAGCAGCATCACCAGTTCGCGGCCGCGATGCGCCGCAAGTCAGACGTGGTGGGCTTCCTGCGCGACAAGAACTATCACAATTTGGCGGACCTGCCGAATGTTGAGGTGATTGACGGTCGCGCCGAGTTTGTCGATAGCCACACCCTGCGGGTGGTTACGCCGAATGGCGAACTGAGCCTGCGCGGCGAGAAGATCTTCATTAATACCGGCGCGCGTTCGCAGGTGCCAAACATTGACGGCATCACCAGCACGCCGGGGGTATTCGACAGTACCGGGCTGCTGGAGCTTGAGACTCTACCTGCTAAGTTGAGCATTTTGGGCGGCGGCTATATCGGGGTGGAATTCGCCTCGATGTTTGCCAAATTCGGCAGCAAGGTGACCATTTACGAGGCGGCTTCGCGCTTCTTGCCTCGGGAAGATAAAGACATTGCCGACGCGGTGCTGGCGATTTTGCAACAGCAGGGCGTGGAGTTAGTGCTGAACGCCAAAGTGCAGAAAGTCTCTCCAAGCCAGGGCGGTGTGGCGGTTCATCTGCCGCAGGGCGAGGCTCACTTTGACGCGTTACTGATGGCCTCCGGCCGTGCGCCGAACACCCAAGCACTGCAACTGGACAAGGCGGGCGTGAAGGTCAATGAGCGCGGCGCGGTGGTGGTCGACAGCTTCCTGCATACCAGCGTTTCGCACATTTGGGCGCTGGGGGATGTCAACGGCGGCCCGCAGTTCACCTATATTTCGCTGGATGATTTCCGCATCGTTCGCGACCAACTGCTTGGCGCGGGGCTGCGCAGTACGGCGGACCGCAAACAGGTGCCTTACTCGGTCTTTATGACGCCAACGCTTTCACGGGTGGGCATCACCGAAGAGCAGGCGCGGGAGCAGGGCGCTGATTTTCAAGTGGTCAGCCTGCCGGTGGCGGCCATCACTCGAGCGCGAGTGATGAATGAGACTCAGGGGGTGCTGAAAGCCGTGGTGGAGAACAAAACCGGGCAGATCCTCGGGGTCGCGCTGCTGGCGGTGGATTCCCACGAGATGATCAACACGGTGAAAACCGTGATGGATGCCGGTTTGCCTTACATCCAACTGCGCGATCAGATCTTTACGCATCCGTCGATGAGTGAGGCGCTCAACGACCTGTTTAGTCAGGTGAAATAGCAGCATGAGGCTGGCGGATGTCTCGAGGCAGAGGCATCCGCAAGTGGTCAAATCTTGGTTTTCGCCACAAACTTGCCGTCGCGCATTAGCGCCACTTGGTGAGTTCTCTTGTACCAAATCGCGGTGAAAATGCCTTTCTGATAAACCTGAGCATCGGCGTTTTCTTCAATCAGCGCGGCAGCCGTGGATTCAATGTAACCCTGCTTGTCAGCGGGATAGATTTTGATATCGATCCCGTCGATTCGCGCGGTGACTTTTTTATATTTCGGCGCGGCCTGCGCATACTGCGCGGCGGCATTGCGCAGCGCGGCGTTCTCAGCCGCACTGTTGATGCTGGCCTGACGGTTCTGCTCGGCAATATAACAGGCATCTTTCGAGATACCCTGCGCCTGACAATCCGCCATGCGCGACGCCGAGGAGCTGCAACCCGCCGCCGCCATCGCCACCAACACTAAACTCATCGCTTTGATCATCATTATTTCTCTTTTCAACTGCTTAATCGTGGCAAGGCGTTAACCTCGCCCGTTGAATCTCACTCTTACCACTCGGCAGAAAAACCTGCGCCAATCACCGGGTCATTGGAGGTGGTACCGGCGATAGTCGCCTTGGTCACCCAGTTATGGTTGATGCGAGCCGAGAAGCCCACGGCTATCCCAGCTTCCGAGGCATATTCACCCGCACCGGCACCCACCGAGAAGGTGGCGTTTTGCGACACCTGCGGGATGTTCGCCATCGCCGCCACGCCAGCAATACCGGCATTGGCCTGCTTCTTATTATCGTCCACCTGAGATTTCAGGTCGGAGAATTTCTGATTGGTGTAGTTCTGCGACTGCTGCAACGTCTGCTGATCTCCCGCCGCGCGCGCGTGGGATTCCGACAGCACTTCCGCGTGATTCTCCTCCGCCTGACTGTTCAGTGCGGTGATTTGCTGGTCGTAGTAGTTGGAGCGGCGCTGTTGCTGTTGGGCGGCTTGCCGAGTCTTAGCCTCGGTCGCTTTAATTTGTTGCTGGGTCTGCTGTTCCTGCGCTGTGACTTCAGCAGTCATTTCCGAATGCGCTCTGGCATGTAACATCGATTGATAGCGATCGCCGGAGATAATGGCCTGCTGCTTCGCAATACCTTCAGCCGTTTTCTGCGCATCGACGGCAGTTGAGGTGGCCGATGAAGCCGTTGATAAGGCAACTTCTGAATTCTTAACGGCTTTGTGAACCTGAGTCATATCAGCGTCTTTGCCGTCGGTACCGTCCTTACCATCAATCCCATCTTTACCATCGACGCCGTCATGGGGTGTTGGCTGGGATTCCAGTTCATTTAGACGTTGAGTATTGTTGTAAACCTGATGATCTTCTTTATCGAGTTGAACCCCTAGGTTGTCGATAAGATGATGATTTTCATCAATCTCTTGAGAATTAATCTTAACCTGCGGATCAGGCTCGGCAACAGGTTGAGAAGGCTCGGAGCTAGCCACTACGGGTTGAGTAGAAGTGCTGCTGAAAGTGCTGGTTGCGACTAGGGGCTTAATTTCTTGCCGGTCATTGAAGTGGACAAGTAGTTGCGTTTTCTCATCGTTATAACTCCCGCCAAACAGCTGTTGGTTCACCGTCGCCAGATTTTCAGCACCTAAGATGGCATTACGCATGTACAGTGGCATACCGTCATGCTCGGAAATAAACTGATTCGCCGCAGCAAGTTCATCGCCCTGTAGCGCCGCATCAGCGGACTGAACCACAGTTAGGCTTGCCACGCCTAACACAACCCCAGTTAACACCCGACGAATGGTTGAGGGTGAAACGCCAAAATAGCGCGCCAGCTCGGCTTTATTGGTGTTTCCTGCAATGAAAGCTTTGATGATTTCTGCATTGCGGTTTTGAGGTTGTTGCGACATGCCTTTATTTCTCCCTTGAAATAAGTATCCATTAGATACAAAAAATAACACTTATAGCTTCATATTTGGCTAACTTGGGCGAAGCATACACAGGGTGAATGTGACTTGCTTCACCCATTAGCTATAAGATTGACTATTGTCAAGAAATGTAAGCTTTATTAGCTACGTGAATAATTTTCACTGGAACATTTAATTTGTAGCTAACAGCTACTCTATGAAAACCCTATAAGATTCGGGTAGAATGCGGCAGGCGAATATGAAGGGAGCTAACCATATGGCAGATAAAGCAAAAGAGTTTCACGATTACGTGGCACGTTTAGGGATTGAACAGCCCGCGTTATGTATTCTGCTCGGCGTACAGCGATCAACGCTGAATAAGTGGCTGAATGGCACGGTAACGCAGATCCCCGCCGTCGCGGTGACCGCGATTAAGATGCTGTGGTTTATGAAGGAGAGCGATCCGGTGATGTTCTCTAAGTGGGCCTATGTGCAAGATTTCGGCATGACGGCAGAATATGCGCTGAACGAGCGCGCGCAGGAGTTCCTGCAAACCATCAAGAAAGAGCCAAGCCTGCCGATCCGAAAGTTGCTGAGTAAAAGCTAACCCCACACTCCACCTAACCTCCCATCCTGAAAGGGGAGGGATATAACCTAAACCAGGATTCAGTCGAGATTTGGGGTGCTCCCTCTCCTTTTTAAGGAGAGGGCTGGGGTGAGGTTTGTTGAGTTGAGCGCTGTCTTGGCGTTAGCAAACTCTACACCTCTACCAACTCGCCACATCCAAAATCGCCTGCGCGAAAGCCTCGGGGGCCTCCTGCGGCAGGTTGTGGCCGATCCCACCGCTAATGGTTCGATGCTGATACTTACCCGTGAACTTATTGGCATAAGTTTCCGGGGCCGGGTGCGGCGCGCCGTTGGCGTCACCTTCTAGGGTGATGGTTGGGACTTTAATCAGCGGAGACGCGGCGAGGCGATTCTCCAAATCATTGTATTTTGACTCCCCCTCGGCCAGACCCAAGCGCCAGCGATAGTTGTGGATAGACACCGCGACGTGGTCCGGATTGTGCAGAGCCTGAGCCGAGCGGGCGAACACCTCGTCGCTAAACTGCCATTTTGGCGATGCGGTGTGCCAGATGAGCTTGGCAAAAGCTTCCGTGTTGGCGGTATATCCTGCCTGACCGCGCTCGGTGGCGAAGTAAAACTGATACCACCACGCCAGCTCAGCAGCAGGAGGCAGCGGCTTCTTGTTGGCGGCTTGGCTACCAATCAAATAGCCACTTACCGACACCAAGGCTTTGAAGCGCTGGGGCCAAATCGCCGCCAGAATATCCGCCGTGCGTGCGCCCCAGTCGAAGCCGCCCACTACTACTTTTTCCAGACCTAACGCGTCTAAAAACGCAATGGCATCCACAGCAACCACCGCCTGCTGGCCGTTACGCGGCGTGGATTCAGAGAGGAAGTGCGTCGAACCGTAGCCGCGCAGCCAAGGGATCAGCACGCGGTAGCCCGCTGACACCAAAATCGGCGCGACATCAACAAAACTGTAGATATCGTAAGGCCAGCCGTGTAACAGCAGTACAGGTTCACCGTTCTTTGGCCCCAGGTCGACATAGCCGATGTATAACTCTCCGGCGCGGATCTGCTGGATGTTTTTAAAAGTGCCCGGCACTTTGTTGCCAGAAGTTGCGGGCAATGCAGCAACTTGGCTTGAACTGGCAGTGGCTGGTAGCGCCGTCAGCCCCAGCTCGAAGGCGGCAAGTCCGGCTGCGGCAGTCTGAATAAAGCGGCGGCGGGCGGGGTTGTCAATGTCTGGCATAGCTCTCTTCCTCGAAGGTCAGATGGATCGATATGCAGCAGGATCGCCCGTGGCGTAACGCTGCTCTGCGCATGCCTTGATTAAAAGCCAGCGATGTATCTCCGGTGTGTCTGCTTTAACGCTCATTTGTATGCTCAAGTATCTGGCCTAGTTCCGCGCGATTTAACCTTCTATGCCCTGTGGCAAGATGCGGATTCACTCTTGCTGCTTTTTGCAGTATATTGCGTTTATATGCTGTTATTTGCGAGTGGAGGGGAAATGCATAAAGTGGCTCGCCAGCAAGTATTGCTGGAACTGCTCAGTGAAAAGGGGCAAATGAGCGTCGCCGATTTAGCGCAAAAGATGCAGGTTTCTGCGGATACCGTCCGGCGCGACTTGGCTGACCTCGAACGTCAGGGGCTGGCGCAGAAAAACCACGGCGGGGCGATTGCTTTAGATCTCTCGGCCATGAACCGTCAGGGGCGCAGCCATCTGTTAGCCACCACCAAGCGAACGCTGGGGCAGGCGGTTGCGGCGCAAATCCCCGCAGGCAGCACGATTTTCCTTGATGCAGGCAGCACGGTGCTGGCGGTGGCAGATGCCCTGCGCGGGCCGATGACCGTCATCACCACCTCGCTGGATATCGCCCAGTGCCTGAGCGAACGCCCGGAGATCCAGCTGATCCTGCTCGGCGGCAGTTGGGATGCCAAACAGCGACTGTTTGCTGGCAGCGCCACGCTTGCCATGTTGGCGCACTATCGCGCGGATATCGCCGTGCTGGGGGCCTGCGCCATCCACGCCCAGCTTGGCCTGAGTGCCAGTCAGGAGGCCGACGCCGAAGTGAAACGCGCCATGCTTAAGCTGAGCGCCGCCCACTGGTTAGTCGCCGATCACCTCAAACTCAACCGCTGCGAGCCGCATCTGGTGGCCGAGCTTTCTGATATTCACCGCCTGTTCCTCGACCGCCCGTGGGGCGAGCTGGGTGAGCAAGATTCGATCAAAGTCAGCGTCACCGCCTCGGGGACGCAAGGAGAAAACCATGAGTGAAACAACCCGTACCTCCTCTAAAAGCCTCAACGTCGCGCTAATCGGCTACGGCTTTGTTGGTAAAACCTTCCATGCGCCGCTGATCGGCGCAACGCCGGGCTTAAACCTGCTGGTGGTGGCGTCGCGCGATGCAGAAAAAGTCCACGCGGACCTGCCAGAGGCGCTGGTGATTGCTTCTCCAGAAGAGGCCATTCGCCATCCTGACGTGGATCTGGTGGTGATCGCTTCTCCTAACGCTACTCACGCGCCGCTGGCCAAAGTGGCGCTGGAGGCGGGCAAACACGTGGTGGTGGATAAGCCATTTACGCTGGATATGCAGGAAGCGCGCGAGTTAATCGCGCTGGCGGACCAGCAACAGCGCCTGCTGTCGGTGTTCCACAATCGCCGCTGGGACAGTGATTATCTCGGGGTGAAGCAGGTTATTGAGCAGGGGCTGATTGGCAAGGTGGCGCATTTTGAGTCGCACATTGACCGTTTCCGCCCAGAAGTACGGGTGCGCTGGCGTGAGCAAAACGTGCCGGGCAGCGGCCTGTGGTTCGACATCGGCCCACACCTGATTGATCAGGCACTGCAACTGTTCGGACTGCCACAGACGGTGCAGGGCAATATCGCCACGCTGCGCCCGAATGCCGAGATCAACGACTGGGCGCACGTGGTGCTGAACTACCCGTCGCACAAAGTGATTTTGCATTGCAGCATGTTGGTGGCAGGTGGCGCGTCGCGTTTTGCGGTTCACGGCGAGAAGGGAAGTGTGGTGAAGGCCAACGCAGACCGTCAGGAGAGCCAACTGCTGGCTGGCGTGGTGCCGGGCAGCGATGTCTGGGGACAGGATGATGACGCTTTGGTGCTGTTCGAAGGCACTAACCCGCCGCGCTCTATCGCTACTCCAAAGGGCGATCAGCGCCAATACTATATGCAGATCCGCGACGCCCTCAACGGCGAGCGAGCTAACCCAGTCCCTGCGGTTGAAGCCTTGGCCGTGATGGCGGTGTTGGAAGCAGCGGTAAAATCTTCCGAGACGGGGCAGTCCCAACCTTTAGACCTGACCCGCGCCGAGCAAACTAGCTTGAGTTAATGAGTTTGGTTGTGACGTAAAAATGCAAAAGCCGCCGGAGAGTCTGGCGGCTTTTTTGTTGCTGCAAATTAGGCTTAGTTGGCTTTCGGATTGTCACTCTGCGGCGCCAGCAACACATATCGACTCAGCAACTGAACAAACTGATTATCCAGTTGCTTCACCAACTGTGATGGCACTTGATCATTTTGCTGGCGGGCTGCGGCCAGTTTTCGCAGTGACTCTTCTACCGGCGGCGCGGCGTTCAGCGCCTGCTGGATGGAGAATACCGAGGATTTGAGCTGCGACACGGTCATGTATTTTCCGCGCTGCTCGTCCAGACCATTTAGCTTCTCGGCCAGCTGCTGAAGCTGGGTGTTCGCCGAGTGCCAGCCGTTTAGGCTGTCTAACGGCGCGGCGTTGGCATTTAACTGACGGCTCCAGCTTTGCGAAAGCGCGAGGCTCGCCGGGTCCGCTGGCCACAGGGTCTGCGCCTGTTCGACCAGATGCGTGCCGCTATCCAACGCCCAGCGCGGCGACAGGCTGGCAAGTTGTTCGCTCTGCTGCTGGGTGGCGGCGATAAAACTCGGCGCGGCTTTAGCGAGCTGCTCGGCGTTTTGGTGCTTCAGCGCGGCCAGCTCTTGCGAACTCATTGGCTGAGGCAAAACGGGCAAAGTCGCCAGCAATCGGTCTTTGGCGGGCGAATGGCTGAAGGTCTTGAGACCCGCCGAGACGCCGCTGCCAATCAGCACAGTTGCCAAAACCCCCATCACAAAGCCTTTCCACTCGACTGGTGGTTTAGCTTCCGCAGGGGCAATCACCACCCGTGCAGCAGCCGGTTCGGCCTGCGCCACATACACCCAACGGCTATCGCGATCGACTGGCGTTTCGGCTTCAACCCTCTCATGTGATAGGGGAAGCACCACTGCGTTCTCGCTGGTGGCCTGACTGTTTTCCAGCCGCACCGCGGCGTTTTGCAGCAGCCGACCCAAGGCCTGCAACTGGCTAAGGTGTTTTAGCTCAAGGCGCTGAAGTTGGTCGCAAAGTGAGTTGATCAGCTTTTCAGCCTGATAAATCTGCGGCAAGTCGTGGTATTGCAAGGTCATGCAGCGCAGAGCCTGTTGCAACCGCTGGTTAAGGCCGTTGAGGATCTCAATGCGCGCATGCACCGCCTGCGGCCACAGCCCTGACCATTGATGAGACAGCAGGGCGTCGAGAATTGCCAAGCCTTCGTTCAGGCCAGATAAACCGGCCAACTGCACCCGCGCTTGGGTGTACCAAGAGGCGGTTTGCAGCTCAATTCCGTTCTGCTGGAACAGATTGAGGCACAGTTGTTCGACCTTTTGCCAGCTCACTTCTGGCCGTGCCGGATGGGTTAATTTGCCGAGTTCTTCTCGGATAACGCGATAATCAGCAAGCTGACGGGGATCGCCACCCGTGCGTAGCTGGCGCTCAATAGACATTGATCGATTCCTTTCAGGCGTGTCGGAAGGGTTTTAGAGATATTGCTGCTGTTTTAAATGGCGGATCAGCACCCGACCTTCGGGCATAAAGGCCGTGCCGAAATGCACCAGCCCGAACTCTTTAAGCTCGGCGTCAATGCCGTATTCCAATTGGCCCGGCGCGGATTGCGGCAGCAAGATCACCTTAATTTTTTTCAGCCGCGGCTCATATTTCAACAGCGTATGCGAAAGCGTGGTCAGCAGAGAGTGCGCGGTGCCGGGCATTCCTTGCAGGATTTTGCTCATATCCGGCAGACCGTAGTCGGGCAAGTGGCTCAGCGTCCCCGCGCGGCAGTTAAGAATGCGCTGCATATTGTCGAGCACCGAGAGGATCACCTGATCCTGCTCGCTCACCTGATGCAGATTAAGCCCCCCGGCGAAGTTACCGAGCAGCATTTCGTAGAGTGAGGGCGAGTGACTTTGCGACATCACTTTTTCTCCTCGCGCAGCGTAAGATTGTTGTTACCCAGCTCGATGACGCGAGGGGAATCGGGATCAAGTTCTTCGCGATTGATCAGCAGCCGCCAGTGATCTTTATTCATATCCGGGTGGCGGAATAGGCCGACGATGGCGACAAACTTGGCGTCTTTTTCCATTGGCATGTCCAGTGACGCCGAGGTCCCCGGCTTCACCACCAGGCTGCGAGTCGCCAGAAGATCCTCTTTCAATGTGTCTTCGCCATCTTGGGCAAGCTGTTGATAAACCGTTTTCTGGAAGGTTTTGTCGTCGCGCAGCTGATAGACCCGCACCATCACCGGCTCGGAGGAAGAGTTCTGCTCTTTATCATCCGTGTTCAGTGCTTCACGGGCGGTAAAATCCAAATGCAGGACTTTTATCTGCTTGAAGAATATCGATTTGGTGGCAGCAACGGTGCCATCCGTTACGCTCTGAGTCAGCCCGCAGCCGCTCAACAAAAGGGCTAATACGGAGAGTCCGATTTTACTTTTCCAGACGGTATTTAATAACACGCGGTATTCCTTCTTGAGGCTTGTGGGTAGCCATGCCGCTATAAAGGCCTAGCTCCACGGTAAAATAATCAGGTATGTCTTGGGTTGAAGCTTCATCATCCAGCCCCAGTACGCCGGTGAGTCCAAGCCAAATCGGCGTATCTCCCAAGATGGGAGTAGGAAGCAGGCGAATGGGGACGGTAAGTTGAATGCGTGCCTTGTAGCGCCAGCCCAGATAGACGCGCAACAGCACCAGAAAATCGGCATAAATCGAGCCATCCGGCAGCCATTCCTTGGCTTCTTCACTATCTTCAGTGTGCAGGGAGATAAGCAACTGACTGTTGGCATCGGTGGCTTCATCACCCAATACGGTGGCGTCGCGCAGCCAGTCGGCGCCCTCGTCGGTAAATGCCATGGGTGAGGCAATACGCACGGCACGCAGGCAGTGCGGCGTGACATCTGCCCGCGTTGCCGGAGCCAGCAATCGCACCAGCGCCTGCACGCCTTCAGCCGTTCTCCCCGGCTGGCGCATCACGCCGAGTAGCGCCAAAAATCTCGAGGTCGGCGTGGCAAAATGCTGCTGCGAGCCGGGGATCCCCATGCCAATCAGACCCAACAGGTTCTGCGAAATATTGTCTTTGCCGCCCGCCTCATAGGTCGCCGGGTAGGAGTATTTGCGCCAGATACGATAGAACTGGGTCATGATGCGATGGTTGAAAATATCGAGAAAACCCGCCAGCGCCTCGTGGCCTTCGCGTTGCTGGGTGATGTCGTCGATATAGGATGTCGGCAGTGGGGAATCAACGCCATACAGCCCCATAAAGGTGGTGCGCACCGTCGGCAATCCGTCGGCATCGGTTTCCAGCGCTTTAAGCTCGCTGACGGGAAAACCCATCCCCGGATGGGGCCGAAAACGCACCGGATCGTCCGCCGGATTGGCGGTACTTCCCAGTTTTGGCATGCCCGGTTGTTCAAGCAACTGACAGAATCGGAAAAAATTAATCTTACTGATATCCCGCTCTAACCTGGCATTTAGCCCGGAAGACGGGTTTTGTGATTCTCTTCCCATTCAAGGCGTTCTCCGGTGGGTTGCAGTATGAGTGTTAGGCGATTAAACAGGTGAATATCGGTATAAAGAGCGAAGAAGCGGCTGAGCATTTCACCGAACAGGCAGATATCCCCGGTACCGGCAAATCCGTTGCTGTCGAGGGTGATTTCAATGTGTACCCCGCGCAGCAAATAACCCCGTTCAAAACGTTCAATTTCGCTATGTTTTACGTCGGCAATAGCATCCAGACGGCGGCGGTTCATTTCGCTTTCCGTCCAGTCATACAGGGCGAGCGTGCCGCGCAGCACTTCCGCGCTGTCCATCATCCACAGGAAGCTGCTGCCCAAGTGGCTGAGCACTCGCCAGTGAAAACGATCGCGGTTTGGCGGATAGCAGGGCATGGTCGGCACTGACAGATTTCGCACCCGCACATTGGCGCCGGTGGATTTGACGACGGTATCCAGCACGGTGCTTTGCAAGGATTTGCGCGGCAACTGGCCGTTAGTTCCTGTCAGATTTAGGGAGAGATTCTCACTCTCCGGCACGGTGTGGTTATCAAAAGCTTCTCCACCTAATACCAACCAAGTGTCATGCAGGCCCGAAGGACCACGCTTCACTCGCGTGTGGTAGTAATACTCGGGCGCGTCGTGGCGCAGCATGCCACCTTTATGGCGGAAGCTAGTGAAAGGCACGTACACCTGATAACCCGAGTTTTTGGACGAGATAACCGAGTCCACCGAGTAGATTTCGGTATAGCCATCCTGCACCCGCATTGGGCGCAGCAGGTATTCCGTCTGCAAAGAGGAGAGGGTCAGAGGATCCGACTCCAGCGAGAACAGATTAATCACCGGCACGCAGTGCAGGCGCAGGTTTTTTTCTGAGAAAGAGAAGTCGTGCTCCCAGCGTTTTTCCAGCACGACGTCAATCTCGAACCATGGGAGTGTATCCGGCAGGGGCACCGATTCCAGCCCTTTGAGGGTGACGAACATAAACTTTTCGCGGAAAGTGAAGTACTCCAGCAAGAGCTGGTAGCCGCTGAACGCGGTGTCACCTTTCGGCCAGAGCTGGTCTTGCTCGGCAAAACCCTGTGGGGCAAAAAAACCGTCTAACAGCTGGCGGTCGGTCTGGCCCGGCAGGCGGATCCACAGCTTGGCGGTGTTGAGCGTTAACGCCTCATGCAGGGCGCAGGCCAGCGGAGCATCGGCATCAAGATAGAGGGGTACTTGGCCCAGCTTGATTTTTTTCCAGTCAGCCAAGTCGCCGCAGTTAAAACGTAAACGCATCACCGAGCGACCGTCCGGCTCGCTGTCCAACACGGCGCGTTGCAGCGAGATCGGCAGCAGTTCGATATCCTGAGTGGTGGTGTAGCGACAGCGCGTTGCGTGCTCACCAATCGGACGCGAGAGGACTTCGAACCCTTTGCGCATCATCATCCGCTCTTTCATTTCCCGCCAGTCTGGGGTGAATTCCACAATCGACAGGGAAGGGATAGTGCGCAAGTAGTGCGGCCAAAGCAGGCTGACCAGCCCTTCGGTAAGTTCCGGCAGGTCATCATCAAGCTTCTCTCGCAGGCGGCCCATCAGAAAAGCAAAGCCTTCAAACAGGCGTTCAACATAGGGGTCACGAGCCCCGACTTTATCCAGATTCAATCCGGCAGCGCGGTCAGGGTGCGCGCGAGCAAATTCTTCGCCCGCTTCACGCAGGTAACGCATTTCGGCGTCAAAATAACGCAGGGTTAGGTCGTCCATGGGATCTCAATGATAAAGAGTGGTGGTTGGGGATTTAATTTGTGAGGTGGTGGTTTAAAAGATTTAACTATTAATCAGAATCAGTCAGTTATTGGAGTGAGACGTTTAATACATATATGGCTGTGTTCATTTTTTAAAGCGTAGTTATCATTACTTATCGTTAAGGAATAACTACAGTTTCCTTTTGTCGCTTTTATGAAAAACCACTTATGGCCCACTTTGGTATTGATTTTTTCAGGAGGCATAGTTCTCCAGCCAATGTCTATTTCTTTATTTATATGTAGTAAAGTGCTGAAAGAGGGCGCTATGCTTATCTTTTCCTGAGGATTTAAAATCCTTACTTTTTTTAGCTGGTCTACTTCCTCTATGGACGGTTCGTCTTCGGAAATAACTCTTTCCATAACATAAACACGAACGATCTCGTTTGTGTTGTTTTTTATTGTAATACGTGGCTTTAACTTATAAGACAATGTAATTATAATTAGCAGGGCTAATATAGTTGTGGTGATTTTTCTTCTTTTTATGATACTAATCATCTAGTTTCCCCTAACGAGTTATTACTAGAGATTTTTATGCACCAATGTTCATCTCTCGACTCCGTAAGAACATTGTCACTTTCAGATTCCAATGCATTTAGGATATCTTGAGCTGTCAGCTCTTCCGCGTATTTTCCAAATTCTTTAAATAGAGAAAACCCTATGTTCATACAAACAATATCATCGAGAGGATCTTTTTTAGACTCAAAGCTGGTTCTTATTTGTTCAATGTTTGAACCCGCAAGTAAAGTTTCAACTGAAAACCCAGTGCTTAATCCTACATAACCATAATGTATATTAGACCAGACATCATAGAAGTAATCGTGACTTTTGTATTTGTGGTAATGACTCTTTGAAATTTCCCCGCTTGTTAATGGGCGCTCTACAGCTACTCTACCAAATTTAGATTTTATTAAATGCTTATGATCCCAGATGGATCCTGTTTTTACTTCTTGAAACCAAATTGCCATCGCAGCAACCGGTGAAAGTTGCGGTGGTGGGTTCAATTTATTATACCAAGGACTATTTTCCCATTCTTTCATACTTTCGTTATAAGTTTCTTTGTCTATAAGATACCTAATCTGTTCCGCAGTCTGACTTTTTACATTCTTTTTAATTTCATTAACAATATATTCGGCAACAACTAAGGCGCCATCTGTGTGCGTACAGATTATTTTATTTTTTGGTGAGCTAGCTTGGTTATAGTTGTAGGCAGATTCGCCTGCTTGAGTACTTGGTTTAGAGTAATCAGAAGGAGTTAAATCATACGTATCATCCACCATCGACGGAATAAACTCAGCTTCGCAAGGGCAGCTGCTTTTGCTATGCAGGGTGCCTGCGAAATTTCGGCCGTGGATTTTATCGCCGGGAATATGGCCGATAATAAAGTAAGTGCCGGGGTGTTTGCCGCAGGTTACGCGATCTTCCTCGCGAGCCACGGCTCTGCCGAACAGTGTGTGGGTTGTATCACCTTCAATGATGATACCGCCACAGGTGGTTTCATCTTCCACCACCAAGTAATAACCCTTTGCCATAAATAATCCCTTATTAAGTGTTAACCACACAACACCGCAGCCCTTGCCGGGTCGAGCGCTATTAGCCCGCTGAGCAAGGTTTCCATATCGCTGTGCAGGCGAACTTTGTCGCTGTCACTGCGCTGCGCCTTCATACGCAGTAACTTGAGGCGTCGGGCTTTGACCTCAAAAACCAATCCCGGCTCCCAGTGGTTTAAGGTGAGGGATGAGCCGCCGCTATCCAGATCCGCCAGCAGGTGGAGCGCCATGTCGTTCTTGCCATATTGCTCGGCGACGCGAGCCATCACCAGCCGCAACAACCATTGATGGCGCGGGGTAGTGACTCCCGGACGTGCTTGCAACCAGAGGATCGCGGTTTCCACGCCGTCACTGTCGGCCTGTGCCAGCACCTCGCTTTCAAGCTGAAGAATATCGTCCTCGCCGGAGGTGACGGCAGCGGCGGGTTCATTGCCCCAGCCAGTGACCGATTCCAGCACCTGTTGATTAATCCAGTCTTGCGTGACTTCATCCGCGAAGGGCGTGCCGTCGCTCCAACACAGGCTTTCCAGCCCGGTGAGGCGGGTCAGCAGCAGGCGTAAATCCTGAGTAATACAGCTGGCCCAGCTGTCGAAGGGAGCACCCGCCTTGCTAAGTGCCTGATGCAGATACCACTGCACGTCGAGCCAAAAGTGGTTAACGCCTTCGGCAAACATCGACTCTGCCTGTTCCAGCAGTTCAATCCAGCTCTGTTGGAGATAGAGACGCTTGAGCTGCGCGCGATACTCCGGGCGCGGCGGCAGTAAGCGAGTACGGCCACTGGCATCCAGCGGAGGAAGCTCATGAACCGTATCCCAACGCACGCTCTTGATCAGATGATGACCCGAGAGCCAGCCTTGAGGCTGGTCGCGCAGGTATTTTGCCAGCGTCTTTGCCTGATCCAGTAGGTCGCGGCCGGACTGCACCGGTCGCAGTGAGGGGGACGCGCTGGTGGATTCCGCCGAAGGGCTTGAAGAGCCGCTATTTTGCGGCACCACGGCATGCATCCCGCCAGACTGCGCGAGGCGATTTTCCAACACGGCGTAGAGCGCGCCGAACTGTGGGCGACTCGCTTCAGGCCAGAGGCTTACGCCTTGTTCGAGGAGTGTCAGAGCCGCCACGATGCGGGAAAAATCGGCTTTATCGACTTCGGGATAGAGTGAAAGGCTGTCCAGCATGCGCGAGCCTGCAAGCCATTCGAGCGCCGTTCTTCTGCTGGTGGCGCGCTGCGGGTGCAGCATCTCACCAAAATCCCCGATGAGTCCTGTCAATAGGGAGAGGCCGTCGGCAAAGCCTGCTTCGCCATCGCGATGCAGTCGTGCCCAGATGTAATAGGTGGCGACCCGCACATCCTTGCAACTGGCGTTAAGCAATTTCTCCGACAATTCGCAGATAAGCGTGGTATTGGCCCCCGAGAGCTTATTTACCTCTTCGCGCATTTGCTGAAAGTCGTCGTCATAGCCCGGATCTTCACCGGCTGGAAGATCCGCTGAGATCGGTTTTAACCAGTTATTCCAGAGTGCCGCCTGCTCAGTTGCCAGTTGCAAGAGTGATGAAGACTCGGCGCTGCAAGCCTCTTGCAGCGTGATTAATGTGGTCATTACGGGTCCTGTTGAATTTTAAGCGAGAGGGGCGGAGATCACTCTTGGGCTATTGCATCGGCGTCAAAGGACTTTTCAGCCGTAGCTTGCGTCTCAGATGTCAGGAATATTTTCGTCGGCAGCGTGAAGTTGCGCAGCTGCAACAGTCCCAGAGGGCCTTTGCCAAGCTCGGTGCGCAATATCCACTGGAGCGGCTGTTTGTCGGTGGTTGTGAAGGTGAGCTGGTAGCGCCCCTCATCCAGCTTTTGCTGTTTTGCCTGTTCCAACCAACGAATCAATCCCCAGGTTCCCTGATAATCGCCGTATAAACGGGCACCGGCATTCACGCTGGTCCAAGTCAGCATGGTGCCAGGTTTATAGGTATCGCCGGGCCAGCGGAAGCTCTGCCAACTCTCCATTTGGTTGAAATAAGTGAGTTTTTGGCCGTCAATCGACAGGTTGGTTTCCACCACATTAGGCACTGGGCGGGCGAGCAGCTCGAAGCGCATTCCCTGACTGCCATCCGTAAACAGGATGTCGGAAATCTGGCTGAGTTGATTAATCGCCTCAAGAAATGCCGGATTAAAGGTCAGCCCCTGACTGTTGACTCTATCCGGCACCCAGCGCGTGCCTTCTTTATGCAGCACGCCGCTCAGTTCGCGGGTTAGGAAGCTGTCGATGCGGCCACTATCTTTGCGAATAAATTCGGCCAACATCGGCAGCGACGCATCACTCTTACTGATTGCGAACGGGTAACGCCCGTCAAACGCCGATTTCCAGTTAGCGACAATGGCGTTTTTCCACTGATCGTTGAGGCTGGCGGAAGAGGGTTGCAGCACCGTTTCCCAAGCCTGAGTCAAAGGCTGAACAAACATCGACTGCCCAAAACCGCTCCATTCTTCCCCCAGACTGGCGGCGATTAGGCTGCCATACTCTTGGGTGTCGGTAAGATCGACGCTTTTGCCTTGGAATACCGTCTGCGCCAGTACCTGCGTCATCTCTTGCGGGTCAGAAGCATTGGCAACCTGCTGAAGTTTAAGGCGGACGCGAGTCACGCGGGTCAGCAATGTTTGCAGGCTGAGCGAGCTGTCGGAAGGCATCATATTTTGCGCACTGCCTTTACCCATCAGGGCGAGCAGGGGACCAAAGGTTTCATCCAGCGGCCCAACCGGGCCATGGGCCTGCTGGTCGATGGCAGGCTGCGCGTCTTTATTGATCAAGGCTTTCGCCGATTTCACCAGAGAGTCCGACAAGGCCTGATCTTTTTGCCCGGTCTGCCCCTGCCACGCCAGCGTGTTCATCAATGCAATCAATGGCGACTGGCGCACATCACTCATTAGGGTGAGTTGGTCGATAACGTCAGATAAATTATGAGCTTCGTTCCAATGAAGGCTGTTGAGGAAGTTCAACCAGCTCCCCGCAAAGTCTGTGAAATAGCGTTCTGTCAGGCGTTTTTTCAAGGCTTCGGGTGAGATCTCATCAGCAACCGAGCGGCGATTGTCACTCAGCACCCAGTCAATCTCTTCACGGCGCGACGCCACGGCTTTATCTATTGCCTGCTGGATCTGCTCATCCCACGCTTTGCGAGTGAACATGCCCGGCACGCTTTCATCGCTGTGGAACAGGCGTTGGGCGTCGGTGTCGCCCGCCATATCAGTCAGCGTCATATCCGCATAGTTGCGGCGTACTGACAGCAGCATATTTTCGTATAAAGTGCTTTCGGCATTGCGCTGACCAATTTCACCCAGTAGTACCTGCCGAGCCTGAGTGATCAGACTGCTGTCGGCTTTAATTTTCCAACTTGGCTGAGTCGGCAAGTTGGAAGCATAAAACTGCCATAGATCGGGAGCCAGGCTCTGCCACAGACCTGCGGATACCCCTGTGCGACGCGGCTCGGTGGATTTCATCACCTGAGCGTAAAACTGGCCTTCGGCTTTTTCTGGTCTTGCCATCATCAAATAGGCTTTTAACTGGTCGTAGCCTGATTTCGCCAGCGCAGCGCGCTTCGGGCTGTTCGCCGGGAGGTTGGCTAGCACGCTCAGTTTCTGCTGCAAGCTGTCTGCAGCGGCATCGCGTATCAGGCGATTATTCGCCTGACGATACCAAGTGAGTAGGGCATCAAGCAGTGCCGCATTTTGGTCTAAGCCAAAACGCTGATACCAAGGCGCGCCGTGCTGAACGCGGGTTTGTAAACGTCCGATATCATTGCGCAGGGCTTGCAGGGCCATCAGTTGTGCATCAGATACAGGCAGCGGCTTCGCCAGATTCTGCGCCAGTTCGCTGGCCGAGACCATCTGGTGGCGGTTGACTGCGAACGACATGAGGCTTCCCACGCCCCAAAGCATAATCAGCGCCAGCAGGCTGTAACATAGGGTTTGCTCCCAAGGCAGGCCTACGCGCTGACCGCGCGCCGCGCGGCAATCTTCCAAAACGCCTTGCCAAGTCACGGGGGCCGACCAGGTATTGTCATGGACGCCGACGGGTACCGCTGGTGATATCGGTTGGCTGAACATTAAGCCGCGTAAAGGAATGCGTTTGGCGTAATTGGCGAGCCACGGGGTGAGAATTTTCCCCCAATACGCGGCGGTACTGCTCTCCAGTGATTGTGCCAAGCGCAGCAGAAAGTCATGTTGTTGCTCGACAAAGACCTGCTGTAGCCCTTGTTCGCGTAGCCGCGGCGTTAAAGATTTGAGCTGAGACTCAATCGACTTAGGCGACATTTTTGCAGGGAAAATGGCCCCTATAGATTGTTCCGCACGTGCGAGACCCTCAGTTTCGCCAGCAATAACCTGCCAGAGATAAACCGCAGGTTGATAGCGCAGCGTATCGCCGATTTTCTCGAGAGAGCGCAGGCCGTCATCGACCCACTTAGCGTTTCGGCTCTGCGTATCAGCCATCGCCCAGACGATGCCGTCCAAGGGCCGAGTGCGGCGCAGCTTTCGCCACTCAGCCAGACGCGAGTGATCGCCTTCTTCATGCAGGCTGCCACCAAAAATCAGCAGCGTGCGTTGGCCTTCAACCCAGCCCTGAGTTGCCAGACTCGGCGCCAGTGCGGCAATCTGCTCAGCTTCCCCCACCACCATCAGTAAGCGAACTTTATTGCGCCAGAACAGGCCGTAGCGAAGGCGTAGATGGCGTTTGAGAAGCGCCATTTCGTTCTGAGATTTATCTTTCTCTACTTTTTCAGGCTTGGGAATATCATCCCCTTGGGCTTGTTGACGAATTTCATCAAAGTGCTTTTTACCCGAAAGGCGCGTACCGGCATAGGTTAACAACGCGCAGCAGGCAAGCACGCCAGTACCCACCATCAGCCCCGTCAGCCAGCGATCTTGCTGCGGCGTGTTTGGCATTAACCCAACCTGTTCTGGACGCTGCCAGACTAGCCAGCAAAGTAGCGCCCCGGTGAGTAAAAATACCAAGGCAATAATCCAGAACCAGACTTCTGGTTTTTTAATCGGTAAGGCAATGCGCTTCACGTTATGTTCTCCTTGTGAGAAGCATTGGGAGAGACGGCACAACTCCAGACACTTTCGCTGCCTTGTTCGCCGTTAAAAATAAAATGTGGGGCAGGGGAATCGCTCATCGACTTGGCAGCAACGGCAATGGCTAGCCAAGGCGCTGTGAGTGCCGTATCGCCAAGGAAACTGTCTATATGGTGCATGTCACTTTGTTGCTCAAGACCGGTAAAAGGCAGCGCAGTTTTGACTTTAAGAACCGCTCTGTAGGCATCGCTTTTAGCCGATATCCCTGTTAACCACAGGTGTTGCACTCTATCGATGCTCATTGGCACCCAGTTCGCAGCCTGCAAAGCTCTGGCGCGTAACATTTCATCATCCGGCTCCGAAAGTTCTGGCCGATGGAGCAGAGCAAGGGGTAACAAATCCCTTTGAGTCAGACGGTTGCCGAGTAACAGCCCGGCCACGGCTTCTGCGCTAAACAGGGTTATATCAGGCGCGATATGCAAGGCGACAACCAATAGCAAATCTTCATCTTTGATATGGTTATCAAGCCAGTTGTCGATCACCCCAAGCCCGCTCCCCTGAATAAAGTGTGCAGGGTGCTGAAAGGCGCGTTTTTCCCATGCCTTGTGCCAGCTCTCTTTCACCTGTGCAGCAGGTATTGACGAGGATGACTCGAGCAAAATGGCGATAGGCTTATCTGGGCTTATAAAGCTGAATGTATCGGCGAAACTTTCCAAAAGCTCAGCAAAGGCAGCGGCAATGCGATCTTGAGGCTCAAGAACTTCGGTAGTCGGCAATCTACTGTGGCGGACAGTACTTTCTTTTTTCCAGCTAGTTTGCGGTGTTAACATATCCTGATTGCGCAGCATAGCTTCGGTACAGTCGGTGAATTCAGCATTTGCCAGATGAGCTGTGCTGAAAGTCGCTGCCAGAATTTGCAACGCACGGCGTCCACGCCGTACTTCCTGCAAAATCACCTGTTCACGGCGCTTGTCCCAAGCATTAGCCTGAATCTGCTGCATCATGTAAATAGCCATTCGGATTCCCATCAATAGCAGCCAAACCATGGCCGGAATACCAATGGCAAACCACCAGAAAGTGTTCTCACTGACTAATTTCCCTAATAAGCGCATCAGTAATATGCCTGTCGCGACAAGACATACCAACGCGGCTAACCAGCGCAATAGCCTCGGTGGAGTAGGGCGTATATAGGGGGCTGGCATGTTATTTAGGTTTACTGGCATGTTTTGGGCTCGAATATAAATTATTGAGAGTTAAATTGTCAGTGTCCGCACAGATGAAAATATGCTAATGACTTATGACAAGCTTTTCTTAAATTAAATATTCCAAAGTCATTTTGGTTTGAATATGTCATAAATAACATAATTTATTTTACTTTCTTTATAATGCCAGAGTCTTTTAGTGCATAATTCATCAAGAAATGGATTCATATGGGTTAATCAGTTTTTGAAAAGCTAATTAATTCTAGTGGTCGAAACGGAGGGCCATTTTTTAAGCATATACTCCAGAAGGGGTTTGTTATTTTTGAGGTTAAAGTCTGGTGCTGGAGATATCTCCCCACCAAAACTATCACTTCCCATGATGATATGCTCCTCCCCCCGCAGTGAGTATTTTATACCATTTCGATATGCGAAATATTTAACAATCCCAGGGTCAATGCTTCCACTACAACTTATTCTGTAGGAAAAAAGGATGTAATAATCATCTTTTTTTAATAAATCCAAGAGCTCGAATGAATTAGGATATATAGATATATCGGAATCTTCAGTACAGTTTTTTACGCTGTCATTAATTACCCATTCTTGCTTGTTATTTAATTTCCCTTCACCATGAAGAATGACAGCGGATGATTCCCTATCAAAACCACCATCCATAACCGTTAATGTTACGTCATGTTTGCCATTCATATCCATCCATACGCTTTTGTATATTCCCGTAGCAGAGTGAGCTGAAGAGGATATCACAAAAGAAATAAGAAATATTAGCTTGTTCATTTTACTCCTTATTGATAATTTTTTAGGGATTGTAATTATGGGGTGATTTAATGTTGTTTTTTATTAGTGTTTTTTTTAAATTTTTAATTACTCCACTATATTTCACAGGATTGACTATGAAACTGCTTGTGTTGGTGTTGTGATTACATGCTGATGTGTGAGATTAATTTTTCCGATATGAGGGGTGTCGAAATATCAAGAATAAATAAAATTGACTTCCCTGACTGCATGATAAAAATAGTATTTCAGTAGGGTGATGCATCTTGCTTTTCAGAAAGTTGAAGACTGACTTAATTAAATAATTACCAGTTTATCTCCATGGTATTGAATAAATCTGTGACCTTAATCAGATAGTCAATTCTCTTTACATCAGAATATTGTACTACTCCAGAGCAATAAGTAGCAGCATAATTATCCTGAGAGTAAAAAACAATGTTTTTATAAGGCTAATCGGTGCGTTTTTCTTATCTAAGAATATAACGTCAGAAATAACTAGTGCTCCGTTTTTTCTGGGGAAGGTTTCGATGTTGACGTGATATTTTAAACTTTTCAAATAACTAAAGTTTGTGTTTTCTTTTATGATCTTGTCAATTGTCGTATTGAGTTCTTTTGGGTCGTAACTATATTTATTTTTCATATCATCCCAAGCTATGTAGCTTATGCCTCCTGTTGGATAAGCCTCCTTAGAAAGGTAAAAATAGTCTTTAATACCATTGTAAAATATTGGCACTGGTTTTTCTCGACAATCATCTTTTTCGGATGACTTTTGTATTTCCATTTTATTGAAAACTCCTGCTGAGAATTCAATTGTTTTACAGTAGTCAATTTTATTTGCATATGTAAACGCTGGGTTTATTATAAAAATAAAACCAATGGTTAAATTCCTTACCATGATAATTCTTGGTTCATTGTAACTCTCTTCCGCTAATTGTCTGTTTTAATTTAATGATTTTTATCTTTGTCAAAGGAAATGCTATTTAATAGTTTCAATGCATCTTGAGAAGAGATAAATTCCCCATTGCTTTTAACGCTCTCACCAGAGCCACAGAGTGCATTATTATTATGAATTAAACAAAAGTAAAATCCTTCAACATTACTGCCATCTTTGAGTTTCTTCATCCTATCTATAGCCATGAATCCATGAGAGTTTTTATTCTTGATTTTAATTAACTCTAAGTGGTTAGCTTCCCCCTTTTTTTTGTAATTATCATCTGGCACAGACTTCCAGTCTTTGCTTTTGTAATCATATATGATTTTGTTGTCAGTGCTACTTTCATCAATGCCATTATCATTAGTATGCTGAGTATCATATCCAGCCTCAAAAGCTTCTCCAGAATACAGGCAGTACCATTCTGAAATAGGAGATTTTTTTTTGTAATACTCATCATCTGACAGTGCGGGATAAATATAGTCTTTGAAGTGTACGTTGCAAGCATCAAAATTTGATGATGATGAAATATCAGCATTGGAATTTGATGACAAACTCCTAATCACTGAAGGTTGTTTATCTTGTTGTGATGAAGTTGTATCTAATGCGAGTGTGTTAAAGCTTAAGAAAAGAGTTAGATATGCTAGTCTCATGCTATTACTTCCTATGAATATATCCTTCAGGGAATAAAATTGTTAAATTTCCAGAAGTGTCGGGGAATTTATCTTCGGATAAAATGGCCAATGCAACTCCATATGCACAACACCGTGCATCAAAACCATTTAGTGAAGAGCTGTAAAGGTTATTTATCCTGCCCGGTAAATTAACTGCCGCGCTAGCTTTCCAAAACGATGGGCTACGATAATAATGCTTCGTTCCACTATTAGAATTAACTGAAACTCTTTCAAGAATATGCTCCATGTCTGCATATTTTGCCATCTTATTTTTCACCCAATAAAATCCTGCACTATCTGCGGCTGATATGTTAGATGAATTATTCTCACTAACTCTCTCTCTCAACTTGATAATCTCAGAAGGTAATGTAGGAAACTGACGGTCTTGTAATGTTACATTAGATCTTTCAGCAGTAGGTTGAGCAGCGATTAAAGCATATGCATTTACAAGGCTATTTTTTAGAGATGTATTTACAAATACCCCTGTATGTTCAAAGTAGTTAAGGTAATTTTCAGGATTAGTTAGTTGAAGAAAGCCACGTCCATACCATGGTGCATACCATAAATTACCTCCGTTCCCTTCATGAAGAGTGGTTAGCCACTGGGTTTCTTGTACTGCATTACCTAGAAAACATGAGATCCGATAAGGCGTATTTATGCAATATTTTCTCATCATATTGTTGAGGTTATTGATATGACTAACCAGTATTGAACCTGGGGTTTTTAAACGACTATTTATTGCTTCCCACGCATATCTGTTTTTGCCTGTTTTTCTCACTGCGCTGCTTGGAACTGTTTGCGTTATTTCAGATAAGCTCAACCACCCGCACTTCCTAAAATGCTCAATAAACCCACGTGGATCAAAATGCCATACTTTCCCTGAACCCAAGGCACCTGAATCAAAACACAAAGCCTCTGCGTGTTGTTTGAATCTGTCATAGTCCTTTTCATTCATCAGAACACGATCCTTCGATTCATTTGTTCCCGGTATCCGCCATATTGCCGTTTTTTCTGGTGTACATTGCTCCCATGGCAGACCAGTCATTAGCCATTTATACCGGACATCAATAGTGCTTTTTTCCCACTCAAACGGCATGCAGCAGATAAGTTTGCGGCTTTGTGCTGCATACCTGTTTTCCTCCCTGAGCTTCCTTATCGCTGCTGAATTGCACTGGCTATGCGTGTCTTTATCATCATCAACCAGCTGCCAGCCTGTCCAGTGGGGGAAATCCGCATCGCTGAACTTTTTAACAGCTGCCACGGCAAGGTTCACCACACCTTGTCCACCAGGGTAATTTACTGTCATCCATAGGGGGGGCTGTAGCAGGAACTAAGGTTTCATGCTCGGTATTAATAATCCGCCCAAAGCGTAGAAGTTCATAACCTGCACTCGGACTTTGCGGATAGCGTGAAGTAGCTGTTTTATAGAGGTTATACTCATAGTCCTTGCCATCGGCATTGATCAAAGGAGAGCCAACTGTCTCAAAAGCATCTTCTGCATTGGCGCATGCCTGCCGCGTAATCATCGTGCATGCTCCTTTACTGAAGCTCATGCTTGCATACAGCGGCACTTCGCTAGTATGGATTTCATTCAAGTTTGTTGTGATATCGGTATTAGCCGAGGGGCTAGCCTCATAGAATTTAGTGCCTGCTGGCAGATAAAAATGAATATCACCATAGATAGCATCCGTTCTTCCATTTTCATCAATATTCAACTTTCCGGTAGCTCTACCAACCAATTTACTTATGTTGGCGTCATCGCAGAAAATCTGAAAATGAAATTCATTTTTCCCATCAGTCATTCCAGAGGAGCCAATAGGGGCTTTACGATAGATTTTAGAGCCCGTTTTAATCTCTGCTTCCAGATGCTTCAAGTGCATGTATAAAGAGTAAAAAACAATCTTTCCGTCTTCACCTGAACCTATTTCAGTCTCATGTTTTAATAAAACATAGCCATCATCCGTTCCTCTGATTGGTGAGTATTTCAGCGGGAATTGATCTCTTTTCCAAGGCTTTGACGGGACACGAAACGACTCGACGGTACCGTCAGCTATAGCCCTGACTTTATTCGGCACTGCGCCTGAGTCAGTGTGTGAAATATGGATCCCACCATGCCATGAATCCGACGCGTTAAGAGGATACCCTCTACTGGAACTAACAGGCATCATCGCATCAACCCAACCAGCATCAGACAGGCTTGCATCTCTATTTCTCAGAAATGGAGGACTGATAATCATGTTGTGACTCCTTGTCAGGAAAAAGTGAAATGACTGTCAGGTTCTGTAGTTTCCGGTGCAACACTCGGGAAATCTTCTGGGATATTTGCCTTCTCCAACCGCCCATAATGCCCAGCCTTAGTCAAATACTCCCCAGCCGTTCCTGACTCGATACTCTTTTCATCAATGCGGATATAACTCCCGCCAGCATTCAGCGTGATCCTTTTTTTCGCCGTGATCTTAATTTCATCCTCGGTGCTGGTGATGGTGATTGCCTTACGGGCCAGCAGTTCCATTAGGTCATTTTGAGCCTGAACGGTAATAGGGCCCTGATTGGCAATTAACTTCATTCCCAGTTTTCTTACAAAGATACTTAAAGTGTTGCCTACGCCGAGAAAAAAATTCTTGGCGACGCTGACGTCGGCATTTTTACCCGCGGTGGCAATCAGGTTGTCGCTGGCGCTTATTTGCAGGTGCTCGCCGCTGCTGAGGGCAACGCCTTTTGGCGCACTTAGCAAAAGAACGGCTTGTTTTAACTCTTTAAGGTTTTGCTGCAAGAGGTTGATTTGAGCCTGCAGGTCAGAAGGGTTGGCCGTTGAAGCCTGAGCATCAGACGAAATTGAATTCATCTGCTCGTGAGCACTGTTCAGCAAATCCGTTGCTGGCTGCATCTCCAGCACCTTCCCCTGCGCCTTTGCCTGCCCGTCGGCGCTGATGAAGATGCCTTTCTCGGCTCTGATCGCACCGAAGCTGTCTGTGCGCAGCTCAAAGCCTTCGCCGCGCGGCTGTTTGTCGGCGTCGACCAGATGGCCGAGGTTGAGCTGGCTTTTGCCGCCGTACTCGGTGCTGAGCTTGATGTGCTCTTTGCCGCGCTCGTCGTCGAGGCGCAGCTTGTTATTGGACGGCGTGCGCAGCACGTTGCGGCGGTAGTTGCGAATGGTGACGTGGTCGCCGTGCGCCGAGTCGTGCAGCACGTGCGCGATATAGGGGCGGTCGGGGTTGCCATTTTCAAAGGCGATGGCCACCTCGGTGCCTGCCAGCAGCGGCAGGTGCATGCCGTAGGTGTCACCGGCGTAAGGCCGCGCCTGGCGGACCCACAGGCTCTCGTACCCTTGCTCCCAGCCGTCGCGGTCGAACAGCATGTTGACGCGATACCGCCCGTCTTTGTCGATATGCCCGTAGGTGTCGTTGGTCGTGGTGCTGGTGACGCGGGCGGGCAGGGTGCCGGCCATCACCGGCTTGCTGACGGGCGTCGGGCGAAAGCAGTAATCTTCCGAATAAGGAATGGCCTCAAACGTCACCTGAAAATTTTTATCCCGCGCGGCGCTGCTGCGGGTGTTAGTCACTATTACGCCTTTGGCGAACGGGGTCGGGATATTATTACCGATGACCTTTAGTTCCTGACCCGGCGTCAGCGCAGCGGCGTTGGCGACGCCGGAGAACCGCGCCTGCTGGTTAAGGTAGCGCTCGTGGCGCAGGCGGGCGTAGAACGCGCCGCTCTCCGGCTCGGGGTCACGGCCTTCACTGCCCGCCGCCAGATAATTGTCGGCGTAGTGGTAAGCCTCGCCGTAGGTGGTGTTATCGCCGCGGGTGACG